>Ga0157371_10000031_pt1 | contig 230441 bp, 196 predicted proteins | sample C45metaG_FD_113462 | JGI IMG/M metagenome (GOLD analysis project Ga0157371, IMG submission 113462) | Corn rhizosphere microbial communities from Kellogg Biological Station, Michigan, USA - C4-5 metaG | ecosystem: Host-associated > Plants > Roots > Rhizosphere > Soil | place: USA: Michigan...
GCGGGGTGGAGCAGCCCGGTAGCTCGTCAGGCTCATAACCTGAAGGCCGCAGGTTCAAATCCTGCCCCCGCAACCAATATCTTCAAGACTATCAACAACAAAGCCCTCCCATCCCGGAGGGCAATTTGCGTTTAGGGCGTTGGATACCGCAAATGACTTGCTGGCGGTATAGCCACGTGGGGCTCTGATAGCGTGCACCTAGGCCTTTGTAAAACACGAGCCGGAACAAGCACTTCAAGCGCTCAGAGCGGCATTCACTTTGTGATCAGGGTTTCCGCGTCACCGACGTGGCGTTGTTTCGGCAGATTTGGGCAAGGTCGCAGGCAGGCGTTTTCTATCTAGCGCCTCCGTAGCTGCCTCGAGCCGAGCCACGCGCTCTTCCAAGGAGAGGAGATAGTCCCCCTGCAAATCATCGATACCGAGGAGTGCTTCTTCCCATAGACGCCATTTTTCTAAGAAGTGCTTCAGCATGTGCTGTTTTCTCTCGATCGATTTCACTGGAATTTTCTATGTCGCCCTATCTTGGGCCGGGCGGTAGCAGACACGCAGGCACTCTCAAGTCTTCAAGGACATGCTCGCTCGAGGGTGCAAAGGAGCAGGCTCACCCCGTGCGCTCCGCAAGAAAGGTCACCTCTGCCGGTTGCCGCAATCCGCTCGCGACAACGGACACTTTCAGTCGACCCGCAAGCGCATCGTCGAACGTCGCGCCGATCACGACATCGGCGTTAGCGTCGACCTCTTCGCGCACGCGCGTGGCTGCTTCGTCCACATCGAACAGCGTCATGTCCGGTCCACCGGAAATCGAGACGAGGAGCCCTTTGGCACCTTTGACCGATGTGTCGTCAAAAAGCGGATTAGCAATCGCTGCTTCGGCGGCAGCTCTTGCACGTCCTTCGCCTGCCGCTTCTCCCGTGCCCATCACAGCTCGGCCCATACCGCGCATCACTGACCTTAGGTCGGCGAAATCGAGATTGATAAGCCCTTCCCTGACAATCAGATCGACGACGGAGCTGACGCCTGCATAAAGAACCAGATCCGCCATTTCGAAAGCCTCAGCAAACGTCGTTGTGGCATCTGCCACCCGGAAGAGGTTCTGATTTGGGATCACGATCACGGCATCCGCGCTTTCGGCTAAACACTCTACCCCGTGTCGGGCCATTCGCATTCGATGTATGCCCTCAAATGCGAATGGCATGGTTACCACGCCGACCGTCAGTATTCCGGCCTTCCGCGCAGCTCGAGCTATAACAGGCGCGGCGCCCGTTCCAGTGCCGCCCCCCATGCCCGCGGTCACGAAACACATATGCATCCCGGTCAGATTGTCCATCACTTCGTCGATCGTTTCTTCGGCCGCCGCTTGTCCGACCTCGGCGAGTGATCCGGCCCCAAGCCCGCCAGTCGCGATCAGGCCGAGTTGCACAACTCGTGGGGCTTTAGACATGGAGAGAGCTTGTGCATCGGTGTTTGCTGCAATGAATTCTACCCCTTGCAGCTTCTGCGCCATCATGTTGTTGACCGCATTACCACCACCGCCGCCGACGCCTATAACGGCAATCCTCGGTTTGAGGTGCAGTATGTCCGGTGTCGTGCCCAAGGTTTGGTTCATTGACGTTCAAGTCCCAAGCGAAAACAGTTTCAGCGTGTGGTGGCGCGACGGTGATCCTCAGCCAGCGCCGTTTGCCTTCGGCCACCGCCGGAACACTGCGCTCGCATTGACACCGCCAAAACCGAAACCATTGGATATTGCGAATTCAGCGTCTAATTGGCGCGCGTGGTTCGCCACAAAATCGATGCCTTCGGCTTCCGGATCCGGAGCATTCAGGTTGAGAGTTGGCGGCGCAATCTGGTGCTGGAGTGCCAGAATGGTGAAGATTGCTTCCAATCCTCCAGCCGCGCCAAGTAGGTGTCCTGTCGCTGACTTCGTCCCGCTGACAGCGACAGTCTTCTCGGAACCAAAGATACTTTTGATGGCCCTGATTTCGCCGAGGTCTCCGACCGGGGTCGAGGTGGCGTGGGCATTCAGATGACCAATTTCGCGGGGGGAAATGCCTGCCTGCGCAATGGCGATCTCCATGGCTCTTTTGGCACCGTTCCCGTCTTCTGGTCCTGACGTGATGTGATGAGCGTCGGCTGTCGTGCCGTAGCCGACGAGTTCGGCAATTGGTGTAGCGCCGCGAGCAATTGCGTGGCTCAGGGATTCAATGACAAGCATGCCCGCTCCTTCGCCCATGACAAAGCCATCGCGTGATGTGTCGAAGGGGCGCGATGCCTTGTCCGGCGTTTCGTTGAAAGCAGTCGACAGAGATCTGGCGGCTGCAAAACCTCCGAGGCTGACGATGTTCATGCAGGCTTCTGTTCCGCCGCATATCGCAATTTCGGCTTCATTTGACCGAATAAGCCTCGCAGCATCGCCAATTGCCTGAACGCCGGCGGCGCACGCGGTTACCGGTGCACCGAGAGGGCCTTTGAAGCCATGACGGATTGAGACATGCCCTGCTGCGAGATTGACCAGAAACGACGGTATGGTGAAGGGCGAAAGGCGACGGACACCGCGTTGATCGACGGTGCGGACCGCTTCGGTTATCGCAGGAAAGCCGCCGATACCGGACGCGATAATCGTCGCGGTCCTCAGCCGTTCCTCATTCGAGGTCGGCTTCCAGTTTGCTTGTGCAAGCGCTTCTTCCGCGGCTGCCAGTGCAAATATGATAAAACGGTCGACCTTGCGTTGGTCCTTCGGAGCCACAATGGTGTCGGGATCGAAGCCGCCCTCGGGATCTTCCATCAATGAGGGGACAACGCCCCCGATTTTCGATGGAAGGTCCGCCACCACGTCGTCACCCAGCCGTCGAATGCCACTTCGACCCGCGAGCAGGCGCGACCAGGAGATACCGACATTCGCTCCAAGGGGACTGACAGCTCCCATTCCTGTGACAACGATACGACGCATGTTTTACACCTGTTCTTCGTTTAAATTGGCATGCCTTCGGCATCCCGACCGACGGTGCGGTCAGGGCCTGTTCTCCGGATATGCAGTTTCTTCAGTGCCTAAATCGCATCCGCCCGAATCCGACGCGGCGACTGCGTTTGGCTTTTGTTTTCCCTAGCTACCGAGCGCGATCCTCAGGCCGCATGATCAGCGCCTGCGATGCGCCTGATTTCCTCCGCCGCTGCGTCGAGGATTCCTTGAGACGTATTCTCGTCTTCCATGATCCGCGACAGGGTAACGGCGCCGACCATGAGAGACAGGATCGCCATCGCCTTGCCGCTGGGATTGGAGCTTCTGGTGTCATCAAGCAGTTCATTGAGCACCTCGAAGTGAGCGCGTATCCCATCCTCGAATGGACGCCTGACTTCTTCACTCTGCCGAGTAGCGTCCGACCCCAGTGCCACCAGGGGGCAACCTTCTGCCTTTTCTCCACGGTGGTCCTTTGACAGATAGAACGCCATCACTGCTTCGAGAGGATCGGAACTGTCCGCAGCCGCTTCAGACCATCTGCGTGTAGCGCTTTCCATCGCGCGCCTCGAAGCCTGGGCTGCAAGATCGTCCTTCGATGCAAACTGCTTGTAGAACCCGCCTTGAGTGAGTCCTGCACCCTTCATCAAATCTTTCAGGCCAATGCCATCGAATCCGTGCTCGCGAAACAGACGGCTGGCAACGTTGATCACCGTCTCCCGATTTTCCTCGGCTTGTGCCCGGCTCACTCTCATATCGACCTCCGGTTAGATTTCGTTTGACATTTATAGCGCATATAGATTTAGATCGCAATCTAAATCATTTGCACCGCTGGTCAAGAAGAGAACTTACAATGAAACGCAAACATGTCCTGACTGTCGTGGGTCTTGTCGCAGCGGCTGGGGCCGCCGCCTTTTTCCTCGTTTCTGAAACCCCAAAACGGGAAGCCGAGGCCGCAGACCCAAGGACGGCTTCACCACTGGTAAGGATTGCGGAGGCGAAAAGGACCGGCAGGGCCGACCGGTCATTCACCGGGACGGTCGCATCGCGCGTTCAAAGCAATCTCGGATTTCGCGTTCCCGGTAAAATCGTGGAGCGGCTGGTCGATGTCGGTCAGCAGGTCAAACAGGGCCAACCGCTGATGCGCATTGATGAGACCGATCTTCAGCTTGCACTGACGGCAAAGCGGAATTCGGTCATATCAGCGCGTGCTATTCTGCTTCAGGCGCAAGCCGATGAGAAGCGCTATGCGGCACTGGTCAAGAATGGCCTCGCGGCCACGCCCCAGCGTTATGAACAGGCAAAGGCGGCTCTCGATACAGCGACAGCACAGCTTGCGGCGGCCGAGGCCGAAGCGGAGGTTGCCGAGAATGCGGCAACCTACACCACTCTTGTTGCTGACTCGGATGGAACGGTCGTCGAAACTCTCGGTGATCCGGGACAAGTGGTCGCCGCCGGCCAGACGGTTGTTCAACTTGCAAAGGCGGGCCCTCGCGAGGCGGTCGTCTGGCTGCCTGAGACACTGCGACCTAAGGTGGGATCGGAAGCACAGGCCAGTGTTTATGGAAGCGACGGGCTTAGTGGAAACGCCAGACTGCGACAGATCTCCGATTCGGCTGATCCTCAAACGAGAACCTATGAAGCGCGCTACATTCTTGAGGGTGATGCGGCATCAGCACCGCTTGGCGCCACTGTAACAATCAGAACACCGGATGCCGAACGCCAGTCGGAGGTCGCCGTCCCCGTCGGCGCCATTCTGGACGACGGTAATCGCACAGGCGTTTGGGTCGTCGACGGCGCCACGTCAAAGGTGAAGTTCACCCCGATTAAAGTTCAGCAGATTGGCGAGGAGACGGCATTTGTCACGGGGATCGGGACCGGGGAGCAGGTCGTTGCCCTCGGCGCGCATCTTCTCGACGATGGTGCGACCGTCAGGATTGCCTCGAGCCAAGAGGTGAAAAACTAATGCGCTTCAACCTGTCAGCCATCGCGGTTCGCGAACGCGCCATCACCCTGTTCTTTATCGTGCTGCTGGCCGCAGCCGGCGTCTACGCTTTCGTCAAGCTGGGGCGCGCCGAGGATCCGTCCTTCACCATCAAGACATTGACGGTCACGTCAGTCTGGCCGGGTGCAACAGCGCGAGAAATGCAGGACCTCGTCGCCGAGCCGCTTGAGAAACGTATTCAGGAACTGACCTGGTACGACCGCGTCGAGACCACAACGAGGCCAGGTTACGCTTTCCTGACCGTCACCCTCAAGGATAACACGCCGGCAAGTGCGGTTGCTGAAGAGTTCTATCAGGCGCGCAAGAAGCTTGGCGACGAAGCCCGCAATCTCCCCCCGGGCGTGATGGGCCCATTCGTCAACGACGAATATTCTGACGTGAGTTTCGGCCTCTATGCCCTGAAGGCAAAGGGAATGCCGATGCGCGATCTCGTTCGGCAAGCGGAAGTCATCCGCCAGGACCTCCTGCACGTGCCTGGCGTCAAGAAAATCAACATCGTCGGTGAGCGCCCCGAGCAGATTTTCGTCGAGTTCTCCTATGCGAAGCTCGCGACACTCGGCATATCCGCGCAGGATATCGCTTCTGCGTTGCAGCGGCAGAACACGGTCACGCCTGCGGGTTCAATCGACACACGAGGCCCACAGGTCTTTATCCGCTTCGACGGAGCTTACAACAGTGTGCAGGCGATTGCCGACACGCCGATCGTTGCTGCTGGACGAACCCTGAAGCTCTCCGATCTTGCAGAGGTGCGACGCGGTTATCAGGATCCCGCCACGTATATCATCCGCCACGAGGGTGAACCGACAATCATGCTGGGTGCGGTGATGCAGGCGGGATGGAACGGTCTTGATCTCGGCAAGGCGCTTGAGGCTCGCTCTGCCGCCATTGCGCAAACATTGCCGCTGGGGATGACGCTTACCAAAGTCAGCGACCAGGCCGTCAACATCGATGAAGCCGTCGGCGAGTTCATGCTCAAGTTCGCGATGGCGCTTGGCGTGGTTCTGTTTGTCAGTCTGGTGGCACTTGGCTGGCGCGTTGGTATTGTTGTCGCACTTGCTGTGCCACTCACCCTTGCGGTCGTCTTCCTCATCATGCTGGAGACCGGGCGCTTCTTCGACCGCATCACGCTTGGCGCTTTGATTCTCGCGCTTGGCCTTCTAGTTGACGATGCCATCATTGCCATCGAAGTGATGGTGGTGAAGATGGAAGAGGGCATGGACCGCATCAAGGCGGCCGCCTATGCCTGGAGCCATACGGCAGCGCCGATGCTGTCCGGCACGCTGGTCACGATCATCGGACTGATGCCCGTGGGTTTTGCCAAATCGACCGCAGGCGAATATGCCGGCAACATCTTCTGGGTCGTGGGCTTTGCGCTCATCGTATCCTGGATCGTCGCCGTCACCTTCACGCCCTATCTCGGTGTGAAGATGTTGCCCAACATCAAGCCGGTCGAGGGCGGTCATCACGCCATCTATGACACGCCGAATTACCGCCGTCTGCGCTCCGTCATCGAGTTCGCTGTCCGCCATAAGTTCATGGTCTGCGCCGTGGTCGGCATTTCCATGGCCGTTTCGGTCGTTGGAATGGGCGGCGTGAAACAACAGTTTTTCCCGACGTCGGATCGGCCTGAGGTGCTGGTCGAGGTGCGCATGCCCGAGGGCACGAGCATTGAGGCGACGACATCTGCGGTGAAGAAAGTCGAGGACTGGCTGCAAACTCAGCCTGAGACCAATATCGTCACGTCCTACGTAGGACAGGGCGCACCCCGGTTCTTCTTTGCCATGGCACCGGAACTACCTGACCCTGCCTTCGCCAAGGTCGTCGTGCTCACACCCGATGCCCACGCTCGTGAAGAACTGAAGCATCGCCTTCGTGCAGCTATTTCGGAGGGTCTTGTTCCTGAAGCGTCCGTCCGCGTCACCCAGCTTGTGTTTGGTCCTTACACGCCGTTCCCGGTCGAGTTCCGGATCATGGGTCCCGATCAGGATGAACTCTATAGGATTTCTGAGCAGGCTCTGGCGATCATGAAGACTATACCCGATGTTCGCCAAGCCAACCGTGACTGGGGCAACGGAACACCCGTTCTGCGATTTGTGCCCGACCAGGAGCGGCTCAATCTGATTGGTCTTTCTCCATCGGAGGCAGCCCAGCAGTTGCAGATGCTGCTCTCCGGCATCCCAGTTACGCAGGTGCGCGACAATATCCGCAACGTGCCCGTCGTCGCTCGCAGTGCTGGCGAAAACCGCCTCGATCCGTCACGTCTTGCCGACTTCTCTCTAATGAGCAGGGATGGCCGTCAGGTTCCGCTGGATCAACTCGGGCACTCCGAAATCCGGTTTGAAGAACCTATTCTGAAGCGTCGTGACCGCACGCCTGTCATCACGATCAGGTCTGATATCAACGAGGCGACGCAGCCTCCGGAGGTTTCCCAACAGGTTATGAAAGCTCTGCAGCCACTCATCGCGTCGCTTCCCGTTGGATATCGTATCGAGATGGGCGGCAACATCGAGGAGTCTCTCAAGGCCAATACGGCACTCGCTCAGGTGTTCCCGGTGATGATTGCTGCCATGCTGATCGTCATCATTCTGCAGGTTCGCAGTCTCTCGACAATGACAATGGTGATGCTGACAGCGCCGCTTGGTCTTGCCGGGGTGGTTCCGACCCTGCTCCTGTTCAATCAGCCTTTCGGCTTCAACGCCATTCTCGGCTTGATCGGACTGGCGGGTATCCTGATGCGCAACACGCTTATCCTGACAGAGCAAATCAAGGAGAACCAGGCGGCAGGGCTCGATGACTATCATGCCGTTATCGAAGCGACAGTGCAGCGGACACGACCCGTGATCCTGACGGCTCTCGCGGCGATCCTGGCGTTCATACCTCTGACCCACTCAGTATTCTGGGGGTCGATGGCCTATACCCTGATCGGTGGAACGGCAGCAGGCACGGTGATGATCCTGCTCTTCCTTCCGGCTCTCTATGCTGTCTGGTTCCGGATCAAGCCACCCAAGGCAGGTGCCGAAAAAGAGACGGTCGAGCACGTAGGGCAGCCACTGGCGCTCGCGGCAGAGTAGGGGCGTCCATGCGTGCCGGCTCAAACCTGAAGAGTGGTGTGACGGCGGCGTTCAAGGGCAGCAGGAGCCGAACAATGCGTGGCCTCACACCATCTGGCCGAGCACGGTCGAAAGGTTGGGGTTTTCCATCTCATCCACATCCGGACCGATCTTCCGGCCGGACTCATCACGCGGATACCAGACCCCGGCAGGCTATGCCGGGATCATCACTGCGCCCGGCTCCAATGCTGCGGGAGATCAAAGCTTTGCTTTCCTACCGATTGCCCACACCGCGCCAACTGGAATGTTGAAAAACGCAGAACCTCCAATCGCATTTGGATGAAGGTTCAGTGGGAGGTCATGCCCGGTACGCGTCGTCGTTCTTTGCGGACTAACTGACGCTGTTGTCGATCCATGCGTGCGTCTGTTCCAGAATCTCGTCCGATAGTTCCGGATCGTCGATTGCCCGGGCGAGTATGACTGCCCCAACCATGGCCGCCCAGCTTCCTATCGCTGTGCGCCGGCGATCTGCCGGGTCCAGTTGCGGGAGTGCCTTTTCGATCCGGCTGATCTGCGCACGAAGGCCTTCTGTCATGGCGGAGCGCGCCGGCGGCGTCTGGTGGCGAATTGCTGCAGCGAGACCGGCGGTTGGGCAGCCACCGGCAGCGTTGTCGCGATGGCGAGGCGCAAGATAGGATTTGACGAAATCGCTGAAGTTGCCTCCTCCGACGCTATCCGAAGCAAGGGCATGGGCAAGGGTCTCCGCGACCAGATCGTCTTTTGAACTGAAATGTCCATAAAAGCCGCCGTGAGTAAGACCGGCTGCCTTCATCACCTCCGCAACGCTGACGGCATCGAACCCCTTGTCGCGAAACAGCCGGCTGGCGACATCCAGAATCCGGCGACGGTTTTCCGCCATCTGTTCTCGGCTGACCTTCATTTTCACAATTCTCCCAACATGGTCGTTGACATTTACATGATGGCTATCATATTTAAATCCAATCATGATGATCGTCATGAATATAGGTTCCATCACAGAAAAGAGCAATCCTATGAGCACAAATCCTGCAGTCCTCATCACCGGCGCCTCCACCGGTATTGGTGCAACCTATGCCGATCGGTTTGCGCGGCGCGGCCACGATCTCGTGCTGGTCGCCCGTGACGTGGCGCGAATGGAGGCCGTTGCAAGCCGTCTGCGACAGGAAACCGGCGTGGCCATAGACATCGTCCAGGCGGATCTCACGCAACTCGCCGATGTTGCGAAAGTAGAGACGAGACTGCGCGACGATGACAGCATCGGCATCCTCGTCAATAATGCCGGAACGGCCATCGGTGGAACGTTCATCGAGCAGAGCACCGACGACATGGCCCGGCTTGTTGCACTCAACTCGACTGCACTCGTTCGCCTTGCCAGCGCAATTGCTCCTCGACTCGTCAAGAAAGGTGAGGGTGCAATCGTCAACATCGGCTCCGTGGTTGGTCTGGCGCCGGAGTTCGGCATGACGGTCTACGGCGCAACCAAGGCCTTTGTCCTCTTCCTGTCTCAGGGGCTTAGCCTCGAGCTTGGACCGAAGGGCGTTTACGTTCAGGCTGTTCTTCCCGCCACGACACGAACCGAAATCTGGGACCATGTCGGCGCCGACGTCAATGCACTGAACAACGTCATGGAGGTGGGCGATCTTGTGGATGCGGCTCTGGTCGGCTTCGACCGTCGCGAGCCGGTGACCATCCCGCCGCTTCCCGATGCCGGTCAGTGGGAAGCCTTTGAAGCTGCGCGCAAGACCATGCTGGCCAACTTCGGCAATGCGCTGCCAGCCGAACGGTACCGCACCGTCGCTTGAGCAGACCGCGCAACCCATACCGCTGCGGCGGCAACACATAGGCAAATCATGACTAAAAAGACGCTTTTCGAACCCTATACGCTTGGCTCCTTGACCCTTTCCAACAGGATCGTCATGGCGCCCCTGACGCGCAATCGTGCCGGTTCGGGCTTTGTCGCAGGTGACCTGACGGCTGAATATTACGGCCAGCGTGCTTCGGCCGGGCTCATCATTTCCGAAGCCACGCAAATATCACAGCAGGGGCAGGGATACCAGGACACGCCCGGTATCTATACCCAGGCGCAGATCGAAGGCTGGCGCAAGGTCACCAGTGCGGTGCACGAGAAGGGTGGCCATATATTCCTCCAGCTCTGGCACGTCGGTCGCATCAGCCATGTTGATCTCCAGCCGAACGGCGCAGCGCCGGTTGCCCCTTCAGCCATCCGCGCCGAGACAAAGACGTTCGTCAACAACGCCTTCGTGGACGTTTCGCAACCCCGGGCCCTTGAACTGGAAGAGCTTCCTGGGATCGTCAACGATTTCCGTCAGGCAGCAGCCAACGCCATCGAGGCTGGTTTCGATGGTGTCGAGATCCACGGGGCCAACGGCTATCTGCTTGATCAGTTCGCCAAGGACGGTGCCAATGTTCGCACAGACGCCTATGGCGGCTCTGTCGAAAACCGTGCGCGCCTCATGCTGGAAGTCACGGCCGCGGTTGTCCAGGAAATCGGCGCTGCACGCACCGGCATCCGCATCTCGCCGGTCTCGCCCGCCAATGGCATTTCGAGCACTGATCCGCAGGAGCAGTTCGATTACATCGTCGATCAGCTCGAAGCCCTTGGCATCGTGTACATTCATGTCGTCGAGGGTGCCACAGGTGGACCGCGCGATGTCGCGCCATTCGACTTCGGATCATTGCGCCGTCGCTTCAGCAAGACCTATATCGCCAACAACGGCTATGACCTCGAACTGGCGACTTCGCATCTTACCGAGGGTCGGGCGGATCTGATCGCCTTCGGCCGGCCGTTCATTGCCAATCCCGATTTGGTTGAGCGATTGAAAAGCGATGCGCCGTTGGCAGAGATAAACCCGGCTACGCTCTACGGTGGCGGTGCCGCGGGTTATATCGATTACCCCTCTTTGGCGGCAGCTGCCGGGCGTTGACTACTTTTGGGGTCGCTCGCTGGTGCGGCCCCATCAAATCAGTGTGCTGTGCCTGATCCTTTGCGGATTGGTGCCGGGTCCCGACACTGAAGGGTTACCCTTTCCCTCACCAAATGAAAGTCACACTTGACTTTAATGATGATATATATCATTAAAAATCATCAATGATGATGATAATCATCATAAAATTAGTGTCGTAAAACCATATGCCTTGGCGGCAATCCATGGTGATACCGAAAAGAGAGAAAGACGCTATGGCGACGTTTGCTACCAAGAGACAGAAGACCGCCTTTGTGACCGGGGCTTCCAGTGGGATTGGCAAGGCGGCCGCCACGGCTCTGGCCCGGGCAGGCTACCGGGTGATTGGCACGAGTCGTAAGGCTGCACCTGACGAGACACGTGATGGCATTCGGATGATTGCTTGTGACGTGACTTCCGATTTGTCTGTCTCGGATGCCGTGGCGCTGGCGCATCAGGAACTTGGCCGTATCGACCTTCTGGTCAACAATGCCGGTTACGCCCTGTCCGGGGCGGCCGAAGAAAGCTCGGTGGATCAGGTTCGTTCGCTGTTCGAAACCAATTTTCTGGGTGTCGTTCGGGTGACCAATGCCGTGTTGCCGATGATGCGCCAACAGGGCTATGGCAGGATATTGAACATCGGCTCTGTCCTGGGCTTAATACCCGGTCCTTTTGGAGCCTATTACTCGGCCAGCAAGCACGCCATTGAGGGCTATTCGGAATCGCTGGACCATGAGGTTCGCCAGTTCGGCATCCGTGTCGCCGTGATCGAGCCTTGGGCAACGAAAACCTCGATCGAGGCCAATTCTCCGCAAGGCGACCGTCCGGTTGCAGCCTATGGCCAGACACTGGCCAGATACCGCACGGCGTTTGACTTGGCCATGGCGACCGGCGACACGGCGGATGATGTTGCGGCCACCATCCTGATGGCGGCGCAGGACAAGGCGCCGCGGTTGCGCTACCCCTCCGGCAAGGCGGCCCGGCAGACCTCGTTTGCCCGGCGTTTCCTGCCGCGCGCGCTGTTTGATCGAACCTTGCGCAAGCAATTCAACATCGCGTGAGCGAGAATGATGGCCACGGCAGGGCCTTCCAACAACATGCTCAGTTCGCGCTGAAAGCCTTGGCTTTTTTAGCCATCTGAGCCGATAATATTTTTACACTGGAGAACGTCCGTGAAAGCCTTCGTCGTCGACAAATACAAAAAGAAGGGCGCCTTGCGTCTGGCAGACATGCCCGAGCCCCGGATGGGCGCGAATGATGTTCTGGTTCGCATTCAGGCCACGGCGATCAACCTTCTGGATTCCAAGGTGAGGGACGGCGAGTTCAAGCTGTTCCTGCCCTATCGCCCGCCCTTTATTCTGGGTCACGATCTAGCCGGAACGGTTGTAAGCGTGGGCGCGAATGTGAGGCAATTCAAGGCTGGGGACGAGGTTTACGCCCGTCCGAGGGATCACCGGGCTGGTACCTTTGCAGAGTTCATCGCAATTGACGCCGCCGATGTAGCGCTGAAGCCCGCGAGCCTTTCGATGGAGCAGGCTGCATCCATACCGCTGGTTGGACTGACCGCCTGGCAGGCGCTGGTGGAGGTCGGCAAGGTCAAGCCCGGCCAGAAAGTGTTCATTCAGGCTGGTTCCGGTGGGGTTGGGACCTTTGCCATCCAGCTTGCCAAGCATCTCGGCGCCACGGTGGCCACCACGACCAGTGCCGCGAATATTGACCTGGTCAAAAGCCTCGGCGCCGATGTGGTGATCGACTACAGGACGCAGGATTTCGAACAGGTGCTATCCGGTTATGATCTGGTGCTGAACAGTCAGGATGCCAAGACGCTGGCCAAGTCGCTGAATGTTCTGAAACCGGGTGGTCGGTTGATATCGATCTCGGGGCCGCCGGATGTTCCCTTTGCCAGATCTCTGGGGCTGAACATGTTCCTGCGCTTGGTGGTACGGATGCTGAGCCGGGGCGTGCTGAAGAAGGCGAGAAGCCGGGGCGTCTTGTATTCCTTCCTGTTTATGCGCGCGGAAGGGCAACAACTTGCCCAGATCGCCAAGCTGATCGACGCCGGCGTGATCCGTCCGGTCGTGGACAAGGTATTTCCCTTTGCTCAGACGGCGGAGGCCTTGGCCCATGTCGAGACCGGGCGCGCCAGGGGCAAGGTCGTTGTGAAGGTCGCAGACTGAGTTCGTATTTTGCAGGAGATGGGGTCGCATGGCTGCGGCCCTATTGCTCCCGCCCGCCATTTTCGACAGAGGCCCGGCAATCGGCGCGGCAAATATCAAGAATTTCATCCGCCAGGGCCGATGCGTCCGGGCAGGCCCGCGATAGCACGATGGCCCCGACAGCTTGCGCCATAATACTGATGGCTTGCGTGCGGGCATTTGAGCCGGCGGGCTGGTTCGCCGCAAGATTGCTCTCCAGCGCGTCAACAAGGCGCTCGATGCCTTCGCCGAAAACAGCTCTGGTTTCGTTTGGCAGCCGCGCTGCTTCCCCGCTCAGTGCGGCGGCCGTGCAGCCTTGGCCACGCGCATCACGATGCGTGCGCGAGATGTAGGCGTCGATCATCTCGCCCAAATCATACCCGGCATAGCGTGCCAACGTTTCGGAAAACCCTTTGGCGGAGGCTGCTGCTATGAGCGCCTCCTTCGAGACGAAGTGGTTGTAAAATCCACCATGGGTCAGGCCCGCACCCTCCATCAGGTCAGCCACGCCAACGCCATCGAACCCTCGTTCGCGAAACATCCCGGATGCAATCGCAACAATCCGTTCATGATTTTCCTGCTTCTTTTCCTTGGTGATCCGCATGTCCGAACCCTTTCGACGGCGCCGTCTCCATGATGTTGGATATCATCATGGATTGAGAGTATTGCTGACGATTATCATTAATAATGCGCTCAACACAAGGAACACGTCGTATGGGCTACTAATTTTCCGTCCTTCGCCGCCGACATCTTGTCGCTGGCTGCAACGAAGACTTCTGTTTCTGGGAAGCTGGCCCGGATTGTTAGTAAAATAAAGCTCGGTTACGTGGATCGGCGTATCCTCACTGGAACGCCCTTATATGCTGGGGTCCCGGATTTCCTGTCGTAGTCTGCGAGCGCAATGACCTGGTTCATTTCGGGGTAATAACCTGCTACCGAGCCGGGCGGAATATTGTAGGCAACGGCGGTAAATCCGGTAGCGGTTTTGGCGCCACTCCCGCAAATTGCTTCGACATCGATGAGGTCTCCGTCTCTTAGTCCCCGCGTTTCAAGGTCCCGCTGGTTCATGAAGATGACGTCGCGGCGGCCGTAGACACCACGGTAGCGGTCGTCGAGGCTGTATATGGTGGTGTTGTACTGGTCATGACTGCGCAAGGTGGTCAGCACAAGGGCTTCGGGGTCGTGCAAGCGTGTGTCCTCATCAAGTCCCGGTGCGACGAGAAATTCGGCCTTACCGGACGGCGTATTCCACACACGATCAGAAGCCGCGACCGTGAGCCGGAAGCCTCCGGGCGTTTTCACGCGCGTATTGAAATCATGAAAATCGGGAAATACGATTTCGATCTTGTCGCGGATCTGCTCATAGTCGCCGGCCATCCCGTCCCAGTCGATGTCGTGCCGGTTACCTAGCGTCGCCTTGGCCATGCCGGCAATGATCCAGGGTTCCGAGCGCAACTCATCGCTTGGCGGTTTGAGGAAACCGCGCGACGCGTGCACCATCGACATGGAATCCTCTACCGTGACGGATTGGCGCCCTGTCGCCTGAATATCCAGATCCGTCCGGCCCAGAACCGGCAGGAGGATCGATGTCTTTGCCAGCAGCAGATGCGAGCGATTGAGCTTTGTCGCAAGATGAACGGCCAGATCGAGTTTCCGCATGCCCGCGAACGTCGCTTCAGGATCGGACATTGCGACAGCAAGATTGCCACCAAGGCACACCAACGCTTTCGACCTGCCCTCAATGATGGCCTCGATTGCCTCTACGGCGTTATGGCCCTTTTCACCAGACGGGCGGAAACCGAAGGCTTTTTCCATGCCAGCAAGAAGAGCCTCATTGGGAATTTCAGTGATGCCGACGGTCCGGTCGCCCTGAACGTTGGAATGGCCGCGCAGGGGACAGATACCGGCGCCTGGCCGGCCTATATTGCCGCGCAGCATCAGGAAATTGGCGAGTTGCTGCACATTGGCCGTGCCATGGGCATGCTGTGTGATGCCCATGCCATAACAGAGAATGACGTTTTTCGCCTTGAGGTAGACATCCACGGCGCTATCGAGCGCTTCCAGTGACAGGCCGGATTTCTCGATAATCTCCGGCCATTGCGTCTGGTCGATATCGGCTTGCAGGGCTTCAAGGCCAATCGTATGCGCCGCGATGAAATCGCGGTCGATGACGCCGGGTCCGCCAGCTTCGATATCGGCCGCGTCCCGCTCGAAGATGCGCTTCATCATACCCTTGAGTGCGGCAAGATCGCCGCCGGTACGAACCTGATGATAGGCAGACGCGATCGGCGTGGATGACATCGTCGCCATTTCGATCGGATCCTGCGGGGCTGCAAACCGCTCCAGCGCCCGCTCCTTTAGTGGATTGAAGACGACAATCGGCACACCCCTGCGGGAGGCCTCATGTAATGTCGTCATCATGCGCGGATGGTTGGTGCCGGGATTGTGCCCGAACGAAAAGATCGCGTCGGCATGATCGAAATCCTCCAGCGTTACAGTGCCCTTGCCGACACCGATCGACAGGGGCAGACCGACGCTGGTGGCTTCGTGGCACATGTTGGAACAGTCGGGGAAATTGTTGGTGCCATAGGCGCGAACGAAGAGCTGAAAGAGAAACGCTGCTTCGTTGGAGGCACGACCGGACGTGTAGAACTCGGCCATATGAGGGCTGGGAAGGGCGTTCAATTCCGAGGCAATACGCGCGAATGCGGCATCCCATTCGATCGGCACGTAGCGGTCACTGGCATGATCATAGATCAGCGGATGCGTCAGGCGCCCCTGATCTTCAAGCTTGTGGTCGGTCCATTGCCAGAGATCAGTCACCGAATGAGCGGCAAAGAAATCGGGGCCAACGCGCTTGGCCGTCGATTCCCAGGTGATCGCCTTTGCTCCGTTCTCGCAGAACTCAAACGAACTTGTGTGCTTCGGATCGGGCCAGGCGCAGCCGGGACAATCGAAGCCTTCGGGCTGGTTTGCCTTTAACAATGTCGCCGCGCCCTCGGCGATGATCTGCTGGTGAGCAAGGGTTTTGGCGACGGCTTTTAGTGCGCCCCAGCCACCTGCTGGCGCTTTGTAATGCTCTATCCCATCCGGCCGCTTCTCGCTCATCACAGTCTCCCTTCAGCGTGTTTGAATAAATCTAGCATCGAACGCATCAGTACGAACCTAGACCGATGTATAGGTCCAGGTAGACGTCTATCGAATGTGCGGCCAACGAGATTGAGCATATTTTGCCCAGATCAAGATTGGCGGTGGAACAGTATCATGGAAAAGACAGGACAGATGCAAGCCGGGGCGGCAAGCGCCACCCACAATGATGCGATCGGACAAGTTGCGCTTCTGGCCATGGCCGTCGCGGGCGGTATTGCCGTCGCAAACATCTACTACAATCAGCCGATGCTCGGCCTTATCGAGGCGGATTTCAGTCGGCAGCCAGTTACCGGCATGGTGCCCACCGCAACGCAACTCGGTTACGCACTGGGGTTGTTCCTTTTACTGCCGCTCGGCGACCTCGTTAATCGCCGCCGGATGATCATTGGGCAATTCGTGGTGCTTGCCGCCGCGCTCGCGCTGGCTGCACTGGCGCCGACGGCCTGGATGCTGGTTGCAGCATCGGTCATGGTTGGAGCATGCTCGACAGTCGCCCAGCAGATCGTGCCCTTTGCGGCATCGCTGGCCGCGCCCGAAAAGCGCGGCGCCACAATCGGCACCGTCATGGCAGGCGTATTGTCGGGCATATTGTTCAGCCGCACCCTGTCGGGCTTTGTGGGCGAACACGCCGGCTGGCGGGAAATGTTCTGGATCGGCGTACCGCTCGCCCTGCTCGCCGCGGGCCTCATGTTTGCGGTCCTGCCGCATCATCGGCCAACCTCGACTTTGCGATATCATCAGGCGCTCCGGTCGCTTGGCCAGCTATGGAAACGCCACCCGGCCTTGAGGGCAGCGACTATCATCCAGGCGTTTCTGTTCGCGTCGTTCACGGCCTTCTGGACCATCCTCGCTCTCTATCTGGCGGGGCCAGAATTTCAGCTCGGTGCCGATGTCGCGGGTCTGTTTGGGATCGTCGGTGCGGTCGGCATATTTGCAGCGCCTCTGGCAGGAGTTGTTGCCGACAGACGGGGACCGCATTTCGTGGTCTGGATGGGCGCCGGATTGACGATCGCCGCCTGGCTGATCTTCGGGGTCTGGGCATCGATCGTTTCCTTGGTTGTGGGCGTCATCGTGCTTGATTTCGGCATACAGAGCGCGCTGATTTCTAACCAGCACATCATCTATGCCCTGGATGCCGATGCGCGTAGCCGTCTCAACACGGTCTTCATGACTGGCATGTTTCTGGGGGGTGCCACAGGTTCGGCGATGGCGACACTGGCCTGGGGGCAGGGCGGCTGGCTCGTCGTCAGCCTTCTCGGCGCGGCGTTCGGCCTCGCAGCCTTCGCGGTGAAAATATTTCATCATCGCCGGCATTCGCTGACGGTTGTCGGAAACTGAGGGCGGAACGATGGAAAAGCTACGTATAGGAATCGTCGGCGGTTCGCTTGCCGGCCTCTTCGCTGGCATCATGTTACAACAGGCTGGCCACGATGTCCGCATCTACGAGCGATCGAAGAGCGGTCTTGCAGGTCGGGGAGCGGGCCTCGTCGGTCAGAGGGACCTGCTGCACATTCTCCGGCTGATTGGCTGCGAGCATGTCGCCCGTATCGGCGTGGTGGCTAAGGAACGCATCTATCTCGATCAGGACGGACGTATCGCCCAGACCGTTAAGGCGCCCCAGACCCAGATCTCCTGGGACTACCTGTTCGAAACTGTCGCTTCCCGCATCGCTTCAGGAAGCTATGTGTTGGGTCGGGCTGTCGTCAAAGTGCTGGATGGCGAGAGTGGCGCGGAGCTGATTTTTGGTGACGGTACGCGGGTGAATGCCGATCTGGTTATCGGTGCCGATGGCCTTGGTTCGGTGGTGCGCGCAGCGGTCAATCCCGGAGACACTCAAAACCGCTATTCCGGCTATGTCGCATGGCGTGGATTGATCCCGGAAACGAGGCTTCCAACGGCAGCTAATCTGCTTCTCGACCGGTTTGCCTTTCATGTCAGGCCGGGCGTACATGCGCTCGGTTATCTTGTCCCGGGCTCGAAGGGCGAAATGGACATCGGCAATCGCCGATATAACTGGGTCTGGTATCGCAAAGTGCCAGCAAGCGAACTTGCCCACACGTTCACCGATCTGGATGGGCGAACGCATGCATTTTCGCTGCCGCGTGGTGGCTTGTCGAGCGACCGTCTGGAGGCGTTGCGCGTCGATGCGCTGCAGATGCTTCCGCCGCAATTCGCCCAGGCGGTCGAGGCGGAGCCAAGCCCCTCTATCCAGGGCATTTTCGACTACGAGTCGCCCCGCATGACGGGCCGTTCGGTCGTCCTCATCGGCGACGCCGCCTTTGTCGCGCGTCCGCACACCGCGATGGGCGTGTCGAAAGCAGCGGGCGATGTCATGGCGTTGAGCAACAGCCTGGAGTCCGAGGTTGACCTTCCCAGTGCCCTGCAGCGGTTCGAGGATGATCGCATCGCGGTTGGCCGGGAAATCGTTGCTTATGGCCGGCAACTCGGTGCGTCGGCTATCTGAGTATCGACCGGCTGCCTGTCACGGTACTCAAGAACGATATTTTTAACCCGCTGGCTTCTGCCAGCGGGTTTTTGATTTTGAGAAAGGTCGGATGCTTCAGTTGGGGGGCTTTATCAGGCTTAGTGCGGCGTGGATTTGCGAGACGACGGCGGCACCTTCCCCAACTGCTGCCGCGACCCGCTTGGTCGATCCGGCACGGACATCCCCGATGGCAAAGACATTCGGCAGGCTGGTTTCGAGAGGCAATGGCTTGCGGGAAAAACGACAATGCTCATCGAAGGATTGCCCAGTGACGATGAAGCCCTTGTCATCGGTTTGCACCCGGCTGCTGATCCAGCCAGCGTTCGGATCCGCGCCGATAAAAAGGAAGAGATGATGAAGCGGCAAGGTGTTCACGCTTCCATCCAGGCGGTTGCGCAGTCTTGCGGAGGAGATGCCAGTGGCGTTATCGCCATTGATCGCGTCCACTTCGCAATGCATGTGCAGTTGGACGTTCGGCAGGGCCTTGATACGGTCGATCAGATATTGCGACATCGTATCTTCGAGTGCGCGCCGCACGACCAGATGAAGTGTCTTGACCTGAGGCGCCAGAAAAACGATGGCCTGGCCTGCCGAATTGCCGCCGCCAACCAGGACGATCTCTTCGCCGGCGCAAAGTTTTGCCTCGATCGGCGAGGCCCAATAGGAAACGCCGTTGCCCTCGAAACCGTCAATGTTGGTGATATCCGGCCGCCTGTAGCGAGCGCCGGATGCGATGACGACACTGCGGGCCGTCACCGATTTTCCACCGTCGAGTTCGAGCGCCAGCACACCTGCGTCATCTTTCGGAGGGATTAGATTTTTGACAGCGACGGGAAGAACCATTTCCGCCCCGAACTTGAGTGCCTGATTGTAGGCACGTCCCGCCAGCGCCTGTCCGGATATGCCCGTCGGGAAGCCGAGATAGTTTTCGATCCGAGACGAAGCGCCGGCCTGCCCCCCAATCGAGTGTTCATCGATGACAAGGACGTCGAGCCCTTCCGAAGCGGCATAGACGGCGGTGGCAAGGCCCGCCGGTCCAGCGCCGACTACAGCGACGTCATAGAGCTTTCCGGGCTTGAGGTCCGGCGTCATGCCGAGACATGCTGCGGCCTCCGCATCGGTCGGTTTCTTGAGCACGGTGCCGTTGGGGCAGACCATTAGCGGAAGGTCGGAGGCGAGAATACCCAGACGTTCGATCAGCGCCTTACCTTCACCCTCCATGGCAGCATCAAGCACGATGTGGGGAAAGGCATTGCGGGCTAGGAATCCTTGCAGGCGCGAGAGCGCGGCATTGCCAGCGGTTCCAATCAGAACAGAACCTGCGCCTGCATCGATCAGACCGACGCGGCGCAGGATGAAGGCGCGCATGATGATTTCGCCGACATCGGCCGATCCGATCACCAAGGCCCGCAAATGGGCGGCATCAAAGGGAATGGCCGTGCAGCCCTCGGACCCGGCGCGGGCCCCGGCAAGTGTCGGTCGACCCGACAGCTGGTTGACTTCGCCAGACAACTGGCCTGCTCCATGCGTCGTGATCGGTGCCTCGCCGGAAAGACCTTCGTGGCGAAACACGTCCATCGATCCCTTCAGCACCAGCCAGGCGGGCGCTGCGTGGTCTCCTACCTTGTAGACGAAGTCACCACGTGCGAAATCTTTTGGCTCGCCGCTGGCAAAACGCTTCGCCGTCTCGACCTGATGGGGGTTGAGCACCGGAAACATCTGGTCCAGGCGCGCGCTGAGATCTGCCATCTGTTACCTCCAGCTGGAAATGTCGTCCGCAGGTCACCGCCGATTTTTCGGCGAAGTTCAGTAATATCGCGGTATCGGCCCGCGTTGCGGTGTCTGATCAGGCAGGTTCACCATGGTTTCGTCCACATAACACCAGCCCCAGCCTTCCGGCGGGTCATAGCCCTCGATGATGGGGTGGCGGGTGGTGTGGAAATGCGCGGTCGCGTGGCGGCCGGGGGACTGATCGCAGCAGCCGACATGACCACATTCGCGGCAGAGCCTCAAATGAAGCCATATCTGGCCAGTTTCGAGACATTCCTCGCAGCCAAGCGTCATGGGCTTGACCGATCGGATCGTCGGCAGGTGCGAGCATTGATCAGACATGGTTCCACTCCTGAACGTGTTGGAAATTTCAGTGCTTCAGTGCTTCTTCAAGACACAGTATAAGCTGGTTGAAATCGACTGGCTTCCCAAGGAATGCGAATGCACCGCCATCCATTGCCGCTGCTCTCGTTCGCTCGTCGCAATAGGATGTCATGAAAATCATCGGCGGCTTTTGATCACCGCGCGAGTTTAACACGTCCTGCATCTGGATGCCGCTCAAGCCTGGCATTTTAACGTCGACCAGCATGCAGTCGATCGCGACGCGATCACCGCGGGCCAGAAAGTCTTCCGCAGACGAAAACAGCCGGCTCTCGTAACCGCAGGACAAAACGAGATCGTCAAGGGCTTCGCGGATCGACCGATCGTCGTCAACGATGGCTATGACAGGTGTTCTGGACAATTTGATTGGGCCTTGCCTCTTAAAATCAACTGGCTTCTATATGCGCCATCGAGACACAACATTGCACCATACAAGGGTCTAGGTTTTGGCCTCAAAGGCCCAGCAGTTCCGCCTTGCGCACCAGTTCGGCTACGGAGCGCGCCTCCATTTTGCGCATGACATTGCCGCGATGCAGCTTGACCGTGATCTCGCTGATCCCGAGGTTGAACGCAATCTGCTTGTTCATCAGGCCTTGCACGACAGCCGTCATGACCTCATGCTCGCGGCGGGTCAATGTCTTGGCCAGTTCCACGACGGCGCCATTTGCAGCAGATTGCTGGCGCATTTCCCGATCTTTCTGAAAAGCAACCGAGACGGCGTCGAGGATGTCCTGGTCCCGAAAAGGTTTGGTCAGGAAGTCGATGGCGCCTGCTTTCATGGCACGGACTGTCATTGGTATATCACCGTGACCCGTCATGAAGATGATAGGCATTCGGTTGCCGAGCTTTTCCAGGTGGAGCTGAAAATCAAGGCCGTTCGCACCGGGCAGGCGAACGTCGAGAAGAATGCAGCCAGGTCGGTCCAGATCGGCATTTTCGAGCAGGTCCTGGGCGCTTTCAAAGGATTTTGCTTCTGTTCGAATTGACAGGAACAGATCGACCAAAGCCTCGCGTATCGCAGTATCGTCATCGACGACGTAGACAACCGGCGTATCGCCGTTCGGCGGTTTGGCGGACTTTCTCGCATCATTCATGGGTTGCCTCCATCGGGACGATCATTTCGAACAATGCGCCACCATCGATGTGATTGCTGGCAGACAGCATGCCGCCGCGGGCTTCGAGCATGCTGCGGCAGATGGCAAGGCCCATGCCAAGCCCGGTCGGTTTGGTCGTGCAGAATGGTTTGAACAGGTTTTTGAGAACGTCCGGACTGAGCCCGGGACCTGTGTCGAGAACCTTGATGATCACGCTTTGATCATCCCCAGGCTCGATCGTTACCGATATCCGCCGCATCGCTTCCGGGGTTTCGGCCATGGCGTGAAGGGAATTGGTGATCAGGTTGATCAAGACTTGCTGCAGCTCTATCCGCACAGCGTTGACGGTGGGCACATCGCTTGCTTCAGCTATTTCAACAATGACCCCGTTTCTGACAAGCTCGCTCTCCATCAGCGCGCGTGTCTCCGTGACGAGATCGGCCAGCGAAACCGGCTCGATATCGGGCGGGCGGTTACCAAGCATTGATCGTGCGCTCTGAATGATGTCGCTGGCACGCTGGCTGTCACGAGCGATGCGCTCAGCTGAGCGGGAAACGGCTGCCAGATCCGGCGGGTCGCGATCCAGCCAGCGCTGCAGGGTCTGGGCGTTGACCACCAAGGCGCCGAGCGGCTGATTGAGTTCGTGCGCGAGCGAGGCAGATAACGCGCCGACGGTTGCCGCGCGCGACGCCAATGCCAATTCCGCCTGGGCCTCGAACAGTGCTTTCTGGGCCAGTTCCCGCTCCGTAATGTCGAACATACCGACAATGACACGGTTGAAATTGGCAGGATCTTCAGGAAAGCCAACGGTCAGCAGCACAAATTTGCTGGTGCCATCGCTGGTGATGATGCTGCCCTTGCCTTCGAAATGCGTCTCGTTGTTGAAAATTGCCGCGATGAGATCGAGAAAGGTGGCGTCGTCCTGGGCAATATAGCGGCGCATGGAGCCGGGATTGTTGTTACCCACATGGCCCAGCAATTCAAGTGCCGCCGCGTTGGCGGCAACGGTAGGGACGCTGACGATGCATCGCTCCAGAAAATCCGGGTTCTCCCGAGCGTGAGCACCAAGGTCTTTGACACCATCTGCTTTCAACGCCATCAGCATTGCGCGGACCTGCGAATAGTCGCGCTCCCAAAGTGCAACGCGGCTTTGCTCGAAAATCGTCCGGTAGCGCTCTTCGCTGCTCTGCAGGGCGGCATTGAATTTCACAAGATTGAGGCGCGCGCGCTGATTGCGGATGATCAAGGCGCAGGTGATCAACATTGCAGCAACCGCGACCGCCAGGCGTAGGGTTGCGGCGAGGTCGGTTTGCAGCCCATGAGCTGCAAGATACGAGACTGCCGCCAGACCGATACAGATACCGGTCACCAGTATCGTTCCTTTTTCTGTCAGGGTTTCTGCCGACAGAAGCAAGGTGATGACATAGAGCGTGGCAAGCGCGCTGTGAATGTCGGTATAGGTATCGAGATAGAAGATCAGCGCTGCGAGCAAAAATGCGCAGACGAGCACGCCAAGTTCAAAGCGCGCCGGCAGCCGTCTTTCCGGGTTTACCAGGACCAGCGAATGCAAGGAGATTTCCCACGTTGAGATCGACCGCATTATCAAGCCATCCCTGCTGCCGAAACGCAATTGGCAATTCCAATATTCCTATGCAAACTCAATCTCATAACCGCGCAAAAAAGAATGGCCATTCCAGGACTGGGATGGCCTCAGATGGATCGCGACATCCATGTGAAAGGGCGCGCTTGAAAATTCAGGGCGCATTGGCATCCAGCATCTCTTCAGTGGAGGGCCTGGATTTGTAGCCTCGGTTCGGCAGGCGAGCCACTATACTTAGGTGTCAGTCCGACTAACCAAGCATTGGATACCGCGCAACCAGATCCTCGCCTACAACCATCTCGTCAAACAAACGATGTGGGCAGGAGTTGAAAATGCAGATTTCAAAACATGTTCTTTCTCTCAAGGACCGGCCTGCAGCCTTCGAAAGCCCGGCGGGATCGATCATGCGCCTTGGTCGCGATCAACTGCCAATCCTCAAAGGCCTTTCAATACGCAGGCTGGTGCTCACGGCACACGCGATCAGGGAGCCTCACTGGCATGCGAATGCCAATGAACTGGGCTACTGTGTCCGCGGACAGGCACTGGTGACTGTCGTCGGCAATCATGGCAGCCGCGACGTCTTTCTTATCGGCATTGGCGAAATGTTCTTCGTTTCGTCAGGCACGGTTCACGCGATTGAAAATACCGGTGAAACGGAGGCGGAGTTCATCCTTGCCTTTTCGAACGAGGATCCGGAAGATTTCAGCCTGTCTGGCGCCTTCGACGTGATGTCCGACGCCGTGCTGCTGAGCACCTTCGAGTGGCAACCGCAAAAGCCGCCGAGTTTTGGCAGGCTGAACGCAAACACAGAGATATTCGACCTGCAGGCCCAGCCAGCCGTTGAAAAGCAGGCGCTTCATCCAAACAGGCTCAAATTCCGTGTCGAGGAGTCAGCGCCGCACGTATCGTCGCCGGCGGGCTCTGCAAGGACCGCGCAGGCTCCGGCTTGGTCTGTTCTCGATGGTCTTTCGATGTTTTCTGTCCGCATCAGCGAGATTGGCCTGCGCGAACCGCACTGGCACCCCGAGACCGCCGAAATGGGCTATGTGCTCGAAGGGACCGGTCAGATGACAGTCCTTGATCCCGATGGAAGCGCTGACACCTATTCGATCCATCCGGGCGACGCCTATTTCGTGCCGCCGGCTTACCCGCATCACATCGAAAACACCGGCAGTGGCACACTGCATATCCTGATTTTCTTCAGTCGCAGCGCGCCACAAGATATCGGTTACCGAGCAGCGGCGGCCGGTTATTCACGCAGTGTGATCGCTAGCCAGTTGGGCCTTTCCGAGCAAGCCCTCCTGCCTCTTCCTGTCGATATCGACGATCCGCTGATCGTTGCACGGCTCTGAATCCCTGAATCCCTGAAACCCAAACCCAAGCCCAAACCCAATGGAGATTACCATGAACCGCACCCTCGCTGAAAAACATCGCAAGTCGCCTCTTGCAACACCGACTGCCCTTGGCACGAACGCAACCGCCGATATTTCCGGCGCGTTGACGGCGCTGCTGGCCGATGTCTTCGCGCTTTATCTCAAGACGAAGAATTTTCACTGGCATATGAGCGGTCCGCATTTCCGTGATTACCACCTGATGCTGGACGAGCAGGGCGAGCAGATCTTCGCCATGACGGATGACATTGCCGAGCGAGCCCGCAAGATCGGCGGCACCACACTTCGTTCGATCAGCCATATTTCCAGGTTGCAGCGGCTTCTCGACAACGACGCCGATTTCGTGACCCCGGCGGATATGCTGGCCGAGCTTCGCGACGATAATCTCACACTCGTCTCGCTGATGAAGGCGACACACAATCTTTGTGAAGACCATGGCGACATCGCAACCGCCAGCCTGATCGAAAACTGGGTGGATGAGGCAGAGCGCCGTGCCTGGTTCCTGTTCGAAAGCACCCGCGGCGCCGAATGAGCGCGCGAAATTTCGGAGAGGCCCATTATCAACGAACTTTCACTGTCCCGTCGGCAGGTCCTGTTGGCCGGCACCACGGTTTCTCTGGCCTTGGCCATGCCGGCGATGGCTTCCGAAAAGAAAATTTCCCGTAACCCAGAAGGAACTGCATCGATGACCACGAATTTCGTCACCACCAAAGACGGCGTAGAGATATTCTTCAAGGACTGGGGTCCGAAGGATGCACAGCCGATCGTCTTCCACCATGGCTGGCCGCTGTCGTCAGACGACTGGGATGCCCAGATGCTTTTCTTCCTCAGCAAGGGCTATCGCGTTGTGGCCCACGACCGCCGCGGCCATGGACGCTCCAGCCAGGTGAGCAATGGTCACGACATGGATCATTACGCTGCCGATGCCTCCGCCGTCGCCGAATATCTTGACCTGCGCAATGCCGTTCATATCGGCCACTCCACAGGCGGCGGCGAAGTCGCTCGGTACGTCGCACGGCATGGTCAGCCACAGGGACGCGTGGCAAAGGCTATCCTCGTCAGCGCCGTTCCGCCGTTGATGCTGAAAACCGCAGCCAATCCTGATGGCACGCCGATGGAAGTCTTCGATGGGTTCCGTAGCGCCCTGGCAGCCAATCGCGCGCAGTTCTTCCTCGATGTTGCGTCGGGCCCATTTTATGGTTTCAACCGGCCGGATGCGAAAGTTTCGCAGGGTGTGATCGACAATTGGTGGCGCCAGGGGATGATGGGTAGCGCCGTGGCGCACTATGAAGGTATCAAGGCGTTTTCGGAGACAGATCAGACCGAAGACTTGAAGGCGATTACGGTTCCCACGCTGGTGACCCAGGGTGATGACGACCAGGTCGTTCCCTACAAGGCCGCCGTAGAGCTTCAGGCCAAGCTGATCAAGAACAGCACGATGAAGATCTACAAGGGCTTCCCGCACGGGATGCTGACCACGCATGCCGACGTGATCAATCCAGACCTGTTGGCCTTCATCAAGGCTTGATTGTTTCCCTATCCCAAGACGTGTGTGGCGGCTCCCCAAAGGGCCGCCACTACAAATGCGGGGTCAGCGGGTTAGTCAGCAGCTCGTCGCGAAAGCTCGCGGGCCAGATCAAGAAACGCTTTCACTCCAGCCGACAGATTTCGGCGCCCGGGATAATACAGGCAGAGCCCCGGATACGGTGGTGTCCAGTCCTCCAGCACCCGGACAAGGCGCCCCGCTTTGATGTCGGGGAGCACTTCCTCTTCCATGGTATAGCCCAGGCCGGTACCTTCCAGCACCGAAGTCCTCACAAGGCCCGCTTCATCAAGTGTGATCGGGCCTCGCACATCGATTTGCACCGGTTCGTCGTCTTTTTCAAACCGCCATCGAAACAGTGAGCCGTCAGGCAAGCGAACGCGAATGCATCTGTGATTGAGAAGATCCGGAGGAACCACGGGTTTGGGATGTTGTGCGAAATAGTCCGGAGAACCAACAACAGCGTGTCGCTGGGGCCGGCCGAGCGAAACGGCAATCATGTCGCTGGGAACGAGACCTGCCACCCTGACGCCCAGATCAAAACCGTCATTGACGATATCAACCATTTTTCCTTCCGTGACCAGATCGACATTCATCTCGGGATAGCGACGCAGGAACTCAAGCACGAGCGGTGAGATGATGGCGCGTGCTGCAAACGGTGCCGCATTGATGCGTATCGTTCCAGACGGTGTCTCGCGTTGAGAGCGCACCGTTTCCAGAGCGGCATGAAGGTCCTGAAGCGAAGGCGCAACCTGCTGTACAAAGAGCCTGCCGGCATCTGTCAGCGAGACGCTGCGCGTGGTGCGATTGAACAATCGTACGCCGAGCCCCGCCTCAAGCCTGCCGATGGTGTGGCTGAGCGCAGTTGTGGACATACCGAGATCGATAGCCGCTGCGCGAAACGTCCCGCGCCTGGCGATCGCGATGACTGCTTCGAGTTCCCTAAGGTTTAACTGTTCCATTATCCCGATCTGTTCAACATCACGTGCATGTTTATCCCACTTATCAATGCAATGGTAGAGCACTAACTTAGGGGCACCTCACAAGGAGAAATAAGATGGATATGCCCCAAGTTGTGAATATGTATTTTGACGCTGACACCCGCAACGATGCCGACGGGCTGTTGCAAACGCTTGATGTCGATGCGGTGGTCGAGGACGAGAATGCCCGCTATCAGGGCACTGCCGCCATCCGTCAATGGTGGGTGGCCGCCAAGAGGTCGGCTCAATACGTTGCCGAACCTGTGGAAACCACGATTGACGGTGACAAGACACTCGTGCGGGCGAGGGTGAGTGGCAAGTTTCCCGGTAGTCCGGTGATGCTAATCCATGCCTTCACGATCAAGGACGACAGGATCGTCAGGCTGGAGATCCGGTCATGACTGACTTTCTCAATCTGAACGGCAAACGCGCACTCATTACGGCTGGAACCAAGGGTGCTGGCGCTGCGACCGTCAGCCTGTTTCGCGAACTCGGCGCAAAGGTGCTGACGACAGCGCGTGCCCGTCCGGAAAACATGCCGGAAGAATTGTTCGTCGATGCGGACCTGAGCACCGAAGAGGGATGTGAAATCGTCGCAGAGGCCACGCGGCGGCGCCTTGGCGGCGTCGATGTCATCGTCCATATGCTGGGTGGCTCCTCAGCATCGGGGGGCGGCTTTTCTGCCCTGTCGGAGGATGACTGGCACAAGGAAATATCGCTTAACCTTTATCCGGCTGTCCGGCTGGATCGGCAACTGGTCCCGGATATGGTCGCCCGGGGAAGCGGCGTTGTCGTGCATGTGACATCCATCCAGAGAGTCCTGCCGCTTCCGGAATCGACAACAGCCTATGCCGCAGCGAAAGCGGCACTTTCGACCTATAGCAAGGCGATGTCGAAGGAAGTGTCGCCCAAAGGCGTGCGCGTCGTTCGGGTTTCGCCGGGCTGGATCGAAACGGAAGCCTCCGTCCACCTTGCAGAGCGCCTGGCGAAGCAGGCCGGAACTGACCTTGAGGGTGGCAAGAAGATCATCATGGATGGACTGGGCGGCATTCCGCTCGGCCGCCCGGCAAAACCGGAAGAGGTCGCAAACCTGATCGCCTTCCTCGCTTCCGACCGCGCGGCTTCGATTACTGGTACTGAATACACAATTGATGGGGGGACGGTGCCGACAGCGTAGGTTCCGAGATGCGCCTGCAGATCAGGCGGGCGCGTCCCACCCGCCGATCTGTGAATAGATCGCGTCGCGGAGATGGCGGACGTCGTGGTTCAGATCGGCCAGCTCCTTTGGAGTTTGCATTGAAGCTGCAAGCAAGGTGTCGCTGAGGCAGCCCGCCCTGTGCTGCAATGCGCGGCCTTCCTCGGTCAACGCGATCACCACCTGCCGCTCATTGCTGAGGTTTCTGGTCCTGCGCAACAAGCCGGCTGTCTCAAGGCGCTTCAAGAGCGGCGTCAGTGTGCTCGATTCCAATGCGAGGGCGTTTGCAATGGCGCCAACGGTTTGCTCATCTCCGCTCCAAAGCACGTTTAGCACGAGATATTGCGGGTACGTCAGCCCCAGCTCATCCAGAAAGGGCTTGTAAGCGCGCTGGATGGCAATGCCGGCAGTATAAATTGCGTAGCACAGCTGGTCGTGCAAGGGCGGTGGATTGTTGTGACGTATGGTCATTCTAGGCTCCTTCACACATACATATAGTCAATCATACGGCAAAAATAAATATCGCGATAAGAATTATCTTGACGGAAGGGTCAGCATCTGTCAGCTTATGTGTATCGCGATAACAGTTATCGCAAAACAAAAAGGAAGAAGCCATGACACGCAAGTCCGCAACCGCCCTTTCTGCAATTGCCACCGCCGCATTGTCTGCCGCACTGCCGGCAAACGCTGCCGACACCATTTCCCAGAACCAGTCCGTAAAAAACGTCGTGCTTGTCCATGGCGCTTTTGCTGACGGCTCTGGCTGGAAGGGTGTCTACGACAATCTCACAAAGCGTGGTTACCGCGTGACCATCGTCCAGAATCCCCTGACCTCTCTGGCGGACGACGTTGCCGCCACAAAGCGTGCTCTCGAGCGGCAGGACGGTCCGGTCATTCTGGTCGGACATTCCTGGGGCGGCACGGTCATTACAGAAGCGGGCGTTGATGAAAAGGTTGCTGGCCTCGTCTATGTCTCTGCGCTCTCACCAGATGCCGGCGAAACGACAGCCCAGCAATATCAGGGGTTTGCTCCCGCATCGGAATTCGTCATCGAAACCACGAAGGATGGTTTTGGATATGTCAGCCCGGCAAAGTTCAAGGCTGGTTTTGCTCATGACGTTAGCGATGCCGATGTTGCGTTCATGAGGGACGCTCAGGTCCCGATCAACATGTCGGCGTTCGGCACGAAGCTCGAACATGCTGCCTGGCGTACCAAGCCCAGCTGGGCTGTGATCGCTACTGAGGACAAGGCATTCGACCAGGCAATGCTGATCCATATGGCCGAACGCATCAAAGCCAAGATCACCAAGGTCTCAGCAAGCCACGCCCTGTTCATGACGCAGCCGACGGTCGTCGCTGATACCATCGATGCTGCCGCCAAGGCCGTCTCGGCAAAGCAGAAATGATAGATTCCGCGTTATCGGGACAATCCGCACTGTCCCGATAACGACCGGAACGTATTATTTCGAATTTCACAACAAACTATGAATTATTAGTTCAATTGTTGTGCCCGCGACTTGGTAGCAATATCCACACATCAGACGAGCAACGGCGTCGCCTGAAACACGAAACCATACATTTGCAGGACGTGAGATGACCCAGAACGACTTTTCCATAACGCGCCGTGGCGCACTGCTTTCAGTTGGTGCAGCCGCAGCGGCGATGGCCATTTCACCCGTATTCACCTTCGCAGCAAACGCTGCCCCCACCAACACATCAATCGAAGGAAACAAGACCATGGGTACTATCACCACCAAGGACGGCGTCGAAATATTCTACAAGGATTGGGGCTCCAAGGATGCTCAGCCCATCGTATTTCATCACGGCTGGCCGTTATCGTCTGACGACTGGGATGCCCAGATGCTGTTCTTCCTCGCCAACGGTTACCGGGTCGTTGCCCATGATCGCCGTGGCCACGGACGCTCTGCCCAGGTTTCCGAAGGGCATGATATGGACCACTATGCCGCCGACGCTTTCGCTGTCGTCGAAGCGCTGGATCTGAAAAATGCCGTGCATATCGGCCATTCCACTGGCGGTGGCGAAGTGGCGCGCTATGTGGCGAAGTTTGGTCAGCCGGCCGGTCGTGTCGCCAAGGCCGTTCTGGTATCGGCAGTCCCGCCGCTGATGCTGAAGACCGCAGCCAATCCCGAAGGCCTGCCGATCGAAGTGTTCGACGGCTTCCGTTCGGCGCTGGCGGCCAATCGGGCGCAATTCTTCCGCGATGTCCCGGCCGGCCCGTTCTACGGTTTTAACCGCGATGGCGCCAAGGTTCAGGAAGGCGTAATACAGAATTGGTGGCGCCAGGGCATGATGGGCGGTGCAAAGGCGCACTATGATGGCATCAAGGCCTTCTCCGAAACCGACCAGACGGAAGATCTGAAGGCAATCACGGTGCCGACGCTCGTTCTCCACGGCGAAGACGATCAGATCGTTCCAATCGCGGATTCTGCACTGAAGTCCGCCAAGCTGCTGAAGAATGGTTCGCTGAAGACATATCCCGGCTTCTCGCATGGCATGCTGACCGTGAATGCCGATGTGCTGAACGCCGATCTTCTGGCATTCATTCGATCCTGACGATAAGAGGTGGCCGTGGCGGAACCTGCCACGGCCACTGATGCAATCCTTGCCGTACTACCGATCGAGACGACGATGCAGTTGACGCCCGAGCTTGTAGCCCTGACCATCAGAGACGTCCGTGACGACGGCCCGGAGCCGGGCTGGACGCCGTTATCTGAAACAGAACTTGACGCTCTGGTTGCCGCTATCGAACGTGAAGCCGATAGCGATCCGATCTGGGTGTTTGCATACGGTTCCCTCATCTGGAATCCTGAGTTCAAGCCAGCCGGCAGGCGACGTGCCACCGCCCATGGCTGGCATCGTTCGTTTTCCCTGAAAATCGAGCGCTGGCGGGCAACGAGCGCGCAGCCAGGTCTGATGATGGCGCTTGAGCGTGGTGGACAGTGCGACGGTGTCATCATGCAACTCTCGTCCGAGCGGCGGCGTGACGACCTTCGAGCTCTCGTCGCCCGCGAAATCAGGTATCGGGAAGTCATCGACATGGTGCGCTGGGTAAAGGTCAAAACGCCTGACGGCATCCAGAAGGCTCTGACATTCTGGGCGAGCACAAAGCGCGCGGGTCTGACGGCGCCGCTACCGGTGGAAACGACGGCAAAACTGATCGCCAGCGCCTGCGGGGAGGGCGGTTCCTGCGCCCAGTATCTGCACAACACGATCGTCGATCTTCAGGCAGAGGGCATTCGCGATCGAAACCTCTGGCAGTTACAGGCGCGGGTCGCGGCCGAGATCTCCGCACAGCAAGGACGCTGTGGCGGGACAGTCCGGGATATCAATCAAGCATGACCATCTGCGCCGCAACCTGCTCCTCGAAGAATTTGGAGAAGGATGCAATGCGGGGAGGCAGAGCCTGATAGGGCGGGTAGTAGAGGGTCAACCACAGATCGGGTGGGGCCCAGCCCTTGAAGACGTGCACGAGGCGCCCACTCTTGAGGTGTTCCGAGACATGAAAGTTCGGCAGCATGGCAACGCCTGCTCCATCTGCGGCCATGTCGGCCAGAACCTCACCATTATTGGCGCTGAAGGCGCGCCCTGCCGATATCGTCATGCTCGAGCCGCCGTCCGAGAGAACCCAGTTCTCTCGCCGGCTTTCGCCGCTATAGGCGAGGCAATCGTCTGGCGTCAGCTCGTTCGGATGCTGCATCTCGACAAACCGGCTTCCCGGTGCCGCAACCAGAATGCGCGGCACGACGCGAATTTTCCTCCATATCGTGAACTTGTCCGATGGCTGAGACGAGATGCGGATCGCCAGATCGTAGTCATCATCAACGATATTCACCAGTCCGTCGGACAGTGATATCTCGAAGCCCATCTTCGGGTATCGCTCTTTGAAGCCGGAGAGGATCGGTGGGAGCACCGCCTTGCCAAACCACGTCGGCGCACTGATCCTGAGACGCCCTTCGTCGGCTTTGTGAGCGTTCATCACGTCGCGGCGCGCTTCTTCAAGCGTCTTCACCGCCGGCTGAATCTGGGCGGCGAAGATCGCACCGTCTGTTGTCAGCGACACTTGCCGGGTCGTACGGACAAACAGCTGAACGCCGAGTTCGGCTTCAAGTGCCGCAATAGCCCTTGTGACTGCAGCCGGCGTCATGTCGAGTTCGCGGGCAACCTGGGCGAAATTTCGCTTTTCGGCCGCAAGGAGGAAGGTTCGCAGAGCTTTGTAATCGTTCATTGGGATTGTTTCAAAAAGAGCAACGCAGTCGAAATTAATATTGCAATTCTCTGGTGTGATCAATCGGTCTAGATATTCGTCAACAGCCAAACACTAACGGCGACATTGAAAGGCAAGGACATGATCAAGGATATCAAGGGACTGCATCACGTAACCTCAATGGCTTCGGATGCGCGTCAGAACAATCGCTTCTTCACCGACACACTGGGCCTGCGTCGCGTCAAGCAGACCGTTAACTTCGACGACCCGAACGTCTACCACCTTTATTATGGTGACGAGAACGGCTCCGCCGGCACCGTCATGACCTACTTCCCTTTCCCGAACATGATGCTGGGTCGTCCCGGTGTTGGTGAGGTCGGGGAAACCCAGTTCTCCGTGCCAAAGGGCGCATTGAAATTCTGGCAGGATCGGTTTACCGCGCACGGTGTCGATGGCTTGAAAACTGACACCGTCTTTGGCGCCAACAGACTTCAATTCATGGGTCCGGACGGTGACAGTCTGGCGCTGATTGAATCTGCCGATGACAACCGCGCGCCGTGGCTGGCGGACGGCATTCCGGCCGATGCAGCTATCCGCGGTTTTGCCGGCGCCCGGTTCAGCCTGCACGATACTGCCGCGACAGAAGAGCTTCTTGGTTTCATGGGGTATCAACGCGCCGAGAAGGAAGGTGACGTGACCCGCTTTATCATTCCCAATGGAAACGGCGCCGATACGATTGATGTCGCAGCACTGCCGAAAACGTCGTTTGCCCGTCAGGGCGCCGGTTCGGTTCACCATATCGCCTTTGCCGTCGAAAACCGCGAAAAGCAACTCGAAGTTCGCAAGGCACTGATGGACACCGGTTATCAGGTTACGCCCGTCATTGACCGCGATTATTTCTGGGCAATCTACTTCCGCACACCAGGCGGCGTGTTGTTCGAGATTGCCACGAACGAGCCGGGGTTTGACCGGGACGAGGACACGGCACATCTGGGCGAGGCGCTTAAGTTGCCGAGCCGGTATGAAGCGTTCCGTGACCAGATCCAGGCAAACCTCGAGCCGCTGACTGCCTAACAACCCCCGCTCACTGGTGTCTGTGGCAACTGATCGGGCTTCTATGGAGAAATGCCAATGGATCAATTGGGAGCAATCAGAGCCTTTGTTCGCGTCGTCGAGGCCGGATCCTTTGCAAAGGCTGCCAGCACGATGGGTGCGCCACGGTCCACCGTGAGCAAGCTTGTTCAGGATCTTGAGGCCAGCTTGAGCCTCAAATTGCTGGAACGAACGACACGTTCACTCACGGTGACACCCGAGGGCGTTGCTTATTACGAGCGCGCCCTCCGGCTGATCGCCGATTTCGATGAAATGAACAACGAGGCGACCCGCGGGCGCCTTGCCACCAGGGGAAAACTTCGTGTTGACGTAGGAGGGACCTTCGCCAATACGATTCTGATCCCTCGGTTGCCAGAGTTTTACGCGCTCTATCCAGAGATCGAGTTGCACCTTGGTGTGACAGAACGTCAGGCCGACATCGTTGAAGAGGGAATAGATTGCGTCATTCGTGCCGGAGATCTGCCAAGCGCATCTCTTGTTGCGAAGAAACTATGCAGCGTCGAGATAGTAACCTGCGCCACCCCGGCGTACCTCGAAAAATACGGCGTGCCAGCTTCGCCATCGGATCTGCAGCGTGATCATGTTTTCGTTCAGTACTTTTTCGCGCGCAGCCTGAAGGCCGCACCAGTGCGATTGATGAATGGTGACGAGAAAATAGAAATCTACAGCCCGATCAAGCTCTCCACCAGTGATGCGACTGCGCATTTGCATGGAATATTGGCGGGGCTGGGTATTGGACAGACATTTGAATTCTTGGCACGCGCCCATATCGCTCGCGGCGCACTGGTCCCCATCCTGCAAGATTGGGCGCCACCACGTTATCCTGTTCACATAGTTAGGCCAGCGGGCCGGTTTCCGAGCGTGAAGTATCGGGTATTTGCAGACTGGGTTGCGGGCGTGTTTTCTGCCTACGACGAGGGTACCGCCACGTCCTGATAGCTTTATCCATATCCATGGATAGTTACTCCACAACGGCGGGCTTCTCCACGTTCTCCTTTGACGATATCCCACGGCTGATGTGAGCCCGTGGCTCTATCCCGAATGGGAGTAGGCTGTGACAGGCTTGGCTCCTTGGTCGCACGAACCCACCTGCAATTTGGAATAACGGTTGTTCAGATCAAGTATAAGGCGACGTGATCGCGATATGGGGCGTGAATGCCAACGGTGACCCGCAATCTTGTCGCGTCAATACTCAACGGCAGACTGCCAAGGATTACGCGGCTCACACACCGCGCAACCGTTGTTCACTGGCAGTGCCGCGCAGGGCAAATTCAGCCAAATTGCTTCCCACCGAACAGCGAAATCAAGGACGCTGCAGAAGTCTTCAAGGCCGACTCTGCGCATCAAATTTCCTTTAGAAGTTTTCGGAACGCGTGGCCGCGTATCGCAGCCCCGTGCGAAGTCCGCAGCTCAGCCGGATCGAGAGATTATTGTTGCGATAAAAGCAATTCATTCGCAATTAATATTGCAATTCTACGGGGTCGCAACTCGCGCTACCTTTTCTTTCAGCAGCCGAGGCAGCAAGCGAAAGAAAGCATCGGTTTCAACTTCCCGACGGTCTTGGAAGCTGTGTCCCAGGGCACGGCATCCGACCGAAAGGTCCTGCTCATTTCATAACCGGCCGCATTCGCGGTCCAAAACAACCGAAGAGGAATTGACATGTCCAAGCTTGAAGTTCTTACCCCCGCCAACAGCCAGCTCATTTTCATCGATCAGCAGCCGCAGATGGCATTCGGCGTTCAGTCGATCGACCGCCAGACCCTGAAGAACAACGTCGTTGGCTTGGCCAAGGCTGCCAAGATTTTCAACGTGCCAACCACGATTACCACGGTTGAGACCGAGAGCTTCTCCGGCAACACCTTCCCCGAACTTTTGGCCGTCTATCCGCAGAATGACATCCTTGAACGCACCTCGATGAACTCCTGGGATGATCAGAACGTACGCGATGCGCTGGCAAAGAATGCTGCCAACGGCCGCAAGAAGATTGTCGTCTCTGGTCTGTGGACCGAAGTCTGCAACACGACCTTTGCACTCTCTGCTTTGCATGACGTTCCGGAGTACGAAATCTACATGGTCGCCGATGCTTCCGGCGGCACCTCTTCCGATGCGCACAAATATGCAATGGACCGCATGGTGCAGGCTGGCGTCATACCCGTCACCTGGCAGCAGGTCTTGCTCGAATGGCAGCGCGACTGGGCTCGCAAGGAAACCTACGATGCGGTCACCACACTGGTGAAGGAGCATTCCGGCGCTTATGGCATGGGCATCGATTACGCGGTCACTCACGTCCACGGCGGTGCCGAACGCGTCAGCCATGGCAAGCGCATCGGCCCGAACCCCGCGAAGTAAGCCAGATCAACCGCTCCGGTGACGCATCGGAGCGGTTGTCCGTTTTAACGAGGATGACTCTCATGAAAATCTATCTTCTGTCTCTTGGCGCGGGTCTGCTGGTCGGCATCGTCTACAGCCTGCTCAACGTGCGCTCGCCTGCTCCGCCGGTTATCGCGCTTGTCGGCCTGCTCGGCATTCTCGTCGGTGAGCAGATCATCCCGCTCGCCAAATCGCTCTGGAGCAAGGAGCCGGCAGCGGTTTCCTGGCTCCAGCAGGTGAAGCCGCACATGTTCGGTCACATGCCAAAGGGCGGAAATTCTCCGGAAATTGCCCATCGTTCGCAAACCAATTTGGAGGAGCGGAGCTGATGACGACGCGCCGAACCTTCCTTGGAGCGGCCTCGAGCCTGGCGTTTTCGAACCTCTTCTCAAAGGCCAATGCCGCCGATCCCAACCAGACCGGAATAGATACCATGCACCCAGACTTGATCCTCCATAACGGTCGTTTCACGACCCTTGACCGCACCAATCCAAACGCGACCGCGGTCGCCATCAAGGATGGACTGTTTCTTGAAGTCGGTTCGGACAGCGAGGTCATGTCCCTTGCTGGTTCCAACACCAGGATCGTCGATCTCAAGGGCAAGCGCGTTCTGCCCGGCCTCATCGATAACCATACCCACGTTGTGCGTGGCGGGCTAAACTACAATATGGAATTGCGCTGGGACGGCGTGCGCTCGCTGGCAGATGCAATGGACATGCTCAAGCGCCAGGTGGCGATAACGCCAGCCCCGCAATGGGTGCGTGTTGTCGGCGGGTTCACCGAACACCAGTTTGCGGAGAAGCGTCTGCCGACGATCGAGGAGATCAACGCGGTCGCGCCAGATACCCCAGTATTTCTGCTGCACCTCTATGACCGCGCGCTCTTGAACGGTGCTGCACTGCGCGCTGTCGGTTACACCCGCGATACGCCCAATCCACCCGGTGGCGAAATCACCCGTGATGCCAACGGCAATCCGACTGGTCTGTTGCTGGCCAAGCCTAATGCCGGCATTCTCTACTCCACCCTTGCCAAGGGACCCAAACTGCCTCTCGACTATCAGGTCAACTCCACCCGCCATTTCATGCGTGAGCTCAATCGTCTTGGCGTAACGGGTGTGATTGATGCAGGCGGTGGCTTCCAGAACTACCCTGATGACTACGAGGTCATTCAAAAACTCTCTGACGAGAACCAGATGACGGTGCGTCTGGCCTATAATCTCTTCACCCAGAAGCCCAAGGAAGAAAAGCAAGACTTTCTCAACTGGACGTCTTCGGTCAAATACAAGCAGGGCAACGACTATTTCCGTCACAACGGTGCCGGCGAAATGCTGGTCTTCTCCGCGGCGGACTTCGAGGACTTTCGCCAGCCACGTCCGGAAATGGCGCCGGAAATGGAAGGCGAACTCGAAGAAGTGGTGCGCGTTCTGGCCGAGAACCGTTGGCCATGGCGCATGCACGCCACGTATGACGAGACAATCTCCCGTTCGCTTGATGTCTTCGAGAAGGTCAACAAGGACATTCCGCTTGAAGGTTTGAACTGGTTCTTCGACCATGCCGAAACCATCTCGGACCGGTCCATCGACCGCATTGCGGCCCTTGGTGGCGGCATCGCAACCCAGCATCGCATGGCCTATCAGGGCGAATATTTCGTCGAGCGATATGGCCAAGGCGTTGCCGAAGCGACCCCACCGATCCGAAAGATGCTCGACAAGGGCGTCAACGTTTCCGCCGGCACGGATGCGACCCGCGTCGCCTCCTACAACCCCTGGGTCTCGTTGTCCTGGATGGTGACCGGCAAGACGGTTGGTGGCATGCAACTCTATCCGCGTGCCAACTGCCTCGATCGCGAGACGGCTCTGCGGATGTGGACTGAAAAAGTCACATGGTTTTCGAATGAAGAAGGCAAGAAAGGCCGTATCGAGAAAGGCCAGTTCGCCGACCTTGTCGTTCCCGACAAGGACTTCTTCTCCTGCGCCGAAGACGAGATCTCGTTCCTGGTATCGGAGCTGACCATGGTTGGCGGCAAAATCGTCTATGGAGCGGGTGACTTCAAAACGCTCGACGAGAACGACGTGCCGCCTGCAATGCCCGACTGGTCTCCAGTCCGCAAGTTCGGCGGATATGCTGCATGGGGCGAGCCGGAAGGTGCTGGCGCGCGGTCTCTAAGGCGCACGGCTATCTCGACCTGTGGCTGCGCCAGCGATTGCGGCGTGCATGGTCACGACCATGCGGGAGCCTGGACCTCGAAACTGCCGATCGCCGACCTCAAGGGTTTCTTCGGCGCTCTTGGCTGCTCTTGCTGGGCAGTCTGATCGTGTCCTCGCTTGGGCGACTTCTGTTCGCCCAAGCGATCCGACCCTATAATTGCAATATTGGCAATTAAATCGAAACTATTGCTGCAATTGTTGGCAGAGCGATCACCGGCCAATATCGCTCCATCAAACGCGGCCGCTCGATCACGTCAGCGACCAAAAAGGAGCAGGATATGACCTACCAATCCCCTATATCGAATTCGGCCTTGAGCGGACTTGCACGCGTCGTCGGCTCTCCCATTACGAGAACTGTATCGCTGCTTGCTCTCTGCGCTGCCTACATCCAGGGTCCACTCACCAAGATTTTCGATTTCAATGGCGCGCTTGCTGAGATGAATCATTTCGGTCTGCAGCCTGCCGCTCTCTTTGCCGTCGTCGTCATCGTGTTCGAGCTTACGGCCTCCGCGATGGTGGTCTCGGGCTTCCTGCGCTGGGCAGGCGCACTCGCACTTGCAGGCTTTACGCTTCTCGCAACGTTCATTGCTCTTCGCTTCTGGGAAATGGCGCCCGGCATGGACCGCATGATGGCAACGAACGCCTTCTTCGAACACATCGGTCTGGCCGGTGCATTCATCTTCGTTGCAGCGGCCGACCTTGCAAAGGGAGCGGGTAAATGAGCGCCGCGAAAACATCCGGGGGCACTTTTGCTCCTCTCGCACAGCCCGTCTTCGCGGTCCTTTGGATTGCAACGGTTCTCGGCAATACCGGAAGCTTCATGCGCGATGTCGCAAGCTCATGGCTGATGACGGACCTCTCGGCATCGCCTGCTGCAGTCGCCATGGTTCAGGCGGCCGGAACATTGCCGATCTTCCTGCTTGCCATTCCGGCAGGCGTTCTCACCGACATTCTGGATCGCCGCAAGTTCCTGATTGCGGTCCAGCTCCTGCTGGCCTTCGTAAGTATCTCGCTGATGGTCCTCTCGCAGACAGGCATGCTTTCCGTGAGCGCACTGATCGGCCTGACGTTCCTCGGCGGCATTGGTGCCGCATTGATGGGCCCGACCTGGCAGGCGATTGTTCCTGAACTGGTGAAACGCGAGGACGTGAAGAGCGCTGTCGCTCTCAACTCCCTCGGCATCAATATCGCTCGTTCCATCGGCCCAGCTGCTGGCGGTTTGCTTTTGGCAGCGTTCGGGGCGGGGATCACCTATGGCGCAGACGTTGCAAGCTACATCTTCGTTATCGCGGCTCTGGTGTGGTGGCCACGTGCCAAAAACGCCAACGACGCTCTACAAGAGAACTTCTTCGGCGCGTTCAGGGCTGGCCTACGTTACACTCGCTCAAGCCGCCCCCTGCATGTCGTCCTTCTTCGTGCCGCCATCTTCTTCGCATTCGCCAGTGCCGTCTGGGCACTTCTTCCGCTGGTTGCCCGTCAACTGCTGGGTGGTGATGCCAGCTTCTACGGTATTCTGCTTGGTGCGGTCGGCGCCGGTGCGATCGGTGGAGCATTGGTCATGCCGAGGCTACGCGAACGCCTGAGCTCGGATGGTTTGCTTCTTGGCGCAGCGGTGATCACCGCAGTCGTCATGGGTGTTCTTTCGCTCGCCCCGCCGAAGATCGTCGCCATTATCGCTCTTCTGTTCCTTGGTGGTGCTTGGATCACCGCCCTGACGACCCTGAACGGCGCAGCCCAGGCTGTTCTGCCCAACTGGGTGCGTGGGCGTGGCCTCGCTGTCTATCTGACCGTATTCAACGGAGCCATGACGGCGGGCAGCCTCGGCTGGGGTGCTGTGGGCGAAGCCGTTGGAATTCAGACGACATTGCTTATCGGTGCAGCTGGCTTGCTCGTTGCAGGGTTCATCATGCACCGCGTAAAGCTCCCGGCTGGTGACGCCGACATGGTGCCGTCCAACCACTGGCCGGAACCGCTGGTCGCCGAGCCTGTTGCTCATGACCGTGGTCCTGTCCTGATCCTCATCGAGTACAAGGTCGAGAAACAGCATCGTTCAGCCTTCCTGCGTGCTCTCGACCACCTCTCTCAAGAACGCCGCCGCGATGGTGCCTATGGGTGGGGTGTGACGGAAGATTCCGCCGATCCGGAAAAGATCGTCGAGTGGTTCATGGTGGAATCCTGGGCTGAGCACCTCCGCCAGCACAAGCGGGTTTCCAACGCCGATGCAGACGTGCAGGGAAAGGTTCTGACCTACCATGTTGGTCCGGACAAACCCGTCGTTCGTCACTTCCTGACGATCAACCGGCCAGGGGCGGCGTAAACATTCCATAAAACGGGCGGCTCTGGCCGCCCTTTTTTATGCCATTTGACGCAGGAAACCTGGAGCCGACTAAACTTTTCTCATTCATCCGTTGTCGTGAAAAGGTACCAGATGGATGTCGGCCATCATGCAAGCGACATCTCAAAACACGAGCGCTATCGCGCCAATCGTTTTGGTTTTCTCGCCCATCCTCCCCGCCAGAAAAGCCTGACCAAACGGCGCATATACGGATCGATTAACCGGCTCCTGCTGCATTCGAAGCGAAAAAGCCGCAATCCAGCTTTACAACTGTCTGAAAGACGTGGAGGAGCGTGGCACCGTGAAACATCCTATCCCAGCGCTGTTTGTATGTATGGCGTCGCTCGTCGCCTCAACCGCCCCCGTTTTCGCAAATTGCGTTTCTCTGGTTGGGCGGCCTGAATGGCCGCTCATTGCAGGGGCAGTTTCCTCAGCACAGGTTTGTGAGCAGCTCCCAGCCGGACCCAACCAAACTCGCAGTTTCCGCGTGCAATCCGCAGAATTTTGCCGTGGCGTGGATCAAAACTCCACTCTTAGAGCTACGGCCATAGTTACTTGCGAAAGCCCTCCCGACGCGCTTTTCGAGATGCCACCGATGCAGTCGGAGATTGCGGTGATCGTTTCAGTCAACGAAAGAGCATGCAAAATCACCGATGCTCAAATTCAGATCGGCGGTGAGCTGGGAAGCCTCCTGCCCGGCACGGTGGATGCCAGCGAACTCGCGAGGCGCTGGACGGGGTCGCAATTGTCGCAACTCTGCCAGATGCGTTAGTTTTATGAGCGCGTGGTCTACTCCATCTCTCGAAAGACGGCCTGGGTGACAGTGGGCGGCTGACGGTGGCTGCCCCATGGATCGCGTATGCCGATTTATGAGCCTCGCTAATAAGTGTTAGCGAAAAGGCGCATCTAATCATCTTCTTTTGCTTCCCTATGTTGGGATATGGCGTTTCTCCGAGTGCGCCAGACCATCAACAACGAATGGAGCTGGAGATGAGAGATCACTCACATTTGGAACTTTCGCGGCGGGACTTACTTGTTTCCTCGGCGGCGGCAATTGCTGTCACGGGAGTTGCGGCAAAAGGAGCCGCAGCACAGTCCTCGGGGGAAGAAATGAATTTCAAGACAAGTGTTTCCTTCAAAGTGAACGGCGAGATGCATGATCTCGAACTCGACAATCGCACGAGCTTGCTCGACGCCTTGCGCGAGCACCTTCATCTAACCGGCACAAAGAAAGGCTGCGATCACGGACAGTGCGGCGCTTGTACCGTGATGGTGGATGGACGCCGGATCAATTCGTGCCTGACGTTGGCTGTGATGCACGACGGTGACGAGGTCACCACCATCGAGGGCCTCGGACAACCTGGAAACCTGCATCCCATGCAAGCCGCATTCATCAAACACGACGGTTTTCAGTGTGGTTACTGTACTCCCGGACAAATCTGTTCCTCCGTGGCGGTCTTGGAGGAAATCAAGTCGAACATCCCAAGCCACGCCACTGCAGACATTTCCGCAAAGGTGGAAGTCACCGCGGCAGAAGTTCGGGAACGAATGAGCGGAAACATCTGTCGATGCGGCGCCTACTCGAACATTCTCGATGCAATTGCCGAAGTCGGGGGGATCGAAGCATGAGAGCCTTCACATACGAGCGAGCCACAACGGCTCAGGCGGCAGCGAAAGCGGCAGCAGCCAATCCGGAAGCCAAATTCATCGCCGGCGGGACAAATATCCTGGACTTGATGAAGCTGGAGATCGAGCACCCGGCGCATCTCATCGACATCAACGGAGTTGGTCTCGACAAGATCGAAACCACCTCTGATGGCGGTCTGCGCATAGGGGCTTTGGTCCGCAATACCGATCTGGCAAGCGACGAGACTGTCCGTCGCGACTATGGTTTGCTTACCCGCGCCCTGGTCGCCGGGGCGTCTGGTCAACTGCGAAACAAGGCCACCACCGCGGGCAATCTCCTCCAGCGCACGCGCTGTCCGTATTTCTATGACACCAACCAACCGTGCAACAAGCGGCAGCCGGGAAGCGGATGTTCGGCCCTTGGCGGTTTTTCGCGACAGCATGCAGTCGTCGGAAGCAGCGAGTCCTGTATCGCCACCCATCCCAGCGACATGGCTGTTGCGATGAGGGCGCTCGACGCAACCGTCGAAACGGTCAATGGCGACGGCCGTGGCCGCGCAATCCCGATCGCAGACTTTCACAGGCTTCCCGGCGATACCCCACACATCGAGACGGTCCTGGAGCCGGGCGAGTTCATAACTGCGGTCACGCTGCCGAAGCCAATTGGGGGCAAGCATATCTATCGCAAGGTGCGCGATCGGGCCTCCTACGCGTTTGCGCTCGTATCCGTCGCTGCGGTGATCCAGCCGGATGGCACCGGCCGCGTGGCTGTAGGTGGCGTCGCTCACAAGCCCTGGCGAACAGGCTCAGGTGACCAGGAGCTGAAGAGCGGTGCAAAAGCCGCAAGTGCGGCACTTCTCGGCGACGCTCGCCCGACGGAGCAAAATCGCTTCAAGATAACCCTCGTGGAACGAACGATCGGTGCGGTGATCGCAGAGGCAAGGGGATAACGACCATGAAATTCGACACACCTGCAATCAACAATCCCATCGACCGGATGAAAGTCGTCGGTCAGCCTATCCCCCGCATTGACGGCCAAGAGAAAACGACGGGCCGAGCAATGTATGCCTACGAATGGCACGATCCGAATATTCCTTACGCCTACGGGTATCCGGTCGGTGCCGCGATTGCGAAGGGCCGTATCCGGTCGATATCGACCGACGCCGCAAAGCGGTCCCCCGGCGTTTTGACGGTTGTCACCACCTTGGACGTGGGCAAGCGCGAGAAGGGTAAATTCAACACAGCCAATCTTTTTGGTGGCGATGAAGTCCAGCACTATCACCAGGCGGTGGCAGTGGTTGTCGCAGAAACCTTCGAGCAGGCGCGCGCCGCAGCTTCGCTTGTGACAGTAGAATATGAAACTGCGCCCGGGAGCTTCGATCTCAAGAAGGCCAAGGACAGTGCGGTCAAGCCCGACGAGAAGCAGCAGCCCGACACGGCAGTCGGTGACTTCGAGGGAGCCTTCAAGAGCGCACCGGTCACTCTCGACGAAAGTTATACCACTCCAGATCAGTCACATTCCATGATGGAGCCCCATGCGTCCATCGCTGCGTGGCATGGCGATAAACTGACCGTTTGGACGTCCAGCCAGATGATTGATTGGTGGCGATCCGATCTGGCGACTACACTTGGTATCGACAAGGACAATATCCATTTGATGTCGCCATTCATAGGCGGAGGTTTCGGGGGTAAGCTTTTCTTGCGGGCCGACGCGGTGCTCGCTGCCTTTGCAGCAAAGGCTACTGGACGTCCGGTCAAGGTCGCGCTTCCCCGTCCGTTCATAGCGAACAACACGACGCATCGGCCGGCGACGATCCAGCGTATTCGCATTGGAGCGACACAGGACGGCAAAATCACCGCGATTGCTCACGAAAGCTGGTCGGGTGACCAGCCTGGGGGCCAGCTGGAAACGGCTGTCAATCAGACGCGACTGCTCTACGCGGGTGAGAACCGGATGACTGCCATGAGACTGGCCACGCTTCACTTGCCAGAAGGCAATGCGATGCGGGCGCCCGGCGAAGCGCCGGGGTTGATGGCCCTCGAGATCGCCATAGACGAGATAGCCGAAAAGGTGGGCGTCGATCCGGTCGAGTTTCGGATACTCAACGACACTCAGGTCGACCCTGAGAAGCCCGAGCGCGCTTTTACCCAAAGGAACCTGGTCGGCTGTCTCAAGCTCGGGGCGGAACGGTTTGGCTGGAACCAGCGCGGCAAGCCGGGGTCCCGACGAGAAGGAAACTGGCTGATCGGATCGGGTGTTGCAGCCGCTTTGCGAAACAATCTTCTCCTCCCATCCGCAGCAAGGGTTCGGCTCGGCGCTGACGGCATTGCAACGGTTGAAACCGATATGACCGATATCGGGACCGGCAGCTATACCATCATCGCACAAACAGCAGCTGAGATGCTGGGCCTGCCGGTCGATCGAGTAGCAGTCCAGCTGGGCGATTCCCGCTTTCCGGTTTCGGCGGGGTCGGGCGGGCAGTTCGGCGCGAACTGTTCTACCTCCGGCGTCTACGCAGCCTGCGTGAAGCTTCGTGAGGCGGTGGCGCAGAAACTCGGCTTTAACACTGATGACGTCGTGTTCGAGAACGGACAGGTTCGATCAGGAAACCGTTCGGTAGCGCTTACGGAGGCGGCTGCGCCAAACGGCCTTGTTGGCGAGGATGGAATGGAATGGGGCGATCTTTCCGAAGCCCATCAACAGTCAACGTTCGGTGCCCACTTCGTGGAAGTCGGCGTTGACGTGGCCACGGGTGAAACGCGCATTCGACGCATGCTGGCCGTCTGTGCGGCCGGACGGATCCTGAACCCGATAACAGCGCGCAGCCAGGTTATTGGTGCCATGACAATGGGTGTGGGTGGAGCCCTGTCCGAGGAGTTGGCGGTCGATACGAAGCAAGGCTTCTTCGTCAACCACGATCTGGCTGGCTACGAAGTTCCGGTGCATGCCGACATTCCTCATCAGGAAGTGATTTTCATGGACGAAGCAGACCCCATGTCGTCGCCGATGAAGGCCAAGGGCGTTGGCGAGCTTGGTCTCTGCGGGGTTTCTGCAGCCGTCGCCAACGCAATCTATAATGCCACCGGGGTGAGGGTGCGTCACTATCCTGTGACGCTCGACAAGATCATAGGCGGGCTGCCGGATGTTGCATGACGACATCGCCGCCCTCACAGATATCTGTCCTCAGGAGGATATCCAAGCTGCGACAAAGCCGACGCCGGTCAGGTCGTTGCTCACCGATGATACGGAAGAAATATTTGGCTTTGCGATAAGGGAGCTTGCAAAGGGCAGGGTGGCACTTGCCACCCTTGTCGAAATTCGCGGGGGAGCGGCTCGCGCGCTTGGCTCCCATGTCGCCATTGCGGCAGATGGTCGTTTTTGTGGCTATGTGTCGGGGGGCTGCATCGAGACAGCGGTCGCTTCCGAGGCGCTCGACGCAATGGGCGAGAACAGAGATAGGGAGGTGAAGTTCGGATTAGGCTCCCCCTTTTTCGATATTGCCCTGCCGTGCGGCGGTGGGATTACCGTGTCGATCCACGTGCTGCAAAATACCGAGATGTTGAGCGACGTTCTTGAACAGCTTCATCAGCGCCGGACCACGGGCCTGCGCTACACGAGGCAGACCCAACAGCTCCAGATCGTCGAGCCGCCATCGCGGGCCGGTTACGCCGACGACCACTTTTTCACGGTCTATCGGCCGCGCACGCGTGTCGTGATTTCCGGTCAAAGTATAGAGGCCGAGAGGGCCGCTGATATAGCCCAATCCTCCGGCTTCGAGGTGGTGGCCTGCACAGCGAGCGAAAAAGTTGTGCCCGATATCGATCAGTACACCGCTGTTGTTCTTCTCCATCACGACCTTGATGCGGAGCAGTCCGTTCTGCAAGCCGCGTTACGGTCACCCGCATTCTACATCGGCGCCTTGGGGAGCACCCGTACACACCGCAGACGGGTCGATTTCCTTGTCAGCTCCGGTTTCTCCCGGGCAGATACTGATCGGATAAGGGCGCCGATCGGGCTTTTCGGGCCAACCCGCGATGCGAACTCTCTTGCCCTGTCCATCCTTGCCGACATCGCGGCGAGCCGCTTGTCCCTTTATGCGTGAGGTTCGGTGTGGAAGCGGCAGGAGATAGACGAGTGTCAGTTGCCGTGGTTGTCCTGGCCGCTGGACGATCGAGCAGGATGGCGGGTGCCGGGCACAAGCTTCTTGCGCGTTTTCGGGAAACCAGCCTCGTTCGTCGGGCCGCATTGGCAGCGCTTGGGGCCGGCAATCGTTCTGTGGTTGTTGTGACCGGATACCGAAGCTCGGACGTCGAGGCCGAAATTGCAGGGCTCGACCTGATCATCGCGAGAAACTCCAACTTCAGTGACGGAATGGCAAGCTCGATCGTGCTCGGCGTCCAGCGTGCCGCCTCGCAAGATCCCGACGGGATTATGATCATGCTTGCGGATATGCCGCTGCTTGAACCTGCGGATATTGACGCACTCACCGGCGCTTTTGCGGAGAGAAACGGAGAGGCGATTATCCGCGCGGTGTGCGAAGGAAATCCGGGAAACCCGGTTGTCTTTCCTCGCGCCGCATTCCCGCAGCTCATGGAGCTTATAGGCGACAGCGGCGCGCGCAAGATAATCACGCAATGTGGTCTCGACGTCATCGACATAGAGATCGGCGAAAGCGCCAAGGTGGACATAGACAACACAGAGCAGCTCGTTGCTTTAGGTGGCCATCCAGAAATCGACTGATCATCGAAACCTCATGTGTGCAGAGGCGTGGATCGCATCTTTACATCGACACCCCTTTTTATTGTCCATCACCGAACATTTGTCGTGCTTAACGCGTTCCTTCAGTTGCGGCACAATGATGTGCCCATGGAGGTGGTCATGACCAAATTCGCGCTTTACGTTCCGCTCGAGGCAATGCCCGGCAAAGAACAGGAGGTCGCCGAGTTTCTGCGATCAGCCTTACCGCTGGTCAATGCAGAGCCCGGCACGATTTCCTGGTATGCGATACAGGGAGGCCCAACTTCGTTTGCAATCTTCGATACGTTCGACGATGAGGACGGTAGGGATGCGCACTTAAATGGCCAAGTCGCTGCAGCCTTGATGGCGAAGGCAGAGGCAGGGGACCTGTTCGCCAAGCCGCCGCAGATACACATGCTGTCTATCCTCGCCGAAAAGCGTTCATAGCCCAGACTATTCGGCCCTCACAATGTCGAACAGATGGGCTCAGATCGGCAACAAAATGAGATAATATCTCGTTCACCAATGGCGGGCGGCTGGGGTTGCGGTAGCAATCATAAAAACATCCGTTAGTGGTCGGCAGTTCGAACAAAGTCAGCGCGTGCAGAGTTCTTCCGCCGCTTCGAGCTAATACCTTTGACTTTGACGGACCTTCAGCATTGTGCAACCGTCGCCACATAGACCGGCGTCGGCGCTTAGATCCTCGTCGAGAGCTTTGAGTCCTTTGTGCAGGGAAAGATACTCTCATGCGGATCGTGATCTTCGTTCCAAAGGACGTGCATTCTCTGGAGCTTGCAGGGCTAATGGACGTGTTTGCCGAAGCAAATGCCCGTGTTGAAAAGTTATTCTACGAAGTTGCTGTCTTGGCAGGGCACGAGGGCACGATCCGCTGTGCATCGGGGCTAAAAATCCTGACCGACTGCGCTTTCGATGCGTACCTTGGTAGCCCCGATACATTGCTTGTGGCCGGGAGCGTCGGAGTTCCGCAAAGTCCGGGCGGGCGTGTTGTCGACTGGATTGTTAAAATCGCGGCTCAGGCGCGGCGCTACGGCTCCGTCTGCACGGGGGCATTCGTGCTTGGCGAGGCAGGTCTACTAAAAGACCGGCGTGTTACGACGCACTGGCAGTTCGCGTCACTGTTGGCCGAGCGCTTCCCCGAGACGCGGGTGGAAAGCGACCGGGTTTTTGTCCGTGATGGCGCGATGATCACGTCGGCCGGTTCCAGCGCGGCTATAGATCTCGGCCTTTCCCTCGTCGAGGAGGACTTGGGCCGGGAGATTGCGCTCTACGTTGCTCGCCGGCTCGTCGTGTTTCTGAAGCGACCAGGCGATCAGTCACAGTTCAGCGTGCATCTGGCGGCACAGGCTATCGACCGCAGCCGTCTACACAACGTCCAGCAATATGTTCTGAACCATCCGGCGGCGGACCTTTCTGTCAGCGCCTTGGCGAAGATCGCGGCCATGAGTGTGCGGAACTTTACGCGTGTTTTTTCGCAGGAGGTCGGTATATCGCCATCAGACTATGTCGACCGGACCCGTATCGACGTTGCGCGCTTCCTTTTGGAAGGGAGCCGCCTGCCAATCGCATTGGTGGCAGCGAGAAGTGGTTTTGGATCGACACGCGCGATGCGCCGTGCCTTTGTTTCGCACGCTGGAGTGACGCCGTCCGACTACCGTGATCGCTTTCGGACGTCTGGCGATGGCGCGAGAATCAGTTTGTCCGAAAACGGCTGACGCTTGTCCTGGAACCGCCTCGGCTGCGGGTTGCCCCGTCCGTGTTCGCCGTCCATGGTTCTTGTCATGGAAGAATTCGAAAAACGCATGCAGTCGCACCTCATGCAGCCCGCGCCGGTCATGTCGGACAATGCGCTTCTCAGCTCCGACGCTATCAGGCCAATTCTTGCGACGCTGGTCGAAGAACTAACCGATGGGATCGCGATCGCACAGCGTTTGGGCGCCAGTTCGCCCTTGCTCTATGTCAATAAGGCCTTCGAGCATCTGACTGGCTACGCTCGGAACGAGGTCGTCGGGAAAGATTGCCGCTATTTGCAGGGCAACGAGCGCGACCAACAAGAGGTCGTCCACATTCGCGCTGCGATCGAGGCGGCGGAGCCTCTGGACTCAACGCTGCGTAACTATCGAAAGGACGGGGCGGCGTTCTGGAACAGTCTCAGTCTCCGGCCTGCCTGGGTGGGCGAAGAACTATTCTACGTCGGCATACTGCGCGACGTCTCGGCGATTCGCCAGGCGCACACCGCGCTGGATCGTGTCGCGAAACTCGACGCGACCACGGGTTGCCTGAACCGTCAAGCATTTATCCTGGCTACCGAGGAGCGTTTCGCAACCAATGCCAAAGCGACGCCCTTGGTCGTGAAGCTGGATGTGATCGGTTTTCACGATTTCAACACGGGATACGGTTTCGAAGTCGGGGATGCCCTGCTTTATGAAACCGGGCGGCGGCTGCGGGACGTGGGCGCTGCCCAGGTGGGACGCATGGGCGCCAATGAGTTCGCTTTGGCTTTTGAGCTCACGGATGGATCAAGTGCGGACACTATCGTGGCAGCGGTATCCGCTTCGCTTGCCGCTGACTTCGTCGTGCGAGGTGCAAGTGTCTCACTGCGTTTCGCCGTCGGCTATGCGGTGGGCCAGCCTCGGGCGAGACCCATTTCGCTGATCCGCAATGCCGGCATCGCCCTGTGGGCCGCCAAGTCCGCCCCTCTGGGTGGTCCGCGACGGTTTCGAGACTCGGATCACGAACAGGCAAGCCGACGCGTGCGAATGACTCGCGAATTGAAGGTCGCGGTCGCAAATGATGAATTTGTGTATCACTTCCAACCCCAGGTAGACCTTGCAACCGGCGAGTGGGTGGGTGCGGAAGCTCTGATACGCTGGAATCATCCTCTGTTTGGCAGCCAGCTCCCCGGAAGTTTCGTCGAGACTGCCGAGCGATCAGGTCTGCTGCTTGATCTGACCGAACGAAGTCTGACGACCGTCGCAGCTTATGCACGGCGCATTAACGCGCATCGCGGCAAGGCTTTGCGCTTTGCGGTGAATGTATCCGCCGGGGAGTTCCTGCAGCATGACATGGCCGAAATGCTGGATCGGGTCCTGTGCCTGACCAAGGCCGACCCGGCATGGTTGACGCTTGAGATCACCGAAAGCATGTTCCTCAGCGATACACCCGGCGTGATGGACGCATTTCAGCGGCTGCGACAGAGCGGCGTCGGCCTTTCCGTCGATGACTTCGGCACAGGCTATTCGAACCTGCGATCGCTCGAAACCTTTCCGGTTACCGAGATCAAGATAGACCGCACCTTTATCAGCGAACTCGCAACGAGGCCGTCCAGAAGGGTGATCGTCCAGGCCGTCGTCGATCTTGGACGCGCCCTTGGGTTAACTGTGGTTGCAGAAGGCGTGGAGACCGAGGCCCAGCGCAAAATGCTTCGCGAAATGGGCTGTCCGGTCGGCCAAGGCTACCTTTTCGGCCGCCCCATCGACGCCGAAGTTTTTGCAGCCAGCTTGGCACGGATTGGGAGCGACGGGGTGGAGACAGCCTAAGGTCAGCGGGAGTCGGGACCGATTTGGCCCCGCGAGTAATCGCGGAGCCAAGAGACGCTGATTAGATGAGGCTGACGTTCTCGGCCTTGGACTTTCCAGTCTTGCGGTCCTGTCCCACATCGTAGCTGACCTTCTGGCCATCCTGAAGAGAACCACCAAACCCTACGGCGGAGATGTGGACGAAGACGTCCGGGCCGCCGTTGTCCGGAGTGATGAAGCCGAAGCCCTTGTCCTGTGCGAAAAATTTGACGGTACCTGTTGCCATGTTATCCTCGTTAATTGAATACGACGCGGTAATACTATTGTTCGATGGCGGTGGCCACAAGGCTTTATGGCCTTCTCGAGCCAAGTCGCCGTGGATGAGTGACTTTCAAAAACGCCTGTTTTGCGGTCTCAGTCACGATCAGCACGCGATCTGTTGAATTTCAGCACGAATTAACTCGTATTTCCATTCTGCTCCCGCGCACAAAAATCGAAGCAACGAGTTGCTTATGAACAAATTTGTCGCGTTGAGCGGGCCTGATCTTGATCGGCAAAGCAGCGCAGTTTGAAGGCGTAGAGAGTTGCGGCCGCCGAGATCGCTTGCTCTATGTGCATACAGCGTCTCTATAGCGGTCAAAATGCTTAAAGTTTAGTCATTTTTAGGGTTGCGGATATTTTCATCGATCTATCTTGCGGATACGCTATTTGCGTGCTTGTATAGACAACCTAGGCAGTCATCACAGTTGCCGAGCCTGAAGGCGCAGACAGAGCGCAGGAGAGATTTGCATGATCGTCTTCGACAACGTCACCAAGCAATATGCGGGCGCGGCTACTGCCGTAAACGGTTTGTCCCTGACGGCGCCAAACGGCAAGCTGACCGTGTTCGTCGGCCCTTCGGGTTGCGGCAAAACCACATCCTTGCGGATGATCAACAGGTTGATCGTACAATCGTCCGGGTCGATCCTTCTTGACGGCGAACCGACAGATGGCATGGACGTGGCACTGCTGCGCCGTCGTATCGGTTATGTCATCCAGCATGCCGGGCTTTTCCCCCATCGCACCGTTGTTCAGAACATTGCGACCACTGCGCGGCTAAACGGAGCGCCGAAGGAAAAAGCACTGCGCACGGCGCATGAGTTGCTTGAGCGTGTAGGGCTGACCGCCGCCTTTGCCGATCGCTATCCGTGGCAGCTTTCGGGTGGCCAGCAGCAACGCGTCGGCGTTGCACGTGCACTCGCTTCCGATCCCAAGTTCATGCTGATGGACGAACCCTTCAGTGCTGTCGATCCCGTCGTTCGCACACAGTTGCAGGACGAATTTCTTCGCTTGCAGCGTGAGATTGGCAAGACCATCATCATGGTGACCCATGATATTGACGAAGCGTTGAAGCTTGGCGATCAGGTTGCTGTTTTGCGTGCCGGCGGAACGCTTGCGCAGATCGCCACTCCAGAGGAATTGCTGGCGCGCCCGGCAGATGCCTTCGTGGCGGACTTTATCGGCCGGGACAGAGGGTATCGCTTCCTGAGTTTTGCAGAATTTGACGGAGCAGTCCCTCTCGGTGCGGAGCCGACAGCCTTGCTCGGCGCAACACCGGACAGCCTTCGTGGCGTTGCAACGGATCGCTGGGTTCTGGTGACTGACGCCGAACATCGTCCCATTGGATGGGCCGATGCGCAGGGTCTCAGGCAACCACTGCGTGAGGGAGATCTCAATCTCAGTGGTACGCTGGCGCCGGAAGGCAGCAGTTTGCGCCTTGTGCTCGATGCAGCGTTGAGTTCGCCCTCCGGCCGCGGGGTCATCGTAGGGTCAACGGGCCAGCTTGTCGGCACCGTCACACTCTCTGATGTCGCCAAAGCCATCGAAGCCGCGCGGGTCGGTCGCTTCGGAGGTCAGCCATGAGGTTTGATTGGCTCTACCGGGAATCCGGGCGGATTTTCGAGCTTTTTATCTGGCATCTCGGCCTTTCGGTCATCCCGGTGGTGATCGGCCTGCTTCTTGCCCTGCCGCTCGGTTGGATTGCGCAGCGGGCCGGTTTATTCCGGTCGACCCTGCTGGGGGTTGCCGGACTTCTTTACACAATTCCGTCGCTTGCGCTGTTCGTACTGCTGCCGCTGGTGCTCGGCACCCGTATACTCGATCCGCTAAACGTCGTTGTCGCGCTGACGATCTACGCGTTGGCGCTTCTGGTGCGAACAGTGAACGATGGTTTGGAATCGGTTTCGCCAGACGTCCTCCAGGCGGCCAATGCCATGGGCTACAGACAGGTTGCGCGTCTGGTGATGGTGGAGCTACCGCTCGCCGTTCCTGTGATTGCCGCCGGATTGCGTGTGGCCGTGGTTTCCAATGTCAGCATCGTTTCCGTAGCGGCACTGGTTGGAACGCCGCAACTTGGTCTGCTCTTCACGCAGGGGCTTCAGCTGCGGTTCCTGACGCCGATTATAGCAGGCATCGTACTCTGCGTGCTTCTCGCAGCCTTGCTGGACGGGCTTGTTCTGCTCATTTCACGCCGCCTGACGCCGTGGCAGCCTGGGAGTGCGGCGCGATGATAGAATGGTTTAGCGATCCAGCTCACTGGACAGGGAGTGATGGTGTCATCGTTCTCGTCGGTCAGCATCTGGCTTATAGCTTTGCGGCCCTTTTCCTCGCCTGTCTGATTGGCTTGCCGGTTGGGCTTTATGTGGGACACACGGGACGCGGTGTCGTCTTCATCGCGGGTCTTGCAAATGCGCTGCGCTCCCTTCCAAGCCTCGGCCTGATCGCACTTCTTGTGATTGTTTTTGGCCCCGTTTTCGCATCCGATATGGCTTTTATCGTACCCAGCCTTATCGTGCTCGTGCTTCTGGCCGTGCCGCCGATCATGACTGGCAGTTACGCCGGTATCGCGGCGGTGGATCCCGCTGCGGTGGACGCTGCAAGAGGCATGGGGAAACGTCCGCTCGATATTCTGTTCGATGTGGAACTGCCCTGCGCTCTGCCATTGATCTTTTCCGGTCTGCGCAGCGCCACGCTTCAGATCATCTCGACCGCAACCATCGCCGCTTATGTTTCTCTTGGTGGTCTCGGTCGCCTGATCATCGATGGGCGGGCGCAGAACGATTATTATCAGATGGCCGCAGGTGCCGTTCTCGTCGGTGCGTTGGCCCTGACCGTGGATCTGATCATCGGCGTCATATCGAGGGTCACCGTATCGCCAGGCCTGACGCGTCGAGCGAAGCGGTAGAGGTTCTAAAATAACGCGGTTTTCTATTCCACGACTGTTTCAACATAAAGGAGAAGCTCGCATGGCATTCAGGATCATCACTGCCGCCAGCGCATTTGCGCTCATGGCACTTTCCGCTGCTTCGGCATTGGCGCAAAGCAATCCGCTGGCCGCGCCAGCCACTCCGAGAACCGATACGACGACAATCATCGTCGGTTCCGCCGACTTCCCCGAAAGCCAGCTTCTGGCGACGATCTACGCCAAGGCCCTTGCCGCCAAGGGTGTTGCCGTCGAAACGAAGTTGAGCATCGGTAGCCGCGAAGTCTATATCCCTGCGTTGCTCGACGGATCAATCGATCTGTTGCCGGAGTATGCTGGTGCGACGCTGAGCTATCTCGACAAGAACGCCACGGCCCATTCGCCAAGCGATGTGGCCGCAGCGCTCAAGGCGGCTCTGCCGAAAGGCGTCTCGATGCTGACACCCTCCGCAGCACAGGATTCCGATAGCGTGGCTGTGACGCGCGCGACCGCTGACAAATACAAGCTGAAGACGATTGCCGATCTCGCACCCGTAGCCTCGCAGCTCGTACTTGGCGGTCCACCGGAATGGAAAACGCGCAAGGAAGGCATTATCGGTCTGAAGGAACTTTATGGCCTCGAGTTCCAGTCGTTCAAATCGCTTGACGTCGGTGGCCCGCTGACCCTTTCGGCACTCATCAACGGTCAGGTCCATGCTGCAAACCTGTTCTCGACCGATCCGGCCATCGCTGCAAACGATCTCATCGTGCTTGAAGACGTCAAGAACCTCTTTCCCGCCCAGAACATCGTACCAGTGATTGCCACACCGAAAGTTAGCGACGTTGTGACAAGCACTCTCGATGCTGTTTCTGCCGCCCTGACGACGAAAGATCTCGTCGTTATGAACGGTCGTCTGGCCAATCACGACAGTTTCGATGTCGTGGCGGGCGACTGGCTGGCCGAACACAAATTGAACTGAATCCATCGGCAAAGGGCGTGGCATTGCCCCGCCCTTTGCCGACAACCCTGCGTATTGGTGACGTCATAGCTATGGATCACGACAGAAAGATTTTCCGGGAAGTGATGCCGCCGATATCTGAGGACGCTCGTGACGCGCAGGGCACCGAAGACCAGAGTTCACCGCTCTATGTAAAGCTGAAAGACTATGTCCGCAGTCGCGTCGAGGCGGGTGAGTGGAAGATCGGTCAACGTGTTCCATCGGAAAACGAACTGGTCGATATTCTCGGTGTCAGCCGTATGACGGCCAACCGCGCTTTGCGTGAGCTGGCCGACGAAGGGCTTGTGGTGCGTGTACGCGGCAAAGGTTCGTTCGTTGCGTCCAAGAAGCGCACATCGCAGTTCCAGAGCGTACCCAACATTGCCGAAGAAATAACACGCAACGGCGGTGTTCACAGCGCGCGGGTCATACTTCTTCAAATCGAAACCTGCGATCCAGATCTTGCCGAAGCGCTCGCTGTTCCGGCGGGCAGCCTTGCTGCGCACTCGATCATTGTGCATGCGGAAGACGGCGTGCCGATGCAAATCGAGGATCGTTTCGTCAATTCGGACTGCGCGCCCGATTACATCAAACAGGATTTCAACCTCGTAACACCCAACGGTTATCTCACGCGAGTGGCACCGATCGTGAAGGCCGAGCAGCATATCGAGGCGGTCAGCGCACAGCCCTGGGAGTGCAAGCTGCTGGCGATTTCCAAGACGGAACCATGCCTGCTCGTGCGTCGTCGCACATGGTCGACAAAGGGGATCGTGTCTTCCGTCCGCCTCCTTTATCCCGGCAGCCGCTATCGTCTTTACAGCAGTAATTGAGACACGGGCCAACGCCGGCAGTATTCAAGATGGAAAATTCCCGCTCCTCGCAGCCGTTTCTGCATCATAGGAAAACGTCATGACTGTTCTACTGGATGATGGATTGAGTTGGCGCGATGTGGCCCATATCGGCAAGGGCGAGGCACTGCGTGTGTCAGACGCGGCCTATCTGCGGATTGACCGGGCGAGCCAGATCGTTGACAGCATCGTCGAAAGCGGTGTGCGTGCCTATGGCATCAATACCGGGGTCGGTGCACTGTCGGACACTGTGGTGGATCGCACCGCGCAGGGTCGGCTTTCGCGCTCCATTATTCTCAGCCATGCCTGCGGTGTCGGCCCGTTGTTGGATCCTCGCGAAGTTCGGGCAATCATGGCGGCGCAGATCGCCAATTTCGCCCATGGGCACTCCGGTGTCCGACGCGAGATCGTCTCGCATCTGTCGACGTTTCTGGAACAGGATTGTATTCCCGACGTGCCGTCCCGCGGATCGGCGGGCTATCTGGTGCACAACGCGCATGTTGCGCTTGTTCTGATCGGAGAGGGCCAGGCCCGGCTCGGCGGGCGCGTTATGAGTGGACGGGATGCCCTGGCGGCAATGGGCCTTCAACCCATCGTGCTGGGTGCCAAGGAAGGGCTGAGCCTCGTCAATGGTACAGCCTGTGCGACCGGTCTTTCCTGCATGGCACTCGCGCGGGCCAATCACCTGCTAGATTGGGCCGATGCCATAGCGGCGCTGACGCTTGAAGCAGCAGGCTGCCAGATCGACGCTTTTGACGAGACGGTTCTCGCGCTGCGTCCCTCGAAGGGAATCGCGGCCGTCGGGGCTGCTCTGCGATCCCGGCTTGAAGGCAGTGGGCTGGTTGCCGCCGCTCATGGCAGGCGGACACAGGACGCGCTAAGCCTACGTGCCGTGCCGCATGCGCATGGTGCTGCACGCGACATCTTCGATGCCTGCGCCTCCATCGTTGACCGAGAGCTCGCCTCCGTCACCGACAATCCCGCGATCCTTGGCACGCCCGAGCAGCCCATCGTCTCGTCGGAGGCCCATGCCGTTGCCCCGGCATTGGGGCAGGCGGCAGACAGTCTCGCCATCGCCATTGCACAGATTGCCTCCATGAGCGAGCGCCGTATCGACAGGCTGGTCAATCCTCTGGTGAGTGGTCTGCCGCCATTTCTGGCGACCGATGCCGGAAGCCATTCAGGTTTCATGATCGCGCAATATACGGCCGCAGCCCTTGTCGGCGATAGCAGACGTCTTTCCGCGCCTGCCTCCACAGATGGAGGGCTGACATCGGGATTGCAGGAGGATTTTCTCTCTCATCCCACGGCAGCCGCCAACAAGCTGCTCGCGGTTCTCGACAATGCCGAATATATTCTGGCCATCGAATGGATGGCCGGGGTGCAGGCCCATGATTTCCTGGAAAATGTTGCCGGGCGGGCAGCCGGAACAAATGCGGTCTACAATCTGCTTCGCGAGCACCTCCAGCCCTATTCGGATGACCGGCCTCTGTCTTCGGACATGGAAAAGGCAAGGCTGCTCCTGCGTGATTTCTCGCCACCGGATATGTGATTGAAGGCCGTGAGGCTCGTGCCTTACATGGTGAAAGGCAGATCGATACCCTTGGCGCGGATGAAGGGCAGGCCTTTGCGCCGTGCAGTCCAGCCGATAACGTGGAGGCTCCGGGCGGCCGGTTCATGCCGTTGCGCAAGCATCCAGGATTTGCAGTCGATCGCGGCAATGTCCGCCCGGCCCTCGGCCACTGCGATGACGGAAGCGCGGTGCGCACCGGTTTCGAGACAATTTTCAAACAGATCGAGGCCCGCGCCTTCTGCTTCCAGATCGCGTTTCAAGCTGAGATAGCCGGATAATGACTTGTGCTCGTTGAATGCCAGTATTTTCCCGCTAAGAAATCCTTTCGGCAAAGCGGCCTCACCGGTTTTCGAAGGTTCTGCACCCTCTCCACCGTCGGCTATGCGGGCAATGATGGCGCTGGAATAGAACTCGCCTGCACCACCCTTGATGCCATTATAATCGCTCTGTCCAATCACCTGCACATGATCCTGCAGGCCAAACTCCATTGGCCCCCAGCAGGTGCCGGAGATCAGCAGAGCCGGATGCCGCCAGAGCACCGCAAGATCCAATGCATCGGGATCGAGCGTGGCAGGGTCTGCGGCAATGATGGCGCCGTCCTTTCCACGAATACCTCCCGGAACCGCCGGCATATCGCCGTTGCGTCTGGTGAGGCCTTTGGGAGCGTCGATACCCTCTGCTAAAAAACGGGTGCGCATATCGGCCCACAGCCTGTCCGTCTCATTGCGCAGTTCGGGCCAGTCATACATTGGCAGTGCCGCGATCCATGTCACGATGGAATTTCCAGTCTCACGTCTTGTTCCTGCATCGCATGGTCAGAAAAAATCAGAGCGGCAGGCACGACGGGTGACGCGATTAAAACTTGCTCGTCCCGTCTCAAGACAGGATGCGCTACCGGTTCCTTGGCCTTGAAGGCGAAAGCGCGGAACACCTCGAAATAATTGCTGAACACATATCCGTCATTCATCTTCTGCCACTCCGCCCGCCTCTCGCTGTAGAGGGAGGGCAATTTATACCAGGCGGCTGTCGGCATTTTGTGATGCACGAAATGCAGGTTGTTATAGAGAAACAGTGGAGCCAGGATGGAGTTTTCAACAATGATCGTTCTCCCATCCGGCTGTTCGGACCATTGATGTTCGCAGTAGGAGCGAATGGCAATGATGGATATGCCCAGATAGGCCGCCACACTGACATAGAGCCAGATTGGAACGCCGAAAATCAGGGATATGACCAGCAGTGTCGGAACAAGTCCGGCCAGATGCAGGGTCCAGGCATAGATCACCCGCCGATCACCCTGCGCGATCTTGCGCCATTCGGATATCGTGAAACCAACAACCATCAGCGGAGGACCGATGACCAGACGCCCGATGAACGTATTGTTCCATCCCAGCAGGACCTTGAGGAACGACGGCATCTTTTGCCAGTCGCCCATGGCCCGGTAATAGCTTTCCGGATCGTCGAATGGGTCGGTCAGACGCTCGTCTGCATGGTGTTGCAGATGCGTGCGCTTGTAACTGCGATAGGGGTAGAAAATCCCGAGCGGCAGAAAGACCAAAGCTTCGTTCAGTCGTGCATTGCGCGTGGGGTGCCCATGCAGAACCTCGTGCTGGAGCGAGGAGTGCAGGGCAACTGCAATGCCCATGAGCACCAGAGAAACGATTGGAAACAACGGATACAGAAAATATCCCGCGAAAATCCAGAGACCGTAACAGACCGCCAACAGCGAGACTGTTGGCCATTCAATTCGGTCACGCGTTCTTCTGCGGCGCACGCCAGTCAGCCGCGCCGTCTTCTTTGCCAATATGTCTGTCATTTCATACTCTTGATGCCCCTGTCACCGCAGGGTCGCACCAGTCTCAGCCAGCCACAACGGGTTTATGGTGACCAACTGTTGATTTTGATAACAGTTTAAGCATTATGGTGATAATTATAAACAAACGGGTGAATTATGGACAAGCGCGCGCTCGCAGAATTGTTTCGTGCCCGCCTGATCCAGCTGGTGAACAGGTCAGAAGACAGCCAGGCGTCTTTTGCCGCCGCCATTGGCATTGATCGATCAGCACTTTCGCAATTGCTTTCCGGTGATTCGGCGCGGCTTCCGCGTGTGGAGACGCTGCTGAATATCGCCGAGCGACATTCCGTCTCGCTCGACTGGCTACTCGGTCTTTCCCATGATCAGGGGTTGATGGGGGAATTGCGGCCAAGTTTCGAGATCGAGGAGGGCGGCGCTGATTATACGGATACGCTGTTGATGAAGTGGCATGCGGAAGCGGCAGGCACCAAAATCCGTTATGTTCCGGCACGCATTCCCGATCTGCTTCGCACACCCGAGATCATCGCTTTCGAGGCCATGGGCGCGCATCAGAGTGTGATGGCGCAGGCCAGCGAAACGGCGTTTCGACTCGATTATAATCGCCAGCCTGGTACCGACATGGAAGTTTGCATGCCGCTCGAAACGCTGGAAGCTTTTGCGCAGGGGCGCGGTATGTGGAGCGGTTTGGACCGCGAGACACGTGCCGAACAACTCAAACATATGTCGGGACTTATTAGCGAGCTATACCCATCATTCCGGCTGTTTCTGTTCAATGAAAAAGAACGCTTTTCCGTGCCCTATACGATCTTCGGTTCGCAACGGGCAGCACTTTTCGTCGGCGCCATGTATCTTGTGCTCAACAACGCTGAAGCCATCCGTAAAATGCAACGTCACTTCGACGAGCTGATACGTTTTACCCGCATCCATGCCCATGAAACCGCGGATTTCGTTATGAATTTGGAAGTCGCTTAGTCCTGTGACGGGTACCAGCTTTCGCACATCATCGAACCTGCTTGCTACGTGGCGATATGGTCGGGATTGAACAGGAGAGGAAGGCCGCCATGGCCGCGAAATAACGACCTCCTCCACAAACCGGATCTTTTGTAACGGCGCCAGAAAAAGCCCGGCAGTGCCGGGCTGTAATCTATGATGTTACTTCGGCCGAAAACGCGGATTTGATCAGTGTTTTGGTATATTCAGCCGCCGGCCGCTCGAATATCGCGTCCGTTTCTCCCTCTTCGACAATCTTCCCGTTTCTCATCACGATGACATAATCCGAAATGGCTTTGATGACAGAGAGGTCGTGGCTGATGAAGATGTAGGAAAGGTTGTGCGTTTTCTGCAAATTACGCAAGAGATCGATGACTTGGCCTTGAATGGATCGGTCCAGCGCCGATGTAGGTTCATCGAGAATGACGACATCTGGCTTGAGGATGATCGCGCGGGCAATTGCGATACGCTGACGTTGCCCGCCTGAAAACTCGTGCGGGTAGCGGTTGCGGGCGGCGGGATCGAGGCCGACTTCTTTCAGCGCTTCTATTGCTCGCTCGTCGCGCTGCGCGCGGCTGAGCTGTGGGTCGTGCACAAAGAGACCCTCAGTGATGATCTCTCCAACAGTCTGCCTTGGCGAAAGAGATCCATACGGATCCTGGAACACAAGCTGCAGCTGCCGCCGCAATGGCCTCATTGCCGTTCGGCCAAGTCCGGTGATTTCCGTCTTGCCGAAGAAAATGCGGCCCTCTGCAGTGACAAGGCGCAGAAGCGCGCGACCGAGCGTGGACTTGCCTGATCCGGATTCACCGACGATGCCGATGGTCTGCCCTTGATGAAGGCTGACATTAACGCTGTCCACGGCCCTGAAAGCCCGTGACTTCGACAGGAAGCCGCCCGGAATCACATAATCGATCGTGACGTTCTGGCCAGAGAGAACGACCGGCGCTTCTTTGCCGACCGGCGGCTTGTGGCCGCTGGGTTCGGCATCGAGAAGCATCCTCGTATAGTCCGCCTGCGGGCGCTCGAAGATCTCTTCCGTCGGACCGGTTTCAACGATCTCGCCTCGGCGCATAACCGCAACACGATCGGCAAAATGCCTGACGACACCGAGATCGTGCGTTATCAGCACCACTGCCATGCCGAAGCGCTGCTGCAACGACTTCAGAAGATCGAGGATCTGCGCCTGGATTGTCACGTCGAGCGCGGTGGTTGGCTCATCCGCGATCAGAATATCCGGCTCGTTTGCCAGCGCCATGGCGATCATGACGCGTTGGCGCTGGCCGCCGGAAAGCTCATGCGGGTAGCTGTCGATGCGCCGCTCCGGGTCCGGAATACCGACAAGTTTCAGAAGCTCGAGAACGCGTGCCCTCGCTTCCTTCTTGCTGCCGCCCCGGTGATGGACGATTGGCTCGGCGATCTGCGCGCCGATCCTGTAAAGCGGATCGAGCGAGGTCATCGGCTCCTGGAAAATCATGGTGATTTTCGCGCCACGGATTTTGTTCAGCTCGTTGACCGGCAAGCCTACCAACTCGCGTCCACGATATTGCGCCGAGCCTTGAATGACGCCGTTGGAAGCCAAGAGGCCCATGATGCCCATCATGGTCTGGCTTTTGCCGGAGCCGGATTCCCCGACGACAGCGAGCGTTTCACCCTGCTTTACGTGGAGATCGACACCTTTGACGGCGTTGACGGTGCCGTCTGGCGTGGCAAAATCGACCTTGAGATTGCGGACGGTGAGAATGTTTTCAGATGTCGTATTCATGTCAACGATCCTTGGGATCGAGTGCATCACGCAATCCGTCGCCTACGAAGTTCAGCGAAAAAAGCGTCAGCACGAAGAAGATTGCCGGGAATATCAGCAGCCACGGGGCCGACTGAATATTGTTGGCGCCTTCGGAAATGAGCGCACCCCAGCTCGTGAGTGGTGCCTGAACACCAAGCCCCAGGAAGGAGAGAAAGCTTTCAAGAAGTATGACCTTCGGGACGACGACCGTCACGAACACGACCACGGGACCGATGGTGTTGGGGATGATGTGACGGCGGATGATCTGCCAGTCGCTCAAACCCAAGGCCTGAGCTGCCGCCACAAATTCCCGCCGTTTCAAGGCAAGCGTCTGGCCACGCACGATACGCGCCATATCCAGCCACTCCACTGCGCCAATGACAAGGAAGATCAGGATGAAGCTACGCCCGAAGAAAACCACGAGAACCACGACGAGGAAGACGAAGGGCAGCGAATAGAGGATCTCGACGAAACGCATCATTACATTGTCGACGCGCCCGCCGATGTAACCCGCCGTAGCGCCGTAAAGCACGCCGATGCCGAGCGAAACGAGGCTGGCGAGAACGCCGACTGCAATGGAGATCTGGCCGCCCAGCATTACGCGAGCCAGCATGTCGCGACCGTTTGAATCTGTACCGAAGAAGAAGTATTCGCGATTGACATCGCCTTCCAACTTCAGCGTTCGACCATCATCTCCCGTAGCAACGACTTTCGTGTTTTCGAATTCGTTGGCGCGGTCGAAATAACGTGTCGTGCGCGGGTCAATCGGGCTGCTGGAGGTAACCGTTGCCGTAAAGGTCTGCCCTTCGACGGCAAACTCCTTCAGTTCGACGCGCGCACGGCCTGCCACACCTTCCATGACGCTCTGGAGGTTGTTCACGTCCGGGCGCGGCTCGAGGCTTGGCGCGACGGAGACGTAGGACGAAAACACCTGATCATAGGTGTGTGAAAGGAAATGCGGGCCGATAAACGAGAAAAGTGTGATCAGCACAAGCATGATGGAGCCAGCCATGGCGGCCTTGTTTCGTCTGAAACGCAGGGCTGCCAGCTGGAACAGGCTTCGGCTTTTCACCGATGGCTGAGGGGCGATATTGCCGGAGATATCAGTCATGTCTGACCCTCGGATCGAGCAGGCCGTAGAGAATATCGACCACGAGATTGAACAGGATGACGAAAATGGCGATGAGAACGACCGTTCCCATGACCAGCGTGTAGTCACGATTGATGGCGCCAAGAACGAAGTAGCGGCCGACACCGGGAATGGTGAAGATCGTCTCGATGACCGCCGAGCCCGTCAGCAGCGCTGCGGCGCAAGGCGCAAGATATGAAACGACCGGCAGCATCGCCGCGCGCATGGCGTGAATCACCACGACGCTGCGAGCCGGGAGGCCATAGGCCCTGGCGGTGCGGATATGGTCCATGCGCAGAGCCTCGATCATTGCACCGCGCGTCAGACGCGCGATGACCGCAAGCTGCGGCAAGGCGAGCGCGATCATCGGAAGAATGAGATAGCGTAGCGACCCGTCACCCCAGCTACCTGCGGGCAGAAGCCCCAGCAAGACGGCGAAGATAAGCGTGAGGACAGGTGCGACGACGAAGTTCGGCACGGTGATGCCGATGGTCGAGATGGACATGATGGAGAAATCGAAGGTGCTATTCTGCCTGAGTGCGGCAAAGGTGCCGGCAAGAATGCCGCCGACCAACGCCAGCAAAAGAGCATAGCAACCGAGCTCCAGCGAATAGGGCAGGCCTTTGCCGATCAACTGGGCGACGGTGTTGTCCTTGTAGATGTAGCTCGGACCGAAATCGCCGGTGGCGGCGTTGCCGAGATAGATGAGATACTGGCGCCACAATGGTTCATCCAGATGATAGGTTCTCATCAGGTTTTCCATGGTTTGCGGGGGCAGGGGCCGCTCGAGGTTGAACGGACCGCCCGGTGCGAAACGCATCAGGAAAAACGAAATCGTGACGACGATGAACAATGTCGGCACGGCGCTCGCCAAACGGCGCAGGATAAATGAAATCATGATTTTCAGGCTCCGACATGGCACGGTGGTTTCGGCCACCGTGCCAGCACTGCTTATTCGGAAACGCTCAGGAAGCGGCTGAGGTGTTCGTTAGCAGCATTGTCTTCCCAACCCTTCACGCGGTTGGAAACCAGCCACAGGTCCGCCTGTGTGAGAAGCGGAGCAACCGGCTGTTCCTTCATGAGGATGGTTTCTGCCTCGTGCAACAGTTTGGAGCGAGCAGCAGGATCCTTTTCGTCATAGGACTTCTGCATCAGCGCATCATATTCGGCATTATTGAACTTCGAGTAGTTGAAGGTCTTGTTGGAGGATACCGAAAGGGCGAGGAAGTTTTCCGCATCCGCATAGTCGGCAACCCAGCCTGCACGCGCAACGTTGTACTTGCCGCCTTCCTGCAGGTAGCCGTAATGCGAGGCGACGTCGAGGTTCACCAGTGACACTTTGGCGCCAAAGGTATTTTTCCACATATCCGCAATAGCGGTGGCAACGCGCTCATGGTTCGGGTTGGTGTTGTAGCGAATTTCGACGGAAAGCGGCTTGCCGCCCTCGCCGTAACCGGCTTCCTTCATGAGTTTAACGGCTTCGTCTTCACGATCGAGTTGCGACAGCGTCGCAAACTCTGCTTTCGCAGGCTCACCGTAGGAGTCCATGCCCGGAGGAACCATGGAGTAGGCGGGAACCTGCGAACCGCTGTAGATTTCCTTGGCGAGAAAATCGCGGTCGACTGCCATGGACAGGGCTTGACGGACGCGGACATCATTATACGGCGCTTCACGCGTGTCGAAGGTATAGTAATAGGTCGCAAGCGTCGGCGAAACGTGAACCTGTTCGCCATAGGCCTTGCGCAGACGGTCGATCTGGTCCGCGGAAAAGTTGTAGGCGAGGTCCATTTCCTTGGCTTCGAAACGACGAACGGATGCGGCCTGATCGTCGATCGGGTAGAAGATGACCTTGTCGATCTTGGTGTTCGATGCGTCCCAGAAGTTGGTGTTCTTGACCACCGTCAAGCTGTCATTGGGAACATGCGCTTCAAGCTTGTAAGCACCGTTCGAGACCATGATGCCCGGCTTTACGAAGTTGGTTCCGTTCTTGTCAAAGCTTGCCTTCGAGATCGGCAGAGCTGTCTGGTGGGCAAGGAGTTCAAGGAAGAACGGTGTTGAGCGCTCGAGTGTGATCTCAAGGGTCTTGTCATCCACGGCCTTTACGCCAAGCTGGTCAACCGAAGTTTCGCCCTTGTTTATTTTCTCGGCGTTCTTGATCGGATAAAGAATATTCGCATATTTTGCTGCGGTCTTCGGGTCTTCGACGCGCTGATAGGAGAAAACAAAATCTCCAGCCGTTACCGGAGTGCCATCCGACCACTTCGCATCTGCACGCAGTTTGAACGTGTAGACGGTACCATCCTCAGACAGCGTCCAGCTTTCCGCCGTACCGGGAACGATCTTGCCGGCAGCATCGTAAATGGTGAGACCTTCATAAAGGTCTTTGAGGATAAAGGCTTCGATATTGATCGAGGTCTGTGCCTGATCGAGCGTCTGAGGCTCCCCGGAATTGCCGCGGTGAAGAACTGTTTCTGCAAGTGCGGAACTTGCGCCAATCAGAAGCGATCCTACCAGCAGCGTGGCGCGAGTTGTTGTTTTTATCGACATAATTTCCCTCCCGTGAAGAGTGTGAGTCTACAAACAAGGCCAAATTGCTCCGAAGGGCAACCACAATAAATTGTGAGTTTATGCATACACCGTGACTGCTGATCGAACAGAATAAGGGCAAAGCCATGGCCCGCACGCTGGACATTGCCTCGCGTTACGCGACCTCCGGGACGGTTAAATCGATGCGGGAAGCCGTCGGCCCCATCGATATCCTCGTGAAAACACCGATGCCGCCAGCATCAAGCAATGCTGAAACGGCGAGGATAATCTTCTCTTTCGAGTCCGGCTCGCGAAAGCGCGCAGCCCGTCGAAAATCAAAGCCCGGGTAAGTTTACGGCATCATACATGTCATCGTTTGCATATGCCGGGTAACACTTCATTTAGTAATTTTGTGAAATCTAAAATACGCAGGTTCCAAAGTTTCATCGGCGGGGCTGGTAGAACGAGTGGATCCAACGCGCCCAGCCTTTGGCGGCCCGGAGCGGATATCCGCTTGTCGCCCTATGAGGAGGGGCACAGCTACCCGCGATGTTCCGTTGTTTGTTTCTCTGGCTTCCTGCGCGGACAGCTGGAGGAGCGCTTGCCCTGAGGCTATTCATGTCTTTCCTGAAGAATACCAAAATAAAAACAAAGGTCTTATTCGTCATATCAGTGATGAGTTTGATGTCGCTTTCCGGAATCAGCTACGTCAGCTTGCAGTATAAAAATACCGACAATGTTTACAGCGATTTCATCGCCAATGAGGCGCTTGCTGCGGTGCTGAACGCCCGAACGAGCGGCAATCTCAATGCACTCGGCATGCAGATGCTTCGCGCCAGCCTCAATGACTCGACCAGCAGTGATTTCGAGGCCGCTGTCAAAACATTCAAGGCCGACCGGAAGCAACTGGAAGAACGGCAGAATAAAATAATGCAGCTGGTGCCGGCCCGGACGGATGCCGCTCGTGATATCCTCAAGGGCGTTGCCGAGGTTGAGGAAATCGGCAATCAGGTCATCGCTCTCATGCAGGCGGGAAAAAATGCTGAAGCTCAGCAGATGGCGCTTAACGTCCTTCGAAAAATAACTGAAGTCTCACCGAAAATCAGCGCGGGGAACGAGCAACTGATCCAGGTGATGAACGATGGGAGAGAGCGCCTCACGGCCAGCACCAACACGACAATCTGGACGGCTCTGGTCAGCATAGCACTTGTTTCCCTGGCATTGATCGCGCTCGGCCTGCTTATTTCGTCGCGTGGCATTACCACCCCGATTGCGCGGCTTCGCGAGCGGATGGGGTCGTTGGCGGCAGGCGATACAGCCAGCGAAATCGAAGGTATGGACCGCAAGGATGAAGTCGGCCAGATGGCCGCTGCTGTTCAGGCATTTCGCGAGAACGCCATCGAGCGCCTCCGGCTTGAGAATGAAACGGAAAACCATCGGTCGTCTTCAGAGCAGGACCGGATAGAGCGCGAGAAACAGAAGGCGAAAGAAGCTGCTGACGTGCAATTCGCCGTCGACAACCTTGCTGCTGCCCTTTCGAAGATCGCTCAGGGCGACGTTACTTACCGGATCGCTCAGCCGTTCGTGTCCAGCCTTGACGGTATTCGCGGCGACTTCAACAGGGCAGCGGAACAGCTGCAATCGACTCTGAACCAGGTGGCGCAGAACGCGCGCGGCATCGACTCCGGCGCGAACGAGATCAGGGCCGCAGCCGACGATCTGGCCAAGCGTACGGAACAGCAGGCAGCGGCCGTCGAGGAGACAGCTGCTGCACTGGAAGAGATCACCACGACGGTGAAAGACTCGACCAAACGGGCGCAAGAAGCGGGCCACTTTGTCAGTCGTGCAAAAGTTGGTGCGGAACAGTCGGGAGAAGTGGTGCAGAAAGCTGTCACGGCTATGGAGCAAATTGCTGCATCCGCTGATGAGATTTCCAACATTATCGGCGTGATCGACGAGATTGCTTTCCAGACCAACCTTCTGGCGCTGAATGCAGGCGTGGAAGCTGCCCGTGCCGGTGAGGCGGGCAAGGGATTTGCGGTTGTTGCCCAAGAGGTTCGCGAACTGGCACAGCGTTCCGCCGGTGCCGCCAAGGAGATCAAGAATCTCATTACGACATCGAACAGTCAGGTTCAGCAGGGTGTGCAACTGGTTGGCGAAACGGGCAAGGCACTCGAACTCATCGTCACGGAAGTACAGGAAATCAACCGTCACGTGATGGCGATCGCGGAATCGGCACAGGAGCAATCCTCTGGTCTCCAGCAGATCAATACGGCTGTGAACCAGATGGACCAGGACACCCAGAAGAACGCTGCCATGGTGGAAGAAAGCACGGCGGCAAGCCACGGGCTTGCACGCGAGGCTTCGTCGCTCAACCAACTGCTCGCTCGGTTCAAACTGTCAGAAGGCGGTTATAGCGAAATCTCCGCACCGGTTCGCGCAGCCTCATCCGCCGACAGGCCTGCAGTTTCTCCTGCGCGTGCACTCGGCGGAAAGATTAAAGCTGCGTTCTCGGGCAATGCTGCCCTGAGCACATCGCCGGACAACTGGGAAGAGTTTTGATAAATGCGGGTCTTTCACGCCTGACGTCTGATGAGAGACTGAAAGCACTGTTTTAAAAAACTTGCACCGGCGATTGGACTCTGATCGCCGGTATCTTGCCGATCGCACATCGAATCCGTGGCGATTTTTGATCGTATCTCCCCCAAAAAGCGTCCGCTCTGGGGAGAAGTGCCAGTTGATCATTCCGGTACTATTGGCGATTGCCCGCATCACCGACAACTTGCAACCGTATTGGTAGTTATAGCGGTTGTTCTGCGCAGGCGGATCGATATATCTAGGGCCTGGTTCGTCACTTTAATCTGCGGGTACATGGAAACTTCGCTTTATCTGCCCGTCAAAAGTTTCCTCGAGGAAGCGGGCTACACTGTCAAAGGCGAGGTTGGCAGTTGCGACCTCGTGGGCTTGAGCGATAACGATCCGCCTGTTGTCGTCATCTGCGAGCTGAAACTGAGCTTCAATCTGGAGCTTATTTTGCAGGCGGTTGATCGCGCGGCTATGGCAGACGAGGTCTGGATTGCGGCACGGGTCTCAGCCAAGGGCAAGGGCCGCGAGGCTGACAAACGTTACCGCGACCTCTGCCGCAGGCTCGGGATCGGCATGCTCGGCATTTCCGATGTTGGCGACGTCAGCGTCATCGTCAGTTCCATATCACCGATGCCGCGAACCAATCCGAAACGACGTTCGCGATTGATACGCGAACACAAGAGGCGACGCGGAGATCCGGCGGTGGGTGGAAGCACTCGCGCACCAATCATGACCGCGTACCGCCAACAGGCACTCGACTGCGCTTTGGCGTTGGCATCAGGGCCGCTGCGCGTGCGTCAGGTCAGATCCGGCATACCGGATGCCGGGAAGATCTTGCTTGCAAACGTCTATGGTTGGTTTGAACGTCTGGATAGAGGCGTCTATGGCTTGACCCCTGCCGGACAGGAGGCGCTGCAGCGATGGCCGCAACAAGAAACGCCGGCAACGATCGTCGTACCCAGCTGATTTCTATTCAGCAATAGAGCTTATTTGCCGCAGATTATGTAAAAACATGACTGCACACCTTGGAGTTGATTTCATTTCCTCTTGATTTACCTTGTGTATTTCCGATGATGTAATACGGACTTGATAAATAACCGACTCTGTACTCGATGAGTCGTGCAAATGAACATACTTGGCGCCAAACAGAAATTGCTGTATTTTATGTCTGTCCGGTCCGACAATCCGGACCTGCTGAAAGCGCAATATCGCGCTTTCACCCGGCAGATGCCGATGATGTATTTCATACTGATTTCAAGTACATGGGCGCTGGCCACTACACATCTGCAACTGGCGCCGTTTTGGCTCACCATTGGAATTCCCGCTTTTTTCACACTCGGCTGCACCGTCAGGGTTGCATTCTGGTGGAGAACCCGCGGTATCGATCCCCCTCCGAAGGTGGCCCATGCAGCGCTTCAGCGCACAAATCGCCTGGCAGCCGGTATCGCCATTATATTCACGCTCTGGTCTTTTTTGCTGGTGCCCTATGGGGACGCCTATACGCAGTCCCATGTCGCCTTCTACATGGCGATTACCGTCATCTCCTGCATCTTCTGTCTGATGTATGTGCGTTCGGCCGCCTTCATGGTCACGGCCATCGTCAACGGCGCCTTCATCATCTTCTTTTTGGCCTCAAGGCAACCGACATTCATCGCCATTGCCATCAATGTCCTGCTGGTCTGCGCTGGCATGATGTCCATCCTGTTGACCAACTACCGCAATTTCGAGCGCATGATTGTTTCGCAGCAGCGTACGGAAGCGCTCAATAACGAGAACCTGCTGCTTGCCAATATCGACAGCCTGACGGAACTGCCCAACCGCCGTGCCTTTTTCGCCCATTTGGCAGCCGAGATCGAAAAAGCAAGGGTGGCGGGAACGCGACTGGCGCTTGGCGTTATCGATCTCGATGGGTTCAAGCCAGTCAACGACCTTTACGGCCATTCCGTGGGCGACAGGCTGCTCGTCAACGTCAGCAAACGTCTCACCGAAACTCTGACGACCAGCAAGGCATTCCGCCTTGGGGGAGATGAGTTTGCGATCGTTGCCCCAATCATACCTGATGATGCGCAACTCGTCGTAAATGCGAACGTGATCTCGGAACGGTTGAGGGCGCCCTATCATCTGCCCGAGGGAACGGTGCATGTCGCTGCTTCCATGGGGATAGCCGTATTTCCGTGCCTCGCTTTGACGCTTGAGCAACTTTTCGACCGCGCGGACTATGCGTTGTACCACGCCAAGAAAACGCGGCGCGGCGATGCCGTCCTATTCGATGCGGAGCACGAAAAGCAGATCAATATCGAAGCCCGTATCGAACATCTGCTCAAGCAGAAAGAGATAGAAAACGAGCTTTCAGTCGTGTTCCAACCGATCGTCGACATACGCGATGGAAGAGCTGCGGGTTTTGAAGCACTGGCGCGCTGGCACAGCCCGGTCCTTGGCCATGTCCCGCCTGCCCAGTTCTTCGCCATTGCCGAGCGGGCCGGTATCGTCAGCTCGCTGACACGGCCTCTTCTTCGAACCGCTCTCGTTTCCGCATCGGCATGGGAGCCATCCCTTAGACTGTCCTTCAACCTCTCGGCCCATGACCTCAATTCCTGCGAAGGCGTGCTGTCATTGATCGGCATCATCGAAAACAGCGGCTTCGACGCAACACGTATTGACCTAGAAATTACCGAAACGGCCTTTGCGCATGATTTCGAACAGGTCAGGCAGTCGGTCGAAATGCTGCGGCGGCTCGGTTGCGGCATTTCGCTTGATGATTTCGGCACCGGTTATTCCAGCCTGACACGGCTGCACGCTCTGCCCCTCACCAAGATCAAGATTGACCGCAGCTTCGTCACGGATCTGCACGAAAAGCCAGCCAGCTACAAAATCGTGAAATCGCTGCTCACGCTCAGCCGCGACATGGGGCTGGAATGCGTGGTGGAAGGGGTCGAAACACGGGAGGAACTCGCGGCCCTTGAAGGCCTCGGTGCTACGCTGGTGCAGGGTTATATCTATGCGGCGCCACTACGAGAACAGGATGTCCGTGAGTTTCTTTCCGGACAGGAAAAAAAGCGCATGATCCTGTCAGCCTGAAGTGGCCTGGGTTTTTCGGGCCCGATTTTCCGGCTGCGATGCCTGCCTGCTGATGTTGATCTGGGGAAGGACAGGAAAACAGGGCTCGGCTACTTCTATCGTGGCCTAGAAATGCGTGCTTTGAATAGACGTGTTTGCTTTGTCTGCCCGGCAGGTTTTAGCGTCCGCCTTGTTTTCCGCGCAATCCAGGCGCAGTATAGGCTTCGTTGTGCTGGCAGCACGGCTCCCCGGTGTCAGAGAGGCACCACCTCTTCTTCGTTGTCCTTTAATGAATGTTTGCGCTGACGGTGCCGCATTTCTTTGCGGTAATCACCGAGATGTCACCTGTTGCGTCACGAGCATGCAGGTTGACGGGCGATTACGCTGCCACCAGTTGCACAACGCAGACCATCTGCATTTCTCCAGTGCCATTTCATGGCATCTGGTCGTTTCGCTCCTGGATTTTCTTGGTACCGCCCGGACACGACACCGCATTTAGTCCTTAGGGATGTCTGGCTCAAGCACCACTCCGATCGATAGGGACTTTCGACCGAGAGACAGGAACGCAGCAGTTGCAATGTAGAATAAAACCAGCTCCACGCGGATCAAAGCCGCGCTGAAGCCTCGGATGAAAGGCAAGACCATGAATAGTTATAACGACCAAAGACGCCAGGCGCTCAGGATCGAAGTTTGGGAGAACGAAGGCGGGACTTCCGTAGCCGATACGCTTGACTCCCAATATGGAAGAAGGATCGAGAGGGACCAAACCTGGACCATATATCATGTATTCACCGGTGTGCCGGTACGGGTGGGTGGCCGCAGGCTGACTGAACTCAGCATATCGGAAGCAACCGATGGCATGCTTTCACTCAATCGTCGCAACGTTTTGCGAAGGGAAGAACGCAGCAGGTGTGAAGCATGACACTGGCGTTCCCCAACTCGGCCCGCAGTTTTGACGACGTGCGTAAAGCTGTGCGGTTTTTCGGCCATGACGGCATGTTCGAAATCCGGTTTTTTGTCGAAGCCGCTGCACTCGCCAAGGGCGGCGTGCATGCAACAGGCATGTCGGAAGCCCAATGCCTTTCGTCTTTTGACGCAATGCGTACGCCGATCTACGAGGCTGCCAAGAAGGTGTATGCCAAGTACCGGCGCAATTTGAACGTCCTGACGACTTCCGACTTCGGTTAGAGCACATCCTGTTTAGAAAAAATTGTCTGACGTGCTCTCGCTATTTGTTTTTACGCATTTTCCGGGCGTAAAACTGCTACGCACTTTAGGAAATGCGCGACCATTGCGGGATCATGGAATGGCGCGCGGGCCGACGTCTACGGTTGCGACACCGCGAGCCAATGCATCATCGATTTCAGTTGGTGACACCTGAAGGAACTGTCGGCGGTTCATGGCGACAGCGATCGCGGGAATCTCTAGATGGGTTCCCACGCGGCGATACGCCGTGAAGCTGAGGCCCTCTATCAATTCCTCGTCTATGACCAGGCGATAAGTGCCCGCTCCCAAGGGTTCCGAAAGGGCCTCCAGACGGAACGGATGCGTGAATGTGATTTCGGTCTCTGTGGTTCTTTCGATCATGTCCAACACCGCTTTCCGTTGCGTTAAAACCTGCACAGTTACAGCCGGTTATCGCAACTATGCGCCGATCAGGATGTAAACGATCAGCGCCACACTTGCCGCAGACAAGACGTAGCCAACAAGCGTTGCGAGATTCTGTTTTGTCGGTTGGTGGAATATGGAAGACATGGCGTCCTCCTTTGTCGGGGCCAGGGTATTCAACCCTTAAACAGCAGCGCCCGTACTATGGCTGCTGGAACAAACACAGTGGACCCGTTTCACTCGTTTAGCAATGAAACAATCTTGATAATCAGAGGTGCTGATTGAAGACACCTCTATGTGAAGGCGAGGAGCGCCGTCACTCGTCCCCCCGATGGCCTTTGTCCGTCGGAAGGCCGCAAAAATCTCCGATATGCCAAAATTCGAATGCCTCACCAAATGATCTTGACAGGGAGCAAGTTTTGGATTTCCTTGTAAACCGGTTTAGTAAATCGCTTTACAAGCCTATCAAGAGGCCAAAGGCCCACGGGAACAGGAACGGGAAGAATGATGGCGCCAAATCGTGCGACCAGTCTGAAGGATGTTGCCCGCACGGCGGGTGTTTCCGTCGCCACGGTGTCGCGGCTGCTCAACGGCTCGCTGGAATTGCCTGCGGACACGAAGGCCCGCATCGAAGACGCCATTCGCCAGCTCAACTATGTTCCAAACCCGCATGCCCGGCGTCTGAGCCGTGGGCGCTCCGATACGATCGGTCTCGTCGTTCCCGATATCGGCAACCCGTTCTTCGGCATGCTGGTTGCAGCAGTGGAAGAGGAGGCAGACAGGCGCGGTCTTGCTGTATCGCTTTTCGCAACGTTGAACCGGCCGGGACGCGAACTGTCCTATCTGCGGCTTCTTGCCCGCAACCATGTCGACGGGCTGGTCTTCGTTACCAACCACCCCGATACGGACGAGCTTGCCGAGCTTATCAGCGCCACCGGCAAAGTCGTTGTGGTCGATGAAGACGTCAGTGGGGCATCCGTGCCGAAGCTGTTCTGTGATAATGAACAGGGCGGCCGCCTGGCTGGCGAACACCTTGCCGGATATGGCCACGAACGCGTGCTTTATGTCGGCGGCCCGGCAGAAATGCTCAGCACGCAGCGGCGTTTCCTTGGGTTGGAGGCAGCGTTGCGGACACATTGCGGCTCCGAGCCGTCGATCATGCGTTATTGCGGCGACTATACCGCGGAGTTTGGTCGCGAAGCGGCCTTGCGTTTTCTCTCCGAAGGCCGTCCCGCCACGGCAATTTTCGCCAGCTCCGACGAAATCGCCATCGGGATGATTGAAGTCTTGCGGGCGCAGGGTGTGCGCATTCCGCAGGACGTATCGATGATCGGCTTCGACGATGTCGGCCCGCTGCATCTGTTCGATCCGCCGCTTACCGCCATTCGCCAGCCGGTCAGGGCCATTGGCCAGCGCGCCCTGTCGTTGCTCGCCGAAACCAATTGGGAACAGGAAACTCCGGACCATCCGGAAGAGCTGCTTCCCGTAGAAATCGTCGTGCGGAGCTCCGTTGCGCCGCCGTCGAAACAATAATTGCGACGGACAAAACCAACAGAGGAAGAACGCAAATGACAATAATCAAACGCAGATATTTCTCCGCAGCCCTTGCCGCCACCGTTCTGGCCGGGGCGACGCTTTCCGCCGGCATTGCCGGTGCCGCGGAAAAGACGATAGCCCTGGTGCAGATCAACCAGCAGGCCATCTTTTTCAACGACATGAACAAGGGTGCGGAAAAGGCGGCAAAGGAAGCGGGCGTCAAGCTCGTCATCTTCAATGCCAATAACGATCCGGCTGCGCAAAACAGCGCCATCGAGACCTATATCCAGCAGAAGGTCGATGGGATCGCGGTCGTTGCCATCGATGTCAACGGCATCATGCCTGCGGTAAAGCAGGCCGCCGAAGCGAACATCCCAGTGGTCGCTATCGACGCAATATTGCCCGAAGGGCCTCAGAAGGCACAGATTGGCGTCGACAATGCCAAGGCTGGTGCCGACATGGGCAAGTTCTTCGTCGACTATGTGAAGTCAGACATGGGCGGCAAGGCCAAGATCGGCGTCGTCGGGGCCCTCAACTCATTCATACAGAATATCCGCCAGAAGGGCTTTGAGGACACGCTCAAGGATCAGTCCGGCATCACGGCGGCTGGCGTCGTTGACGGACAGAACGTGCAGGATACGGCTCTTTCCGCAGCGGAAAACCTCATAACCGGCAATCCGGATATGACCGCAATCTACGCAACAGGTGAACCGGCCCTTCTCGGCGCCGTCGCTGCCGTCGAAAGCCAGAGCAAGCAGAAGGACATCAAGGTCTTCGGCTGGGATCTGACCAAGCAGGCGATCGCTGGCATCGACGCTGGTTATGTCGCGGGTGTCATCCAGCAGGACCCGGCGGCTATGGGTGCTGCGGCCGTCAAGGCGCTGAAGACTGTTTCTGATGGTGGCAGTGTCGAAAAGACGATTGCCGTGCCCGTGACCATCGTTACCAAGGCCAATGTCGAGCCCTACCGGGCGGTCTTCAAATGATCGCCGGCGGACAGCACCCAACCGCTGTCACCGGCGCTGGGGGAGATATTCTCCCCCAGCATCTCTCCGGTGCGGCGCAAGAACCGCGCGTCTCGCTTCGCGGTATCGTAAAGACTTTCGGTTCACATCAGGCGCTGCGCGGCGTCGATCTCGACATCTATCCCGGTGAATGCCTGGGCCTTGTCGGTGACAACGCGGCTGGAAAATCGACGCTGACGAAGGTTATTTCCGGAACCTACATTCCGGATGAAGGATCCATTACGCTCGAGGGGGAAGAGGTCCGTTTCTCCGGTCCCGCCGATGCGCGCAATCGCAATATCGAGATGGTCTTTCAGGATTTGAGCCTCTGTGACCATATAGACGTGATCGGCAACCTGTTTCTTGGGCGCGAGATCACCAAGGGTCCGTTCCTCGACCGGCAGACGATGTTGGCCGAGGCCCGCAAGATGCTGGATGCGCTGGAAATCCGTATTCCAAGGTTGACGGCCAAGGTGGAAAAACTCTCCGGCGGACAGCGGCAGGCAATCGCAATCGCCCGTGCGGCGTCCTTCAATCCCAAGGTCCTGATCATGGACGAACCCACTTCGGCGCTTGCCGTGGCAGAGGTGGAGGCCGTTCTGGCGTTGATCAACCGGGTCAAGGCCAAGGGCGTCTCCGTCATCCTTATCACTCATCGTCTTCAGGATCTGTTCCGCGTGTGTGATCGCATCGCCGTCATGTACGAGGGAACGAAGGTCGCCGAACGGCAGATCAACGAGACCAGCCTCGAAGACCTCGTCAAACTGATCGTGGGAGGTCGCCATTGACCGTCTACACTGAACGCGCCAAGGGCTCACCCGTCGCCGATTTCATCGCCGAAAACGCGCAGGTCTTGTCCATAACGGCCTTTTTCATCGCCTGCATGCTGTTCTTTGCCGTAAGCACGGATACGTTCCTGACGGCAGGCAACCTGCTGAACGTCGTGCGTCAGGCCGCTCCCATCCTCATCGTTTCCGTCGCCATGACGCTTGTCATCATCACCGGCGGCATCGACCTGTCGGTCGGCTCCATGGTTGCGCTGATCAACGCCGTCGGTGCCATCCTCATGGCGGCGGGCTATCCCTGGCCTCTGGTGCTGGTCGCCATGCTCATGCTCGGCGCCGTGCTTGGTCTCTTGCAGGGCTGGTTCATTGCCTATCAGGGCATTCCGGCCTTCATCGTTACGCTCGCAGGCTTGTCCATCCTTCGAGGGGTCGCACTCTATATCACCCAAGGGTATTCGGTGCCGATTCCGGATGCGCCCGGCTTCTTTTTTCTCGGTCGCGGAGACCTGTTCGGTTTCCCGGTGCCGGCGCTGATCGGTATCCTCATCACTGTCGTGGCCTATGTGGTCATTTCGTCCACCCGCTACGGACGCCGGGTCGTGGCGGTAGGCTCCAATCTGGAGGCTGCCCGTCGTGTGGGTATGCCGGCAAAATGGATCCTTGCATCGGTCTATCTGGTGGCAGGCGTGGCATCCGCAATCGCTGGGCTGCTGATCGCGTCACGCCTCGGCTCGGGTTCCTCCAATGCTGCTGTCGGCTTTGAGCTGCAAGTCGTGGCAGCGGTTGTGCTTGGCGGTACATCGTTGATGGGCGGACGCGGAACCATTCTCGGCTCCGTGCTTGGCACCATGACCATTGCCGTGATCGGCAACGGGCTGATCCTGATGCATATTTCGCCCTTTTTCACACAGATCGTCACGGGCGCGATCATTCTTGCCGCTATCTGGCTCAACACACGCATCTTCACCACCAACTTCCGCTTGGGTTCCAGAAAAAAGGGTTGAGGCCATGGTGGATGAACTCTCGAAAGGCCATATTCGCTCCGGCAATTTCATGACGGTTGCCGGCCCCGTCCCGGTGGAAAAGCTCGGCGTGACGTTGATGCACGAGCATATTCTCAACGATTGCCGCTGCTGGTGGCACGCCCCGAAAACGCCGGAGCGGCAATATCTGGCGGAGGGCTTGGTCTGCCAGGAAATCCTCGGCGAACTTCGCCAGGATCCCTTCGTCAACAAGCACAACATCACGCTGGATGATGAGCCGCTTGCGATTAAAGAACTGCATGAATTCGCCGCTCAGGGCGGCCATACAGTGGTGGAGCCGACCTGCCAGGGTATCGGCAGAAATCCGCTTGCCCTCAGGCGGATATCCGAGGCGACCGGGCTCAACATCGTGATGGGGGCGGGTTATTATCTGGCCTCCTCCCATCCTGAGAAAGTGGCAGCGCTCAGCATCGACGACATCGCCAATGAAATCGTTCACGAGGCGCTTCAGGGCGTCGACGGAACCGGCGTGAAAATCGGTCTGATCGGAGAGATCGGTGTGTCCTCGGACTTCACCCCCGAGGAGCAAAAATCGCTGCGGGGTGCGGCGAGGGCGCAGGCCCGTACAGGTTTGCCCCTCATGGTGCATCTTCCGGGCTGGTTAAGGCTGGGTCATAGGGTTCTCGATGTAGTCGAGCAGGAAGGCGCGGATGTCAGTCACACCGTTCTGTGTCACATGAACCCGTCGCATGATGACCTTGGCTATCAGGGAGAACTTGCCGGCCGCGGTGCCTTCATCGAATACGACATGATCGGCATGGATTTCTTCTATGCCGATCAGCAGGTCCAATGCCCGAGTGACGACGAAGCGGCCAAAGCCATCGTCCAGCTGGTGGAGCGCGGATATCTGGACCGCATCCTGCTTTCCCACGATGTTTTCCTGAAGATGATGCTGACGCGGTATGGCGGCAATGGTTACGCCTATATCCTCAAGCATTTCCTGCCGCGATTGAAGCGGCATGGTCTGGATGACCTCACCTTGCAAATCCTCATGCGGGATAACCCGCGCTCGGTCTTCCAGGCGAAGACGTGACGAACCCATAGAAATGGAACGAAAAATGACAAAGAAAATACTTCTCGTGGGCGAAAGCTGGGTCAGCTCCGCCACTCACTACAAGGGCTTCGACCAGTTCGGCAGCGTCACCTTTCACTTGGGCGCGGAACCTCTGGTAAAGGCGCTCGAAGGTAGTGAATACGAGCTGACCTACCTGACGGCTCATGATGCTGTCGAGAAACTTCCCTTCGATATGGCGGGGCTGGATGCGTATGACGCGATCATCCTCTCTGACATCGGTGCCAACTCGCTGCTTTTGCCGCCTGCGGTTTGGCTGCACTCGAAAACCGTTCCAAACCGTCTGAAGCTTCTCAAGGCATGGGTCGAAAAGGGTGGCGGCCTGCTGATGGTTGGCGGATATTTCTCGTTCCAGGGTATCGATGGCAAGGCCCGGTGGCGTCGCACCCCCGTGGAAGATACGCTTCCCGTGACCTGCCTGCCATGGGATGACCGCGTTGAAATTCCAGAAGGATCGACGGCCGACATTCTGATGCCGGATCATCCCACCGTTGCAGGTCTTTCCGGCGAATGGCCGCTTCTCCTCGGTGTCAATGAGGTAGAGGTGCGCGAGCGCGCAGATGTGGACGTGGTCGCCCGCCTGCCTGCGGAGCAGGGCGGTCATCCGCTTCTGGTCACCGGCGTTTTTGGCCAGGGTCGGACAGCGGCGTGGACATCCGACATTGGTCCGCACTGGCTCTCTCCCGCCTTCTGCGAATGGCAGGGCTACGGCCGTTTGTGGAAAAACATTCTGGGCTGGCTGACAGAAGCTCGCTGAGCGCTGCGGCAGGTATCGGTGGAGAGGATCGTCAGTTGGACAAAATATCCGCGAGCTCAAGGATATCGGGAAAGGCTGAAAGCGTGCCCCGACGACTGACGGTCAGCGCAGATGCCTTTGCGCCATGCCTCAACGCCCGTTCATCCACACTGACGTTTCTCAACGCGGCGGAGGCCAGCGTGACGGCCATGAAGCAATCGCCAGCACCCGTCGTGTCGACAACGCCAGTTTTTTCGGCGGGCACGGTCAGGCATTGGTTTGTCGTGCCGAGCATCGAACCCTCGCCGCCAAGGGTGAGGATGACCTGGCGGACACCGGCTGAAATGAGCAATTTTATTGCTGTCGAGCCGGTATCCCCGGTCAGGGCTGCCGCTTCGCCGCGGTTGAGGAAAGCGATGTCCGTGAGCGGCCAGAGACTTTCAAACCATGGTTGGAGAGGTGACGGATTGAATGCGGTGATCATTCCCGTTGCCTTTGCCTGCGACAGTGCGAGACGGGTGGTTGTTTCGCCCAAATTGCCTTGCACGACGAGAAGGTCGCCGGGGCTGGCTGTACCAAGGGTTCCGGCCACGTCTTCCGGGGTCAGAGATTCTGCGCAGGCCGTGGTCGTGACGATGCTGTTTTCACCATCGGGCGTATTGAAGATGATGGAGAGATCGCTGGTCTGCCCATCCATGCCAATGAGGTCGGCGGTCAGAGGTTCGGTTGCAAGGCGGGCGCGGATGGTCGCAGACCTGTCATCTGTACCTACAGCAGCAGTCAATGTGGTATCGAGCCCGCATCGGGCCACGACAATGGCTTGATTGCAGCCTTTTCCGCCAAGATCGCGGAAGGCCTGCCGGCCGAAAATCGAAGCCCCGGCTTCCGGCAGGGCGGAAACGGAATAGGTTTCGTCGAGCGCGATATTGCCGATGACGAAGGCACGCATGAAAAACTTTCGAGAGGACAAGGCATGCAGATCATATCCGACAATAGGGCGAACGCCATCCAGGAAATCTTTGGTCGTGACAAGGCCTTGATCGGCATGGTGCATTGCCCGCCGTTTCCCGGAGCACCGAGGTATCGTGGCGCGGCCATGGATGCCATCTACGACGTCTGCATGCGCGATGCCGAGGCTTTGATCGAAGGCGGTATGCATGGTCTTCTCGTTGAAAACCATGGCGATATTCCCTTTTCCAAGCCGGAGGATATCGGTCATGAGACAGCTGCCTTCATGAGCGTGGTGACTGACCGGGTCGCGCGGGCGACTGGCGTTCCGCTCGGTATCAACGTGCTTGCCAATGCGCCGATCCCGGCTTTCGCCATTGCCATGGCGGGCGGAGCGAAATTCATCCGCGTCAACCAGTGGGCCAATGCCTATGTCGCCAACGAGGGTTTCATGGAAGGGCGTGCGGCGGAAGCGATGCGTTATCGATCCCTGCTCAGGGCCGAGCACATAAAGGTTTTCGCCGACAGCCACGTCAAGCATGGCGCGCATGCGATCACGGGTGATCGTAGCATCGATGAGCTGACCCGCGACCTTGCCTTCTTTGATGCGGATGCGGTGATCGCTACTGGCCAGCGAACCGGCAACAGCGCAACGATGGCGGAAATCGAAGAGATCGGGCAGGCCACACATCTTCCGCTTCTGGTCGGTTCTGGTGTTGGGGAAGCCAATATCGTTGAAATCCTGAAGCGCACCAGCGGTGTCATCGTCGCTTCGTCGCTAAAACAGGGCGGTGTCTGGTGGAACCCTGTCGAGCCTGCCCGTGTGCGATCGTTTGTTGAGGCGGCGCAGCCAGGGCTTTCGGGTTGAGGGCAAACGGGAAATGATGATGACGCAAACTCTTTCGATCAACGGGCCGCGACTTATCGATCGACTCGACCGGTTTGCGCAAATAGGCGCGACGGCAAAGGGTGGCGTAAACCGCCAGGCCTTGACCGACCTCGACCGGCAGGCGCGGCAATTGCTGACGGAGTTGGCGCTGCAGCGCGGCTTCAAGGTCTTTCAGGACCCGATTGCCAATCTGTTCATTCGCCGCGAGGGGCGTAACCCGGATCTGTCGCCGCTGCTTATCGGAAGTCATCTCGACAGTCAGCCTGCAGGCGGTCGTTTTGACGGTGCGCTCGGCACGCTCGCAGCTTTTGAGGTTCTGGAAACACTCGAAGATTGCGGGGTGGAAACCGAGCGGCCGGTGGAGGTCGTGTCGTTCACGAATGAAGAGGGCTGCCGCTTCGCGCCGGGCTGCATGGGCTCCATGGCCTTTGCGGCCGGTTCAATTCCAAGCGCCTGGGAGACCATGCGCGCGACTGACGGTGCGCTTTTCGCAGATGAACTCTCCGCCACGCTGGAAAGTCTCCCGGTTGCCGCGATGCGGCCTCTGGGCACGCCGGTTTTCGCTTATCTCGAGGTCCATATCGAGCAAGGCCCTTCATTGGAAAAAGAGGGCTTACCGATCGGCATCGTCACCGGCATACAGGGAACGCGCTGGCTGGAGGTGATTATCGAAGGGCAGACCGCCCACGCTGGAACAACGGCGCTGCAATATCGGCACGACCCCATGCAAGCCACGGTCAACGCGCTTGCTGAACTCTATCGCGACATCATGCCAGCCGATCCGGCCGCGCGCTTCACGATTGGCCGAATGGTCCTTGAACCCGGCGCGGTGAACGCGATCCCGGCAACGGTGCGCTTCACGATCGATTTTAGACACCCTTCGCTGACAACAATCGGCGTCATGGAGCAGACAATCCGCATGGCTATCCAGCAGGCAGCGGCGGACACAGGCTGCTCGGCGACTATTTCGCAGATTTTCGACATGCCGCCGGCAAGTTTTCCGGATGAATTGCTTGCCGTATTGGATCAGGCCGCACAAGAGCGGGACTTTGCAACAAAGAGAATGCTCTCCGGCGCATTCCACGATGCGCTTTTTATGAACCGCGTCGCGCCATCGGCCATGATTTTCGTACCCTGCCGGGATGGTCTCAGTCACAATGAGGCTGAATATGTGGAGCAGGAGCATAGTATTGCGGGTGGCAACATGCTCTTGGCTTCGCTTCTCCAGCTGCTGGCGCCGACGGCAGCGTTGTAAATCGAATGTTTGCGGGGCGCTTTCGCCCCTTCGTAGGGTTGCTCCGTTTGCAGATCACTGCGCGCTGGCCGATCGCGAGTGTAATTCGGTTGAGAAAAAGCCGAAATGAATCAGCGCTGTAGCAAGTGGTGGTATGAAACTGCCTTTTGCTTGAAACTTTCCTCCTGTCGCTCTCGTCACTTGTGCTGTTCCCCGAGACGGGAACGATAGGCCTTCAGAGGCGCGCTTCCGCGCCGAGGCGATTAGGGAAGAGGAATATTCAATGTTCAAGTCCGCAATCCGTACGCTCGCCCTTGCGACGGCAATCTCGACTCTTGCTTCGGGTGCCTTTGCTGAAAATCCAAAGGTCGGCGGTGCAGCAATGTACGAAAACAAGAACATCATCGAGAATGCCGTCAACTCGAAGGATCACACCACGCTGGTCGCCGCCGTCAAGGCTGCCGGTCTCGTAGAAACCCTTCAGGGCAAGGGACCGTTCACGGTCTTTGCTCCGACCAATGAGGCCTTTGCCAAATTGCCGAAAGGTACAGTCGAAACTCTGCTGAAGCCTGAAAACAAGGCGCAGCTGACCAAGATCCTGACCTGTCATGTCGTGGCGGCCGATGCCATGTCCAGCGCCATCGAGAAGATGATCAAGGATGACAACGGCACCCATGATGTGAAGACGGTCGGCGGCTGCATCCTCAAGGCGAAGGAAAGCATGGGCAAAATTACCCTGACCGACGAAGCGGGTGGTGTTGCGCATGTGACGATCGCCGACGTCAAGCAGTCGAACGGCGTCATTCATGTCATCGACAAGGTTCTGCTTCCGAAGATGTGATTGCTCTTATCTTCTGCATGCCTGATCCGGCCACCTCCTCGGTGGCCGGATTTTTTTGTGCTCGACGTTGCTTCTATCGGTGAGGCAATGGTTTGCCGGCATCGCGTACGGCAGGCCGCGGGGAGGAATGCCGGGCGCATCCCTGAGGGCACGACGGCAGACGGCATGCCTGCCCGCATGTTCTCCTGTTCCGTTATCGAAAACAGAAACAGAGTGCGCTATCTTGCCTTCCGGCCCTGGTTGACGTACTCGAAATCGATAGGACCCTGGGCCGATTAACAATAGTGTTTCGTGGCGCTGCGTTTCGGCGCCATACACCTCATGACGTTGGGATTGCGATGAACCTTTACTTGGATTACCTGGCTGAGATCGAAAGCAGAAAAACTCAAGGGCTCGCTCCCAAGCCGATCGACGATGGCGGATTAACCGGCGAAATCATTGCCTTGATAAGGGATACCGGTAGCGAATATCGCGCGGATGCCCTCAAATTCTTCATTTACAACACCTTGCCAGGCACCACGAGCGCTGCCGGCGTCAAGGCCGCCTTTCTGAAGCAGATCATTCTGGGCGAAACTGTCGTTCCCGAGATCACGCCCACTTTCGCCCTCGAACTGCTGTCGCATATGAAGGGTGGCCCCTCCATTGAAGCGCTGCTCGACATCGCCCTTGGTGATGATGCCGGGCTTGCCCAGCAGGCAGGCGAAGTGCTGAAGACGCAGGTCTTCCTCTATGACGCTGACATGTTCCGGCTACGTGATGCCTTCAAGGCGGGCAATACCGTCGCGAAGGGCGTTCTTGAGAGCTATGCCAAGGCTGAGTTCTTCACCAAGCTTCCCGATGTAGAGGATGAGATCAAGGTCGTGACCTTCATCGCCGCCGAAGGCGATATTTCGACCGATCTTCTGTCCCCTGGCAACCAGGCGCATTCGCGCTCCGACCGGCAGCTGCACGGCCAGTGTATGATCACGCCGGAAGCGCAGGCGGAAATCGTCGCGCTGCAGAAGCAGCATCCCGACAAGCGGGTGATGATGATCGCCGAAAAGGGCACGATGGGCGTCGGCTCGTCGCGCATGTCGGGCGTCAACAACGTCGCGCTGTGGACCGGCAAGCAGGCCAGCCCCTATGTGCCCTTCGTCAACTTCGCCCCGATCGTTGCTGGCACCAACGGCATTTCGCCGATCTTCGCCACCACTGTCGACGTCACGGGCGGCATCGGCATCAACCTCAAGAACTGGGTGAAGAAGCTCGGCGAAGACGGCAAGCCCATCCTCAACAATGACGGCAATCCGGTTCTGGAGCAGAAATATTCGGTTGAGACCGGCACCGTTTTGAAGATCGACGCCAAGAACTACAAGCTTCGTGACGAGAACGGCACGGAACTGGTCGATCTCTCCTCCTCATTCACACCCCAGAAGATGGAATTCATGAAGGCGGGCAGCTCCTATGCCATCGTCTTCGGCAAGAAGCTCCAGACGTTTGCGGCGGAAACGCTTGGCGTCGAGGCCACCCCGGTCTTTGCGCCCAACAAGGAAATTTCCATCGAAGGCCAGGGCCTCACGGCCGTCGAGAAAATCTTCAACCGCAATGCCGTTGGCGTCACGCCCGGCAAGGTGCTGCATGCCGGCTCCGACGTGCGCGTGAAGGTCAACATCGTCGGCTCGCAGGACACGACCGGTCTGATGACGGCGCAGGAACTTGAGGCGATGGCGGCAACCGTCATTTCGCCGCTGGTGGATGGTGCGTACCAGTCGGGTTGCCACACGGCCTCCGTCTGGGACAAGAAGGCGCAGGCGAACATCCCGAAGCTCATGTCTTTCATGAACAACTTCGGCGTCATCACTGCCCGCGACCCCAAGGGCGTCTATCATTCGATGACGGACGTGATCCACAAGGTGCTGAACGACATCACTGTGGACGACTGGGCGATCATCATCGGCGGTGACAGCCACACCCGCATGTCCAAGGGCGTGGCCTTCGGTGCCGACTCGGGCACTGTGGCGCTGGCACTGGCGACGGGCGAGGCGACCATGCCGATCCCGCAATCCGTCAAGGTCACCTTCAAGGGCAAGATGCAGCCGCATATGGACTTCCGCGATGTTGTCCATGCGACGCAGGCGCAGATGCTGAAGCAGCATGGCGACAACGTTTTCCAGGGCCGCATCATTGAAGTCCATATCGGCACGCTGCTCGCTGACCAGGCCTTCACCTTTACCGACTGGACGGCCGAGATGAAGGCCAAGGCGTCGATCTGTATCTCTGAAGACGAGACGCTGATCGAGTCGCTGGAAATCGCCAAGTCGCGTATCCAGATCATGATCGACAAGGGCATGGATAATGCCGCCCAGACACTGAAGGGCCTGATCGCCAAGGCAGATCAGCGTATTGCCGAAATCCGCTCGGGCGAAAAGCCCGCTCTGGCCCCTGACGACAATGCGAAATATTTCGCTGAAGTCGTCGTGGATCTGGACGTGATCGACGAACCGATGATCGCCGACCCCGACGTCAACAACACCGATGTCTCCCGGCGCTACACCCATGACACGATCCGTCCGGTGTCCTATTACGGCGGCATCAAGAAGGTCGATCTGGGCTTCGTCGGTTCGTGCATGGTGCATAAGGGCGACATAAAGATCGTCGCCCAGATGCTGAAGAACATCGAGAAGGCCGAAGGCAAGGTCGAGTTCAAGGCGCCGCTCGTGGTCGCGGCACCGACCTATAACATCATCGACGAGCTGAAGGCGGAAGGGGATTGGGAAATCCTGCAGAAGTATTCTGGCTTCGAGTTCGATGATCTCAAGCCGAAGACTGCCAACCGGACAGAATACGAGAACATCCTCTATCTGGAGCGCCCGGGCTGCAACCTTTGCATGGGCAACCAGGAGAAGGCGGAGAAGGGTGATACTGTTCTGGCAACCTCGACCCGTCTCTTCCAGGGCCGCGTTGTTGAGGACACTGCCGAGAAGAAGGGTGAATCGCTGCTGGCCTCGACCCCTGTCGTGGTACTGTCGGCAATCCTTGGCCGCACACCGAGCGCTGAGGAATACAAGGCCGCCGTGGTAGGTATCGATCTGACCAAGTTCGCACCGCCGAAAGCCGCGCCAATCGATTCCCTGTCTGTCCAATACTAAAGTATTTCCGGGCGTAGGACTTTTACGTCCGGAAAAACGTTTGAAACCAAAGATATAGAGCGCGTCCACCGAATTCAGTTGAAACCGGACGCGCTCTAGGGTTGAAATTACCCGTCAAATTCTTTGCAAAACGCCACAATCACGCGAAAAAACGCCGGCACATAACTTCTGATTAATACGCCTGCGGCAGAATAGGAATGATAATTACTTTCGATTAAATATCTATCCGGCAAGAAGCGGCGAGTATGTCTGAAATACGCTCATTTATTGCGGACGATCTCGTGTCCGTGGCTGACATGTTTCACCGTTTTTTGCGGAAGAAGGATGGGGCCGCGACAGATGATCTGACCTCATATTTGCGCGCCGTCTTTCTCGAAAATTCAAACATAAATCCGGATATTCACTCCAAGGTCTATGTGCGCGACGATGGCCGCGTGTCTGGATTTCTGGGTGTTTTGCCCGTGGCAATGGAACTTGATGGCCAGAACATACAGGCCGCTGTCTGCTCTTCCTTTGTCGCTGAAGACCGTGAGACCGATCCCTTTGCCGGAGCGCGTTTGCTGCGCGAAGTTTTGGGTGGACCTCAGGAACTGACATTTGGGGAGACGATCAACGACGTTTCCGCCGATATGTGGAAGACGATGCGCGGCCAGCTGCTCGCCTCCTACAGTCTCGATTGGCTGCGGATTTTGCGCCCGGCTTCATTCGGGCTGGAAATAGCCGCTGATCGTTTCTCCAGCACTTTCCGCGCGCTGACGCCGTTCAGCAAGATCATCGATCGCACCATTTCGGCGCGTGGCCATGGGCGAGCATTATCCTATTACGCATCACATCCGGACAAGGTGGACAGCTTTACCGACGACGACGCGAGCGATACCGAATTCGCGCGTCTGGCACGGGAACTCGTCGGCCACTTTCCGCTCCATCCCGTTTGGACCGAGGAAAGCCTGTTGCACATGCTCCAACACGCCAAACGCAAACGTCTGCACGGCGAACCAGTCCAGCGGATTGTGAGGGCCCGCGGCGGCAGGGCGGTGGGGCTTTTTCTTTACCACGGCAATCCAACGGGCATCGGCCGGACGCTGCAGATCATGGCCGTGCCCGGGCAGGAGCAGATCGTGATCGACCGGCTGATCCGCAATGCCTATGATCGTGGTCTCGCGGCCATCAGAGGTCGCACCCAGCCGGCACTGCTGCGGGCGATGCTCGGTAAGAAATGCACGTTTCTGCATGCGTCATCCACCATCGTGCATTCGCGCAATGCGGACCTCCTCAAGGCAGCGACGGATGGAACGGCATTTTTTAACGGCTTTTGCGGTGAAAGCTGGACGCGCCTCATCGGTGACAGCTTTGGTCAGGCGGTCGAGTAATGTGCGGAATTGCTGGATTTTATCGACACGACATGCCGGCCGAGCGCGCAAACGAGCGCCTTGCGCTGATGGCGTCGCGTCTTAAGCATCGTGGTCCAGATGCGCATGGAGCCCTGCTGCGCGGCGATGTCGGCCTTGCCCACGCACGGTTGGCGATTGTGGGCATTGCCGATGGCGCGCAGCCGATGCGCACCGTCGAAGACGATCTTGCCATTTCCTTCAACGGTGAAATCTTCAATCACGTCGAACTGCGCGAAACGCTGTCCGCGCGCGGCCACCATTTCCGCACCCACTCCGACACCGAAGTCATCCTGCATGACTATCGAGACAAGGGGCTGGATTGCCTCAACGAATTCAACGGCGATTTTGCCTTCGCCCTGCACGACGCCCGCAACGACACGCTGGTGCTTGCGTGTGACCGGATGGGTGTCCGGCCGCTTTATTATACGTGGCATGAAGGTACGTTTTATTTCGCATCCGAGATCGGGGCGCTTCTGGCGTTGCCGGGAATGACGGCCGAGATTGATCCGGTGGCGCTGGATCAGATATTCACCTTCTGGTTCCCGTTGCCGCCGCGCACCGCCTTTCGCGGCATTCACGAATTGCCGCCCGGTCATCTGATGATCCTGCGCGATGGCGCGTCCACGGTACGGCGCTGGTGGCAACTTTCCTATCCTGACGGCAAGGACGCAGCACCGCTGGCAAGCCTTGGCGCGCAGGTGGAAGAGCTGACGGCGCTTCTGGCCGACGCAACGCGGATCAGGCTTCGCGCCGATGTGCCTGTCGGCTCCTATCTGTCCGGCGGGCTCGATTCCTCCCTCGTTTCTGCCCTGGCTGCGCAAAGCGTTAGCCGAGGCCTGCGCACATTTTCGCTGGCCTTCGAAAGTGCGGAGCACGACGAAAGTATCTGGCAGAAAACAATGAGCCAGCATCTTGGCGTCGCATCCGAAACCACGGAGTGCTCAACTGCGGACATAGCGCAATACATGCCTGAGGTCATGGAGCACGTGCAGACGCCCATTCTTCGCACAGCACCGGTGCCGCTTTACCTGCTTTCCCGGCATGTGCGCGAACGGGGAATGAAGGTGGTGCTGACCGGTGAAGGTGCTGATGAGCTGTTCGCTGGCTACGATATTTTCCGCGAAGCGCGGGTACGGCGCTTTTGCAGCCGCCAACCGCAATCTGCTCGCCGGCCGAAACTGTTCCAGCGGCTTTATCCCTACCTTCCGGGGCTGAAACAGCAGACGCCGGATTATCTGGCACGCTTCTTCTCCTTCGGCGCAGAAGCCACCGACGAACCGCTGTTTTCCCATCGGCCGCGCTTGCGCTCTACGGCGGCGGCGAAAATCTTCTTTTCAGCGGAATTGAAAGCGCAGCTTGGCGACTACGACGCTGCGGCCGATCTTGCCGCGCAGTTGCCGGAGGATTTCCGCCGCTGGCATCCGCTTCATCAGGCGCAGTACCTCGAGACAGCATTTCTCTTGCCCGGCTATATTCTGTCCAGTCAGGGAGACCGGGTCATGATGGCAAATGGAGTGGAAGGCCGGTTTCCGTTCCTCGATCCCCGTGTGGTGGACTTTGCCGCAGCGCTCCATCCCGAGGCGAAACTGCGCGGTCTGAAGGAAAAATATATCCTTAAACAGGCTGCAGCCGAGCTGGTGCCCGATGCGATCTTAAACCGACCCAAGCAGCCCTATCGCGCGCCCGACGCAGAAGCCTTCGCGGATGCCGGCTATCTCGACACCGTACTTTCTACCGGTCGAGTGAGGACCACCGGCCTGTTCAATGCCCAGGCGGTGGAAAAGCTGACAACCAAGGTGCGGCAAAAACAGGCGACCGGCTTTCGCGACAACGCCGCCTTCGTCGGCGTACTCTCGACCCAGCTTCTGCACGCTGCCACGACCCAGAATTACACAATGTCATCGCAAAAAATCGAAGGAAGCTCCAAATGACCAATGAAAGCACCGGCATGAAAGCCGAAATTCGCGGTTTCATCATCGAAAACTTTCTGTTCGGTGACGAAAGCCGGCCTTTTGGCGACGATCTTTCGTTGATCGACAATGACATGGTCGATTCCACGGGAATCCTCGAATTGGTGAGCTTCATCGAGGAACGCTACGGCGTCCGCGTTGCCGACGGCGATATCGTACCGGCCAACCTCGATACGATCGACAACATCGCCGCCTTCATCGGTCGCAAGCAGACCGCCTGAAATTTCGGGAAGCGCCAATTGCGTATCGACCACTACCTGCATCGAAGTGCGGAGCGCCATGCCGGCAAGACGGCGCTGGTGGCCGGTGAGACGCGCCTGAGTTACGGCGAACTCAAGACGATGAGCGAGGCTTTCGCCACTGCTCTGATAGCGCGAGGCGCAAACCCGGGAGACCGTGTCGTCCTTGTGCTGGACAATGGCTGGCGCATGGCGGTTGCGGTTTTCGGTTGCTGGATGGCGGGCGCTGTTGCCTGCCCCATCAACCCATCGTCCAAGGCCGCACGCCTTTCGCAAATTCTGGACAGTTGTACGCCCTTTGCGGTGGTTGCCGAGGCCCGGCTGGAAAAGGTCGTTTCGGATGCGGCCGGTTCTTCTCCGTTGTTGCGCATCGTTTCCGGCGCGCCGAACCCAACGGCCGATGGTGTCGATTTTGACGCGATGCTCGAGGAACCGATAGGCGCGCTGCCGCAAAACCTGCTCGATACCGATCTGGCAGTAATCATCTATACATCTGGCTCCACCGGCGAGCCAAAGGGCGTGATGCTGGCGCATGATAACATGGATGCGGCCGTCCCTTCGATTACCTCGTATCTCGGCAATAGGCCGGAAGATATTCTGCTCGGCGTATTGCCGCTTTCGTTCGGATATGGCCTGAACCAGCTGCTTTCCAGCGTTTTCGTCGGCGGTACGCTGGTGATCGAGAAATCCTTCGCCTATCCGCATCTGATTTTCGAGCGTATCCGGGACGAGCGGATCACGGGCTTCGCGCTGGTGCCGACCATGCTGTCCATCATGATGCAGACGCGCGATCTGTCGCCGGCGCTGTTTGAAAGCCTGCGCTACGTCACCGCCGCCGCTGCACCCCTTTCGCCCACCCATAGCGACTGGCTGCGGACTTTTCTGCCGCATGTGCACCTGTTTTGCATGTATGGCCAGACGGAGTGTACCCGTATCAGCTTTCTGCCGCCGGAAGACCTCGACAGGAAACGCGGTTCTGTCGGCATCGCCATTCCGGGCACTGCCATCGCGGTGGTGAACGAGGACGGAGACAGCCTGTTGCCCGCAGAGGTCGGCGAACTCGTGGTCAGCGGGCCGCACGTCATGCGCGGTTATTGGCGCAACGAGGCTGCCACAGCGCGCGCGCTGCGCGTTGATGCCGCAACGGGCCGGACGCGTCTTCACACCGGCGACCTGTTTACCTGCGATGCCGAGGGTTATCTCACCTTCGTTGCCCGCAAGGACGATATCATCAAGTCGCGTGGCGAAAAGGTTGCGCCGCAGGCTGTCGAAGCCGTTTTGCAAGCCATGCCGGGCGTCTCGGACGCATTGGTCGTCGGCGTTGCGCATGAGGTTTTCGGTCAGGCGGTGAAGGCGATCGTGATCGCATCCGACGAGGCGATCACCGCAAAAGACGTCATGCGCTACTGCGCTCTGCACCTCGAAACCCACATGGTGCCAACACTGGTTGAATTTCGCGATTTCCTGCCGACGACGGATACCGGCAAGGTCAGTCGCCGCCTCGCTGCTCAAGATACGGAGAACAATCGATGACGAACAATGCACAGAGCCTGCCTTTCTCGCCGCTTGAACTTGATGCGGCGGCGGAGGTAGAGCGTATCGCCGAAAAAATCCGCCAGTCGCTTCGTTTCAACCTGCGCAAGCGCGGGCTGGTGCTCGGCATTTCCGGCGGTATCGATTCCAGCGTCTGCGCCGCACTTGCCGTTCACGCGCTCGGGGCAGCAAATGTTATTGGCCTGTTCATGCCGGAAAACGATTCCGACCCGGACAGCCTGCGCTTGGGGCAGGCTTTGGCGACGAAGCTGGGTATGGACTGCGTGCTGGAAGATATCGGCCCTTCGCTTGCCGCCATGGGTTGTTATGAAAGGCGCGATGGCTTCATCCGCGAGGTTGTGCCTGAATACGGGCCGGGCTGGGCCTCCAAGATCGTCTTCGACAACGCCATGAGCACCGGCGCCTATAATATTTCCTCGCTGGTCGTCCGTTCGCCATCGGGCGAAACGCGCAAGGTTCGTCTCTCCGCAAAAGCCTATCTCGGCATCGTTGCGGCGACGAATATGAAGCAGCGCACGCGCAAGCAGTTCGAATATTATCACGCCGACCGCCTGAACTTCGCGGTGCTCGGAACCCCGAACCGGCTGGAGTACGACCAGGGCTTCTTTGTCAAGAACGGCGACGGCGCTGCCGACATCAAGCCGATCGCCCATCTTTACAAATCACAGGTCTATCAACTCGCGGCCCATCTCGGCGTCCCGCAGGAAATCCGCTCCCGCCCGCCGACAACGGATACCTATTCCATGCCGCAGACGCAGGAAGAGTTCTATTTCGCGCTTCCTTACGACAAGATGGATATCTGCCTCTACGGTCTGGAACACGGCATGCCTGCAACCGAGATCGCCACGGCGACCGGGTTGACGGAGGACAATGTCCGGTTCGTCTGGACCGATATCGCCGCCAAGCGAAAGGTTGCGCACTATCTGCACCACGCCCCTATCCATTTCCATGAGGGCGCTCAGGCGAAATCCTGAGATTGTTCCAAGCGGCGCCGGCCTGGGCGATCAGGCCGGCGTATGAAACAAACCTCGATATGAATATGTAGCCGCCCGCCAGCAGAAGAGCTGTGAAAGCGGTATGCGGGCGGCAATTACATTTGTTAGTCAAGGCGTTAGTATTGGCAGTGCTTCGCCACCATTCAGTCCGCTGCGAATTCGCACGCCAACAGGGTCTTGTCGCCAAGTGCCGCACCTTCGCGCGCCACAATGGAGACTTTTCCCGGTCCAGCCAGACCTTCAGGCGGCTGCTGGTCCTGCGGAAGCTGCCGGGCATAACCCTTGGTCGATGTACCCATCAGGTCTGAGGTTTCCGGTTTCAAATCATATTTCGCGGCCAGAGCATCGGCACGCTGGCCCTTGATCAAAACACCGACTGCACCATTGGCGAAGAAGACTTCGTCACTCTCAAACCCATCGCGGCCGATCTGGTTCGGAAGCTTATAGATAGCCGCACCCAAAGACGATGTGTCGGCCTTTGCAAGTTTTTCGGCGGCATCATAAATTTCGGTCGCCGATGTCATCGAATAGGGCGGATTGCACAGGGCCGCATCATAGAATGCGGGATCGATTTCGGCAGCCAAAGCGCTACCGGCATGAAGCGCAGTAATGGCTACGGACATTACGACGGTGCCGCGAAGGAAAGGTGTGAATGCAAACATTGGCGTCCCTTAGAATTTGCCTGTCGTCCGTTTGAAGAGATTGCGTCAGGCTTTGCCATTCCTTGGAGCACCATAATTCACGCCCTGTCGATATACGCGAAGCGTTTTCCCCAGCTCGCCAGAACAAAACTCGTCATCCGACCGCAAGGAAAGCGGGGCGGAAGACGGCATTTCCATAGCGGGAATGAAAATGCTCTGTTGTTGCTAGCCCGGCCGATTCAATACAGCTTGGCCGGCTTCGTGTTTGACAATCCGCAGCATGGGCTGCCCGCCCATCTCGGCGGATTCAAACCGGGCAAGAAGGTCGAATGAGGTTATGGCTTCGCCCGCCTTGAAGCACTTTCCGTGGACGGCGAGATGTCCGAGCCCAAATACGGTAAGAAGAGCCTCCGTTTGGTTATCCGACGACGTGTCGAAGAGCAAATTCGTTTGGCCGAAATGCTCGAGACCCGTAGTCCAGGCTCTGGTCGCGCCGTTCTCCCGGATCACGAAGGCGCCATAGGCAAGCATTGTTGCTGTCTGTTGCGGCTGATCCAGGTGACTGTTGGCGTAGCTCAGACAGTCGTCGAGATCGGTGCGGCCGACGATTACGTCGAGATAATGCAACATAACGGCGCGCATCGGTGCAAGCTGGTGGATGCCGAGCAGGGTCATGGCGATCTCGTTATGTGCCACTGTGGGGTCGTCGTCATCCGCCACGATCATCAGTTTGAATTTCGCCTGATGGGTCGCACGGCAAAGGTCATCATGCGCAGCTTTTGCATTGATGCAGAACGTGTTCGTCCAGTCGACTTCGACCCGCGCTACCGCAGGATAGTGAGCAGGAATTGCCAGCGTTCCCACCGCCTCGGGAATGCCAACGAAGACGCGGGTTCCGCCGCGAAAGCCGTCAAAGACGCCTTCGCTCTCCAGTTGCTCACATTCATACCCTTCAAGGCCCCAGGCTTCGATCAGCGCCTCAGCCGACAGGGTGGGCAAATCGTCAAAATAGAGTGTTGCCGAAAAATATTGAACATTGTCGCTTGTCACTACGATAACCTCATATTTCCGCTGCACTAGTCCGGCCGTTTTCACGAGCGGCGATAGCCCGTCTAGTCGATTTTTGCGACAATATGATTTGCGCCGTCGTCAGAGCGATTATTCACTGATGGCTCAGAACGGTAACCGTTCGAGATGATCCCGAAGCGCCCATGTCAATAAGACACAGTTCGCCCGTACAGGTCGACGATTGGCAAAAAACGGTCTGGTGGCTTTGCAGTCCCGCTTTATGCGGCAGCGCCAAGAAGTTCCGCCTGACGACGGATCGCAGTCTCGATCACATGCCACAGTGTTTCCGCAGCGGAGCGCATGCCGAGGATGGCAAGGCGGTCCGGCGCGCGCCGGATGACGAAAACGCTCATATGTTCCATGCCTGTGCGCGTAACGGTCCCTTGCCCGAATACCGAGGGATCGAGGTTCACCAGCTTCTGCATGAGCGCGACAATCGGCGCCTCGCCTGCGTCGCTCTCGATTTCGAAGGCGACGAAGCCATCGGTCTGTTCCGTCACGGAACAGGAAGGGCAAAGGCTCGTGAGTTCTGCGGCGAAATCCGTTTCGGCCCGGTCTGCGGCCTCAATCAGCCATTGGCCCGGCCCCGTCCAAAAAGCTGAAACCGGGCCTTGCTGGACCCATTTTCCGGGACCCGGCAAGGTGAGGTCAAAAGGCACCGGTTCTTTGACGTTGCGGCGCAGGCTGAGCGATGCGAGGGCAAGCCCCGAATTTTCCTCAAGTCGCAGCGTGCCATGGCGGGCGCGCCGCGAAGTTTGCGCGCCGAGTGCGGTTGTCGGCTTCAAATCAGGCACGGAGTCTCTCTCCCTCAGGGTCGATGAAATGGGGCGAGACCACACGCAATTCGACCGACTGTCCCTGCAAGGGGTTGGCCGCGACGACGATCTCTCCGATACGGTTTGCACCATCGGCAAGGAAACCAAGACCGATGCTGAAGCCGAGGTTGGGCGAATAGCAGGCGGATGTGATCCAGCCTTGATCGGTCTCGGTATTCTGGCTGGCGCCGCGGGTAAACAGATGTGAACCTGACACCACAGGGTCCGTTGCCGCAAGCGGCTGCAGGCCGACGAGCACCCGGCTTTCGCCGACAAGCCCTTCGCGGCGAGTCATGACGGTACCAACCGCGTCTTTCTTGGCCGAAACCATCCTGCCCATGCCCAGCATCTGCGCCGTCGTCTGGCCGTTCAACTCGTTTCCGGCAGCATGGCCTTTTTCGATACGCATGACACCAAGCGCTTCCGTCCCGTAGGCGGTGGCTCCAAGATCCGCACCGATCTCCATCAGCCGGGACATCAGGGCATTACCGTAGCGGGCGGGGACTGCAATCTCGTAAGCAAGTTCCCCTGAAAACGAGATCCGGAACAGCCGTGCTCGCAATCCCCCGCAAACCGTCAGTTCGGCGCAGGCCATGAAGGGAAAGGCTGCGTTGGAAAGGTCGAAACCATCGACAATGCGTTCGATAAGGCGGCGGGCGTTCGGACCAGCGACTGCGAGCTGTGCCCAGGCATCCGTTGCCGAGATCAATTGCACATCCAATTCCGGCCACAGGCATTGGCGGGCGAATTCCATGTGACGATAGACCGGGCCGGCCTGGGCCGTGGTCGTGGTGACGATATAATGATCCTCACCCAGACGGGCACAGGTGCCGTCATCATAGGCGTGGCCGTCTTCCCGCAGCATCAGGCCGTAACGGACCATGCCGACCTTGAGGCTCTTCATTGCATTGCAGTAGAGACGGTCGAGAAATTCAGCCGCATCGGCGCCCTGAACATCCACCTTGCCAAGCGTCGTCACATCGCAGATGCCGACGCCCTTTCGGGTGGCCAGAACCTCGCGGTCGACGGATTGCCGCCAATGGGTCTCCCCGGCTTGAGGAAAATATTGGGCACGCATCCATTGACCGACTTCGACGAAAACGGCGCCATGCGCTTTAGCCCAGGCATGGCTGGGTGTGAGGCGGCGCGGACGGAAATGTGCGCCGGTGTCGCCGCCGCCGAGTACCGCCATCGAAACCGGCGTATAGGGAGGGCGAAAAATCGTCGTACCCGTATCCGGTATCGATTTGCCCGTCAGTTCGGACATGATTGCCAAAGCAGTGGCATTCGATGTCTTGCCCTGGTCAGTTGCCATACCAAGCGTTGTCCAGCGCTTGAGATGCTCGATGGGCCGCATGTTTTCCTGATAGGCGAGCTTGATGTCCTTGACCGTGACGTCGTTCTGAAAATCGACCCAGGCGCGCCCTTTCCCCGGCACATGCCACAGGGGCTTGATGCCGATTTGCGTATCCTCGGCCTCCGGCAGGGCTGGCCTGGATGCGGCAATCCCCATTTGCTCCAGAGCCGTTATGGCAGCGGATGCACCGGAGATCAGCGCCGCCCCCGTGCTGCCTTTGCCGGCCGCCGCCCCTGCAACGAGCATATGCGAGGGTACGTCGCCGGGCAGGAATGCCTGTAGCCCGTCATCCCATACCGGGCGACCGCGCTGGTGCGATGTAAGATGAACATTGGGGTTCCAGCCCCCGGAGATACCAAGCGCACCGCAATCGATGGTTTCGTCATAGCCATCCTTGCGGACATCGATGGAAACCAACCCCAGCCTGCCTTTGCTGCCGGTAACTGTCGCCCCCGCAATCAGGCGGTATTCCGCAAGCGCCCGCGCATCCGGGCGCGGATCGATGACTGCGGCGATCTCGACACCTTTCGCAGCCAGGTCGACAGCGGTCCGATGGCCGTCATCGTTATTGGTGAAGATTGCGACCCTGCCTGCCGGACTGACTGCCCAGCGATTGGCATAGGCACGCAGCGAACCGGCAAGCATGATCCCCGGCCGGTCGTTATTTTTAAAGGGGATATGCCTCTCTGTCGCCCCGGCGGCAAGCACCGTGCGCTTTGCAGTGATGCGCCAGAGGGACTGGCGTACGCCCTTTGGTGCGGCAAGATGGTCGGAAACCCGCTCGACCGCACCGAATATGCCATGGTCGAATGAGCCGAAAACCGTGGTGCGGCGCATGACGCGCAGGTTTGGCAGGGTTGAAAACTCCGCCTCGAGCGTTCCGATCCAGTCGGTTGCAGGGGCGCCGTCGAGCAGGTGGCTCTCTGCAAGCAGGCGACCTCCGAGGCGATTGTCTTCGTCCGCCAGAATAACCTTGGCACCGGCACGCGCCGCGGTCAGGGCAGCAGCCAGACCGGCCGCTCCGGCGCCGATGACCAGCAGATCGCAGTGAAGGAACCCCTTGTCGTAACTGTCGGGGTCCGGTTTCATCGACAGGCTTCCAAGTCCCGCAGCCTTGCGAATGGCGGGCTCATAGAGCTTTTCCCAGAACGCCTTCGGCCACATGAACGTTTTGTAGTAAAAGCCTGCGGTCAGGAAGTCGGCAAACAGATCATTGATCGCAAGGGCATCGAAAGACAGGGACGGCCAGCGGTTCTGGCTTTTCGCCTCCAGCCCGTCGAACAGTTCGACCGTCGTGGCGCGGGTATTCGGCTCCAGCCGCGATCCCGTGCGCAATTCGACCAGCGCATTCGGCTCTTCTGAGCCGGCAGAGATCACGCCTCTGGGGCGATGATATTTGAAGCTGCGCCCCATCAGGCGGACATCGTTTGCCAGAAGTGCCGAGGCGAGCGTGTCGCCGGGATGCCCCTGATAATTCTTTCCATCGAAGGTGAAATGCAGCACCTTGCTGCGGTCGATCAAGCCGTCCTTCAGTCTCATGCTTCATCTGCCTTCTGACGGAGCGCTACCTCGTTTGCGAGTTCCGCTCCGAGGATTTCATGGGTGACGGTGTTTCGCGTGACCACGAGCCAGCTGCGATCACCCTGTTCGTGAAACCACAGTTCCCGATGCAGGCCGGCGGGATTGTCACGCAGATAGACATAATCGTTGAAGTCTTTCGCAGCGCTCTCGGCCATTCCGTCCGGGCGACGCAACAGGGCGGCATCGCCGAGATAGGTGAATTCCTGAGCGTCGCGCGGCCCGAGCAGTGGGTGAGGGATCAGCATTGTTCAAGCCTCAGTGAAGGTTCGGTTGGGCGCCGGCGCCCTTTTCGTCGATGACATAGCCCTTTTCGAACCGGTCGAGCCGGTAGGCCTTGGCCGTATCATGCGGGGTATCCGTGGCCAGCAGATGCGCGAATGCATAGCCGCTGGCCGGCGTCGCCTTGAAGCCGCCGTAACACCAGCCGGCATTGAGATAGAGGCCCTTCACAGGCGTGTGGTCGATGATCGGTGAACCGTCCATCGACATGTCCATGATGCCACCCCATATGCGCAGCAGGCGCGCCCGGCCGATCATCGGCATCAGCGCCATGCCGCCCTCGGCGACATCTTCGATGACGGGCAGATTGCCGCGCTGGGCATAGGAATTATAGCCGTCAATATCGCCACCGAAGACCAGGCCACCCTTGTCGGACTGGCTGACGTAGAAATGGCCTGCTCCGAAGGTTATGACGCCGGGTATGGTCGGCTTCAGCCCTTCCGAAACGAAGGCTTGCAGCACATGGCTTTCAATCGGCAGACGCATGCCCGCCATGGCCATGACGCGGCCGGTCGATCCCGCCACGGCGACGCCGACCTTTCCGGCACCGATGTAGCCACGGCTGGTTTCCACGCCCTTGATCGTTCCATCCTCGATGCGAAATCCCTGGACTTCGCAGTTCTGGATAAGATCGACCCCTGCCAGATCGGCGCCACGCGCGTAACCCCACGCAACGCCATCGTGGCGGGCAGTTCCAGCGCGGCGCTGGTAAAGGCCGCCCTTGATCGGAAAGCGTGCATTGTCGAAATTGAGAAACGGGATCATTGCGCGGAGATCGTCTTGCGCTAGCAGTTGCGCGTCCGCACCGGCCAGCAGCATGGCGTTTCCGCGACGGCGGTAGGCATCGCGCTGCGCGTCGGTGTGGAACAGGTTCACAATGCCGCGCTGGCTTACCATCGCATTGAAATTGAATTCCTGTTCAAGCCCTTCCCAGAGTTTCATCGAAAACTCATAGAATGGCTCGTTTCCGGGCAGCAGATAGTTTGAGCGGATGATCGTGGTGTTGCGCCCGATGTTTCCTGATCCCAGCCAGCCTTTTTCCAGAACGGCGATCCGGGACTTGGAGAAGGTTTTGGCTAGATAATAGGCCGTTGCAAGTCCATGACCGCCACCGCCAACAATGATGAAATCGTAATGAGGTTGCGGATCGGGATTCCGCCACAGTGGGCGCCAGCCCTTGTGGCCGGTCAGGGCCTGTTTGAAAACCTGGAGAGCCGAATAGCGCAAATCTGTGTTCCTCGAAAACAGGGCGGTTGTCCAAGTTTATAGCGCGATACCGCACGATTTTTTTATCCGTGACGGACGCATTATTGTCCAGTTTGGCCAAGTCGGCTAAGCTTATCCTGGGGATTGTCTTGGAGCAGGTCATGCACGCCGAAGGGTCGATGTCGATCGGGTTCATACTCATTGAGGGTTATGCGCTGATGTCGTTGGCTGCGGCGGTTGAGCCGCTGCGCGCGGCCAATCACCTTGCCGGCAAAACGCTCTACCATTGCCGGTTTTACTCCGCGAATGGCGGGTTTGGCGCATCCACGTCAGGCGGAGGTTTCGATACCGCGCCCGTTTCGCGGGCTTTGTCTGAGAAGCTGGATCTGGTCTTCATCGTCGCGGGCGGAAATCCCATGCTCTATGAAGATCCGGCACTTGTGCGCAACCTGCGCGCGCTCAACCAGCGGGGTGTCAAGCTCGGAGGCATTTCCGGCGGCGCGGCGATCCTTGCCAAATCCGGTCTGATGACGGGCAGACGTTTTACCGTTCACTGGACCCACATCGATCCGCTTAGTGAATATGCCAGCGATCTCCTGATCGAGCGTGCGCTCTACGTCATCGATCGCGATCGCTACACTTGCGCGGGCGGCGTTGCCGCCATTGACATGATGGGGGCTTTTATTGCGAAAGACCATGGTTCTGCCTTCGCGCGCGATGTCAGCGAATGGTTCATACATCCGCGTTTGAGAACGGCCGATGAGCCTCAGTTGGGCCGCGCCGGCCAACGTTTCAACGTCCACCACCCGGTACTCGAAGCTGCCATTGAACTCATGACGACCCATGTTGCGGATCCCCTGTCGCCGGAGCAGCTGGGCCAATTGTGCGGCAGCAGTATTCGCCAGCTCCACCGCCTGTTTTCCAGCCATTTCGACCAGTCCATGATGTCTTTTTACCGTGGTCTTCGGCTGGCAAAGGCGGATGAGCTGCTGCAGCAGACCTCGCTTTCGATCGTTGACGTGGCCTTGCTGACGGGGTTCTCGACCGCTGCCCATTTCACCCGTTGCTACACCCAGAAATACGGCGTCCCGCCCAGCAGAAGGCGTCGTGCCGGGAGAGATTTCGAGCAGCCGTCCGATGGTACCTGACGCCCTACCGGAACAGCGTGCGGTTTTTGCGATGACACTTCGGCAAGGCAGTGCGTCATGCCTGACGTGAAAGGGCCGTTACGCGCTCCGCATCATGGATCAAGCCCATGATACCCTCGCTCATATCGGCATAGACGCCATTGTTTTCGACCACGCCTTTAACCCGATAGCGGTCCATGACAACAATGCGGTCGGCCAGTGCCACCATCTCCGGCATGTCACTGGTAATGACGAGAATGGCGGTGCCGCTGTCTGCAAGCTCGCGCAGCAGATCGTGCAGATAGGCCTTGGTCTTGATGTCGATGCCAACAGAAGGTTCGTCTACAATCAGCAGCTTCACGTCGGCGGCAAGCCACTTGGCGACGCTGATCTTCTGCTGGTTGCCGCCGGAAAGATTGCCCACGGTCTGGCTCAGGCTCGGCGTCTTCACCTCAAGTTTCTGCAGGAAAGGGGTGACCGCCGCACGGATGCGGCTGTCGGAAAGCACGCCGAATGCGTTTGAGAGCTTGCGCCAGATGGGAACGCCCGCATTGGCAAGAACGGAATGCTGGAGAATGAGGCCGTCACCCTTGCGGTCCTCGCTGACATAACCGACGCCGTATTCGTGGATGGCTTCGGCAACGGAGCGGATGCGGGCCGGGCGATCTTCGATCCGGACTTCGCCCTCCGTGACGGCGAATTTGCCCATGATCGATTTTGCCAATTCGGTGCGCCCAGCGCCCACCAGCCCGTAAAGGCCGACGATTTCACCCTTGCGCACGGAAAGACTGACATCGCGATGGCCGATTGCGGTAGAAACACCTTTGAGTTCAAGCACCAGCGGATTGTGCTCGACCGCGCGTTTGCGCCAGCCACCGCCGCCTTCGGCACGGCCAATCATCAGGCGCACCAGGTCCTGGCGTCCGAGACCTTCCATAGACCGGCTTTCGCAAGCGTTTTCGCCATCCCGCAGCACCGTCACCCGGTCGCAAATGTCGAGAACCTCTTCCAGCTTGTGGCTGACGAAGACAAGGCTTGCGCCATCATCGCGCAGGCGGCGCAGAATGCGGAAGAGGTTGTCCGTTTCGCTCGGGGTCAGCGATGTCGTGGGTTCGTCGAGCAAAAGAACCCGGCTTTGCAGGGAAAGCGCCTTGGCAATTTCCACGAGCTGCATTTGCGCAACGGAAAGCTCGGATACCGGCATCGCCGGATCGACTTCCAGATTGAGAGCCTGCAGCCAGCGGCGTGCGTCGCGGTTCAGCGCGGCGTAGTCGATGGGTTTGAGATAGTGCGCCCCAAGCTTTTCCATGTGGATATTCTCGGCAATCGAGAAGCGCGGGATGAGGTTGCGTTCCTGATGGACAACACCGATGCCGCGGGCAATGGCTTCGCGCGGGTTGCCGAAGCGCACTTCCTCGCCATCGACAAGGATCTGGCCACTGCTTTGATGGTGGACGCCGGTAATGACCTTGATCAACGTCGATTTGCCGGCGCCGTTCTCACCCAGCAACGCGTGGATCGATCCCGGCTCCAGCGAAAGATTGACGCCCTTGAGCGCCCGAACGCCGGGAAACACTTTTTCGATGTTACGCGCCTGAAAAACAGGTTGCTTGTCCATGATGTCAGGCCTTTCCTGTCTTTTTGCCGAGATGCGTTTCGCGCAGGCGGTTGATGCCAACGGCGGCAAGGATCATTGCGCCGAGCACCACCTGCACGAGGAACGGATCGATGGAGAACTGCACGAGTGCCTGCGTGATGATGGCGACGATGACGACGCCGAGCAGGGTCGCCCCGACGCTGACATGCCCGCCAGCCAGTACGGCACCGCCGATAACGGGTGCGGCAAAGGACAGGATGAGCCAGTCATCGCCAATGGAAGGCTGGCCGATCTGCAGGCGGGATACGAGCAGAATGCCGGCGACCGACGCCAGAAGGCCGGAAATGCCGTGCGCCACAATCATTGTCGTGCGGATCGAAATGCCGGAAAGCTCTGCCGCATGGCTGTTGCCGCCAATGGCAAGGATGAAGCGACCTATCGGCTGGCGGCGCAGCATGAACCACAGCGCGAATGCGATGATGATGGTGGGTGCTGCGAGCCACGGAACCGGGCCAACGAGCAGTGCCGAGCCGAAGGCTTTCACCGATTCCGGCACGCCGTAGAACGGCTCCGCCCGGGTGATGCCGAGGTTGATACCCTTGTAGATCGACAGGGTCGCCAGTGTGATGACGAAGGCGGAAATGCCGGTGATGGCAATCAGCAGACCGTTGAGCATGCCGCAGACAACACCGATCAGTACCGCAGCAATGGCGGCCACCGGTGCCGGAAACCCCCAGACCTGCATCAGTCCCGCAAAGGAGATTGCAGCCAGTCCGCCGATTGCGCCCACGGACAGGTTCATCTGGCCAATGGCAATGATGATCATCTGGGAAAAGGCGATGAGCGCGTTGACCGCAATTGCAAGAAGGAGAATCTGGATGTTGAAGGAAGAGAGGAAGTTGGGGCTGAAGCCGCGGATAAGCGCGATTGCCAGCACCGTGACCAATAGGGGGCCGAACCAGTCGGTTCTGGCAAGGCGTAGAAGTGTGTTGTCGGTCTTCATCGTCCAGTCCTCAAGCCAGGTTGCGTCGGGCGAGATAGCTTCGCCGCGCCTTGTCCATCAAAACCGCTAGCAACAGCAGCAGGCCGAGAAATGTCTGGACCCAGAATTCACCGAGCTGAAGCAGCAGCAGGCCGCTGGTGAGCATGGTGACCAAAAGTGCGCCAAGACAGGTGCCGAGCACCGAAACCTTGCCGCCCTGCAAAAGCGTGCCACCGAGAACCGGGCCGAGAAAAGCTGGCAGAAGCCAGTCCTGCCCAAGCTGGCCTGCCATGGAAGGAATGGCGGCGCCCGTGCGCGTCACCAGCATCAGGGCAGCCAGTGCCGCAAGCAGACCCGACAGCATGTGACAGGCAATGAAGATACGGTCGACCCGAATGCCGGAAAGTTCCGCCGCTTCCGGGCGTGCGCCTGCCGCCAGCATTTCGCGGCCAAGAACGGTGCGTCGGTAGAGAAAGGACAGGGCAAGCGCCGTTGCGAGCGTGACGAGAAGCAGCGGCGAGAAATAGGTCGCGAGCTTCATTTTTCCGAAGGCTGCGAAGATCGGCGGTAGGCCACGGTAGGCCTCGGCGCGCGTCAGGAAGATCATCACGCCGAAAAAGATGCTCATGGTGGCAAGCGTGATGATGAAGCTGTGCAGCCCCGTGCGGATGACGGTCCAGCCATTGACGAAACCGAGCGCCGCGCCGGTGGCGAGACCGCCAATGAGGGCGAGCGGCCACGGCACGCCAAGCACCTCGATCAGATAACCACAGGCCATGGCCGCCGAGACGCCGATCGCTCCAACGGCAAGATTGAGGCCGCCGGTCACGATCACCGCCATCATCGACAGGCCGATCATGATGTTGATCGCGGCACTGCGGCCAAGGGTGAACAGATTGAAAGGCGAAAGGAAGCCGCTGGCCGCGACGCCAAAAATGACGGCGAAGACGACGATCAGCAGAATGAGGCCAAATTCATTGGTCAGAAAAAAGCGGCCTTGCGAAAGGCTGGACCCCATTCGTCTGTCGCCCTCCTGCGAGCCCTTTGTGAGCAAAGTATCGTTCACGGTCATAAAACTGTCCCGGTATTGGTTCGCCCGAAGCGCCTGCGCGGGTCGCCTGGTCATTGCGCTGCCGCCTGAAAGAATATTTTCTGGCGGGGCAGATTGCCGGGCGCGGTCGTTTGCCGCCCGGCAATCGCTCGAGGCATGATTAGTTGCAGCTCAGATAGGTCGTATCGAAGTTGGTGAGCAGCTTTTTGGTCTCGGCGCGCATGGCATCGATGTAGTTGTCCACCTTGGCGGCATCGACATAGGCGGTGCCGGAATCGATGAACTTGGTCGTCAGCGCATTGGATTTGAACGGCGCATCTTCCTTCACCTTGCAGCCGGCCTGAAGTTTGCTCAGTGCAAACGCGCCGATATAACCCTGGCCATAGGGGTTCTGAAGCATCGTGCCGTCGACGAAACCGTCCTTGATCGCTTTCAGCACGACTTCGTCGTGGTCGATGCCGACCATGTGGATCCGCTTGTCGCCGATCTTGCGCAGTGCGTTGGAGGCAACGACCGCAGGAACCCAGGCTGTGGTCACGATGCCGTCCACTTCGGAAGCGTGGGCGGCCAGGTAGGCGCTGATCTTTTCTTCCGCCGGTTCCGGCGCGTCGATATCGGCGATGACCTGAACGACCTCGGCGCCGGCTTCGTCAGCTGCCTTTTTCACGGCATCGATACGAAGCTGGGTGTTGGGGTCAACAAGGAAGCCGGTGAAATGGGCGATGCGTTTTTTGCCCGTTCCCATCGCCTTGATCAGCTCCTTGGTGCCGAGATAAGCGGAATTACCGGTGTCGGTACCAAGGCAGAAGGCGGCGGGCGAGGGGTCCTTGAAGCATCCGGCGCCAGCAATCACATTCGCGCCGTTGCCGGTCAGTTCCTCTGCTGTCGAGACCGCGCCGACGGGATCGCCTGGGAAAATCAGGAAGCCGTTATAACCCTGGCTCAGAAGGCTTTCGAGAAGCTGGTTCTGCTGTGCCAGTTCCCACTTTTGCGGCACCTTATAGTCGGCGCCAGCCAGGCCGAAGTCCTTGGCCGCGTCCTTGCCGGCCTGTTCCCAGGCGGCGAAATAAGGGTGCGGACCGCCCGGAACGAGGGCGATCTTGCTGGCGTCCGCCGCCTGCGCGACACCGCACGCTCCCGCGCCGATGATTGCGGCAGCGACGAGGCTGCGCATGAAATACGTCATGTTTTTCTCCTCCATGAAACGGCCTGCTCCTTAAAAAAAGCGACTGGAACCTCCCTTAATCGCTCTTTCTCCCAACAGCCGACTTGCGTAAGCACCATGGACACTAGTATACTTGTATCCAAGTAGCAATGAGATTTTCACGACCGCCTTTTGAAGGAGAGCGTTCATGACGAAAAACACCACTGCCGGTTTCACTGGGCGCGGCTCTCATCAAGAGGCCCCCGGCTCCGGAATCGAAAGCGTGGAGCTTGTGGTCAATCGTTATGGCTCGGTTGCCGATCAGGTTCATGCGGCGTTGCGTCAGGCGATCGTCGAGGTCCGCCTCGCGCCCGGGGCGCCGATCAGTGAAAACTCGATCTGCCGTCAGTTTTCGGTGTCGCGCACCCCGGTGCGTGCGGCGATCCAGCGCCTGTCGGAAGAGGGTCTTGTGGACGTCTATCCGCAACTCGGCAGCTTTGTTGCGCCGATCAGGCTTGGCGAAATTCAGGACAGCCATTTTATCCGCCGTTCACTCGAAGTGGCTTTGCTGCGCGAAGTCGCGCCGAAGTGGACGAAAGAAATGAGCCGTACGATGCGCGACGTCATTGCCGAGCAGGAAAGAGTGATTGCCGCCAACGACGCATCCGGTTTCTTTCATGCCGACGAGGCGTTTCACCGCCTGCTCGGCACGTTTTCCGGTCGCGAAGGTGTCTGGCAGGCAATCCTTGCCGCCAAGGTGACCCTGTCGCGGTTCCATCGTTATTGGGCAAAGCCGGAACGATTGCCCGCCGTCATCGAAGAGCATCTGGCGGTCGTGGATGCTCTCGATCGTGGCGATGCCGAAGGTGCGGAAAAGGCGCTGGTGACGCATCTGGATATGGTTTTCGTGATCTACGAACAGTTGCCTGAAGAAGAGCGGAAGCATTTGTCCATTTGATAGTGGACGTGGAGGAGACAGAATGGAACTGAAACACAAGACGGCGCTCGTGACAGGCGCTTGTGGCGGCATCGGCCGTGCCGTGGTTGCGGCGCTGGTCGCGCAAGGGGCGAGGGTAATCGCCTTCGATCGCGACATCGAAGCTGTTGCGGCGCTTGCGGAGGGGTTTGGCGGTGCTTGTGATCCCGTCGCCGTCGATCTCGGCGATGCGACGGCGCTGCAGGTCGTCATGAAAGATGTCGCCAACCGTTTCGAGGTCATAGACATTCTCGTCAACAATGCCGGTGTGCTGTCGCCGCACAAGCTGGGAGCGACCACGCTTGATGACTGGCACAGGCTGATGGCCGTCAATCTCGATGCCGCCCTGCTGCTGACGCAGGCCGTCGTTCCCGCCATGAAGGAAAACCGCTGGGGGCGGCTGATCAACATCTCGTCCTATGCCTGGAAGTCCGGTGGCCTGACGGCGGGCACGGCCTATTCGGTCTCGAAATCGGCGCTGGTGGGCCTCACTTACTCGTCCGCTCGCGAACTTGCCCCTTTTGGCGTCACCGCCAATGCAGTCGCGCCGGCCTATGTGGTTTCGCCGATGATCATGGAGCAACTGTCAGAGGAAGACCGCCAGCGCCAGCTTGCGGCCATTCCCGTCGGGCGGTTCTGCCAGCCGGAAGAGGTGGCCCATACCGTAGGTTTCCTCGCCTCGCCGCTGTCCGGCTTCATGACCGGCACTGTCGTTGACATGAACGGCGGCCTGCAATTCGGCTGAGATACGGAGATAAATGACCATGACAGAACGCCTCTCGTCCCTTGCGTTGCCGCATCTGCCAAACGACGTCCTTTTGCCCGCCTATGACCGCAAAGCGGTGACACCGGGCATCGTGCATCTCGGCGTTGGCGCTTTTCACCGCGCCCATCAGGCGGTCTTCATCGATGATTGCCTGGCGCGTGGCGAAACCGGCTGGGGCATTGTCGCTGCCTCGCTGCGCAGCCCCGATACTCGCGATGCCATCGCGCCGCAGGACAATCTCTATACATTCTGCCTGCGTGACGGTGAAAACGAAACGCTGCGGATTGTCGGTTCAATCCTCGAGACCATCGTCGCTCCTGAGGATCCGGAGCGGCTGCTGCAAGCCATGACCGATCCGCGGGTCAGAATCGTCACGTTGACGGTCACGGAAAAGGGTTACCTCGCCTATTTGTCGGCGGGCACGCTTCTTCGTGACCATCCCGATGTCGTTCATGATCTGGCGCATCCGCAAAAGCCGCGCTCCGCGCTCGGTTTTCTGCTGGAAGCGACAAGACGCCGGCGGGCCGCCGGGGCTGTGCCGCTGACTTTGCTCTCCTGCGACAATCTTCCGTCCAACGGTCGCATCCTGCACCGTCTTCTGGTGGAGATGGCTGGTCTCACCGATAATGATCTCGCTGCCTTCATCGCGGAAAATCTCTCCTGCCCCTGCGTCATGGTGGACCGCATCGTGCCCGCCACCACCGCAACTGACCGCGAGCGTGTGACGGCGCGTCTCGGCTGCGAGGATGCCTGGCCGGTAATTGCGGAACCCTACTTCCGCTGGGTAATCGAGGATCGCTTTCCGCACGGTCGCCCCGGCATCGAGCTGTCAGGTGCCGAAATCGTTGATGAGGTCGAGCCGTATGAGCATATGAAGCTCAGGATGCTGAACGGCGCTCACACCGCCATGGCCGCAATCGGCCAATGCAGCGGGCTTGAGACGATCGCCGATATCTATGCCGATGCGCGTGTACGCGGTTACGTCGACCGTTACTGGCGGGAGGTTGGTTCGACATTGAGCCCGGCCGTCAGCGGACCGGACTATGTTGCCGGTCTGCGCCAGCGTTTCGCCAACCCCGCCCTTCGTCATCGCGCCGCCCAGATCGCCTCTGACGCTTCACAGAAAGTGCCGCAACGCATTCTCGCGCCGCTTGCGGAGCTACGTGCCGCAGGCGCGCCGAATACGGCCGCTCTTTTTGCTGTTGCCATGTGGATACGGTCCTGCGCAGCGCTGAACGAGCGGGGAGAGGCAATTGTCATGGCCGATCCGGCATTTTCCGAATGGAGTGCACCCACCGGCAACGGCGAAGAGCAGGACGCGGTCGTCGACCGGTTTTTAACATTCCGTCGCGTCTTCGGGCCTGAATGGCAGGCGGATGAGGCATTCGTAACGGCGCTTCGGGCGGCCTATCGCGACATCGTCCAATACGGCGCGCTCGGCGCCATCGAACGGCATTTTTCGGAGGAGTAGAATATGAAGGAAACCTGGCGCTGGTTCGGTGAATCGGACCCCATCACCTTGCAGCATGTGCGGCAGACCGGCGCCAGCGGCGTTGTAACGGCGCTGCACCAGATCCCCGACGGCACGGCGTGGCCGGTCGAAGAGATCGCCAAACGCAAGGCGATGATCGAGGCAGCCGGCCTGGAATGGAGTGTCTGCGAATCCATTCCGATGGAACAGTCCATCAAGCGCGGCGATGCCGATGCGCCGAAGGCGATTGCGCGCTGGAAAGATACACTCTCCCGTCTCGGTCACGCGGGCGTTCCCGTCGTCTGCTACAATTTCATGCCGGTGGTGGACTGGACACGCACGAACCTGCGCTGGCAGGCACGCAATACCGGATTGGCGCTGCGCTTCGAAATGGCGGATTTCGTCGCCTATGACGTCTTCATCCTGAAGCGTGTTCGTGCTGCTGAAAATTACGATCCTGCGCTCGTGGCGCGAGCCGAACAGCGTTTTGCGCAAATGAGCGAAGATGACCAGTCGCTTCTCGAGCGTAACATCATCGCCGGCCTGCCGGGCGGCGCCCTGGTGCAGACGCGCGAATCCATCGCCGCTCTGATTGCTTCGTTCGATGGCATCGACAGCGCGACCATGCAGGGCAATCTTCTGGCCTTTCTGAGAGAGGTCGTGCCGGTGGCGGAAGAGGTGGGCGTGCATCTCGGCATCCACCCTGATGATCCACCGTTCTCCCTGTTCGGCCTGCCGCGCGTTGTGTCGACACCTGCAGATATTCGCGCCATTCTCTCGGCCGTTGAAAGCCCGAACAATGGCATCACCCTTTGTACCGGCTCCTACGGCGCCCGCAGCGACAATGATCTTGTGGCGATGGCACGGGAGTTCGCGTCTCGCATCAATTTCGCCCATCTTCGGAATGTGACCGTTGAAGCGGATGGTTCCTTCTTTGAGGACGATCATCTGGATGGCGGAACGGACATGATTGGAGTCATCGAGGCATTGTTGCGCGAGGAGCGGGCCGCCGCCAAGGCTGGCCGCCGCACCAATATTCCAATGCGGCCTGACCACGGCCATCTGCTGGGTGATGACATCACCAAAAAGACCAATCCCGGATATTCCTACATTGGCCGCATGAAGGGGCTCGGCGAACTCCGCGGCGTCATCCGCACCATTGAGCGCCAGCTTCGCCGCGAGGAGGGTACCGCATGAAAACCCGCAAACTTGGTCGCACGGCGCTGTCGCTGAGCGAACTTTCCTTCGGCGCGGCCGGTATCGGTAATCTCTATCGCAGCGTCAGCCGCGAAGATGCGATGGAGACGCTGCAAGCCGCTTGGGACGCCGGCATCCGCTATTTCGATACCGCACCCTATTACGGGCAGGGCCTTTCCGAACGCCGCCTCGGGGATTTTCTTCAGGGGAAACCACGCGACGAATTCGTGCTGTCCACCAAGGTCGGGCGGATCCTGAAACCGGCTGAAGCGGGCGTGACACCAGATTACGGTTTTGTCGATGCACTGCCTTTCGTGGTGGAATACGACTACAGCTATGATGGCATCATGCGCTCGCATGAGCAAAGCCTCGCCCGGCTTGGTCTCGGTTCAGTGGATATTCTCTATGTCCACGATCTGGAGGAGACCACGCTTGGGGAAGAGGCCTATCGCCATCATTTCAGGATATTCACCGAAAGCGGCATCGAGGCCCTGCACGAGTTGAAGGCGACAGGCCGGATCGGCGCGTTCGGTCTTGGCGTGAATGAGGTTCAGGCTTGTCTGAACCTCATGGAGATAGACGAGATCGACTGCATTCTTCTGGCGGGTCGTTATACGCTGCTCGACCGGTCGGCTGCAGCAAAGCTGCTGGGGCGTTGTGCGGAAACCGGCACCTCGCTCGTCATCGGCGGCGTCTTCAACTCTGGCATTCTTGCGACGGGCGCAAGGCCGGGTGCGACTTTCAACTATAGTGAAGCAGCAGCAGATGTCATGGAGCGGGTGCGCGCCATGGAGCTCCACGCTGCCGGGCACGGGGTTGCACTTGCGGCCGCTGCCCTGCATTTTCCGCTGCAAAATGCCGATGTCGCAAGTGTCCTGATCGGCACCGCAAAACCGGACAGCCTTTTGCGCAACCTGTCTATTTTCGAAACGGCCGTGCCGGATGCCGCCTGGGCGGGTTTCGACGCGCTCGCCCTCGAAAATTGACCGCAACGACAGGGAGGAGGACGCCATGGATCTGATCGATACTCACCAGCATCTGATCTTGCGAGGCAAGCTCGGTTATGCCTGGACACGAGGGGAACCCAGCCTTGCGGGAAGCTTCACCCGGGCTGATTACGCAGCGCTTGTCGAGGGATGTGGCGTAGTCGGCACGATCTTCATGGAAAGCGGGGTGGATGACGGCGACTATCAGGCCGAGGCTCGCCTCATCGCCAGCATGATCGGCGAGGGTGCCTTGCCGATGTTCGGCCAGATCGCCAGTTGCCGACCGGAAACGGATAATGGTTTCGAAGCCTGGCTGGAGGAGTGCCGCCATCTCAACGTGGTCGGTTTCCGGCGCATTCTCCACGTTATGCCCGACGACCTCAGCCGCGAGGAAAATTACCGACGAAACGTGCGCACGATTGGAAAGGCCGGATGGCCGGTCGATCTGTGTTTTCATTCCCGCCAGCTTGCCATTGCCGCCGAACTTGTCGGGGCCTGCCCCGACGTGCGCTTCATGCTCGACCATTGCGGCACGCCGGACATTGCCGGAAACGATTTTCGGGAGTGGAGCGGGCGTATGGCCGACTTGGCGACGCTGCCCAATCTCTTCGTCAAACTCTCCGGCATCACCGCCTATTGTGCACCGGGATGCGCGACGCTGGAAAGCGTGACACCCTATGTGGAAACCGTGCTCAACCTGTTCGGACCTGAGAGAATGGTCTGGGGCGGCGACTGGCCGGTGGTCGATCTCGGCTCGGGTCTACCGGAATGGATCGGTATGACGAGTGAGCTTCTTTCGACGCTCTCGCCCGACGAGCAGGCATCGATCGGCCACCGCAATGCCAGACTGTTTTATTTGGCGACATAGCGTGCAGCTTTTCATGCCGATTGTGCATTGCGTCGGCCGGATATGCCAAGAAGCGCGCCGGCGCGCGCTTCATACGCCTGTGCTTTACTCGGCTGGCTGCGCTGCGGTTGTCGTCGCAGAGCGGTTGGTCTCTCCAGAAAGGCTGCGCTGACCGAGGCTGATAATGGTGACTGTCGACAGGGTGGCGGCGATCGATACCCAGAAGCCGTTGCTCGGGCCGAAATTATCTATCACCCAGCCGGAAATGAAGGCGCCGAGCGCCATGCCGATACCGATGCCGGTCATCACCCAGGTCACGCCTTCCGTCAGCATCGATTCTGGCACGCGGCGCTCGATCAGGCCAAATGCGGTGATGAAGATGGGAGAGATTGCAACGCCGCTGAGGAATACGGCGAAGGCAAGCAGGGAAACTGTCGTGCTTGCAAAGAGGAGCGGCAGCGCGGTGAGCGCAAGGACGCTGACGGCGATCAGCAATTGCCGTTGCAGCGGCATTTTGGGGTTGATCGCGCCCAGAAGCAGGCCGACGACAAACGAACCGATGGCATAGACGCCGATGACGAGGCTGGCAGCTTCCGGTTGACCGAGTTCTTTGGTGATGGCAACGGCACTTACCTCGGCTGTGGCGAAAGTGGACCCTACGAAGATCAGGGCGACCGTGATGATCTGGACCGAACGCAGCCGGATAGCCGAATGTTGCCTGCTGCCACTTTCAACCGCGCGTACCTTGGGTTCGGTCGATCGTTGCAACAGGAAGGCAAAGGTACCGAGCGCCAGCGAGGCGGTGCTGATCATCATACCTGCTTCCGGAAAGAGTGAGACCGCGAGACCGACGGAGAGCGAGGCGCCGGCGATGTAGACAAGTTCGTCGGCGGCGGATTCAAATGCAAACGCGGTGTTCAGCTCAGGCCGGTCACGGAAGATTTCCGTCCAGCGGGCGCGCATCATCGCGGGAATACTCGGCATGGCCGCGGCGAGGAAGGCCGAAAGAAAGAGCGTCCAGGCAGGCCATCTCTGGTTGGTCGCGATAATAAGTATAGCAAAGGCGATGACCGATATGATGGTGGCCGGGACAAGGACGCTGCTCTGGCCCTTGCGGTCCACCAATCGGGAAATCTGCGGCGCAACCGCGGCATTGGTCAGCGCGAAAGTTGCCGAGACCGCACCGGCAAGCCAATATTCGCCATGGGTCTGGGAAAGCATGGCGACGATGCCGATCGGTGCCATCGCAATCGGAAGACGGGCAAAGAAGCCTGCGGCGGAAAAGCCTTTGGCGCCCGGAGCCCGGAAAATTTCTCTATATGGATTAGACATCGGGATGCACCTTGTTTAGGGAGTACCCACCACAAACATACGTGGCGTATGCAAATGAAATAATTGCATACGCCGCGTATGTCAACTAGTATACGCGACGTATGTAGAATTCGGAGAAAAAATGCGCAAACCTCGCAGTGAAATGATTGCCGAGACGCGGGCGAAGCTTCTGGTCGCTGGCCGCAAGGCATTTGGCAGCATCGGCTATGCCGAAGCTTCGATGGACGACTTCACTGCCGAAGCAGGGCTGACCCGCGGCGCGCTTTATCATCATTTTGGCGACAAGAAAGGCCTGCTGCTGGCGGTTGTGGGTGAGATCGACGCCGAGATGACGAAAAGGCTCTGTGACATCTCGTCTAGGGCCGCGACGCGTTGGGAGGGTTTCGTTGAGGAAAATGTCGGTTACATTCTCATGGCTCTGGAGCCGGAAATCCAGCGGATCATGTTCCGTGATGGGCCAGCCGTTCTCGGCGACCCTTCACGTTGGCCAAATGCCAATGGTTGTATCTCGGCCGTTGCGCGAAGTCTCGATGCGCTGAAGCAGGAAGGGACGATCGTCGACATTGATCCGGAGGCCTGTGCGCGTTTCATCAATGCGGCGAGCAGCAGTGCAGCCCAGTGGATCGCGAATTCCGACGACCCCGAAACGACCTCGAAACGCGCCGTCGACAGTTTCCGCACCTTTCTGGAAGGGCTGAGGATCACACGCTGATCCGCTTGTCGCCGGTTCTGCGTACACATCAGTGTCAATCTCCTTCCAGCTGAGTGGGTAACCCTGAGCCGGCGATATTCCCCGAAGCGCGCTGAGCGAATCGTGCTGTCTCTCTCCCCCGTAGACTCGTTAGCGCGCCAGGGATGATAAGAAATTGCAGGCTGATCGATACAGTTTTTCCTCCTTGAAGAAAAACCGGCCGATCCGGCTGATTTCTGTTTACTTTTGTCGAAATTGCAACGCATCACGCTGTTTGAATTCGCTGTAAGGCCTTTCGCAAACTACGGAGGATGAGATGAAAGCACTGGTGCTGGAAGAAAAAGGAAAGCTCTCGCTCAGGGAGTTCGACATTCCCGGCAAGCTCGGACCCAAGGATGTGCGCATCCGTACCCATACCGTTGGGATTTGCGGCTCGGACGTCCATTATTATACCCATGGCAAAATTGGCCATTTCGTTGTGCATGCGCCGATGGTGCTGGGCCATGAAGCTTCCGGAACGGTAATCGAGACCGGTGCCGAGGTTGCGCATCTGAAGCCGGGTGATCGCGTCTGCATGGAGCCGGGCATTCCCGATCCGACCTCGCGCGCCTCCAAACTTGGCATTTACAATGTTGATCCGGCGGTCAGCTTCTGGGCAACGCCACCCGTTCACGGTTGCCTGACACCGGAAGTCATTCATCCCGCCGCCTTTACATACAAGTTGCCCGACAACGTTTCCTTTGCCGAAGGCGCCATGGTGGAACCCTTCGCCATCGGGATGCAGGCAGCGCTCAGGGCGCGTATTCAGCCCGGCGATGTTGCCATCGTGACGGGCGCCGGTCCGATCGGCATGATGGTTGCGCTGGCGGCGCTAGCCGGCGGTTGCGCAAAGGTGATCGTTGCCGATCTTGCCCAGCCGAAGCTGGATATCATCGCAGCCTATGACGGCATCGAGACCGTCAACATCCGCGAACGTGACCTGGCGCAGGCCGTGGCTGATGCGACGGATGGCTGGGGTTGCGATGTCGTTTTCGAATGCTCTGGCGCTGCACCCGCCGTGCTCGGTATGGCGAAACTCGCACGTCCCGGCGGTGCCATCGTCCTCGTCGGTATGCCGGTCGATCCGGTGCCGGTCGATATCGTCGGCTTGCAGGCAAAAGAGCTGCGGGTAGAGACGGTTTTCCGCTACGCCAATGTGTATGACCGTGCGGTCGCTCTCATCGCGTCCGGCAAGGTCGATCTGAAGCCGCTGATCTCCGCGACCATTCCCTTCGAAGACAGCATTGCCGGTTTTGACCGTGCGGTGGAGGCAAGGGAAACGGACGTGAAGCTGCAAATTCTGATGCCGCAATAATCGCTTCCGGCAAGCCGCCTGCCGATGCAGGGGCGTCAAAAACCCTTCGGAAAAGTATAAGCTCGACCTGCCGGTGATCGGCGGGTCGAGCTTTAAAAAATCATCACATCGATCTTTAAGATGCGCATTTTCTGGGCGTATGGCGTGCAACTGCGCGAAAAAATGGGCGCAACCGCTGGCTTAGTTGTCGGCGGATGCACGGCACTCTTCAATTTCTGACAAAAAACAGTCAAAAAAGTATCGGTAATTTCCCCGGTATGATGTGGAAGTAAATGTGCCGCAGGCCATATGCTCCCCATCAACGCCTGGGACGAGCCATAAAGAGGAATGGCTTTGCTCCGCGAATACGGCGGACGTGACCGATGGGAGGAAACATCGATGCAGCCCGATCTGGAACTGGTACATATCCGCAAGGGCGAATCCTTCGCCGCCTGGCGGCATGGCTATCCGTTCCGCACCGTGCGCTGGCATTACCATCCCGAATATGAAATTCATCTGGTCGTGGCGACGTCAGGCACGTTCTACATCGGCGATTTCGTCGGTCGCTTCGGCCCGGGTCAGCTAATCATGACTGGCCCAAATCTCCCCCAAAACTGGATCAGCGAGATCGAGCCGGACGAGATCGTTCCCACGCGCTCTCTCGTCATCCAGTTTCCGGAAGCTTTTATCGAGGATGCCTGCGCTTCCATGTCCGAGATGGAGGTAGTTCGCGCCCTTCTGGACCGCAGCCGCCGCGGCATTCTGTTCGACGATGAGACCAGCGATCGCGTTCGCCCGCTGATACTGCGTTTGATCGAGGCGCAGGGGTTGAAGCGTCTTGCGATTTTTTGGGAAATTCTCGATCTGCTGGTCAATGCGCCGGCGCCCGAGGTGCTGGCGAGCCTGAGCTACGAGCTGGACCTGACGGGCATCGGCGATAGCGGCATCAACCGCGCCTTGTCGCATCTGCGCCAGCACCTGACCGAACAGGTCGAGGAAATCGATCTGGCCGACATGGTTGGCCAGAGCCAGAGTGCCTTTTCCCGTGCCTTCAAGCGACATACGGGAACGACTTTGGTGCGCTATCGCAATCAGCTGCGTATCGATCTGGCCTGCCAGATGCTTCTGGTGGATCAGGACGTGAAGGTGGCGGAAGTCTGCTACGACGTGGGCTTTTCAAACCTTTCGAATTTCAACAGGCATTTCCTGAAGCTGAAGGGAATGTCGCCATCGAGGTTTCGTACGGTATTCGCGGCCCAGAAGGCAGCGGTCATGGCGGATTAAACCAAGATACATCGCGGATTTTTCACCAATTCGGGCAGAGGACTGTCCGGAAACGGGCTCTTATTGCCCAGATTTTCCAAACGGGAGGAAGTTACTATGAGAATGAAATCCAAGTTCCTGATGGCATCGGCCGCACTTGCAATGATGGCCGCTCCGGCGCTAGCACAGGACAAGCTGAAAATCGGCATGACGTTCCAGGAACTGAACAACCCCTATTTCGTGTCCATGCAGGAAGCGCTGAAGGAAGCCGCGGCAAGCATCGGCGCTGATGTTGTCGTCACCGACGCCGGCCACGATGTGGCAAAGCAGATTTCCGACGTGGAAGACATGCTGCAGCAGAAGATCGACATCCTGCTTCTGAACCCGACCGACAGCGCCGGCATCGAAGCCGCCGTGCACGCTGCCAAAGCTGCCGGCGTGATTGTCGTTGCTGTCGACGCCAACGCAAACGGCCCGGTCGACACCTTCGTCGGCTCGAAGAACCGTGACGCAGGCTACAAGTCTTGCAAGCATCTCGGTGATGCGCTCGGCGGCAAGGGTGAAGTTGCAATCCTCGACGGTATCCCGGTCGTGCCGATCCTGCAGCGCGTCGAAGGCTGCAAGGCAGCGCTTGCCGAATTTGCCGACATCAAGCTTGTCGATACGCAGAATGGTCGTCAGGACCGCTCCGTTGCGCTCGGCGTCGTTGAAAACATGATCCAGTCCCGTCCGAACCTCGCCGGTATCTTCTCGGTGAATGATGGCGGCGCAATGGGTGCACTCGCTGCGATCCAGGGCTCCGGCAAGGACATCAAGCTGACCTCGGTTGATGGTGCTCCCGAAGCTGTGAAGGCAATTGCCGACGGCGGCCCTTTCATCGAAACGACCGCGCAGTTCCCGCGTGACCAGGTGCGCGTTGGCCTTGCCATGGCGCTTGCCCAGAAGTGGGGCGCCCGCGTCGTTCCGAAGGAAGTACCGATCGACGTCATGGTCGTTGACAGCAAGAACGCCGGCGACTTCAGCTGGTAAGAATTCCTCCCCACGTCCCGTCCCCGCCTCGTGTGGGGGCGGGACATGTCCCGACCATCGAGGAGGGTAAAATGCTGGAACTGAATGGAATAAGAAAAAGCTTCGGCAAGATCGAGGTCCTGCGCGGCGTTGACCTGCAGGCGCGCGCCGGCGAGGTGCATGCGCTTCTGGGAGAGAACGGCGCTGGCAAGTCGACATTGATGAAAATCCTGTGCGGCATTTTGCAGCCCTCGGAGGGCACGATCCGCATTGACGGAAAGGACCGCCGCTTCGCCAATTACGATGAGGCGATTGCCGCCGGTATCGGCATCGTGTTTCAGGAATTCAGCCTGATCCCCTATCTCGATGCGGTTGAAAACATGTTTCTGGCACGCGAAATCCGCGGACCGCTGCGCCTGCTGAACAAGCGCGCGATGCGTAAACGTGCCGCCGAAATCATGAGCCGTCTGGCCGTGGACGTTCCGCTCGATGTGCCGGTGCACCGCCTCTCCGTTGCCCAGCAGCAATTCGTGGAAATTGCCAAGGCGCTTTCGCTCGATGCGCGTATTCTGGTTCTCGATGAGCCGACTGCGACGCTTACCCCGTCCGAGACCGAGCATCTCTTCAAGGTCATGCGCGAGCTGCGACGTCAGGGTGTCGCTATCATCTTCATTTCCCATCATCTCGAGGAAATATTCGAGATCTGCGACCGCATCACCGTCCTGCGTGATGGCGAACTCATCGGCTCCTGCCTCACCTCTGACGTCGATAATGACCGTCTGGTGGAGATGATGGTCGGCCGGCGCATCGAGGCCAATTTTCCGCCCAAACCGAAGATCGATACAGCTGCGCGCAACGTGATCGAGGTCGAAGAGCTTCAACTGAAAAAAGGCGGGCCGGTCTCGCGCTTTACCCTGCGGCAGGGTGAGATACTCGGTTTTGCCGGGCTTGTCGGTTCTGGGCGCACGGAAACGGTACTGGCCATGCTTGGCGCGCATTCCGCTTCGCGCCGCAAGATCAAGGTCGATGGCGTCGAGACCCGCTTTTCCGGCCCGGATGAGGCACTGATGCGCGGCATTGGCCTGCTGCCGGAAAGCCGCAAGGAAGAGGGTCTGATCACCAGTTTCTCCATCCTGCAGAACATCTCCCTCAACAACTATCGCAAGTACCAGAAGGCTCACTGGTTTATCGACCTGAAAAAAGAGCTGGAGCACACGAAAAAGGCGATGGCGCAGGTTCAGGTCAAGGCACAGGGACCCTATGCCCGCGTGGACACGCTGTCCGGTGGAAACCAGCAGAAGATCGTTATCGCCCGCTGGCTGAACCATGACATGCGCGTCCTGATCTTCGACGAACCGACGCGCGGCATCGATGTCGGCGCGAAGGCGGAAATCTATGCGCTGATGCGCGAATTCGCAGCCAAGGGCTATTCTATCATCATGATCTCTTCGGAGCTGCCGGAAGTGATCGGCATGTCGGACCGCGTCTGCGTGTTCCGCTCCGGGGGCATCGTCGCCACCGTCGAGGGCGCAGACATCAATTCAGAAACAATAATGACAAACGCCACCACCGGGAGGGTTGAACATGTCGCTTGATGCAAATACCGGCATTGCCGAAAAGACGAGCGGTTTCGGCCTTGGCAGCATGCTGCGCTCGCCACTCGCCCTGCCTCTGGCGGGCTTGATTGTCGTATCGATCCTGATGGGTCTTGCGAGCGACAATTTCTTCAGCGTGAACAACATCATGAACGTGCTGCGACAGGTTTCAGTCGTCGGCATTCTGGCCGTGGGCATGACATTCGTCATCCTCACGGGCGGCATCGACCTGTCGGTCGGCGCGGTCATGGCGCTTGTAGGCACGTTGTCTGCCGGCCTGATGGTGAATACCGGCCTGCCTGCGTCGCTCGCCTTGCCGGCCGGGCTGTTCATCGGACTTGGCATCGGTATCTTCAACGGAGCACTTGTCGCCTGGGGCAAGATGCCGGCCATCATCGTCACGCTTGCGACGATGGGAATGGCGCGCGGTCTCGGCCTCATCTATTCCGGCGGTTATCCCGTCAGCGGCATTCCGAGCTGGATTTCCTGGTTTGGCGTCGGTCGCGTTGGCGTCGTGCCGGTGCCTGTTATCATCATGGTGGTGATTTACGCCGTGGCCTGGGTGCTTTTGCAGCGTACGGCTTTCGGTCGTCACGTCTATGCACTTGGCGGCAACGAGTTGGCCGCGCGCCTCTCCGGCGTCAAGACCCGGCGCGTCAAGCTTGCCGTCTATGGTATCTCAGGCGTGACGGCAGCGCTTGCAGCTCTCATTCTGACCGGCCGGCTTATGAGCGGACAGCCCAATGCGGGTGTCGGTTTCGAGCTGGATGCCATTGCGGCCGTGGTTCTCGGCGGCACGGCGATTGCCGGCGGACGCGGGCTCATTCTTGGTACTCTCATCGGCGCGGTGCTGCTCGGCATCCTGAATAACGGCCTCAATCTCATGGGTATCAACCCTTATCTGCAGGATGTCATCAAGGGCGGCATCATTCTGCTCGCCATCTATATCGGGCGCGACTGGCGTTGAGCCCACACGTCATATCTTCAAAGAAGCAGGAGAATTAAATGTCTGAATTGCTGCAAGGCAAGATCGCGGTCATCACCGGCGCCGCGTCCGGTATTGGCCTCGCCACCACCGAGGCGCTACTGGAAAACGGTGCAACCGTCGTCATGGTCGACTGGAACGAGAAAGCCCTGAATGAACTTGTCGGTAAACTCGGCAAGCGCGCCATCGCGCAGGTCACGAACCTTCTGGATGCAGACAGCTGCAATGCCATGATCCCGGAAATCCTTGAGAAGGTCGATCACATCGACATTCTCTACTGCAACGCAGGCACTTATATCGGTGGCGATCTCACCGAAACCACGCCGGAAGCCATCGACAAGATGTTGAACCTCAACGTCAATGCCGTGATGAAGAATGTACAGGCCGTCGTGCCGCACATGTCGGAGCGCAAGACCGGCGACATCATCGTCACCTGCTCGATCGCCGGGCATTTCCCGACCTATTGGGAGCCGGTCTATTCGGGTTCGAAATGGGCGATCACCAGCTTCGTGCAGGGCATGCGTCGCCAGATGATCCCGCATGGTGTGCGCGTCGCGCAGGTCTCTCCCGGCCCGGTCGTCTCGGCCCTTCTGGCAGACTGGCCGGAAGAAAATCTTCGCAAGGCCAAGGAATCGGGTAGCCTCATCGACGCGAGTGAAGTGGCCGATGCGGTTGTTTACATGCTGACACGCAAGCGCACCGTCACCATCCGCGACATGCTGGTGCTGCCCACCAACTTCGACCGCGTTTAAACTACACTCCCAAGGAGTATCGCAAATGGCTTCCTACCTGATTGGCGTCGATGTCGGTACCGGCTCTGCCCGTGCCGGTGTCTTTGATGTGGCGGGCAGGCTTCTGGCCACCGCCAAGCGCCCGATCACGATGCATCGTGAAGACGGCGGCATAGCCGAACAATCGAGTGGTGAGGTTTGGAAAGCCGTTTGCGACAGCGTGCGGGAAAGTGTCTCGCGCGCCGGCATAGATCCCGTAGCCGTGGTTGGCATCGGTTTCGATGCCACCTGCTCGCTCGTGGTGCGCGGGCCTGAGGATGAGACCCTTCCGGTCGGCGCGCCGGATCATCCAGAGCGCGATATCATCGTCTGGATGGATCACCGCGCCGTCGAACAGGCGGAGCGGATCAATGCGGGCGAACATGCCGTTCTGAAATATGTCGGCGGTCGGATTTCCCCGGAAATGCAGACGCCCAAGCTGCTCTGGCTTCGCGAAAACAGGCCGGATATCTATGCGCGCGCCGAGCACTTCTTCGACCTGACGGACTTCCTGACCTGGAAAGCCTCAGGAGCGCTCGATCGTTCCGCCTGCACGGTTACCTGCAAGTGGACTTATCTCGCCCATGAGGAACGTTGGGATGCGGAATATTTCACCCGCATCGGGCTTGGCGATCTGGCGGAGCAGGGATTCCGCCGTATCGGTGAAAGCGTCGTTCATCCAGGCACGGCGCTGGGTAACGGTTTGACCGATGAGGCTGCAACAGCCATGGGGCTGGTTGCTGGAACCGCCGTTGCCGCCGGTCTGATCGATGCGCATGCCGGGGGTGTCGGCACGGTGGCTGCGGGCGGCGACGCTTCGCGGTGTCTCGGTTACGTCTTTGGTACCTCTTCCTGTACCATGACAACCACCTCGGAGCCGGCTTTCGTGCCGGGTGTTTGGGGTCCCTATTATTCCGCCATGGTTCCCGGCGCTTGGCTCAATGAAGGCGGCCAATCCGCCGCCGGTGCGGCCATTGATTATCTGGTGCAATTGCACCCGGCATTTTCAGAGGCAAAGGCGCTTTCCGAAAAAGAAGGCAAGTCATTACCTGCATGGCTTGCCGACCGTGCATTGGCTTTGGCCACGTCTGCTTCCGCTGCCGTGAAGATTGCCGAGAATTTTCACGTGGTGCCGGAGTTCCTCGGCAACCGCGCGCCCTTCGCCGATCCTCATGCCCGTGCCGTCATTGCCGGTTACGGCACCGAGACGGGTGTGGATTCGCTTGTCGCGCTTTACGTGGCGGGGCTTCTCGGCCTCGGTTACGGGCTTCGCCAGATCATCGAGACGCAGGCGCGTCATGGCGCTCCCGTGGAAACGATCAGTGTCAGCGGCGGCGCGGGCGCGCATCCGCTTGCCAGACAATTGCTGGCGGATGCGACGGGGCTTCCGGTTGAACTCACTGAATGCGAGGAGCCGGTGCTTCTGGGATCGGCGATGCTCGGTGCGGTTGCTGCCAAGGCCTATCCCGACCTGATTTCCGCAATGCCCGCCATGTCGCGTATTGCCAAATATTCGGCACCGGACGCTGCATTCAGCCAAGTGCACCAGTCACGCTACGACGCGTTTCTGGCACTGCAGAATGCGGCGCGCGCCATTCGTTCCGCAAACCATTCCTGAAGCGCCACACGCTTCCATCGTCCGGCCGTCTTGGCCGCAAAATAAAGAGGATTCCATGCAGTTTTCCGGAAAATCCGTCATCATCACCGGCGCAGGCAAGGGCATCGGCCGTGCCTGCGCTATCCTGATGGCCGCGCGCGGTGCTGAGGTCGTGGCAATCAGCCGGACCCAGTCCGATCTCGACAGCCTGAAAAGCGAAATCGGTGGCCGCTCGATCCGCGTCGATCTTGCCGATGTGGCTGCAACGCGGTCCGCAATGGCCGAAGCGGGTCCTTGTGATTTTCTCATCAACAGCGCTGGCATCAACGTGCTCGAAAGCGTGCTTGATATGAGCGACGAAGGTTATGAGGCTGTGCTCGGCATCAATCTGCGTGCCGCGCTCGTCACCTGCCAGGAATTCGCCCGTGCCCGCGTCGGAAAGGGTGGCGGCGGCGCAATCGTCAACATCACGTCAATTGCCGGTCATCGCGGTTTTCAGGATCATCTCTGCTACGCGGCCTCGAAAGCGGGGCTTGAAGGCGCAACCCGCGTTCTTGCCAAGGAACTTGGGCCGCACGGCATCCGTGTCAACGCCGTCGCACCAACCATCACGCTCACTGAACTGGCTGCCGAAGCGTGGAACGATCCGGCCAAGAGCGCACCGATGATGGTTCGCCATCCGCTGCAGCGCTTTGCCGAGGCCGAAGACGTGGCACAGAGCATCGCACTGCTTCTTTCAGATGATAGCAGCATGATTTCCGGCGCGGTGTTGCCCATCGATGGCGGGTTCCTTGCCGTCTGACGTTTAAGGGATGCGCGGGTGCAAATGCATCGCCGCGCATCCTGTTCCAGGACTGGATATCTGCTCAGGTCAGATCCGGATGTCTGCCAACCAGCTGGTTGCGTTTTGCCTGAAGAATTTCTTTCTGTTCTTCAAGTTTGAGCAATTCGTCGTCTATCTCCTCGACGCTTTTCTCGATGTGCAGATATTGCTCTGCAAGAAGCGACTTCGCTTCCTTTCGGCTAGACGCATTCGGGGTGTCGCCGTAAAGCGGCCGGTTGGCGGTTTCCTTGAGGAAAAATGTCGTCACAATGCCGAAGATGGCGGCGACCATGAGATAGTAGGCCGGCATATAGATATTTTCCGTTACCTCCACCAACCATGCAGTGAGTGTCGGCGTGAGCCCGGCAACGATGATCGAGATATTAAACGCGATAGCCAGCGCGCTGTAGCGGATGCGGGCCGGGAAAAGGGCCGGGAGGGTGGATGCCATGATCCCGATCAGGCAGTTGAGTGCGACCGCCAGGATGAGCAGGCCGAAGAAAATCTGAACAACCTGTCCGCTGGCGATGAGATGAAATGCCGGCAGTGAAAGAAACAGGATCGCCGTGCTGCCAACCGCCAGAAACGGCCTGCGTCCGATCCGGTCGCTCAAAAGCCCGATGGCGGGCTGGACGAACAGCATGCCAACCATAACCGCGATGATGATGAGGACGCCATGGTCCTCGCTGTAATTCAGCGTCTTCGACAGATATGTCGGCATGTAAGTGAGCAGCATGTAATAGGTGACGTTGGTCACGAGGACCATGCCTATGCATATTGCCAGCGAGCGGGAATGTTGGCTCACGATCTCGGCGATGGGAACCATGGGGCGCTCTTTCAGCGACTGCCGGTCTTCTTCTTCGGAGCGCTGCAGGCGTTCGGTGAAGGCTGGTGTTTCTTCTGCCGCGTGGCGCAGATAAAGCCCGATCAGCCCGAGGGGTGCCGCCAGGAAGAACGGAATGCGCCAGCCCCAGTCGAGGAACTTGGCTTCACCCATCGCGGTGCTGAGCAGCACGACGAGTCCCGCGCCAAGCACGAAGCCGGCGATGGAGCCGAAGTCGAGCCAGCTTCCAAGGTAACCGCGCTTCCGGTCAGGCGCGTATTCCGCCACGAAAATGGCCGCACCGGTATATTCGCCGCCAACGGAAAACCCCTGGGCAAGCTTGCATAACAGCAACAGAATGGGTGCCCATATGCCGATGGTGGCATAACCGGGGATGAGGCCGATACAGAAGGTGCTCGCGGCCATGATGATGATTGTCAGGGAGAGGACTTTTTGACGCCCGAATTTGTCGCCCATGGCGCCAAAAAATACGCCCCCCAATGGGCGGATGAGGAAGGGGACGGAGAAGGTTGCGAGCGCCGCCACCGTTTGAACGGCGGGTGACGCTTCAGGGAAGAAGACCTTGCCGACGGCATAGGCGACGAAGCCGTATACGCCGAAGTCGAACCACTCCATCGCGTTACCGAGAGCGGCTGCCGTAACTGCTTTTTTGACCTTCTCGTCATCGATGACGGTGACGTCGTCGATGCTCAGCGGAGTGGCCTGTATCTGGTTGTTCAATCACTGTCCCCCTGAACTGCATTGCGCCCGAATTTTTTGAGCGCCATGAAAATGCTCGATACGCTTAAGCGTTCCATCGGTCGGCAGAACAATCGGGCCTTAGCTCATCTTATGGGGAGGGAGTATGGGCGGGGTCGCCCGACAGGAGAAAAAAACGCCCGGCTGGTAGCCGGGCGTTTTTTAAAGATTAGTGGTGGTGCTCAGGCATTTCCTTGAGCTGATCCTTGGTCCACGAGGTAATCGCGTGGACATCGCCGTCTTCATCGCGCATGAAATCGAGATCGCTGAGCGGTACTGCGACGGGCTTTGCGCCGATGCCGAGAAAGCCGCCGACGTCGATGATCGCGGTGCTTGCCGCGCCGACGCCATGGACGTGATCGACCTTGCCGACCTTGTGGTCATCTGCGCCATAAACTGTTGCACCTTCCAGAACCGACGGGGTCAGTTCGGTTTCAACGAGGCGTACGTGATTGGCATGATCCATTTTTCTTCCTCCTGCTTGGGTTGCGATATGGAAACTCCCGCAGTGCAAAACCGTTCCATCGCGTCTGGGGGATTTTGGGCTAAACCGGTTGTCTGAACGCTTTGGGGACTGGTATGAACTCCAGCGGACCGCCCGCCGCAAAATCACGCTTGAAAAGATTGAACACGTGTGCAATATGAACGCGTGTTCAATCTTTTGAGAGATGGTTATTCCGCATGGACCTGATGCCTTATCCGGATACGTTGGCAGCCCGTGCCGAACTGTGCCGCAGCGTTATTCTTTCCGCCGGGGAACTGGTGCTGAAAGGCTTTCAGGGCGAGGCGACACGCAGCTTCTCGATGAAGGGCCCGCAGGACTTTCTGACGGTGACGGATGCAGCCTCCGAAGCGCATATTCGCGGCGCGATCTCGGCCTGCTTTCCTAAGGACAGTTTTTTCGGCGAGGAGGGCGGCGGTGTGATCGGTGATCGCGTCTGGGTCGTTGATCCCGTGGACGGCACCGCAAATTTCGCCCGCGGCATTCCGCACTTCTGCATCTCCATCGCCTATGTCGAAAACGGGCAAACCGAAATCGGCGCTATCTATAATCCGGCTCTGAATGAACTTTATTTCGCCCGACGCGGCGAGGGGGCAACGCGTAACGGACAGCCGATCCAGGTCGCGCAGACGGAACGTTTCGATGCGGCCTCGATCGAAATGGGCTGGTCGACCCGTATCGCGAATGCCACCTATCTTGATGTCGTCAAGAACCTGCTCGATATGGGCACCAACGTGCGCCGCGCCGGTTCCGGTGCGCTGGCGCTTGCCTATGTGGCCGATGGCCGCTCCGATGCCTATCTCGAATTGCACATGAATTCATGGGATTGTCTTGCGGGACTGCTACTCGTCAGCGAAGCTGGCGGCGACGTCTGCCCTTTCCTGGAGATCGGTAGTCTTGAAGATGGCGGGCCGGTGCTGGCCGCAGCCAGCGGTGTTGCAAGCGGCGTCAGCCGGGCATCGAAGATACCTTTGGCAGAGCGGCAGCCTTCGGATCGGCAGCGGGCCCTATCGGCCTGAGTTTAGACGAGCGCCCGTCCGTGAAGGTGCTCGGTGCATGTGGAGGAATGAGATGGATGGACCCGTTTATGCCCGGCCTGCGATCAGCCTGATTGCGGAAGGGCTCGGCCCGCGTAACGTTGCGCTCTATATCGGCGGCAGCGATGGTGCGAGCGACCTTGGGCTCCTTCACCGGCACGGCATTACCACCGTCGTCAACTGCGCCGTCAATCTGGATATCAATCTCGTGCAGGCGTCGGCGGAAGATGGCGACAGGTGCGCGGTGGGGTATGGCGATATCCGTTATTATAAGCTAGGTCTTATCGACGGCGAAGGCAGTCCGGACACGATGATGCTGGGGGCCTATTATATTCTCGACGGCGCATTGCGGCAGACCATGCCAAAGCGCGAAACCTATCCGTTCCCCGATGGCGGCAATGTGCTCGTCAATTGCCGCAGCGGCCGCAGCCGCTCGGTATCGCTGGTCGCGCTTTTCCTGCACAAGCAGCAGCCGCATCTTTACCCTACCCTTGACGATGCACTGGCTGTGATCCGCACGAAGCGGGAATTGCGGCCGGACGAATGGTTCGAGACACCGAAACCGATGCTTTATGCTGCTGCCCGCCGCGCTTCCGACTGGATCGATATGGTCGAAGGCAGAAAGACTGTCCAACCATGCTGAAACGCACGCTTCCTTCCGTCGCCGTCATTGCCGACGCCCATTTCCATGACACGGCGGCCGATTTCGGTTTTCCCGGCATAGAGGTCGATGGAGAACGCATCACCATGCGTAGCTGGTCGGATACACGCGAATCCACCCGTGTTTTCAACGAAAGCGCCGATGCGCTGCATGCTGCACTCGAAGAAGTGCGGCAGCGGGGCATTCGCCATGTGGTGCTGCTTGGCGACTATACCGACGACGGCCAGCGCGCGACATCCGAAACGCTGAAGGGTATTCTGGAGCGTCATCGTGATACCCATGGCACCGCCTTTTATGCGCTGCCCGGCAACCACGATATTTTCGGTCCGCGTGGCCGACATCATACCAAGGAGTTTCTGACGGAGAACGGCAAATGCCTTTCCGTTTCAAGCGATGCGCGGCGGGCCGGTGATCGGGTGGTGATCAGTGACCGGATGTATTGCGAAGGCTACCCCGTTGGCCTTGGCCCGATGGCGGCTTTCGGATATTTCCGCCAGCCGAACTATCTGCATTGGGAAACACCGTTCGGGCTTTCCGATGCGACGGAAGATCGTCTCTACGAGGTGCGTTCCCCCGATGGCACCAACATCTACCGGCTGATGGACGCATCTTATCTGGTTGAGCCGGAGCCGGGCCTCTGGCTGCTCATGATCGACGCCAATATTTTCGAACCGCTTGACGGCACTTTCGAGACGGGTGAGGAAGCGGCTTTCACTGACAGTACCTCTGGCGGCTGGAATGCGCTTTTGCGCTGCAAGCCCTTCATCATCGACTGGATTGCCGATGTGCGCGAAAGAGCGCAGGCGCTCGGCAAGACTTTGCTCGGCTTTTCGCACTATCCGGCGCTCGATCCCTTCGATGGCGCAAGCGGTGCCGAAAGTGCGCTGTTCGGCGAAACCAACGTGGTGCGTCGCACGCCGCGCAAGGCGGTTGAGGATGCGCTGGTTGAGGCCGGGCTCCAAGTCCATTTCAGCGGACATCTGCATGTGGAAGGCGTAACCCGGCGTGGGGAAGGGGAAACCTCGCTCACAAATATCGCCGTGCCGTCTCTGGTTGCCTTTCCACCCGCCTTCAAGGTCGTCCATCCCCAGCAGCACGAGATTTCCGTCGAAACGGTGGAAATGGCCGCGCTGCCGATAAACCGCCGCATTTGCCGGGGGTATGCGCAGGAAATGGCACTTGCGGGCGAGGATGAGGACCGCGCATTTGCGGCCGGCAATTATGGTGATTTCCTGCTTGGCCACAAACGCGCGCTTATCAGGCATCGTTATTTCACCAAGGAGTGGTCACCCGGGATCGTGTCGGCGATTGCGGATAAAACCATATCCGAGGTTATCGGCCTGCTTGGTGAAAAAAGCCTTGCCTCGCATGATGTCGGGCTTTCCTCCGATCTGCCGATGTTCGAGCTTATTGCTGACTGGTATTGCCTGCGTCAAAGCGCGGGTCTGGCGCTTGTCCATATCGCGCCTCAACGGCTTTCCCTTTACCGGATGCTGGCGAAGCGGTTCGGCCGTGAGCCCGATCACCACGACGGTTCGGTTAAGAGTTTTATCGAAATCTTCTTCGGTGCCCTTGGGCTGTTTCTCAACCGTGCCGAAGGCGGTTTGCGGCATCTGGAGCTCCGTCTCACACCGCAACTCCAATCCGTTGCGGTGTGATCCGTAGGTTTTTTCGACGCAATCCGCGATGTGAACGGGGCAGATCAACGCCCCCTCGGGAAAGAGTGGCGGCAAGCAGGACAGGCGAGGTGATCTAGTGGAATCGGTCGTTGTCAGCATCAATCTGTTCGGCGCGGTGGCGCTGCTGCTTTTCGGCCTTGGGCAGATCAAGGACGGAATGTCGCGTGCCTTCGGCGCCAAGCTTCGCATCGGGCTTGCCGCCGGTACACGGGGTGGGTTTCGCTCCTTCATCGCCGGTCTCGTGGCGACGATCGCCCTGCAGAGTTCGACAGCCACGGCGCTGATGGTTGCCTCCTTCGTTGAAAAAGAATTGATCGCACCGGCGATGGCGCAAATCGTGCTGCTCGGCGCGAATGTGGGTACTGCGACGACCGCGTGGATTGTCGCACTCGGTCTTGGCTGGCTGTCGCCGATGCTGATCCTTGCCGGTGTCATCCTGTTGCGTGGAAAGTCGGTGCAGCGGCAGGGTGCGGGTGCTGCCCTTGCCGGTGTCGGCCTGATGCTGCTTTCCCTGCATCTTCTTTCTGCGGCGACGGATCCGATCCGGCAGTCGCCGGCGCTTAACCTCTTCATTTCCATGCTCGGCAATGCTTGGCCGGTCGCGTTGATCTTTTCCGCGGTGCTGGCCGTGCTGGCATCATCGAGCCTTGCCATCGTCGTCCTCATCCTGTCACTTGCGGCAAGCGGCGACATTGAAACAAGCCTCGTTATCGTGCTGGTACTCGGCGCCAATCTCGGCGGCGCGGTTCCGCCGGTGCTGGCGACGTTGAAGGCGCCGGTCGCGGCGCGCCGGGTGGCGCTTGGCAACCTCATCGTCCGGACCACCGGCTGTGTCGCAGCCCTGCCTCTTGCCGGATACGGCGCGGCACTGCTCGACATGTCGCCTTTCTCGCACGCCAATCTAGCGGTCGATGCGCATCTCCTTTTCAATCTTGCTGTTGCCGCGATCGCTTGGCCGCTATCGCCGTTGTTGCTACGGATGACGACCGCGCTGCTGCCGGAAAAAGAGGGAGCCGAAAGCCGCCGCAGCTATCTCGACAGTCATGATCTGGGTCAACCGGTTGCGGCGCTTGCCGGTGCAAGCCGCGAGGTCATGCTGGTTGGTGACCTGATCGAGCGCATGCTGCGTCAGGCGAATGACGCCATGCGCGACAGCGATCTTTCCAAGCTCAATGATATCAGTACGCTGGAAGGCCGGGTCGATAGTATCCAGCATGCCATCAAGGTCTATGTCTCGAAGGTGGGCCAGGACGGTTTGTGCCAGAAGGATCAGCGACGTGCGATGGATATCGTTGAATATGCCATCAATCTCGAACATATCGGCGATATCATCGAGAAGGGCATCCGCCCGGAAATCGCCAAGAAGATCAATCTTGGTCTCAGGTTTTCCGATGATGGCAAAAGCGAGCTGGAACGTCTATTCTCCATCACGCTCGACAATATTCGCATGGCGCAATCCGTTTTCGCCACCCGCAATGCCGACCTTGCCCGTCGGCTGGTGGAGGTGAAGGAAGATGTGCGACGGCTGGAAAAACAGTCATCGGAGCGACATCTCCAGCGCCTGCGCGATGGCCTGACCGACAGCATCCAGACAAGCTCAGTGCATCTCGACATGTTGCGCGATCTGAAGCGCATCAACGCCCATATCGCCGCCGTCGCACATCCGATCCTCGATGAAAGCGGTCTCCTGATCGAAAGCCGGATCAAGCAGGCGGGTTGAAGCCATGCCAGTAAAACGACGCTGTGGTTTTTGCCCGGGAGTGCTCTTCTAGCGCGCGGTGATCCTCTCGACCATCTCAACGGGCACGACCTGAAGCCGGGTCTCGGGCTCGTCGCTGTCGAGGGCGGTCAGGACCTTCTCGGTCAGCGCGTCAAAGGATTGGGCAACGGTCGTCAGCTGATAGCTTTTCCAGTCCGCCTGCGGAATATCGTCGAAACCGACAATCGACAGGTCTTCCGGAATTCGGCGGCCCATCTCTAGCCTTGCTGCATCCATGAAGCCGAGTGCCAGCAGATCGGTCACGCAGAAGGCGCCGTCTATTGTCTTGTCCGTCAGCAACTCGCAGCCTGCCTGATAGCCGCTGTCATAACTCGTCGGACCGCCCGACCATGGAACGACCTCGATACCCTCGATGCTCATGCGCTGGGTGAAAGCGCCGGCGCGGCGCAGCTGTGCCGGTGTCTGGCTGCCGCTGGAAACGACCGCGACCTTCCGGCATTTAGCCGCCACAAGCCGCATGGCGGCGAGATCGGCGCCGTGGGAATCGTCGCTCAGCACCATGTTCGTATCGGTCCGGTCGAGGCGCTGGTTGATGAGGATGAGGCGCACGCCATTGGCAATGCATTCGTCGACAATCGAGGCTGGCGGCTCGCCGGAGAGTACGACGATGGCCTGGGCGCGAAACTCGAAAAGCAGTTCGATCAGCGGCGCGATATCCTTGCGTGCATCGGCCGCATTCAGCAGCAGGCATTGCAAGCCGCGACGCAGAAGGCCGATGCTGAGGAGGTCGAGCTGTTTTGAAATAAACGGCGAGCTGAGATTGGCACCGACCACCCCAATGAGATTGGATCGGTCATTATTGAGGCCCTGGGCCAGACGGTTGACGCGGTAGCCAAGCTCATGCGCGGCTTTCAACACCTTGCGCCGGACGGCCTTCGATACGCTGCCGCCGGGGGTGAATGTGCGCGAGACGGCGGAGCGCGAGACACCAGCCTTTTTCGCCACCTCTTCGGCCGTCACGAACCCTCTCGCCATTCAACTTCCCCGTTGCAAAACCTCATGTCTGATATCACAGGCCATAAGGGCCGACTATTCCAATCGAAATATTTCAGGTGCGAAGCGCTCTTGCTGATGGAAGGCGGTTCTCGCTTTCGTCGGCAAATATATCGTCCTTTCCATTTTCATTCTGCGGGAAAAAATGACTGCTTGTGCGTCGATAAGAAAATTTGCAAAACACGTTCAATAAAACCGTTTAAAAACAACGGCATATATCAATGATCACGTGTGCATTTTTTCGTTGACAAAATGCCGTTTAGGATGGATCATGCATTCCAAGGTTAAGCGCTATATGGAATATTTATTCCACGTTTTGCTTGCCGGCGGTGTTTCCGGGAGGAGCTGGATCATCGTTGCTCGCGGGCCTGATGTGCCCGCTGCTGAAGCATTGACGCATTGCTCATGTTCGACGCACGCGCCGCCTGTTCCGCAGGTTGCGCGCAGGCAGATGCTTGCCGGCGTGTCGGAGCAATGTTGCGGCCATATGGGGAGGAATAATGGCTCTTTTAAGCGAATCAACGAAGGCGGAGGCACTGGGGCGTCCCCCGGCGACCGCGCCTTCGGCATGGCAGGCCTGGCGATATCGCCTCAAGGTCGCGCTCAGGGAGCCGACGACGCTCATCGGCGTGCTGACGGCGTTACTTTTCACCTATCTGATCGTCGTTCCGATCATCTCTATCGTTCTGGATGCCGTCCGTGTCCAGTTCGGCCACGAACGGCGTCTTGGCAAGGATGTCGGTGACCTCACGCTCTATTATCTCGACAGGGCGTTCTTCTCGCCCGTCGCAACGGATCTTTTCTGGCATCCGCTCTTCAACACGCTCACCGTCGCTTTGGGGGCGATTGCGCTTTCGCTTGTTATCGGCACGGTGCTTGCCTGGCTTATCAGCCGCACGGACATGTTCGGACGCCGCTGGTTCGCGACCGCGCTGATCGTGCCCTACATGCTGCCCGCATGGACCTTCGCTCTCGCCTGGACGACGCTGTTCAAGAACCGCACCGTTGGCGGCCAACCCGGCTGGTTCGAGGCGATGGGCCTGACACCGCCGGACTGGGTGGCCTATGGGCGCTTCCCGATCACCATCATCCTTGCCCTGCATTACACACCTTTCGTTATCCTGCTGTTCGGCTCGGCGCTGCGCCGCTTCGACTCGCAGCTGGAGGATTCGGCCCGCATTCTCGGCGCCCATCGTTATCAGGTGGCTTTGCAGGTCATCCTGCCCTTGATGCGCCCGGCGCTGCTCTCTTCCATGGTGCTGATCTTTGCAAAGTGCCTTGGCGAATTCGGCGTACCCTATGTTCTCGGGCTTCCCGTGAAGTTCGAAGTCCTCTCGACATCGCTGTTCCGTAGCATCGCCTCGCGCCAGACCGGTGTTGCCGGTGTCGTTGCGGCCTCGATCATGCTCATCGGCATCATCACGCTGATGATCGATGCCCGCCTGGTTCGCGAAGCCCGCCGTTTCGTGACGATCGGCTCGAAGGGGTCGATGAACCGGCAAAGCCGCCTCGGCAAAATGCGTCTTCCGGCAACGGGCTTTGCGGCCGCTGTCTTCATTCTCAGCGTCGGCCTGCCTTTGCTCACCCTCGCTCTCTCGACCGTCATGAAGATGCCGGCCAAATTCACGTTCGACAATTTCACGCTCGATTACTGGATCGGCAGCAATCTCAACACGGTGGCCTTGCAGACCGGCGTTCTTTTAAGCCCCGATCTATGGGCAGCCGCGAAGAACACGATGATGATCGTTGGTCTTGCCTCGCTCACATCTGGCGTCCTCGGCCTTCTGGTCGGGTATGTCGTCATCCGCACGCCGGTGCGCGCCCTGTCGGTCTATCTGCGTCAGGTCACGTTCCTGCCCTATCTTGTGCCCGGCATCGCTTTTGCTGCCGCCTATCTCTCGCTGTTTGCGGTTCCACGCGGGCCGATGCCGGCGCTCTACGGCACGGTGACGATCCTTATCCTCGCACTGATTGCCGACCAGATGCCCTATGCCTCGCGCGCCGGTATCTCGGCCATGACACAGCTCGGAAAGGACCCGGAAGAGGCAGCACAGATCGCCGGTGCCGGCTGGTTCCGCCGCATGGTCTCGATCGTCATCCCGATCCAGAAGGGATCGCTGGTGACGGGGGTTCTCCTGCCCTTCATCTCGGGCATCAAGGGCTTGAGCCTGTTCGTGATCCTCGCGGTGCCGAGCACGGATGTTCTGACCACCTATTCGCTGCGGCTGGTCGACTACCACTATACGCAGGCCGCAAACGCCGTGGTGCTGATCATCGCCGGCATTGCCTATTTCGGTACCCTGTTGGCCCAGAAGCTGACCCGCACAAATCTTGCAGAAGGACTTGGAAGCTGATGCCTACCATCAACCTGCGCGGGGCGCAGAAGAACTACGGCGTGAATTCCGCAAATGCGGTTTCCGATCTCGATCTCGAAATCCGCGACGGCGAATTCATGTGCCTGCTTGGCCCTTCCGGCTGCGGCAAGACCACGACGCTGCGCATGATCGCGGGTCTTGAAAACCTCTCCGGCGGTGAAATCCGTGTCGGCGACAGGGTGATAGATTCCGTCAATGACGGCATATTCGTGCCGCCGGAAAAGCGCGAAATGGGGCTCGTCTTCCAGAGCTACGCGCTCTGGCCACATCTCACCATCGAGCGCAACACCGATTTCGGCCTGCGCCTGCGCAAGCTGCCGAAAGCCGAGCGGGAGGCACGCGTCGAGCGCGTCATGCAGGCGCTCGACATTGCCAAGTACCGCGATCGTTATCCGTCACAGCTTTCCGGTGGGCAGCAGCAGCGTGTGGCGCTGGCCCGCATGCTTGCCGTCAATCCCGGTGTGCTGCTTCTGGATGAGCCGCTGTCCAACCTCGATGCACGGCTGCGGCTGGAAATGCGCGCCGAGCTGAAGCGGCTGCACAAGGAGTTCAAGACCACCATCGTCTTCGTGACGCATGACCAGTGGGAGGCAATGACACTTGCAACGACAATCGCCGTCATGAACGAGGGCACGCTCCAGCAGATGGGTACGCCGAACGATATCTACGACCGTCCGGCCAACCGCTTCGTCGCCGAATTTGTCGGTAGTCCGCCGATCAATATCCTGACCTTCGGCCAGCCCGGCGTGTCTGATATCGCCGACAATGCGGAGGCTTATTTCGCAACGCGCTATCCGCAATTGCGCGGCATCGCCTCGGTCGGCATGCGGCCGGAGGCGATGGGTTACACGGCAAGGTCTGAGGATGTGCCGCAGGGCAGCCTTTTCGGTGAAATGACGGTGACCGGCGTGCTTCCGACGGGCGGCAGCTGGATTCTCGAATTGAGGAGCGAGAACCACACGCTGTTCCTGACAACCCATGCCCTGCCGCGCGTCGATAGTGGCGACCGTGTGTTTTTCCACGTGCCTCCCGACGCCCTGCATGTGTTCGATGCAAAGGGGCAACGGATTACCGAAGCGGACGCCGTGCTGAGGAGCAGTAGCTACAACTGACAACGACGAAAAGACTGACAATCGCTTGCTGAAGGAGGAGCAGTATGAAGCGGAAAATGTCGGGCGGCCTTAGCCGTCTCCTGTGTGCAACGGCAATTCTGGCAACGTTTGGCGGCGTGGCGAAGGCGGGGGAGCCTTTCGACCTCAACGCCCTGATCGAGGCTGCCAAAAAGGAAAAGCCGATCACCGTCTATGACAGCACGGGCAAGATCGTGGAAATGGCGAAGAATTTCGCCAAGAAGTATGGCGTGGGCGCGGAGGGTGCGAAGGTAAAGGCAACAGCGCAGCTGGAGATGGTCATCCGCGAGGCGCGGGCCAACAATATTCAGGGTGACGTCTCGATCATAAGCGATGCCCCGGCGGCGATGGCACAGCTTATTCCAATGGGCTTTGTCGAAAGCTGGTTGCCGCCGGATCTCGCTGGCAATATTCCGCCAGAATATCAGGATCCGCTGACCGTCGTCACCAGCGCCAATGTCTGGGCCTACAATACCGAGCTTTTCGACAAATGCCCGGTTTCCAATATCTGGGAACTGACCGACCCGAAGTGGAAGGGTAAGGTGGCTATGCAGGATCCGCTCGGCAAGGCATCCTATGTCGACTGGTTCAACCAGATGGCTAAGCATGGCGATGGAGAGGTGAAGGCGGCCTATAAGGCGCTTTACGGCAAGGACCTCGAGACCGCAGAGTCAAGCGCGACAGCGGCCTGGGTCAAGGCACTTGCCGCCAACGCGCCGCTGCTGACCGATGCCGATGCAGCGGCGGCGGAAGCCGTTGGCACGCCTGGCCAGAAGCAGCCCTTCATGGGCCTCATCAGCTCGGCGAAGTTTCGCGATAATGCCGACAAGGGCATGAAACTCGGCCTCTGCAAGGAGCTGAAGCCGTGGATCGGCTGGCTTTATCCAGGTGTCGGCCTGATCACCAAGGGCACGGATAGCCCCAATGCTGCAAAGCTCTTCATTCACTACGTCATGACTGCTGAAGGCATCGCGCCGCAGGCGATCGACGGCAAGATGTCCACCAACAAAGACGTGAAACTGCCCGCCGACGAACCTTCGGGTATCGGCGCCGTGCTCGACCGCGTTCTGCCCTACAGCATGGCCAGCAGCCTGGAAGACTGGGATGCGCGCGAAACCTGGCAGGACTTCTGGCGCGTGAATTACAAGAAATAACGGGGGGACCGACACAGTGAATATCATGACCAAGAACCGATATGGTGGCGAGCGGCGGCGGCGGATGGCGGCTTCAGCTCTTTCCCTCATCTTCTCGCTGGCGCTTGGCGGTGCTGCCCACGCGCAGGACGCCTTTAATCTCGATGCGCTCATCGACGCCGCGAAGAAGGAAAAACCGATCACCGTTTATGCGGTGACCGGCAAGATCGTCGACACCGCACAGGCCTTCACCGCCAAATATGGCGTGCAGGCAAGCGGCAAGAAAGTGAACGAGGCAACTCAGGTCGAGTTGATGATCCGCGAACATCGCGCCGGCAATGTCGTCGGCGATGTCAGCGTCGCAACGGATGTCGCCTCCGCAATGGGGGAACTTCTGCCGGAAGGCATTGCCACCAGCTGGTCGCCACCGGATATGGAAAGCGATATTCCGCAAAAGCTGCGCGATCCGCTCGTGGTCGTTTCGGATCCGCATGTGTGGACCTACAATACCGAGAAATACGACAAATGCCCGGTCACCAACATCTGGCAGCTGACGGAGCCGCGTTGGAAGGGCAAGCTTGCCATGCTCGATCTCTTCGACAAGCCGCTTTATGCCGACTGGTTCAACCAGATCGAAACCCATCATGATGCCGATGTCGCCAAGGCCTATGAGGAGCTCTACGGCAAGAAGCTGGAAACGGGTGAAAAAAGCGCGACGGCTGCCTGGGTGAAGGCCTTTGCCGAGAACGCTCCCCTGCTGACGGACTCGAGCACAGTTGCCGATGCGGCGGGCGCTCCGGGACAGACCGATCCCTTTTTCGTCATCACCTCGGCGGCGAAATACCGCGATAATGAGGCCAAGGGGCTGAAGCTCGGTCTTTGCAGCGGTGTCAAACCGTTTTCCGGGTTCCTCTATCCCGGCTTCGGCCTGATTGCCGGGCAGACCAAAAGCCCGAATGCTGCAAAGCTCTTCCTTCGCTATCTGATGACGGAAGAGGGCATCGCGCCGCAGACGGTCGATGGCAAAATCTCCGGCAACACGAAAATCGGTCTGCCGGCGGACGAACCATCGCGGGTAGCCGATCATCTCGACGAGTTGATGGCCTTTGATGCCGCAACGGCGGCCGACGACCTCGACAAGCGCGAAGGCTGGCAGGATTTCTGGCGTGTGAACTACAAAAAATGACGGCAGGGCAGGCGCGAGCCTGCCTTGCCTCTTCCTTGGGAGGGGAACGATGAGAAGAAGCAGATTTTTACCGATGACGGCGATAGCCATCGCCGTTGCAGGCATATCCGCAATGGGGGCTGCAGCCGAAGAAACCTTCGATCTCGATGCGATCTTGGCGGCGGCGAAGCAGGAAAAGCCGATCAATATCTACGACAGCACCGGCAAGATCGTGGAGATGGCCGACAAGTTCAGCGCCAAATACGGGTTAAAGGCGACAGGCGTGAAGGTTTCCGCCAACAGCCAGCTGGAAATGATCATCCGCGAAAGCCAGTCCGGCAATGTGCAGGGCGACGTGGTGCTGATCACCGATGCGCCATCGGCGCTCGCGCAGCTTCTGCCAGCGGGTTTTGTCGAGAATTACCTGCCGGGCGACATGGTTGCGAAAATCCCGGCGCAGTTCCAGAACCCGCTGGCAATCTCCACCAACGCCAATGTCTGGGCTTACAATACGGAAGCCTATGATAAATGCCCCGTGACCAACATCTGGGAACTGACCGAGCCGAAATGGAAAGGCAAGGTCGCCATGGTCGATCCCTTGAGCAAGAGCACCTATACGGACTGGTTCAACCAGCTCGAAGCCCACGGCAACGAGAAGGTGGCGGCCGCCTACAAGGCGCATTTTGGCAAAGATATCGAAGAGGATGCGGCCGCAGCCTGGATCAAGGCGCTGGCGCAGAACGGCCCGCTTGCCACTGATGGCGATGACCCGGTGGCAGAGGCCGTTGGCGCACCCGGCCAGAAGCAGCCCTTCTTCGGTCTGCTCAGCTCTGCCAAGTTCCGCGACAATGCCGACAAGGGCTACAAGCTCGGCCTCTGCACTGGTCTCGATCCCTGGGTCGGCTGGACCTACATCAAGCTTGGGCTCATCGCCTCCAAGACCAAAAGCCCGAACATGGCGAAACTCTTCGTCCACTACATCCTGACGGAAGAGGGCATCGCACCACAGATGAAGGACGGCAAGCTGCCGACCAATATCGACATCAAGATGCCGGCTGACGAGCCGTCGGGGCTGATGAAGGTTGCCGACAGGCTGATGGGTTACGAGTCCGCCACCGGCCTCAACGATTTCGATCGTCGCGAGGAATGGCAGGATGTCTGGCGCGTCAACTACAGGAAATAATCCAGGCTGGCGCGGTCCTGCCGCGCCGGTCCCTCCTTTGCGAAAAAAATAGACTGGATATGCCGATGCAAAGCCCTTCTTCGACTGAAAACAAATCTGGAAATGAGGAGGCGCTTTCCCGCTCGGTGCGGCTGATGAAAATCGCCGAAGCGGCGGCGCGTGCCGTGCGCGATCCGCTGCTGGTGGCATTCCGCTCTGATATGGCGGTGGATTACAAGGTCGATCTCCACGACATCGTCACCATTCACGACAAACGCGCCGAAGCCGCGATTCGCGCCGTCATTCTCGAACGGGAGCCGAATTCGGCGATAATGGGCGAAGAGGGTGGCCAGATCGGCAACGGCGAGGTGCAATGGTATGTCGATCCGATTGACGGCACGGCGAATTTTGCCCGTGGCCTTGCCTTCTGGTGCGTATCGATTGCCGCCGTCATCGGTGGGGAAGCCGTTGCCGGCGTGGTGTACGACCCCGTGGCTGACCAGATGTTTTCCGCCGACCTCGAGGCTTCTTATCTCAATGGCGAAAGGCTGCGCTCCCGCAGCGTTGCAGATGAAACCCGGGCGACGCTTATCACGGGCTATCCGGTCTCGCGCGATTTCCGGCTGGATGGGCGGGATGCGGCGCTTTCCAATTTCGGTGCGCTTGTCGAGACCTTCTCGACGCTGCGCCGGCCCGGCAGCGCTGCACTCAGCATCGCGCATGTGGCGGCTGGCTGGACAGATGCTGCTGCGGGCTTCGGCGTCAACGCCTGGGATGTGGCAGCAGCCATCCTCATTCTCAAGAATGCCGGGGGAACATACGAGCCGCTGACCTTGGGGAAGGTGGCGGAGGGGTCGGCCGATTTTCTCTGCCCCGGCTATATCGCCACGGGCGAGGGGGCGAATTACCAGACATTGCAGCGGGTGGCGCGATCCATATCCGCAAGCCGCATAGCCAGGGCAGCGATCCCGCCAAGCCAGACGGCTGCAAACGCCTGAACAAGCAAGGACATGACGGCCGCCACATCGGCGCCGATGGAGACAAGACATGCCGCAACCGGAAAAGACCCTACCTCGCGAACAGGAAACCGGCGAATTGCCGAAGCTCAGCCGCATCTATGAGCGGCATCCGCTTTATGGCGTCGATCTCTTCATTTCAGGTAAGGAAGGCGCCAGCGATCTGAAGCTTCTGCGTGAAAACGGCATCACCACCGTCGTCAATTGCGCCGTCAATCTCGACTTCAACTTCGTGGAGCAGCCGCAGATCGTTTCCGATCATGAAGGCAGCGTCTATGGACCCGGCGAAATACGTTATTACAAGATCGGCCTGATCGACGGCGATGGAAATCCCGATACCCAGATGGTTGCGGCCCATTACATCCTGCGGGCGGCGCTCGAACAGATACTGCCCGACAAGCCGTCCTATCCCCGGCGCGAGCGCGGCAGCGTGCTGATCAATTGCCGCGGCGGCCGTTCGCGTTCCGTCGCCGTTGTTGCGCTCTTTCTGCATATGACGTTGCCGGTGGAATTCCCGACGCTCGACGATGCCATCAGCTTCGTACGCGTGAAGCGTGAGCTGCCTGAAAACGAATGGTACAAGGCGCCGAAACCGGTGCTTGCGGAAGCAGCCCGCCGCGCCGCCGGCTGGATTACCACGATCGATGCCGCCCACTAGAGCGGAGGACGGTTTTCACCGGTCGGGCCGCTTGCTTGGTGATGCAAATGTGGAGACGTGCCGTGGCTTGCGCGTCACGTCGCCATTTCGAAACGGGTTCGGGATTTTTCCAGCTCACGCCTCGGGAAGCGTGGTGTTCCAGACCCGGACCTTTTCGATGTTTCTGTCCGAGCAGGAAACGATCTCGAACTCGAACCCGTCGCCGGAAACACGTTCGCCGATCTCGGGAAGGCGATTGAGGCGCCAGAGGATATAGCCGGCGACGGTGGAGTAACGATCGTCCTCGTCCACCAGATCGATAGCCAGCAGATAGGATACCCGTCTGACGTCGACAACGCCGTCCAGCAGCCAGGAACCGTCCTCTGCCCGTTCCGAAATCTGCGATTCCTCGCCCTCATCCGGAAATTCGCCGGCGATAGCCTCGAGAATGTCGGTAGGCGTCGTTATTCCCTGAAGCGTGCCGTATTCGTCGACGATGACGGCCATCTGGAGCGGGGATTTGCGCAGCTGCTCCATGACCTGCAACGCGGTGGCGCTTTCATGCACGACGAGGGGTTGGCGCAGCGAGCGCTCTAGGTTCAATTTGCCGTCATGCAGAAGATCGCGCAGCAAGTCCCTTGTTGCGGCGACACCGAGGAACGAATCCAGCTTGCCCTGCGCGAGCATCAGGCGGGAATGGTCGAGTTCCAGCAGGCGGTTCCTTAGCGTGTCGTGGTCGGCGTCGACATCGAGCCAGTCGATTTCCGTCCGTGGCGTCATGATTGATACAACGGGGCGCTCGGCAAGCGTAAGGACACCGCGGATCATGTCCTTTTCCTCGGATTTGAACAGGTCGCTTCGTGCCGCCTGTGCCGCGATGACGTCGGCTGCCTCGCCAAGGGACTGTTCTTCGCCGACACGGCCGCCCAGAAGCCGCAGAATGGCATCGGACGTCCGCTCGCGCATATCACCGGCGGTGATGCGTCTTTCGCGATTGCGCCTGCCAATCTGGTTTGCCGCCTCGATGAGCACGGAAAAGCCGATTGCGGCATAGAGGTAACCCTTGGGAAGGTGGAAGCCGAAGCCTTCGACGATCAGGCTGAAGCCGATCATCAACAAGAAGCCGAGGCAGAGAATGACCACGGTGGGGTGTTTCGACACGAAGCTCATCAGCGGCTTCGATGCTGCCATCATCACGGCCATGGCCACGCAGACGGCGGTAATCATCACCCAGAGATTGTTGACCATGCCGACGGCGGTGATGACGCTGTCGAGCGAGAACACGGCATCAAGCACGACGATCTGCACGATCACCTGCCAGAAGACGGCATGGACGACCTTGCCCTGTTTTGGCTTATGCGCGCCCTCCAGCCGTTCGTGCAGTTCCATCGTTCCCTTGGCGAGCAGGAACGCACCACCGAGAATGAGGATGAGGTCGCGCCCGGAGAAGGAGAAGTCCGCGACCTGAAATAGCGGCCGCGTCAACGTCACGATCCATGAAATCGAAAACAGCAGCAGGATGCGCATGACAAGCGCCAGCGACAGACCGACGATCCGCGCCTTGTGGCGTTGATGCGGCGGCAGCTTGTCGGCGAGGATCGCGATGAAAACGAGGTTGTCGATGCCGAGGACGACTTCGAGGACGATAAGGGTAACGAGGCCGATCCAGATATTTGGATCTGCGAGGAATTCCATGGTCAGGGGCCTTTATGGGAACGGGCGCGAACGCAAAAAGCCCCGGACTGAACATCCGAGGTTGAAACCCGTTTCGTTGAAGAAAACAACAAAGGACGAGGCTGGCTTCGCTTTACGCAAGCCAGCCTCGTTCGGTGTCGACTATCGTCGGTACTGTCGCCTTCGTCAGGCATATCGCGGAATTATCCCACTATCAGTCAATTCTTGTGCACGTGGCAGTAGCAGATTCCGGGCGGCCGGGGAAGCGTTTTGCGTGCATCATTCTTTGCGAGGTGGATTTCCAATCCTCCCTGAAAGGGCATTATCGCGTTTTTTCGCCAATATTCGAGGTGGTTCGCTTGTCGATGGCCTTGCCATCGAGGATGCCTCTCAGAACGTCGAGGCGTTCGTTGATAAGCCATCCATAGTAGTTTTCAACCGGCAGCAGGTTCTTTGCGCCTGCATCCACGGCCGTCCGCAGGCGTTCGGCGCGACGCCGGGGTTGGCCGACATTGTAGAGAGTGGCGGTGATGCCGGGATTGCCGGAAATGTCGAAGCCTTTTTCCCTGTAGGCATCGATGGAATCTCGAAGGATAGCGGCAATGTAGATGATGCTCCGGTCAGGATCCATGACGTCGCGGTAAATCTCTTTCGGCCTGTCGGCGGAGAGTTTCGGCAGACCACTGGTTCTGTTTACGAGATCGGTAACCTGCAGCGCCGTCAACGGGCTGATCTGGCCAAGACCAAAGGTCTGTCCGGCATAGAAGGGCTGGAAGAAGGCCCGCTGGAACGAAATCGCTTCATAGCTCACGCCATCGACGACCTTGCCGCGGAAACTTGCATCCCAAACGATATCGCGGCAGCTCCATTGCTCGGATGTCGTGGCAAGCGTCGCGCAGGAGCGGAATTCCGGACGCTCGAGAAACGTCTTCAGGGCAACGCCCTGATAGCTGAATTTTATATCGAGTTCCGCATAGGAAATGGCCTTGACGTAATATGTCTGCAGGCGGTCCACGGCGGTGACGTTGAAAGTGTGTTCGCCAACGATAGCGCCGACGATATGGATAGGATCGATGCCATAGGCCGCTCCCGCCTTCCTGATCTTGCCAAGTAGACCGGGTTCGCTGTTTAGAAGATCAACCGTCTTGCGGAATTTTTCCTCATAGGTCGTGGAAAACGCCCTGGTCCTGATCGCCGAGGCCTGGGGTATTTCCGGCTGTTGGGCGGAGCGGTTTCCGGGAGGTACGACGACCATCTGCTGCGCTGCGGCATTTGAGGGCAGGCAGGCCAGTGCCAGAATGACAGCGGCCGCGCGGGTGGTCTTCGCAAACAGGCTCATGCAGCGTTCTCTAATATGTGGATTACTATTGCGTGACGGCCTCTTCATAGGCAGGCCGCTCCGGCGTGGCAAGTTCCCGCTGCTCACTTTACCGTTGCTGACCGTTCAGATGCCGTGGCTACCCCGGCGTTATCCCAGTCAACGCCGCTCCTTGTCGGGACCATCGGGAGCGGAATTATCGGGTTCGTTAAAAGTCGAGCATTTTGTTTCATGTGAACTCAAATCGCCACCGGTAGGTCATGTCGTCAGGAGACGAACATGACCCATCTCATCAAATTGCTGCAAGCATGTTTCATTCTGGCCGTCGCGGGTTTCGCTGCGCCGGTGCAGGCGTCTCCTTCGATGCAGACTGGCAAGTTCACGTCGCAGCCCATCGGGCATTACGATTTCTGCAAGCGGCATACGGATGAATGTCAGCCGGTCAAGGAAATGCCGCCGCTCAGTCTTACCCCTGATGTCTGGGCTACCCTTGTTTCGATCAACAGCGCAGTCAATATCGAAATCGACCAGCGTTCCGACATGGAAGTGTGGGGTTACGAGGACTATTGGGAGTATCCCTATAACGGCGCGGGAGACTGCGAGGACCTCACGCTGGAGAAACGGAAACGGCTTGTGGATGCCGGTTTCCCGGTTTCCGATCTGCTGATCACCGTCGTCCGCGACGAAAAAGGCGATGGCCATGCCATCCTCACGGTAAGAACGGACCGCGGAGATTTCATTCTCGACAATATGAAATCGAAGATCTTTCGCTGGGACGAAACGCCCTATACCTATCTCAAGCGTCAATCCACGGAGCATGCCGGTCGATGGGTGGATATTGAAGGCTCCGGTTCGCCCGCCATCGCCGCCCGCGAGGTTGGCCGGGCCACCGCCACCTCCGCAACCACGCGCCGCAACATCCTCGACATCATCATGGGGCGCTGAAGCTTTCGCCTCGTTGCGGATCGGAAAGCCCCGAAGGGCCGTCCGGTCCAGATATGCCCCATGGTTCGTTTCACCGGCCTCCGAGGCCGGCTCCGGTTTCTTCATCAAACAAATGCAGGTCGGTCGGGTTGATGTCGAGGCCGACGACTTCGCCGCTCCTGACCTCACTGCGTCCCTGTATAGCGATGACCACTTCGGTCGATGTGCCAAGGGTGAGGAAGGTGGCCGAACCTGTGGTTTCCACGGCCGAAACAGGTAACGTCAGCGCCGCGCCGGTTGCGGTTCGCGGCCGGATGTGTTCCGGCCTGATACCAACGATAACACGCTTGCCGGGCGACAAGGGAGCCGGGTTTTTGATGGACTGCTGCGGCTCGCCTTCACTGAAACGCAGCTGAAGCGCCGCGCCGTCCGGGCTGACCGTTGCCGGAATGAAATTCATTGCCGGTGAACCGATGAAGCCAGCAACAAAACGATTGACCGGGCGGTCGTATAATTCCAGTGGCGTGCCCTGCTGTTCGATCACGCCGTCGCGCATGACGACGACGTGATCCGCCATCGTCATCGCCTCTATCTGGTCATGGGTGACATAGACCGAGGTGGCGTGCAGGCGGTCGTGCAACGCTCGGATTTCCTTGCGCATGTGTACACGCAGGGCCGCGTCTAGATTGGAGAGCGGTTCGTCGAACAGGAATGCCTGCGGGTTGCGGATGATCGCGCGGCTCATCGCCACACGCTGGCGCTGCCCGCCGGAAAGTTCGCGCGGATAGCGCTTCATCAGCTTTGACAGGCCTGTGGTGGCTGCAACCTCCTCTGCCGCCTTGCGGGCCTCTGATTTTGCCACGCCGCGCATGCGCAACGAATAGGTCAGGTTCTCCTCCACCGTCATGTGCGGGTAGAGCGCATAGGACTGGAACACCATCGCCACATCGCGCTTGCGCGGCGGCACACCGTTCATCAACGTGCCTGCAATGCGCATGTCGCCGCTCGATATGGTTTCCAGCCCCGCCAGCGAACGCAGCAAAGTGGACTTTCCGCAACCGGACGGGCCGACGAGGGCGACGAAGGTGCCCTTCTTGATGGAAAGATGGATGTTCTTCAGCGCGTGAAAGGCACCGTAATATTTGTTTACGCCGGAAAGTTCGATCTGAAGGGTCATTTTAACGCTCCCGATGTCAGGCCGGAAACGATGCGGCGCTGCAAGAGAATGAACAGGGCAAGAATGGGCGTCACATACATGGTCGCATAGGCCATGATGTTGTTCCATTCGCTGGTGTTGGGGCCCATGAAGGAATTGAGGCCGACACTGGCAGGCTGCAATTCAGCCGCCTGGATCATCGATTTCGAATAGACGAATTCCCCGAATGCCTGCATGAAAATGAGAATGGCGCTGACGAGAATGCCGTTTCTGGCAAGCGGTAGCACGATGTTGAAGAAGGCGCCGACGCGGGAATTGCCGTCCACAAGCGCTGCCTCTTCCAGCTCCTGCGGCACCGCCATGAAGGTTGCGCGCACCAGCACCACGAAGAAGGGCATGCTTTTCGCCGCAATGGCGAGAATGACCGACAGGCGGGGATAATCCAGCAGACCCACTTGCGAGAAGCCGACGAAGATCGGCGTAATCATCAGGGATGCCGGCAGAACCTGCAGCATGAGGATGAGGAAGAGGCCGATATCAACCCAGACGTTGCGATAGCGCGCCAGCACATAGGCGCAGCCAACGCCAAGCACGGTGATGAGCGCCACGGCACTTGAAGCGATGAGCACCGAATTCCACAGATAACGGCCCATATTGCGGCTTTCCCAGACATAGGCATAGGTCTGCCATTGCGGATCGGCCGGCCAGAAGCCCGGCGGGTTCGCAAACATCTCCGAGCCGCTTTTCAGCGAGGTCAGATACATCCAGTAGAGCGGAAAGAGATAGATGACGGCAAGCACGATGGCGATTGCCAGCATCAACCGGTTGCGGGTCGTGATACTCATCCGCGCACCTCATGCCGTGTCGAGCGCACATAAACGACGGAAGCCAGCATGACGAAAACGATCATGATGACGGAGATTGTCGCGCCCTTGCCGAAATCATATTGCCGGAACGAAAGATCCCAGGCCCAATATTGCGCCACGTTGGAACTGTTGTTGGGCCCGCCATCGGTGATGGCGGCGAAAAGATCGAACTGCTGAAGCGTGAAGATCAGGCCGAGCGAGATGATCGCGCCGATGGTGGAACGCATCATCGGCAGGGTGATGGTGTAGAAACGCTGCCAGGCGTTCGCGCCATCCAGTTCCGCCGCTTCGTAGAGATCGCCGGGGATGGAGGCGAGGCCGACAGAAAGAAGGATCATGTTGAACGAGGTGCCGAGCCAGATATTGGCGATGACAACGGCCCAGAGCGAAAAATTCGCGTCCGATCGCCAGAAGATATTGCCTGAGATCATGCCGCTTTCCCGCAGGAAGAAATTCAGCACGCCGAAATCGCCCGACAATATCCAGTTCCAGATCGCGCCGACGACGAGGCCGGGCATGACCCAGGAAACGAGGAACAGCCCGCGCAGCCAGGTGGCGCCGGGAAAGTTCACCCAGAAGAACAGCGCCAGACCGAAGCCGATGGCAAATTGCCCGGCAATCGAGGTGACGACAAAGGTGACGGTGTTGAAAAGGATCGGCAATGTTTCCGGTTGCCGGAACAGGTCGATATAATTCTTGAAGCCGACGAAGGGGCGCACGAAGGTGCCCAGGCTGAACATGTCGACTTCCTGAAAGCTCATGACGATGTTGTAGATGAGCGGCAGCCCCGCCATGACGAACAGGAAGCCCAAAGGAAAAGCGACGAGGATGAGGTCGAAACCACGACCGTCGCTGACGCTGGAAAACAGTTTTTTCATGAAACCTCCTCACAAGCTCCGATCGGGGCCGCCGCTGCATTAAGCAGCAGGCAGCCCCACCGGGAGGAACCCCTTGGATGGGGCCGGGTGAACCCGGCCGCCCGCCCAGACAGATCAGCCTTCGATCAGCTTTATCTTTTCAGCGGCCTGATCGAGCGCGGCCTTCGGCGTCATCTGACCCGACAGGGCGCCCTGGATAGCGTCCTGGATCGCCTTGGAAATCTTCGGCCATTCAGGCGAGGGACCACGCGGCTGCGCATATTTGAGTTGCTCGATAAAGGTCTTGAGCGCTTCGTCCTTCAGCGCGTTGCCGGTGGGCGGAACGGGAATATCGGAACGCGCCGGCAATTGCCCGAAGTTCTTGAACATGTCCTTGTCCTGCGAGGCGAAAAATTCGATGGCCTTGAAGGCTTCGGCGGGATGTTTGCTCTTGGAGAAGATCGCCCAGTTATAGTCGCCCATGGCCGAAGACCGCGGCGCGTCCGGCGTCGGAACCGGCAGTAGCGTTACGCCCCAGTCGAACTTGGCGTCCTTGAGCATGCGGTCGATTTCCCAAGGACCGGAGATCGCCATGGCCGCGTTGCCGGCGTTGAAGGTGGCGGTGGAATCCCACTGGCTGCGCGTCAGCGTATCCGGCGAGGCCAGCTTTTCACTGAGAAGGGTCTTCCATGTTTCAAGCGCCTTCACCGCGCCATCGGTATTGATGTTTTTGTAGGTGGCGCCGGCCATCTGCGCCCATGGCAGAAACTGGAAGGTGCCCTCCTCGTTGGCCTTGGCGCTGAAGCTGATGCCGTAAACATTCTTGGCGGGGTTGGTCAGCTTGCGGGCAGCTTCCACAAGCTCGTCCCAGGTCTGCGGCGGTTTTGCCGCATCGAGACCGGCTGCCTTGAACAGGTCCTTGTTGTAATAGAGTGCGATCGTATTCGTCGCCTTCGGGACGCCGAAATATTTGCCGTCCCAGGTTACGGATTTCAGCGGGCCCGGAAAATAGTTTGCCGTCTTGATGACGTCCGACTTCGCAATCATATCCGTCACGTCAAGAAACGCGCCACGTGCGGCGAACATGGCGTGGTTTGGGTTGTCGATGGCGATGATATCGGGCGCGTTGCCGGTCGAGTAGGCGCGCATGGATTCGCTCACCACATCATCGAACTGCAATTGCCGGTATTCGATCTTGATGCCGTTATTGAGCTTGTTGAACTCGTTCACGAGGTTGGGTGCCGGCTGGATGTCCCTGTCCAGCGACCAGAGGGTCAAGGTGACATCTTCCGCATGCGCCACCATCGCACCGGCGGATACGCCTGCCAGAACAAGCGCACCGGCGATCATGCATTTCGCGATACCCATAATAATCTCCTCCTCTTGGTTATCGTCTCTGCAATTACTGGAAGCCTTCTCCCAAAGGCTTCCATTCCTCAGGTGGGATCGACGACAAAATCGCCGCCCCGGCAATGTTTCAGATAGTTCAGGCCGTGTACCTGTCCCGTCATTTCCAGCGTGTCGCGATAGACGGGGTCATGCCAGCCTTCGATGTCGATCGAGCCGGACCAGCCGGCCAGGCGCAGTTCCGAAATAATGTCCGTCCAGTTGCTGTCGCCGAAGCCCGGCGTGCGCATGAAGACGAATTTTTCCTTGCCGAAAATCCCATGTTCACGAATGACATCCCAACGAATGGTCGCATCCTTGCCGTGCACGTGGAAAATCTTGTCCGCCCATTTGCGGATCTGCGGCAGCGGATCGATGAGATAAACCATCTGGTGGCAGGGTTCCCATTCGATGCCGATATTCTCGTCCGGCGTTTCGTTGAACATCAGTTCCCACGCATCCGGATTATGGGCGATGTTCCAGTCGCCGGTTTGCCAGTTGCCATCCATGGCGCAATTTTCAAAGGCGATCTTCACGCCCTTGTCCGCTGCGCGTTTGGCAAGCTCGCTCCAGATTTCCTTGTAACGGGGCAGGCTCTCGGGCAGCGGCTTTCCGCGCAGGCGGCCGGTGAAACCGGCAACGCAGGTGGCACCGAAGTGATGGGCATTGTCGATGCAGTCTTTCCAGCCCTGCAAGGTCTGAAGGTCGATTTCCGTTTCCTCCAGCGGATTGCCGAACATGCCGAGCGTGCCGATGGTGATGTCGCGGTCACCGATCGCGTCAAGTGAACGCTTGCCAAGCTCGGCAAGGTCCTGGCCGTTGGTCGTCTGCCAGAAGAACGGTTCGAAGCTCTCGAAACCAAGATCGGCTATCTGCCCGATGCGTTCAGCTGCCTGTCCCTTGGTGGCGCTGACCATGGTGCCGATGCGGATGGATTTTGCCGGATTGCTCACGTCTGTCGGTCCTTATGCTGCGATGGAAACGCGCTGGCCGATGCGGGCGCTTTCAATCGCGCCGATCACCATTGCCAGGCTGTTGATGTTGTCGAAGGAGGCCGTTTCCGGCATCTGGCCGGTACGGATGGATTGAAGAAACGAGAGTATGACGCTGGCGTGGCCGTGCGTATCCTTCTCGGAAATACTGTCGGAAACGTTTACGGTCTTGAATCCGCGTAGAAGACCCGGCTCTCCGCCGGCGACGGATGCGGAGAAATTGTCTTCGCCGTCCCAGAGGATCATGCCCTTGGAGCCAATCAGCCGCCAGCGGGCTTCCCAACTGGTTCTTTCGCCTTCCGCGCACCAGGAGCCGCGATAGGTGAAGACCACATCGTTGGAGAATTCGAATATGGCATTGGCGCTTGCCCCGTGGGCGTACCAGGAGCCTGCCGGATTTTTCTCCACGCAAAACACGGAGAGCGGCTTTTCATCGGCGACGAAACGCGCCGCATCGAAAGTGTGGATCGCCATGTCGAGAAGAAGAACGTTCTTCATCTCCTCGCGGAAACCGCCGAAATGGGGCCCGAGGAAAAAGTCGCAGTGAATGGCCGTCAAATCACCGATAATGCCGTCTTCCACGGCCCGGCGCAGCCGCCGGATACCGGAGATAAAGCGCCGGTTTTGCACCACAGCATGAATTTTTCCGGCCTTTTCCGCCAGTTCCACCAGCTTTTCGGCTTCTTCCATCGAGGCCGCAAGCGGCTTTTCGCTGAGCACATGACACCCGGCTGCAAGACCGGTTTCAACCACGGCATACCGTGCCTGCGGGATGACGACATCGAACAGGATGTCGGCTTTGGTCCGTGCGAGAACATCGCGGAGATCGACGCCGATGATGACGTCGGTGAGGGAGAATTCTTCGGCAAGCGCGCGTGCCGTGTCTTCGTTCAGATCGACGAACCCGACGATCTTGATCGCGCCGAGAATGTCCGGCGTCGATTGAATGGCGCGCAGCCAGCCTCTGGCCATAGCTCCGCACCCGCATAAAACGGCATTGTATGTCATCTTCTCTCCCCGCTCTCTGGGCAAACTCCTCTTTGCGCAGAGCATCGTAAACGTTTACGACACTAGGATGATCATGTTAGATATGTCAATACCGTTATTGGGGACCCATATTTGGTACCCGGCTCAGGAGGGGGAGTGCATGAAAGGAATTCGTCAGCTTGCCGATTATCTGGAGATATCGATAGGCACCGTTTCCCGTGCCTTGAACGGCAAGCCCGACGTTAACGAGGAGACGCGGCGGCGTGTTCTGGAGGCCGCGGAAAAACTTGGCTATGTCGCAAACCAGTCAGGCCGCAGCCTCAGGCAGGGGACGACTAACGTCATCGGCCTGATGACCGGCAGCGACGCGCAGACGGTGGAGAACTCCGACAACTTCTTCATGGGAGTGACGGATGGTTTGCAAAGCGTGTTTTCCGCTCACAATCTCGATCTTATCGTTCTGCCGTGTCCGGGTGAGGAAGACCCGGACGAATATCTCAAGCGCATGGTGGCGCGCCGCATGGTGGATGCGATGATCATTTCCTCGACCCGCCGTGTCGATAAGCGTGTCGATTTTTTAAAGCAGACCCGCTTGCCTTTCGTAACGCTCGGCCGCACCTCTTCCAGCGCCGATCATGCGTGGATCGATCTCGATTTCGAAGAGGTTGCGCGCAGTGCCGTCAACCGGCTCGCCGCTGCCGGCCATCGCACCATTGCGGTTGCTGCACCCGATAGCGACGTCAATCTCGGTTATGTTTTCATGGAGGGGTACCGGCGCGGACTGGAGGAGAACGGCATTGCTTACGATCCCTCTCTGGTCATCCGGGCGAAATCGAGCGAGCAGGGCGGATATCACGCCGCCAGCGAGTGGCTACAGATGCGGCCGCGGCCAACCGCGCTTGTGCTGATCTATGAGTTGATGGCCCTTGGCCTTTATCGCCGTCTGGCGGAAGTGGGTCTGAAACCGGGACGGGATCTTGCGGTCATCGGTTTTCGCGATGGTCCACGCGGCCAGTTTCTCGAACCGCGATTGACCAGTTTCCGCATGTCCCTGCACGATCTCGGTGTAATGGTCGCGCAGACGCTTCTGTCTACCATGCCGGCCTATGCGCCGTTTTACCCAAATCAGGCGCGTTACTGCGTCTGGCCGATGCAGCTTGTCGCCGGAGAGAGCGACCCAGGCCCCGCATCTTTATAAGCGTGGCGTCAAAGCTTGTGGTCTCGAATGGTCGCAACGCCGAACGGATTGAATTTATATTCGTCCTCCTCATACCGCGTGTCATCGGACAGGTCGGCACGACGATCCTTCACGGCCGCTTCAACCCCGTCGCGTGTCATTTGATCGGCGATATCGTCAATCAGCGCGGCGATCTTCAGCTGCTCGCTATTTGTTGAGGGCTGCTGCTGGTCTTTTTGAGTGAAGTGTATCTCCACGTCAGGCAATCCGACCAGATGAAAGCCGACGCTCCCCATTCCGTCGGCATCGCCGCCGATGGGCCGGCGCGCGAAGGCTAGACGGCAGGTTCTGGCGAATGCCAGGGCGTCGTTTGCGGTCGCGTTACGGCGCGACTGTTCGAAGAGTTCCTTCCACCGCTGCACGCCATGGGCAACGCCGGCGCTTTCACCCTTTACGGCAACTGCGCCACTATCGAGCATGTGGTGCACGAACATCAGGGCTTTACCGCAGGTCGCCACGGCTGTTTCCGCTGCCATTGACGGGCCAAGCACATAAAGAACCGAGCCGTGGCCTGCGACTGCCTCCTCGTCACTCTCCTGATAGGCGTCCGGCTCGACACGATCCCAGCAGACATTGAAGGAGCGTTCCATCCTGTCGTCCGGTTCATCCTGCGAATAATCCTCATCGAGACTGAAATCGCCGGCAAATTTATCGATAGCGGCGCGAGCGCTCTGCCGCAGCGCTGCCAGACCATTTTCCGGGCCGAGAAAACAAAGGACATGGCGGGGTTTGTATTCGGAGCGGGATTCGGCAACTGCCGCAACGTTGCTCGCGGCCTTGCCGACAGACGGTCTTCCCAGCACAAGGCCACCTAAAAGCGCGAGAACGCCACGACGCTCTGAATTCATCCCATACCCCCCACGGCTCCCCTAAACAGGATCGGGGACTTTTATACCGGTACGGGCAAGTCTGACCATATCAAATACGTTGATCTATTTTTTGCAGGGCCCGACTTTTGGCAGGTGAACAGCAAAGCCTCAAGGTTGCGGCAACAACACGCCGACGGCGAATTCTTCGTCCGTTGTCGTGTGGCCAATCTGCGTTTTGCGATATTCGCTGGGGCTGAAGCCGCGCTCGGCACGAAGTGTACGGGAAAGGTGTGGGGCATCGCAAAACCCGGTGGCGAGCGCAATCTGGGTGATCGGGTCACGCGTGGTGCGCAGGAGGGAAAGGGCGCGGTCGAGCCGCAGCTCAAGATAGACCTTGGAGGGCGTTGCTTTCAGGTCTCCAAGGAAACGCCGTTCGAGGCTGCGTCGGCCAAGGCCGAGATCGCGCGCAAGTTCGAGCACGGTTCTCGGAACCTCGATGTTCTGCTGCATGCGCAGGATCGCCTTTCTGACCAGGGGATCGGTTGCCGTTCTGGTGCTCTGCTGGCCTGGCTGGGGTTTTTCGCCGCTGAGCGCACTGTCGATCATCATGATATTGAGGCTTTTGATGGCGGCCGACTGGCCGACATGGCGCTCCACAAGGAACGCCGCCAGATGCGCAGCACCATGGCCGCCCGAACAGGTCAGGCGGTTACGATCTATGACGAAGAGCTGGTCGGAGACCATCTGCTCGGCGTCGAACCGGTCCAGAAAATCCTGATGGTGGAACCAGCTGACGCAGCAGCGATAACCATCCAGCAGGCCGGCTTCATGTAGAATGAAAACGCCGGTGCAGAGCCCGATAAGGGGAGTGCCCGCTGCCGCACGGTCTTTCAGGAACCGCAATGCCTCCGGCGGCAGGGCGCTGTGGTCGCTGATCAATCCGCCGACAACAACGATATAGTCGTAATGCACCGCGTCGATGAGCCGCGTATCCGGTTGCACCTTCACACCACAGCTCGATTGCACATTGCCAAGGGTCGCCGACAGCACGGACCATTCGCACAGGATCGGCCGGGAACGGTCAGCCTCATCGGCGGCAAGACGCAGCACATCGACGAAATTGGCGAAGGCCGACAGCGTGAACCGGTCGGCGAGCAGGAAGGCGACGCTGAGGCGTTTCTTGGCGCGATGAGAGCTCATGGCGCAAATATTCACGCAATCAGACGCGATTGTCCAGCCCGGCCGCTGTAAATCTCCGTAGGCTTTTGAATACCGAGAGTTCCAACCAGCAGGCCCGCTCATGACGCGTTTTAATGCCTTCAATCTCCTGCGGAATGCCCTGACCGGCCACAAGAACTGGGACGAGCAATGGCCCGACAGTCAGCCAAAAGCCGAATATGACGTGGTCATCGTCGGCGCCGGCGGCCATGGTCTGGGTGCGGCCTATTATCTGGCCAGCCAGCACGGTATCACCAATGTCGCTGTCATCGACAAGGGCTGGCTCGGCGGCGGCAATACCGGCCGCAACACGACCATCATCCGCTCCAACTATCTCTACGACGAAAGCGCGCGTCTTTACGATCACGCCGTCGATTTGTGGGAGAACTTGAGCCAGGAACTGAACTACAACGTCATGTATTCGCGGCGCGGCGTGCTGATGCTCGCCCATAATGTCCACGATGTGCAGAGCTTCAAGCGCCACATCCATTCCAACCGTTTGAACGGTGTCGACAATCGCTGGCTTACCCCGGAAGAATGCAAGGAATATTGTCCGCCGCTGAGCATATCGCCAAACGCCCGCTACCCGGTGATGGGCGGTGCGCTTCAGGAACGCGCCGGCACGGCGCGCCACGATGCGGTTGCCTGGGGTTATGCGCGCGGTGCTGCCGCCCGTGGCGTCGATATCATCCAGAATTGCCCGGTCACCGCCATTCGCCGCAACGCCGACGGGTCCGTCGCGGGTGTCGAAACGGCGCGGGGTTTCATCAAGGCGAAAAAAGTTGCGGTTTCCGCCGCTGGCCATACGTCCGTTGTCATGGATACCGCAGGCGTGCGCCTGCCGCTCGAAAGCTATCCGCTGCAGGCTTTGGTATCCGAGCCGATCAAGCCGATCTTCCCCTGCGTGGTCATGTCGAATGCGGTTCACGCCTATATCAGCCAGTCCGACAAGGGTGAGCTGGTGATCGGTTCGGGTACGGACCAGTATACCTCTTATTCGCAGCGCGGCGGCCTGCCGCTGATCGAACATACGATCGCCGCCATCGTCGAAATCTTCCCGATCTTCAACCGCATGCGGATGCTGCGCAAATGGGGCGGCATTGTTGATGTCACGCCGGATCGCTCGGCCATTCTCGGCAAGACGCCGGTCGACGGGCTTTATGTGAATTGCGGCTGGGGCACGGGTGGTTTCAAGGCCACGCCGGGCGCTGCCCACACCTTCGCCTGGACCATCGCGAAAAACGAACCGCACCCGATCAACGCGCCTTTCACGCTGGAGCGTTTCCGCTCCGGCCGCCTGATCGACGAGGCCGCCGCCGCTGCCGTGGCGCACTGAGGAGCTAACCCATGCTGCTGATCCGTTGCCCCTATTGCCATGAAACGCTGCCCGAAGCCGAATTCACCTATGCCGGGCAGGCCCATGTCGTGCGTGCGGCCGACCCCTCATCTCAGAGTGATGAACAGTGGGAAGAATTCCTGTTCATCCGCGAAAACGCCAAGGGGCCGCATTTCGAGCGCTGGCGGCACCTGCATGGCTGTGGCCGCTTCTTCAATGCCGTGCGTGACACGGTGAGCGACCGGTTCCTCACGACCTATCGCGCGGGCGAACCGCGTCCAGAGCTTTCTTCCCTGACCCGCGCACCAGCCAGCTCCGAGGTGTCGAAATGAACTCCTATCGCGTTTCCGGCCGTGGCCGGGTGGATGCCGCCCGCTCGGTAAGCTTCACCTTCGATGGGAAGACCTATCGCGGCGTAAAGGGGGATACGGTCGCCTCCGCGCTTCTTGCCAATGGCGTACATCTCATGGGCCGCTCGTTCAAATACCACCGCCCGCGCGGCCCTGTAGCGGCGGGTTCCGAGGAGCCGAATGCGCTGATCGGCACCCGCCGCGGCTCCGGCCGGTTCGAGCCAAATACCCGCGCCACGGTGCAGGAAATCTGGAGCGGGCTGGAAACCACCTCTCAGAACAAATATCCGAGCCTGAAATTCGATATCGGCGCAGTCAACGACATGGCCTATATGCTGTTTTCGGCGGGCTTTTACTACAAGACCTTCATGTGGCCCAAGAGCTTCTGGAACAAGGTCTATGAGCCCTTCATCCGCGCGGCGGCCGGTCTCGGCGTCTCGCCCACGGAAGAAGACCCCGATACCTATGCCTCGCGCAACCTGCATTGCGACGTGTTGATCGTCGGCGCCGGTCCTGCGGGTCTGGCTGCGGCGCGCGCAGCGGCGGTCGATGGTCTCAAGGTCGTGCTGGTGGACGAAAATGCCGAAGCCGGCGGGACGCTGCTGTCCGAGCCGCAGGCGCAGATTGACGGCCAGCCAGCATGGAACTGGCTGGCGGACGAGTTGAAGGCGATGAAGGAGCGCGGCGTCAGGGTCATGACCCGCACGACGGCGATTGCCTACTACCACCAGAACATGATTGGGCTTTGCGAAAAGCTGACCGACCATCTCGAAACCGTGACCAAGGACATGCCGCGTGAACGCCTGTGGCGGGTGCGGGCGCGCCATGTGGTGCTGGCGCAGGGGGCTCTCGAAAAACCGCTGGTCTTCCATGGCAATGATCGGCCGGGCGTGATGCTGGCGGGCTCCGCCCAGACCTATCTGAACCGCTATGGCGTCAAGGTCGGCAACAGGCCGGTGGTGGTGACGAGTCATGACAGCGCCTGGTATGCCGCCTTCGATCTTCATGGCGCAGGCGCGCGGGTGCAGGCCATCGTCGATACCCGTGCGAAGGTGCGCGAGGAACTGGTGAACGAGGCGCGCGCGCTCGGCATTCCGGTGCGGCTGTCGCATACCGTGACGGCGACTTCGGGCCGGTTGCGTGTGAAATCAGTCCGCGTCAATCCGGTGAATGGCTCCACGGTCGGCGCGGGGCAGGAAATCGCCTGCGATGCGTTGCTGATGTCTGGCGGCTGGACGCCGTCGCTGCATCTGTTTTCCCATACGCAGGGCAAGCTTGCCTGGGATGACCAGCGGACCACCTTCCTGCCGGCCATGACCAATGAGGATTGTGCAATTGCTGGCGCCGGGCGCGGGCTTTGGGGCATTGAAGCGGTGCTTAAGGATGGCGCCGAGCAGGGCCGGAAGATCGCTGCAGCCCTGGGCAAGACGGGCGATACCCGCGACTATGCGGTGGAGCACGACCGCACCGGCAGCGGCGTATCGCTGACGGAATTGCCGAGCGATCGCGATGCCGGCAAGGCCAAGGCCTTCGTCGATTACCAGAACGACGTGACCGCAAAGGATCTGCGGCTGGCCGTGCGCGAGGGCATGCGCTCCATCGAGCACGTCAAGCGCTACACCACCAACGGCATGGCGACCGATCAGGGCAAGATGTCCAATATCAACGGCCTCAACATCGCGGCAGAAGCGCTCGGCAAACGCCAGCCGGAAGTAGGCCTGACGACCTTCCGCCCACCCTATACGCCGACGACCTTCGGCGCTTTCGCCGGTTATCATCGCGGCCAGCATTTCGAGGTGACGCGCAAGACGCAGATCGACAGCTGGGCTGAGGAGCACGGTGCGGTTTACGAACCGGTCGGCCAATGGCGGCGCGCCTGGTACTTCCCCAAACCAGGTGAAGACATGGATGCGGCAGTCGGCCGCGAATGTCGGGCGGTGCGGCAAAGCCTCGGCATGTTCGACGCCTCGACGCTCGGCAAGATCGAGGTCGTCGGGCCGGATGCGGTCGAGTTCATGAACCGCATGTACACCAACCCGTGGTCGAAGCTCGCGCCCGGCCGCTGCCGTTACGGCTTGCTTCTGGGTGATGACGGCTTCATTCGCGACGACGGCGTCATCGGCCGCATGACCGAGGATCGCTTCCACGTCACCACCACCACCGGCGGTGCGGCAAGGGTGATGAACATGATGGAGGATTACCTCCAGACCGAATGGCCGGATCTCAACGTCTGGCTGACTTCCACCACCGAGCAATGGTCTACCATTGCGCTCAACGGCCCGAATGCGGCAAAGCTGCTCGCTCCGTTGGTCGAGGGCGTCGAGCTGACGGAAGAGGCTTTCCCGCATATGTCCTGCGCGGAATGCACGGTGGCCGGCATGCCGGCGCGTCTGTTCCGGGTGTCGTTCACCGGCGAGATCGGCTTCGAAGTCAACGTGCCCGCGCCGCTTGGCCGCAAGCTCTGGGAAATCCTGTGGGAGGCCGGCCAGCAATACGGCATCACCGCCTATGGCACGGAAACCATGCATGTGCTGCGTGCCGAAAAGGGTTACATCATCGTCGGCCAGGATACCGACGGCACGGTCACGCCCTATGATGCCGCGATGGGCTGGGCCGTGGGCAAGACCAAACCGGATTTCGTCGGCAAGCGTGGCCTCGCGCGCCCCGATCTCGTCGCCAAGGGCCGTCGTCACCTCGTCGGTCTTCTGACCGAAGACCGCTCGAAGCTGGAAGAGGGCGCGCAGATTGTCTTCGATCCGAAGCAGCCTATCCCGATGAAAATGGTCGGTCATGTCACCTCATCCTATCATTCGGATGCGGTTGGCCAGCCGATTGCGCTGGCGCTGGTCGAGGGCGGCCATGAGCGGATGGGAGAGACCGTCTATATTCCAATGCCCGAACGCACGATTGCCGCAAAAATCACCGGGATGGTCTTTGTCGATCCCGAAAACACCCGCCTGAAGATCTGACCCGGAGATGACAATGAATATGCGCGTTTCCTCCCCCGTTCCCGGCACGCTGGCCGAGAGCAAAGCAGCCCGGGTCAGCATATTGGCTGCGCAGGGGCGGCTGTCGCTGCGTGCGCGCGGCGATCTGGTGCCGCTCAATACAGCCCTTGGCCTGACCTTGCCCGACCGGATCGGCGCTCGCACTGCTGCAGGCGAAATCGAGGCCGTGCGCCTTGGCCCCGACGAATGGACGATCCTTGCTCCCGTTGGCGCGGTCGACGGGGTGATTGCGGCCTGCGCTGGCGTTTATGCCGGCCATCCGCATAGTCTCGTCGACATTTCCGGAAGGGAAGTGACGCTGGCGATCAAGGGGCCGCTCGCCGCCGAGCTTTTGACACTCGGCTGCGCCCGCGACATCGACACCATTCCGGTTGGCGAGGCCCGCAGAACGATTTTCGATGGCGTGACCGTGGTGCTGTGGCGCGATGCGCCGGATGGTTTCCGTATGGATATCTGGAACAGTTTCGCGCCGCATCTCGGCCATTTGCTTGAAACCGGCTGCAAGGAACTTGCCGCCGAAATCGCCTGATCCTTGAGGAGGAAACAATGCTCAACCGTCTGTCCCATAATGCCGTTTCGGATACGGTGATCGCCGACGCCATCGCCGAGGAACTCGATCGCCAGAAAACCCAGATTGAACTGATCGCTTCGGAGAATATCGTGTCCGCCGACGTTCTGGCGGCGCAAGGCTCGGTGCTGACCAACAAATATGCCGAAGGTTATCCCGGCAAACGCTATTATGGCGGCTGCGAATTCGTCGACAAGGTCGAGCAGGTCGCCATCGACCGGCTGAAGCAACTTTTCGGCGCGGAGTTCGCGAACGTTCAGCCGCATTCCGGCGCGCAGGCCAATCAGGCGGTGTTTCTGGCACTTCTTCAGCCGGGCGACCGGATCATGGGGCTTTCGCTGGCCCATGGCGGCCACCTGACCCACGGTTCGCCGGTCACCATGTCGGGCAAGTGGTTCGATGTCGTCTCCTATGAGGTGGATGCAGAGACGCATCTGATCGATATGGAAAAGGTTCGGGCAAAGGCGATGGAAACCAGGCCGAAGCTGATCGTCGCAGGCGCCTCGGCCTATCCGCGCCAGATCGATTTCGAGGGCTTCCGCAAGATCGCCGACGAGGTTGGCGCATGGCTGATGGTCGACATGGCCCATTATGCCGGCCTGATCGCCGGCGGCAAATATCCAAATCCGGTGCCGCACGCCCATGTCGTCACCTCCACCACCCACAAGACCCTGCGCGGCCCTCGCGGCGGCGTGATTTTGACCAACGATGCCGATCTGGCAAAGAAGCTGAATTCGGCCGTCTTCCCCGGCAATCAGGGCGGCCCGCTGATGCATGTCATCGCTGCCAAGGCCGTTGCCTTCGGCGAGGCGCTGCGGCCGGACTTTGCCGACTACGCCGGTCAGGTCATAGCCAATGCGCAGGCTCTGGCGCGAGTGCTGACGGATGGCGGTCTGGGGATCGTGTCTGGTGGAACCGACAGCCACATGGTTCTGGTCGATCTGCGTCCGAAGGGCGTTACCGGTAAGGTTGCCGAAATCGCTCTTGAGCGGGCAGGCCTCACCTGCAACAAGAACTCCATTCCCAACGACCCGGAAAAGCCCTTCGTCACCTCGGGCATCCGGCTCGGCAGTTCGGCCGGCACAACGCGCGGTTTTGGCGTGGCCGAATTTGAGCGGATCGGCGTGCTGATCCTGCGCGTCATCGACGCGCTGGCTGTCAGTGCCGAAGGCAATGCTGAGATTGAGGCGAACGTGCGGGCCGAGGTTGCTGCGCTGTGTGAGGACTTCCCGATCTACGGCGCGTAACACGCTATTATCGGTCTCGTTAGCCATGATCGGGCAGGGCGGCATCACCGCCAATGTGCCCGATCGCTGATCCATCAAGGGGAGCAGGATTTGACCAGCTATGTCATGAAAGTCTCGTGCCCGGCACGCAGCGGCATCGTTGCCGCCGTGTCCGGATATCTCGCGCGGTCCGGCTGCAACATCAACGACAGTTCGCAATTCACCGACCTGGAAACGGGCCGCTTTTTCATGCGGCTGAGCTTCGTTTCGGAGGAAGGGATCGAACCCGCTGCTCTCGTCGCAGGGTTCGCTTCCGTCGCCGCCGATTTCGACATGGAATACCATATCCATGATCTCTCGCGGAAAACGAAAGTCGTGATCATGGTTTCACGCTTCGGCCATTGCCTGAACGATCTGCTCTATCGTTCCCACATTGGTGCATTGCCTGTGGAGATTGTCGCTGTCATCTCCAATCACCTAGAGTACCAGAAGCAGGTGGTGAACGAGGATATTCCCTTTCACCACATTCGCGTCACGCCGGAGACGAAACCGGAAGCCGAGGCGGCCATACTGCAGGTGGTGCGCGATGCAGGCGCCGAACTCGTCGTGCTGGCGCGCTACATGCAGGTTCTGTCGGAACGGCTGTGCCAGGAAATGTCTGGCCGCATCATCAACATCCACCACTCCTTCCTGCCTTCCTTCAAGGGCGCAAACCCTTACAAGCAGGCCTATGAGCGCGGCGTGCGACTGATCGGCGCGACGGCCCATTACGTCACCGCTGATCTCGATGAAGGCCCGATCATCGAACAGGACACGATCCGCGTCACCCATGCCCAGAGCGGCATGGATTATGTGAGCCTCGGGAGGGACGTGGAAAGCCAGGTTCTGGCGCGCGCCATTCATGCCCATATCCATCACCGTGTCTTCCTCAACGGCAACAAGACCGTGGTGTTTCCAGCTTCGCCGGGCGAATATATGTCCGAACGAATGGGCTAAGGTTGGGGCGCGGTTGCCGGAGGCCTATTCTTCCACCGGCCCCGTCCCGTCGCTTGCTTCGGGCTCCTGTGGCCGCGCGCTTCGTGTAGATGCGGGATAGGCGCCCGCCATGCTGGCGAACTGGATGTCGTTTTGCGCAAAGGCATCCTTCAGCATCGAATAAGCCTTGCGGCGCACCATGGAGGATTGCCCGCCGGCGCGCAGCATCATGCCGAAACCAAGCGTCATGCCATATTCGCCGAATTGTTCGACGCCCTTTAGCTTGACGGTTTCGATCAGGAACGGTCCGAATTCCGGGTCTTCCTTCAGCGCCTTGCCGATCTCCCTGGTAATGGCCCGGACCTTGGCAATGTCAGTATCGAAGGCGACCGTGACGAGGAATTTGTCGATCGACCAGTCGCGGCTCATATTTTCGACGGCGCCGAGCGATCCGAACGGGACGGTGAAAATCGGGCCGCGATGGTGCCGCAGTTTGACCGAGCGGATGCTGAAGGATTCCACGGTGCCGCGATAGGAACCGCTCTGGATGTATTCGCCGACGCGGAAGGCGTCGTCGATCATGTAGAACACGCCGCTGATGATGTCCTTGACCAGCGTCTGCGAACCGAAACCGATGGCGATGCCGAAGATGCCGGCGCTCGCCAGCAGCGGCCCGATATTGACGCCGAGTTCCGAAAGTGCCGTCATGACCGCAACCGCGGCGATGATGATGCCGAGCATGTTGCGAAGGATCGGCAAAATGGTCAAAAGCCGGTCATCTTGCGGCTGGCCCCCACCCGGTTGGCCGCTCATCGGGTTGCCGGCGGGTGTACTCAACTCCAGCCGCCGTGCGATCATCTACTTGATCGCGATCCAGACGAGATCGGCAAGAAGCAGGATCAGCGCCCCGTGCAGGACGCCGACGACGATCGACGTCAGCAATGCGCCATCGGGCAGGGAATTCGGATGCGCGCGCACGAGGAAGATCAGCCACAGGATGGCAGTCCCGACGATTGCAAGCCGCACGCCTCGCTCGACCAGTACCGGGCGAAGATCGGTTTCCCCATAGGTGCCGAAGTCGGTTGCCAGCTTTCGCGCCGCGATGCCAAGCGTCGAGGCAAGGCCGGGCAGAACCAGCGCATAAAGCCCGATCCAGAACAGGACCCCGGCGCCGGCGAGCCGCAACCCGAAGAGGATGATGAGGCCGAAGATCAGCGCGACATCGATTGACCTAGCCCGCTCCGAGCCGGGATCGCCGACCGGACGACGCCAGATCCAGATGCATGCGAGCAGGAACAGCAGGCCGACCATGGCGGAGGACAGAAGCCCAAGCGTGTCACGCGGGACATCGAGATTCTCGAGCGTCCTGAGTAATGCCCAGAAGACGCTGGCAAGGGTCAGGAGCCATGTCCAGCGGACGATCCAGAAATCGCGCCGGGCATTGGCCTCGCGGCCAACGACCCGCCGCAGCAGGCCCGTGAAGGCAAAAAGCAGCGGCAACGCGATGCTGGTTGCAAGCCAGGGCAGGAGAACGGCGCTCAGCAAAGGTGACCACTGGATGGCAAGGAACATGGCGGTGGCAGCAATGCCGTAGCCGAAGACGGGCAAAAGCCTCCGCGATACGACAGACGAGGCCTCCTTGCCGATATCCGCGCCGTTCCTGCGGGAGGCCTGCATCGCTATGATCCGGTTCGTGGTAATGCCGCCGGCAAGGCCCGCACCGAACAGGATGGATACGTGCAGCAAAAAGACGGCTGCACCGTAGTTTCTGATCTCGTCGCAAAGCCTTCCCAGCGCCGCGATGATCTGCGTGGACATGCCGGGCAGGTCCCTTGCGAGGCGGCCTAGGTGTTCGCGCCGCTTGCTTGCCCATTGGTCGAGATCGCTCAACTGGCTCTGCGGCGTCAGTTCTGGCGGCTGCTCTGTGCCGGCGGCCGCAAGCTTCTGTGTGAGAAGGGCACGAACATCGTCCTGTCCCAGAAGCTGTCGCAACTGGTCGACTTTCTGCTCTGTCGTCTGTTCCGTAGGGGCCGGTCTCGCTGGCGGCGGCAGTTCCTGCGCAGGCAGGCTCGCCGCGCCCAGTACGAAAACTGCGATGGCAGCCGCCATCACTCGGAAAAGGGAGGGAAGGGTGGTCATTGGTCCGCTCCACACCATCCAGGCAGATGCCGCGCATCGCGCGAGCGTGCCAGTTGCATCGCTTCCTCCACAGCGTCCTCGAAGGAATGTCGCAGCTTCTTGCCACCCACCCGGCGGCGCAGGAAATCCGCCCAGAGGAATTCACTGAAGGGAGCGTCTATTTTGGCAAAACCGCCAGCGTCGCGAACCGCGCCGGCCAGCGCGCGGAAGGGATCGTCCTTGAGATCGACGATCCGTTTGGGAAGGTTTTCGATGGGATGGCGCACGCCATCCACGTCGAAAGGATAGACGAAGTTGCGATGGTCCATCACCGACCAGAATTCCTGCCGGTCGAGATGGGAAAGATCGGCAACGATACTGGTCAGGACATGTTTCACGCCTTCCTCATGCAAAGCCAAAGCGAGGTGGTGGTGGTCCACCAGATAAAGACGTTGTTTGTGACCAAGGACGACGGGTACCATATGGTGTCCGAGGAAGTCGGCTCCCTTTTCCTCACGGATGGCGGCCCATTGCCGCCGCTTGTCCTCCACCTCGCGCAGACCGACTGTCATCTGCGTTGGTTTGAGTGAGGTGATTTCAACCGGGGTCAGATGCGGTTCAAGATTGTGTGACATGGCTGTCCTCCCGATGCATGGCCGCCGTCACGGCATCATCGACACTGAAATTGCTGCGCGCCACCATGTCGGATCCGCCGCCGGCAAGCAGCAGATCCTTCACATGGTCGTGCATGCGCGCATAATAGACCACGATGCTGCTGCGCTGCATCGCTGCATCGAACTCCAGCAACGCATCAAGCGCTGTGGAATCCAGTTCGAATGTTTCCTCAAGGCTGACAATCGCGATGTGCAGTTCCGGCCGCGCAACGATGTATTTGGTAACGGCGGCAAGGATCGGTTCCGCATTGCCGAAGAAAAGCGGCTGTGCGGGCCGGAGAATAATCATGCCTGACACATCCTTCGCATCCGGGTGGCGTTCCATGTCGACAAAGTCGTGGCTATCGCCCAGCCGGCCAAGATGCATGACATGCGGTAGGGAAAGCCGGCGAACGAAGACGGCGAAGGAAAGGGCGACGGCGACAAGCATGCCGTTCAGCACACCGAAGGCAAGTACGCCGGCTGCAGCGGCAAATGCCAGATAGGCGTCGTTGCCGAGCCGCCATAAACGGATGATCGGCGCGGGGTCGAGCGCATGCAGCAGCGCCACGGCGATCACGGCGGCAAGGACTGCTTCCGGGATGAAAGCGAACCAGCTGGCGGCGAGCAGGCTGAAGACCGCCAGGCCGATTGCGGCGATGGCAGAGGCAAGCCGGCTTTGCGGCCCAACCGCCTCGCTTGCTGCGCCTGCGGAAAAACCCGCACCAACCGGCATACCCTGCATGGCGGCGCTGGCGATATTGGCAAGCCCGAATGCTCTGAGCTCGCGATTGGAATCGACAATCTCGCCATGGCGAAGCGAAAAGCTTCGGATGGTGCCCCATGATTCCGCAAAGAGGATGAGGACGAGTGGCGGCGCGAACCGGGCAACATGCGCGACATTATCAAGCGACACCGAAAACGGGCCGGCCCATATGCCGGCAAGATCGATCTGGCCGACAACGGCGACGCCCCGACTTTGAAGGTTGAGCAGGATCGAGATGGCAATTCCTGCCACGATGACGACGAGGCTGCCGGGAATGGCGGGGCGCCTGCGCAGGAGAAGCAGCACGGCGAGTGCCACAACGCCGACGGCGATGCTTTCAAGGCTCCAGTCCTGCGGGCGGGAGAGGATTTGCAGGAGAATGGAAAGCGGCTCGCCCGACTGCGCCTTTATCCCGAAGAGGCTCGGCAATTGCTTTATGGTGATCAGAATGGCGAGGCCGAAGGCAAAACCGCGCAGCACGGGGCGCGAGATGACACTCGACAGGGCGCCGAGCCGCGTGGCAGCCGCAAGCAGAAACAGCAGGCCCACCAGAGCGACCGTAATGGCAACGAGCAGCATCTTTTGCGCTGGTGTGACCGAGAGCGTCGCAAGCATTGCCGCCAGGATTGCGGCGGAGGAGGATGTGGGCGAGACGACCGCAAAACGGCTCTGGCCAAAAATGGCATAGACGATGCAGCCCATGATGGCGGCAAGGATGGCGTGCTGGGCTGGAACACCGGCAATCCCCGAATAGGCTATCGCTTCCGGTAACATCAGGCCGGCAATCGACAACCCCGCCACCACATCGCGCCGGTTGAGTGTCATGGGCATGGAATTGCAACCGCATGGGCGGTGATAAGGGCAAGGACAATTCCACCGGTTAAGATCACGATTCTCCACCATGTTCCCGCGACGCGATGAAGGTTCACCCAATGCGCATACGAGTCAAAGTTTAAATCGCGCCCCCGAAATATTTCGGCTCTTCCGGATGTTGCTTAACGCTGGAGATCGTCCGGCAGGCAGGACGAGCGCCATTTCGGCCAGGCCGCTTCAGCCACCATACTGATCGTCCGTGACGTGCTCCATCCAGTCCACGACCTTGCCGTCTTTCACTTCCTGAAGCGCGATATGCGTCATGGCGACATCGGGTGCCGCCCCGTGCCAGTGCCTTTCGCCCGGTGCGAACCACACGGTATCGCCGGGGCGGATTTCTTCCACGGGGCCACCCTCGCGCTGCACCCTTCCAAACCCTGAAACCACGATCAGGGTCTGTCCGAGCGGGTGCGTGTGCCATGCGGTTCGCGCGCCTGGTTCGAAGGTGACCTGGGCGCCCTGCACCCGCTCTGCATCGAACGGGTTGAACAGAGGATCGATACGGACCGTGCCGGTAAACCATGCCTCGGGGCCTTTGGTTGAGGCCCGTGTTCCCGCGCGCAATATTTCCATGGTCATTCTCCTGACTGGTATCGTGTGGGGAGATTTGAAGCGGTAATGCCTCTCTTGTCCACTGGCGAGTGAAAATTCAGTCAGGCCGCATCGACCCTTGGTCACGGGTGACAGGAACCGGATCTCCGCTATGCCGAGACCCGGTTCCGCCTAAGCCAAAGCGTCAGCCGATCTGCGCGTTGTCGTCACGCTTGATGGCGATAACGGTGGAGCGCGGCAGCTTGCCTTCGCCATCCGGGAAGGGGGCGTCGGGGTGCTGGATGCCGACGAAGTGGGTACGCTTGTCGCCGGACCATGTCTGGCCGGTAACTTCAGAACCCTTCGGCGCGGTCAGGAAACGTTCGATACGGCCGGTGGCCGGATCGCCTGCCAGCATCTGGTTATTGCCCTGGCCGGCGAAGTTGCCCTCGTTGCTGTCCTCTCCGTCGGTCTGGATCCAGAGGAGACCGGTCGAATCGAACATCATGCCATCGGGCGAGTTGAACATGTTGCCTTCGTTGATGTTCGAAGAGCCGGCATAGGCATCCTTGTGAACGGTGGGGTTGCCGGCCATGCAGAACAGGTCCCATTTGAATCTGCCGTCCGCGTGATCGTCGTTTTCCGGGTACCAGCGCACGATCTGGCCGTATTCGTTCTTTTCGCGCGGGTTGGCAGCATTGATCGCCATGGCGTCGCCGCCAGCATTGGCGCGCAACTTGCCGTCTTTCATTTCGCCGCGACGGCTGTTGTTGGTAAGGGCGCAATAGGCTTCGATGGCGACCGGGTTGATGGCGACCCATTCCGGGCGGTCCATCGTTGTCGCGCCCACCTTGGAAGCGGCCTGACGGGTGAAGACGCAGATTTCATCGATCTTCATGCCTGTCGTCTCAGGCGTGAGAGCCAGCCATTCACCAGCGCCGTCGTCCGAGAACTTGGCGACGTAGAGCGTGCCTTCGTCTAGCAGTTTCGAGGTGTCGCCAACGGGCACGTAAATGCCGTTGGAGACGAATTTGTAGAGGAATTCGCCACGCTCGTCATCGCCCATGTAAACCACCACGCGGCCGTCACGCGCGATCACCACAGCGGCGTTTTCGTGCTTGATGCGGCCAAGGGCGGTGCGCTTGATCGGGGTGGAGGAGGCGTCCGAAGGATCGATCTCGACCACGTAACCGGCGCGGCGCGGCTCGTTGGGGTTCTTGGCGACATCGAAACGCGCATCGAACTTCTCATAGGCGTAACGGGTCTCGGCGACGATACCGTAGCGCTTGTAGTCATCCGGCAGCTTGAAGGCGGCATCAGTGGTACCGAAATAGCCGTTGAAGTTTTCCTCGCAGGTGAGGTAGGTGCCCCAGGGCGTGCGGCCGGCGCCGCAATTGTTGAAGGTCCCCAGACAGTCGACACCCTTCGGATCTGCGGCGGTCTTGACGAGGTCCGAGCCTGCGGCCGGGCCGGAAAGCTTCATCGGGGTGTTGTGGTGAATACGGCGGTTGAACGGGCTGTCGAGAACGATTTCCCAGCCTCCGGTGCCTTCCGCAACTTCCATGACGGTGACGCCCTGCATGTTCTGCAGGATCTTGACGTCGTCGGCCGTTTTCGGGTTGCCCTTTTCGGCATGCGGCAGGTTGGTTTCGGGGTTTACATATTCATGGTTGACGGCGATCAGCTGGTGATTGCCAACCATGAACAGTTCCATGCCGTCAGTATTTTCGCCGAAGACCTTGTCGGAGTTTTCAACGCTGACACCCTTGGCAGGGTCGAGGTCGGGCACGTTGGAGAACAGCGGCTGGCCCCACTTGGCGACTGGCTTCCAGCTGTAGCCTTCCGGCACGTGAATGGTGTGGTCGGTCGCGGCAGCCACCGGCTTGAAGGGGAAACGGCCGGCTGCCGCTTCCTGCGCTTCCGCCGAGGTGCTGGTCATCAGGTTGCCGAGCGTGCCCATGGCTGCTGCGGCCGAACCGAAGGCAAGCACGCCACCGAGAAAGCCGCGGCGGGAAATCGCGGTCTCGACCACGCGGTCGAAATCGGTTTCGGCCGGCGGCGGGTTTTGCAGCTCGTCCCACGCATCCCAGGAAAGCTTGCTCGTATCGATGTCGGTCATATCGTATCTCCACCGTTGCATGTTTGGAATCATTCCAACACGGTGCGTACCGTTTCAGTGTTTCACACAAATGACGGGAATAACGACTTTAAATATGATCTTCACAGGAAAGGATTCTGTATTTTTCCCTTAATGCGGGAGAAGGATACGGGTGAGCAAAAAGCCTTCGAAGCGGCAGAAGCGGAAAGGAATGTCCGTTCCCTTGCGCCACTCGCCGCTGATGTCGGTCGTCAGCCGAAGGGATGCTGAACCGCACTCTTCATAGCCGGAAAACTCCGCCGCCTCGAAAAAGAACAAACGTCTGACGGTCGGATAAAGCGCTTTGAACAGGCTTTCCTTGGCCGAAAAGATCAGCCCGGTCATGAAGGGATCGATGTCGATTCCAAAACTGAGGCGTTCGTTTGCGGTCAGTACCTGCGGGGCAATATCGCAAGCTTCCTCCTCGTTCAGAAGCCTTTCGATATCGATGCCAATGCCGCAGAACCGCTCGGAAGAGCCGGCAAGCGCAATTGCCCGCTCGTGGCTGTGGGAAATCGCGCCGACCACGCCTTCGGGCCAGATAGGGGCGCGATCCTCTCCCATGCCGGGAAAGGCGGCGCGGCCGGTCAGACGGCGTATGGCTTCGGCAGCGCATCTGCGCCCGGCGATAAATTCCGCCTTGCGTCTGGGCGCAGCGCGCAAAAGCTGCGGCGGCAAGGGAGGGGCCTTGCCGCCGCGCCCTTCTTCGGCGCTGTAATGAAGGGTGACGCAATGACAATCGCATCTGTCGTCCGGCCAAGGCCAGATGGCCTGGGGTGGATCGCCGGAAACAGCTTCGCCGTAAAACGCCGGCGCGTTGGCCATATCTGTCATCCTCATCACGCGGACCGATGCTCAGGCGGCAAGCGTGGCGCCGCCATCGACCACGATCTGCTGCATCGTCACATGGCCTGCCTGATCGGAGGCGAGGAACAGCACCGTGTCGGCGATGTCGTCCGGCCGCGCGATCTTGCCCAGCGGAATGCCGAGCTTGAACTGCTCGGGAAGACCGGCGACCAGTCGCTGTTTGCCGCTGGGATCGTTCAGCATGCCGGCCAGCATCGGCGTATCGGTGGAGCCGGGTGACACCACATTGCAGCGCACGCCATAGGGCGCGAGTTCAAGTGCTGCGCAATGGCTGAGGCTGACGAGTGCGGCCTTGGAAGCACAATAGGCGAGCATGCCGATGCGCGGCACAACGGCGGCGTTGGAGGCGATGTTGACGATTGCCCCGCGCCGCTGCCGCTTGAAGACGCCGCTCCATTGCCGCAGCAGGTAGAACGGCCCCGCAGCATTGACATCCATGCAGGCGTTCCAGTCCTGCGGCGTCAGGCTTTCGCTGTCGCCGAGCCGGAGGATGCCGGCGGCATTGACGAGAATGTCCAGCCCGCCCCATTCCTTCTCGATCGCCTTGCTCGCCGCCTCCACTGCCGCCGCGTCCGTGATGTCGAGCGTGATCTGGCGGAAGGTTGCATCGGTTGCATCGGCAATGAGGTCAAGGCCGATGACCTCGGCCCCTTCCTCGGTGAAACGCTCGGCGATGCGGCGGCCGATGCCCTGCGCGGCACCCGTCACCAGCACGCGCCGACCGTTAAATCTGTTCTGCATCATCTTGTCCGTCCGCTCAGGCCGCGAGCCGCTTTTCTTCGATCAGCGCCCACCAGGCAGAAAGCGTCGGTACGCGGGCAAGCTCCTCGAAGCCCACGATGACGCCGCGTTCCTTCAGTTCGCCGGCAAGCTTCATCACCTGCAGCGAATCCAGCCCATAGAAGATCAGGTTCTCATCCGGGTCGATGTCGCTCTCGTCCTCCACCATTTGCAGGACGCGGGCCTTCAGCCATTCGCTGATATCGGTGGTCTCTCCCGCGCCGGCAAGGCTTTCAGTGTCGATCACCACGCCGCAGCGTGTTGCCACATATTGCAGCGCCATGCGGTGTTCGGCTTCGGAAAAATCGGCGACGGCATCACCCAGCATGAAGGGCTGAATATCCTTCATGAAGGCTTCAACAGCCGTCATCATGCAGCCGATATGGGCATAGACGCCGCCGATGATGATCTGGTCGCGGCCCCACCCCTTCATACGCTCGGCAAGGTCTGAACGCTGGAAGGCGCTGTAGCGCCATTTGGTCAGCACCACATCGTCGGGCGTCGGCGCAAGCTTGTCCACGACCTTCTGCAACTCCGGGTCGACCACGGTCAGGCCCGGTCCCCACATGTCGTTCAGAAGCGCGCGGTCGGCGGCAGGCTGGTCGTGCGGCTGGGCGGTGTAGATGACCGGCACGCCGTTCTGAACCGCCCATGCCTTTACCTTTGCAAGATTGTCGATGAGGGTTGTCATCAACCTGCCGTCGGCCTCGTAGAACCGCAGGAAATAACGCTGCATGTCGTGGATGAGCAGCACGGCGCGCTTGGCGTCCGGCTGCCATTTGGTCTTGTTGGCCGGAAAGCTTGCTGCGACCGGCATCGGATAATCGGAAATGGTGGGGATCGTCATATTGACCTCGATAGTTTGGCGCATCGGCATGGGCGACACGCAATTTTCAAATGGTTGGGGCGTGCACGCTCCGTTACGCCGGGATGGGCGCTGCGAGCATGTCGCGTAGACGTTTCTTGTCGATCTTGCCGACGGCAGTAAGCGGCATGGTGTCGATGAAACGCACCCGGTCCGGCAGCTTGTAATCCGCAACACCCAGACCAGAGAGATGCTGGCGGATGGCCAGTGCCTTGAGAGCGGGATTGCGGGAAACGACGAAGACGCAGCTTTTTTCACCGAGGAGTTCGTCCTGCATCGCCACCAGTGCGGCATGCGTCACATCCGGATGCTGCAGGATCAGGTTTTCCACCTCTTCCGATGCGACCTTCTCGCCGCCGCGATTGATCTGGTCTTTCACCCGGCCAACCACCCGCAGGTAACCTTCGGGCGTGCGCTGAACGACATCGCCGGAATAATAAAAACCCTGGTTGTCGAAGACGCGCGCGCTGTGCTCGGCGGCGCGGTAATATCCGCGAAACGTATAGGGGCCGCGCGTCGCCAGCATGCCGGCTTCGCCTTCTGGAACGTCGTTGCCGTCCTCGTCAACGATGCGGATCTCGTCATCCGGGCTGATCGGCCGCCCTTGCGTGGTGAAGACAATATGGTCGGGATCACCGGCGCGGGTATAGTTCACCAGACCTTCCGCCATGCCGAAGACCTGCTGGAGGGCGCAACCCAGCACCTGCGGCACCTGACGGGCTAAAGCTTCAGCAAAGCTTGCGCCGCCGACCTGCAGCAGCTTGAGGGATTTCAGCCGTTCGCGATGGGCGGGCGCCACCTGTAACCACAGCGCCACGGCCGGCGGCACCAGAGGCACAATGTCGATGCCATGTTTTTCGATGAGGTCGAAGCAGGCAAGCGGCTCGGGATTGGCCGCCATTACCACGGTGCCGCCAGCGTGGAACACGCCAAGCGCACCCGGCGAACTCATGGGGTAATTATGCGCCACCGGAATGGCGCAGAGGAAACGGGTCTGCGGCGTCAGCTCGCAGATTTCCGCACTGGCCCGGGTGCTGTAGTCATAGTCGTTATGCGTGCGGGGGATCAGTTTCGGTGTTCCGGTGCTGCCGCCGGAAAGCTGGAACAACGCTACCTCATCGGCTGCCGAAGGGCCGTAATGCGGCGCATTTTCGGCGGGTGATGAGAGCCATTGTTCGAGGCTGCGCTGCGGTTCCGTCTCACCAAGCAGCAGCGTTACGGCAAGCCGCGGAGAGGCAAGCTTCAGCGCATCCAGAAACGTGTCATTGGCAAAAAGCTCGTGGGAACGCGAGCCGATCACCAGCTTTGGCGCAATCTGTTCCGCATAGGAGGTCATTTCCAGCCGGCGATGGCTGAAAAGCGCATTGACGGGTGCAGCGCCGATTTTCATCAGAGCGAAAAAGACGAGATAGAACTCCGCGATATTAGGCAATTGCACCAGTGCCGTATCGCCCCTGCCGATCCCGGCGGCAGCCAGATGCCCGGCAAGATTGGAAGATTGCTGGTCGAGATCGGCATAGGTGAAGCGGCGGTCGCCGCAGATCAGTGCGGTCGCGTCCGGCCGAAGTTCCACCTGCTGGATGAGGATGTCGCTGAGCGGTCTGTCGATCCAGTAGCCGCGGTCGCGGTATCGGCGCGCCAGATCTTCGGGCCAGCGTTCAAATTCGATTGTCATGGTGTGTCCCTGGGAAAATTAGGCAGAAAGACCGCAGGCGTTCAGCATGGTCTTGAGCTTGGTCTGCACCTCGGCCCACTCGGATTCGGGTTCCGAGGCTTCAACGATGCCGGCGCCTGCGAACAGCCGCACGGTTTGCCGCTGCACGGTGCCGCAACGGATTGTCACTACCCATTCGCCGTTACCCTCGGCATCCGTCCAGCCGACCATGCCGGTGAACAGCCCACGCTCGAAAGGCTCGACGAAGCGAATAAGCCTGCGGGCACGCTCGGTGGGGAAACCGCAAACAGCAGGTGTGGGATGCAGCAGGCACGCGAGTTGCAGCGCATTGGTCTCGGGATCGGCAAGGCGACCCTCGATGCGCGTCGAAAGATGCCAGAGAGCGGCCGTGTTGATGAGGGAGGGTTTTTCGGGAACGTCGATTTCAGTGCAGCAAGGCGTAAGCAGCGAGCGTATATCCTCGATCACGAGGCTATGCTCGTAATGGTCTTTTTCCGAAGCCGAAAGCCGGTCTGCATTGGCCTTGTCCGCCACCGGGTCAGCCATGCGTTTTGCCGAGCCCGCGAGCGGGTTCGAGATGACTTTTTCACCCTGCTTGCGGATGAGGAGTTCGGGGCTCACGCCGATCAGATCGCCGCCATCGGGCAGCGGAATGCGAAACTGGTAACCCTCGCGGTTCTGTTTGGCGAGGCTGGCCAGCAATCTTTCGACATTGACCTCGGATGCGAAGGTCAGTTCGCGCATGACCGAAAGCACTGCCTTGCGGACATCGGAATGGCGGAAATTGACGATGGCATGCTCGACGGCGCGCTTGAAACCATTTTCATCGGGCAGGCTGTTCTGGCCGACAAGCGTTGGCATCGCCGAATCAGTCGAGATCGAAGCGGTACCCTTTGGATTCCACTCATGGTTGTTGGGGATATATAGGCAGGATGGCTCGTTGACGTCGAAGGGGATGGCGCCAATGGCGATGGGATTGTCCTGTCCGGCCCTGCGCGCCCTCTCAAAAGCGGCCTTTATCGCCTTCTGCAAGGGGCTTCCCGCGTCTTCGGCGCCATGGGCAGGAATCGTTATCCTTTCGCGAATGCCTCTGGCACGCAGTTCGCCCGAGCCGGAAGTGAAAAGAAATTCTCTATCAAAATCAGTAATTTCGTCGGAATCGACGTCATTCGTCCTGAGTGCTCCCGTTTTCATGGGATGCCTCCTGTGCGAGTGGTTGACGGTGGCCTATACTTGATTATGATAATCATGTTTTGTCAATCGGTGCAAATTCACATGCTAAATTTAACCCCCATGCAGGTTGCCTACTGGGTCGGCCGAGAGGCGGACGGGATACTCGGAAAAGTTACGCCGCATCTCTATCTCGAGTTCGAAGGCAGGGGGCTGGAGGCGGAAAGACTGGCCGTCGCGGTCGAAAGGCTTTGCCGGCGTCACCCCATGCTCAGCCTCAGGATCGATGCGGAAGGGCGACAGACGGTGGACCCCGCCGGCCGGCCGCTCGGCCTCGACGTGGAGGACATGGCGGCTCTCAGTGAGGAGGTGCTTGCGCACCGTCTTGCCGCCAAACGTGAGGCGTGGAGCCATCGCCAGATCGATCTGCGCGTTGCCCAGCCGGCGGCAGTGTCGCTCAGCCTGCTTCCCGCAGGTCGCGCCAGGCTGCATTTGGATACCGACATGTTGGCCATCGATCCCGCCAGTATACGTATCGTGCTGGAAGATCTCGCCCGCTTTTATGAAGCTGACGCGGACGAACTCGAGCCATTGGGGGATACACCACCATCGTTTTTCAGCTGGGCGGAACGTCTTGCATCCGATCCGGAACTCAAAGCCCAGCGTGAAAGGGACCGGCTGTGGTGGCGGCAACATATTGCCGATATTCCGGAGGCACCGCCATTGCCATTTTTGCCCGAGGACCCGTCACGCGCCGTTCACACCGATCGCCTTGCAGCAAGACTTTCTCCGGCTGAACGCAGCAGTCTGGAACAGGTGGCGCGGCGCTGCGGCGTGACCACGTCGACCCTGTTGCTTGGTGTCTTTGCAGTGGTGCTTTCGCAAGCGACGAATACGGAAAAGTTCCGGCTTTCCGTGCCGGCTTTCTGGCGCGCGCCGCTGGTGGAAGGGGTCGATGGCATCGTCGGCGAATTCTCCAATGTGCTCATGCTTGGCGTTGATATCCGGCCTGAGGAGAGCCTTGAGCGACTGCTTGGACGGCTGTTCGGAGAAATGAACGGGCTTCTGGCGCACCAGTCCTATCCCGGGGTCAGCGTCATGCGCGACCTTTCCCGCCTGCGCGGCGGTTTGCAGACCTCACCGGTTGTCTTTACCGCGGCTGTCGATTTGCCCGGGGGCGAGTTGCTTTCGGAAAATGTGGCGCGCGTGTTCGGCCCGATGATCCACACCGTTTCGCAGGGGCCTGGAGTTGCGCTGGATGCGCAGGTCGCAGCGCTCGATGGCGGGCTTTTGATCAACTGGGATGTTCGGCTCGATGCGCTGCCGGAAAGCTGGCTGCGAGCCCTGTTCGACGCCTATACCGCCCTTCTTCGCCACCTTGCCGCCAGCCCCGATCTCGTTTCCGAGACCGTGGAGCGATTTGGCTTGCAAGCGCCTGAAGCGACAGCGCAGACAAAAGGAAAATCCATGGAACGGCCACTCTCAGCCTTGCAAAAGGCCTATCTGCTCGGTCGCGGCACCCATCTGCCGCTGAGCGGTGTGGCGATGCAGGAGTTCCGCGAATATCGCGGCAATATCGATCCGGCATTGCTTCGCTCGCGCCTCATCGCAATGGTCGAGCGGCATGAAAGCCTTCGCACCCACATCGATGAGCGGCGTCTGGTGCAGGTGGTCTCGGATGAGCCGAAGCTAAACCTTGATATTGTTGATCTTTCGGACCTGGCCGCTGCCGAAGCCGAACAGCGGATCGGCACCGTGCGGCAGGATTTCTCCCACGCCCATTTCGATCTTGCCGCTTCTCCCTGGCAGGTCACGGTCTTTCGTCTGCCGGAGGTTGCGGTGGGGGACAGCGTGGCGGTCTTCCTGCGCTTCGACGCCCTCATTCTCGACGGACGGGGAATAGCCAGCCTTGCGGCGGAACTCTTCGATGATGTCGTGCCGCCCGCATCAGCCGTCGCAGCCACCGCCGCGCAGCAAGATGTAGCAGCGGCCCGTGCCGAGGATGCCGCATACTGGGCTGAGAAACTTGAGGGTGCGGAAGTGCCCTCGCAACTGCCTTGGAAAGCCCCGCTCGAAACCATTGCCGTTTCGCGTTACAGCCGCCAGAGCCTGACCGTGGAAAAACAACGCTTTACCGCCTTTTCACGGATCGGCGCAAAAGAGCGGCTGTTCAAAAATTCGGCGCTGACGGCGGTAATCCTCGATGTGCTATCGCTTTGGCTGAACGAAGGTGCCCTCGTCGTCGGCATTCCCGTCGCCCCGCAGGTGGAAGGCGCGTTTGCCAATCGCTCGAGCTTCATCGCGGTCAAATGGGATGCGGCCAAGGGCGATTTTGCGGAGCGGGCCGCAGCTTTGCAAACCGATGTGCTTGAGGGCCTCAATCATCTGGCTTTTTCAGGGATCGATCTCAATCGCATCCTTCTCAACGCCAATCCGGGTGGGCTCGCCCTGCCTGTCGTCATCACCAACGGTCTTTCATGGCCCACGCTTTCGCAAACTTCGACGCTTCGTTGGACGGACGGGCTTACCCAGACGCCCCAAGTCGCGCTGGATTTCCGTTTTTCGCAAAACCCGAATGGCGATCTCGTCCTTGCTATCGACTATGCGGAGCAGGCGATCGATGCCGCAATGGTGGCGGACATTCTCGGTGCCATAGAGCGTGCGATTACCGCGATCACCGCCAGCGGGACGTTTTCGATGAATTTCCGCGAGATCGTCGACCTGTCTCACTATCGGCTGAATGGCGACGAGCGGAACTTCGTCTGCCCGCCATTCCTGGAACGGATCGCCTCGCATCTTTTCGAAGGAGACGGATCGCGCACGGCCCTGATCAACGGCAAACGGCGCATCTCCTATCACGAACTTGGCGACGCGGTGGCGCGGGCGATGGCGGGCCTTAAGACGCGCGGCATTGGCCGGGGCGATGTCGTAGCGGTGTGCCTGCCGCGCAGCCCGGAGCGCACGGCCGTCACGCTCGCCGCTGCACTTATCGGCGCCATCTGGGTGCCGATCGATGCGAGCTCGCCGGAAGATCGCCTGCACTATCTGCTGACCAATTGCCGCCCGGCCATGATCGTTGCCCGTTCCGTTCCGCAAGGATTCGACGCTGTCGGTCCCGAGGAGCTTCTCGCAGCGCCAGCCGCCTCCGGCGTGCCCGTTAACGCGGCGGAACTGGCGGCACTTTCAGCAAGCGAAGCACCCGCTTATTACCTCTATACCTCCGGTACCACCGGCAAGCCGAAATGCGTCGTGCTCTCTAACAGGGCCACGGCCAATGTCATCGGCAGCACGCTTTCGGAATGGGCGGTGACAGAAAACGACGTCTTCATCTCCGTCACGCCCTTGCACCACGACATGTCGGTCTTCGATGTTTTTGGGTCGCTTGCCGCCGGTGCGACACTGGTGCTGCCGGAACCTGGCGAGGAGAAGGATGCGGTCCGCTGGAACGAGTTGGTGGCCGAACACGGCGTTACGCTGTGGTGCTCGGTGCCGGCGATCCTTGAGATGCTCCTGTCCTGCCGTCGTGGCGACCAGCTCGGCTCTCTCCGGCTCGTCGCGCAGGGCGGTGATTACATCAAGCCCGTGGTTGTCGAGGAGTTGCGCCGGCTGAAACCTGAGCTGCGGCTGATATCGCTGGGCGGGCCGACGGAAACGACCATCTGGAGTATCTGGCACGAGATCGTGGCAGCCGATACCACGGCGATACCCTATGGGCACCCTCTACCCAGCAATCGATATTTCATCCTCAATGATCAGGGCGGCCATTGCCCGGCGGGCGTTGTCGGACGCATCCACACAGTGGGCGTGAATGTAGCGATCGGCTATCTTGAAGATGGTGCCATTACCCAGACGGATTTCGTGACGGTCAGAGATACGGATGGACATGCGGTGCGCGCTTTTCGCACCGGAGACCGGGGCCGTTACCGGCCGGATGGCAAGATCATGTTCGCCAGCCGCGTCAACGGTTACGTCAAGGTGCGCGGGGTGCGGGTCTCGCTGCCGGATGTGGAAAATGAACTTATCCGCCACCCCTCCATCCAGCGTGTACTGGTGGTGGATTACGGTGCCGAGCAAAAGGGGGAGGCTGCTATCGGCGTGCTTTATGTTCCGATGCCCGGCATTGAGCTTTCCGCCGCCGATCTGCGCAATTTTGCCCGCAGGCATCTGCCGGAATCGCATGTGCCCGGCCGCTTTCTCAATGTGGCCGATCTGCCGCTCTCGGCTAATGGCAAGCCGGATCGCCGCCGCGCCCGCGAATTGCTGACGGCAGTGGAACCGGCAAAGGCACCTGCGGCTGTAACAATCAAAGTCGCCGATCAGGGTGATCGCCGCGTGCTGGATATCTATCTCGGCGTACTGGGCAAAAACCCGGCGAATGTGGACACGAGCAGTGATCTGCTGGCGCTTGGCCTTTTGCCTTCGCATCTGAAAACCGTCTCGGCCGAAATTCGCAGCGCCTTCGGCGTGGAGCTTTCGCCGCAGCAACTCCTGCGTTGCCGAAACGCCAAACAGGTCAGTTCGCTTTTACCCGCTTCGGCGGCATGAGCCGCATCATTGCGGCCAAAATTACGGAAATAATTCAAGGAAAAACAGATGGCGCATATCGATCCTGCCGGCGGCTGGCTTCCCCTGACCCAGCCGCAACTCGATTTTTGGGAGGAGTTTTCCTTCCATCCCGACGAACCGGTCTCTACCGTCGCCCATTACATCGAGCTTTCCGGTGCCGTGAACGAAGGCGCTCTGCTTGAGGCAATCAGGCGCACCGTGCGCGAATCGGAAGTTCTGTCGATCCGTTTTCGCGTCGGTGAGGATGGCGAGACGCCGCAGCAATGCTGCGATCCGCTCCACGCTCCGATGGTCGAGCTTGTCGATCTCCGTGCCCATCCCGCGCCTTTCGAAGAAGCGCTGCGGCGCATGAACACGGATGTCGAGGCAAGGCTTGATCTTCGAACGGACAAGCTCTCCGCCCAGGTGCTTTACCGCATCGCCGACGATCGCTACCTCTGGTATATCCGAGCCCATCATATCGTCGTCGACGGTTATGGTTTGACGCTGGTGGAGCAGCGCTGCGGGCAGCTTTACGTGCACTATTGCGGCAAGGGCGAGGCGGGTCCGGATTTCCATCCTTTCCCCAGTTTTCTTGCCGAAGAGGACGCTTACCGGCAAAGCCGCCGTTTCGAAAAGGACCGCGAGTTCTGGACGGCCTATCTCGCGCCGCCGGTGGATCTGCCCGTGCTGGACAAGGATTGCGAGGATTACGGTGGCGGCGGCCTGCATGCCGATGCGGGGTTGCCGGAAGGTTTCAGCACAAGACTGCAACAGATATCCGGCGCACTGGAGATAGGCTGGCCGGACCTGCTGGTGCTGCTTTCAGGCCTTTATCTTCACCGCGTATTGCCGCGCCCGGATCGCGATGTGCTGACGCTGTGGCTGCCCTTCATGAGCCGCTGGGGCAGTGTCGGCGCGCATATGCCCGCCATGCTCGTCAATATTCTGCCTTTCCATCTGACGATAGAACCGCAGGAGACCCTTGGCGGCTTCCTTGCGCGCAATGCTGCAAATCTGCGCAAGCAGCGCCTGCATGGCCGCTACCGCATCGAACAGATCGCCGCCGACCGCGACATCTCCAAGGGCCGGCGGTTTTTCTTCTCACCGCTTATCAACGTCCTGCCCTTCAGCGCGCCGGTATTTGCAGGGCTTGCCGTTATCAGGCACATTCTCGCCAATGGTCCGGGCGACGGGTTCAACCTGACCTTCCGTGGCGAGGATGACGGCAGTGATCTGAACCTGCATATCGACGCGGATTCCGCACTGACCGAAGCCGACGATTTCGCGCGTTACCGCGAGGAGTTGCCGCTGTTTCTGGATGCCATGCTGCGCAACGAGGCGCTGGCGGTTCCGGCCGGAGAGGTTTCCGCGGCCTTCCGTCTGGCGGTTTGAGAAGCCGGGTACTCTGCAAGAAGGGGACGGAAATCTCTCTGTCGTCACTCTGCATTTGGTCGGGAGTGACTGGGTGCGGATGTGGTAAACCCGGCTCCGTTATGCAAAACCCTGCCTGATGGGGTGACATGCACTCCTCCCACACACGTCATCCTTGGGTTTGTCCCAAGGATCCAGTCACGTCCAATTAAATCCAGACGTCGCAGATGCTCGGGGCAGGCCCGAGCATGACGGAAGAGAGCTTTCCGGACATTTGTCAAAAAGCAAAACCCGGCGCCGCCATGCGGAGCCGGGTTTATTGGGAAGCCTGGCCAGCACTCAGGCTAGCGTGGTCAGCACACGGCCCGAAGCGCCTGCTTCGGCGAAACGGCTGAAGACGCCGCTGGTGGTCGTGCGCAGCCGGTCGACATCCTCGGGGCCGTAGCGGTCGGAGCGGTAGCTCATCAACACGCGGATGGAGCGTTCGCCGCCAATCGTTTCTTCCATCACCTCGAATTGCAGCCCCAGCATGGATTCGTGCTTGTCGGGATCGATCTGCCGGAACTCGACGGTTTTGCCGTCCGGCCCTGAAAGCGTGCCGTTCAGCTTGTTCTTGGCGTGGATCTGGATGAATACCTCGAACAGATGATCTCGACCCGGTGTCATGCCAAGCGCCTCTTCGACGAGATCGATCGGGATTTCGCTGTGTTCAAGAGAGCCGTTGACCGTGTTCTTCACCGAGGAGATCAGTTCGCCGACCGTCATCTCCTCGCGGAAACGCACACGATGGGCAACGACTGTGGTGAAATAGCCGATCGTATCGAAATAGCCGCTGTCGGTGCGGCCGGACGCCGATGTGCCGACCACGAGATCGCTCAGCCCGCCCAGATGGCGCAGCGACGCGGCGATGGCGGCATAAACGACGTTGAACAGGGAGGCGCTGTTCTGCTTGGCGATGGCGTAAAGTCCGTCGCTGACGTGTTTTTCCAGCTTGAACTCGATCCAGCCGCCCGCCGGCGCCTCGTCATGCGAAGCATCTGTCGGCGTGCTGTTCTGTCCGGTAAGGGCAAGACCCTTCGGCGCATCCCGCAGCATATCGGTCCAGTAGGCAAGGTGGTCGCCGTTGACGCCGGATGCCACCTGTTTTCTGGCGAATTCATGGAAGGGTGCGGGCTTGCTCGCAAAGACAGGGGCCTTGCCCGTGGCTCTTGCCCTATAGGCTTCGGTCAGCTCGTCCATCATCAGGTTCACCGACCATTCGTCCAGCACGATATGGTGGAAGAGGAAAGAGAGCACCTGGCCGCCGGTTTGGGGATTGCGCAGGAAACGCAGCCGCATCGGCAATTCGCGGGCAAGGTCGAACCGCCAGGAAGCCTCCGTGTGCCGGTCTACGCCTTCGCTTTCTTCGCTGGTCCAGAACCATTTGTAGCCGGGCAGGTCGTGCATTGGCACGATCTTCTGCAGAACCGTGCCATCCTCGACGTAAAAATGGGTTCGCAGACCGGGATGACGCTCGATAATATCGATGAATGCACATTCGAAGGCGCTCTCATCCACCGGATCGAGGAAATCGAGCGCGAAGGGGATGTTGAAAATCTCGCCGAAACCGAAGGCGGCATAGGCTTTCCAGAGCGACATCTGCGCAAGAGAAAGCGGTGCCGTCAGGGAGCCGGTCGCGGTTGCTTCCGCCTGTGCAGGGGCGGCGGTTTCGAGACGCGTCGCCTGTTTTGCGAGCGATGCGGCGGTGGGATAGCTGAACAGGTCGTTGAAACGCAGCTCGATGCCGTGATTGCAAAAAAGGCGTCCGATGATGCGGGTCGCGATCAGCGAATGGCCGCCAAAATCGAAGAAATCGTCATCCGGTCCCATGTCTGGCGACGCAAGCGCTTCGCGGAATTCGGCAAGAATTGCCGCGGCAGTCTCGTCGTCGCTGGAGCGGGAGGCGGCGGGCAGGGATGCTGCAGCCTCCGGCCCTGCGGACGAGGTTTGATGCGTAATGCCGGAAAAATCCGCACCGCCTTCGAGATGGGCGATGAAACGCTCCAGCAGGAATGCCGTCGCATGCGGCGAGGCCTCCTTGCCGCCGGTCAGTTCCAGACGGATGTGGCCATCAACCGTGCTGCCGGCAGCGAGCGTCAGGCCAAGGCCGGACTGGAGAGAGGGGAGCGGCAGGCGCTCGAACCGGAGCCGCTCGAGGGATGAGGTTTCAGCCGATGTTGGCAGCGTCTGAAGCGTGAAGGTGGCAAGCTCGTCGTTGTGTTCGCCATGTCGGGCCAACCCAGCCAGCACGGCTTTTTCGGCCTCCTGCGGCGACTGGCTACGTGAGATCGAGACGCGGGCGACCGCATCTGCCGGAAGCGGCAGGCCGGCCTCGTTCCCGGGTTGCAGGGGCAGGCGCAGGGTAACAGTGTCGAGATCGCCACTGGCCGCCAGAAAAAGCGCGAAACGGGCACCGGTGCGTGCCAGAAGCGCGTCCGGTGCGGCCGAGCCGTTTGGGTCGAGAAGGGCAGCCGGAAGATCGACACTGTGGCAGTGGCTCGCCGGCTTGGTCCCGTTATTTCGGAGAGAGACGACGGGCGTGCTGGAGGCCGGTCCTTGCAGCCAGGGGAGCGGAACTGGATTGACGATGGCGTTTTCGGTGATGCGTGGCGAAAGCGGCTTTGGTGCCTCGCCAGCATAGGCTGCGGCAACAGCGCCCAGCAAAATCTGCGGCGAGAGGGATTCACCAAGCAGGCCATGCACCAGAAGCGCCAGCAGTACCTCTCCTTCGCTCAAGAGCACGATGGCCTGAAACGGCGGATCGATTTCCGCGTCGAACGGGCTTGCCTGAAGGTCGTGCAAAAGGGCCACCGCTTCGTCTTTCGATGCCGTCTGAAACAGTTGCACGAGAGATGCCGAAGGTGCCTCTATGCTTTTGGCCAGGGTGCCGTCTTCCCCAAAGGAAAACCGCACGCGCAGTTCGGGCCATGCCTCGCAAACCGTCTCCAGTGCCGATGTCAGGCGCAGAAGGTCGCTCTCGCCGCCGATGCGGTAGGTGAGAATATGCCGGAAGACCTGATCGGGGTCCTGAAACTGCTGGAACCAGACCCGCTCCTCATATTGGCTTGGCTGCGATCCGCTCCGTGGGGCTTCGTCCGCATTGTCGAAGGTTTGTTCGATGCGGCGCGCAAGCATGCGCGAATTATCTGCTGCCATGGTCCTCTCCTTGGAAGTATAATGTTGAGGTACGTCGCGCTTGGCGGGAAAAGTCCCCTCTTGCGGGGATCAGCAGCCCGCGCGCGACCGCTCGATCAGCGCCTGCCAGGCGGCAAGCGTGGGCTGACGGGCGAGATCGTCATAGTGAAGTCGCGTGCCGGCGAGCTGCGAAAGCGGCGGGATCAGGCGCATGAGAGCGAGGGAATGAAGTCCGCAGCCGAACAGGTTGGCGTTCGGGCCGATATGTCCCACCTCATCGTCCAGAACCTTGGCGAGATGGGCTTTGAGTTCCGTCGTCATCATGTCCGCCTCCAGCTTGCCAGCCGCCGCGATTGCCGGTTCATTCATCGAAATGATCGTGAACGCCGCTTGCCCCGCGACGCCAGTAGCCGGAAGCGCGCGTCCATTTGGGGTTCGCGCCGTACTCGCCGATCAGGATGGCGCGCAGGTCTTTCGCCGCTTTCGATTCGCAGGCGACCCAGCTGAAGAAATCGCCCTCAGGCAGTTCAAGCGTACGCAGCGCCTCCGTCAGGGCGTCGTGATCGGCGCCGCCCGCGGCCTCCTGCGTTACCCAGATGATCGACGCGTCAGCTTTCGTAGCGAGGTCCAGGCGATCAGCCTCCGTCTCAACTTCGATCAGCGCTACGACGCGGGTGCCCTCGGGCATTTCTTCCAGTCGCCGTGCAAGGGCGGGAAGGCCGGTATCGTCGGCAATCAGCAGATGCCAGTCGAAGGTGAAGGGAATGGTGAACGAGCCGCGCGGGCCTGCAATCCATGCCTTGTCACCCACCCTGGCGGATTTTGCCCAGTTGCTGGCGGGGCCATCATGGTGCGTGGCGAAATCGATGGCGAGTTCACCCTTCTCGGCATCGAAGCTGCGCGGAGTGTAATCGCGTGCGAGCGGGCGCGGCGCGCCTTCGGGAAATTCGAGGCCGTTCGGGCCGATCACCGGCAGGTTAGGTTCGGTTTCGCCGGGAAGCGGGAAGAACATCTTGACGTGGTCGTCAAAACCGAGACTGGCAAAGCCTTCAAGCTCAGGCCCGGTCAATACGATGCGCACCATGGACCGGCTGAGTTTTTCCACGCGGGCCACGTCAAGGCAGCGTAGCTTGACGGCGTAACGATGGCGTTTGGGGGTCCGGTCCGGAACGCCGGTTTCGATGCTTTGTGCAATGCTCATGTTGCTGTCTTCCCTGGGATATCGCCGATGGGGATCGGCAGTTTCGCTGTCCCGGATCGGCATGCCGGACAATCGCGCACCGGAGTTTTCCGGCGGGAGATCCGACGTCGTTGTGTCAAGATGCGCAAACCATAACAGGCGGTTCCGGCGGTCGCAATATAAGTTTCTTCAGAAACTCAAGTTTATGTCCGGCGCATGGTTTGCGCCGGAATTGCGCTTGTCGAAAAGGCGTTTAACGGCGGCCTGCCCAGCTTTCCACCGCGTCCAGCGTGTGCAGCGCGCTTGGGATGGACGGCGTCGTGACCCGGCTGGAATCGAGGAAGACGATCCGGCCGTCACGTGCCGGTTTGACGAAGCGTTCCCAGCCGGGAATGATTTTTTCGAGTGCGGCGCGTGTGCCGGCTTCGCCTCGGGCGGGGCTGTTATAGCTGTTCATCACCACCAGCAGATCCGGATTGAGCTTGCCAAAAGCCTCGGCACTGAGCGGCATCGTCAGGGTGGAACCCAGCCCACCCGACGAGGTTGCGTTGTCGATTTTCAGCCGTGCGTAACCCAGATCCTCGAGCGCCTGCACCGCACCGGACATGTCGCCGACCGCGTTGATCTGGTCGGTCAGCAGAATTGCGAGATAGGTCTTGCCTTTTGCGTCTTCGCCGAGTGCTTTTTTGACGGTGGCGAGTTTCTCGTCATAGGTCTTCCGGCGCTCGGCAAAAGCGTCACTTCTGCCAACGAGACCCGAAAGATTCTCTTCGACGCTGAAGCCATAGGTGTGGCCAGTGCTTACCTTCTGCAGATAGACAGGCGCGACGGTGGAAAGCTGCTCGGCCTTGCCGCTGTCCATTTCCGTGGCGACGATCAGGTCAGGTTGCAGCGCTCTCAGCTTTTCCAGATCGATCTGACCCACCGCGCCGAAACCTTTCGGTTTCGTGCGGCCTTCACCGAGAACGGTGTCGATAAAATCAACGGCGGTTGCGAATTTGCCGTCGCTGTTGCGGCCATAGGCGCCTACAACGTTGGCGCCAAGATCCATCAGCGGCACGCCCAGCAGCGGTTCGTGCATGACGACGATGCGCTGCGGCTGCTCGGGGATGGAGACCGTGCGGCCGGCGGCATCGGTGACGGTTCGCTCTGCGGCAAGGCTGCTTCCGGCGGTCAGAAGTGCTGCAACGAGGATGGCAAATCGCATGGCATACCCTTTGTTCAATTTCTTCAGTGGCGGTTGGTTCTGCGCAACGCCTGCAGGCGCAGCGTGAGGATGAAAAGCGGCACGCCGATCAGCGTCAGCGCAAGGCCTATCGGCATCGGCGTATCGGCCACCAGCCCACGCGAAAGCGTATCGGCGGTCACCACCAGAATGCCGCCCGTCAGCCCCGACAGGAAAAGCCTGGCGCGACCGACGGCGGGCGACACGAAGGTGGCGAGATGCGGGGCGATGACGCCGAGAAAGGTCAAGGGGCCGACAGCGGTGACGGAAGCGGAGCTGAGGATGACCGCAAAAACGATGACGAGCGGGCGCGAACGTTTGACCGTTTCGCCGAGCGCCATGGCCATCTCGTTACCGAGATCAAATACTGCAAGCGCCCGGCCGATGAGGAAAATGCCCACAAGGCTGACCGCGAAAAGAGGCGCGAACACGAGGATGATCGGCCAGCTCGCCTGAAACAGCGAACCCGCCATCCAGTCTGCAAGCGACAGCGATGTTTCCGTTGGCGTGTAAAGCAAAAGCACTGATGAGACTGATGAAAGGGCGGATTCGATTGCGATGCCCATCAGCAGGATGGCGAGCCCGCTGGAACGTTCCCGCCCCACGAGCGCGATGAGCAGGAAAGCTACTGCAAGGCCGCCGCCGACGGCCGCAAGCGCCACCATGGTCTTGGGCGCCGCCGGCACTAGCACCAGAAGCAGCATGATGGTGGTCATTGATCCCTGGCTCAGACCGAACAGGCCGGGATCGGCAAGCGGATTGCGGGCGACCGATTGCAGCATGGCCCCGGCCAGCGCAACGCTCCATCCGGCCATGAAACCAAGCAGGATGCGCGGCAGCCGTACCGTCCACAGCGCATAGGCCTGATCGTCGCTCAAATGCCCGCCGGCAACGCCGTGGAGAAGGTCAATGAGACCGGTCTGTGTATTTCCAAGACTAACGGAAATGGCGGCCAGCACCAACGCCAGCAGGATCAGTGCAAGGCCGGTCTTTAGGTTGCCGATGCCGATCTGCAGGCCGCTCGGCAGCCGCAGGACCGCTTTGCCATCGGTGGCCAATTGCCTTTTCATGACAGCCCTCTTCATGACAGTTTATTGGCCGAAGGTGAAAGATAGAAGCGCTTGACGATGACGATGAAGACGAGGCCGCCGAGCAGGTCCATGAACAGTCCGGTATTGACCACATACGGCCTGAACAGGGTTTGCGCGCCCAGATCGGCCACCACGCACAGACTCGCCCCGACAAGGGCGGAAGCGGGTAAAGCGAGCGTGAAATTCACCCCGACCAGCGGCCGGACCATATGCGGAACGATGAGGCCGACGAAGCCGATGGGACCGCAGATGGCCACGGCCGAGCCGGACGCCAGCATGGTGGCGAAAAGTGCCACCCGGGAAACGCGCGTGACGTTGACGCCGGCGGAGGCGGCTTTTTCCGCACCCAGCAGAACCAGCGTCAGCGGGCGGGCAACCGACCAGAGCATCACCATCGCAATGGCGCCAATCCACCAGAAATCGGTGAGGCGCTCGGCATAGACGTGGTTGATATTGCCGCCGACCCAGCTCAGGAATTCGGCGCGACGTGTGGGGTTTGACAAAAGGAGGGCATTGGTGATGCCGATCAGCAGCATGGAGACAAGCGCACCGGACAGGATGAGCGACAGGCCGCGCGGATCGTTTGACCGCCCGGCCAGCCGGGAAACGAGGAAGCAGGCGCCAAAGCCGAAGCCGGCGCCGATAAGCGCGATGAGCCCCTGTATTTCGGGCGAGAAATCGAACACCAGCGCACCGGCGACCACAAAAAGCGTCGCACCGGCATTCAGGCCCAGGGTGGAGGGCGAGGCGAGAGGATTGCGGGCAAGCCCCTGCAGCACGCAGCCACTGACGGCCGTGGTGGCGCCGACATAGATCGCAATCAGTGAGCGCGGGATTTGCTGATAGAGGAGAACCGACTGTTCATAGGTTTCGGCCTCGCCATGCACGAGCGTCGTCGCGATTTCGGCAAGTGGCAGGTCGCCAGTCATAAGCGCGAAGTTGATGACGAGAACAACGGCCAGCAAGATCGCGGCGGCAAAGATCAGCATTATTTTAGATGTCATGCCGGAATGGCCTGTTCCTGCCGCTCCAGCCGCGGCACGCAGATGAGCCGCCCCTGCCGGGAAAATATGTCGGCCTCGAGATCAAAGACGTCGGCAACATTGGCTGATGTGACCGTATTCGCGACAGGTCCGGAGGCGAGAACCCGTCCGGCTTTCAGCATGATGACGTCATCGGCGAAGGTGGAGGCGAGGTTGAGATCATGCAGCACGACGATAACAGTTTTGCCGTGCCTGTCCGTCAGTTCGCGCACGAGGCTGAGAACGGCATATTGATATTTCATGTCGAGATGGTTGACCGGCTCGTCCATCAGGATCACCTCCGTGTCCTGAGCGAGCACCATGGCGATGAAGGCGCGCTGGCGCTGGCCGCCGGACAGCGTGTTGACCTGCGCCCTGGCCTTGTCTTCCAGCCCGACGGTCTTCAGCGCTTCGGCAAAAAGCGCCCGGTCGCGTTCGGATGGACCGCCGCCAAGCCCGTAGCGTGCATAACCCGCAAGCTCGATCAATTCGCCAAGCGTCATATAGTCAGGGCAATGGCATTCCTGCGGCAGATAGGAGATGCGGCGGGCGAGTTCGCGGCGTCCGATCGCGCCGATCAGGCGGTCACCGAGGCTTATCCTGCCTGATGATAAAGGCACGAAACCCATGATGGTCTTCAACAGCGTCGACTTGCCACAGCCGTTGGGTCCGACCAGCGCTGTGACGCGGCCGGTTTGAAAACGGGCAGACAGGCCCTGCAATACGGGGATGTGTCCGTAACTCGCATGAAGGTCCGTGGCATCAAGCACCGGATTACAACTCCTGTTATTCATAGGGCCATGCGTCGACTCGACGCACGTCCTACCTAAGCTTTTGAATTCACATATCGAACTTGCGGAAATCGGGTTCTGTACCGGCAAGCGCGACAGGCTGGTCTTGATGCGACACTAAACTATAGTAAAATTCTCCACAAATCGAAATTTGCCGATTCACATCGCGGATTTCGTGATGATTTTTTCATTCGAGGTGTTTCATGTCAGTCGCGCTCAAGCTTCACGTCGGCATGTCGCTGGCGCCAACCTGGCTCAGCGGCGAGGCATGGCGGCGTCAAGACAGCGGTATAGACGGGGTTTTCTCCAGCGATTATTTCGTCGATCTTGCAAAGCGCGCCGAGGCTGCGCATGTGGATTTTGTCTTCCGGCCCGACACGCTGTTTCTGCGCACTGAGGGCCTGGAGACCGGCGGCGGATTTGCGAGCATGGACCCGAACATGCTTCTGGCCGCCATCGCACGGGAGACCAGCCATGTCGGCATGTTATCCACGGTTTCGACGACATTCCTGCCGCCTTATGTGGTTGCCCGCCAACTGCAATCGCTGAACTGGTTGAGCAATGGCCGGGCAGGATGGAACATCGTCACGGCGCTGGACGGCCACGAAAATTTCGGCCTGAAAGAAATGCCGTCGCCACAGGAGCGTTATGAACGCGCCGCCGAGTTCACGCAGGTAGTACAGCAGCTCTGGGCGAGCTTTCCCAACGAGGCGCTGAAGCTGGACAAAGACAGCGGGCGTTTTGCAGATTCGTCGCTGGTCCGGCCAATCGCGCATGAAGGAGAGCACTTCAGCGTCAAAGGCCCGCTCAACCTGCCGGCCCATTCCAGCCGTATTCCACTGGTGCAGGCTGGGGCGTCCCCTGAAGGCCGCGATTTCGCAGCCTCCGTTGCGGATGCGGTCTTTGCCTCGACGCCGGATATGCAGGCGGCAATCGAGCTTCGGGCGGATTTACGGCAAAGAGCGGAGCGGCATGGGCGCTCACCGGATGTGGTGAAGCTGATGCCGGGTCTCAGTCTTTATCTGGCCGACACCAAGAACGAGGCGCTGGAGCTGTTTGCGGAGACCCACGCAAGGGCCAACCATGGCCGCATATTTGCATCCATTCAAAATCTGACGGGTCTTGACCTTTCCGACTGGTCGTCCACGCGGATCGTCACCCCTTCTGACTTGCCGCCGCCGCCCGAGACACCGAGAAGCCGCACCCATGCCAATCTGCTCCGCCGGCTTATCGAACGCGAAACGCTGAGCGTTGCCGAATTGTTGCGGCGACCGGAAGTGATGGGGTCGGGCCATTGGCAGATCATCGGCACGGTTGAGGATGCTTTTGAAAGCATCCGCGAATGGGTGGCGGCCGGCGCGATAGACGGCTTTGTTGCGGTGCCAGGCGGTTCGGTCGCGTCGATGCGGCTGGTGCTGGAGCGGCTGCTTCCGAGGCTCGGCGATGCCGGGCTCTTCCGCACCGCCTATTCCGGCAGCACCTTCGCCGACCACCTGGCCGGATAGGTTTACGAGCCGCCGGATTCTGCCGTCGCCTTTCCGGCCGCTTCAAGAAGCTGCGGAAAGTGCCGCTCGGTCTCGGCGGTCGCGAGGAAAGAAACGGTGGTGACGACGCAACAGATTTCGCCCTGTGCGTCGAAAACCGGGGCGGCCTTGCCGGTCAGGGCGGAGAACAGGTGTTCGTTGAGTTCCGCGCCGCCCGTCTCACGAATGGCGTGCAGGACTTTAGCGTCTGGGCGGGACCCGCGAAAGGCGGGCGGCTGCAGCTTGCGCACCGGCGCTGTCCTATCCGGTGGCAGATAAGCCTGAAAAACCAGCCCGCAGGCGCTGTTATCCAGCGGCAAAACATCCCCCAGCGCCACGGTGCTGATGGAGAAGCTGGCACTCCTGTGCCACTGCACCACGGTCGGGCCGCGATCGGTCCAGATCGCCACGCCGCAACTGGCGCCGATCTGCGAGGCCAGTGCTTTCATCTGTCGACCGGCGGTTTCGACCGGATTTATTCGTCTGAGCGCGCTGACGCCTATCGAGAGCGCGGTTGGGCCGAGGTCGTAGCTGCCGGTTGCAGGGTCCTGTGCCACCAGTCCTTCCCGCACGAGGCTTTGCAGGTAACGATGAGCTGTGGAACGGCCTGTGCCGGCGCGTTTGGCGAGTTCGCCGAGTGCAAGCGCCCCGTCCGATTTTGCCAGAAGGTCGAGAAAACGGGCAGCAATAGAGACCGACTGAATGAGGGCAGAGCGCTTCTCTCCGTCGTTTTCAGGCAGATTGTCCGGCTCGTCATCCATGGCGTCCAAGTCCGCTCCCCGATTTATGTCGTGAACATGCCTAGCGCATCCGACCGGAAATCGGAATCGATTTCTGAGCTATTTCAACGCCTTCCCCTTGAGGCGGGGAACTACACGACAACGGCCAGTCGATAAACTTTGTTGTAAATATGGCACATCCCGTTACGGAACCCTATCCGTCCACAATACGGAACGCATTCTCTATTGCGAAACAGATAACGCTTCCGTTACTTGAATATGACTTTGATACTCATGTTTATTAGGGGTGTGTTATGGGGTTTCGTTCTAGCGGCCGTTTGATGGGCGGGGTCAGCGTTTTGACGCTGGCCGCCCTGTTTGTGACGCCGGTTTTCGCCCAGGAGCAACAGGCCGAGGCCTCGGGAACGACCGTTCTCAAGCCGATTGTGGTGACCGGCGAAAAAGTCGCGCGCGACATGAAGAACACGGCGTCTTCCGTCTCGGTCAAATCCAGCGATGAACTGAAAAAGGAAAAGACCGGCGATCCAACCGTCTCAGACGCGATCAAGGACATTCCAAACGTTGTTTATACCGACAATGTCAGCGCCCCGATCATTCGCGGTCTCGACACGCAGGGCCCGAACACCGGAGCAACGGCGTTCTTCGCCGGCACCGTGCCGCGCGCCACCATCAATGTCGATGGTCACTATCTCGGTTATAACGAGTTCATCTATGGCGCGACGTCCATCTGGGATGTCGAAAGCATCGAGGTCTTTCGTGGGCCACAGACCACATCGCAGGGCGCTAACGCCATTGCCGGCGCCATTCTCGTCAATACCAAGGACCCGACGTTTACGCCGGAAGCAAGCTATCAGGCCGAAATCGGGAATTATCACCAGAAGCGGGCGTCCTTTGCGGTCTCAGGCCCGTTGATCGAAGACGAGCTGGCGGCGCGTCTGGCAATCGATTATTCGGGTCGCGATACCTTTATCGATTACATCAATTCCGGTTTTGCCCACGCAGGCACCAACCAGGATTTCAAGGAATTCAACGCGCGTTTCAAGCTTCTGTGGGAACCGCCGGAAATTCCGGGCCTGACGACCAAGCTGACTTATTCCTATAACGCCGCCAACCGGCCGAGTCAGGAAGCGGCGTCGCGTCCTTTCGAGGATCTCAACCACGTCACCACCACCATGCCGAGCTGGAGCCAGAATACCCACACCGGTATTCTCGACATCAATTACGACTTTGAAAACGGCGTAAAACTCTTCAACCAGACGCAATTTTCCGCTTCGGATGCGCGCCGCAGGGTGGGTGTGGTCAATAATGGCGACGCCAATATCGATCAGAAGAATGTGTCCCACGAGACCCGTGTGACCTTCGGTGACCAGGAAGACGTTCTGAGTGGCGTCGCGGGCATCTATTACGCCCATACGCAGGCTGATGAAATTCTCTATCTTCTGAACCCGGCAAACAGAAGAACCCTTTCGACATTTGACGATACCAAGGACAATCTCGGCATTTTCAGCGAGTTGAGCTACCGTCTGACCGACCAGTGGACGCTTACCGGCGGCCTGCGTTACCAGACCGATCGTATTCAGCGCGCGGGCCGCTCCGTCTATTCCAACGTCGCGGTTGATTTTGACGAGACCTTTTCCGAATTGCTTCCCAAGGCCTCGCTTGCCTATGCGATCAATGATGACTGGACCGTTGGCGGCATGATCAGCCGTGGTTACAATCCCGGCGGCATATCGCTGAACATCTCCTCGGGCCAATGGTTGCCCTTCGAGAAGGAAACCATCTGGAACTACGAACTCTACACGCGCGCGAAGCTGCTGGATGACAGGCTGACGCTCAACAGCAACCTGTTCTACATGGATTACAAGAACGCCCAGTACAATATTCCGGTCGTTATCTCGTCAGGCATTACTCAATCCTACACCATCAATGCGCAGAAAGCGCATGCCTATGGTCTGGAAGTCGGCGCCGACTATCAGGTTCTCGACAATCTGACGCTGAAGGCAAGTGCCGGCGTGCTGAAGACCGAAATCGACCAGATTTCCAGCAATGCCAGCTATGCAGGCAATGAATTCGCGAAATCGCCTGGTTACATGTTCAGCATCGGGGCAAGCTGGGATGTGACCGACAAGTTCACCGTCTCGGGTCAGGTGCGTCATATCGACGGTTATTATTCCGATACGGCCAACACGGCTGCCTATGCGATCGACCCCTACACCATCGCTGATGTGCGTGCGAGCTACAAGTTCCAGGAGGAGATGGAGGTCTACGCTTACGTGAAGAACGTCTTCGACGAGCGTGCGCCGACCTATATGCAGCAGAACCGCGGCATTGGCGGCATCGAGGCCAGCATGACCGAACCGCGCATGTTCGGCATTGGTGTCAGAGGCACGTTCTAAGCGATTGCCTGAACCGGAAAAGTAAAAAGGCCTTCGAAGTGATTTTCGAAGGCCTTTTTTTCATGAAGGAAATGATGCCGAGAAGGTCTCAGAAAAACGCCTGAATGCCCGTCTGCGCCCGGCCGAGGATAAGCGCGTGAACGTCGTGCGTGCCCTCGTAGGTGTTGACCGTTTCGAGGTTCTGGGCGTGGCGCATCACGTGGTATTCGATCTGGATACCGTTGCCGCCGTGCATGTCGCGGGCCTGGCGGGCGATATCCAGCGCCTTGCCGCAATTGTTGCGCTTGATGATGGAGATCATTTCCGGCGCCATTTTGTGCTCGTCCATCAGGCGGCCGACGCGCAGCGATGCCTGGAGGCCGAGAGCGATCTCGGTCTGCATGTCGGCGAGCTTTTTCTGGTAAAGCTGCATGCCGGCCAGCGGCTTGCCGAACTGCTTGCGGTCGAGACCATATTGCAGGGCGCGGAACCAGCAATCTTCCGCAGCGCCCATCACGCCCCAGGAAATGCCGTAGCGGGCGCGGTTGAGGCAGCCGAACGGGCCTTTCAGGCCGGAAACATTCGGAAGCAGCGCATCTTCGCCCACTTCCACGCCATCCATGACGATCTCGCCTGTTATGGAGGCGCGCAGCGAAAGCTTGCCGCCGATTTTCGGTGCAGACAGACCCTTCATGCCTTTTTCCAGCACGAAGCCGCGAATCTGGTTGCCGTGGGCTTCGGATTTCGCCCAGACGACGAAGACATCGGCGATGGGCGCATTGGAAATCCACATTTTCGAACCACGCAGGCGATATCCGCCGGCGATCTTTTCGGCGCGGGTCTTCATTCCGCCCGGATCGGAGCCGGCATCCGGTTCGGTCAGGCCGAAACAGCCGATCAGCTCGCCGGATACGAGACCGGGAAGGTATTTCTTCTTCTGTTCGTCCGAGCCATAAGCGAAGATCGGATGGATGACGAGCGAGGACTGCACGCTCATCATCGAGCGATAACCGCTGTCGATCCGCTCCACCTCGCGGGCCACGAGACCATAGGCCACGTAGCTGGCATTTGCGGCGCCATATTCTTCCGGCAGGGTGACGCCCAGAAGGCCGGTGCGGCCCATCAGGCGGAACAGTTCCGGTTCGGTGGTCTCAGAAAGATAGGCCTCGGACACACGCGGCATAAGTTCCGATTTGCCGAAGGCTGCGGCGGCGTCGCGGATCATCCGCTCGTCGTCGGTCAGTTGGTCTTCCAGCAGAAAAGGGTCCTGCCAATTGAATGCTGCGCGTTCGCTCACTGTGTGCCTCCGGATTTGCTGGCCGGATTATTCGTGTTAGCCCCTGATGGCACAAGCCATGTTTACTCATTTTTGCATTACATATAGTAATGGCTCATGACGTCTCTCAGCCGCAAACTCCTGCCCTCTACCAGTGCGCTTGCCGCCTTTGATTCCGTTGCCCGGCTTGGCAGCTTTTCAGCCGCTGCCGATGAACTTGCCTTGACGCAAGGGGCGATCAGCCGTCAGGTTATGTCACTGGAAGAACAGCTTGGCGTGCGCCTGTTCGAGCGCGGCGCGCGTGGTGTGTCACTGACGACCGAGGGTGGTGCTTACGCGAAATCGATTGCCGCAGCCCTTGGCGAGATACGTGCCGCCTCGTTGCAGATCATGACCAAAACGCATGGCAATACGCTCAATCTAGCGATGCTGCCGACATTCGGCACCCGCTGGCTTCTGCCGCGCATTCCTGATTTCGTCTCCAGTCATCCGGAAATCACCATCAATTTCGCCACCCGCATCGGCCAGTTCGACTTCGAGCGTGAGCAACTGGATATGGCGATCCACATCGGGCAGGCGGATTGGCCGGGGGCGGAAAGCACCTTTCTGATGCATGAGATGGTTGCGCCGGTGTGCAGCCCCGAATTCCTGAAGGCGCATCCGGTCGAAAAGGGTGAGGATATTGCCGGCCTGCCTCTGCTGCACATGGCCTCGCGGCCGGGTGCCTGGAGCCACTGGTTCGAGAGCCTCGGCCATTCGCTTGCCTTGCCGCAGGGCATGCGGTTCGAGCAGTTTTCCAGCGTGGCACAGGCCTGTATCGCCGGACTTGGCGTGGCTTTGATGCCGCTTTTCCTGATCGATAACGAACTGAAATCGCGGCAACTGGTGAAAGCCTACGATCATCAGGCCAAAAGCCCGAGTTCCTATTATGCGGTCGCGCCGCTATCCCGTGCCAACCACGTTCCAGTCGTGCTGTTTCGCGACTGGCTGGTACGGCAGGTCGAGGCCTATCGTGCGGCGGGCAATCTGCCACTGGAAAAATAAGCGCACTTTTTTCGGGCATTTAGACTTAGTGCTTCAATTTTTGCCCGGTTTTGTCTCTGGCCGGACTCGACAGGACAGTTTTGGTCGATTATCGTGATTAAACGTTTAATCAGCCCTTTCGGACCATCATGGCTTCTTCACGGCCTGCCACCAATCTGAGCGCGATAGCAGCGGCACTCGGCGTGTCGGTTGCAACCGTGTCCAATGCGCTGTCAGGCAAGGGCCGTGTTTCGCCGGAACTGGTGGAGCGCATCCGCAAGACCGCAAGCGAACTTGGTTATGTGCCGAGTTCGGCGGGCAGGGCGCTGCGCACCGGCAGGTCAGGAGTTCTCGGGCTGGTGCTGCCGGATATCGCCAATCCACTCTTCCCACAGATCGCGCAGGCCATCGAAAAGGCAGCCGTCAATGCCGGTTATGGTGTTTTGATCGCCGACTCGCGCGGCGAGATCGCCATGCAGACGGACGCCATCAACCGGCTGATCGAGCGTGGAGTGGATGGCATGGTCGTCGTTCCCCGCCGCGGTACGCGTATCGCGGATGTCGATTGCCCGGTGGCGGTGATCGACAGCCCCTCGACGCCCGGAAATACGGTAGCCGCTGACCACTGGGACGGCGGCCGGCAGATCGGCGAATATCTCTCAGCCCTCGGACACGACAAGGTGGTGCTGATCGGCAAGAACCGCGACTCAAATGTGCAGAACGACCGACTCGGCGGCATTCGCGATGGTTTGGGCAAGGCCTGCGTCACGGAGACGCTGTGGGTAGACGCCATTGAAAAGGCGGATGGTGCGGGTTGCCGTCTCGGCCTTACCGAAAAGGTGAGGGATGGTTTCACTGCCTTTGCTGCCGTATCCGACCTGCATGCGTTGCGCGCGCTCACTGAATTGCAGCGCGAGGGCATCGAGGTGCCGGAAGAGGCGAGTGTCACCGGCTTCGACGATCTGATTTTCTCCGCCGTGGTGACGCCGCCGCTGACGACGATGCGCATGGATATGCGCCGCATCGCCGATCTGGCCGTGGATGCGCTGTTGCGCGCGATCGATGGCGAGGCGGGCTTCGAAAACGGCATAGCTGCCGAGGTCACGGCAGAAATCTCGAAAGTACCGATGGCGCTGATCATGCGCGGCTCCACCGGCGAAAAAAAGCATGATGCGATTGAAGCCAAAAACACGACAGCAGGAGAACTCACACCATGAAAAAGATCATTCTTGCATCGGGCACCGCCCTGATGCTGACGATGGGTGCCGCGCAGGCGCAGGACAAGACGCTGACGATCTCGGTCTACGCCTTCGCGCAGGACGAATTCAAGGAACTGGTCTATACACCGTTCGAGAAACAATGCGGCTGCAAGCTGGTCGTAGAGACCGGCAACAGCGTTGAGCGCCTCGCCAAGATGGAGGCCAACAAGGCCAATCCGGTGGTCGATCTCGCCATTGTTTCCATGGCGGATGCGCTTTCCGCCACCCGCAAGGACCTGATCCAGAAGATCGATGCCGCCAAGGTGCCGAATATCGGCAAGCTCTATGACATCGCCAAGGATCCGAATGGCGACGGCATGAGCGTTGGCGTCAACTTCTACGCCACGTCAATCGTTTACCGCACAGACAAGATGAAGATCGATAGCTGGGCCGATCTTTTGAAGGACGGTATCGTTGACCACGTCGCTTTCCCAAATGTCACCACCAATCAGGGCCCGCCGGCGCTTTACATGCTGGGCAAGGCCATCGGCAAGGATACGCCTGATCTTGCTGGCGCTATCGAAGCCGTGGGCGAAAAGAAGGACGATATCGTCACGTTCTACGTGAAATCGTCGCAGCTGGTGCAGCTCATGCAGCAGGAAGAAATCTGGGCCGCCCCCATCGGCCGCTTCTCCTGGGCGCCCTTTACCAAGCTCGATCTGCCGCTTGCCTGGGCAACCCCCAAGGAAGGCCAGACCGGCGGCATGAACGTGCTCGTGGTGCCAAAGGGCACGAAGAACGAAGATCTGGCGCTGCAGTTCATGGATTTCTGGCTCTCGACCGACGTTCAGAAGGCGCTGGCCGAAAAGCTCGTGGACAGCCCGACCAACAAGGAAGTCAAGGTGTCCGACGAGGTGGCGAACAACATCACCTATGGCGACGAAACCGCAAAAAGCCTGCAGCTCATTCCTTCCGCCGTGACGCTCGACAACCGTGACAAGTGGCTGTCGGAGTGGAACGCCAAGGTCGGTCAGTAAGTCCTTATCAAGGTTTGGAATGGGGCATTTAAAACGTCCGAAAGGGCGGCTCCATTCCCGGAAAAGCGGTTTGGTCGTCCCCTGACCGCTTTTCCACCTCTCAATTCCGCAAGCTGGCCCTGGCCGCTTGCAGTAACAATCGGCCGCGGGCCGTTCGGGGAATAAAGCGATGTTTCAGAACCGGGCCGAAGCGCTGGCGCTTGCCTTGCCCGCCGCTATTTTCGCGGCGGCGGTCTTTCTTGTGCCGGTCTTCATGCTTCTGTCGGAGGGCTTTCACACCACTGACGGCTGGACATTGTCCGCTTACGCCGATTTCTTCTCCGATCCGCTGAACAGGGCGGTTTTCCTGCGCACCCTGAAGCTTGGCGCGCTCGTCACCATCGTATCTGCGGTGGTGGGTTATGCGGCGGCCTTCGCCATCGTCAATCTGTCGCAGGGCGCGAAAGGACATGTCGTCAATCTGGTCGTCTTGCCGCTGATGATCTCGCCGGTTGCCCGCACCTATGCCTGGATCGTCATTCTCGGCAGAACCGGCATCGTCAACCAGGCGCTTCAGGCGGTGGGACTGAGCGATGCGCCGATCCGTATACTGTTTTCCGAAACGGCTGTTTTCATCGGCCTTCTGCAATTGTTCCTGCCATTGATGATCATTTCCCTCATCAGTGCGCTGGAGAATATGCCCAAGGATACGATCGCAGCCGCTCGCGTTCTCGGCGCAAACTGGCTGCAGGTGTTCTGGAAGGTCATCCTGCCGCTCACCAAGGAGGGGCTTGTTGTCGGCGGCACGCTGGTGTTCACCGGTTCGCTCACGGCCTATATCACGCCGGCCATTCTCGGCGGCTCCAAGGTGCTGATGCTGGAAACCCTGCTCTATCAGCAGGTGACGGTCTCCAACAATTTCGTCGCCGCCAGCGTCATCGCCTTCATCCTGATCGTCATGAGCTTTGCCGCCAATATCCTGCTGAAGCGCATCGCCACCGCAAGGAACAAGAAATGACCCGGCAGCTCTTCATTCCGCTCACGCTCCTGCTCGTTGTCGGCTTCCTGATCGGGCCGTTCCTCATCATCGTTGCGGCCTCGTTTTCGGCCGGCGACACGCTCGCCTTTCCGCCGCAGGGCTTTTCACTGAAATGGATCGCGAAGGTCTTCACCGTCGAAAGTTTCCGTGAAAGCTTCGCGATGTCGATGTTCCTTGCCATCGGCGGCACATTCACGGCGCTCATCCTAGGTATTCCCGCTTCCTACGCCATGTCGCGCTACAAGCTGCCCTTTGCGGAAACCGTGCGCACGATCGTTTCGGCGCCGATCATCGTGCCGGGTATCATCGTCGGTCTGGCGCTGCTGCGCTATTTCGTCGTGCCCTTCGGCATCGGCATCACGCTTGCCCTGTTTCTCGCGCACACGGCGCTCATCCTGCCCTATGCGGTACGGGTGGTTTCGGCCAGCCTCAACAATCTGCGTTCGGATATCGAGGAGGCGGCGGTGCTGCTCGGCTCGTCGCGGTTTGGCGCATTTTTCCGTGTGGTGCTGCCCAATATTCGCGGTGGCATCCTGTCGGCCTTCATCCTCGGTTTCGTGACGAGTTTCAATCAGGTGCCCGTGTCGCTGTTCCTGTCGGGTCCGGGCGTGCGTACGCTGCCCATCGATATGCTGGGCTACATGGAAATCGTCTTCGATCCGTCTGTCGCCGCACTCTCATCGCTGCTCGCCTTCCTTTCCATCGGCATCGTCTTCCTGGCCGAACGTTTTCTGGGGTTCTCCCGTTATGTCTGACGCAAATTACCTTTCGCTCCAAAAAGTCTCGCTCGCCTACGGCAACAGCATCGCCGTCAAGGATCTCGACCTCGATATCCGCAAGGGTGAACTTCTCGCGCTGCTCGGTCCTTCCGGCTGTGGCAAGACCACCACGATGCGCGCCATTGCCGGACTGATGCCAGTGGCGGGCGGGCGCATCGATCTCGACGGCGCCGATATCACCCGCGTCGCCGCCAACAAGCGCGCTGTCGGGCTGGTGTTTCAGTCCTATGCGCTGTTTCCGCACCTGACGGTTTACGAAAACGTGGCCTTCGGCCTCAAACTCAAGGGCATGAACGGCAAGGCGCTTGATGACAAGGTCGCCTCCGGTCTGAAGTCCGTGGGATTGTCGAACTTCGCATCGCGCAAGCCGGCCGAGCTTTCCGGCGGCCAGCAGCAGCGCGTGGCGCTGGCGCGCTCCATGGTCATGGAGCCGAAGGTGCTGCTGCTCGATGAGCCGCTCTCCAACCTCGATGCGCGCCTCAGGCTTGAAATGCGCACCGAATTGCAGCGCGTGCAGAAGGAAACCGGTGTGACGATGATCTTCGTCACCCATGACCAGATCGAGGCGCTCGCATTGGCCGACCGTATTGTCGTCATGAAGGGCGGCAAGATTGAGCAGACCGGTACACCGGAAGAGATCTACAATGCGCCGGTTTCCGCCTTCGTGGCGGATTTCGTCGGCTTTGAAAACATTTTCGCGCTGGAAGGCGGCGCGTTGAAAACCGAAAACGGCACAACACCGCTTACCGGACCAGTCCCTTCAGCATCTGGACTGGCCTGGCGGCCGCGCATGGTCACCCTTGGTTCAGGTCCTTTCCAGGGAACCGTGCGCGGCACATCCTTTGCCGGAAATACCCGTGAGTACCTGCTGGATACGCTGCTTGGTCCCATCAAGGCGGAGACCGATGCTGCGCTGACCGCCCATACGATCGGTGATACGCTCGCCTTCGACCTTCCGGTCGAAAAGGCGGCAAGCCTCAAGGTGTTTGGCTGATCATGGGTGTGTGGATCGATACTGATATGGGCTTTGACGATATCGCCGCCATCATGGTGGTGCAATCGGCAGGCCTTGCCATAGACGGCATTTCGCTGGTCTTCGGCAATGCGACGCTGGATGTTGTCTGCAGCAACGCCGCAGGCGCGGTCGCCGCCTTCGGCTGGTCCATGCCGCTCCATCAGGGCCGTGCCAAACCCGTCCTTGGCGCGCTCGAAACCGCACAATGCATTCTGGGTGACAGCGGCATTCCGACCGTTGGCCGCAGCCTGCCGGATGCGCCCGCTCTGCCGCAAAGCGACGCTTTCACTGCGCTGTGCGGCTGGCTTGAGGGGGCAGGCGAAAAGCGTATCCTCGCGCTCGGCCCGCTTACCAATATCGCCGCCCTTTGCCTTGCCCGGCCCGATCTTGCCGCGAAAATTTCCGATCTGACCTGGATGGGTGGCGGCGTGACGAGCGGCAACCACACCGCATCTGCCGAATTCAACGCCTTTGCCGATCCGGAAGCGCTGGCCATCGTGCTTTCCCATGACCTGCCGCTGCGCATGGTCGATCTGGACGCCTGCCGCAAGGTCACCGCCTCGCCAGCCGATGTGCTGCCGATCCGAAATGCTGGCGGCAAAAACGCCGGCCTGATTGCCGACCTGTTGGAAGGTTTCATCGGCATCGCCACGAGACGCGGCAGACCGGCCATGGCGCTTTACGATCCCGTTGCCGCTGTCGGCTTCACCTCCGAGCTGCTTGGCTGGCGCCATACGCGGATCGATGTCGAGCTTCACGCGGCGCTAACGCGCGGGCGAACGGTGGTTGAGCCGCGTGCCGACAAGGTTGCCGCCTTCAACGCGCATTTCGCCGACACCGTGAATGCCGAAGCGGCAAAGGCTGCGGTTCTGGAGGCGTTGCGCCGCGAGGCTGCCCGATGAGTGCACAATCCCCGATACGCGAGCCGGTCGATCTCAACGACGATGCGCTGCGCGCCCGCGCGGTTGCCGCTGCGCGCGGCGATGCGGCTTTCGATGTTCTCATTACCGGCGGAACGCTGGTGGATGTGGTGACGGGGGAGCTTCGCGCCGCTGATATCGGCATTGTCGGTCCGCTAATTGCCAGCGTTCACGAACCGGCAAACCGCAGCGATGCTGCGCAGCTCGTCGACGCGTCGGGCGCCTTTGTCTCGCCCGGCCTGATCGACACGCATATGCACATCGAAAGCTCGATGATAACGCCTGCTGCCTATGCGGCAGCCGTGGTTGCCCGCGGCGTCACCACTATCGTCTGGGACCCGCATGAATTCGGCAATGTCCATGGTGTCGAAGGGGTGCGCTGGGCGGCGAAATCCATCGAAAACCTGCCGCTGCGCGCCATTCTGCTTGCACCCTCCTCAGTGCCATCAGCACCCGGTCTGGAGCGCGGCGGCGCTGATTTCGATGCCGGAATTCTCGCTGATATCCTGTCGTGGCCGCAGATTGGCGGGGTTGCGGAAATCATGAACATGCGCGGCGTCATCGACCGCGATCAACGGATGAGCGGCATCGTACAGGCCGGTCTTGTCTCGGAAAAGCTGATCTGTGGCCATGCGCGCGGCCTGAAGGACGCCGATCTCAACGCCTTCATGGTGGCCGGTGTTTCTTCCGATCACGAGCTGGTCTCGGCTGAAGACCTGATGGCGAAGCTTCGGGCGGGGTTGACCATCGAGCTGCGCGGCTCGCACGATCATCTGCTGCCGGAATTTGTGGAGGCGCTGAATGCGCTCGGCCACCTGCCACAGACGCTGACGCTCTGCACTGACGATGTTTTCCCGGACGATCTGTTGCGGGGCGGCGGGTTGGATGATGTGGTGCGCCGCCTTGTCCGTTATGGCCTGAAACCGGAATGGGCGCTGCGCGCCGCAACACTGAATGCTGCGCAAAGGCTTGGCCGTGCCGATCTCGGCCTCATCGCCGCCGGTCGCCGTGCCGATATCGTCGTTTTCGAGGATTTGAGTGGTTTTTCACCCCGTCATGTCTTGGCCGGTGGCAGGGCGGTTGCGGAAGCCGGGCATATGCTCGTCGACATTCCAGCCTGCGATGCGGCGGCGCTCGAAGGCTCGATGAAGCTGCCGCTGCGCGCAGCCGATGATTTCCGGGTTGCCTGCGAGGGCGCAAGGGTGCGCCTTGCCACCATCGACCGCCCACGCTTCACGCAATGGGGCGAGGCGGAAGCCGAGGTGAAGGATGGTTTCGTCGTTCCCCCCGAAGGCGCCACGATGATTTCCGTCACCCACCGCCACGGCAAGGCCGAGCCAGTTACCAGGACCGGCTTCCTTACCGGCTGGGGACGCTGGAACGGCGCCTTCGCCACCACCGTCTCGCATGACAGCCACAACCTCACTGTCTTCGGCGGTAATGCCGAAGACATGGCGCTGGCCGCCAATGCGGTGATTGCGACAGGCGGCGGCATGGCTGTCGCCTCTGAGGGTAAGGTGACCGCGCTTCTACCCCTGCCGCTCTCAGGCCTCGTTTCCGATGCGCCGCTTGAAGACGTAGCACAGGCTTTCGAGGAATTACGCGCCGCTGTCGGCAAGGTGGTGGAGTGGCAGCCGCCCTATCTCGTCTTCAAGGCCTGTTTCGGCGCCACGCTCGCCTGCAATATCGGCCCGCACCAGACGGATATGGGCATTGCCGATGTGTTGACGGGACGGGTGATGGAAAGCCCGGTGCTTGCGGTTCTCGAATAGCGGCGGTTCGCATCTGCGGGCTGCGATTTATTCCACCTTGGGCCCGTCAGGCGTCTGTGTTTCACGCGCGGCAATGCGCGCTGCCATCACGAAATTCTTCACCACGGGCGATGTCGTTCCGCGCCGATAGGCGAGCGATATGGAAAGCTGTGGCGGCGGACCGCTGGAGGGCAGCAGGACGATGTTGTGCATTTTGACTTGTGCGACGGATTCCGGAACGAGGGAAACCCCGAGTTCGGCCGCGACCAGCGACAATATCGAGACGATTTGCGGTGCAGCCGGCCCGAGACGCGGCGTGAATCCAGCCTCCTCGCAGGCTTTTATCGATGCATCGTGAAGGCTGGTGCCGATGCTGCGTGGCGTCAGAATGAAAGGGTCGTCGCGCAGTTCCATCAGGTCTATGGCGGTTCCGCGCCGCGCGAGTGGATGGGATGCCGGCAGGGCGACCAGAAGCGGTTCGTCAGTGAGCACTTCCTCGAGCAACGTATCAGGGTCGGATTGTGAGGGGCGCAGCAGCGCCACGTCCAGCCGATCTTCAACTAGGGCCGGCGTCAGTGCGAGAGCAGCTGCCTCCATCACCTGAAGTTCTACGTCAGGGTATTTGCGTCTGTAAGTGCGGATGCAGGCCGGAACCAGAGGGTTGAGCGCTGCCGTGCCGGTAACGCCTATTCTCAGGATACCGGTTTCACCGGCCGCCGCCCTGCGTGCAAGCCGGATACCTTCGCTCACCTGATGCGGAATATGGGTCACCGCGATGCGAAACGCATGACCCGCCGGCGTTAGTTCCGCGCCATGCGCGAGACGCCGGAATAGCCGCACGCCGATTTCCTGTTCCAGAACCTTTATCTGCTGGCTGAGCGGCGGCTGCGCGATTCCCAGATGTTCTGCCGCCCGCGTAAAGCTGCCTTCATTGGCGATGGCCAGAAAATAGCGGATGTGCCTGAGTTCCATGATATTAGATCCAGATATGACAGGAACGCCTTCCATATATTAGAATGAAAGACGGAGCTGCGCTATAGCTGGGAGCGAAAAGGACAAACCCGATGCGCCAGCTCAAAAAACAGGATTTCACCCCGCCGATCGTCATGACGGAGGAGCCGCCGGATGTGCTCTGGATCCGGCAGGGAAGCCGCCAGTTTCGTCGGGCGAGTTGGGCGCTCTTTCTGGCCGGCTTCGCCAGCTTTTCGCTGATTTATTGCGTGCAGCCGCTGCTGCCGGAATTTCCGGCGGAATTCGGCATAAACCCCGCAACCGCATCGCTCGCCCTGTCGCTGACGACGGGAACGCTGGCCTTCGCCATTCTTCTCAGCGGTGCTTTTGCCCAGCTCTTCACCCGCCGAAATCTGATGTTCGTTTCGATGATGCTGGCCGCTATCGCCAATATCATTGCAGCAAGCACGGAAGGTTGGGCATGGCTGCTTGCCGCCCGCGCGCTGGAAGGGTTCGTGCTCGGCGGCGTTCCCGCCGTCGCAATGGCTTATCTTGCCGAGGAGATCGAACCTTCCAGTCTCGGCAAGGCGATGGGGCTTTATGTCGGCGGCACGGCCTTCGGCTCCATGGCCGGGCGTGTCGGCATGGGGCTGGTGTCCGCCTATACGTCCTGGCAGGTCGCAATGTATGCGCTGGGGGCGGTCTGCATCCTTGCGGCCATCGGCTTCCTGCTGCTTCTTCCGCCCTCGCGGAATTTCCGGCCGCAGCACATGCCGCTGAAAAATCATCTGAGAATATGGGCGCAACATCTTGGAAATCCTGAACTTCGGCGGTTCTATTTCCTTGGCGCGATGCTGACGAGCGTGTTCACCACCGTTTTCAACTATTGCGCCTTTCGCCTCGTCGCGCCGCCTTACGAATTGGGTCGCACCGCCGTCAGCATGATCTTCCTGACCTTTGCCCTGGGTATCGTCGCTTCCTCCTATGGCGGTGCTCTGGTCGACCGGTTCAGCCGGCGGATCATGCTGGTGGTTGCCTTTTCCACCATCCTTGCCGGTATCCTGCTGACCTTCGCCTCAAGCATCATCCTCATCGTGGCGGGGATTGCGGCGATAACCGTCGGATTTTTCATTGGGCATTCGGCTGCCAGCAGTGGTGTGGGTGCCAATGCGGGAGGCGCCAAAAGCCATGCTTCCGCGCTTTATCTGCTGTTTTATTATTGCGGAGCGAGCATCACCGGCTGGATCGGTGGCTGGTTCTGGATCCATGCCGGCTGGCCCGGCATCATGGCCATCACCGCCGGCTGCGCGCTTGCCGGAATTTTCGCCAGCCTTGCCGGTCCGAGCACGCGGCGCGTCTGAGCGGCCATCGCCGATGCATCCGGCTGTTTTTACTCCGCCGCCAGTTCCTGCTCCACCAGTGTTGCCCAGAAAGCGACGCCGGGAACGATTGCCGCGTCGTTGAAGTCGTAGGAGGTGTTGTGGTGCAGCGCGCCATCCACCGCGGGGCCGTTGCCGAGCCAGACGTAGCAGCCGGGGGCTTCGCCCGCGAAAAAGGCGAAGTCGTCGCCGGCGGTCGAGGGCGGGAAGACGGTGCGGGATTTGTTGCCGAAGACGGTCTTGGCGGCTCGGAGCGCGCGTTTCGTCGCATCGGCATCGTTGATGACGGGCGGAATGCGGCGGATGAATTCATAGCTTGCCTCGATGCCGAACATCGCCGCCGTACCCTTGGCGAGCCTGCCGATTTCCGTTTCAAGCTGGCTGCGCACCTCAGGCGCGTAGGCGCGTGCGGTGCCGCCGATCTCGACCAGATCGGGAATGACGTTGAGCGCCTTGGGGTCACCCGCCTGCACCGAACAAGCGCTGACGACGGCAGGTTGCAGCGGATCGACGACGCGGCCGACGATGGTTTGCAGCGAAGCGAGGAAGGTGCCCGCCGCCGTTACCGGATCGCGGCCGAGATGCGGCTTGGCGCCGTGGGTGCCGATGCCCCTGAAGGTGACGCGCCAGCTATCGGAAGAGGCAAGCTGCGGTCCTTCCACCACGGCCATCTCATCGATTCCGAGCCCCGGCATGTTGTGCAGGCCATAAACTGCATCGCAGGGAAACAGGTCGAAAAGCCCGTCCTCAACCATTTTTTTGGCGCCGCCACGGCCTTCTTCGGCCGGCTGGAAGATGAAATGGACGGTGCCGGAAAAATCGCGGGTACTGGCGAGATAACGCGCAGCGCCCAGCAGCATGGCGGTGTGGCCGTCATGGCCGCAGGCATGCATCTTGCCGGGGAACTTCGATTTATAGGGCCGGTCGGGAATTTCCGGCATGGCCAGCGCATCCATGTCGGCGCGAAGACCGATGCTGCGGGTGCCGTTGCCCACCTGCAAAGTACCGACCACGCCGGTGCCGCCCAAGCCGCGATGCACCTTCACTCCCGCCCTTTCGAGAAGATCGGCGACGATGGCGCTGGTTCTCTCCTCTTCAAAGCCCAGTTCCGGATGGGCGTGGAGATCGTGGCGAAGCTCCGTCAGGAATGGCAGGTCCTCGCCGATGCGGTCCAGCAGTCTCATGGGTAGCTTGTCCTTGAATATGGGGAAAACCCACGCCATAGGTGGGCTTGTCCGAATGCCTGTTGCTTTGTTTCCTTCTAGCTGAAAAACCCAATGAAATGAACCCGCCGCATGCCTGCGGTTGTCGAAATGCCTGATATGCCGAACGGGGATGGCGCGGATGAAAATCACTTCCGCTTTTGCCGTCCCGCTTCTGAAAGGAAAACCGATGCCGCAATCCGCATCGCCCGCCGCATCATCCCCCGCCGCGCCGCATGAGTTCTGGCAGGATGTTCTTCCGCCCCGTTCATTCGATACGACAGGCCCGCATTCGGCTTTCTTTCCGGCGGAGCTGGATGACGGGCGGCAGATCTGCCTGCCGATCCGGCCCTTGGCGGATGGCGAACATGCGCTCGCCTCGCTCATCGTCAATCAGGCCTCTTTTGACGTGCTGGAAGTGCTGGCCGCCGACCTGGCGGAAAAGCTTCGCCCCCTCAAGCCAGATGTCGTGATCGGCCTGCCGACTCTGGGGCTGACGCTTGCCGCAGCCGTTGCCCGTCACCTCGGCCATTCGCGATATGTGCCGCTCGGCACTTCGCGCAAATTCTGGTATCTGGAGGAACTGTCGGTGCCGATGTCCTCCATCACCACCAAGCAGGAAAAACGGCTTTACATCGATCCGCGCATGTTGCCACTCATCGAGGGCAGGCGGGTGGTGCTGGTGGACGATGTCATCTCCAGCGGCAGTTCCATCATTTCAGGTCTTTCGCTTCTCGCCTCATCCGGCATCAAGCCGGTGGCAATCGGCGCTGCCATGCTGCAATCGGATCGCTGGGTGCAAAAAATCGCTGCTTTCGGGCCGGAATGGCCGGAGCGGGTGAGGGGTGTTTTCGCGACGCCGCTGCTGAAAAAAGCCGAAGGCGGCTGGCGGGCTTGACGTTGCGCAATTCCCGGCAAAAGGCAAGTGGTGATAATTTCATCGTTGCCTAATTTGCGTCTTGCGGAGCCGTGAGAGATCGTCCTAAGATCGTTTCTGACAGACTATAGCAGTCGGCGAAAAATGCGCCGGTTTGCTCTCGCGCGGTGTTATTCCGGCGTCTGCCCGCCCCCTTTGGTTTTGCCGCTTACTGGAATTTCTTGACATGCATGCAGTGTTCGACGGTCATAATGATGTGCTGCTTCGGTTGTGGCGCAACAGCAAGGCCGGTGGCGATCCGGTGGCTGAATTCAAGAACGGTACCCGCGAAGGCCATATCGACGGTCCGCGTGCACGTGCAGGCGGTCTCGGCGGCGGCATCTGCGCCATCTACATTCCCTCCGGCGATCTGGTCCTGCAGGAGCCGGACGCGCAGGGCCATTACGATACACCGCTTGCGGCGCCGCTCGAACGCCAGCCCTCGCTCGATATTGCGATGGAAAAGGCTGCGATCGCGCTCAGGCTTGACCGTGCCGGCGCCTGGCGCCTTTGCCGCTCGACGGCCGATATCCGCAAGGCCTTTGCCGAGGATATTTTCGCGGCCGTGCTGCACATGGAAGGCTGTGAGGCGATCGGTGCCGATCTCGATGCGCTTGAGGTTTTTTATGCCGCCGGCCTGCGCTCGCTCGGTCCGGTCTGGAGCCGGCACAATATTTTCGGTCACGGCGTTCCCTTCTCCTATCCAATGTCGCCCGATACCGCGCCCGGCCTTACCGATGCCGGTTTTGCGCTGGTCAAGGAGTGCAACCGGCTCGGCATTCTCATCGATCTCGCCCACATCACCGAAAAGGGCTTCTGGGATGTGGCGAAGACCACGAACCAGCCTTTGATCGCCAGCCATTCCAACGCACATGCGCTCACCCCCGTCGCCCGCAATCTTACTGACCGGCAGATGGATGCCATCAAGGAGAGCGGCGGTCTGGTGGGCCTCAACTACGCGGTCACCATGTTGCGGGCGGATGCGCGCGACATTGCCGACACGCCGCTTTCCGACATGGTGCGCCACATCGACTACATGGTGGAGCGTATGGGCGTCGATTGCGTGGCGCTCGGATCGGATTTCGACGGCGCGACGGTACCCGTTGGCGTTGCCGATGCCAGCGGCAACCACAATCTGGTTGCGGCGCTGAAATCGGCGGGCTACGGTGATGGAGAACTTGCTAAAATATGCCGGGAAAACTGGCTGCGCGTCCTATCCCAGGCCTGGCACGAGCCGGCCTGAAGGCAAATAAAAGCGAACTAAATCAATCTCATAACAAAAGGGGAGATCCTATGATCAAATCGCTCAACAAGACCATGCGTATCCTCAGCACCAGCGCTGCTCTGTCGCTGATGATGCTGTCTGCGCCGCACGCTTTTGCCGCCACGCCGGCCGATACGCTGGTTGAAGGTTTCGCCATCGACGACATCATCACGCTCGATCCGGGTGAGGCATTCGAGCTGTCGGCAGCTGAAGTTACCGGCAACACCTACAGCAAGCTGGTTTCCATCGATCTCAACGACACCTCCAAGGTGATCGGCGATCTGGCCGAGAGCTGGACGACCTCCGAAGACGGTCTCACCTATACCTTCAAGCTGAAGACCGGCCTGAAATTCGCCTCCGGCAATCCGGTGACGGCAGATGATGTTGCCTTTTCCTTTGAACGTGCCATCAAGCTCGACAAGTCGCCAGCATTCCTTCTGACGCAGTTCGGTCTCAAGGGCGACAACGTCACTGAGAAGGCGAAAGCGACGGATGCCAACACCTTCGTACTGACGGTCGACAAGCCCTACGCACCAAGCTTCGTGCTGAACGTTCTGACCGCGACCGTTGCCGCAGTTGTCGACAAGAAGCTGGTGACCGAAAAGGCCAAGCCCGTCACGCCGAGCGCCGATTACAAATACGACACCGATTTCGGCAATGCGTTCCTGAAAACAGGTTATGCCGGTTCCGGCCCCTACAAGATCCTTGGCTGGAAGGCCAACGAAGCCGTCATTCTGGAGGCCAACCCCAACTATTACGGTGAGAAGCCGAAGTTGAAGCGCGTGGTCTATCGTCACATGAAGGAAAGCTCCGGCCAGCGCCTGGCGCTTGAAAACGGTGATATCGACGTTGCCCGCAACCTCGAGCCGGGTGATATGGAAGCCGTTTCCAAGAAGGAAGGCCTTGCCGTCACCTCCGCGCCCAAGGGCACCGTTTATTACTTCAGCCTCAACCAGAAGAACGAGAACCTGAAGAAGCCTGAGGTCGTCGAGGCCTTTAAATATCTCGTCGACTACGACGCGATCGGCGCGACGATCATCAAGGGCATCGGCGAAATCCACCAGACCTTCCTGCCAAAGGGCCAGCTCGGCGCGCTTGACGAGAACCCATACAAGCTCGACGTCGCAAAGGCCAAGGAACTGCTGGCGAAGGCCGGCCTGAAGGACGGCTTCACCGTGACCATGGATGTGCGCAACACGCAGCCGGTGACCGGCATTGCCGAAAGCGTACAGCAGACGCTGGCGCAGGCTGGCATCAAGCTGGAAATCATTCCCGGCGACGGCAAGCAGACGCTTACCAAGTATCGCGCCCGCACGCACGATATCTACATCGGCCAGTGGGGTTCGGACTATTTCGACCCGAACTCGAATGCCGAGACCTTCACGATCAACTACGACAACTCCGAAGAAGGCAAGAACAAGACGCTTGCCTGGCGTAACGCCTGGGACGTTCCGGAGTTGACGAAGGAAACGCAGTCGGCACTTCTGGAAAAGGATAATGCCAAGCGCGCCGCCATCTATCAGAACCTCCAGAAGGAAGTTCTGGAAAAAGGCCCGTTCGTCATCATCTTCCAGCAGACGGAAGTGGCGGGATACTCCGCGAAGCTCAAGGGCCTGAAGCTCGGACCGAGCTTCGACACCAACTATGTCTATACGATCTCCAAGGAATGATCCGGAAGGATCGGTCTCTTGAGCATCGTTGAAGCAAACAGCCGGGCGAGGCAGGGCAAACGCCGTGCCAACGCCCGCGCGAAGGCCATTCTCGGCTTCGCCGTCACCGTCATCACCACCTTTCTGGGGCTGATGGCGGTTACATTTTTCATTGGCCGCGTTGTACCGATCGATCCCGCACTGGCGATTGTCGGCGACCGCGCGCCTGCGCATGTGGTCGAGCGCGTGCGTGAGCAGCTCGGCCTCAACCTGCCGCTCTGGCAGCAGTTCTTCATCTATCTGAAGCAGGCGCTGTCGGGTGATTTCGGCATCTCAGTCCTCACCACCAACCCGGTGATGGAGGATATCAAGCGGGTTTTCCCGGCAACCATAGAGCTTGCCACGCTCGGCACCATCATCGGCGCCGTTTTTGGCATTCCGCTCGGCGTGCTTGCCGCGGTCAAGCGCGGCAGCTTTGCCGACCAGGTCGTGCGCGTCATCGGCCTTATCGGCTATTCCGTGCCGATTTTCTGGCTTGGCCTCCTGGCGCTCCTGGTGTTTTACGCCCGGTTGCAATGGGTCGCCTATCCCGGCCGGATGGATATCGTCTACGAATTCACCTTCACGCCGGTCACGGGTTTCTTCCTGATCGACGCGATCTGGCAACGGCAATGGGACGTATTGTGGGATCTTTTCCGCCACATCATCCTGCCCGCCTCGCTGCTCGGCTATTTTTCGTTGGCCTATATCAGCCGCATGACGCGTTCGTTCATGCTGAATGAGCTCGCCCAGGAATATATCGTTGCGGCGCGCGCCAAAGGGCTTTCGGAAACGCGCATCATCTGGTTTCACGCTCTGCGCAACGCCGCCGTGCCGCTGGTGACCGTGATTGCGCTATCTTACGCCGGTCTGCTGGAAGGTTCGGTGCTGACCGAAACCATCTTCGCGTGGCCGGGGCTCGGCCTCTACATCACCAATTCCCTGCAGAATGCGGATATGAATGCCGTTCTTGGCGGCACGATCGTGATCGGCGCCATCTTCGTCGGCATCAATCTCTTCTCCGATCTGCTTTACCGGACGCTCGACCCAAGGACGCGCAGCCGATGACGATTTCGACCGATACATTCAAACCCTACAGCCGCGAATGGCTGCTCTCCGACCGGCCTGCCTCGCGCAGGCAGGCACGGCTTGGCCGTGCCTATGTCATCTGGCGGCGCTTTTCGGAAAACCGGCTGGCGCTGCTTGGCCTCGGCATCATCATTGCGCTGCTGCTTGTCGCACTGTTTGCCAATGTGCTTGCACCACACGATCCGGTGCAGGGCGATCTGCGCAATGCCCGACTTCTGCCTCCGGGGACAGAAGGTTACCTGCTCGGCACTGACGATCAGGGGCGTGATATTCTCTCGCGCCTCATCCACGGTTCGCGGCTGACCCTGTTCGTCGTGCTGCTGGTGGCCATCATCGCCGCACCCATCGGACTCATCGTCGGCACCGTCTCGGGTTATGCCGGCGGCTGGGTGGATGCCGTTCTGATGCGCATCACCGATATTTTTCTGGCCTTTCCGAAGCTGGTTCTGGCGCTTGCGCTGGTGGCCGCACTTGGACCGGGCATTGAAAACGCGGTGCTCGCCATCGCGGTCACCTCATGGCCGCCCTATGCGCGCATCGCGCGCGCCGAAACCATGACCTTCCGCAATTCCGATTTCATCGCGGCGGTCAAGCTCATGGGCGCGTCGCCGTTCCGCATCGTTCTGAAACACGTCATGCCGCTTTGCATGTCGTCGCTCATCGTGCGTGTCACGCTCGATATGGCGGGCATTATCCTCACCGCGGCCGGTCTCGGCTTCCTTGGCCTCGGTGCACAGCCGCCGCTGCCGGAATGGGGCGCGATGATTGCTTCCGGACGCCGTTTCATTCTCGACCAATGGTGGGTGGCCGCCATGCCGGGCATTGCGATCCTGATCGTCAGCCTCGGTTTCAACCTTCTGGGCGATGGCCTGCGCGATGCGCTGGACCCCAAGGAGGCGAACCAATGAGCGCGCCGCTTCTGACCGTCGAGAACCTGCGCGTTTCCTTCCCCACCCGCACCGGGCTGGTGGAGGCGGTGCGTGGCGTCTCGTTCACGCTGGGACGCGAACGCCTTGGCATCGTCGGCGAGTCCGGCTCCGGCAAATCGCAGACCGGCCGCGCCATCATGGGGCTGACCCCGAAAAGCGCTCGCATCGAGGCCGATGTGTTGCGCTTCGGCGATGTCGATCTTCTCGGTGCTTCGGCAAAGGAACGGCGGCTCATGCGCGGCAAGCGCCTGGCCATGATCCTGCAGGACCCGAAATATTCGTTGAACCCGGTCATGCCCATCGGCCGCCAGATCATGGAAACGCTGCGCACCCATGAAAGCATCGGTTCCGGCGAGGCGCGCCAACGCACGCTCGCCATGCTGGAGGCGGTGCAGATCCGCGATCCCGAGCGCGTGTTCAATCTTTACCCGCACGAGGTTTCCGGCGGAATGGGCCAACGCGTCATGATTGCCATGATGCTGGTCTGCGGCCCGGAACTTCTGATCGCCGATGAGCCGACTTCCGCGCTTGACGTGACGGTCCAGCTCGAAGTGCTCGATATTCTCGACAAGCTGGTTCGCGACCGCGGCATGGGGCTGATTTTCGTCAGCCACGATCTGCGGCTGGTGTCGTCTTTCTGCGACCGCGTTCTGGTCATGTATGCGGGCAAGGTCGTTGAGGAGCTGTCTTCTGCCAATCTTAAAGAGGCGAAGCATCCCTATACGCAGGGTCTTTTGAACTGCCTGCCGGAAATTGGCGGCCACCGGCATCCGCTGCCGGTTCTGGAACGCAAGGCGGAGTGGCGCGCATGAGCACGGTTCTTTCTATCAAAGACATGGTGGTCGATTTCGACGGATATATCGCGCTCGACAGCGTCAGCATCGATGTGGCCGAGGGTGAGTCCTTCGGTATCGTCGGCGAGTCCGGTTCCGGCAAGTCGACGCTGCTTCGGGCGATTGCCGGCCTCAACCATTTCGACGAAGGCTCGTTGATGGTGGCCGGTCGCTCCTATTCGAGCAAGCACCGCGACAAGAGCTTCTATAGCGATGTGCAGATGGTGTTTCAGGACCCTTACGGTTCCCTGCACCCCCGCCAGACAGTGGATGCGCTGCTGCTGGAACCACTCGTCATCCATGGTCTCGACAATCGCGAGCATCGAATCGCGCGTGCGCTTGATGAGGTGGGTCTCGGCACCGGTTTCCGCTTCCGCTATTCGCACCAGCTTTCCGGCGGTCAGCGGCAGCGTATCGCCATTGCCCGCGCGCTGATCGTCGAGCCGAAGATACTGCTACTGGATGAGCCGACGTCGGCGCTCGACGCGTCCATTCAGGCGGAAATTCTTAATCTGCTGGAACAGGCCCGCAAGGACCGCAACCTCACCTTCGTTATGGTCAGCCACGATCTCGGCGTCATCAGCCACATGTGCGATCGCCTTGCGGTGATGAAAAGCGGCAAGGTGGTGGAAATGCTGGAGGCGGAAGCGCTGGAAAGCCGCGAGTTTACTGCGGATTATACCAGGCAGCTGCTGGTGGCGAGCGAGGGCTTCAAGCGCGCTTGAGCTGCCGCTATAGTCGGGTCAAGCGCGGCATGACGGACAGTGTCGGCCAAAACAGGGTATCCAGACCATGCAATTGCGCGCATTGATGTATTTCGACGAACTTGTCCGCACCAATTCCATGCGCGCCGCTGCCGAAAATCTGAATGTCGCGCCGACGGCAGTCAGCCGCCAGATCGAGAACCTCGAATATTATTTTGGCTCGCCTTTGGTGGAGCGTTCCAGCCGGGGCGTGAAGCTGACGGCGGCTGGGGAATTGCTGGCTGCCCGCGCCGGCAAGACACTGCGCGAACTCGACCATGTGCACCAGCTGATCGATGACCTGAAGGGGCTTCAGCGCGGCCGGGTCACCGTTTATGCCAATGGCGCGACGGTTGCGAACCTTCTGGCGCCGGTGCTGGCGCAGTTCAGCCTCAAATATCCGCAGTTGCGCTTCGAGGTGCACATCACCAGCGCGCGCCAGGCGATGGAAGCACTGGGTGCAGCCGAAGCGGATCTGGTCGTCAGCCTTTTTGCGCCCAAGGTCTCCGGCGTGAAAGTGCGCTCGCGCACCCGTATCAGTTACGATGCTATCTTTCCGACCGGCCATGCGCTTGCCGCGCAGGCGGAAGTCTCGCTGAAGGAACTGGCCAGTCTGCCGCTTGCCCTGCCGGACAAGAGTTTCGCGGCGCGTCAGGCCTTCGATACACTGTTTGCCGATGCCGGTATCGAGCTTGATCCCGTCTTTATCACCAGTTCGCTGGAAATGCTGAAGGAACTGGTTCTGGGCCATGCCGCGGCCACGCTGTTGCCGGCCTTGTCGGTGGCGCGTGAAATTCGCAGCGGCCAGATGGTTGCTGTTCCGCTTTCCGGCAAGAAGGGCATCCACACCCAGATCGATCTCTGCGTGGCGCCCGACCGGCAACTATCCTTCGCCGCCTCCAAGCTTGCCGATTTCATCGAGCGTTTCATGCGCGAGGCGACAGCGGGGTAGGGGAATTCGTCATCCTGGAGAATTGTCCATCCCGGTTGATTTCCATCCGTATTTCCGTGTAGCCATTTCAGCTACACGGAGCACACAAAAATCACGATTGTGTGTGCGCCTGCAACATGACACTCTTTTTGCAACGGGTGGTCTTCGAAAGGCAAAAATGCCTCGGCCGCCAGACAGGGGACAATGATGCCACGCACTTATTTTTCGCAGCCGCTGAAAGTTACGCGGCGCGCCGCGCTTGCGCTTGCACTGGGGACGGCGCTCTGGATGCCGCTTTCTATGACGGACGCCGCGGCCGCGCCGAAGACCGCCTTGACGCTGGGCATGACAGTGGAGCCGACGGGTCTCGACCCGACAATTGCGGCACCCGTCGCCATCGGTCAGGTCAGCTGGCAGAACATATTCGAAGGTCTCGTCACCATCGACCACGACGGCAAGGTGAAACCGCAGCTTGCCGAAAGCTGGGAAATTTCAGCCGATGGCAAGACCTATACGTTCAAGCTGCGGCAGGGGGTTACGTTCCACGACGGCGAGACCTTCGATTCCTCCGTTGCGAAATTTTCGCTCGACCGGGCGCGCGGTGAAACGTCGGTAAACCCACAAAAACGCTTCTTCACCGCCATCGAGAGCATAGAAACGCCGGATGCCGCGACGCTGGTACTGAAGCTGAAGCAGCCGGCGGGCAGCCTGATCTACTGGCTCGGCTGGCCGGCCTCCGTCATGGTTGCGCCGAAGAGCGCTGACAATAACCGTACCACGCCCATCGGCACCGGCCCGTTCAAGTTCGTGAACTGGGCCAAGGGCGACAAGGTGGAATTGGAGAAGAACGCGGCCTATTGGGACAAGGCGGTGGCGGTGAAGCTTGAAAAGGCCACCTTCCGCTTCGTTTCCGATCCGCAGGCGCAGGCAGCGGCACTGAAATCCGGCGATATCGATGCCTTCCCGGAATTCGGCGCGCCGGAACTGATGACGTCCTTCGACGGCGACGCGCGTCTCGGTACCTTCGTCGGCAATACGGAACTCAAGGTCGTGGCCGGCATGAACAATGCCCGCAAACCCTTCAACGACAAGCGCGTGCGCCAGGCGCTGATGATGGCGGTGGATCGCGGCACGGTGATTGAAGGCGCATGGTCGGGTTACGGCACGGCCATCGGCAGCCACTACACGCCGAACGATCGCGGTTACATCGATACGACCGGTGTTCATTCTTACGATATAGACAAGGCAAAGGCGCTTCTTGCCGAAGCAGGTTACCCCGACGGTTTCAGCTTCACGATCAAGGCCCCGCAAATGGCCTATGCCCAGCGGACCTCGCAAATCCTGCAGGCGATGTTGGCCGAAATCGGTGTCACCATGACCATCGAGACCACGGAATTTCCGGCAAAATGGGTGGCGGATGTTTTGAAGGGCGCGGATTACGACATGACCATCGTCGCCCACGCTGAGCCGATGGATATCGATATCTACTCCCGTGATCCCTATTATTTCAACTATAAGAACCCTGCCTTCAACGAGGTCATCGCCAATGTCGAAAAGACGGCGGATGCGGCCGAGCAGGAAAAGCTTTACGGCGAAGCGCAGAAAATCCTCGCCGAAGATGTGCCGGCGCTGTTCTTGTTCGTGATGCCGAAACTCGGCGTCTGGGACAAGAAGTTGAAGGGGTTGTGGGAAAACGAACCCATTCCGTCCAATGTGCTGACGGATGTGCATTGGGAAGAGTGACGTTTGTTGTGAACGGCGAGGCGCATTCCTACCCACCACCTCATTCCCGTGCCTGTCACAGGAATCCAGCCAGCCCAAGTCGTTGGGCTGAAAGGAACCTTTCCGCCGCGCAGGCACGCTTCGGCTGGATCCCTGTGACAAGCACAGGGGTGAGGGAAGAGTGTGCGGGGATGACAATAAATCCATCCGCCACATCCCGAAACGAAACAACGCAAGGAAAGAATGCCAGATGTTAGCCGTTCTCGTCCGGCGCCTTGCAAGCCTCATCGTCACGCTGTTTGCGGTGTCGCTCATCATCTACATCGTCATGGGGCTGTTGCCGGGTGATCCGGCGGCCATCATGCTCGGCACGTCGGCGAGCCCGGATACGCTTCTCGCGCTGCAAAAGCAGATGGGTCTCGATCAGCCCTTGCCATTGCGTTACATCCACTGGCTTGCAGGCGTATTCCGGGGTGATCTCGGACAATCCTATACCTACGGCGTGCCGGTAGCGGGGCTTATTGTCGAGCGGCTTGCCGTCACCCTGCCGCTTGCGCTGCTCGCGGTCTGCCTATCGGTCGCCATCGCCATTCCGCTCGGCGTCGCGGCAGCGAGAAGCCGAAACGGGCCGGTGGATTTCGCAGCCGGGCTCTTTTCCCATGTCGGCATTGCCGTTCCCGGTTTCTGGGTCGGGCTGCTGCTCATCATCGTCTTTTCCACCACGCTCGGCTGGATGCCATCAGGCGGTTTTCCCGGCTGGCGTCCGAGTTTTTCTGCCGGATTTATCGCGCTTGTGCTTCCAGCCATTGCGCTTGCGCTGTCGCAGGCAGGCGTCCTCACCCGCGTCTGCCGCTCGGCAGTACTTGAGGTAATGAACGAGGATTTCGTGCGCACCGCCCGCGCCAAGGGGCTGAGCGAGCGGGTAGCGCTGTGGCGACATGCGGTGCCGAACGCCATGATCCCCGTTGTCACCATGATCGGCCTGCAATTCACCTTCCTGATTGCCGGGGCAGTGCTGGTGGAGAATGTCTTCAATCTGCCGGGCCTCGGGCGGCTTGCGTATCAGGCGTTGACCCAGCGGGATATCGTCGTCATGCAGTCCGTCGTGCTGTTCTTCTCGGCGCTCGTCATCGTCATGAATTTTCTGGTTGATATCGCCTATCTCTTTATCGATCCAAGACTGCGGGCAGGTGCACGATGATGCGACTGATCCGCCGCCGCCCCGCTTTCGTCCTTGGCATCGCCGTCACTCTCTTTCTTGTAGCGGTTGCCCTGCTTTCGCTGGTCTGGACGCCGGTTTCTCCGACGAAGATACAGATTGCCCAGAAGCTGAAATCGCCCTTTGCCTATGGCGGGCTTGGCACCGACCATTTTGGCCGCGATGTGCTGTCCATGCTGATGGCGGGGGCATGGAATTCGCTCTCCACCTCCATCGCCGCCGTTGCCATCGGCGCGCTCATTGGCACGGCGCTTGGCGTATCGGTCGCGGCACTGCGCGGTTTCACTGAAACCCTGGTGATGCGCGCCTGCGATATCATCTTCGCCGTACCGCCGATTTTGTCGGCCATGATGCTCGGCGCGTTCATCGGTACGGGGCGGTTCACCGCCATCATCGCCATTGCCACCTTCATGGTGCCGGTCTTTGCGCGGCTGACGCTGGGTGCGGCCTTGCAGATATGGTCGCGGGAATATGTCACCGCCGCCACCAGCATCGGCCAGAACCGCGCCAAGATCACGCTGTTTCATATCGTGCCGAATATTTCCAACCAGATCATCGTGCAGGTGACCATCCAGCTCGGCCTTGCCATCCTTACCGAAGCGGGACTCTCATTCCTCGGTCTCAGCATGCCGCCGCCGGCCGCCACCTGGGGGCGGATGCTCGCCGATGCGCAGACCTATCTAGGTGCTGCACCCTGGCTTGCCATCATGCCCGGCCTTGCCATTGCGCTCGCGGTCTTCGGCCTCAATCTGCTTGGCGATGGCCTGCGCGACCTGCTGGACCCACGCGATACCAGCTGACCGCTTCAAGCCGATATCGCCCATATTATCTGTTTTCTGACGAGACGAAGCTTATGACCGATCTCATACACCTCAACACGCTCGAAATCCTGGCGCTTTACGGGCAAAAGAAGCTGTCGCCATCGGAATATTGGCAGGCGGTAGAGGCCCGTATCGACGCATTCGAGCCCACGGTGAACGCGCTTTACGCCTATGATCCCGAGGATGCCCGCAAGCAGGCGCTGGCCTCGACGATGCGCTGGCAAAAAGGTGAAACGCTTGGGCCCCTCGATGGGATTCCGGTGTCGCTGAAGGAATTGATCGCCACTAAAGGCCAGCCGGTTCCGCTTGGCACCAAAGCGGTGGAACTGGTGCCGGCCCTGGAAGACGCGCCGGTTGCGGCCCGCTGCCGCGAGGACGGCGCCATCATTTACGCCAAAACCACCTGCCCGGATTACGGCATGTTGTCATCGGGCCTTTCCAGTTTTCACAAGCTCAGCCGCAACCCATGGGACCCGACACAGAACCCCGGCGGCTCCAGTGCCGGTGCTGCTTCTGCCGGTGCTGCGGGTTACGGCACCCTGCATATCGGCACGGATATTGGCGGCTCGGTGCGGCTACCGGCGGGGTGGACGGGCCTGTTCGGCTTCAAGCCCAGCCAGGGCCGCATACCCGTCGATCCCTATTATACAGGCCGCTGCGCCGGGCCGATGACCCGCACCGTCGTTGACGCCGCCTATGCCATGGCCACGCTTTCCCGCCCGGACTGGCGTGACGGCACCGCGCTGCCGCCCAACGATATCAACTGGATGGACCTCGATATCGACGTAAAGGGCCTGAGGATCGGCCTGATGCTGGATGCCGGCTGCGGCTTGGCCCTGGACGATGAGGTGCGGGATGCTGTTGTGGCGTCCGCAAAGCTGTTCGAAGATGCAGGTGCCATCGTGGTCCCGGTCGAGCCGGTGCTGTCTCGGGACATGCTGGATGGGCTGGATGATTTCTGGCGGGCGAAATTCTGGGGCGATATGGCGGCGCTGAGTGACGAACGCCGCGCGGCGATCCTTCCCTATATTCACGAATGGGCGCTGAAGGGCGCTGGTGTTTCCGGCGCGCGGGCCGTTTTCGGTTTCAACCAGACCATGGAAATGCGCAAAGCCTGCGGGCGGTTGATGCAGTCGGTTGATGTGGTGATTTCACCCGTTAATCCCATCGTCTCCTATCCGGCCGACTGGGCCTCGCCCACCAACGACCCCGAGCGACCCTTCGAACATATCGCCTTCACCGTCCCTTGGAATATGTCGGAACAGCCGGCATCCTCGATCAATTGCGGTTTCTCGAAATCCGGGATGCCCATCGGTTTGCAGATCGTCGGCCCGCGTTACGCGGATCTGCTCGTTCTCAAGCTTTCCAAGGCCTTCGAGGATTGGGGCGGCGGTGTTCGGCGCTGGCCGGAGCCGCCCAAAGCGCGCTGATCCCGTCTTTATCGGCCCTGTAGTATAGCCATAATACCCGCTTCTCCACCCCTCCTGTTACGGTGCCCCGGGCATTCAAAACGGGAGGAGCAAGCATGCCGAAGAAGATTTTGATGATCACCGGCGATTTCGCCGAGGACTACGAGACCATGGTGCCGTTCCAGACGCTGCTTGCGGTTGGTCACACGGTGCATGCCGTCTGCCCCGGCAAGAAGGCTGGCCAGACGATCGCGACCGCCATCCATGATTTCGAGGGCGACCAGACCTATTCAGAAAAACGCGGCCATAATTTCGCGCTCAACGCAACTTTTGCCGATATCAAGGTCGCGGATTACGACGCGCTAGTCATTCCGGGTGGTCGCGCGCCGGAATATCTGCGGCTGAATGCGGATGTGCTTGCCGCCGTGAAGCATTTCTTCGAGGCTGACAAGCCGGTCGCGGCCGTCTGCCACGGTGCCCAATTGCTGGCGGCTGCGGGTGTCCTCAAGGGCCGCACCTGCTCGGCCTATCCGGCCTGCCGCCCCGAGGTGGAACTGGCGGGCGGTACCTATGCCGATATCGCCATCGATGCGGCGGTTACCGACGGCAAGCTGGTGACGGCGCCCGCATGGCCGGCGCATCCGGCATGGCTTTCGCAATTCATGGCGGTGCTCGGCAGATAAGGCCGGCGGAATGGGGCTTTTACCGGTCCCGTTTCCCGTCTATCTTCTGCAGCTTGCTGAGGGAGGACACAATGTGCAAGCTTTTCATCAAGGCAGACCCGACGCTTTGGGAAAGCCATACCCGGTCTTTGCGGATCGATGGCATGGTCACCAGTGTCAGACTTGAAAACTTCTTCTGGACGACTCTGGACGAGATTTCACGCCGCGATGGCATGAACAGCGCGCAGCTCATTGCCAAGCTTTATAATGAATCGATCGATGCCGGGCATGATCTCGGCAACTTCACCTCGTTTTTACGAGTCTGCTGCGGGCGTTATCTGGCCTTGCAGCTTTCCGGCGATATTCCGGCGCGCAGCGACATTCCGATTGCTGCGCTGGATGCAGACAGCATTCTCGACGCGGAAAAGATGAATTATCACTGAGGTAAAGGGAAGGGCGCAGCCACCGCGCCCTTCGCCTCAGCTCTTAAGCGCCCTTGGATCAAGCGCATCGCGCACGGCATCGCCGATATAGTTGACGCTCAGAACCGTCAGCGAGATTGCCAGTCCAGGCCACAGCACGCGCGAGGGCGTCAGCTGCAGGAAGTTGGCGCCATCGAACAACAGCCGTCCCCAGGTCGGAAAGTCGGACGGAAAACCGAGGCCGAGGAAGGACAGCGCCGATTCCGTGATGATGGCCGAGGCGATGCCGAGCGTGGCTGAGACCATGATCGAACTCAACACATTCGGCAGGATATGGCGCAGGATAATGCGGTATTCGCGCATGCCGCTCGATTTCGCCGCCATGATAAACTCCTGGCTTTTGATCGTCAGCACGTCGCCGCGCACGATGCGTGCGGTATGCATCCAGCTGGTTACCCCGATCACGAAGACGATGAGGATGAAGATACCGGTTTCCGGCCCGAAGGCGGCACGCAGCGTATCACGGAACAGCATGAGAATGACGAGCAGCAGCGGCAGCAACGGCAGGGCCAGGAACAGGTCCGTCAGCCGCATCAGCGGCCCGTCAAGCCTTCGGAAATAGCCTGACAGCACCCCCACCAGCGTGCCGAGAAACAGCGCCAGCAGCATGGCGGTGATGCCAACGGCAAGCGAGATGCGCCCGCCCGCCAGCACCTGCGCCAGCATGTCCTTGCCCAAATTGTCGGTGCCGAAGGGATGCGCCAGCGACGGCCACTGGTTGCGTTCCTTCACATTGATGGCATTGGGCGCGACAGTGTGGATATAGGGCCCGACATAGACCGCCAGCAAAATAAAGATGAAAACGAACAGGCCTGCCACGCCGCCCTTGTGGACGCGGAACTGTTTCCAGATATCGGCAAGTGCCGATTGCACAGGCGTGGCGGCAACGGCTGGTGCTGCGAGGGTGGCGTCAGTCATAGCGGATCCTCGGGTCGAGAATGCCGTAAAGCACGTCGGCAATCAGGTTGAAGAGCACGATAAGCACCGCGAAAATGAAGGTCAGCGTCTGCACCAGCGGAATATCCGCGCCCTGAACGGCGGTGATCAGCAATTGGCCAAGCCCGTTCACACGGAAAATCTGTTCGGTAATGATGGCGCCGGAAAAGATCGTCGGCACGCCGAGTGCGATGACGGTGACGACGGGTATAAGGCTGTTGCGCAGGACGTGAACGAGCAGAACGGATTTTTCCTTCACGCCCTTGGCACGCGCGGTGCGTACATAGTCCTGATGGAGATTGTCCAGCATGGAGGCGCGCACGAAACGGCTGATCTGCGAGACGTTGTAGAGGGTCAGCACCAGAACCGGCATGAACATCTGTTTGATCTGTGCCACGAGGCTTCCCCAGTCAGTCACCTGCAGATTGGTGTCGTAGACGGAAGGGAACCATTGCAGATAGGAGCTGAAGATGACGACCAGCAGCACGCCGGTGAAGAAGGTGGGAACCGAATAACCCACCATCGAGACGAAGGTGCCGATCTGATCGAAGATCGAATATTGTTTGTAGGCGGAAATGACGCCGATCGGGATCGCCAGAAGCGCGCCGAAGAGATAGGCAAGGCCGACGACCCAAAGCGTTTGCGGCATGCGCTGGATGACAAGATCGACCACCGGGCTGCGCGTTGCCCAGGACAGCACACGCATGCGGCTGCCGTCGCCGATCTGCCAGCCTGTCAGCTTCTCGAACAGGTTCAGCGGTTCATTGATGAAGAATTGCTGCAGCCACAGCATGTAACGGATGAAGAAGGGCTGGTCGAGACCGAGCGAGGCGCGGATCTGCTCTCGCACTTCGGGCGGAATGGTCAGCGGCAGGTCGCCGGTCGGATCATTCGGCGCCAGATCGAGTAGGGCGAAGATGACGAAGCTGATGACGAGCAACGTCGGTACGGCAAAGGCAAGCCGCCGGAGCGTAAAGGTAAACATCGGAAAGTCTCCAGACCGTCAGGGTCTCGCAAAATGAGCGCGGTCCCCCCGTCAGGGGCGACCGCGCATTTGCGGGTTACTTCTTGCGGGACCAGTCCGCGACGTTCCAGAGTTCCGAATCCCAGGCGTTCATGCGAACGCCTTCGAGTGTCAACGAATGCGAGGAGACGCTGCCGCGATGGATGAGCGGAATATGCGCGCCTTCTTCGGTCAGCATATCGTTCAGCTGCTTGGAAATCTCACCGCGCTTGGCAGGGTCTGCGGTCTTGGAGAGCTCGCCCACCAGCTTGTCGAATTCCGGGTTGCAATAACGCGGAATGTTCTGGCCCTGCCAGCCGTTAGCCGGAGCCGGGATCTTGTCGCATAGCCATTCCGCCAGATATTTTTCCGGGTCGGTACCGTCGAAATTGTTGGTGTACATTTCAACATCGGCGAAAAATTTCTGGAATGTGTCGGGGCTTGCCGGATCGCCGCCGAAGAAGACGGAGGCGCTGACATTGCGCAGTTCGGAAGCAACGCCAATCTGCGACCACATGTCCTTCACCAGTTCCTGCGTGGCCTGGCGAACGGAGTTTGTGGAGGTTTGGTAGAGGAAGGACAGTTTCACACCGTTCTTGGCGCGGATGCCATCGGCGCCCTTTACCCAGCCCGCATCATCCAGCAGCTTGTTTGCGCCTTCCAGATCCTGTTTCAGGCACCAGCTGTCATTCTTGGTCGAAGCGACGGCTTCCGGGGCCGGCACGATATTGCAGGTCGGCTTGCCTGCCTCGCCATAACCTGCCTCATCGATAATATCGCGGTCGATGGCAAGCGAGAGCGCGCGGCGCACGGCCGGGTCGGAAAGGGCCGGATGCGGGCCGCCTTCCTTGGTGGAGCGCTTGTCACCCAGCGCAGGATCGGCGTTGTACCAGTTGAGATTGATACGCTCGACCTGCGTGCCGAAGGCAGTTTCCAGCTTGCCCTTGCCGGCAGCTACCATGGTGGCCAGAATTTCCGGCTCCACCTGCATGTTCCAAGCGTAGTCGAATTCGCCGGTTTCAAGAACGGCACGTGCAGCGGAAGCTGCGTCACCGCCCCCCTTCAGGGTAGCCGTGGCGAAGGCGGGCTTGGCCGGATCGCGATAATTGGGGTTGGCCACGAAGCTGATGACGTCGTTCGGCTTGAAATCCTTGACCACGAAGGGGCCGGTGCCGATGGGGCCGAAATTGGCGGATGTGCAGCCGGGTGCCGCAGCGCCGACGCATTTTTCAAACTGTTTCTTCTGGATGACAGGCGATTGTGCGCCAACAAATGCGGAGTAGGGGTAGGGCTTCGGTTCGTTGAAGCTGATCTTGATGGTGTGGGCGTCGATCGCCTCGACGTTCTTCACGCCTTCATATTGTGCCGCCTGCGCGCAGCCGCCGTCCGGTGCGATGCAATATTTCCAGGTGAAGATGACGTCGTCAGCGGTAAAGGGCGTGCCATCAGACCATTTGACGTCGCTCTTCAGTTTCCACGTCATGCTGAGCAGATCTTTCGCGATGCCGCCATTGTCGACCGTCGGAATTTCGCTCACCAGCATCGGCACCAGCTCGCCCTTTTCGTCGTAGCGCGCCAGCGGCTCGATCACCATGGACGAGCTGTATACTTCCTTCGTGCCAGCGGAAAGATATGGGTTGAGTGTCGATACAGCCTGCCAGAAAAGGATTTTCAGTTCGCCGTCACTGCCACGCTCGGCATGGGCGGCAGAGCCTGCCATGGCCAAGGCCGCCACCGTGCTGGCAAAGAGAACGCTGCGCTTCTTCATTGTGATTTTCCCCTTTGAAGATTTTATCTGTTTGAATGTTTGACGCTTTTCCTCAACGTCATTCGCAAGTCTTTTGTTTTAAGTGTTTGACTTTGCTAACGAATATTCTTCCGTTCCCAATGATGCTATTGTCAGTTTTTTTGAAATGCAAGCCCCAAACTCTGATTGATGAACAAAATTTGAGCCGATTGGCTTCGGGCCTATTTTTCACTCATCTAGCGAAATTCATACTTGCAAAAGCAGAAATTCCAAACGCAATATGGTTCCCGACAACCCGGCGGGGAACAAAAAAAGGAAAAATGGGAATGCCGATATTGAACCGTGTGGCCGAGATGCAGGAAGAAGTAGCCGGTTGGAGGCGCCACCTGCACGAGACGCCGGAGCTGCTCTACGACGTCTTCGAAACCTCGAAATTCGTGGCGGAGAAACTCAAATCCTTCGGATGCGATATCGTCGAAACCGGCATTGGCAAGACCGGCGTGGTGGGCATCATCAAGGGGCGGCACGGAGACGGCCCGACCATCGGTTTCCGCTCCGACATGGATGCGCTGCCGATCCTCGAAACCAGCGGCAAGCCCTGGGCTTCCAAGGTTCCGGGCAAGGCCCATTCGTGCGGCCATGACGGGCACACGGCCATGCTTTTGGGTGCGGCGCAATATCTGGCCGAGACCCGTAATTTCAAAGGGTCCGTGGCCGTCATCTTCCAGCCGGCTGAAGAGGGTGGCGCAGGGGCACTTGCCATGCTGAACGACGGCATGATGGAGAAATTCGGCATTTCTCAGGTCTATGGCATGCATAACGAGCCGGGCATTCCGGTCGGCAACTTCGCCATCCGCAAGGGTTCGACGATGGCGGCGGCGGATAGTTTCGAGATCGTCACTACCGGTAAGGGCAGCCATGCGGCGGCCCCCCATCTTTCCATCGATCCGGTTCTGACTTCGGCCTATATCATCATCGCCCTGCAATCCATCGTCTCGCGGGAAACGGACCCGTTGAAATCGCTGGTCGTCACCGTCGCCACCACCCACGGCGGCACAGCGGGCAATGTCATCCCCGGTTCGGTAACGCTGACCGGCACGGTGCGCACCCTGCTGCCGGAAACCCGCGATTTCGCCGAAAAACGGTTGAAGGAAGTGGCGACAGCCACCGCCATGGCGCATGGCGCGACGGCGGAGGTGAGATACGATCGCGGTTATCCCGTGACTTTCAACCACAATGACGAAACCGAATTCGCAACCAGCGTGGCGGCAGGTGTGGCAGGCGCAAACGCCGTCAACACCAATCCCAACCCGCATATGGGCGCGGAAGATTTTTCCTACATGCTGGAAGCACGCCCCGGCGCCTTCATCTTCATCGGTAACGGCGACACGGCCGGGCTGCACAATGCCGCCTATGACTTCAACGACGAGGCCCTGCCTTACGGCATCAGCTACTGGGTCTCGATGGCCGAAACCGCGCTTGCTGCGTAAGACATCCGGCGGCCTTCATGGCCGCCTTTCGCTTTTCAGGAGATCGGCATGCTTTTGGCGGCAACATCCATGGAACAGACCGGCGGTTCGGTAAGCCCGGTTCTTTCGGTTCAAAATCTGACTACGTCCTTCCGCGTTGATGGCGGCTGGAAATCGGTGGTCCGCAATATGAGTTTCGACATTGCGCCTCGCGAGACGGTGGCGATAGTTGGCGAAAGCGGCTCGGGCAAAAGCGTGACGTCGCTGTCGATCATGCGGCTTCTCGATAAGAAAACGAGCCGCATCGAGGGTAAGGTCATGCTCGGCGGGCGCGATTTGCTGGCACTTCCGGAAGAGGAGATGCGCAAGGTTCGCGGCAAGGACATTTCGATGATCTTCCAGGAGCCGATGACCAGCCTCAACCCGATCTTCCCGATCGGCAAGCAGATCGCCGAAGCGCTGACCGTGCACCAGGATATTTCCTCATCTGCTGCCAAGGCCGAGGTTGTCAGGCTTCTGGAAAAAGTCCGCATTCCCAATGCGAAGAACCGTTTCGACGACTATCCGCACCAGTTTTCCGGCGGCATGCGCCAGCGCGTGATGATTGCCATGGCGCTTGCGTCGAAGCCGAAGCTCCTGATTGCAGACGAGCCGACGACGGCGCTAGACGTGACCATTCAGGGCCAGATTCTCGACCTTATCAAGCAATTGCAGGAAGAGGAGGGCATGTCGGTCCTGTTCATCACCCATGATATGGGCGTGGTGGCGGAAGTGGCGGACCGCACCATCGTCATGTTCCGCGGCGACGTGGTGGAAACCGGCACGACGGACGATATCTTCCATCGCGGGAACCATCCCTATACGCGCGCCCTGCTTTCGGCGGTGCCGAAGCTCGGTTCGATGAAAGAGCAGGTGCTGCCCGCCCGCTTTCCGATCATTGATATCAAGACCGGCGAAAGCCAACCGGTCGAAGAGGTCAGGAACACGGTTTCCGGTGGTCGCACGCCCATTCTTTCGGTCCGGGACCTGACGACCCGCTTCGATATCCGCTCCGGTCTTCTCGGTCGCAAGTCCGGTGCCGTGCATGCGGTGGAGAAGGTCTCCTTCGATCTGGCTGAGGGCGAGACACTATCGCTGGTCGGTGAATCCGGCTGCGGCAAGTCCACCACCGGGCGGTCGATCACCCGGCTGATCGAACCGACCTCCGGTAACGTGACGCTCGACGGTTACGAGGTGATGAAACTCGACAAGACGACGCTGCGCACCATGCGCCGCAGCGTGCAGATGATCTTTCAGGACCCCTTCGCCAGCCTCGATCCGCGCATGAGCATCGGCACGGCGATCATGGAGCCCTTCATCGAACACCGGCTTGGACCGAAGGCGCAGGCGCGTGAAAAGGCGGCGGACCTGATGGAGAAGGTTGGCCTCAGCCCGGATATGATGCGGCGCTTCCCGCATGAGTTTTCCGGCGGCCAGCGCCAGCGCATCGCCATTGCCCGTTCGCTGATGCTTGACCCCAAGGTCATCGTTGCCGATGAAGCGGTGTCGGCGCTCGATGTCTCCATCAAGGCGCAGGTCTGTAACCTGCTGCTCGATCTGCAACAGAGCCTCAACCTCGCCTTCCTGTTCATTTCCCACGATATGGCTGTGGTGGAGCGTGTCAGCCATCGTGTCGCGGTGATGTATCTCGGCGAGATCGTCGAAATCGGCCCACGCGCCGCCGTCTTCGATAATCCGCAGCACCCCTATACGAAAAAGCTGATGTCCGCCGTTCCGGTGCCGGATCCGGCCCGGCGCCAGATCAGGCGCAACATGGCAACGGACGAGATCAAAAGCCCGATCCGTCCTGTGAACTATGTTCCGCCGCAACGCCATTACCGCGAGGTTTCGGAAGGGCATCTGGTGCAGGAAGCGGCTTGATATAGAGGAAACTGCGCAGGGATAGGTGCCTCTGTGTTCACGACGTCATCCTCGGTCTTGTGCCGAGGATCTGCCAATGTCTCGTAAATCGGTGCGTTGCAGATGCTCGCGACAGGCCCGAGCATGACGGAGGAAATGTTTTGCATCTTCTTTAGAGGTGCCCGGTGCCGCCAAACGCTTCGCTCAGTCGCTGCGCCGTTTGACAGGCGGCCTGAAAAAATGCCAGCAAATGCTCGAGCATAATTCTTAGAGGGCGGCGGCATGGCCAGACGGAACGACGCACATGGACGGCTTGATGATGCGGCGCGTGCTGGCTGGCTTTATTATGTCGCGGGCCGCACGCAGGACGAGATCGCCGCTGCCATGGGCATATCCCGGCAATCGGCGCAGCGGCTGGTATCGCTGGCCGTCGCCGAGCGGTTGATCAAGGTCCGGCTCGATCATCCCATCGCCGCCTGTCTCGAAAAGGCGGAGCGGCTGAAGCAGAAATTCGACCTTAGATATATCGAGGTGGTGCCGAGCGATCCCGCTGGCGTTTCCTCCACGGTCGGCATTGCCGAGGCCGGCGCGGCGGAAATCGAGCGCTGGCTGAAAAATGCCGATCCCATCGTGCTTGCCATCGGCACCGGCCGTACGCTGAAGGCGGCTGTGGACCAACTGCCGCCGATGGAATGTCCGCAGCACCGCATCGTGTCACTGACAGGCAATATCGGGCCGGATGGATCGGCCGCCTATTACAACGTCATCTTCAGTATGGCCGATGCCATCAAGGCGCGGCATTTTCCGATGCCGCTGCCGGTTCTCTGCTCGTCTGCGGAAGAGCGGGAACTGCTGCACGACCAGTCCATGGTGCGCTCCACGCTGGCACTGGGTGCAGCCGCCAATGTCACCTTCGTCGGCGTCGGCGAACTGGGAGAAAATGCACCGCTCTGCGTTGATGGTTTTCTCGGTGTCGACGAGATGAAGGCCCTGATGGCAAGCGGTGCGATCGGCGAAATCTGCGGCTGGATGTATGATGCCAACGGCCGCATTCTCGACCATTCCGTCAACGAGCGCGTCGCCTCCGTTCCCATTCCGTCCAGAGAGACCTGCACGGTCATCGGCATGGCGCAGGGCGCGCGCAAGAATGCCTCGATTCTCGCGGCACTGAGGGGTGGTCTTTTGAACGGCCTCATCACCGACGAAGCGACAAGTGAATATTTGCTCACACACTGAGCAAAAATTAATCCATTAAAATCAATGGTTTGATTTTTCCATGTGCGCCGCAGCACAGGATGTTGCTTGACTTTTTTCGGCTGCGGGTGAGTAAATGCCCCAGAGCAAAGCGAATGCTCATAAATTTCTTCTGGGAGGAAGATATGACATTGAAGACCATTTTGCTGGGCGCATGCTCGGCACTCGCCTTTTCGACCCTTGCTTCCGCCGAAACGCTGACCATCGCCACCGTCAACAACGGCGACATGATCCGCATGCAGGGTCTGACCTCCGACTTCACCACCAAGAACCCCGACATCAAGGTGGAATGGGTCACGCTTGAAGAAAACGTCCTGCGCGAGCGCGTGACGACCGATATCGCCACCAATGGCGGTCAGTACGACATCATGACCATCGGCAACTATGAAGTGCCGATCTGGGCCAAGCAGGGCTGGCTGCTGCCGCTCGAAAAGCTTGGCGACAAATACGACGTGGATGATATTCTGCCGGCGATCCGTGGTGGTCTTTCCAGCGAAGGCAAGCTTTATGCGGCGCCGTTCTACGGCGAATCCGCCATGATCATGTATCGCAAGGACCTGTTTGAAAAAGCCGGCCTGAAGATGCCTGAAAACCCGACCTGGGAATTCATCGGTGACGCTGCCCGCAAGATTACCGATCGCAAGGCGGATATTAACGGCATGTGCCTGCGCGGCAAGGCTGGCTGGGGCGAGAACATGGCCTTCATCAGCGCGCTCACCAACTCCTTTGGCGGCCGCTGGTTCGATGAGAACTGGAAGCCGCAGTTCGATCAGCCGGAATGGAAGAGTGCTCTTCAGTTCTACGTCGATCTGATGAAGGATGCCGGTCCGTCGGGTGCTTCCTCCAACGGCTTCAACGAAAACCTGACGCTGTTCCAGCAGGGCAAATGCGGCATGTGGATCGATGCCACGGTGGCTGCTTCCTTCGTTTCAAACCCGAAGGATTCGACCGTTGCCGACAAGGTCGGTTATGCGCTCTTCCCGACCCATGGCGAACTGAAGAACCACGGCAACTGGTTGTGGTCATGGAACCTTGCTATCCCGAAGAGCTCGCAGAAGGCGGATGCCGCCGAGAAGTTCATCTCCTGGGCAACCAGCAAGGAATATACCCAACTCGTCGCTGCCAAGGAAGGCTGGGCAAACGTGCCTCCGGGCACCCGCACCTCGCTTTACAAGAATGCTGACTATGAAAAAGCAGCCGCCTTCGCCAAGCCGACGCTTGCTGCGATGGATGCCGCCGACATCACCAAGCCGACCGTAAAGCCCGTGCCTTACACCGGCGGTCAGTTCGTGGCGATCCCTGAATTCCAGGCGCTCGGCACCACGGTCGGTCAGCTGTTCTCGGCGGTCGTTGCCGGCCAGTCCAGTGTCGACGATGCGCTTGCCAGCGCCCAGTCGACAGCGACGCGTGAAATGACCCGCGCCGGTTACATCAAGTAATCCTCCTGAAGATCGCTGTCCGGCGCCAATGCCGGGCAGCGAACCTTGGGGGCGCAAGCCGCGAGCTGCGCGGCAGCCTTTAAGCCTTTCAAATCAAAACTGGAATGAGCCGGTTCTTCCGGATATGCCGGGGGCATTTCGTGATGCCCGAGCCCATGGGGAGGTTAGTGCAATGGCAACACGAAACACGAGCGGTCTGGCGCGGGTTATGCTTGCGCCTTCGGTGCTGCTTTTGCTGGTGTGGATGATCGTGCCCCTGGCGATGACGCTGTGGTTTTCGTTCCAGAACTACA
>Ga0157371_10000034_pt1 | contig 223947 bp, 195 predicted proteins | sample C45metaG_FD_113462 | JGI IMG/M metagenome (GOLD analysis project Ga0157371, IMG submission 113462) | Corn rhizosphere microbial communities from Kellogg Biological Station, Michigan, USA - C4-5 metaG | ecosystem: Host-associated > Plants > Roots > Rhizosphere > Soil | place: USA: Michigan...
TGGTAGTTTTTCACAGTTAATGTTGTTTTTAGCTGTGTTCAAGAATGCTGCGCATTTTGGAGCGCCAAAGTACCCAAAGCGCTTTGTCATCCGATGGCTATCGGATCCAGCAATGAGCCTTTTGCACAATCTCACGCGCATCAAAAAAACAGCGACACTTCGTTTAATCAGGTATTGTGTGTGTGTTTTCTTCGGTCTGATTGAGCCCTGCGGGGTTTGTGTTCAATATTCTTTAAAATTAAATCATCGGTTATGAACACAAAACCACTGCGTTCAGGTTTGTTAGTGCCGTTTTTACTGTTGTGCGCCTGTTTTTTTGATTTTCCCCGGCTCTTGGGATTGACGGCGTCCTTGGTTAAAATCCGTGCTTTATTAAAGTTGGTTAGCAAAAAGCCTAAAAATACTTAATAAAGATGTGTCCAGACGATAGGCGCAGGCGGGAACCACGAAGTGCTCAGCGAAGCTAATCTTAATGAAACCAACAACCTTACCAAGACATTACGATTCCCAATCAAGTTGGGAATGAATAAACCCATATTAAAGATTTCTCCATTTCGTTGCACTTCAGTCGAAATGACGCCCCGCCCTGAAAAAAAACTAATTAACCGATCCTGATTTGACTAAAACCTTTTGATAAGCCGGTAATGTTAAATCATCTACAATTACCCCTCTTGTAGTACTGGCATGCACAAAAAAACCATTATTGAGGTAGACACCCACATGATCTACATCGTTGCCACCAAAAGAGAAAAACACAAGATCCCCCTCTTTTAAGTTATCAATATCTTTTCTTCTTACCGCATTGGCCTGATCGCGTGAAATCCTTGGTAACGTAACGCCATAAATTTCTTTTTCCAGTAAAAAAGCAAAACCCGAACAATCAACACCATTTTTATCCAATCCGCCAAAACGGTACCTCACCCCTGTCCAATCGGTTATGAAACGGTAAAGCGGCTTGCTTTTTAAATTCGCCATGGCATCAGCAGCTTTAGAAGCTTTGGAGTCACTTTTAACGGTATACTTTCTTGTTCCACAGGATGACAGGAATAGCATGAGCGCTATTAAATAGAAAACATTTTTTTTGAGGCCTAAGTTATAAAGTGAGTGGTTTAAGGTTATTTCCATTGTATCAATATTAATGGCATGGGGTATTGGATGACTAAGACCTTATGCCTTAAACCTTACACCCCACACCTTCCCTAATTCTTAATCAACCGCTGTATTTCGTCTAATTTCAACAGTGCCTCAACAGGTGTTAATGCATTTACATCCAGATTATTCAGCGTGTCGCGGATTTTCACCAGAACAGGATCATCAATCGCGAACATCTGTAACTGATAAGCCTGGTTCTGTACTTTTTTAATGCTGTCTTTTATACTTTGCCCTTCCGTACGGTCTATTTCCAGTTTCTTCAGGATCTCGTTGGCACGTCCTATTAATTTTGTTGGCATACCGGCCATTTTCGCAACGTGTATCCCAAAGCTATGTTCACTGCCACCTGGTACCAGTTTCCTTAAGAAAATCACCTTATTGGTCATTTCTTTTACCGATACATTAAAGTTTTTAATTCTCGGCATGGTATTGGCCAATTCGTTTAATTCATGGTAGTGTGTAGCAAATAAGGTTTTTGGTCGAGCTGTTGGATGCTGATGTAGAAATTCGGCAATTGCCCAGGCAATTGAAATACCATCATAAGTACTCGTTCCGCGGCCAATCTCATCGAGTAAGATCAAACTATCATCTGAAATATTGTTCAGGATACTGGCCGTTTCATTCATTTCGACCATAAACGTACTTTCTCCTGAAGAGATATTATCAGATGCCCCTACCCGGGTAAAAATCTTATCTACAATACCCACTTCTGCATCCTTGGCAGGAACGAAGGAACCCATTTGCGCCATCAGTACAATCAGTGCGGTTTGCCTTAAAATGGCCGACTTACCCGCCATATTGGGACCGGTAATCATAATAATCTGCTGGCTTTCCGTATCTAAATATACATCATTGGTGATGTATTCCTCTCCCACAGGCAGCTGTTTTTCAATTACCGGGTGACGCCCCCCCTTAATATCAAGCACCTTATTTTCGGTAACTTTTGGCTTGTTATAATGATTTTTAGCGGCTAACTGTGCAAAACACAATAGACAATCCAACTGCGCAATTAAAAATGAATCGAGTTGGATCGGTTTGATATAACTGGCTGTTTCGTACATCAGTTCGTTATACAAACGGATTTCAATCGCCTGTATTTTTTCTTCTGCACCCAAAATCTGATCTTCGTATTCCTTAAGTTCAGGCGTAATGTAGCGCTCGGCATTTACCAGCGTCTGTTTACGGATCCATCCCTCTGGCACCTTATCTTTATGAGTATGGGTAACCTCTAAATAATAGCCAAAAACATTATTAAAGGCAATTTTTAGTGATGGAATACTCGTTGCTTCTGCTTCACGCTTCTGGATCTGAACCAAATAATCTTTACCACCAAAGGCAATTTTACGTAAGCGGTCTAAATCTTCGTCAACTCCATCCGCAATTACATTTCCTTTGATCAGCAATGCTGGTGGCTCGGCCTGTAATTCCCTTTCAATCCTTTCCCGGATGGCCAGGCAAGGATTCAATTGATCCGCTATTTTAATCAGAAAAGGATTTTTAGAATCAGCAGCCAGTTTTTTAACCGCTTCAATATGATAAAGTGCGCGTTTTAAAGCAACCAGTTCCCTTGGCCCAACACGCTGCAGGCCCACTTTGGAAATGAGTCGTTCTAAATCGCCAATCTGTTTAATGTTATTCAGAAATTCGCCTTGTAGTTCTTCATTTTTTACAAAATACTCCACCATACCAAGTCGTTCCTGGATAGGCTTAAGCTCTTTTAAGGGCATAATAATCCATTTCTGCAACAAACGCGCACCCATTGGGGTGCAGGTATGATCCAGAATATCGAAAAGAGTTACCGCGTTATCGTTTGGCGAATTCACTAATTCGAGGTTACGGATGGTAAAACGATCTAACCACATGTAGCGGTCTTCCTCAATACGCCCAATCGAACTGATATGTTGCAGATTACGGTGCTCAGTTTCACCCAGATAATGCAAAATAACGCCAGCAGCCACAATTCCGCTCTGCAAACGCTCCACCCCAAAACCTTTTAAAGATGAAACCTCGAAGTGTTTCATCAGGGTTTCGTTCCCAAAATCAGTGGTGAAAGGCCATTCATCTAAGCCAAAAGTATAAAAACGATCGCCGAAGTTTTCGGTAAATACCTGTCTTTTAGATTTCTGAAAAATAACCTCTGTTGGCTTAAAGCCCTGTAAAAGTTTATCAATATAATCGCTGTTGCCTTGTGCAATTAGAAATTCACCTGTTGATATATCTAAAAATGAAACACCCAGTTGTGTTTTATCAAAGAAAACGCAGGCCAGGAAATTATTCGATTTTTGATTTACGATGTTATCGCCATAAGCTACACCTGGCGTAACCAACTCTGTTACACCACGTTTAACAATTGTTTTTGTCGTTTTAGGATCCTCAAGCTGATCACATATCGCCACACGCTGACCAGCCCTAACCAGTTTAGATAAATAGTTATCCAAAGAGTGGTGCGGAAAACCGGCGAGTTCTAAAGCGCCACCATTTGGGCCAGTGCCTCTTCTGGTGAGTACTATACCTAAAATCTGTGCCGTTTTAATGGCATCTTCGCCAAAGGTTTCATAAAAATCGCCAACCCTAAATAGTAAAAGTGCACCCGGATACTTCGCTTTAATAGCGTTGTATTGCTGCATTAACGGGGTTTCTTTATTCGTGTCTTTAGCCAAAACTGAAATTAATTTACAAAAGCCATAAAGATAACACGAATAAGCATTTTACAGCTGTTTTGTTGAAAAGTTAAAAAAAATAGTGATTTAATCGATTAACTGTTTAGATCGGTTAATCGTAGGATATCACAGTTAACCGGTTATAACAATTTAAACAGTTAACCACTATTTGGAAATGAAGGGTTCTGTGCATTTCAGTTGGTGTAGTCCTGTTATCCGCTTTACTTCGCTACACTCGTGTTCGCTCCTACCAGGTTTAGGTACAATGGTCTGTTTTAACTCAGTTACATAATAGTTTTCTTGCTTCAACAGTTTACCAGTTTATACAATTTAAACAGTTAACCATTATTTGGAAATGAGGGGTTCTGTGCATTTGGGATTGTGCAGTCCTGCTTTTCATTACAAGTCCGCGCTCGTTCCTCACTTACGGGCTTTTCATTTCAATCTGGTTTATAAACAATGGGCTGTTTTAACCGATTGCATCATCGTTCTCATACTTATACAGTTAACTAATTTATACGATTAACCAGTTAACCCATAGAAACAATTAACCTCACTCATCTGTTAACCTAATATAAATTTAACCTAATATTTTTAATTATGACGATCCAACTGAATACCGACAAAAATTTAACCATACACCAGGAATACGACGAAAAAATCCAGACCCAGTTGAGTGAAGGTTTGAGCAGATACAGCGATTTAATTACGCGTTTAGAAGTTCATCTATCTGATGAAAACGGCAGTAAAGATGGTTTAGATGATAAAAGATGTTTGTTGGAAGCCAGGATTACCGGTAAAGAACCAATTGCAGTTTCTAACCTGGGAAATACCTACGATTTGGCCATTACCGGCGCATTGACCAAATTAAAAAGCACGCTTGAAAAAGTGGCTGGGAAAATGAAAAGTCACTAGTTATAACTAAAGTTATCGTCATTCCCGCGAAGGAGGGAATCTTAAAGCCTTTAAAAATGCATTAAGATTCCCAATCAAGTTGGGAATGACGAATCTTTGAAATATATTTCTTTACAACTGCTCAATATACCCCAAAAACAGATTTAAAGCTTTTTTGCGGTCATCTGTTACATCAAATTGAAGTTTATGGTATAGATAATCTTCCAGGTCGAAATTTGGCGATGCTGGTAATTCCTGTAGTACTTCCTTTCTATGATCTAAACCAAATTTTAAAGCGGTATTAAATTCGTTTTTAAATTCTTGTGAGATTTCTTTATTGGCCACCCAGGCTGCATACATAAATGGCAGACCGGTAAAGTTTTTCCATTCCTCACCCATATCATAGGCATAAGCGAAATCGCCTTTTTTACCAAATGTCCTGTCTCCTATTAAAACAAAAGCATCTGTTTTTGCAGTTGGATCGATAGTAAACTCCACTTCTTTTTTCCAATAGAATTTCAGTAACACTTTGGCCAAATTATTAGAGGTGCGCGAATGGGCATCAAGCCTTACCGTTTTAATTTCGGCAGCGGGAACTTCACTAAAAATGAATACCGAATTTACACTACCATCGCTGCCGATACAGTAATCTGCTACGATGTTCGCATTGGGAACCAATGGAATTGCTGCTACAGGCATTAAACCAATATCAGCCTGACCATTAATCACTTTGGCTGCACAATCTGAAGGGATATCTAAACTTAAATCAATTTTATTTATAATGTCCGAATGTTCTAATCCGTATATAAAAGCTTTGGTGTTGGTATAGGCAACAGCCGATATTTTAATCTTATTCAAGGTGTTATATTTTGCGCTTCGCGTTTGCGATAAGCGGATTATCCAATTACTAAACTATTTACCTGTTTCTACGCCATGGTCCGTGTCAACGAACTATAACTTGTTTCGTTTCGTGAAGACACGAACCGAGGCGGTTTATTCCCCAATTACTAAACCGTCTAAATGAACGGCACTCTTAAATTCAAGAACAGTAAATTTTCAGTCTTCGAAACCCATTTACTTGCCATGGTTCGTGTCCTCACGAACCGTTATATAAATCAAATCCCTTTATTCTGCCAACAGATCCTGAAACAAATCCGATAGCTATCGGATCAGGATGACGAATTGTGGAAGTTATTCAATTACTAAACCGTCTAAATGAACGGCATTGTTAAATTCGAGAACAGTAAATTTTCCGTCTTCGAAACCCATTTTATAAAGCACGGTATTCTGGTGTGGGAATTCGGTCATTTCACTTAATGGTTTACCCAATAATAGGCATAGAAAAACACGCATTGCCCTGCCGTGCATACAAAGCAGCACTGTTTTTTCTTCAGGCCGGGTCATTAAAACTTCCATGGGTTGTTTTAAACGTTCGTAAACGTCCTGTACACTTTCGCCGCCTTCAAAATGAGCGGTATAATCTCCATTCTCCCAGCTCTGTAACATCTCACGGAAAGCATCACGCGCATCTTCAGTATTCGGTTTTCCTTCCCAAACACCCCAGGCCAACTCATCTAATCCCGAAAGTTTTTCCCAGGGTAATTTAGCATCTATAAACTTTTGAACGGTTTGCCAGGTACGCTTTAAATCAGAGGTGTAAATCTTATCAAAAGGAATCTCCTTATATTTTTGATAAAAAGCTTCTGCCTGTGCCCTTCCTAAATCATTTAAGTCAGAATTTATACCTCTGCCCTGTACTATGCCTTGTCTGTTAAGTTCCGTTTCGCCGTGGCGTATGATGTATATTTCTTTCATCTAATTAATTATTGAATGAGGGATTTTTGAGTGATTGAATGTTAAATTTAACGCTCAATATACTCATTCACTCATTCAGTCATTCTCTAATTCAATCATTAATTCACCACTGGTAATTTATAATACTGGGGTTTTTTCTCTTCTTCGAAAACAACATTTTCAAAATCCGTAACCACGTTATATAAAGTATCTCGTTCTATTGCTTTTCTGCCTACCTGTTTAATCAGATTAACCAGTTCTTTAGTGCTCATTGCTGGTGTTTGTTCTTCTGCGCCGGCCATAGAATATATTTTTGTAGTATCATCCAAAGTACCGTCGATATCATCCACACCGTAATTTAAAGATAACTGAGCAGTTTCGCGACTGATCATCGCCCAATAAGCTTTAATGTGATCGAAGTTATCCATATAAATACGGGCAATGGCGTAATTTCTTAAATCTTCAATTACCGATGATTCGGGTACATTACTCATCTGGTTATGCTGATTTCTGAATTTTAATGGAATAAAAGTCTGGAAACCACCTGTACGGTCCTGCAGTTCACGAAGTTTTTCCATGTGATCTACGCGGTGCCAGTATTTTTCGATATGTCCATAAAGCATGGTCGCATTACTACGCATGTCTAGTTTGTGCCATTCTTCATGTATATCCAACCATTGCTGACCGGTACATTTATCTTTGGCAATCTGCTCCCTGATTTCCGGGTGAAAAATCTCTGCCCCACCACCTGGTATCGATTCCAATCCGGCCTCCTTCATCAAACGCATACCTGTTGCGTAATCGATTTTAGCTTTTTTGAAAATATAGTGGTACTCTACAGGTGTTAATGCTTTTATATGCAGATCAGGACGGTGTTGCTTAATGGCTGTGAATAATGCTGAATAAAAAGCTACATCATACTGTGGAAGTACGCCCCCAACAATATGTACTTCCGTTACCGGTTCACCATCGTATTTTTTGACGATATCAAGCATTTGCTCCATCGTTAAAGCCCAGCCTTCTTCTTTTTGTTTGATTAAACGCGAGTACGAGCAAAATTTGCAGTCGTAAACACAAAGATTGGTTGGTTCTAAGTGGAAATTACGATTGAAATAAGTTTTATCACCGTGTTTTTTCTCACGGATGTAATTTGCGAGGACACCCAGGTAACCTAGTTCCGCATGTTCGTAAAGATGCACACCTTCATCAAATGTAATCCGCTGTCCGTAAAGAACTTTGTGTGCTATGTTTTGTAATTCAGTTGATAAATTGGTATCAGCTAATATTTTTTCAACTTGTTCAGTTGTATTCATTCCTGATTTATTTTGAACAAAAATACAATAATGAGGCGATTTGAAAATCATTTTCTTGTAACAAACCGTGATTTTTGAATGTTGGGCATGTTAATTAACCACAGATGAACATGGATAAACACAGATTTAATACTTTTATAAAAACTAACTAACTTCGTCATCTCGACCGAAACGCAGTGGAATAGAGAGATCTAACCAGGCGCATGAAATAAATGGACTAAATTTTGTTTTGTTGTAATTGACAAGTAAAGCGCTTCGACTCCGCTCAGCGTGACAAAGCTATCTCAAACTATTACAGGAAAGTTTTTGATGTAATCAATTCAGCTGCAGTTAATTATTGATATAAAAAAAAGCACCTCTTTTCAGAAGTGCTCTAGGGTATGTTTTTCAATATTAGATATTATCTTGCTGCAGGTACAAACGTTAAAACGATGTTAGCAGTTTTACCACCAAATTCAATTGGCGATTTCAAGATCATTTGTGTACTGGAAAGATCAGTTAACACCAAACGGTAACCTTCTGTTACGTTTTTAGCCTTATCACCTTCAAATATTTTTTTGAACTGGAAAGTCTGGTCTTTAGGTGCAGCTGACCAGAAAATAGTCTGCATTACCGAACCACAAGCGCTTGATGCTGGTAAGGTATAAGAACCATTACCACTATTGGTTAAGTTCCATGTACTTCCCTGGAAACATTTGTAAGATTTCTCTCCAAATAATCCCTGAACAGCGCCATCAGGCAATCCTTCTAAAGCTACATTACTCACCACCCATTCGCGAACAACTGTACCTCTGCTACCTGTTACACCTGCAGTTACTCTTTTTGCAGTATTACAACTTTGTAACATTACTAAAGTAGAACATGCTATTGCGATAGCTATAAATAATCTTTTCATTTTTTGTTTAATTAAATTTCGACAAACTTGTTACATAAATCTTGCCAAAACCATTACGAACCTTAAATTAGCGCCAAATTATTAAATTGCTTCCCGAAATCATTTCGATCAAAATCAATTATTATGAAACCCGAAACCCTTGCTATTCACGCTTCTAATCTCGTAAAGATCGCTACCGGTGATGTTACACTGCCGATTAATCTGTCTACCACTTTTTTTCGCGGCGAAGATGGTGGTTATCCCGGTGGGCACATGTATAGCAGGGTAAGCAATCCAAACCGGTCTGCTTTAGAAAACACTGTAGCCAAATTAGAATATGGCGAAGATGCTGCTGCTTTTTCTTCGGGTAATACCTGCGGATTAGCGATGTTCCAGGCTTTAAAACCGGGTAGCCATATTATAGCTCCGGATGACATGTACTGGGGAATTAAAAAACAGCTGCTGACCATTTTTAATGAAAGTTTGGAATTTGATTTTGTTGATCAAACCGATTTAAATCTGATACAATCGAGCATTAAGCCTAATACCAAACTGATCTGGATCGAAACGCCATCAAATCCATTATTAAAGGTTACCGATATTGAAGAGATTGCCAAAATAGCTAAAGCAAAAAATATCACCCTGGTTTGCGACAGCACCTTTGCTTCTCCAATTTTACAAAATCCGATTTTGTTGGGCGCCGATATGGTCATGCACAGCAGTACCAAATACATAGGTGGTCATAGTGATGTGCTCGGCGGGATATTAGTAACGGCAAAAAAAGATGAATTATGGGAACGTATCAAAAATATACAGCAAACAGGCGGTGCAGTACCCTCTCCTTTCGATTGCTTTTTATTAACGCGTAGCATTAAAACCCTGGCCTACCGCATGAAGGGCCATTGTGAAAATGGAAAAAAAGTAGCCCGCTATTTAAACGGACATCCTCATGTTGAAGCCGTTTTTTATCCTGGGTTGGAGAGTCACCCACAGCATGAAATTGCCAGAAAACAGATGAAAGATTTCAGCGGAATGATGTCGTTTTTAGTTAAGGGCGATGCAGAAGCTGCTCATAAAGTGGTAAATAAAGTCCAACTATTTGCACAGGCAACGAGTTTAGGTGGTGTAGAGAGTTTGATTGAACACCGTTATTCAGTTGAGGGGCCGGATAGTAAAACGCCTAAAAACTTGCTCCGCATTTCAGTAGGACTGGAACATGTAGATGATATTATTGCCGATTTAGCGCAGGCGCTGGGTTAAAAAAATAGAAGCTGTATAATAAATTGTAATTCAATTGAATTTGTCACGTTGAGCCTGTCGAAACGCCTTGTAAGATATTTAAAACAGGTCCTTCGACAAGCTCAGGATGACAACAATATTATGAGAAAGCCTCTTATAGTTATTTTGAACCTCTGTTGCTAAACCCGATTGCAGCGATATCCTTTTTGGCTGTCACCCTGAGCGAAGTCGAAGGGTAGCCAAAAAGATAAAGCGTAAAGCGGGACTGCAATCGCATAAGGATTACAGAACCCTAATTTTCCAAAACCTACTTAGAATTACAAATCGTGGTCAACTTTAACGAATAGTTAGCCTCCAATGGCTCATTAGTTTGCGCCAAACGTTGCGAGCCTGTATTGGCTGGACAAGCAATATCTCCTGCTGCATCATAAACCAATTTATTTCCGTTAGCTAACAATTCTTTTGGTACATATACCTGCACTTTGGTAATCGAATATCCTGAAGGAAAATAACGCACATAATAACCATCAGGATGTTTCGTCCAGATGCCACTTGGCACATCGCTTCTTGGCGGGGCCATCCCTGCTATTATAGCATATTTCTCCATATCAGCATAAGTATAGTTACCAGAGGATACCAATTGGCGGATATTATTTTCTGCCTCAAAAACTGCCCTCACGCCAGATGGCAATTGATCTTTAGCTTTTTCCATGACATCGAAAGGCAAAATGCCCAGGGCGCCACCTTCTAATTGTGTAAGCTGTTTAGGTGTTAATAGTTTAAGGGCAGTTACTTTAACCTGTCCGTTGTAATCGGCAAATTTTGTTCTGGCAATAATTGTCCAAAGTAGCGCTTGTATATCGTGCTGTTCTACTTCAGGATGTTTTTCTGCACTTTTCAAAATAGAAACCACAATTTCTTCTTTCGGGCCTAAAACCGGTGCAAACATGTAACCATCTCCTTTTGAAGGGGCAAATGTTCCGGCTTTTAAACAATAGCTTTTATTCGTCATTTCGTACAATCCTTCGCAAAGTACAAAACCACCCTCAGGGTTTTTGGGCAATAAATATAAAGGCTGTGCTTTTAATTTTGAAGGATTAACAAAGTCGGGCATTTTTTCACCTTCCCTGTTTACATCTTCAAAACTAGTAGTAATAGCGGCGGGTTGTTTTAAAAACCTGTCTACCCCCAGGGCTTTAGCACCCTGTGCTGTGCCTACTTTTAATAATTTATCTTTTAAGCCTCCAAATTGAGCGCTGGCATTGTTTAAACCCGTTACAATAAATAACAGTCCTAAACATAGTGATTTTGTGTTTTTCATAAAGTTACGATTTAGATAGGATGCACAAACTTAAAATATTAAGCGTTAATTTTATATTAAAAATTTTAAATGGCAAAATCAGCATAAAAATAACGAGTTCATTTTTAGATAGTTAATTTAAAATCAAAATTTTATTTTGTGAATTAAAATTTAATTAAGACATTTGAAATATTATTTGGTGGAAAGCTAATAAAAGTCAATCTTCACGGGTTGATTTATAAAGAAGTGGCGAGAGACTGGCTCGATGACCCACTGGCAACCCTCAGAAAGAGAAGGTGCCAATTCCTGACCGGATAGCATGGTGTTATCTGGTGATATAAATTAGAACTGATGAAAACATTAAATCTTCAATCGCTAAGCGAACCCAATGCAAACCTTAAAAATGCAGAACAATACTCTGTTTCTTTTACTTGTTGCAATATGCGTGCGGTTATTTGTATGTGCTGTTGCATACATTAGTTTAAAAAATCTTCCTTTTTTGTTTCTTTCAAACTGGAAGGTCCCGAACATCGGGATACGCCCTGCCAGGTTTTAGGATCAACCTAAACCACCATATCTAATCGTTCAACAAAATAAAATAGTAATCATGTCAACATCATATAAATTTGAAACTTTACAATTACACGCTGGCCAGGAAATAGATCCCACAACAGGTTCGAGGGCTGTGCCGATTTACCAAACCACTTCTTACGGATTTAACAGCGCCGAACATGGAGCTAATTTATTTGCCTTAAAAGAGTTTGGCAACATTTACACTAGGATCATGAATCCTACCAATGATGTTTTCGAAAAAAGAATTGCAGCTTTAGAAGGTGGTGTAGCGGCTTTAGCAGTAGCATCAGGACAGGCCGCTCAGTTTATTGCCCTAAATAATATCTTAGAAGCTGGCGACAGCATTGTTTCTTCTACTCATATTTATGGTGGAACTTATAACCAGTTTAAAGTTGCTTTTAAACGTTTGGGTATCCATGTTGATTTTGCAAATCCAGATGTACCTGAAGAATTTGAAGCTAAAATAACAGATAAAACTAAGGCAATTTACCTGGAAACCATTGGCAATCCTGCTTTTAGTGTGCCAGATTTTGAGAAAATTGCTGCAATTGCTAAAAAATATGATCTTCCATTAGTGGTTGACAATACTTTTGGCGCAGGCGGTTATTTATTTAAACCATTGGAACACGGAGCCAATATTGTGGTAGAATCTGCAACGAAATGGATTGGTGGCCATGGAACGAGTATTGGTGGTGTGATCATCGATGGTGGAAACTACAATTGGGGCAATGGAAAATTCCCTCAGTTCTCTGAGCCATCAGCAGGCTATCACGGGTTGGTTTTCAGTGATGTTTTTGGCATCGGTGGACCATTTGGCAATATTCAGTTTATTATCCGGGCGCGCGTAGAAGGACTAAGAGATTTAGGGCCTGCCTTATCACCTTTCAATTCGTTTCTTTTATTACAAGGATTGGAAACCTTATCACTCCGCGTTCAACGCCATGTTGATAATGCTTTAGAACTGGCCACCTGGTTAGAAAACCATCCATTGGTTCAGGAAGTACAATATCCAGGATTAGCGAGCAGCAAATACAATAGCCTGGCAAAAAAATATTTAAGTAACGGTTTCGGCGCGGTTCTATCTTTCGAATTAAAAGGAAGTAAAGAAAATGCCACACAGGTTATTGATAATTTAAAACTGGTTTCGCATCTCGCAAACGTGGGCGATGCCAAAACGTTGATTATCCAACCGTCGGCAACCACACACCAACAATTGAGTGAAGCGGAGCAATTGGCTGCAGGTGTAAAGCCAAACGCATTACGGGTTTCAGTCGGTATTGAACACATCGATGATATTAAGGCCGATTTCGAGCAGGCTTTTGCATCTATAAATGTTCAGATCCCTACAGAGAGTTTATCAGCCTAAGCCCGTTCATTTTCCGAATACAATAAACAATGAGTACAGCATCAACATATAATTATAATAAACAGTTCAAATTAGAGAGCGGAAAAAAAATCCGTAACCTGCAAGTTGCTTATCAAACTTATGGCAAATTAAATGCAAATAAAGATAATGTAATTTGGGTTTGCCATGCACTTACTGCCAATGCTGATGTTTTTGAATGGTGGGAAGGTTTGTTCGGTCAAAATGCTTTGTTCAATCCGGAAGAGCATTATATTGTCTGTGCAAATGTTTTAGGCTCTCATTATGGCAGTACCAACCCGTTAAGTACCAATCCGGTAACGGGCTTGCCTTATTATCTTTCGTTTCCACAATTTACTATCCGGGATTTAGTATCGGCACATCAGTTATTGGCTTCACATTTAGGTATTGATTATATTAAATTATTAATCGGTGGTTCTTTAGGTGGGCAACAGGCTGTGGAATGGAGCATTTCGGAACCTAATAAAATTGAAAACCTGATCTTAATTGCGACTAATGCTGCGCATTCTCCATGGGGAATTGCGTTTAACGAAAGCCAGCGTTTAGCCATCACAACAGACAGAACTTTTTATGCCAACCAACCAAACGGTGGCAGCAAGGGTTTAAAAACAGCCCGAAGCATTGCACTTTTAAGTTATAGAACCTACAGTGCTTACGGCAGTACACAGTTAGAAAGTGTAAACGATAAGACAGACAATTTCAGATCGTCTTCTTATCAGAACTATCAGGGAGAAAAGCTGATCAACCGCTTTAACGCTTACAGTTATTATTATTTAACCAAAGCAATGGATAGCCACAATGTGGGCCGTAACCGCAAAAGTATTGCAGATGCACTAAAACTAATTACGGCAAATACTTTAGTAATCGGGATAGAAAATGATGTTTTGTTTCCTTTATCAGAGCAAAAATACCTGGCCGATCATATTCCGGGAGCAGAATTTAGTGCTTTGCATTCAGATTATGGTCACGATGGATTTTTGATCGAAACAGATGCCCTCACTAATGTAATCGGAAACTTTATTAAGGAAAGCCGGAATAAAAAAATCATCAGATTACAGCATACCGCTTAGATAGGTGGAAGGTTGAGGGTACAAAGGTGGAAGGTGATTAACTGGATGCCAACACAAAATTTAAAACAAATTACAAAAATAAGAACAGCTATATCGGTGTAATACACCTGTCTGTATAATCACTTTATAACAATGAGCAAGAATTTAAAAATCGGTTTATTTGGTTTTGGCGTTGTAGGGCAAGGTTTGTTGGATATCATCCAAAGCCAGAACCTGAACCTGGAGATCATAAAAATCGCGATAAAAGACCCAAGGAAGAAACGTACCCTAAACAAGGATCTGTTTACGACTGATCGCAACGAAATATTAAACAATACAGAGATCAATACGATCGTAGAATTAATTAACGATGCTGATGCTGCTTACGAAATTGTAACTACGGCATTAAAAAACGGTAAAAATGTAGTTTCTGCCAACAAAAAAATGATCGCCACGCATTTAAAAGAGCTGGTAGATTTACAACAAGAGTATGGTACTTCTTTATTGTATGAAGGAGCCGTTTGCGGCAGTATTCCAATTATCCGTAACCTGGAAGAGTATTACGACAATGAATTATTTCATGCTTTGAGCGGAATTTTTAATGGCTCATCTAATTATATCCTTTCCAAAATATTTAACGAGGGTCAAAGTTACGATTCGGCATTAAAAGAGGCACAGGATTTAGGTTTCGCAGAAACCGATCCGATTCTGGATGTGGGAGGTTATGATCCGAAATATAAACTGGCCATAGCTACCGCACATGCCTATGGTTTGTTTGTAAATCCTGATGCCATTTTAAACATCGGTATACAGAACCTTTCTAACTATGACATTAAATATGCTCGTGAGAAAAATTTCAAAATTAAGTTGGTACCAACGGCTCGTAAGGTAAATACAAAAGATATTGTGACTTATGTACTCCCTAAACTGGTAGCTAAGGACGATTTTCTTTACAATGTAGAAAATGAGTACAATGCCGTAGCCGTTCAGGCGGCTTTTGCTGATAAACAGTTTTTCTATGGTAAAGGTGCCGGTGGTCACCCTACCGGTGCTGCTGTACTATCTGATATTGCGGCTTTACGTTACGATTACCGTTATGAATACAAAAAATACCATTCGGAAAATGGTGTAAAACATACAGAAAAAATTCTTTTAGAAATTTATTTGCGTTATGCGGATGAAGATCTGATTACCCTACTGGAATTTGACAACATCAGCGAGCGTTATGCTGCAAGCAGTTATAAATACGTGGTTGGGACCGTTAAGTTAGAAAGTTTGATTAAAAACCGTGATTTGCTTTTAGATCAATCTGTTTTTGTTGCCTACACCGGCAGACAGATATACAAACAGGAGCAATTGAGTGAAAATGTTTTTGCCGCAGAACTGGCAACCCTATAATTTATTTTTAAGGTTATTTTTTTTATTTGTTTTGTTGTTAAGTACAAAGGTCGGAGCGAGTCTGACCTTTTGCGTTTCATTACTTTACCTTAATGTATTTTTCAATAATTACGCGGTCAACACCGGCGGCCTCCACTTTTTCAACCCCTTTCTGAATCAAAGTATCATTATGGATGGCCAGTTTAAAATTAAAAGTCTTGCCTTCCCAATCTTTGTTTTTATAATATTCAAGGTATTCGGTATAATCATCGCCTTTTAAAACGAAAGTTCCCCCTCCTGCATCAAAACTAGTGGTATCTTTGGGATCAAGGCTATGTTTCAGAAAAGCAAAATGGCTGTTATTAAATAGCTTGATCATCTTCAGTTTCCCTGAATAATCAGTGGTTTCACTTTTTCCTTTATCAATGGTGGTAGCCGAAACCAATTGCCATGTACCCTGAATCTCAAGACCTTTTCCACTGTCCTTTTTATTAGAACAAGCCAATAACGAAAATCCTGCAAAGAGCGCTAAAATATTAAATCTCATCTTTATATTATTTGGTTAAGTTGTTATCCCCTACCTGCCATTTTAATGAGTTTGTGGGCCAGGTCTTTTCCTAAGTAACCATCAATTATCGCATGTACGATATACAAAATCGGGGTCATTAAAATGGCGACAATAAATTTATAAGTATAATTAACCAAGCCAATTGCGGCGACCATTTTCCAGCTGTAATGGTATTGTGGGTTTAAATAAAACGCGATAAAAATCACCACAAAACTGTCAATCAGCTGAGAAACCAATGTTGAGCCGGTTGCACGTAACCATAAAGCACGTTCTCCGGTAATTTTTTTAATCCGGTGGAAAATCAGAACATCTGCCAGCTGTCCAATAATAAAAGCAGTAATGGAACCTACAATAATCCACATTCCCTGACCAAAAATCCCTGCAAAAGCATTGTTCATATTTAAGTCTTCACCATTAATTTTTTGGTGTACCCAAAAATCGGCAGCGCTTAAATGCATAGAGCCCCAAACTACCAGAAAGGCAAATGCGATTAAAATTGAAGTGAGGATAGATAAAAAACGGACTTGCTTTACACCAAAATATTCATTTATAATATCCGTCATAATGAAAATGATTGGCCAGGTTAATACCCCTGCCGACATCACAAACGATAGATTTGGAACTCCTAGCAAATTGATATCGAACTTTTTAAACCCCAGCGTTTCTTCAACACTGAATAGTTTAACTCCAATAAACTCTGATAATATAGCGTTTGCTACAAAAAAGCTACCCAGAATGAGTAGTAAACGGCTTTCTTTTGTCTTAAAAGTCATAGACTATAAATCTATAAATAAATAGCAGATTTAGTATAGCAATCATCATATTTTTAACATAGCTGATACAAAGATTATGCAGATGCCTCTTTACGAATTAGTTATTAAAGTATGATTTTTACAATCGTTCGACCATAAAAATAGGTTAACAACTTAAATCTCCCAATCTTTGCCCTCATCAAATTCCGGTAATCTTCATGGCTAAAAAACAACACTTCTATCTCATACTCATTTTAGGATCATTGGCAGCCCTTGGCCCTTTCTCCATCGACATGTACCTGCCTGGCTTTGTGGATATTGCAAAAGATTTAAAAAGTACTGAATCAACTGTAGCACTTTCTTTATCCAGCTTTTTTATCGGGATTTCTGCTGGTCAGTTATTGTACGGTCCGCTTTTGGATAAATTTGGAAGGAAAAAACCTTTATACTTTGGTTTAGGACTCTATATTTTTGCTTCTTTTTTATGCCTGGCTGTAACTGATGTAAACCAGTTGATTGTTTTACGTTTTGTTCAGGCGATTGGGAGCTGTGCCACGGCTGTAGCCTCCGTTGCTTTGGTACGGGATCTGTTTTCGGTAGAAGAAAGCCCCAAAGTGTTTGCGTCGTTAATGCTGGTGATTGCCGTATCACCGATGCTTGCGCCAACAGCAGGTGGTTATTTAATCTCGGCATTAGGCTGGAAATATGTATTCGTATTTTTAGGTTTGATGGCGGTTTTGATGCTCCTGGCTTCAATCTTTAAGTTACCGGAGAGTTATAAACCAGATCTGAATTACTCCCTAAAACCTAAACCCATTTTAACCAATTTCTTTACCGTTTTAAAAGAGCCTCAATTTTACACGTATGCCTTAATCAGTTCAATCACCTTTTCAGGTTTATTTGCTTATGTATCTTCATCACCTCAGGTATTTATGAAAATATACGAAGTGAGTAAGACTGGCTATGGTTGGATTTTCGCGCTGCTATCGGTAGCCTTTATTGGTTCGAGTCAGGTAAATAGCTTAATACTAAAATGGTTTACCAGCAAAAATATTGTTACCTATGCACTTATTGCCCAATGTATTTTCAGCTTAATCTTTTTGATTTTTGCTTTAAACAACTGGTTAAATTTATATGCTACAATAGGTTTTATCGCATTATTTTTAGCCTGTTTAGGTCTAATTAATCCTAATGCGGCTGCTTTGTCGCTTGCGCCATTTTCCAAAAACGCTGGTAGTGCATCTGCCTTAATGGGTGCTTTACAAATGGGATTAGGCGCTTTGGCCTCGGTAATAGTGAGTTTATTTAGCGAACACTCTGTAGTGCCCATGCCTTTGGTCATGACAGCCGCTGCATTTATCGCTTTAGGCTGTTTATTAATCGGCAGAAGATTTATCACTACAGAAGTTGATGCATCATCTGATTCGGCTGTTATAGCGCATTAATATTTACCCTCAAAGACACTTGGGCTATCGTAAATTTAGAATTTTCATACCGGGGGCTAATTTATCGGATAAAAATCAATCTCGGTGGCGTCATTTCGACCGAAGTGGAGAAATCTGCCAAGATAGATCTCTCCATTTCGCTACACTACAGTCGAGATGACGACAATTCTATTGGAATCACAAATATGATATGGCCTTTCCCTGTGTTGGGGCGTAAAACTACGGCACAAATAACCTGTAAATCAAATAGCAAACCATTGTGCCTACCGCTGCGATGATGAAGCCACTTAATCGTTTCTTTTTAATAAAACAGATTAAGATAATTCCTGAGATAGATACCAATGTCATCAGCACTGCCGAAATATCTATAATCCACGACCAGGCCTTGCCAGAATCTCTTCCTTTATGTAAATCATTAATTACGGCCACCGCACCAAATCTGGTGATAGTTAATTCATATTTACCGGTTTCGCGGTCTATAAAAGAATCGGCCAGGTAACCAGGTCCGTTAAAGGTTAAATTCAGTTCTCTGTCATCTATTCTAAAGTCACTCAATGCGCCTTTGACTTTATGTTTACTTCTAAAAAACTCAACAATTTGTAACTTGTTGATCTTATTGGTATCAGGTTGGTTTACCCATTTTAGGTTTACCAATCCAGCATCTTTAGTAACCACTTCCTTACCAGATGTAAACCAATCTGCATGATTTAAAGTTAAGCCCGATACTGCAAAGAATAGCAGAATCGTAAAACTCACCATTGATAAGTAAATGTGCAACCAGCGAGATAAACCAGCTAAACGCTTTTTAGCCTTACCCTTACCGATCTCTTTTTTAACCTGTTTTTTACCCAGTCCGCCAGGTGCAACCGTTATCTTATTTTTTTGCGGTTCCGATTTTTCTGTAGTCAAGAGATGCTGATGTTAGTTCTGTATTTGGCGTTAATTCTACTTTTTGGGCCGAGCCTGTAAATTTCATTTCTTTAGCAATCACCTGGTAAGTGCCATGCTCGCGGGCAACTTCAATAAAAACAGTGTAAATGCCTGCTTTTACCAATTTCCCGTTATCGTCTTTTCCATCCCATGACAAGCTGTATTTACCGGGGCCACGTGTAGCAGAACTTGTTGAGCTCAGCTTTCCTTCTGCTCCTTTTTTGAACTCATCGCCGTTGGCACGGTTCCATGATTTTAAATCGGGTAGCCAACGTGGTTTGTTATACCATATAGCCAGATTACGCACAGGTGTTTTAGCTGCATCTTCAATCCATACGGCCACAAAAGGGCGACGGACACGTTTACCATCGGTAGATTCTATATTGGCAATTTCTAAATTTACCACCAACTCATATTTGGTATTCCAAAGTTTATCAGCTTTGCTTGCTTTTTCTACAACACCAGCCGGCTTATTTACAACAACCTCATAATTAGCCCACTCCTTGCTTCTGATTTCTTTGCCATCTTTAGTGATCAACAAGTATGCAATGTCATTTCTAGTCGCAGTTAATGCTTCAATCCCGGCAACAGAAAGTATATTAAAAGAAGTAGCTAAAGCACCTGCTTCACTGGCATCAGGACCAATAACCGTTGCACTGATTATTTCTGAAGCAGGCTTTCCGCTGCGCGGATCAACGATATGCGAATACCATTTTTCATTTACCATAAAACCTCTGCGGTAATTACCGCTGGTTGCCACAGCCATATTTGATACTTTAATTGTGGTTAGTGCTACATCGTTTTCAGCATCAGCTTTAGGATTTGCAATTTCGATAGCTTCAGGCTGGTTTCCCTTAATCACCATATCGCCACCAATATTTACGACCACGTTTTCAATACCAGGAGATTGAATAGCTTTCTCAGCAGCCTTATTAATGATATAACTCTTCGCAAAAGAATTTAATGCTAATGGTGCATCATCCAAACGGGTAACCGTTTTATCCCGTTCATTTAAGATATAATGTTTTTGTTTAACCAAAGTAACCGCCTGATGTAGTGCTTCAGCAGATGGTAAACGATTTTCGGCAACTGCCTTTTTCCATACCTCACCTATTACTTTGGCTGATGCATCAAGCGCACCGTTGGTTAACACTTTATAATTTTCAAACTGTTTTAAAACCTCAAATAATTCAGTCGAAACTTTGGTAGTTTGTTTACCATTGCCCATCCATTTACTAAACTCGCTGTTAGTTTTATAAGCACTTAAAATATCATCCAGTCGATCTATTTCATTTAATGCGCGGGCTTCTGCTAAATCCGCGTCGGCCTGGCTGCTCGTTTTAAATTTTAATTCTAACGATGTGCCCAATACATTTTCGTAATTGGAAACAAATGTTCTTAAAGCTTTTTTCGGACTAATAAATGCAGAGGCACTTATGATCAGTAAAAAAGCAGCAGTTAAGTGCTTAAATTTCATATTTAATGGATATTAAGATTCAAGTGCAAATAAAAGGCTTTATTTGGAATAATTTTAAATAAGCAGCAATATATTTGAAATAATACAAAATTCCAGGGTTAATTTGCTAAAGCCAGGGGTTTATTGTTTAGGTTATTGATGTTAATTTAAAGTGAGGGTTTAATACTGCTGAAAATGTTTTTCTCCGTCTACTATTATAATCTTGCAGCATGGCTTTTGAAATAGGTTTTTTACGCCTTAAGCTTTTTTTTCCTATTTTCGCTTACAAGATGCTTCATATACAATCTAAACTTCCTGGCGTAAGTACCACCATTTTTTCGGTGATGAGTAAACTTGCAGCTGAATACAATGCCATTAATCTTTCTCAGGGATTTCCTGATTATGCCTGTGATCCAAAACTGGTTGAATTGGTAAATAAAGCCATGCAAGATGGTTTTAACCAATATGCACCAATGCCAGGTTCTACTTTTTTAAAAGAAACCATCGCAGAGAAAGTTGAAAAACTCTACAATATAAAGTATAACCCTGAAACAGAAATTACCATTACAGCAGGTGGAACACAGGCTATTTTTACAGCTTTAGCGGCAATTATCAATGCCGGTGATGAAGTTATCATTTTTGAACCAGCTTACGATAGTTATGCACCTACCATTAAACTTTTAGGTGGCCTGGTTAAAACTTACGAACTTGCCCCACCCACTTATGCTATTGACTGGGATATGGTTAAGAAGTTGTTTACCGCAAAAACCAGGATGATCATCTTAAATACTCCACAAAACCCTACAGGTAGTATTTTGTCACCAGATGATATGAAATCGCTTATTAAATTCGTTAGTGGCACCGATATTTTAATCCTGAGCGATGAAGTTTATGAACACCTGATTTACGATGAACAAAAACACCAGAGTGTAATGCTCTACCCGGAATTAAAGCAAAGAAGTTTCGTCGTAGCCTCTTTTGGTAAGCTTTTGCACGCTACGGGTTGGAAACTGGGTTATTGTTTGGCGCCAGAGAAATTGACCGAAGAATTTAGGAAGGTACACCAATTTAATGTTTTCAGCGTTAATAGTCCCATGCAACAAGCAATTGCCCATTACATCAAAGAGCCAAAAAATTATACTGAAATAGGCAGCTTCTTTCAACAGAAGAGAGATTATTTTAGAAGTCTCCTGTCCGAAAGCCGCTTTAAACTTTTGCCTTGTAATGGTTCGTATTTTCAATGTGCAAGTTATAGCGATATCAGCGACGAAAAAGACACCGATTTTAGTATCAGGCTGATCAAGGAATTTGGAGTGGCCACCATTCCGGTTTCTGCATTTTACCAAAAAGCAACAGATCATAAAATTATCAGGTTCTGCTTTGCTAAAGAAAATGCTACCCTCGCCTTAGCTGCCGGGAAACTAAAAAATGTTTAACCAGACTTAACCGATATACCATGGAAGCACCTGTTTACACTCAAATAGAAAATCTGAAAGTAACTGTTTTTCAGGCCTATCTTTTTTGGGAAAACATTGAGAAAAACCTTTTGAATCTGGCACTTAGATTGTCGATGGGTGTAAGGGAGAAAACTGATATTATCATTTTACCCGAAATGTTTAACACAGGTTTCAGCATGAATTCTGAAGCTTTAGCGGAAGAAATGGGTGGTAAAACGATGCAATGGATGCAAAAAATGGCGCATCAGTACAATTGTGTAGTTACAGGAAGTTTGATTATTAAAGAAAATAACCAATATTTTAACCGCCTGATCTGGATGGAGCCGGATGGTAAAAACCAGCATTACGATAAACGCCATCTGTTTGGCATGGGTGATGAAGACCACCACTTTAGTCCAGGTAAAGAAAAACTCATTGTTGAACTTAAAGGATGGAAAATCAGATTGGCCATTTGTTATGATTTACGCTTTCCGGTTTGGTTACGCAATGTAGATCAGGAATACGACATCTTACTCCTGGTGGCCAACTGGCCTGATAAACGCTCGGCACACTGGAAGGCATTAATCCCAGCCAGGGCAATTGAGAACCAAAGTTATGTAATTGCCGTGAACCGCGTTGGGCACGATGGGAACCAGATTTACCACAGTGGATTATCGATGTGTTTAGATCCGTATGGCAATACCGTCTATTATAAACCGGAAGATGAAGATTTATACACTTTTAGTATCAACTACGAAGAACTGTTTAAAATCAGAAGACAGTTTCCTTTTCTAAAAGATGCGGATAGATTTACGATCAGTTAAATTAATAACCAATAGTCAAGTCGCAATTTTCATACAGGAACGATTGTTTCAACAACCTAACAATTAAATAATAATCAGATTGCAATTTCAAACGGAAGTAAAACGATTAATGAATGATAACCAATGTTCAAATCAAAATGACCAAACAAGATCGTTCGATTTAACAATCTAACAATTCGACAATCAAATAATTAACTATTTAGCCAATTTCAACAATAACCAAAAAAATGTTTAACCGCCGTAAATTTATAAAAGCGTCTGCCCTATCGGCCGGATTGCTGGCCATTGATAAAAGTAGTATTGCGCATGTAATTCCAAAAAAATCATCAAAAGCAGAAAATTTCCCGATTGTAATTTCTACCTGGGATTTTGGCATTGCGGCAAATGCTGATGCCTGGAAAGTTTTATCAACTGGTGGACGTGCTTTAGATGCAGTAGAACAAGGCGTTTGGGTACCCGAAGCTGATGAGCACAATCAATCTGTCGGTTATGGTGGCTTACCGGATCGTGATGGCCATGTTACGCTCGATGCCTGTATTATGGACGAACTGGGTAATTGTGGCGCTGTTTTAGCACTCGAGCATATTAAGCATCCAATTTCGGTTGCGCGTAAGGTGATGGAAAAAACACCGCACGTCATGTTAGCTGGAGATGGTGCTTTACAGTTTGCCTTGGAGCAGGGTTTCAAAAAAGAGAATCTACTCACTCCGGCTAGCGAAAAAGCATGGAAAGAATGGTTAAAAACAGCGAAATATGCGCCGGTGATGAATATCGAAAATAAACTTTACGAGAAAGCTGCCCCACAAAAATTACCAGGCAACCAGTATAACCACGATACCATTGGAATGTTGGCTATTGATGCGAAAGGAAACATTTCCGGCGCTTGTACCACCAGTGGCATGGCCTACAAATTACATGGTAGAATTGGTGATAGTCCGATAATTGGGGCTGGCCTTTATGTAGATAATGAAGTTGGTGGCGCAACATCAACCGGTGTAGGCGAAGAGGTAGTACGAAATGTAGGTTCGTTTTTAGTTGTAGAACTCATGCGCCAGGGTTATACACCCGAAGCCGCCTGTAAGGAAGCGGTAATGCGCATCATTAAAAAGAAGCCCGAAACTGCCAAAAATATACAGGTAGGATTTTTAGCTATCAATAAAAAAGGCGAATATGGTGCTTATGCCATTCAACAGGGCTTTAGTTATGCGGTTTGTAATGCAGAAAAACAAGATCTTTTGATCAAAGGCAAGAGTTATTATTAATCAGAGTTTATTGTTTGTCGGATGTAAATATTTAATTTTTAACTATTTAATGAAGGCGCGATCTGTAGTCTCCTTTACTTAATTGACCCTGAAATAAATTCAGGGTGACGATAAGAAAGTAAATTCGCTTTGTAGAACATAAATCCAAATATCATGAATGAAGGAGCAATTCCTTGCTTAGAAGTATGCGCTAACTCTTACCAATCAGCCTTAGCCGCTCAAAATGGCGGGGCGAAAAGAGTGGAATTTTGCGATAACCTGGCAGAAGGTGGTACCACACCAAGTTATGGTCAGCTGGCACTTGCGAAGAAAAATCTATCCATCGAAATCTGGCCGATTATCCGTCCGAGGGGTGGCGATTTCCTATACTCCGGCACAGAATTCGAATTAATGAAAGAAGATATAAAAATCTGCAAATCATTAAATTGCGAAGGAATAGTTATTGGAATACTTAAAGCTGATGGCACTGTCGACAAAGAAAGATGCGCTGAATTAATTGCGCTGGCCAAACCTATGGAGGTGGCTTTCCACAGGGCATTTGATATGAGTAACGATATGGATCAGGCACTGGAAGATTTGATCTCACTCAACATAAAAAGAGTGCTCACTTCCGGAGGTGCTTCTTCTGCAATTCTGGGAGCAGAAAAATTATCACGGCTGGTAAAAAAAGCCAATGGCCGCATTACCATCATGCCTGGTGCGGGGATAAATGAAAACAACATCAAAAACCTTATTGATCAAACCGGTGCTACACAATTTCATGCTTCAGCAAAGGAATTTGTACCAAGTAAAATGGAATTCAGAAATACGGAAACCAAAATGGGTAGTATTGATGACGAATACCGGTATGAACTTACTTCAGAAACAAAAGTGAAAGCGTTAGTAGATTGTATAAATAGTTCTATAAATCATTAATTTTAGCTGTCATTAGCTAAAGCAGAAGCTATACTGATTTCATACCTGTAGCAAAATGCCTGAAATGAAAGGTTGCGAGTTAATATTGACAAGCCGATTTTTCATCGGATGAATCAATCTTCCTGTCTGCGATAGGATTGCTTCGTCGTTCCTCTCGCAATGACGCCTGATTTTTGAACTTAATGTAGTCTTCGTTTGTATTTTATACAATCCTCTGTTCTATAAACCCGGTAAAAGCGTCAGCCTCCGATCTTTTATCGGAGCTATAGCGAATAACGGGACTGCTGTTTCCGAAGCATGACTGAACACCCATTTTCTAATTAAAAAACTGATCATAAATATGTGAAATAGCTCTCCAAACAATTGCACACTTAGATTAAGGAACCCCTCAAGCCAAACAAAAAATGAAAAAAATCTTTAAAACCTATAACTTCCTGGTTTTAGTAGCGACCATTCTGTTGGCAGCTTCATTATTGCTTCCGGCAGTTAACCTTGCTTTCAATATATACGACAGTTATTATATGATCGATAATGTTCCACTCATTAGGTGGTATGCGATATTTTTATTCGTTTTTGCATTATTCTACAAATTTTTAAAATCATTTATAGCATCTAATATCTTGAGCTGGACTCACATTTTATTATCTATTTTATTCTTTTTTCTTGCTTGTTATTCTACTTATAATTTCAACAAATCACTTACCCTGGCCGAGTTTACCAGCGCAGACTCGACAGATTATTCACAGGGATTCAAGAATAGCACCGCTGCAATGCTACTCGGATTTTTAGTTGTTCAACTACTACCGATCATCAATCTGATAATAGGTTTAATGAGACGAAAGCACGCTGTTACTTAATTTATTGAATTGTCTCGATTCAGTATGTAAACACAAGAACAAAAACCTGTAGAAGGACTAGATTAAATAGCTCTGGCAGCGCTGTTTCGACAAGATCAACACGACAAAACCTGAAGAGAAATCAGTTTTACGATACAGTCTCTTTTTATTTATAGTTTACTAGTCTCCACTGCCAGCAACATAATGTAAGCCTGGCGTAAGGTAATGAAGCAAAATAACCCTCGAATAGCGATAATTAATTGGTGACAACAATAAAACACCGGCCAGGATTAAACCAACATAGTACCACAAGTTTTCATATACTAAGGCTAAACCCAAAACATACGATGCCACACCAATGGTTATGATTTCTGCAACGTTCATGGCATAACTTACAAACATAGCCACGTAGAAAAACCCTGGCTCGCGCTCAAATTTTAAGTTGCAATGCGGACAGTTGATATTGGTTTTTTGTAGTCTGAAAGAATAAGCACTCCCTGTAAAAATATCTCCTTTGCGGCAACGTGGGCATTTACACTGTACAAAAGCCTGGAATTTCGATAACTCAGCCATAATCTTCTAATTTGATAGTACAAAGGTAAGCCTAAAATTAAATACTAATTTATGATCTAAGTCATGTTTAAGGATTGTTGTATAAATTGGTTAAGCCATGCTAAACCTTTACTATTTTCCCTTTAATGGTTCTGATCAGGCCTTTTTCCGCTAATATTTTAGTGCTACGGATAACTGTTTCTACCCTTAAGCCAGTCATGTCGGCTAATTCTTGTCGCGTTATTTTTAAATTTTCACCTACAGCAATATCGTTAAGAAGGTAATTGATAATCGTTAACAACCGATGATCGGCCTTTTCGCTCGCCAGTTCTTCCAGCATCATCGATTTATAAAAGAGGCGGTTACTTAAAGTACGGATCAACTCCATGCTAAAATCGGGTTCGTTTTTAATCAGTCCGAAAAAATCTTCTTTATTTACCACAATAATCTGCGAATCTTTATTGGCAATAGTAAAGGCTAAATAAGGTCGGTTCACTAATAGAGCAGGTTCACCGAAATACTGCCCCATTTTAAAAACGCCTTGTATAAATTCCTTTCCTTCATCGCTCACGGTAACCATTCGCACCTCGCCCGATTTGATAAAATACACGTAGCGGGGCTGCATCCCCGGCTCGTAGATAACTGAATCTTTTGAATAGCTTTTGAGTTTTAAACCTTTATCAATCAGTTTTTGGATATTCATCGTTGTTTAGGCAAATCAATATTTTAGATACCTCTGTTAAAGATCTTAAAGATTATTTTTGATATAATTATATGTGTCACTTGTTATTCTGAACGAAGTTAAGGCTTGCGAAGCAAGCATAAATACCATTAAAATTAGCCTAAATAAATGAATAATCCCTAACAAATAAAAGACTGGACCTAAATTGCCGCGCTTACAAAGTAGATATGTTCATAAAGCAATGCTACTATTTAAAGATCTTCATTGCATTCAGAATGACAAAATTCACAAGTACTACCCCAGCGTTTCTTTCATTAAAAGAGTATAAAATTCTTTCAGGGTAATTCCCATTGCAGCTACCTGCTGTGGAATAAAACTGGTTGCTGTTTGTCCGGGAATGGTATTGATTTCGATAAAATAAAATTTACCGGTTCCTTCCTCCAGGAAATAATCAATGCGTACCACTCCCCTGCAATTTAATTTCTGGTATACATCCTTTACCACCTGTTGCACACGGGTCACTTCTTCGGCACTCATTCTGCCTGGGGTAATTTCTTCCGTTGCGCCAGGCGTATATTTTGCCTCAAAATCGAAAAACTCATTTTTCGGGATCACTTCTGTTGCTGGTAAAACAATAACTTTGCCCTCAGCGCCAAAAATGCCGACCGAAAATTCCCTGCCACTGACAAACTCTTCTATTAAAATCTGACTATCTTCTTTAAATGCTTTTTCAATGGCTGTTTCCAGATCGTCGGCATGTTTTACCTTACTCATGCCAATGCTGCTGCCCCCGCTGTTGGGTTTAACAAAATAAGGCAATCTTAAATCCTGCTTAATCTGATTTAAATTATAATTTCCACCTTTAAATATCTGAACAGATTTTGCGGTGTACAGCTTATCAATACCCGCTACAACGGCTTTCGTGTAACCCTTATTCATCGTAATAGACGAAGTTAATGCATCGCAGGCGGTATATGGAATGCCCAACATATCGAAATAGCCCTGCAATTTTCCGTCCTCGCCAGGAGAACCATGTATGGCAATAAAAACGCCGTCAAACTTAATTTTTCTTCCTTCAAGTGTTAAGGAAAAATCGTTTTTATCAATTTCAATCTTAACAGAATCGGCAGGTTCATAAAACCAGCCCTTTTCGTTCAGCATAATTTTATACACATCGTATAAATTGGGGTCGATATTTTGAGCAATAGTGGCTGCGCTTTTTACAGAAACAACCCATTCGCCTGTGGTACCGCCTGTTAACAATGCTATCGTTTTCTTCATGTTAAAAATCCTTTTATAAATAGAAATTGAATATAAATATATCCTCAAAAATATAAATATCTTTGTGCTTTAGTATTATTGAAGGAGAATTATTGAAGGAGTGAGTAATTGAATGATGAATGAAGAAACAGATTCGATAATTCAATCCATCATTAAAATAGTTACATTTGAGCTTGTACGCATAACCCAAATTAAGATTCATGTCTAAATTTATAGATTATTTAAAAACCAAATCGTTTAGAAACAACATATTAGCCGCTATAGTAACCGTTGTAGTACTTCTATTGGTTGCTTTTTTTAGTTTAAGATATTACACCAAGCACGGACAGGGCCTAAATGTACCTATGGTAAAAGGTTTATCTTTTGAGCAGGCAGTTAAGAAACTGGAAGATGCAGGATTAAAATATGAAGTAGATTCTGTTTTTATTATGGATCAACCTGCCGGAATTGTAATTGATCAGGATCCTGACCCCAATACCTTTGTAAAAGATAACCGTACCATTTATTTAACCATTAACGCAGGCAAAACACCGAATACAAAATTCCCTGATATAGCGTTTAAAACTTTAAGGGAAGCACAGGCCATTATAGAGAGTTCGAGATTAAAGCTTGGAGATACAACCTATAAGCCTGACGTAAGTCGTGATGTGGTGTTAGAAGCCTCCTTTGGCGGTCAACCTATTGCGGCCGGACAGATTGTGCCTGTTGGCTCGAGAATTAACCTGGTTTTAGGCGATGGACGTGGAAATGAAGAAGTAGATATTCCCCAGTTAATGGGTTTAACCATGGATGAAGCTAAATTTAGCCTAAGGGGTTCAAACCTGAGTTTAGGCAACATCATTTACGATGGGCCTATTACCGATAGTGCTGCTGCTGTTATTATTAAACAAGACCCTATGCTGGTTGATTCGTTAACAAAAGTGGCTATAGGCACCAGGATTAACATTACCCTATCTAACAAACAACAATAAACAAGTATCATATTACAGATGACTGAAGTAGAAAAAAAGAACATGAGTACAGGCAAAAAAGCGGCTATAATTATCGCGCTTGTCGTGATTTTAATTGCTGGTTACTTTGCGTTAAATATTTACAGGCTTTACTTTGCCCCTAACGTTACCGAAAATCAAAAATATTTATATATCAAAACCGGGAGTAAATACGATGATCTGATTGCAGAAATTAAAAAGAAAGATCTGGTAAAAAGCATTTCTTCTTTTACAGCAGCTGCCGGAAAAATGAATTTAGCTACAAGCGTTAAACCCGGACGTTACCGTTTGAAAAAAGGAATGACCAACCGCACACTGATTAACCTGATCAAAGCCGGAAACCAGGATCCGGTTAAATTGAAATTCCATAACATCCGTAAGAAAGAAAACTTTGCGGCCTACCTGGCCAGCAATCTGGAGGCCGATTCGCTGAGCTTTATCAATGTGTTAGATTCTACAGCGCTGATCAGTAAATATGGTTTTAACCAGGATAATGTGTATGCCATGTTTATTCCGAATACTTATGAAATGTACTGGAATATTTCACCAGTTGATTTCTTTGAGCGCATGCATAAGGAATATGATAAATTCTGGAATACCGATCGTAAACAAAAAGCAGCAAGCTTAAACCTTACGCCTGCGCAGGTCTATACTTTGGCTTCTATTGTGGATGCAGAGGCGCTTTACGACAAAGAAATGCCAATTATAGCGGGCTTATATTTAAACCGTTTAAATAAAGGCATATTGCTTCAGGCCGATCCGACGGTAATTTTTGCAAACAACGATTTTACAGTGAAAAGGGTAACCGGAAAATTATTGCAGGTACAATCGCTTTACAACACGTATAAATATGCAGGTTTGCCTCCCGGACCAATTATGATGCCTAGTATTAACGCCATTGATGCTGTATTAAACCGCGACAACAACAATTACATTTACATGTGCGCGAAGGAAGATTTTTCAGGCTACCATAATTTCGCAGAAAATAAAGCCCAGCACGAAATTAATGCCAGGAAATACCGTGAAGCGTTAAACAAAAGAAATATATTTAAATAATGTATAGCCACAGTACAAAAATCAGGGTTCGTTATGGCGAAACCGATCAGATGGGTTATATGTATTATGGCAATTACGCACAATACTACGAAGTTGGCCGGGTAGAAATGTTGCGCAGTTTGGGCATGAGCTATAGTTCTATGGAGGCTGATGGCATTATGATGCCGGTTTTAGAATTAAAGTGTAAATACATTAAACCTGCCCTTTACGATCAGGAAATTACAGTAAAAACAATTATCAAAACCCTGCCAGGCATCAGGATCTTTTTTGAGTATGAACTGTATAACGAAAAAGAAGAACTCATCAACATCGGGGCAACTACACTGGTTTTTGTTGACATGGAGAAAAATAAACCGACAAATCCACCCGAAAATTTTATGGAAAAATTATCGGTGTTTTTTAATTAGCCAATACAATGGAATGGTTACACAGGCAATTATTACATCTTAAATTCTATTCCAGGTTTATAGAATGGACTAAGGGATGTATTTTGCCCGGATTTAGCCCTCTGCCTTTATATACCGTTGCTACGTTTTTCTTCCGCGAAATCGGCAAAGATGCACTGGTAAACAAATCTTCCTCGCTGGCATACAGTTTCATGCTGGCCATTTTTCCGGGGATTATTTTCCTGTTTACTTTAATCCCTTTTATACCGATAAAGGGTTTCCAGGATCAGCTTTTAAATTTAATTCAGCTGGTACTGCCACACAATGCTTTTGATGCCTTTGAAACAACATTGAAAGACATCATCAAAAAGCAAAATACAGGTTTGTTGTCTTTCGGCTTTTTATCAGCCCTGTTTTTTGCTACCAATGGGGTTAAAAACCTGATGAAGGCTTTTAATAAATCATCGTTGATTATCGAAACCAGGGGCTGGATAAAACAACGTTTAATTGCGCTTGTACTAACAGTGATTATCTGTTTTTCGATCATCATCTGCATTAGCGCCATGGCCTTGGGTGAAGTTCTGCTGAACAAAATTAACGACGAGCTACATTTAAAAGATAGTTTTTTGGTTTATACCATCAAATTTACCCGTTGGGCATTATTGGCGATTCTGTATTTTATCACCATTTCCATTTTATACCGCTACGGCCCATCGCATACCAAAAAATGGCGCTTGTTCAGTGCAGGCTCATGGCTGGCCACCATACTGGCTTTTCTTACCATCTGGGGTTTTTCCTTCTACATCAACCATTTCGCTTCTTACAATAAGGTTTACGGCTCTATCGGAACACTAATCGTGGTGATGATCTGGCTTTACCTCAATTCATTAATTTTATTGATTGGTTTTGAGCTCAATGCCAGCGTTGATGTAAGCAAAAGAAGTGTGAAGATCATTCGCCCTACTTTTAATTTGTTCAAAAAATCGGAGCCGATTGAAGAAAATATACAGAAGAAATAATTTTTTCTCCCTCTGTGTTAAGTAATTATCAAGTTTATATAAAAAAAAAGCTTTCTGAGTTTGCAGATTTAAGCTGAGTTTGTACTTTTGCAGCGGAGAGCTGGCAGAGTGGTCGAATGCGGCAGTCTTGAAAACTGTTGACTGTAACAGGTCCGGGGGTTCGAATCCCTCGCTCTCCGCATCAAAAAAAAGGAAGAATTAATGATAATTCTTCCTTTTTTTGTATCCATAAAACCGAATCTTTAGGAAGATGGAAGCAATCATATTTTGTGGCATTCAGGCAACTGGAAAAACTACTTTTTTTAAAGAGAGGTTTTTTAAAACGCATGTACATATTTCCTTAGATTTATTAAACACGAGAAATAAGGAAATCAGGTTTATTGAAACCTGTATCCTCACCTCTCAGCCTTTTGTAGTAGACAATACGAATCCTACTCTAGAAGAAAGAGCAAAGTATATATCCATTGCGAAGGCAAACAAATTCAAAGTAACCGGATATTATTTTCAATCGAAACTGACTGATGCGGTCGAACGTAATAATCAGCGCTCAGGCAAAGAAAAGATTCCTGAAATTGGTATAAGGGGAACTTTTAAAAAGTTGAACTTACCCTCTATTAATGAGGGTTTCGACGAGCTATATTATGTAACGGCAGAGAATAACTCGTTTATTATTAAACCATGGTCAGATGAAATTTGATGATTTGGATGCTAAGATGAGGGTTTATGAAACCGCACAGGATCGTTGTATTTTACCTGAAATGTACATGGTTGCCAGAATTGATGGCCGGGGTTTTACCAGGCTTACCAAGGAAGTACATCAGTTTGACGCGCCGTTTGATGAAAAATTCCGGAATATGATGATCGAGACCGTAAAACATCTGATGAACTGCGGTTTTAATGTCATTTACGGTTATACCCAAAGTGATGAAATATCGTTGCTATTTCACCCTAGTGAAAATCTTTTTGGGCGAAAGGCAAGAAAATACATTTCCGTTTTGGCTGGCGAAGCCAGTGCTAAATTTTCTTCCATTTTGGGAGATGTTGGCGCATTTGATTGCCGTATTTCTGAACTTCCTAACAAAAAATTAGTTGAAGATTATTTCAGATGGCGCAGCGAAGATGCACATAGAAATGCTTTGAATGCACATTGCTATTGGCGGTTGAGACAGGACAATCATAACAAAAACCAAGCTTCTTCTAAAATTGAAGGAATGAGTATTGCGGCCAAAAACGAATTACTATTTCAATATGGCATCAATTTCAACAACCTTCCCGCCTGGCAAAAAAGAGGAATAGGATTTTATTGGAAAAATATAAAAAAAGCGGGGTTTAATCCTAAAACCAGTGAATATGTATCGGCAGATAAACGGGATCTGTATACTGATTTCGAATTGCCGATGCGTGAAGAATACAATAAATTCATAGTTGATTTTTTAGGATAATAGTGTCCTTTAAAGTGCAAGGTTTAGTACTCTGGTCTGGCCCATTATTGCCTGACTTGCGCTCAAAACAATCTCATAGATAAATTATCTATTGAAAGCACAAGTCAGCCTCAATACCCCCGTTGCACTAAGACTTGTGCTAGTATGGGCTAAAACATCATCAAAAGCCTTGAGCAAACAACCATAAAATAAAAATTGTTAAGCCTGATCTGACGGATTCATCATTTTATTCAGTTGCGACCTTAACCCTATGAATATTGGAAGGGGTGGCAATTCATTAATATTTTTCTTGGTAAACATCTCCTCTATGAGTAGGCCTTTATCGACTTCAGCAAGCTCCCACCAGACAGCAGGCTGTAAAAACCAGTGATCAGAACCATAAAGCATCCAGCTTTCAATCATCGCAATCATCTTCATCGGATGCTCGGTGTAGCGCCTGAGATATGATTTCAGGTGTTCTTTCATTTTATGATGCGTACCAATAATTACATAGGTACGGTCATGGTAAGGAATCACATTTATTATTACCTCTACATTCACCTTTTTTGATCTCGTCTGCGCTATAAACTCACCTCTTCCTGCCAATGCACACGGAATAACCCAATCCATCCCTACCACCTGGAAAAAGATCTTCTGAATTTTTGCTTTACGAATATCATTAAAGATTTCCTGATAAAAGACATCCAAATGAAGCAGATTCGTTTTAATTTCTTCAATTGCCGCATTTAAAGACCTTATCCGGTGATCCCGATACTCATGAGTAAACTGTTTCATTTGCTCGGGTAGTACCCCTAAAGCGATTGCTTCTTTGCGAATCATGTCATTTAAGGTTTCGTCGCGAAAGGTGACATATTGTGATTTACGTAGCACAAAACTTTTCAAAGAGCGTTCATTGGCTATAATTTCCCGGCAGATCGTCCGGTAAAGCTGAAGCCTAAAATCCTCCACTTCCTTCAGATCTTTCCTATCCTCTTAAACGCCGAATAACTGCTCATGGCCGGGACAAAACCCGGGAAAGGTTGACGCTTCATTAAGACCTATGGGAATAAGATCCATTACTTCCCGTCTATAATCAAATTTAGGGGTTAACAAGTGATTATCCTGGGCTATGCTTCGTAGTGATGCTGATTTCTGTATGGTATGTGAAGCCTTGACCGCGCTTTGATCACATCCTGGATACATGCAGATATTACTATTCTTCCAGCCAAGAGAAAGCATGTATTTAGGATCATAATGAAACCGCTTTGATCGAGACAGATCATTGAAAATAATATCCTCATCCTCATGATAAGCATTCATTGCCTTATCCATGGCGAGGCCTACTTTAGCTAATAACATACTAGTCAGATCCATATAATTGCCTTGGGTATTAGTTCAGTAGGTGATATTTTTACCCCTTCCCAATTTTCTTATCATATTCTACCTGCAATTCATCAATATAGTCATAAAAGCTTTTAACATCCATAAAAGCAGCCGGATTATAGGTATCTCCGGGTTTATGTTTTTGAAGGAGATCAAACTGTACGCCGTGTGATGCTACCCAGAGGTCGAACTTTAAGTTCTTCATACGCTGTAAGGTGTAGGCATAATCTTTTGCAATATTAGGATAGGCAGGAATATCTGCAAAATTTTTCTCCGTAACGATAGTCGGCAAATTCGCGATCAGCACCCTGTACTTTCTTTTTTGATCACTAATAGAGAGCAGAAAACTACATGAACCTTTGGTATGCCCGGGGTGGTGAAGCATGATTAGTTCCATTCCTCCTAACCTGATGGTATCATTGTTGTGCAAGATGCGGTCAACTTTAACAGGCTTAAAAACACAAAACTTTCCATCCAGGTCATAATCCGAAAGGCCACCATCAGCCGCTACTTTTGCATCTGCATCATCTACCATGAACTTAGCCCCTGTAGCTTTCTTGATTGCAGCCATTGCGCCCAGGTGATCAAAATGTGCTTGTGTTGTTAATAATATTTTGGTGTCTGAAAGTTTAAAACCCAGCTTTTTAATATTTTCCCCAATAAGCCTTTCTGATGATGCCAGTCCGGTGTTGATCAGAATATTTCCTTTTGGCGTAGCGATAAGATAACAAGCCAGATCGGCTGTGCCCACATAATACAGATTACCCACAACCCGAAAAGGAGGAAAAGGCTTTGACCATTCAGGGTGATTTTTTGAAGATGGTTCATGCACTTGTTGTGCCTGCATGAAGTAGTAGCTGTGCAAAATCAGGATAAGTAACAGGATTCTTTTCATATATAATATTATGGCCTAAAATTTTCAGTGTAAATGATGTAGTAAATTACTGTAAGCGTATTATAATCTGACTATTCTCTTCTCCCTGGTTTTTGAAAACGATGCGATATTTGTAAGCGTTGGTATCCAGAAAACTGTATTACTACCTTCAAATTAATAGGTCAGATATGATGTTTTATTTTTGAGGTAATATTTTATTCACCATATCATTGATTGCGGTTTCGATAACTTTTGGCTGTTCCTGATTAATATAATGACCGCTATTTGGTATTAAGATCTGTTTGCTTTCCGTGGAAAGTGGCAGAAAATCTTTTTGCATTTTATTCCACGCACTTAGCATCTCTGTTTTCAGTTTTAAATCTTTGATGGAAGAATCAAAGCGCTTTTCATCTACGGCAGTCAATACATAAAGAGGAATATTGCCAAAAGATTTTATTTTTGATGCTTCATTTTTGATCGAACGCATCTGATCCTGTTCCTCCAGTAATGCATCAGCACTTTTGTACAGCAGAGCGGGCATTATGGTGTTTTGATATTCATATTGTTTATTATTGGGAAACATACCTTTGAACATTAATCTGGCGAGCCCAAAAGTGTTGGCGAATTTTAGAAAGCTACCTGGCAAACCCTGATTGACCATTTTGAATAGTTCGGGAGATAAATATTTTTCGTCATCGGGGCACTGACTATCCACAAATATTACGCCTGCAACATCTTTCGGATATTTGTTGACAAAAAACCGGACAAGTGTTCCTCCAAAGGAATGGCCTACAAGAATATATGGTTTTGGGGCGTTGGCTTTTTCCAGCATAAGATGTAATTCTTTAGCCATTTCCTCACCTGATTTTGGATTTTTACCTCGCTCACTCCATAAAATCCCGGCCCTGTCATACGAGACGCTTGTATAAGTGCTTGGTAATTCTTGTTGAATATTGTACCATTGCAGATGTCCGGCCGGATCGAATGCGGTTTCAAATACAATGGTTGGGCCGCCGTTCCCTCTTTTGTAATAATGAAGACGATGATCTTCAACTTCTACAAACTGGCCATCAGGTTTAATTTTTTCAGCTTCATTCCGTGATATTCTTTCAAAAATAAATCCGATCAGGAGCAACAATATTAGCAAGGTAACTAAGCCCAGGACTATACGTTTGGTCCATTTTAGAAAGGTCTTCATATTTTTGTTTTATTATAAATGCTGTTAGTTTTAGTGGGAATTTTTCTGATACAATTGGATTTTCAATTTCTTCATCATCTCAGATAAAGTATTTTTCCATCTTGTTAAGCTTACATTTAGCATCCTGAAATGGCCGGCAACTTATGATAAAATTCAAGCCCTGGCAAAGAAATGAGCATTGCTTACATTTTATTCCTCAATACCTTCGAGATGTGCAATTAGTTCGATTTCCAGCTTTGAATCGGGCTCATATAGTCTACTGACCTGAACCCAGCTTGCAGCAGGAAAGTCGTCTTTATAAAACGCTTTCCTTGCACCGTTATACTTTTTCATCGCTTCAATATCGGTAGTGTAAAGTGTTTCTTTAACAACATTCTTTGAGGAAGCACCAAATGCTTTAAGGCATTGATTAAGCCTTTCATAAACCTCGCTGATCCCTTTTGGACTCAGGTCATTTGTAGGAACACCTGATATGTAAATTACCTTGCCGGATTTAACAACCTGGGCATATCCCGCTGTTGTATTTTGATCTTTACCACTGCCCCAGTGCCATTTCTCTTTAACTGTTGTTAGCGGCTTCTTTTCCCGTTTATCTATAGCGGTATTTTCATTCTTACCGTTTTTGCAACTGCTACTGGCCAGCATAAACAGCAACAGAGAATAATGAATCAACGGTTTATAGGTTTTTTTCATCTAAATGGTATGCTATTCTAGTTTTAATTATTCTCACCGGTTTCGTATATCCTATCCTCTAAGTTTAATGCCGTATCGATAGAGATCTTCATAAATTTCAAAGAATTTATTTTCTTCCTTTTCACTTAACGAAGTATTTATAAATAAGATAACGCCAACTTGCTTATTGAGATCAGAAAGCATAAAAACCCTTACTCCTGGGTCCGATCCATTGTGTCCGATCCTGGTAGCCCCCATCTTTGTCGCCCAAAAAATACCTGAATTCAGTGATTTAGGTTTTACATTTTCAGGTTTATTGGCTTCATCAAACTGGAATCTGAGCATTTCCATAACGGATTCTGCTTTTAATACCTGCCTGTTTTTGTATTTTCCATCATTTAAAAGGCAGATAAAGAAGTTACTTAGATTATCTACCGAGCTGCGAACACCTCCATCCGGATAGGTAGTGCAGCCATACAAAGGAATCTCCCTAACGTTATTATCCTGTTTTTTGTAAAGTTTGGTATGCTTTTTCAGGTTTATCTCTGACATAAACCATCCGGTATCTTCCATTTTCAACGGACCGAACAGGTATCTTTTACTGTATTCGTTCAATTTTTGACCCGTTCTGACTTCAACAATATAACCCGCAAGTGCAGCACCAATATTAGAATATTCACGGAATGTTCCGGATTTGTGATTAAGGAAGTTCTCTTTCGAATAATACTTTCCACCGGGCATAAAATAGTTCTGCAGAAAATCGCCCAATACCTGTGGGGAATCTTTCCCGTTAAAATAAAGGCTGTCGGTGTAAAAAGGATACCTGTCTGTAAGTCCTGAAGTATGAGTAGATAAGTTTCGAAGGGTTATTTTATCTTCCGGAAAATAAGGATTGTGAATTTTGAAGGAAAGATAGTTGTTTATATCCTCATCCAGGGAGAGTTTGCCCTGTTCTACAGCTTTCATGAGGCAAGCACCGGTTACCGTTTTAGATACTGATGCGATGTTCATCAGGGTTGATGTGGTGAAAGCTGCACCGCTTTGTATATCTGAAAATCCATATCCTTTTTTCCAGACAACTTTTTTATCGATGATAATGGCTGCACCAAGTCCGACAATTCCACTTTCGAACATTCTTTTACTCATCACGCTATCAATGTCCGTTTTGCCAGTGTTACTTTGTGCAGCAACATTTGTAGTTAGCAATAATGTTATTGTACAAAAAAGAAGGATGTTTTTATAATCATTCATAAAATTGATTGTCGAAATTTAAGTTAAAATTTAATAACTGGTTTATTTAACTTTACCTGATTTAACATTTTCATCATTTCGTTTTTCCGGTTTTACTCACACCTCATCACTGATCAATAAGAACGATTTTTTTTTCGTCTTCCAGACGGTACCATCTTTGCATTAACATTCCCGCATGCGTGAGATCCGATAGCTATCGGATGACGACTGAACTAGTGGATTCTGTCAATGATAGCTTCCCGAAGTTTCGGAACAAATAGTCAAAGGACCTCTTTTAAATGCTTAAAGGCGTTTTGATACTTCGTAAAGCTCAGTACAGGCTAAGCTCCATATTGACAATTAACAGTAAAATTACAACTTATTATACACCCCATCATTTCCTATTTCCTAAATCCCGAAACTTTAAAGTTACTAACCAATACACCTGCATCGTTAGCATATTCCCAGGGTGCGGAGATATAAAAGTTTTTTGCCGCAGCAGGACTAAACAAAATGGTATCGGCAAGCTTTACATTGTTGAGATAGACAGCCATTCGTTCACCTTCAACAGAAAGCACAACATGAAGCGGACGGTTGAGCCAAGGGGCCAGATCAAAAGTGGTATTTACGAATTTTTCAGGCTTATTACTGCCTATATTAACCTGGTTGGTATCGTAATAGTGGAGCTGCACGTAAGTACCAATATTGCTTTCGTACTGACGAACACTGTTATCGCTTGCAAAACCAAATGACATTGGAGCAATGTCCTTTATCTGGTCTGCTTTTGCAATGATATCAAAAGATAAGGTAAACCGCCTAGGATAGTTGAGCTGACGGGAAAATTTGTAGATCGCTTTATCCCTTACATCCATCCATTTCCCATTCTGCCCTTTTGCTGTTACAATAGTAGCCGCTCCGTTGGTTTTGAAACTTGTGGCAGTGGCACCGGATTTAGATACCGAAAAATCTTCTGCGAAAATCAGCGAATCACCAGTCACGATATGGCTGTTGCCTGAGTTAATTGCAGCTCCGGATTTTTCTGAAGCGGTATTTTTATCAATCTTTTTTTCAACGGCCTTTGTCACTTTCTCTTTTGCTTTATCAAGCAGTCCGCCGAACTGGGCATGTACTTTAATTCCTGAGATCAGTAATAGCACAATTATAACCCCCGTAATTTTTTTATCTGTTAACATAATGTAGGTTTATTGTTTTGTGAATTTAATGCAGTTTGACCTTAACAATCTCTCCGTTCTCCTTTACCTCTACGAACACCTCAATCCGGTCCTGGATATTTTTGGAATATTCTTTTTGCTGATAATAATCGGTTCGCCCTCCATAGTCGTTATACCCGCTACCTGTGTAGGCATTATACTTGCCCCTCAGGGTATAATCCAGCATACCCTGCAGGAAGTATTTACCAGGCTTCATGTCTGGAAATGTGAATTCTCCGTCACTATTTGTGATTGCTTCAAGCCTATATCTGTAAGCTTGATCAGAAAGATAGACAAAACGTTTTTTCCTGATGTTTTCTTTATCTTTTCTAAGCCTGTACCATTCTTCAAAATAAGGTGTTACCGGTAAAAGCACTACCTTCATTTTGTTAGCCAGTATACGGGGTGAGAACGGAACGCTATATCCAAGCGGATGTTTCTGCTTCGTATATGCTACACCTTTAATAACACCACTCCCTTTTGCCAACATTTTTTTTGCCTGCAGGGAGTCGAATGCCATCTCCGGGCGGAAGATCTCCACCTTATCTTTTTTTTCCGGTTCTTTGTACTGTGCCGAAACTACAGCTGTTGCTGATATTACATAGAGAAATGTAAGGGCATATTTTTTCAGCTTCATGGTATTGATTTTATGGATTAATAACTGTCGGCTAATAGTCACTTTAGCTGAAAAAGCTTCTTTCAAGGTTATTGTTTTCATAGTTTCATGCTAATTAAGGTATGAGGGCAAAGCTATTGGTTGTATCAGCCAAAAGAAATACCAATTTTTACCGTTTTTTTTCTACTGGTTTTTAGGTATTTTTCATAACAGATGGATGAAATGATGAAGGGTTGGGAATTATGTCTCATATTTACAGGTAAATTTTCCTTACCAAAAGATAACCTGATCTACGGCTAATGAATAAACTTCTTTTTTAATCATGATAAAATTTTTTCTATTCCTGATAGGTATTTTGGTTTCATTTAAATCTGTTGGTCAACAGCAGGTTCCCCTTAATGAGCAGCATTATCTGGATAGCCTGCAGCACATTCTACAGAAAAAAATTACAGATAGCTCAAGAGCGAGCACCAATTTTCTATTGGTAGAATATTGGAAATTCAAAGATACCTTAAAGAGTAAAGCCTACCTGGAGGCAGGTACAGCTGCCGCCAAAAACGATAAATTTTTAAATGCACTGGCACTCTTCTCTAAAGGGCAGTATTATTTTAACTGGAACAAAGCGAAGGCATCCGATGCTTTTAAAAAAGCTGCAGAAGCACTTTCTCCATTCAACACTAAAATCGCCTATGCAAAGCGGGCTGCATCATGGTATAATTATGCCTTGATGAATGTTGACAAAATGGGATATGATTTTATGACGAAAATAACCCTGGAAAAAGCTATTCCTATTATAGAAAAGACGGGCGATCCGGCACGCATTGCTTACTATTATACGCAGCTTTCCACTATCCTGATGAACAACTACCAGTTTTCAAAAGCGACGGCCTATAATGAAAAAGCCATCGCCTTACTGGAAACCAAAAATCCTGGTTCTACTGATCTGTTGTTTTCCTATCTTTCAGGGGTAAGCATCTATTGTTATGACAACCAAGCAGACAAAGCCCAGGTACTTCTGGAAAAGGCACAACGGCTGCTGAAGCCATACCCCACCTCTCTAAACTATCCGATATACTATTATAATGAGGCGCTTTACTATACCACTAAAACATTATACGATAAAGCACTCGCAAGTATAGATAAAGGAATTCCGCTGGCTAAAAAGTATAACCAGAAACAGGTCTACCAACAATTTTTTTTCAGCAGATATGATATCTATCAGAAGCAGAAAAACTATGCCAGGGCCCGGCAGATATTACTGGATATTGTTAAAGAAGGAACTTTGACTGCCAAAAGTAATGACAGGGCAACGATTTATTCGGAACTGGCAAAAATGAGTGAAAAGCTAGGGGATTATAAAGAGGCATACCGCTGGCTGACTAAATACAGGCAGACGAATGACAGCATCAACACTGACCAGACAAAAGTAAAGATTAATGAGCTGGAGACAAAATACAGAAGCGCAAGAAACCAGCAGAAAATACAGGTACTGCAATCGGAGAACAAGCAGGCCCAGCTTAATGCCCGAAACGACCGTTTATACAGGCTTATACTTGGTTTGATCTGCCTTTTTCTGCTTCTTTTGCTCGTTTTCGTTCTTCTTACGGCCCGGAGCCGGCGCAAGCTGGCACAGCAGAAGGAGATCAATTACAAGCAACAGCTTAGCGAAATGGAAAGAAAACAACAGCTCAAAATTACCAAAGCCATGCTTGAAGGTGAAGAGCTCGAAAGAGAACGGGTTGCAAGGGATCTTCACGATGGCCTGGGTGGCATGCTCTCAGGAGTTAAAATAGGACTTTCAGGCTGGACAGACACACAGCCAGGCATCTCCGAAGATAAGGACCTTCATCGCATTATCGGACAATTGGACACCTCGGTCACGGAACTGCGCCGCATTGCCCGCAACATGGTACCCGAAACCTTATTGAAGTTTGGTCTTGAAACCGCTTTAAAAGACCTGTGCGAATTTTACATGCGTGACGGTTTGCACATCACTTCAGAAATGTTTGGCATTCAAAAAGATATTGCGATGAATGTGCAGCTGAACATTTACCGAATCGTGCAGGAACTCATATCAAATGCAATCAAACATGCCCATGCTGACAACCTCATACTACAGTGCAGCCAGAACGAAAATACTATTTTTATTACTTTTGAAGATAATGGCCGGGGTTTTGATATGGACACCCTTTCTGATAAAAAAGGAATGGGCCTGGATAATCTTAAGAACCGCATCGCATTTCTGCAAGGGAAATTTGAAGTGCATTCCGCTCCTGGCGAAGGAACAAGTATAGATATAGAACTTAAAACCAACATCAATGAATAAACTGCTTACTGTTATAGTAGATGATCATCCCATTGTTATTGAAGGGCTTAAAACCCTACTTAAAAATGAAGATAATCTGGAGATTGTAGGCGGCTTTTCAAACGGCGTAGAGCTACTCTCTTATTTAAGCAGGAACCCCGTAGATCTTGTCCTGCTGGATGTTACCCTGCCGGATATTGGCGGTATGGAACTCTGCCAGATGATCAAAGAGCAATCCGCTGCTACAAGTATACTTATCCTCAGCAACCACACTGAGCGGAGCATTATTATGCAGACCATACAGAACGGTGCCAGTGGCTACCTCCTTAAGAACAGTTCACTTGAGGAGCTTCGACAGTGTATTGCAGCGGCAGTGAAAGGAGATATCTGTTACAGTAAGGAAGTAGTAGAAATTATCAGCCGCCCAACTAAGAACCAGTTACGCAACACGCCACAGCTCACCAGAAGGGAAAAGCAAATCCTATCGTTCGTGGCGCAGGGAAAGACCAGTCAGAATATTGCCCAGGAACTTTATTTAAGTCCGTTAACGGTAGATACCCATCGGAGGAACCTGATACAGAAGTTTGGAGTCAAAAATGTCGCCGAACTGATAGCAGCTGCCCACCAGCAACAATTGTTATAGAACTACTGACTATCAATTAATCAATCATACTATGAAAACAACTGCATTCAGATTAACATTGCTATTTCAACTCTTCGCGCTATTTTCTTTTGCGCAGAAAAATGCTGGTCTTAAAACCCTTTTAAATAAAAATTCTGAATTTATCTTTCCTCAAACGCCAGATAAAATTTCTGCAATATTAGGCGTAAAAACCGTTTTTTATGAAGATGCTAACGAGCAGCCCTATGCAAAGTGGCAAACCACATCAGGGCTGGAACTATACTGTAGCCTTGGGGAAGACAAAAGCATAACAGAAATGTTTTTTAACATCGCTGACGATCAACCAATTGAGGTAGAAGGCATGCCCTTTAATTTGGTGATGAACAAGACAACCCCTCAACAAAGTGCTTTAAAATTCAGCAGGTACAAAATCAAGAAAGAAAAGCTTGATGAGGATGGCGAATATCCTGGAGGCATAAGACTTTTTTTTAAGAAGGGCGATCATTTTATCACCCTTCTTTTTGACAAGAAAAATCTGCTTAAATTTTTGTCGATAACAAATGAGATCATCGGTTCCTCCGTCAATTGATTTTGGAGATGGGTTTCTATATTTCGCCAACATTTTCGTTTAAAATTCGATTGATTCTTTTTAGTACATAAGTTTCTGACCCTTCCACTTGGTTTTGCGTAAAAACGCTTCCCAATTTAGTGTCCGCGGATTGATCTGCCGGCTCCATTGCAGGTCACGCTCGTTACTGAAGTAACCATATTCTACAGCAAATTCTGCCATTCCTAAAATCTCTCGCAACAAAACATCATTTGAAGCAAATTCCGGGAAATATTGGAGCATTTCCTGCCTTTTATATGCCGAACGGTATTCAGCTTTTATACCTGTCACTTTGGTAAAAGTATCAACCATTTCCTGCGGGCTAATGATATCACCAATTACAGGTAAGGATTTGCCTGAATATTTATCCGGATTTGAAAGAATCTCTAAAACAGCAGGTCCGGTTGCAGTAAGCGGATCTACAAATGGCGCAGCAAAATTTTTCGGTAAATAAATCGGAAATACAAGCGTATCACCTTTTAATTGAGGGTTATAAAATTCCATTAAATTAGTAAAAAAGAAAGCCATATAGATAAATGAACTTCTTACAGGTAAAGTGCGGATATATGCTTCAACCATGGCTTTATCTGTGAAATGCGGTGCGAATAATTTTCCATCTGTTAACTTGTCTACATTTTCCAGACTACTAAAAATGATTTGTTGCACCCCCGCCTCAACAGCTGCATCTGCCAGTTCTTTACCCAATTCAAATTCGTAGGTAGCCGGCGGAGCAATGTTCGGCGTCATCAGAAAAATGCTATCTGCGCCACGAAATGCTTCTGTAAACTCTTTTTTATACCCAAGGCTGAGTGGTAAGCTTACAAGCTCAACGCCTTTTTCCGCCAGTTCAACTGCTTCCGGAATATCAAGCCGGCGGGTTATACCGCGAATACGGTAAGCGCCGCTTGCCAGTAGGCTACGCGCAACACTATAACCTTGCTTGCCCAAAATACCAACAATGGTAATGAGCGGTTTTTCAATTTGTGAAGTTGCGTTATTTTCTATTGAAGTATGTAACATTTTTTCTTGATTTTTAAACTATCATTATTATAGTTGCAAAAGTATTTTGAGTAATTTACATTTGCAATAACTATCAAAACAGATAGGCCTGAAAAATTGAAGATGAAAACAGAATGTGTAGGCGATTATGTTAAACTAAAAGGAAAAACGTACCCTTGTACGGTAAGCCTTACGATGGATTTAATTGGCGGAAAATGGAAGGCGGTAATTTTGTACCATTTAAAAAACGGACCTAAACGATATAGCGAGCTCCGCAAGGAAATGCCCTCCATCACCGAAATGACATTAAGCCTTCAATTAAAACAGTTGGAAAAAGATGCTTTGGTACTAAGGAAAGTGTATGGTAAAAAGCCACCAATTAAGGTTATTTACAGTTTAACTAATTTTGGAAAAGGTTTTGTTCCTGTTCTGGAAGCCATTACGAACTGTGGCAATGACATTGTGTGTGAACATGGAGAGTTTATCAAAGCCTGATCGCGTTCAGCATATTATTATTGCAATAGTAGGAAGCAACAGTCAACAGATCAGTTTATACCCCACTCCCCTTAAACTGATGATCTGTACTTCAGGTTCACTTTTCAGGAGTTTGCGCAGGTGCGCCATAAAAACATCCATACTGCGTCCATTGTAAAAACTGTCTTCTCCCCATATTTTAATCAAAGCATCCTCCCGTTCCAAAATGTTGTTCCGGTTTTTCAATAGTAATTCGAGCAGAACGGTTTCTTTATAGGAAAGTGAATATTCGCCTGCAGAAGTTTTTAATTTTTGGCCAACAGGATCAAGTTCACAGTTTCTGAACTGGTATTTTTTATTTACCTCATTTTCACCCTTATTCGCAGGACCAAATCTATTTAACAGCGATTCCATCCGCACCAGCAACTCATCAATACTGAAAGGTTTTTTAAGGTAGTCGTTACCTCCGTTTTTAAATCCCATCACCACATCTTCGGTAAGGGCTTTGGCACTCAAAAAGATAATCGGAATATTGGGATCCGATTTTCTGATTTCAGCCGCCAGTGTATAACCATCTTTTTGCGGCATCATGATGTCGAGCACACAGATATCGGGTTTTTCTGCTACAAACTGTTTCCAGGCAAGCGCCCCATCAGCAGCAAGATTAACCTCGTAACCACTGCTGGTTAAACCATCGAGGACAATCCGCGCCAAAAACGGCTCATCTTCAGCATATAAAACCTTAGTTTTCTTCATACATTGGTAAAATGATCATAAAATTACTTCCTTTCCCTATTTTGCTCTGCAGTGCAACACGTCCGCCGTGGAGTTCCACCACCTGTTTTACATAGTGAAGTCCCAGGCCTGATCCTTTCACATTGTGTATATTATCCTGGTTAAAAATCCTGAAAAAGCGCTCAAAAACCTGCTGCTGATAAATTTCATTTATCCCCGGGCCGTTATCTTTAAAACTGATTGTTAATTCATGATCAGCAATGCTACAGGATACCTCAATTTTAGCATGAGGAGGAGAATATTTCAATGCATTATCGATCAGGTTATAGCATACATTCGAAATATGCATGACATCACCCTTGATAAAAACAGGTTCATCCGATTGCAAAAGTATAAGTTCTGCATTTTTCTCCTGCACCTGTATATCCATAGCGTAAATAACCTGTTGCAGTACTGGCTGAACATCGAACAGACTAAACTGTAGTTTCGTTTTTCCAAGATCCATCTGCTCCTGCTTTAGCACTTTTTCGATCATCGCCTGCAACCGCTGCAATTCGTGGCGGCTGATATTGATGTAATTCTCCAGTTTTTCGGGTTCATCAATTAAATGATACTTGCTGATCGATTCGAGGGCAACAGCAATCGTCGAGATCGGGGTTTGGAGTTCATGCGTCATATTGCTCGTAAAACTCATCCTCGCCTGCGCATAAAGCTGCTGGTTTTTCATCAGTCTGATGAGCAGGTAAAACGCTGCCGCCGTAAGCACCAACATCATAAACGACGAAATGAGGTAATATTTCATCTGATAAATGATCAGCCAGGTAATGCTTGGCACCACCAGCTGATACCTGTTTTGAAACTTAAGGTTATAAGTATATTTCCCGCTTACGAAAGCAGAGGAAGCATTAGTAATCGGCTTTCCTTTCACCAGTTTCCCATCTGAATAATCGTAAAGGGCATAATTTCTTCTGATAGGCATACCCAATTGATCGAGCTTATGGTTCACTAAACTATCCATTACTTTCAGGTCGCGCTGATCTTGTAACGAAACTTCCCGTTGCGATTTGCCATCGGTAATGGCTGAAGATTTATGGTCGAATTTCAGTTTAGCATCATTCAGAAACGACATTTTCATTTCCACTACCGAGCTATCATTGGTAATCCCATAATGGAATCGGCTCCGCAGATTGTCGACCTTTAGTTCATCAAAAGCCTGCCTGAGCGCCAACCACTCCTGAGAAAGGAAAAATTGCTGAAAACGGGCACTTTTCTCGTGGCCTTTGGCAATACTTTTATAGGTGATCTGTCGCGAAGCATCACTAACGATAGATTCGAGCATTGTAGCAACAGATTTCTTTTGCGCCAGATACAATTGCCTTATCCACGCACACTGCAGGCATAGACTAATGATCAGTGTAATCACCGCCAAAGGAAAAACATATCTGGAAGTTAGCCATTTCATCCCCCTAAATTGAACAAATCATTTTATCAATGGAAGTTTGGGCAGAAGATTTAACCATATTTAACCGATATTAACCTTGCTTTACACGGTTAGCCATTAGTTTTGGAACATGAAAAAGTTCCTCTTACTCCTTCTCTTATATTTCCCTCTGATCACTTTAGCGCAGTTGCGTAACGGTTTGGTAACTGATAAAAGCGGCGAACCGATTGATGGGGTAACCATTGCCCTGCACCATGCAGATTCGACCGTAGCCGTCCAGATTTCAAAAAACGGGCTGTTCAGTTTTCAGCAGCCTTTTATAGGCAATTATGTTTTAACGCTGAAGGCCGTTGGATATAAAGATATGAGCAAAGCACTAGGTCTTCCGATGGATTCAGTCACGATAATGATGATCAGTGACGATAAAACCCTGGATCAGGTCACGGTATCCGCTTCAAAACCGCTTATTGTAAGAAAAATCGACAGGGTGATATTCAATGTCGAAAACAGCATAGTGGCCAGTGGTGCTACGGTTTGGGATGCGCTGGGTAGAGCACCTGGCGTACAAACGCGTTTTGATGGCGGGGTAACGGCAAACAATAAAGGCGTGGTGATTTATATGGATGATAAACCCATCAGGTTATCGGGTGAAGATCTGGCGGCCTACCTCCGGAGTTTGCCCTCAGATAATATTGCCAAAATAGAAATTATGGCTAATCCAACTGCCAAATACGATGCCCAGGGTGGTGCAGTAATCAATATTATTTCTAAAAAACCAAAAGGTGATGGTTTTAATATCGTACTTTCTGCCGGTTATACCCAATCAACCTATAGCAGCTATAATCCGAGTATGGTATTCAATTATCGGAAAGACAAGCTGAATGTGTACGGCAGTTACGGCTACAGCAGGCGTAAAAAGGACCATACAGAAAATGAATATGTTATTTTCGACTCGCCTGAAAATTACTCGGATTGGCGGAATGATAAATCGGGAATACGCTCGGGAAATGCCAATAGTTATAAAATTGGTGCCGACTACAACCTCAGCAGCAAACAGGTAATTGGTATTTTGGTAAATGGCTACAATGGGAACAACAGCAGGCCGAACCAGGTGCTAACCACGATTGTAAATAACTATAAACCATTACCAGATTCAATCCTCCATACGCAAAACGTTTCTAATGGAAAAGTTTACCAATATAGCTTTAACCTTAATTACAAGATTAAACTGGATACCAATGGCCGGAATATTAACGTAGATGTGGATTATGTGCCATATCAGAACAAAAACAGTCAGCAGGTAGATACTTATGGCACGTTGGCCAACGGCAATCTACTTTCCGACAATTACCACATCTTTACTCCATCTAACCAGAATATCGATATCTATTCGGGAAAACTGGATTATACGGATAAGTTCTGGAAGAAATGGACCTTTGAATCGGGACTGAAATACAGCAGTATCCGTACCCGTAACAACTTTGATTTTTATAATAATCAGGCCACTGGCCCAGAATTGATACCGAACCGCAGCGACCGTTTTGAATATGCAGAAAATGTATCGGCTATTTACGCGAGTATTAGTGGAGATGTAGGTAACTGGAGCTTTGAAGGCGGTTTTCGTGGCGAATACACCCAGACAAATGGCCAATCAATGGTATTAAACACCAATAACCAAAACAACTATTTTAAGCTTTTCCCAACACTTTTTGTGGCGTATAAAATGAATAAGGACCATGAAATAAACCTCACTTATAATTCGAGAATCAACAGGCCTGAATACTGGAGGCTTAACCCTTTTAAATCTTACACCAGTCCATACACCTACCTGGAGGGCAACCCGGCATTGCAACCTGCTTTTATATACAATGGCGAACTGGGTTATACCTACAAACAGCAATATAATATTTCATTTTACCTAAGGCGGGTGGTTGATTATTTTAGTAATATCACGGTACAGGATAATGGCTCAAAACTCTTTTATGATACCCAGAGGAACCTCGATTTAAGCCAGGAGACGGGCTTTTCAGCCTCCTTTCCGATCCAGGCGGCTTCATGGTGGGAAATCAACAATTATGCACAGGGCTCCTACCGCCAGGAAAAATCGGGATATTTACAGGCCCGCTACGATTATCATGTATGGGGCATTTATCTAAGTTCTAACCATGCTTTTACATTAAATAAAGCTCAGGGTTTAAAAGCAGAAATCAGCGCATGGTACTCTTCCCCTACCATACAGGGTATTTATAAGCTTGCACGGCTTTACGATGTGAGTGCTGGTATGAGCAAAAGTTTGTTAAAAGGTAAAGGAACTTTAAGGCTGGCTGTAAACGATATTTTTTATGGAAATGCCTACCGGATTGATGTTAATTATGAAAATCAACGCAATGGCTTTTACGAGCAAAACGATACCCGCAGCGCTACCTTAAGTTTCTCGTACAGGCTGGGCGGTAATCCTACAGCAGCGAGGAAAAGAACTTCGGCAAGTGAGGAGGAGAAGAAACGCACGCAGTAGTGAATTATGTTCATTAGTTCACTGGTCATTGGTTCATGCAAATCGGTTAACAGATCATTGGTTCCGATTCTAGCGCAAGTCTTAGCGCCTCCAGACTATGCCATGGCCTGACTTGTGCCTTTGTTAAATCAATCTCTATTCATCCTTTGCTCCAATTCTATGAAAATTCTTAGTGCCATGCAGAACTTGGACTTTAGCAAATTAACATGTCAATCTCAATCAGTCCCTTTCCTTCTTCATAATCTATAGCACTACTGTACAAATAGTCAGCGGCATTTGCCACTATTCCAGCCTCAACAGGGTTATTATGAAGGTAATTAATCCGCTCGTCAAACATATCGAGATGTGGATCTAACGCTATTGGATGGTTATCCTGTCTCCAAAACTGAAAATTTTTATTATTGCTATTTTGTTGCCCGGCTTTCGAAAATAAGTAGAGCATCCATTCCTTCCTGCTTTCGGTCGTGCTCTCTTTTATTTCTTTTAAAATCCTAAAGGCAGAATATTTCTTTAAATCGCGCATAATATTAGGCAACAAATATCCTTCTTTACTACTTATAATTAGATGGACATGATTACTCATAATTACCCAGGCATGCAGCTTAAGTCCTTTTTCTTTTCTACAGTAAGATAAACTTCCTAATAAAATATCTCTATAAACAGCTCGTGTAAATACGTCAATCCAACCCACAACAGCAAAAGAAACAAAATATATTTCTGTTGAATCATGAAACTTATATTTTGTACTCATACTTAAATATAAAAGCTTAATCTCAAAAGCACAAGTCAGCCAGCCCACATTATCCTAACCGCTAAGACTTGCGCTAGTATATGTTAACAGATCATTGGTTCCTACAAAAATCGTCATTTCGAGCGAAGTGGAGAAATCTTTTAACTTAGCTCACAGATTTCTCCATTTCGCTGCGCCTCAGTCGAAATGACGATCGTATTATAAGATTTATCTAAATCTTAAATTCTTAATTTCTTTATATGGTCGATGATTCAATCGGTTAATCGACTCCCAACGCCCAACTCCAAACCCATTTACCTGCACTCTATCGAATGCCCATAACCGCCTGTATTTTTGGGAGAAAAAAACGGAATGCCCAAATCGGCGGAGCGCATGATGAGTAAAGCGCCCATAAAAAGCATTAGCCAGGGAATAAGCTTATTGGTGTTAAAACGGATGTATTTTTTCAAAAAGATTCCCCCAAGCGAGATCATGAGCATTAATGGGGTGGTTCCGAGGCCGAAAAGAAACATAAAAGTAGCACCCGATTGAACATTGCCCGTATTTAATGCCGTTGCCAGGGCCAGGTAAACCATGCCACAGGGGATAATGCCATTAAGCATACCTGCAAACAATCCCCATAATTTTAAATTAAATACCTTCCCCATTAATTTGCTCAGCGGGTTCATCGCCTTTAACTGAAGCGTTGAAAAACGGTTTCTATATGTTTTATTTAACTGTAAAGCGGTGAATAGGATTAATCCCGAACCAATAAGTATACTCAACGTTTTCTGATCACTGAAAAGGCGTATGCTGTTTCCTAAAATGCCAACCAGCAAGCCTAAAATGGTATAAACAGCAATTCTACCCAGCTGATATAACAAAAGCTGAACCGCACTATTAAAGAAATCCTGTTTTCTGAAGGGCATGCCTAGCATAATGGGTCCGCACATTACCGCGCAATGGAGGCTTCCAAACAGGCCCATTAAAAATGCCAATGGCAGATAGTCGGTCATAAGGTAATGTTATTTTTAAAAAGATATACTTTGCCCTCTGCATGCCATGAAAGGTTGATAAACCACATTCCCTTAGCCATTTTTGTTTTATCTACCAGGATAAGATGCGAAGCTCCGGTGGTATTTCCTTTTCGTTTAACATCATCATCGCTATTGGCGGGCCTCATCAATACCAGCTCATATTGCGCACTGTCTTTTAACTGTATTACAATTTGGGTATGGGTAATGGTAATTTTAGGCCTGGCATCATCGTTTAATACATTCTGTTTGGCATCGTATTCTGCATTGTAATTGATTCCCTTTTCGTAATAATTTTCTTCGATCAGGGCGTCCCTACCGTGCACATGGAACATGTAAATCACCATCCCCACGATAAATAGCATAAATGCAAACATCCCCATTACTATTTTTGTTCCCCAGTTCATACGTTTTGTATTTAAATTAATGATTGAATGAGTGAGTTTTGAATGAGAGAATGTTTAAAGGCAAATCCATATTCTATCGTTAACTTTTTCTCATTGAGTCATTTTCTCATTTTATTACTCTTATAATTCACTGCTTTTCTATTTCCCTCATTCAATTATTTTCTCATTCTCTCCTTCAATCATTCACTTTCCGGCTGTGCGAAAAAACTAGTTGTCGCGGTACTCAACACCTCGCCATTGGCAAGCACTTCGAAAACGGCATCCGTTTTGTATTTTTTAATCGAATTATTTTTCCTGATCAGAAAGAATGTGAGGTGCACGGTACCTTCTTTTGGCAAAACAGTTGCTTGCTGAATAAAATCGATCTGATCACTACTATCCTGCGACCTGAAAGTAAATTTTACCGCTTTATTGGTTTTGTTCACCAGCTCTGCATTGTACAGGTTACTGGTTTTATCCGTTCCCCTGCTTTGGTATAAAGTACCACTGGCCCTTAAAACGGTGGTCTGGATGTTTTCTCTTTTATAAATCAGGGAAGAAAAAACCATTAATACCACGAATAAAACCGCAGCATAACCATAAGATTTTAATCCAATTTTATAAGGTTTCCGCTCTGCAATAAAATCCTGGTTAAAGAAACCAATCAGGTTTTTGGGTTTGCCTATTTTCAACATAACTTCATCACACGAATCGATGCAGGCGGTACAGTTCACACATTCGAGCTGTGTTCCCTGGCGGATATCGATCCCCGTAGGGCAAACCTGTACACACAAGCCACAATCGATACAATCGCCAGTTTTTTGTTCTTGTGTATTTCGCTGTAAACGTCCGCGGGGTTCGCCCCTTGTAAAATCGTAAGCTACTACGAGGCTCTGGTTATCAAGCAGCACCCCCTGAAGCCTGCCATAAGGGCAGATTACAGTGCATACCACTTCGCGCACGTAAGCAAATACACCATAAAATATAAAAGTAAACAGCCAGATGGATATAAAACCTGAAACGTGGCCCGTAATGGGCTCGGTGATGATTTTAAACAGCACATCAGAGCCGATCATATAAGCCAGAAAGGTATTGGCGATGGCAAAAGAGATGATCAGAAAAATAAAATGTTTGATTCCCTTTTTCCATAACTTTTCGGTGTTCCAGGGTCCTTCATCCAGTTTCTTTTGCTTACTGGCATCACCCTCTATCCAATATTCTATCCTACGGAAAACCATCTCCATAAAAATGGTCTGTGGACAGGCCCATCCGCACCACAACCTGCCCAATACCACTGTAAAACATACAATGAAGATGATAAAGATGAGCATGGCGAGTGCAAAAAGGTAAAAATCCTGTGGGGTGAAAATCAACCCAAAGAAAACGAATTTCCTTTCGATGAAATTCAGCAGCACCAATTGCTCGCCGTTAAGTTTTAGAAACGGGCAGGAGAACAAAAATAACAGCAACATATAACTTACCCACTTGCGGTAGGTGTACAATCTACCAGACGGTTTTTTAGGGTAAATGAAATTTCTGCCCTTGCCCTTACTTTCCGGTTTATTTTTTGGTAACATCTGCTTGGTTTACACTATCTTTCGCTACTTTCATCTCATTGTCTTTTACATCTTTCGCCTCGTATTTTTCGCCCTGTGGGGCTTTGGCACCCGCTGGATTGCTTCCTTTTAACGACAAGATAAAATTAGCCACGGCACTGATCTGTTTCGGATTGAGGTTTTTCTCCCAACTGATCATCCCTTTTTCCGGAACGCCATATTTAATGGTTTTAAACACATTATTAATACCTCCACCATGTAACCAGTAATCATCAGTTAAGTTGGGACCAATCACCCCCTGCCCTTTATCGCCGTGGCAAACCACACAGTTTGTATTAAAAATCGTTTTCCCATCTTCCAATACCGTTGGCGTATTATCAAACTTTACGGAGTTTTCATCAATGGTATTGGCCGATTTTTCGAGATAGGCTGCTTTTTCTACTTGTGCTTTGGCCATTTCATTCTCGTATTCTTTATCCTGCAGATCGCCATAGCCACCAATGTGGTAATAAAAGAGATAACCTACAGCGAAAATCATCGTACCAAAAAACAGGAAATTAAACCAGGCCGGTACCGGATTGTTTAGCTCCTTAATGCCATCATAAGCATGATCAATCACCAGGTTCTTTTCTTCTTCAATGGGTTTTAAACTCAACAATTTTGCCCATATAGAAGGTTTTACCGTTTTTTGTTTCAACCAGCTATCGTAATCGAGTGCCCCCTCCTTCACAGGTCCGCTATATTTAGTGGGGTTTAACTGTTCCTGGTACATTACTTTAAATGCATTGAGCAACGTTAGCGAAACAAAAAGCAGGACTAATGCAAAAAGCAAAAGCAGTATAATGAGTATTTCAGTTTGGCTAAGTCCTAATCCAGGCTGAGAAGGTACTATAGCTTCTGCTGTTTTTTGTTCAGCAGCGTAGCTTGCCGCCGATAAAAACAGTGAAAATAACAATAGTTTAATCTTCTTCATATTGATTGGTTTTGTTGTCTTGAAAAGGAATTTCACTCATGGTTTTGATATGGTTTTTGCTTAATTTGAAGAGGTAAACGCCAACAATTACAAAAAACACCATAAACATGAGCAGAGAGGTAACGAGGTATATTTCGCCACCGGCTAAATCTTTGATCTGATTGAACATATTTTATTGATTTGAAGGAATGGTTTCTTTATTGGCTTTAATATCAGTACCCAATCGTTGCAGGTAAGCAATAATGGCTACAATTTCACGGTCGCTTTTAACTTTAATGTTGTTCTGCTTCAGGTCTAAAGCAATTTTTTCAGCCTGTATTTTTAAATCCTCATTGGCATGTTTGTCATAGCCTTCAGGATATGGCACGCCCAATGTTTGCATGGCCCTGATTTTACTCGCAGTAGTGCTGATATCCAGTTGCTGTTCAATGAGCCATGGATATGGTGGCATAATACTTCCCGGCGACATTGAAGTAGGATCGGCCAGGTGATTGTAATGCCAGGCATCAGAATACTTTCCCCCTACACGGTGAAGATCTGGTCCGGTACGTTTACTGCCCCATAAAAACGGGTGATCGTAAACAAATTCTCCGGCCTTGCTATACTCTCCATAACGTTCGGTTTCTGAGCGGAAAGGTCGAACAGTTTGTGAATGGCAGTTTACACAACCTTCTCTGATGTAAAGATCCCTGCCCTGCAGCTCGAGCGCACTGTATGGTTTTACACTTGCAATAGTCGGCACGTTAGATTGAATAGTAAAAGTTGGCATCATCTCAACCATTCCCCCAATTAGAATAATGATCAATGAGAGCACCATAAATTTCATTGGTTTACGTTCCAACACTCTATGCCAGGCTTTATCGGCAGGACTACTATCCACTACAATTTTGGTTAAAGGCATGGCTTCGGCAGCTTCATTGGCTACAAGTTTAGCTCCAAGCATGGTTTTGGCCAGGTTATAAGTCATTGCAATAACCCCGGTTAAATAGAGTGCACCACCGATTGAACGTAAAACATGCATAGGGATAATCTGCAATGTTGTAGCCAGGAAATTAGGGTATTTCAATAAACCTTCAGGGGTAAATTCTTTCCACATCAATCCTTGGGTAAAACCGGCCCAATACATCGGGATAGCATAAAAAAGGATACCCAAAGTACCGATCCAAAAGTGGAAACCTGCCAGTTTTTTAGAGTAAAGTTCTGTTTTATAAATACGAGGGATTAACCAGTACAGTACACCGAAAGTTAAAAAGCCATTCCAGCCCAAAGCGCCAACATGTACGTGAGCTACAATCCAATCGGTAAAATGCGCTACTCCGTTAATCTGTTTTAACGACAATAAAGGGCCTTCAAAAGTGGCCATACCATAAGCGGTAAGGGCAACCACCATGAATTTAAGGGTCACATCTTCTCTTACTTTATCCCAGGCACCACGAAGAGTTAATAGACCGTTGATCATACCGCCCCAGCTTGGTGCAATTAACATAATGGAAAAAGCAACGCCTAATGATTGTGCCCATCCCGGTAATGAGGTGTATAATAAGTGATGGGGACCGGCCCAGATATAGATAAAAATGAGCGACCAAAAGTGCAGGATACTCAGTTTATAGGAGTAAACAGGTCGGCCAGCCATTTTTGGCAGGAAATAATACATCATGCCCAGGTAAGGCGTAGTGAGGAAAAATGCTACGGCATTGTGCCCATACCACCACTGAACCAATGCATCCTGAACGCCCGCATACACATAGTAGCTTTTCATAAAAGAAATGGGCAGCTCAAAAGAGTTTACAATGTGCAAAACCGCAATGGTAACAAAAGTGGCAATGTAAAACCAGATGGCCACATAGAGATGGCGCTCTCTCCTTTTAATAATGGTACCGAACATGTTTACGCCAAAAACCACCCAGATGAGGGTGATGGCAATATCGATTGGCCATTCGAGTTCGGCATATTCGTGTGAGGTAGTAAAACCCAGCGGAAGGGTAATTACGGCCGATAAGATAATGAGTTGCCAGCCCCAAAAATGGATCTTGCTGAGCACATCGCTAAACATCCTGGCCTTAAGTAAACGCTGAAGCGAATAATAAACGCCCATAAAAATGGCGTTTCCCACAAAGGCGAAAATCACGGCATTGGTGTGCAAGGGCCTGATTCTACCAAAAGTGGTATACTGGTTGCCCATGTTCATTGCCGGCTTAAAGAGCTGCATGGCAACAAGCAGTCCAACAGTCATCCCTATAATTCCCCAAACCAGGGTGGCAATGCCAAAGTTTCTGACAATCCTGTTATCGTAAGTAAATTTTTCTAGCTGCATAATAGAAGCGGAATTTTGTATGTTTTGTACATCAAAGGTATCCTGCAGCCAAGAGATAAAGGATGATTGCGGTTAGCTGGAAAAGTGATCTTCTTCACTTTTTTCGGCAATCACTTCATCGTCGAACAATACGCGGATACCAGGAGTATGCACATCGTCGTTCTGACCGGTTTTATAAGCCCAAAAGAAGGCCCCCAGAAAAATGAGTGCCATTAAAACGCTGCAGCCAACCAAAAAGTAGAGGATATTCATATCAGTTTATTTTTACAGGCAAACCAGCGGGTGGCCAGGGTGGTGAATAATATAATGGTAACGGTACTAATTGGCATCAGCACCGCAGCAACCAATGGATATAATGTTCCCTGTACGGCATAATAGATACCGATGCAGTTGTAGGCAATGGCAATGGCAAAACTTATTTTAATTACCTTAAGCCCATCTTTGCTGAGCTGGATAAAATACGGCAGGAGGTTTAGTGCGCCACCCTTCAGAATGGCATCGCAGCCCGGGGTAAAATTATTGATGTTATCTGTTAATGCGATCCCAAAATTGCTCTGCTTTAAAGCTCCGGCATCATTTAGGCCATCGCCAAGCATCATTACGGTATTCCCGCTTTCCTGGAGGTTTAAAACGGCATCCAGTTTTTGGTGCGGACGCTGCCGGAACCTGATAGTAGTGTTTTCAGGAAAAATGGTCGTCAGCATGGAACGGTCTTTATCCGTATCTCCCGATAACACCTGCAAATTAAATTTAGCGAGTTTCGAAACCAGCTGAGCCAATCCGGGCCGCCATTGCTGTTTGATATCAAAACAACCTTTATAAGTATGGTTGATCAGAATATGCACACCGGTTTCACCAGCCGATTTTACGGTTATCGGTATCATGGATAAATGTCCGGCATAAATAGTATGATTATTGATCCGGGCAGATAAACCTTTACCAACCACTTCTTTATAATCGTTAAGTGAATAAAATCTTTCAACATTTAAAGCCTTTAAAATATGCCTGCTTAAAGGATGTGTAGAGTTACGCAATAGCGAAGCTACTATCAGTTTTTCTTCATTTGTTAAGGCCCCACTAAAAGAGATTTCGGCATTTTCATTACTGGTTAAGGTACCTGTTTTATCGAAAATCAAGGTATCACATTTGGCGAGTTCTTCAACCGCATCTGTATTTTTTACATAAAATCCCTTTTTATCAAAAACAGATAAGATAGCAGATAAAGTGAAAGGCGTGCTTAAAGCCAGTACACATGGACAGGCAACAATAATAACTGCGGTAAATGCCGACCAGGCCTTATGGCTATCGTGCTGAAACAACCAGTAAGCTGTAGCCGAAAATGCGATCAGAAAAACCCCAAGGCTGAAATATTTTGCGACAGAATCGTTAAAATTCTGTTTATTGATATTGTTTTTGTAATTCTCGTTATTCCAGAGTCCGGTAAGGTAACTCTGCGAAACCGGCTTGATTACTTCAAGTTCTATGGCTTCGGTAGTTTGCCTCCCCCCTGCATAAATGATTTCGCCCAGCACTTTATGAATCGGCTCCGATTCACCGGTAACAAAACTCATATCTACCCAGGCATCGCCTTTCATTAAAATGGCATCTGCAGGCACCAGTTCTCCGTTTCTGATCCATAATCTATCACCGATTTTAATATCATTAATGGATACAGGTTTCTCTTTGCCCTTCTGTAAGGTAGTAACCGCAATCGGGAAATAAGAACGGTAATCGCGGTCGAAAGAGATGTGGTGATAAGTTCGCTGTTTAAGCCATTTCCCCATGAGAAGTAAAAAGACCAGGCCTGTTAAGGTATCGGCAAAACCTGGGCCGGTGGCAAAAATAACTTCATAAGCGGTGCGTAAAAACAATATGGCAATAATCAGTGCCAAAGGTGTATCTAAATTGATGTGTTTGTGTTTGATACTGGTAATGGCAGAGGTAAAATAATCTCGTCCGCAATAAAAAGCCGCTGGAATGGAGAATGCCAGGTTTAACCAACCGAATAAAGACTGGAACTGTTTTTCAAAACCTGATAAACCAAAGTATTCGGGAAAGCTAAAAAGCATCACATTGCCCATTAAAAATCCTGCGACAGCAATTTTCAGCACTAAAACTTTATCAACCGAGGTACTGTGTGCCTTTACCACATCCTGCAAACTGATCAGGGGTTCGTAACCGATCTGGTTTAAGGTTTCTACCAAATATTTTAGCGAAATTTCTTCATGGTTGAAGTTGATGGTTACCTGTTTTTTGAGAAAATCGATCCGTGAACTGAAAATAGCGGGATTGATTTTATAAAGGTGTTCCAATAACCAGATGCAGGAGCTGCAATGGATGGCGGGAATGTAAAACGTAATGATGCTCGAACTTTCATGTTTGTAATCGAGCAATTGATCGATAATTTTAGGATCGTCGAGGTATTCTAAATGGCTTTCATTTTTTAATTGCCTGCCGGGGTTATTGTTGTACACATAATAATTGCACAAGTTGTTTTCTGAAAGGATTTTGAAAACAGCCATACAGCCCGCACAGCAAAAATCTTTATGGTCTGTTTGATATTTTACCTTGGGCAGATCCTCTCCACAGTGGTAGCAAATGGCTTTGGTTGTGGTTTTACTTTGATCTTCCATTGTAATTATTTCTTATATTGATGAACTGAATAGTTGTGTTTTAGGCTGCTTAAGCCATAATTTTTCGTCGAATGCCATGCAAACATTTCTCAGGAAGGACTTTCCTTTGGTGGTAATCCTGATTTCTTTTTCAGTTATCAAGACCAGTTTATCGTTTAACAAGGGTAAAAGCCGCTCATGTACCTTTTCGGGAATGCCTTCGCTGTACGCAGTATTGGCCCTGCACATGATATTAAGAATGTGCTTTCTTACGGTGAGGTCTTCATCCGTTAAAAAATGTCCTTTTTCTACAGGTAATAATTTCTGTGCTATTTTTTCTAAATAAGCTTCTACCGTTTTAGGGTTCTGCGCAAAGGCAGTCCAACTATCGCTGATCGACGAAACGCCGAGCCCGATAAGTAAATGGGTATGCTGACTGGTGTAACCCATAAAATTCCGGTGGAGTTTATCTGTTGCCATCGATTGAAACAAAAGATCGCTTTTCAGTGCAAAATGATCCATTCCCACATCTTTATAACCGGCTTCAAGCAGTAGCTTTCTGCCAAATTGATAAAGCGCAAATTTTTCATCTCCCGCGGGAATATCCTTTTCGGTGTAATGCCTTTGCCCGGGTTTTAACCAGGGCACATGTGCGTAACTATAAAAGGCAATGCGGTCTGGCTGCATGGTAATTACTTCATTTATGGTAGCTGTTAATCCAGAAATGCTTTGTCCCGGAAGGCCATAAATCAGATCAAAATTGATGGAAGTATAACCGATTTCCCTTGCTTCGCCAGTTACTTTAACTACCTGTTCAGGTGTTTGAAAACGGTTAATCAAAAATTGAACTTTCGGATCAAAATCCTGTATCCCCAAACTTAATCTTTTAAAACCAAGCTGGTAGAGTGCTGTTAAATGTGCGTTGCTGGTATTGGCCGGATGCGCCTCAAAAGAGAGTTCGGCATCAGGAGCCAAAGTAGCATTTTGCATAATGCCGTTAATGAGTAGCCCGAGATTTTCTGCACTAAAAAAAGTAGGCGTTCCGCCACCGAGATGCAGTTCTTTTAGTTTAGGTTTCTCCCGCAAGGCATCCACATACATGCCCCATTCTGCAAGTAAAGCCTGGATGTAAGGCGCCTCTACCGAATGATTCTTGGTAATACGGGTATTACAACCACAATAGGTACACAGGCTTTCGCAAAACGGAAGGTGGATATACAAACTGATGCCTTCCTCTTTATAGCTGAGGTAAGTGTTGGCCACACTGGCCAGCCAACCATTTGCATTAAAATTTTTAATATCCCAGTACGGAACAGTTGGATAACTGGTATAGCGTGGGGCGGCTACATTATATTTTTTAAGCAATTCGGCACTTTCCATCTTTACAGTTTTTTAGCCGTTGCACAATCGTTCTGGCAGCAGCAGGCTTTGCCTACGCATTTACCAGCTGCCCACTGATCGAGGTTTTTGATAACCTGCTCCATCCTCGCCTTGGTATCGGCCTGATCGGAAAGCAATGGCACATTGGCAATCTTCATACCGGCAAGTCCGGCAGCGGTAAGGTCGAGGTGATCTGTTTGTGAAGATGAAGTTGCGATATACTTGATACCAAGCGCCCTAAGTCCTAATATCATGTTACCACTGAGTTCATCGTTATTAAAAACCAGAAGGGCTTCTTTACCGGTTGCAAATGAAAGCGTATCGGCTGTTAAGCTATTGGCAATTATGGTGATATCGTGTTTTTTATAATTGGCCAGTACCAACCATTCCTTTTCATCGGGCTTAATGTTGTAAGCTATAGCTTTCATATACAATGTTTATGGATACAAAACTATGAAGGAAGTGTAAGGCAACAGGTGAGAATGCTTAGAGAAAAAAATGATACTGGTTACATTTTGAGTGTAGCGTTGGGCGTTTGGCGTTTGGAGGGGATTAACCGATTTAAAAAGAAACAAATGACCAATAAACTAACTTAGGAGTTAAGACTCAGCTAATTTTGATAATATGGTCGTCATCTCGATCCGATAGCCATTGGATGTAGCGCAGCGAAATGGAGAGATCTATCCAGATAAATTTCCCGACTGCGTTACGCTCCGCTCGAAATGACGATCTCTTTGGAAATTAATACCCTAACCTCAGTTAACCGACTTAACCAGTTAACCCAATTAACTAATGACTAATGTACCAATGAACGCTATTGTTTAATATTCCTGAGTTTTTCGATAGAGAGAATATTAATGGCATTACCTGTTTTATCGATCAGTTTTTCATCTTTAAAATCAGCGAGCATCCGGCTTACTGTTTCGCTGGCAGTTCCTACCAGTGCGGCAAGGTCATCGCGGGAAATGCGGATGGTGCAGCTATCTGCTATGCCATCGCCAAATTTTGTTGCAACCTGCAATAAGGCTTCGGCTACCCGTTTTCTTACGGAGGAATAGGCCAGTTGGAGCATCTGTTTTCCTTTATCGCGTACGTTTCCGGATAACAGATCAATAAATGTTTTAGATACAGCCTGGTGACTGAGCAGGTATTCCATAAAATCTGCTTTGGGAATATGGATAATTTCTGATTCAGTGAGCGTTGCAGCATTTTCAGCATAAAGCTCGCCGTTGCATAAACTTTCGTAACCAAAAAAATCTCCATCATGGTAAAGTCCTGAAGAAAGTTCCCTCCCATCTTTAAAACGTTTGTAGGTTTTCACCTGCCCTTTATTTACGTAATAGAGGTGTGTAGGTTCATCGCCTTCAATATAAATCACCTGTTTGCTGTTTACCCCTCTCGGTTTACCTTTTTTGCGCAGTTCATCCATTACCGTTTCACTATTGCTTTCTGTTGAACTAAAACTGGTGGCCTGCTGCTTTTTCTTAAACCTGCTTTCTATCGCCCTGAAAAGTTCTGTATCATCAAAGGGTTTGGTGAGGTAATCATCTGCGCCCATTTCCATGCCTTTTCTCATATCTGCCCGCTCTGTTTTTGCGGTGATGAAAATAAAAGGAATATTGGCCGTCTTAGGATTTTTATTCAACAGGTACAAAACCCCGTATCCATCCAGTTCGGGCATCATAATATCACACAGAATGACATCAGGTAGATGATTAACAGCCATTTCAACACCGATTTTTCCATGTTTAGCTGTAAAAGTTTTATAACCTGCCAAATCAAGCACTTCAGCAGTACTTTCCCTGATATCGTCGTTATCTTCAATGATTAAAACTTTCTTGTCCATGGGATAGATCTTAAATTATAAAATTATTTTTAAAGGGAAAAATAAGGGTAAATACCGTGCCCGAGTGCTGCTCGCTATTGCAGGTTACGGTGCCGTTCATAAGGCCAACATATCTTTTTACAATGTTCAATCCTAGTCCTGTTCCCGGAATATCGCCGGTATTGTGTGCCCTGAAAAATGGTTCGAAAAGATTGCCCTGATCGGCTGCCGGAATACCAATCCCATTGTCTTTAACCTCTAAAATCAGTTCATCATCTTTTAAAATGGAATTAAACTGGATAAGCGTATCCTCACCACTGTATTTGATCGAATTGGAAATCAGGTTGATGATGCAGTTCTTCAACAGGTTCGGGTCAAGGTAAACCTCTGCGGTTGTTCCGGTATGTTCGTAAATAATATGCTGGTTTTGTTTGGTCATCATCTGCATCTCTTCAGCTATTTCTTCGGCAAAACTGATGATATTAAAAGCTTGTACCGATGCCTCCACTTTCCCGGCCTCCAGTTTCTCGAGCGAAAGGAAATCGTTTAATATCGTAGTGAGGTTATTGATGGAATTTTTAATTTTCAAGGTATGCTTCTCCACACTGGCCACATCCTGTTTGGTGGTATATTTATCAATGAGTGATGCTGAAAGCTGAATGGCACTGAGCGGTGTTCTAAACTCATGCGAGGCCATAGATACAAACCTGGTTTTAAGCTGGTTGAGTTCCTTTTCCTTTTGAAAAAGTGCACGCATATTTTCTTTGGCCATTTCCAGTTCCGACACGAGTTTAACCAGGTCCTGTGTACGTTCTTTTATCTTAACTTCCAGTTTTTCGGTATAACTTTTAATCTGTTCTTCGTTGGCTTTTTCTTTGCTCAGGTCGTGGATAAAACCCGTATAAATTTTACGATCACTAAATTTGATCTCGCTCACCCCCAGCCTGAACGGAAATACAGAACCATCTTTACGCTTGCCAGAAACCTCTCTCCCGATGCCAATAATGTGTTTCTGCCCCGTGTGTTCGTACCTGGACAAGTATCCATCATGACGCGAATGATCGGGTTCAGGCATCAGCACCGAAATGTTCATCCCCACTAACTCTTCCCTTCCATAACCAAAAAGCTCAAGCGCAGCAGGATTTAAATGTTCTATAATCCCCTTATCATCGATGGTAATAATCCCATCAATAGCATTTTCAATAATTGCATCCAAAAATTTCGACCTATCCATTATGCTTCAAGTATATCTCCGTAAATATAGATAAAAGTATTAGCGATCTTTTTTCTTAGCCAACAATCAGTGCATCAAGTTTATGTTTCGAACTTGCCAGCTGTTCATATAATTGCTTAATGTCGTCAGAAGCCTGATCTGTCATTTCGCTGAAAAGCTTTTTATAATAATTGATTCCTTCGGCCAGTTGCTGTTTAAACCCGTTTAACTGTTTTATCTTTTTATCACTAAATTGCTGCAACTGCTGTTTAATATCTTCCTGCAGGTAATCGATATAAAGGTTAAGCTCTTTGATAAAAACGTGAGGCCGCTCTACCTGCTCCAGGAGATTAACTTTACCATAAATATGACCGACCATTTCATCAAAAGAATATACATCGGAGAAATAGGCCAGATTTGGTCCCGGACAGATAGCCACCGCCTTATTTTCTTTGCGTTTAAGAATATTATATTTTAAGTAAGTGGAAGAGCAGAGCCCTTCGCAAAGACATATTTTTCCGGTAATTTCCTTAAATTGCTTTTCATATTCATCAGCGCTTAGGTTAGCTGTTTTAAGGCTGTTGATCTTTAAGTGCTGATATTCCCGCGATGCGGTGCAGATGGCCTGTTCGGTAAATTCGGTATTATTGCAGAGGTATTTCTTGGTACAGGGGCTTCCCGGTCTCCCCTTTTCAATCCGCCCGGTGCGCTGCTGCTCTATGGTACTGTTCCTGAAATTATTAAAACGGATCCCTAATGGTGAGGCATTGCTTAAATAAAAATCCTGTGTTGTTGCGCCGGTAAGTTGTAATAAGGTATCAGCATCTACATTGGTTACCTCTGGTACCAGTAAAAAAGGACTTCCCCAGCCTGTGGCATCGAGATGATAATGTTGCAACAGAAACTGATGTTCTGAAGCAGTTCCGATTCCGCCCTGCACTGTGATCTTTTGCTTGGGTTGTTTTTCGACCGGAATTTCCTTTTGCATCAAGGCAAGCTGATACATTTCAAAAAGCTCCCGGTACATGTCGTTTTTTTTAGTTTTAAATTCCTCCAGAATCGGTCCCAGCAAATAGCCTTCTGTGGCAAATGCATGGCCACCACAATTTAAGCCCGATTCGATCCTGAACTCTGATACCCATAATCCTTTTTTGGCCAAAAATTTAGCCTGAATCAAGGCCGACCTGAAATCACTTACTTTTAAAATAATCCTCTTTTTTAATGAAGCATTTTCACCTGGAAAAAAGTCCGGAAAATGTTCCATATAGCTGTATAATTTGGGGTTCATCCCAGCAGAAAGTACTATTGAAGCATTAAGTTTACTTTCTGCAAAACCGCGTAAAGCCGCTAGCGCATCTGTATTTCCATCACCAGTGTATTTGCCATTCACATAGTTCATTTTATCCACCTTAGCCATAATGTTAACGTCAATGGTACCCATGCGCATCGCATTTTTCAGTAGGGATTGCAAGCTTTGTTTGGTTTCCCCTTCAGGATACCCCATCATCAATTCGTAACCATGCTTTAATTTTGAGTTATCGGGCAAAAGTTCGAAATAGCGGCAGATATCATTCCCTCGCTTAAAATCCTGCTGTTTTAAAGCTTTAAAATCCTGGTTGACGCAATCGGATAAAAGGTTGAGGTATGCAGTAATGCGTCGGCTACGGCTATCGCTTTCACCTTTGGCAATCGCCTCGAAATCCACCGATCTGTTCTGTGAATGATAAGCCCGCATACGCTCTACCAATTCGTCATCAACAATAGAGAGTACGGAAGAAATGCCATACCTGGCAACTTTTAATGGGGTATCAATAGAGTAACCCAAGCCTAAAACAGGAATATGAAAGGAGTGTAACATGGTGTTTCTTGATGTAAAATGGTCCCCGACATAATGAATGACCAAATAATTTCTACAGCAAAACTACCTTGGTTTAATTGATACAGCGATGATAAGGCTCAAAACAAAAAATGACCGCGATCACTTTTTCACGACCAAAAATTACCGTCATCAGGCATTCTCATTAGGTTAAGGTTTTTAACCACTGATGCCCACAGATAAAAACAGATTTTTATAGCTGTGTGCATCCTTTTTATCTCCCGAAAGACCGGGGCAAGTTAAGGTTATTTGTTTTTTCACCTATGCCAATGGCTTAAATAACGACATTCTTCATCAGGACAAAAATTGGTCTAAATCAGGTTTTAGATGGTAATGCTATAAGCAGTAGGTAAAACCAAAGGTGATTACAAGCACTTTACTTCTTTACCAGTTTATTATTAATGGGAAACATTAAATTTTCCAAAACCTGATCGCGGCGATATATATCAGGATATACACTGAGCTGACCGTCATTAATCTCGCAGGTGATGTAGGTGATCTTTATCGGAACAGTACTTTTAAGGCGAAAATCTTTTTTAATCATGTTAAGCATTGATGATTTTAAAGCTGGCATTTTATCTGCTGCTCCATCATTCTGCAATAACAGTTCGGCAAGTAAACCAGCATTTTCTACCCTGATACAACCATGGCTAAATGCCCTTTCTTGTTTTTTAAATAATTGCTGTTCCGGGGTATCGTGCAGGTAAATATCAAAAATATTCGGAAACCGGAATACAACCTTACCCAGCGCATTATCACAACCAGATGACTGTCTGGCATGATACAAGTTAGGACTAGCCTTAATGGAGGCGATGGTACTTTTGGTTAAAGGCACCACGTTTTCCTTCCGGTCGTAAATACTGTAATGGTTGCTGATCAGGTAGGTTGAATCTTTCCATATTTTTGGCAACAGTTCGGTTGTAAATATTTTATGCGGAACTTTCCAGTCTGGCGACGTGGTGATTTTATTAACTGTACTTTCCAGTTCTGGCGTAGAACTGGAAGGCTTGCCTACAACGGTTTTAAATACCACTATGCGATCATCCTTTATCAACTTAAGTGTGTATGAGGGGATATTGATCTGTATAAAATAACGATCGTCAGTATTTATCCAGCGTAACCGCTCCATATTAATGGCCATTTTTCTGGCATCACCTTCCGGGAACTCATAACAATCGTCTATATATTGCCCTTTTACCAAATGGAGGTAATCCTGGAGCATTCTATACATATTTGTTTGCGGCTGGGCCGATGTAACATTGCTCATAAAATTAGGATGCCCAATGGCTTTCCCGAGCTGTAACACCGGATCAAAACCCAAAGGTATTTTCGATTCCAATCGCCCGGTGGTAACTACCGGATTAAATTTACCGTAATGAAGATGATTGATCAGGGTAATCAGGGCATCCGTTAAGTAAATATCAAAAACTTCCTGCTCTTGTACTTTGGCACCTGGTTTGGTAAGCGGACGAAGCGCATCATAAGTGAGCTGATCGGGATGAAAATCGTTTCTGTTCAAGCCAAACTGCAATACGCAGTCCATCAATAACATCGACATCCAGACATCTGATTTAACCGTGTCCTGCCTTACCCAGGCATTTTTATATAATCTTTCCTGATAGAAACGGTCAACAAGATTGGGGTAATTCAGTTTTGGACGCAGGCCAGCGATTTCTTTTCTGATAGAGAGCGAATCGGCATTTACTGATTCAGCGTTTTTAAGGGGCACCCCAAAAGCGTTAAATACCAATAAGAAGGCCCAAAACAGCGTTAAAGAAATAAAAATCACCTTAATGGTAGCGGAGCTTTTGCAAATATTTTTATTTTTCATAACACATTGATTTACAGGTATAAATATCAAAACATAACAGTTCGATATTTATGACTCCCATCATATATTGTTATGATCTACTGCACATTACGGATTTTGAGATGATTTTACAGAATTAAATTTACCTCTTAGACCAACTAACTCACAAATGAGCTTCTAAAGGCTTAAAGACTCATCCCCTTTTGCGATTTAAAAAAGCCAGCGTTTTACAAAACTATATCAGTTTATATTTGCTATATAAAAACAATATATTTAATTAAAAATAATTCATCAGCAATGAAAGCCATAGGATTTAAAACCTCACTCCCAATAAGCGAAAACGAAAGTTTTATCGCGTTTGAAACACCTGTTCCACAGCCGGAAGGACGCGACCTGCTCGTAAAAATAAAGGCCATCAGCGTAAATCCGGTTGATTTTAAAATCCGCCAGAACAGCGCCAAAGACACTGTACTGGAAACGCCGAAAGTAATTGGCTGGGATGCTGTTGGAACAGTTGAAGCTGTTGGCGAAGGCGTTACCTTTTTTAAAGCCGGAGATGAAGTGTATTATGCCGGAGACTTAACGCGAAGCGGATCAAACGCCGAATATCAATTGATCGATGAACGTATAGTAGGTTTAAAACCTAAATCATTAACGGACACTGAAGCAGCAGCCATGCCATTAACAGCACTTACGGCATGGGAATCACTTTACGACCGCATACGCATCAGTGAGCAAAAAGACAAAGGAAAAAGCATCCTGATTATCGGTGGTGCAGGCGGTGTTGGTTCCATTGCCATACAGCTGGCGAAGAAAATAAGTGGCTTAAAAGTGATTACTACAGCATCGCGGCCAGAAACAAAAGAATGGTGTAAAGCCATGGGTGCAGACGTAGTGGTAAATCATAAAAACCTGGTTGAAGAATTACGTGCGGCAGGTTTTAAGGAAGTGGATTTTATTCTCGATTTTGTAGACCTGAACAGTTACTGGGATGACCTGGTAGAGCTGATTAAACCGCAGGGCCATATCGTGTCAATAACAGGCTCAGCCACTCCAATTGCGCTAAACAAATTAAAAAACAAAAGTGTTACCTTTTCGTGGGAACTGATGTACACACGCTCGATGTACCAAACTGATGATATGGAACAGCAACATCACATTTTAAATGAACTGGCCAAATTATTTGACAATGGCACACTTAAAACGACCTTAAACCAAACATTGAAGGGATTTACGGTTGAAAACTTAAAAGAAGCCCACCGTTTATTGGAAAGCGGTAAAACCATTGGTAAAGTGGTAATCGAGGACTAGAAAAATCCAGGTCAAAAAAAGAGAGAGGCCGGTTAAGCTTCTCTCTTTTTTTTATATCCTGTTTCAACTAAACTTTAGTCCGGTTTTCGGCACTTCTTTTTAATTGTGCATGAATACGTTCAAGCACATCATCAATATCGAAAGGTTTGCTGATGTAATCATCTGCAAGGGCATCAATCGCTTTTTGCTCGCTATTGTTCTGTGCAGACATTACAATAATCGGGATGTGTTTGGTAAAAATATCGTTTTTTAAATCTTCGCAAATCTCAGCTCCGTTTCCATCTGGTAACATTACATCTAACAAGAAAAGATCAGGCATTGCATCCTGGATATTTTTCTTCAGCTCTGCAAAAGATGAGGAAAGCTGTAATTCAAAACCCTCTTCTTTTAACAGGATTTCAATCACGTTTCTGATCTCCTGATCGTCTTCTAAAATGTGTATTCGTTTTTTTTCCATGTTCAAATTATATGTTTGGGATTTACCGTTCGCGTGGAATGCGCTACACGATAGTAACAGTAACACCCAAGCCTTCTAAATGTTTTACAATTTGTTCAGAAATTCCTTTATCTGTGATGATATGGTCAATTTCTTCTAATCCGCATATCTTTCCAAAGCCTCTTTTACCAAATTTGGTAGAATCGGCCAGTACAATTGTTTTTTGTGAAGCGCCGATCATTTTGCGGTTTAAATGGGCCTCCATAGCATTTGTGGTTGTTAATCCGAAATCCAGATCAATTCCATCTACCCCCAAAAACAGCTTATTGAAATAAAAATCCTGTAAAACCTGTTCGGCATAAGCGCCCATTACGGAGGAAGAACTTTTTCTCAGCAGCCCACCTAATTGTATTACTTCAATACTCGGTTCGCGCATTAATTCCAGCGCCACATTTAATGCAGAAGTAACAACGGTTAGGTTTGTTGCGGGCGCAATGTTCTTCGCAAAATACAGTACCGTGGTACCTGATGCTATTACGATAGAATCATTGTCGTTTAATAATGCAGCGGCAGCTATCCCAATTTTATTCTTCTCGGTAGATTGTATTTTCTCTTTTTCATTAACCGGACGATCTACCGTATATGGATTGTTTACGGTTGCACCACCGTGTGTTCTAAACAGAAGGCTCTTGTCTTCCAGTAGTTTTAAGTCCTTTCTTATTGTTACAGACGACACTTTCAATTCCTTACACAAATCCACAACATTTACGTATTGATCACGTTGCAGGCGACTTAAAATAAACTGGTGCCTCTCAGCCAAATTCATCATAGTATATTAAATTAGCGTGCTGCAAATTAGTAATAAAAAAATGCTATAAAATATTTTACACAAATATTTAATAAATTTTTAACGCACATATTATATCATTTCACTTACGATTTCTTATAATTGCGTATTGTTTCGTTTTGTTACTTTTAAATATAAAAATGAAAAGATTACATCAGCCGCTGGTAGCAGAAAACATAAATTGGGACCTGATCATCATTGGAGGCGGGGCAACAGGCTTGGGTACAGCGCTTGATGCGGCCAGCCGTGGCTATAAAACCTTACTGGTAGAGCAGGCTGATTATGCAAAAGGAACATCGAGCCGGAGCACAAAACTGGTGCACGGAGGCGTACGCTATCTGGCCCAGGGAGATATTGGCCTGGTGAGACATGCCCTTAAAGAACGTGGATTGTTACAACAGAACGCTAAACACTTAGTACATAAAGAAGCATTTCTGATCCCCTGCTACGATTGGTTTTCCATTATTAAATATTTAACCGGACTTACTCTTTACGATTGGCTGGCAGGAAAATACAGTTTCGGGAAATCTAAATATTTCTCTAAAAAAGAAACATTGTCCATGATGTCCGGCATTAAAGCAAAAGGTTTAAAAGGCAGCATCAGGTATTATGATGGAAAGTTTGATGATGCCCGTTTAGCCATCAATATAGCTCAAACCGCTATCGAAAAAGGTGCTACATTATTAAATTACACTAAAGTAACTGGTTTATTAAAATATGGCGAAACCGTTACAGGGATCGAAACAGAAGATACCATAACAGGTTTAAAAGCACAGTTCAAGGGCAAAGTAGTAATTAATGCCACAGGGGTGTTTGTAGATGATATCCTGCACATGAACAATCCCGATTCGAAAAAGATGGTCCGCCCCAGTCAGGGTGTGCATCTGGTATTGGAAAAAAGCTTTTTAAACAGCAAATCTGCCTTAATGATCCCGAAAACTGCTGATGGGCGTGTATTGTTTGCGGTTCCATGGCATGATCATTTGCTAGTAGGCACCACCGATACCCCATTGGATGAACACAGCCTTGAGCCACGTGCTTTAAAAGAAGAGGTAGATTTTATTATGAGCACTGCGGCAAGCTATTTTAACCGCATGCCCCTTGAGAAAGATATCTTAAGTGTGTTCTCTGGTTTACGACCATTGGCCGCCCCTACCAATGGTGATGGGAACAGTACAAAAGAAATCAGCAGGGATCATAAACTGATCGTCTCGGCAAAGGGATTAATTACCATAACCGGTGGAAAATGGACCACATACCGCCGTATGGCTGAAGAAACCGTTGATTTGGCCATTACTGAGGCCGGTTTAGAACCGAAAGCATGTGTAACTGAAAATCTCAGCATCCATGGCAGCCATATCATTAAAGAAGATCATCATTTATCGATATATGGATCAGACCGTGATAAAATTGAGGTTTTGATCAAACAAAATCCAGGTCTCGGGCAACAGTTACATCCATCTTTTCCTTTTGTAGAAGCCGAAGTAGTTTGGTCGGCAAGGAATGAAATGGCCGAAACCGTAGAGGATATTTTAAGCAGAAGGCTAAGGGTATTATTTATTGATGCTCAGGCTGCAAAGGATATGGCGCCACGGGTAGCCTTGCTCCTGGCCAAAGAATTATCGGCAGATGAAAACTGGAAGGCCAATCAAATTCAAACTTTTAATAAATTAGCTGATGGTTACCTTTATCATCAACCTATAAAATAACTGTTAAGGCATAGACCACTAACCAGATTCTTAATTATGAGCAAATACATCTTGTCTATCGATCAGGGAACCACAAGTTCGAGAGCCATTATTTTTAACCACGATGGCGAAATTGTTGCCATTGCGCAAAAAGAATTCACGCAGATTTACCCTAAAGCCGGATGGGTGGAACATGATCCGATGGAAATCTGGTCGACACAGCTGGCCGTTGTTACAGAAGTAATTGTAAAAGCCAGTCTCACCGTAAACGATATTTCTGCCATAGGCATTACCAATCAGCGCGAAACCACAGTAGTTTGGGACAAAGAAACAGGGATGCCCATTTATAATGCTATTGTTTGGCAAGACAGGCGTACTTCAGCCTATTGCGACGAAATTAAATCCCAAGGTTTGGCGGGCAAGATCCAGGCGAAAACGGGCCTCATCATCGATTCTTATTTTTCTGCAACCAAAGCCCGGTGGATTTTGGAAAATGTAGAAGGCGCAAGGGAAAAAGCTGAAGCCGGAAAACTTGCCTTTGGAACTATCGACACCTGGTTAATCTGGAAATTAACAGCAGGTGAAAAACATGTAACCGATGTAACCAACGCCTCTCGTACCATGCTTTATAATATCCATACCCTTAACTGGGATGAAGAACTGCTGGGATTATTTTCCATTCCAAAAGAGATGCTTCCGGAGGTAAAATCATCAAGCGAAGTTTATGGCGAAACCGCCGGAAGAATACTGGCGGCTAAAATTCCAATAGCGGGAATAGCCGGCGATCAGCAATCAGCACTTTTCGGTCAGATGTGTACCGAAATTGGCATGGTAAAAAATACGTATGGCACGGGTTGTTTCATGCTGATGAATATCGGAGAGAAACCAAAAATTTCTGCCAATAACCTGTTAACAACCATCGCCTGGCAGATTAACGGCAAGGTAAATTATGCGCTTGAAGGAAGTATTTTTATAGGCGGTGCGGTTGTACAATGGCTTAGGGACGAAATGGGCTTTATTTCAAGGTCTGCTGATGTAGAAACTTTGGCTAAAAAAGTAAAAGATACCGATGGAGTTTATGTTGTTCCTGCTTTTGCAGGTCTGGGTGCTCCACATTGGGATCAGCATGCCCGCGGAACGATAACAGGATTAACCAGAGGCACAAACAAATCGCACATTGCAAGGGCAGCCCTGGAAAGTATTGCTTACCAAACCATGGATGTTTTGAAAGCTATGGAAGCAGATGCAGGTGTAAATATCGCCGAATTAAGAGTTGATGGTGGCGCTACTTCCAATGATTTGTTGATGCAGTTTCAGGCTGATCTGTTGAATTGTAAAGTAATCAGACCAGATGTAACAGAAGTTACCGCTATTGGCGCTGCTTATCTGGCTGGTTTGGCTACGGGTTTTTGGGAAAGTATCGATCAGATCCGTTCGCAATGGAAAATTAACAGAACCTTTATTGCTGAAGAAGGAATTGATAATAGCGAAAGAATAAAGGGCTGGAACAGGGCGGTTAAAGCGGCCAGGGTAAATGCTGAGAACTAATAAATGGTGATCGTCGAGGCTGTATCATAAATTGTAATTCAACCGAATTTGTCACGTTGAGCTTAGCCTGTACTGAGCTTGACGAAGTATTTAAACGCCTTGTAAGACATTTAAAGCAAGTCCTTCGAAAAGCTCAGAATGACAGTTCTTATATTTATGAGACAGCCTTATATAAACAGATGCTGGTTACAAATTGCTGTTAATCTGATTGAACCTAATAAATTAATTACAAATTGCTTAAAATTTTATAATGAACGTATATCTTGCAGAATTTATTGGTACCGCGCTAATGATGCTCTTAGGAAATGGTGTGGTAGCGAATGTAGTGTTAAAAGGTACAAAAGGCAATAACAGTGGTTGGATGGTGATTACAACGGCTTGGGCACTTGCCGTATTTGTAGGAGTTGTTGTTGCAGGCCCGTATAGCGGGGCACACTTAAATCCGGCTGTAACCCTCGGACTTGCTATCGGAAAAGGCTTTAGCTGGGCGTTGGTTCCATTTTACATCATGGCACAGTTAGCTGGCGCAATGACAGGATCTTTTATAGTTTGGATCATTTACAAAGACCATTTCGACGCCACTGATGATCAGGGTTTAAAGGCTGCTCCTTTTGCAACTGCTCCCGCCATCAGAAACATGACGTCAAATTTGTTATCAGAGATTATCGGCACTTTCGTTTTAATATTTGTGATTTTTTATTTTACTGATGCCAGTATGGGCACGAAAGAAACCGTTACCACTCCTATTGGTTTAGGCTCAATGGGCGCAATTCCGGTAGCATTTTTAGTATGGGTAATTGGTTTGGGTTTAGGGGGAACAACTGGATATGCCATAAATCCGGCAAGAGATTTAGGTCCGCGTATTATTCACTTTTTAATCCCAATGAAGGGAAAAGGAAGCAGCGACTGGGCTTATGCCTGGATACCGATTGTTGGGCCAATAATCGGATCAGTATTGGCCGCTGTGGCATTTTTACTGATTAGTAAATAATAGCATTTGAGTCTTCAACTTAATAACTTTTCGCTAGAAAGTTGACAACTCTCTTTCATGATTGCAGCTTTAGTTGTGTAGTCAGATGTTACCATCTGACTATAAACAAATCTAGATTCATTAACCAAAAACGAGAATTGAAGAATTTCAGTTCCAAAACTTATTTGGTATCAAATGGTAACATCTGACATCACGAACAAATCACGCCCCTCAACAATTATTGAAAAGCAGCTCTGCCCACTTGTTCATCTCCTAGGTATATCCAAATAGCACCTTTTAAATATTTCGCAAAAGAGGTTTTCATATCCTGTAAGCTTACTTTGTTGAAATTTGCTACCATATTCTCATTTATATTAAAATCCCCTAGAACTTCAGCATCGCCTAAATCTTTTACAATCGAACCAGCACTTTCCTGATGCCTGTAGTACCTGTCACGATGGTCCTTTTTTAATGCTTCAAGATAACGTTCGCCATACTTCCCTTCTCTGATATCGTTGTAAACAGCAATCATTGCTTTAAACGCTTTTTTAGGTTGTGTGGTGCTTACAAACATAGAAGTATATGGAATCTGCTGAACTTTAACGTATGCGCCTGGCGCATACGATAACCCAAGCTTAGTTCTCAGTTCATAATTCAAACTACCACTTAATGCATTAATTGCAAGCACAAAAGCATAATAATCAGCATTCATCATCGCGGGGGCATTCATAATGCAACTCATATAATTAGTCGCAATATCCCTTTGCTCTATTACCAAATGTTCGCCAGTTAAAGTTTTATTGGTGTAATTTGGCGGGATGTAATCTTTTCCTTTAAGCGCACTAAAAGAAGTTTGAATTTTTTTTTCCAGTTCTTCTTTTGTAATGTTTCCGGCAACTACCAAAAACATTTTATTCTTATTCAGCAATTCATTATGGTAATAATTGCTAACCATTTCTGCGGTGAGGCCGCCAACGGTTTTGCTTGTGCCCAAAGGATTAATGCTATAAGGAGAAGCTTTAAACATCGTTTCCATAGTCAGCTGTTCAATCCTGGTTTCAGGATCAGATTGACTATGATAAATCCCGGTAATCATACGCTCTTTAGTGGTTTGAAACTCTGTTTTATCAAAGGCAGGGTTAATTACTGCATCTGAAAAAAGCTTCCAGCCCTGATCAAGATACTTAGAGATACAATCCATACTAATTGTACCATAGTCAGTGCCTGATGAACCAGCAATATCAATTCCATATTCATCAGCTAGCTCCTTATAATCTACAACGCTATAATTTTTAGTCCCGCAGGTAGCTGCTGATGCCAGAGCCAGGTTTTCTATTCCAGCCCTTTCAGCGTTATAATTCATTACACCACCTTTAAAAAACATACTCATACTAACCGTTTCCTTCTGGGTAGACTTTAAAATCACCTTTAAACCATTCACATCAAATGAAATGGCTTTCGTTTGCGCGTTAACTATATGAAAAACTAAGATAAAATTGATTAAAAATATGAATCTTTTCATTGAGCGTTAAGTTATTTGGGTGATTTAAAAAATGTTTCTGGCTTCACTCCGGTCATACCTGCTTTATCCATCATCAGGCCGGCGCAATAAGGTTTATCTTTAATATACTTGCGTACATAATCTAATAAATCTTTCCTGGTTACTTTATTTACATTTTCTTCGTAATGGGTATAATAATCAATTGATGCTGAAGCCCACCAAAATGAAAGTAAATGAGCATAATCGGAAGTAACCTCTCTCCTTTCTACCTGTTCAATAGATAATAATCTTTTGGCTCTTTCAATCTGTAGATCAGACAAATAATCATCATTACCCCAAAGTGAGATTTGTTTCAACACTTCCTGGTAACATTCTTTTATTTTTGCCGGGTTAGGACTCACCATCAGGCTAATTGGACCAGTATATTTTTGCGTATAATAATTTACATCTGCCTGCTGGGCCAATCCAGAATTAATAAGCGCCTGTTTCATCTTCGAACCGTTTTGATTAACGATAAAAGAAAAAACATCAGCAGCATAAGTGGCAGGAATATCGTTTCTGGTATCTGGACCATGCCAGCTAAAAAGCATAAACGGAACAGGGCTCTTATTTGATTCTACAAAATAATAGTCGTTTTTTTGAAGTGGTTTAAACTCTGGAACTGGCCATTTTACAAAAGGATCAAAAGGCGATCGTTTCCAGCTTCCAAAAATAGAATTTACGTAGTTAAAAGCTTCATCAGCGTTAACATCGCCCGCAATGACCAAAACAGCATTATTTGGCCAATAGTATTTATTTTTAATCGAATCCATTTTTGATGGAGTAGCTGATAAAATCACCTCGTGGCTACCAATTACATTTTTACGGGAATAATTTGCACCCCACATGTGGCGCGAATTAGCCTCCATCAAAGCAAATATCGGACTCGATTCGTGCCTTGTAAATTCAGCATTTACCACTTCATTTTCCAAAGCCATATCTTCCTTTATAAATTTCGGATAACGGATAGAGGAATTCATTAAATTTAAACCAGGCTTTAAATTAGCCGCAGGAAGTGTAAAAAAATAATTTACCACTTCTTCTCTCGTAGTGGCGTTCGAATTGATATCCAGATCGTTCATTCTCGAATTTAAACGTTCAAAATCAGGATAATCTTTATTTGCCTTAAAGAATAAATGTTCGTAAAGGTGACTTAAGCCATTAAATTCGTTGGTTTCAGTAAATGAACCATTTCTGCAGGCCATTTCGATGGTAACCAACGGTACCGTCCGGTCTACTACAACCAGTACTTCCAAACCATTACCGAGTTTTTTAAAGTGCATGTTCTCCTGGAGCTTTTCCTGAGCAAAAGCAGAACCAAGGCACAAAATATAAGCTAGGGAGCTAAATAATAGAGAGCGCATATTTTAATTAAATTTTGGCACCAAATAAGTGTTAATCTTTCACTTTAACAAATAAAAAAAGCTTTAATTATAAATCGCCTTTATTGAAAGGATGCATGAATAATTATAGTTTATGTTCTTAAATAATTATCTTTGAAATAGATCAATCTTATACGCTAACCATTCAAAATTGCAAGCATACTTCCTCGTTGTTGATACTGAAACTTCAGGCCTGCCTAAAAATTGGACGGCACCTTATTCTAAAGAAAAGAACTGGCCGCATATTGTCCAGATTGCCTGGATTATTTATGATCAATCTTATCAGGAAATTAAGCGGGAGAATCACTACATTAAAAATACCGGTTTCACCATTGATAAGGCTGCATTAAAAATTCATAAAATCACCCCTGAATACCTGAATGAATATGGTGAAAACAAAGAAAATGTGATGTTGAAGTTTTCTGAAGATATAGAAAAATATAAACCTTTGGTTATCGGGCATTTTATTGAGCTCGATTATCACATGGTCAATGTTGAATTGTACCGCATTGGAAAAGAAAATATATTTAAAAACCTGACTTTTTTCTGTACGATGAAGGCAAGCGCCCCCTATATTACCAATACGGTGATCAGTCATTTAAAACTGGATAAATTTTATACCGTTTTATTTAATGAACTACCCGAAAATAGCCACAATGCTTTATCTGATACACTAAACACGGCAAAGATTTTCTTTCACCTTTTAAAAACAGGCAAAATTAGCTTAACTTCAGCCTACCATCAGGAGCATACTTTTAACCTGGAGAAGAAAAAGAAAAAAGAATTTTCGTTTAAAAGAATTTTACAGGGACTTTTTAATGGAGGATAAACTAGCTGATCAAATTTATACTGCCCGCATTGGAGACATTACTTTCAAAAAGATAGTGAGCTGCAGTCCTGGCACACCTATTTTTGAAGCGGCAATTAAAATGTCTGAACAGAAAACCAGCTGTCTCTTTATTAAAAGTGATCAGGACGTTTATCTGGGCTTCGTAACCGATATTACGTTAAGAGATAATGTAATTGCCAAACAACTGAACGCAAATTTGCCGATTGATGAAGTGATGGACACCAATATTGTGACCATAACTCCTGATGCTTATGTATATGAGGCAATATTGATGATGTTCAGTAAAAAATCTCGCTATTTATTGGTAAATGACAATGGCAATTATGTTGGTTTCCTCAGCAGAAATCGCCTGTTAAGTGAGCAGGCAGAATCTCCGTTAGTTTTTATCCAATCTGTAAAGTCGGCTGTAAATACCAGCGATTTAAAACTAAAGTGGCAGAAAGTACCTGGTATAGTATCACAGCTATTGACCAGAGGTGTGCATTCGAAAATTGTAAACGAGGTAATTACCACTATTGCCGATACCATTTCCTTTAAAATTATTGAAGAGGTAATTACCAAATTAGGCCCGCCACCTGCAAAATTTGTATTTATGGTTTTAGGTAGCGAGGGCAGAAAAGAGCTTAGCTTAAAAACCGATCAGGACAATGCCATTATTTACGAAGATACCGGAGAAGAAAATAGAGCAGCTGTACGTTCTTATTTTCTTGACCTGGCTACCCAGGTTTCGGATAAATTAAATTTTGTGGGTTTTGTATACTGTGATGGTGACTACATGGCCACTAACCCAAACTGGACGCATTCACTATCGCACTGGAAGTACAATTATAAAAACTGGATAGAAGAGGCTTTGCCAGAAGCTGCTGTAAAATTTGCTGCATTTTTCGATTGCAGGGCTATTTATGGCGATTTAGCTATTATGGAAAGTCTAAGGTCTTTTGTTGATGAAGAATTACAAAAACCTATTGAAAAATTCTACGTATACCTGGCGAAAAATGCCTTACTCTACGAGCCGCCGCTCACTTATTTTAGAAATATCAGAACGCAAAAAATCCATAAAAAAGAGGTATTTGATATTAAAACAGCCATGACCCCTATTGTAGATCTTGCAAGGGTTTATGCCTTACAGAACAGGATCTTTCAAAAAGAAAATACCGGCGAGCGTTTAAAAGCCTTAAGAGAACTGGGTGTTTTTAGCGAAGAGCAATTTAACGAACTTTCGCAATCGTACTATTACCTGATGGGTTTAAGATTAAAACATCAGGCCAATCTTATTATCAATGATCAGGCTGCCCCTAATAACTTTATTGAAATTGATAGTTTGACTAAAATTGAAAAGGTAACACTGATAGAAATCTTTAAAATTATCCTCAATTTTCAAAGCGGAATCAGGATGAGGTTTACGAATAGTTTGGGGTAGAAACGTTTCACCAGAGATGGGTTAATCGGTTAATTGTCTAAATTGATTAATCGACTCCAAACGTCCCCCAACTACAAATTTAGACGGTCAATAGTCACTTATTCATTGCTACACGGCGTACAATAACCTTAATGTGCCTAACGCCTTAATAAATAAAAAGAAAACGCTTAGCGCTTGGCGGTAAGCGTTTTCAGAACAACTACTAGCTCTATCATAGAATATTCGTTGTTTCGGGCGGACTACAACTAAGTCGGGAACCTGAAGGCTCTTCGAAGCAAAATCTGTCTAATGGCACTTTTGATTTATATCTCTCCATTCCGCGTTACTCCAGTCGAGATGGCGAACAAAATGAAACAAAAAAGGTCCCGATTTGCATCGGAACCTTTTCTAAATATGATTATCGCCTAAGCGAAAATTTCTATTTTACTGCATCAATTACAGCTTTGAAAGCTTCTGGGTGATTCATTGCTAAATCAGCCAATACTTTACGGTTTAAACCGATTTCTTTTGAAGCTAGTTTACCGATCAATTGAGAGTAAGAAATACCATGTTGACGTGCACCAGCGTTGATACGTTGGATCCACAATCCGCGGAATTCTCTTTTCTTAACTTTACGGTCACGGTATGCATATTGCAAACCTTTTTCTACTGTGTTTTTAGCAACAGTATAAACCTTACTTCTTGCTCCCCAATAACCTTTGGCTAAATTAAGGATCTTTTTTCTTCTTCTTCTCGAAGCTACTGCGTTTACCGAACGTGGCATGTTGTTGTTGTTTTTTGGTAAGCGGCGTTCCTTTTAACCGGAAACTTAAAGCCTGATACCTGGTGAATTAATAAATTACTTTCCGATACAAAGCATACGTTTAACGTTACCCATATCAGCATCAGATACGATACTTGCTTGACCTAAGGCACGTTTACGTTTAGTACTCATCTTAGTTAAGATGTGACTTTTGTATGCGTTGTTTCTTTTGATTTTACCTGTTCCAGTAAGCGAAAAACGCTTTTTAGCACTGGAATTGGTTTTCATTTTTGGCATAACCTGTTTTTTAATTTATAAACCTATTTTTATTTTTTTGCTACTTTAGGCGCAACTGTCAGGAACATACGTTTACCTTCTAACTTAGGTAATAACTCTACTTTTCCTACATCTTCTAAAGCCTGGGCAAATTTTAATAATAAAATTTCTCCCTGCTCTTTGTAAACAATTGCTCTACCTTTAAAATGCACGTAAGCCCTAACTTTCTCACCGTTCTCTAAAAAGCTTACTGCATGCTTTAATTTAAACTGGAAATCGTGATCATTGGTGTTAGGACCAAAACGGATCTCCTTAATTACAGTTTGTTTCGCATTAGCTTTAATTTCTTTCTGCTTTTTCTTTTGCTCGTAAACAAATTTACTGTAATCAATAATCCTACAAACTGGCGGTACGGCATTTGGAGATATTTCTACCAAATCCAATTCCAGTTCATCAGCAAGTGCCAAAGCTTTTGCCAAAGGATAAATCCCCGGTTCAACATTATCGCCAGCTAAACGCACTTCGGGCGATTTAATATACTGATTAATGTTATGCTCTGCTTCTTTTTTCTTAAAAGGCGGACGTGGTCCCCTGTTAAATCCTGGTCTTCCTAATGCCAAATTTGTACTATTTAATTTAAACTGTTATTTCTTTTCTTAATAAATTGTTGAACTCTTCCAACGTCATTTCACCTAAATCTCCCTCACCATGCTTACGCACAGAAACTTTTCCTTCTGCCATTTCTTTATCACCGATAATGAGCATGTATGGGATCTTTTTAACTTCCGAATCGCGTATTTTGCGACCAATTTTCTCGTCACGGAAGTCAATCAGCCCGCGAATATCGGAATTATTTAGTTCATCTAAAACTTTTTTTGCATATTCTTCATATTTTTCTGAAATAGGAAGAATAATAAATTGTTCCGGACTTAACCATAACGGGAAGTTTCCGGCACAATGTTCGATCAAAACGGCAATAAACCTTTCTAATGAACCAAATGGCGCACGGTGAATCATTACTGGTCTATGCTTTTGGTTATCGCTACCGGTGTATTCCAATTCAAAACGCTCCGGTAAATTATAATCAACCTGGATAGTACCTAATTGCCATTTTCTACCTAAAGCGTCTTTTACCATAAAATCGAGCTTAGGACCATAGAAAGCAGCTTCGCCATATTCTACAACAGTATTTAAGCCCTTTTCTGCAGCTGCTTCGATAATTGCATTTTCAGATAGTCTCCAGTTCTCATCAGAACCAATGTATTTTGCTTTGTTCTCCGGATCTCTTAACGAAACCTGAGCGGTATAGTTATCAAAACCTAATGATTTAAATACATAAAGCACCAAATCAATTACTTTTTTAAACTCTTCTTTCACCTGTTCTGGCATACAGAATAAGTGTGCATCATCTTGAGTAAAGCCACGTACACGGGTTAAACCATGTAATTCGCCACTTTGTTCGTAACGGTAAACGGTACCAAACTCTGCAAAACGAACCGGAAGATCTTTGTAAGAACGCGGTTTTGTCTTGTAAATCTCGCAGTGGTGCGGACAGTTCATCGGTTTTAAGAAGAACTCCTCTCCTTCCTGTGGAGTTTTAATCGGCTGGAACGAATCCTTACCGTATTTCTCCCAATGGCCAGAAGTTACATATAAGTTTTTATGACCAATGTGTGGTGTTACTACTTGCTCGTAACCTGCTTTAGCCTGTGCTTTAGTTAAAAAGTTCACCAAGCGCTCGCGCAAAGCAGTTCCTTTAGGTAACCATAAAGGCAAGCCCATGCCCACTTTTTCTGAGAAAGCAAACAGTTCCAGCTCTTTTCCTAATTTGCGGTGATCGCGTTTTTTTGCTTCCTCAATCATTAAAAGATATTCAGTAAGCTCGCTCGCCTTAGGAAAAGTTACCCCATAAATACGGGTTAACTGTTTTTTAGTTTCATCGCCGCGCCAGTAAGCACCAGCCACATTCATCAGTTTTACTGCTTTTACAAAACCAGTATTAGGAATGTGTGGACCGCGGCATAAATCGGTAAATGAGCCCTGGGTATAAAAAGTAATTTTACCATCCTCAAGGCCGTCAATTAAATCCAATTTATACTCATCGCCTTTTTCGGTGAAGTATTTTACCGCATCAGCTTTGCTTACACTTTCGCGCACAAAAGTTTCCTTTTGTTTAGCCAGTTCGATCATTTTGGTTTCAATGGCTTTGAAATCATCCGAAGAAAATTCACGGTCACCAAAGTCTACATCATAATAAAAACCGGTTTCAATTGCCGGCCCGATACCGAATTTGGTTCCCGGATAAAGTGCCTCTAAAGCCTCAGCCATTAAGTGGGCAGATGAATGCCAAAAAGTCGATTTTCCGGCAGTATCATTCCAGGTTAACAATTTCACTGATGAATCAGATTCGATCGGTCTTGTTGAATCCCAAACCTCGCCATTAACCTCAGCGGCTAATACGTTACGGGCTAAGCCCTCAGAAATTGACAATGCGATTTGATGGGCAGAAATGCCCTTTTCGTACTGACGGACAGAACCGTCAGGTAAAGTAATGTTAATCATCTACAACTATGATTTAATTTTTAAATAAAAATGTTTTAAAGATCACTTACAATGTGATTTTATTTTGTGCAAAGGTACGAATTTTATAACGTTATTGATAGATAAAGTTGAAATTCTACCTGGCTTGCAGCCCCACTTCGTCGAGATATGTTTTCTGTATTGCCAACACACGATCAGGATATGTATTCAGTTTTTCATACTTCAACATCAGCTGATCATGTAATTTTTTCTTTTCGTTAATGGTTTTTGTCTGCAGCATTTGTTTTGCCGTTTTACCATAATCATTTATGGCTGTCAGATAAGCAATTACACCCTCATTAAATTTTTTAGCTGCTTTACTGGGTTTCAGATCTGCCATGTCAGCAAGATCCATTTTCGAATTATTGACCAGGTTTTCTGCTTTGTTTGATAAAGAAATAGAATCCGGGAATCCTTTTATATAAACCTTCGAAGTATCTTTAAAAACACTATCCGTTTCGTCGATCTGCCTCATCTGTCGCAAAAAAACGGAAGTTACTTTTTCATTATAGGCATAATCACTCGTTGATGATGTACAGCTAAGCAGCAGCATTAAAGAAATAGAAAGCAAAGCAGGTTTAAAAAATTTCATATTTTTTTATCGTAATTGTTTGTTTAAATGATTTACTATCGTGATGGTTCGTGTCTCCACCAACTAATCATAACATTAAAGCAAAAATTTGGTTTTCAAATATTTGCGCAATGGAATATCTAAGAATCTCATTACCATATAAGAGAAAACGATTAAAAGCAGTACTGAAACCGGGATAATCATCCAAAGTGAGGATGCTGGTGGCTGAACTTCGTCTACATAGGTTAAAAATATCCATACAAATGGATAGTGAACCATATAAAGCGGGTATGATATTTCGCCTGAGAGATTACAGATCTTTTTAAGCGATGGATTTAATGCTGTGCCAGCTCCCAATGCCACTAAAAATGGAAAGAAAAACAACACAAGTATCGGCTCGGTAATCCAGTTGTATTTATCATTAAAAGGGACCAAAAAGGCCGCAAGTAAAAGCACGATCATGCCTAAAAAATCAAGTTTATTTTTGATTACCCAATTTAAACGGTAAACCAACATACCGGCTGTAAAAGAATACAGCACACGCGCTCCACCGTCCCAGAAATTCTGTCCTCCCCAGCCACCGCCTATGTTGGAAGCGCGCACGGCAACAAAACAAAGGCATACTGCACCTATAACGACCAGGGCAATCAGTGATTTTTTTCCTAACCGGTAAAGCACAAAAATGTAAAGGATATTGGCGATATATTCCCAAAATAATGACCAGGCCGGGGCATTTAAGCAGAATAAATTGGTGTACCGCTCAGGCATTGCCGGATAAGGGATTAAAAAAGCTGAGGATAAAAACAAAAGAAAGGTTTTCCCGAACCCATAGACTTCATAAAGATCGCTGTATGGGTCGATCAGAAAAGTGAGCAGCCCTAAAACTGAACCTATTACAACCAAGGGATGCAGGCGGATCAGCCTCAGTTTAAAAAACTGCGTGATCCCGATATGCGGTGCGCGGTTATCGTAAGCATAAGCAATTACGAAACCCGATAAGCAGAAAAAGAAATCTACAGCCAGGAAGCCATGCGAAAGAAAATTCTTATTATAATTGGTAATCGCGATTTCCATAAAGTGGTAAATGACCACAACAATGGCTGCTACCCCCCTTAATCCATCTAAAATTTCGAAATGCTGTTTGCTTGCTAATAAGTTTGTTTTGTTTTCCGCTGTAATCACTTTTGGTTAGGTTATTTAACCCCAATAATAGTTATTCTCCATTTAGATGCAAAAACTAAAGTAAACCTTTTCAGAAATGATACAAAAAAAGCCCTGAATGCTTACACTTTCAAGGCTGATAGAATCATTATGGTGGTAATTTATGTCAAGACATCCGAAGTTTGAGCATAGGTCTATGCTCAAACTTCGGATGTCTGGAAACGAACTGAATTAATTCATTCCAAACGCTCTTCCCTGACCGCCACCTGGTCTGTTCTGTCTAAAACGTTTCATCATGTTCTCCATTTTATTTTTATATTCTTCAGGAGTAATCAATTTCGCTTTTTTAGGAGCGGTTACATCTTTCGAACTTACATTTCTATATTCAATGCTTTTAGCAATCGAACTGTTACCCCTACCTTCAATGGCCAATACCGCACCTTCTGTCCACATATTTGGGTTTGGAGAAAAATCGAAACCTAAATCTTTCGTATACCAGATTTTGGTTTCTTCCACTACATTTTTATCCATATCCAATATCTTGATTGCTCTTGTTGATCTTACAATGGCCTGGTGACAAGTAAAGCCTAAAATCTGCTTAGTAGAATCTGTTTTCACTACTTCTATTTTTGGTGCCGGAGCAGGTTGCGCTTTCGTGGTATCTTTAGTGTTTCCACCCCCCATTCTCATCGAACCAATCGGACCAGATGTAGACAAAGTTAATTTACTAGGCATGTAATAAGTGGTATCGTTCAGGTCGAATACCTCGGTAAGCCCTTTATCCGCGAAAGTATAATAGTATTCGCGGTTGCCGCCACCACCACCAAAACGCATCATCATACGACCTATTCCGCCGCCACCGCCACCTGCTCCATTGCTATCTTCGGTTTCTTCAACAGGCATATAACTGGCATTTGTAGCGGTAAATAATAACTCAAAATTGGTTTTGCTTGATGAAGGCATCCTGGCTTTCATCTGGTCGGTTAACTGTATACCGCTGGCTGATGCCATAGCGGCAGGATCGATGGTATTTTCAAACTGTATTGCTCCGGAAGTCTTTTTTTGTGCATTTGCCACACTTGCAATCGACATTACTCCTAATAAAGCGATGAATATTTTTTTCATTTTGTTGATTTTGTTTTGTGGTTTAGATATGAAAGCCTGTAAAAGGTTTAACAAAGGTATTTTAGATTCTAAGTAAAGCATGTTAAATTGTGTTAAAATCAATAGCCGGATTGGCTGAACAGGCTGTTTAAAGGCAGATGTAATTTATTTTTTACAATAGCGCTTGTTTTTAAAAAAGCAATTGCAGTGGTTTTTTAATATGAGCCCTAATAAAAACCGTAAAATGCAAATTAATTTGGGCGTTACCCAAGCTACGCAAGGGTCAGGCTTTTCAGGGCTCCGCTTCGCTCCGGTACCGATAAAATCGGTACTGAACCCTTACAAGCCCTAACGCAGATTTATCGTGATAAACCATTTCCCTCAACATGTGTGCTACCCTTTAGGGGTCGTGGGCTAATATTCTGTACTTTCCAACCAACCATTACAAAGCACATCAGCAATGTGCATGGTTTTAATGGGCAGGTTATTTTTATCGATATAGCCCTGAAGGTGTAAAAGACAGGACAGATCGGTAGAAATGATATAATCGGCTTGTTGTGCCAAAGCATGGTTAACTTTTTGCTCGGCCATAGCTGATGAAATGGCATCAAACTTTACTGCAAAAGTACCTCCGAAACCACAGCACATATCGGTATCTTCCATTTCGATCATTTCTAAACCATGTACTTTAGAAAGCAGCTGGCGCGGTTCATCTTTGATTTTGCATTCGCGTAAAGCACTGCACGAATCGTGGTAAACGGCTTTTCCTTCCAGTTCAGCACCGAAATAATCCTTTTTGGCTATGTTGACCAGGAAATCAGAAAGCTCCCAGATGTTTGATTGCAAACTCCGGCATTTGTTGTGTACAATGGTATTGGTAAAAAGATCATTAAATCCACCTTTCACCATGCCTACACATGATGCAGATGGAGCCACCACATAAGTATTTTCGGTGAAATCGTTCAGAAACTTTGTGCCCACTTCTTTAGCTTCATCCCAATAACCCGCATTGTATGCCGGTTGTCCACAACAAGTTTGCTTCGAATTGTAAGCAACATTACATCCCGATTTTTCCAATAACCTTAAGGTATTAAAAGCAGTTTCGGGGTATAACTGATCTACAAAACAAGGCACAAATAATTCTACTTTCATCATATTCTAAACGACTGCAAACTTACAAATTTGCGGTTTCATTGCGCCCGATTTTTTTCAGGAACGCTAAAAACACCAATCCTACTATAAAAAATGATGCCAAAGCAATAATGGATTGGCGCATATTGTGTGTTAAACCCTCGATAAATGCAAAACTAAACAGACCAATTACGATTGCCAATTTCTCTGTGGCATCGTAGAAACTAAAAAATGAAGCAGTGTCGGTTGTATTTTCCGGAATATGTTTTGAATAAGTAGAACGCGATAAAGATTGTATTCCGCCCATAATTAGGCCGACAATGGCGGCCAAGGCATAAAATTGATATTGATTGGTTATGGAGTATCCATAAATGCAACAGCCTATCCAAATCAATACAACGATCATTAAAACATTAATATTTCCCATTTTTTTGGCTAAAACCGACATTAACCATGCACCCAGAATTGCAACAAGCTGAATAATTAAGATAACAGCAATTAAACTGCCCGATTCCATTTTTAAAACCTTGGCGCCGAAACCGGCAGCAGCAAGCATAATGGTTTGTACCCCCATCGAATAAAAAAAGAAGGCAATTAAATAAGTTTTTAAAAACTTCATTTGCCTTAGCTGATTCCACACCTTTACAAATTCACCAAAACTGCTTTTAATAATTCCCTTGTTCAGATAGCCTGCGTTAGGAACATCTTTAGGTAACACTTTAAAAGGAATCTGAGCAAATAAAAACCACCAGATACCAACCAGCAAAAATGATATTTGAGCCGGTAATGATTTATCAGTAATTCCAAACAGTTCGGGTTTTAGTACAAAAACAAAACAGATTAACTGCAATATCACGCTACCAACATAGCCGTATGAAAATCCCTGGGCACTTACTTTATCCTGATTATTGGTTGAAGCAATTATGGGCAAATAGGCATTATTAAACATTACACCGCCCACATAGCCCATTGCAGCCAGAACGAAGCAAATAATTCCAGCTTCTAAAGTTTCCAGTTTGAAGAAAAACAAACCCATACAGGCGAAGGATCCGATATAGGTAAACAATTTCATGAAGAATTTCTTTTTGCCTTTTGCATCTGCATAGGAAGATAGTACCGGCAACAAAACCACCATTAATAAGTAAGCGAAAGCAAGCGCATAATTAGAAAGAACGGTATTTATAAACGTTTTGCCAAAAAAAGTTACTTCGTCACCATGCGCTTTTGTTGTAGTAATTGCAACATAGTAAACAGGAAAAATGGTTGAGGTAATCACTAAATTATAGGCAGAATTTGCCCAGTCGAAGAAAGCCCAGGAGCGTATGGTTTTCTTATTATCTTTTTCTATCATTTGTTTTTCGCTTCTCGGAAGACTACACTAATTAAATAGTTCATTACAAAACTAATATTTATTACTAACTTAAGGGGCATTTTTCTCACCTTTCACCTTTCACCTTTCACCTTTCACCTTTCACCTTTCACCTTTCACCTTTCACCTTTCACCTTTCACCTTTCACATCTCACATCTCACATCTCACATCTCACATCTCACATCTAAAGATAATATTTCTTCCCATCAGTTTTAATCTTACCAGCATCTAATAATTCTCGAATGGCATCAATTCTTTCTGATTCAGCGCCATTTTTAATGTTGGTAACAAGATCATCAAGACTTAAAGGCTGTTGTTGTAATAAAGAGACAACCTCGAACTCGATTTCCTCTCCCATTTGATTTTGGCTCTCGGCTCTTTTTTCAGCCAGACAAACATCGCATACCCCACATTTTGTAGCATGATGCTCATCAAAATAGTCCAGCAATTGAACACTCCTGCACAAATTAGATGAAGCATAAGCCACCACCGCATTAATCTGTTTATGTAAAATCTCTTTTCTCAGTTCCAAATATTTCACATCCAGATCAAAATGATCCATATCAACCCGTGGCCGAACATATTGCAGTTGTGGTTGATCGGTTTGCTGGATATAGGTAAGCAATTCAATGCTTTGAAGTTTATTGAGTAAAGTAATGATTTCCTTATAAGATAAACCCGTTCTTTTGGCTAAATCGGCTTCATTGATTTTCACAAAACCATCAAAAGCGCCGCCGTGCGAGCGCAGAATAGTTTTGATAATGCCATCGTAAGACTTATTTTCGATCTGAAAACGATAAATATCCTCATGACTGGCGATGAACATTATCCTTGAAGGTAAAAAAACACTTTCAGATAACGTAAGATAACCATCATGCTCTAAAAATTTCAACGCAGAAATGGTTTTTAAAACACTAATATTAAACCGTTTACAGAAATCAGCGATATCAAAAGTAAAGGTTAAACCTTCACCGGCACCAAAGGCCAATTGAAAGTAATTGCCCAGGTAGTGATAGGTTTTTCTGATTTCATCCGGTGAAGGAAAGCTATCTAAATACCGGGATTCTAAGCCAAGGATATCAGATTGATTGGCCAATAGGACCGCATAACTTCTTTTTTCATCGCGTCCTGCCCTGCCTGCTTCCTGGTAATAAGCTTCCAGACTTTCGGGCAGATCTAAATGCACCACAAAACGGACGTCGGCTTTATCGATTCCCATTCCAAAAGCATTGGTAGCCACCATGATACGGGTTTTATTGTTTTTCCACTCTTCCTGTTTCAGGAAACGAACATCTCGTTCCAATCCGGCATGATAAAAATCCGCTTTAATACCATTTCGGTTAATAAAATTGGCTACTTCAGCAGTTTCCCTGCGGTTACGAACGTAAACCAGGCCTGTTCCTTTTACATTCTGGCAAATATCGATCAGTTTTTTGTATTTGTCTTCATTCCCAAAAACCACATAACTTAAATTGTCCCTGGCGAAACTTTTAACATAAACCTGCGGGTCTTTCATTTCCAGTTTCTCGATAATATCCTTCCTTACAAAATCTGTTGCTGTGGCCGTAAGTGCCAGCACCGGAACATTGGGAAGAATTTCTCGGAGTTTGGCAATCTGTTGGTAAGGTGGACGGAAATCGTAACCCCATTGAGAAATACAATGCGCTTCATCTACGGCAATCAGGTTCACATTCATATAGGAAATACGAACCCGCACCAAATCTGACAATAAACGCTCTGGAGATAAATAAAGAAATTTAATTTTTCCGTAAATACAGTTATCCAGCAAGATATCGATTTCCCGTTTCCCCATCCCGGCATAAATGGCAATGGCTTCAATCCCTTTTGATTTCAGGTTTTCTACCTGATCCTTCATCAGCGCAATTAGCGGCGAAACCACTATACAAATCCCATCTTTAACCAAGGCCGGAACCTGAAAACAGATCGATTTTCCCCCACCCGTAGGCAATAGTGCTAAACTGTCGTTTCCTTCCAGAACAGAAGCAATAATATCTTCCTGTAAAGGTCTAAAAGCCTGGTGTCCCCAATATTTTTGTAAAATCTCTATTGCTGTCATAAATCGGCAGTATCAAAACTATACATTTAATCCAAAATCGTCACTTATTATTGTTAGAAATTGAAAAATCATCTTTAGAAAAGATTATTAACTTTGCTAAATAAGAAGGATTAAATGTTAGAAACGCAGTTTGCAGATGTTGTCAGCTTAATTAAAAATGCCCGGGCAGTGGCATTGAAAACTGTTAATTCTACATTAATAAACCTATACTGGAATATTGGTGAGTATATACACAACAGAGTTAAAAACGCCGAATGGGGACAATCAGTAGTAAAGCAACTAGCAGAATTTTTATCAAAGAACGAACCTGATTTAAAAGGTTTTTCGGATAAAAATCTTTGGCGTATGAAACAGTTTTATGAAAGTTATAAAGATTATCCAAAACTCTCACCACTGCTGAGAGAAATTAGCTGGACGCACAATCTGATTATTCTTTCCAGGTTAAAATCAATTGAGGAAAAAGAATTCTATTTAAAACTTTGTCTAAAAGAAAAATACAGTAAGAGAGAGCTTGAAAGACAGATATCCGCTAGTCATTACGAAATATCTATAATGGGAAATACAAAACTCTCACCAGTGGTGAGAGTTTTACAAAACGAGATTAAAACCATATTCAAAGATACTTATGTATTTGAATTTCTAAATCTTTCCGAACCTCACAGCGAAAACGATCTACAGAAAAATTTAGTTTTAGAAATGAGAAATTTTATTCTTGAACTCGGAAAAGACTTTTTATTTATTAGTGAAGAATATAAAATACAGGTCGGGAATAGCGATTTCTATATTGATCTTCTTTTTTACCATCGTGGCTTACAATGTTTAGTTGCATTTGAATTAAAGGTAGATAAATTTAAGCCCGAACATTTAGGTCAGTTAAATTTCTATTTGGAAGCTTTAGATAGAGATGTTAAAAAATCAAATGAAAACCCAAGTATTGGTATTCTCCTCTGCAAAGATAAAGATAACGAAGTGGTAGAATATGCCTTGAGCAGAAGTCTATCTCCCACTTTAGTCGCAGAATACAAAACACAACTACCCGATAAAAAATTACTTCAAAGAAAAATACAAGAATTATTCAAATAACCATCCAATATATAATGAAACACCTTTATTTTTTATCCGCTCTTTCACTATTATTTTTCAGTTCTGCTGCCCAGGAAAAAAAGTGGGACGTTGAAAAATACCAGGGCACTACAAAAAATTTCACGCTAAACACAGATGAAGGTACCTGGATGAACCTTGATGTAAGTGCTGATGGACAGGAAATTGTTTTTGATTTACTGGGCGATATCTACGTGATGCCCATTAGCGGTGGAGTAGCTAAACTGATTAGCGGAGGTGTTGCCTGGGACGTACAGCCTCGCTTTAGCCCTAACGGAAAATACATTTCTTATACGAGCGATAAAAGTGGAGGCGATAATATCTGGATCATGAACCGTGATGGTTCGGGCAAAAAACAGGTTACCAAAGAGAGTTTCAGGTTATTGAACAATGCCACCTGGATGCCAAACAGCGAATACATAATTGCCAGAAAGCACTTTACGGCAAGCCGTTCTTTAGGCGCCGGAGAAATGTGGATGTACAGTATAAACGGCGGTGATGGTGTGCAGTTAACTAAACGTAAAAACGACCAACAGGATGCGGGTGAGCCTAACGTTTCGCCGGACGGAAGATATGTTTACTTTAGTGAAGATGTAAGCCCTGGCCCAAATTTCGAATACAGTAAAGATCCTAATGGAAGTATTTATGCCATCCGTCAGCTGGATTTAACAACAGGTAAATTAATTACCTTAATTGATGAGCAGGGAGGTGCTTGTCGTCCGCAGGTTTCTCCAGATGGAAATTTAATTGCTTTTGTGAAACGGGTAAGGTTAAAATCTACTTTATATGTTCAGAATCTTAAAACAGGCGAAGAATGGCCTGTAAATGAGGACTTATCACACGATCAGCAGGAAACCTGGGCGATTTTTGGCGTTTATCCGAATTTCGCCTGGACACCAGACAGCAAAAGCATCGTTTTTTATGCTAAAGGAAAAATCAGGAAAACCGAAATTGGAACACTGATCAACAGCACCATTCCTTTTCAGGCAAATACCATTCAAACTGTACAACAGGCTTTACATTTTGAGCAACAGGTTTTCAGCAATGAATTTTCGGCGAAAATGTTGAGACAACTTACCACCTCACCTGATGGCAAAACAATCGTTTTTAATGCGGCAGGATATCTATACAAACAAGAATTAGCTACCGGAACACCAGAAAGATTAACGAATGGTCTGGATTTCGAATTTGAACCGGCTTTTAGTCCTGACGGAAAATATGTAGTTTATACTACCTGGAGTGATGAATTGCGTGGAGCAATAAAAAGAACTGATCTAAAATCAGGTAAAACCATCACCCTGAGCGATGAAAAAGGCTTTTATTACTCTCCACAATATTCGACTAAAGGTGATAGGATCGTTTTCAGAAAAGGAAGTGGAAATGATGTCTTAGGTTATAATTATGGGCGTGGAACCGGAATTTTCATTATGCCAGCCAATGGAGGTGCAAAAATTTTAATTTCTGACAATGGAATCCGTCCGCAGTTTAACAATACTGATACCCGGATTTATTTTCAAAGTTATGCTGATGGTAAAAAAGCCCTGAAAAGTATCGATTTAAACGGGGCAAACGAAAGAACACATTTTACTTCTCAATATGCTACCCAATTCGTTATTAGTCCTGATAATAAGTGGGTAGCCTTTAACGAATTATTTAACGTTTACATTACACCGATGATCAATATTGGTATGGCGCAGGATGCATCGGGAGGTAATAGTGCTATTCCGGTTACAAAAGTGACTACTGATGGTGGAACCTATATTCAATGGAGTGCCGACAGTAAAAACCTGCATTGGACGTTAGGACCGAAATATTTCACCATTGATGTAAATAGTGCTTTCAATTTTGATGGTACCACGCCTAAAACTGAAGCTTCATCTATCGATATCAATCTGGTTTTAAAATCAGATGTTCCTAAGGGAATTTTGGCTTTAAAAGGTGCCAGAATTATTTCAATGAAAGGTGATGAAGTAATTGAAAATGGAACCATTCTTACCGATGGTAATAAAATTACTGCAATCGGGAAATCGGATGCGGTAACCATCCCTGCCAATGCCAAAGTAATTGAGGTAAATGGCAAAACCATTATGCCGGGCATTGTTGATGTTCATGCGCATTTACGCACCAGTCCGGATGGCATTACGCCACAGAGCGACTGGAGCTATATGGCCAATTTAGCCTTTGGTGTAACCACTTCACATGATCCATCAAGCAATACAGAAATGGTTTTTAGCCAAAGCGAAATGCTTAAGGCAGGTAGAATGGTTGGTCCGAGGGTTTATTCTACCGGCTCTATTTTATACGGTGCTGATGGGGATTTTAAAGTAGTAATTAACAGTTTAGATGATGCTTTGGCCAATTTACGCCGGTTAAAAGCCGTTGGTGCCTTTTCGGTAAAATCGTACAATCAACCACGCAGAGAGCAGCGCCAGCAGATTTTAGAAGCTGCCCGACAGTTAAAAATGGAAGTTGTACCTGAAGGAGGTTCTACTTTTTTCACCAATATGAATATGGTTGCTGATGGCCATACCGGAATTGAGCACAGTATCCCTGTTTTACCGGTTTATAAAGATGTAACCACGCTTTGGAACAATACCGAAGTGGGCTACACCCCTACTTTAATTGTGGCATACGGCGGTCAATGGGGCGAAAACTATTGGTACGATAGAACCAACGTTTGGGAAAACGAAAAATTAATGACTTATACCCCACGGTCCATTATAGATGCGAGGGCAAGACGTAGAACCACATCCGAATACAGTGATTATAACCACATTGATATTGCTAAAGCCACGAAACAGATTGCCGATGGTGGCACAAAGGTTAACCTTGGCGCACACGGACAAATCCAGGGTTTAGGAGCGCATTGGGAACTGTGGATGCTGGTTCAAGGTGGCTTTAGTCCGATGCAGGCCATCAGGGCGGCAACATTAAATGGGGCAAGCTATTTGGGCATGGATAAAGAAATTGGTTCGCTAGAAGTTGGTAAACTGGCAGATATGGTGATTATGGATGCTAACCCATTGGATGACATTAGAAATTCGGAAAAAATCAAATATGTGATGATCAATGGCCGCCTTTATGATAGTGCCACCTTAAACGAAGTAGGTACAAGAGAAAAACTTCGTGGCAAATTGTGGTTCGAGAATATCAGAGGAAATGGTTATATTATTCCAAACGGAGAATCAGAAACCTGGACTTTTACCGTTCCACACTGTGATTAAACCTAACAAGTATTTCAGAAACATTTTTTGACCATATAAGACATATGAGGTACATATAAGCTTCCATGATCTTACATCCCTTATATGGTCAAAAATATAGCATTAATATTTTCTTATTAGTTAATGTTTTGAACGCACAACACCTTAACCATCAATCAGAATATAAATGACTAATAATTAAATACTTACCTCAAAATACCAAAATGAATTGGCTATTAAAAGATTTGAAAAACAGTTAATTTAGAATATACAACATGAAACCAAACAAACTCTATACCTCCGCTTCAGTTATATTCTTAATATTAAGCTTACTGGTTTTCTCTTATAGTGGCTATTACATTTTAGGCATCCAAACGGTAAACCTGTTTTTAGCATTGATTGCAATGGCTTACATCACTTCTTTTATTGCAGTAATGAAAAACCGGAGGGCTGTTATTTCCTGGTTGCTGCTCATCGTAAATTCAATTATACTCATCTGTATTATCTATTTTCTCACGCATTTTAAAATGAAGATGTAATTTCAGCGATGTTTGCACTCGTTTTTAATAGATAATCGTCATCTCGATCGGATAGCTATCGGATGAAGCACAGCGAAATGGAGAGATCCATCAAGAAAGATTTCTCAACTGCGGTCGAAATGATGAACTTTCGTAACATATTATCGCCATTTTAAAGCTCACATTAGCTTATAAAACCAACAAACCGTATTCTCTTAAGGTATTAACAGGCTTAGAATACCAGAAAAGCTCAAAGTTTTCCAATTCTATCTCAAAATCGACCTTAATTTCCTGAAAAGTATATACTTTCTCATTAGAGATAGAAATTTTATTCAAAATGGCAGTTAACCACTCGCCTTCTTTTTTATTGGTTTGAACGGTAAATGTTTCCTTTTTATGATGGAAGGTAAGAGAGGCCATTTCCCAGGTATTTCCTTTTTTCGATTTCGTAAAATAACCGGCCGAGGGCTTTCCCCCTATCCACACTACTTTTGCAGTCGGTTTAGTGTTAAAATGATCATCCTCATTTAATGCTCTTTCAATAAAATCAGCAGGAATTTTCGTCCTGGGGATCTTAAAATCGAACCAATCCTGCAGTTCGTAATCAAAACAGATGCCATGCATAAAATTAAAGAGCGATTTCTTTAATCCATAGCTGAATTTATTGTGGTCTATCCCCGTTTTATCGGTATAATTGATATCGTTATTGGCAAAAGTTCCAATTAGTTCCGTTTCTTTAACCACGCCAAATTTTTCGGGGTACATGCCTACCGGACTATGTGCTGTCATAGCGAACTGATGCCAAAAACCCGATTGTAATATGCCTACTTCAAATAATTGACGTACCATTTCTAAGCTATCAACCGTTTCCTGCACCGTTTGCGTAGGATAACCATACATTAAATAAGCATGAACCATAATTCCTGCTTCGGTGAAATTGCGGGTAACTTTAGCCACCTGCTCTACGGTCACTCCTTTGTCGATCAGTTTCAATAAACGATCGGATGCAACTTCCAATCCACCCGAAACAGCAATACAACCGGAAGCTTTGAGCAACAAACATAAATCCTGACTAAAGCTTTTCTCAAAGCGGATATTGGTCCACCAGGTAACCGCTAATTTCCTTCTGATAATTTCCAAAGCCACTTCACGCATCAGCGCTGGTGGTGCCGCTTCATCCACAAAATGGAAACCATTTTGTCCCGTTTTGGCATATAAATCCTCAATGCGGTCTACAATTAATTTAGCAGCAACGGGTTCATACACTTTGATATAATCCAATGAAATATCGCAGAAAGTACATTTACCCCAATAACAACCATGAGCCATGGTGAGTTTGTTCCAGCGTCCATCGCTCCACATGCGGTGCATCGGGTTAACAATTTCAATTACCGAAATATATTTATCCAAAAGCAGACCTGTATAATCGGGTGTGCCTACGTCTGCTTGTTTGTAGTCGTTTCTGAAAGCATCGTTACGGTGAACTACTTTACCATTTTCAAGAAGAAAAGTTCTTTTGTAAAAATGGGCTTCAGCCGGGATGGGGTGCGTAATGTTATGGTACAACAATTCGATTGGCAGCTCGCCATCATCCAATGTAATGTAATCGAAAAATTCAAAAACCCGCACATCTGACAACGACCTTAATTCGGTATTTGGAAAGCCACCACCCATAGAAATTTTGATTTCAGGATGATTAGCTTTTATCCATTGCGCACAGCGGAAAGCGCTGTATAAATTACCCGGAAAAGGAACCGAAATCAAAAATAATTTAGGCCCTACCGTTTTAATTTTCTCTTTTAAAACCGAAATCAGGATCTGATCGATGTAAGTAGGTTCTTTTAATAAAACATTATACAACTCATCAAAAGAGTTCGCACTTCTGCCTAAACGTTCAGCATATCGGCTAAAACCAAAATTTTCGTCGATGCACTCTACAATATAATCGGAGATATCCTCCAGATAAAGTGTGGCCAGATGTTTTGCTTTATCCTGTGTACCCATCGCCCCAAAGGCCCAGTCTAATTCTTCTAAAGCAGCAAAACGTGAAGCCTGAGGCAAAAAATCATCACTACAAATCTGTAAGGCCAGGGTTGGGGTTTTCCCCTGAAGAAAGGCGATTACGGCATCAATGGTTTTTAAATATTCATCCTGTAAAGCAAAAATCCGTTTGGCGTTTTCGCTTTTAGGTTTTTGATTGTCTACCGTAAATAAATCTTGTAATCCTTTCTTAGAAAACAGTTCCAAAATTACTTCAATTCCTAAGTCCGCCTGTGTTGAGCTGATATTTTTGGTATTCAGAAAACCTTTTATATACGCCGTTGCTGGATATGGAGTATTCAGTTGGGTAAATGGCGGTGTAATGGCAAGAATTTCGGTTTTCAAAAGGAATTGTTTTTTCTGCAAAAGTACGGGAATTTTAGAAGTTTAGGGCTGTAATTTTAACACTATTGCACTAACTGAAAATGAACTGCGATTAATCCTCCGTGTTTTCTGTGATTCCGTGGCTGTTAATTGTCTTTGAACTTAATGACAAACTAAAACCCCGATAAACACGTTTTATATTCACATCAACACCTTTTTCTACCTGAATGAAAGTTTTTTGTTTATCCATCCTGATGCTCTGTGTGCAAATCAGCTTTGCGCAAAAAACATTTATATTTCCTAAAATTAAAACACAAGGCACTTCTGTTGAACAATTTACACCAGCCAACTGGATGATTATTGACCAGGTTGAGGGCGACCTGAACAATGATGGTTCAGCCGATTTAGCAGTGGTTTTTGAGTACAACAAACCAATTGATGAAACCCGGGTTTATGGCGATAACAGCAGCGCAATTATAAAGGAAACACAAAAACCGAGGATTTTAGCCATATTTTTCAAAGATAAATCAACAGGTGCTTTAAGTTTATCTACACAGAACAACGATTTTATTTTACGCTCGGAAGAAGGTGGTAAACTGGGCGACCCGCTACAGCAGATTGCGATTAAAGACCAACAACTCTATCTCCGTTTTCAAGGAGGATCAGAGTGGCGCTGGGAATTGGGTTATACCTTTAAATTCGAAAACAAAGATTGGTTTTTAACCAGTGCCATCAATCTTTACTTTAACCAGAACAGCGGCGATATGACAGAAAGGGTGTACGATTTCAAAACGCGTGAATTATTTACCACTGTTGGTAACCTGCACCGAAGAGACATTGCTAATAGGAGAACAAGTGAGGTATTATATTTTTCTCAACTGAGAACATTTAAGACCTTTAAAAAACCCTGGGCATGGGAAATTATGCCAAATGTTTATTTGTAGGTAATGATGTTTGCACCAACTTTGAGATTCGATTTCAGTAATAATAAAATTTGAGGTATAAATTCTTTTAATGTCAGATAAGTATTATCAAATGCATTCAAAACGATTATCGGAAGTGTATATTTTGAAAAATTTTGTTGAAATTGAAGATTTTTATCAAAAGTAATAAATACATCAAATTCATCGGCAATCATTAACTTCAGTAATTCTCCATTCTTAACACCATTCCAGCCCATGTCACGAACAGTATAAATCTCATGACTTTCAAAATGTTCTTTTAATCTTTTGGGAAGATTTTCATCAAGAAGCAATTTCATAGATTTTATCTATATGATCTGATGTTATCAGTTTATTAGCAACCTCTAATACACTAATAACCTGTTTCTTAGAAACACTTGGAAAATCTTCTAAAAATTCATCAATGGTGATTCCCTTTTCGACATGAAAAAATAAGGTTTCAACCGGGACTCTTGTACCTGCAAAAACAGGTAAACCTCCCAAAATATCGGCGTTGGTTGAAATAATATCTTTTAATGATTCCATAGTATATCAAATTTACTAAATTTAATCGTAAATTTTAAAGCGTAAAGTGGTTTTATTGCATCTGAGATTTTTGCAAAAGAACCACTGTTTTAGGTTAAATAAACCTGATAAAGTGGAAAGCGAGGAGCGAGTGAGGGCTTGGAACGATAGCAGGGCTGCAATCCGAAGCACTACAGCCGTTCATTTCCAAAACGATATTGACCACCTTAGTCACCTGAGCGACTTACAAACCTATCGGGTTTTAAAAACCTGATAGGTTTAGGAATCGTCAAATATGCTGCGCAATTACAAAACCACTGGCCCAGGCCCATTGAAAGTTATAACCGCCCAACCAACCGGTTACATCTAAACATTCGCCACCAAAAAACAGGTTCGGTATTTTTTTACATTCCAGCGTTTTAGAAGAAATTTCGTTGGTGTCAATTCCGCCACGCATTACCTCGGCCTTATCGTAACCTTTATCGCCTGCGGGTTTAACTTTAAAATGGTGGATTGTTTGTTCAATTAAATCGATTTCCCCTTTAGTTAATGCAGCAACAGGTTTATTTAAAGGCAAAAACTTGCCCAAGGCATCTGTAAACTTCTTGGTATAAATCCGGTTCAGCAGCGTCGACAGTAAAGTTTTACCATTTGTTTTTCTTTCCTCGTCCAATAATGCTACGATATCCTGATAGGGCAACAGGTTTAAATTAATCGTTTCGCCTCTTCTCCAGAAAGAAGAGATCTGTAAAATAGCGGGACCACTCAATCCCCAATGGGTAAAAAGAATATTTTCTTCGAAAGCGATTTCATCATTGCTGACTTCGCAAAAAACAGAATTTCCCGAAAGCTGTGAAAACCACTCTTCGTCCTTGCCGGTAATGGTTAAGGGAACCAAAGCCGGAGCAGTTTCAATTATTTTTAAACTATTTTTTTTGGCAAAACGCAAGGCAAAATCGGTAGCGCCCATTTTTGGAATTGGTAAGCCACCAGCTGCAATTACCAGCTTGGCTGCTGTTAAAACAACAGTTTTACCATTCTTCTCATAACTTACTTTAAAGCCGTCAGGTAATATTTCAATGTCTTTTACATCAGCACTACACCTAACTTCCTGATCAAAATCCTCGCAGATGGAAGTAAAAACCTGTACCACATCTTTGGCGTTTTTATCATCAGGAAATAATTGTCCCAAAGTTTTTTCTTTGCCTGCTATGCCATAAGTTTCAAAAAAACTGATGGTATCATCAACTGTCCACTGGGTAAAGGCAGATTTAACAAAATGAGGATTGGCTGATATAAACTGCTCAGCTGATGCGAATTGGTTGGTATAATTGCAGCGGCCGCCACCAGAAATTAAAATTTTGGCACCAGGTTTTTCGTTTTTTTCGAGCACAATTACTTTTTTACCCAGATAGCCTGCCTGCACCGCACACATCAATCCACAAGCACCTGCACCAATAATTATTGCATCAGCATTCATCAATAAAATTTATTATGGTTACTTTTGTGCAAAAATAGCATTATTTTCAAGCGCATGGCAAAACAGATTAGCGAATTAAAATTAGGTATTTTAGGTGGCGGGCAATTGGGCAGAATGCTCATACAACAGGCAATCAATTATAATGTAAGCACTTTGGTTTTAGATCCTGATCCTGATGCTCCCTGTAAGCATATCTCAAATTATTTCGAAAATGGTTCCATTACCGATTTTGATACCGTTTATAACTTCGGAAAAAAGGCCGATATCATCACCATTGAAATTGAAAAAGTAAATATCGATGCGCTTGAGCAGCTGGAAAAAGAAGGTAAAAAAGTTTTTCCCCAATCGAGGGTAATCCGTTTAATTCAGGATAAAGGCGTACAAAAACAGTTTTTTAAAGAAAATGATATTCCTACCTCCCCTTTCCAGATTGTAAATACAAAGGAAGATATGGAAAATAGTCCTTTTCATTTTCCTTACATTCTGAAATTGAGGAAAGATGGTTATGATGGTAAAGGCGTAATGAAAATCAATAGTGCGTCAGATCTTGACAATGCTTTTGATGCGCCTTGTATTATTGAAAAACTGGTCGATTTTGATAAAGAAGTTGCAGTGATTGTAGCCCGTAATGCCAATGGCGATATGAAAACCTTCCCAATGGTAGAAATGGAATTTAATCCTGAAGCCAACCTGGTAGAATTTTTAATTTCCCCTTCAACTTTTGCCGAAAGTTTGCAGCAAAAGGCAGAAAATATTGCCAAAAACATAGCTTCTGCGATGAATATTACCGGAATTTTAGCGGTTGAGATGTTTGTTTGCAAAGACGGAGAATTATTAGTTAATGAGGTAGCCCCTCGTCCGCACAATAGCGGTCACCAAACAATTGAAGGCAATTATGTTTCTCAATTTGAGCAGCATTTACGCTCAATTTATAACTTACCATTAGGCGATACCAGCAGCATTACCAATGCCATTATGATTAATTTACTTGGCGAAAAAGGTTTTGAAGGTGTAGCCAGATATGAAAATTTAGAAAAAATATTGGCCATTGATGGCGTTTATGTTCACTTATATGGCAAGAAATACACAAAACCTTTTCGCAAAATGGGCCATGTAACCATTGTAGATATTGACAGGGAAAAGGCGATTGAAAAAGCAAGGTTTGTACAAAAAACATTGAAGGTAATCGCTTAAGCCACCTAGCCCCTTGAAGGGGAACCAATATCAAAGTGGAAATACAAAATTATAAAAGAAGTTAAAAAAGAAATAAAATAAATATGAGTCAAGGAAATTCAAATTCGGCCTTAGTAGGAATTATCATGGGTAGCAAATCAGATTTACCTGTGATGCAAGATGCTGCTGATGTATTAAAAGAATTTGGAATAAACTACGAAATTACGGTTGTTTCTGCACACAGAACACCAGAACGCATGTTTAATTATGCTAAAGAAGCACAAGGCCGTGGCCTAAAGGTAATTATTGCAGGTGCCGGCGGTGCTGCTCACCTACCTGGGATGGTGGCTTCTATTACTACTTTACCGGTAATTGGTGTTCCGGTTAAATCATCAAACTCTATTGATGGCTGGGACAGTATTTTATCGATTTTACAAATGCCAAATGGTATTCCCGTTGCTACGGTAGCTTTAAATGCTGCTAAAAATGCAGGTTTACTGGCTACGCAGATCCTGGCTACAGCTGATGAATCTTTAACGGTTAAAATGCAGGCTTATAAAGATGAATTAAGAAGAAAAGTTGAAGAAAGTGCTGACAGTCTTGAGTCCTAAGTCGTGAGTCTTTAGTCTATTCAACTGTAAAAATAAAACGGGCGATGTAATCTATTTACATCGCCCATTTTATTATAATATTACTTTTCTGGAAACTGAAAACTGCCAATTACCAACTGAAAACTAACTAATTCAAACTCGGATCTACCGGAAAATTACTGATATGCGCATATTTCGGGCCTAGATTTACAATTACATCCCGCCAAAGTTTTTCATCATCATTACTAAAAATAAGGTCCGGATTAAAAATATCACTCACCATCCATGCATTTTGATCTATTTCCCGGTCAAGCTGCCCATAATCCCAGCCTGAATAACCCATAAAAAATTTCACTTCATCCTGGCTTACTGCATTAGTATTTAAGAGGATTTTAAGTGTTTCAAAATTTCCACCCCAGTATAAACCATTTCCTATATCTTCACCACTTTGCAATTTATCATAACACCTATGAATAAAATGTAAGGTATCCGCAGCAACAGGTCCACCGAAGTAAATGTAGTTTTTTGCATCCCATAAATCCTGAATAACATCGTTCAGGATCAGGTTTCCTACTTGATTGAGTATGTAGCCTACCGTACCATCATCACCATGTTCGGTTAACAATACCACAGATCTTTTAAAATTAGGATCGGCCATAAAAGGTTCCGAGATGAGTAAGCGGCCGGTTTTTGGTTTTATATTGTTCAGCATGATGATAATGATTTGTTACACCGTAAAAGATGCCTATTTTTGTTGTATGCAAGTTACAAATGAATTTCTACAAAACCTGCGCCAAGATTACAAAAGCGCTTCGCTAGACGAATCTGACGTTGATCAAGATCCGATTGTCCAGTTTCAAAAATGGTTTCAACATGCGGTTGATGCCCAGATATACGAACCAAATGTAATGACTTTGGCTACAGCTGATAAAGCTGGCCGACCAGATGCGCGTATTGTGTTATTAAAAGGGGTTGATGAAGACGGTTTTAGGTTTTTCACCAATTACCTGAGTGCCAAAGGGAAAGAACTTAAACGCAATCCTTACGCTGCTTTGGTATTTTTCTGGCCTGAACTGGAAAGACAGGTGAGAATTGAAGGAACAGTGGAAAAACTGGATAAAGAAACATCTGAAGCCTATTTCAACACCAGACCGATTGCCAGTCAGATTGGAGCAGTAGTTTCACCACAGAGCCAGATTATTCCGGACAGAACATTTTTGGAAGAAAAAGTGGAAGAACTTAAAGCTAAAAGTACCGACAAAGGTGTTGCTAAACCAGCGCATTGGGGCGGTTATATCGTAAAACCGACAAGAATAGAGTTTTGGCAAGGAAGAAGAAGCAGGTTGCACGACAGGATAAACTTCGAACTGATAAAAGGCATCTGGACTAAAACCAGGTTAGCACCATAAGGTTTTTTATAAAAATCAAAAGAGATCAGCTTTACAGCAAGATCTTTATTTCAACTAATCGTTACTCGTAAATTCTCTTTTTCTAATCTCCTAAAGGATGAAACAAATCGCAGTTATAGGATCTGGTACTATGGGAAATGGCATCGCCCATACCTTTGCACAATTCAATTATAAAGTCAACCTGATTGATATCAATCAGCCTGCATTGGACAATGCCATACAAACTATTACCAAAAATTTAGACAGACAGCTTGCAAAAGGAACCTTAACAGAAGATCATAAAGCAGCCACTCTGAATAACATCTCTACCTACACGTCAATAAAAGATGGTGTTCAAAGTTCCGATTTAATTATAGAAGCCGCTACCGAAAACGTAGACTTAAAATTGAAAATTTTTAAGGATTTAGATGAGTATGCGCCTGCACATGCTATTCTTGCTTCCAATACCTCCTCTATTTCCATTACGCAAATTGCTGCTGTAACCGGAAGAGGTGATAAGGTAATCGGAATGCACTTTATGAACCCGGTTCCGGTAATGAAGTTAGTAGAAGTAATAAGAGGTTATGCCACCAGTGATGAAACGACCAGTATCATTATGTCGCTTTCCCAAAGTTTGGAGAAAGTTCCTGTTGAAGTAAATGATTATCCTGGTTTTGTGGCCAACCGCATTTTGATGCCGATGATCAATGAAGCCATTTACACGCTTTATGAAGGCGTAGCTGGTGTGTATGAAATTGATACCGTAATGAAATTAGGAATGGCACACCCTATGGGACCTTTGCAGTTAGCCGATTTTATTGGTCTGGATGTTTGTTTGGCCATACTAAAAGTATTAAACGATGGTTTTGGTAATCCCAAATACGCGCCATGCCCGTTACTGGTAAACATGGTGGCGGCAGGGAAAAAAGGTGCTAAAACTGGTGAAGGCTTTTATAAATATATTTCGGGATCAAAAGACCTCACTGTTTCTGATAAATTCAAAAGATCCTAATTTTTTTAGCATTTAATTTTATATTTGCCGTATGAATGAGAACCTGGACCCTGAAGCAAGCAACCTGACCCCTACCGATCGTGATATTGAAAGGGTTTTAAGGCCACAGGCTTTTGAAGATTTTACGGGGCAGGAAAAAGTGATGGAAAACCTGAAGATTTTTGTTCAGGCGGCGAAACTCCGCGGTGAGGCTTTAGATCATGTTCTTCTGCATGGCCCTCCCGGATTAGGTAAAACCACACTTTCTCATATCATTGCCAATGAAATGGCAACTGGAATAAAAGTAACCTCTGGTCCGGTATTAGATAAACCTGGCGACCTGGCTGGTTTATTAACTGGCCTGGATGAAGGTGATATCCTTTTTATTGATGAGATCCATCGTTTATCTCCTCTTGTGGAAGAATACCTGTATTCTGCAATGGAAGATTTTAAAATTGATATTATGCTTGAAACTGGCCCGAATGCCCGTTCCGTACAGATATCGCTTAATCCTTTTACGTTGGTTGGTGCCACTACGCGTTCTGGGTTGTTAACGGCGCCTTTAAGAGCTCGTTTCGGAATTAATGCCCGTTTGGCTTATTACGATGCTAAGCTACTCACCACAATTGTACTACGCTCTTCTGATATATTAAAAACACCTATAAGTGACGAAGGTGCCTATGAAATTGCCCGCCGTAGTCGTGGTACGCCCCGTATAGCAAATGCTCTTTTACGCAGAACAAGAGATTTTGCGCAGATTAAGGGAAATGGAAATATCGATACCGAAATAGCCCGCTATGCCTTAAATGCACTAAATGTGGATGAACATGGCTTAGATGAGATGGATAACAGGATTCTGGTTACCATTATCGACAAATTTAAGGGCGGTCCGGTAGGTTTAAAAACCATTGCGACGGCTGTTGGAGAAGATGAAGGTACTATTGAAGAGGTTTATGAACCCTTTTTAATCCAGGAAGGCTATATTATGCGTACTTCACGTGGCCGCGAGGTTACCGAAGCGGCTTACAAGCACTTAAAGAAAAATTATCCTGGCCAAACCGGTAAATTGTTTTAATACAAGATTTTTTCTTGCTAAATCGTCATTTCGACTGAAGTGCAACGGAATGGAGAAATCTAGTATCGTAGTGTTTAAAGATCTCTCCACTGAGATTGAACAATAAGATTTAAAGACCCTGAAATAAATTACCTTCGGTGAACTCGCTTAAAGCTCAGTTTACTTCGTAGCTTTCCGTTTCACTACAGGTCAGGGTGACGCATCGCAGGAGGATTTTGATAAATCTCGTGGCTCGTCCTCCTGAACTTGTTTCAGGATCTTCAAAGAAATATATAATCCATCTGAACATTTAAGCCCTTTTGGTGTTCATAAAATAGAAATCAAACATTATGAATATTGAATTACGTAAACTAACGCTCGAAGATTACGCAGATCTTAAAGAATCTATGCTCCAGGCCTACGACAGTATGGGCGGTTCCATCTGGCCAAAATCAAGTATTGCAAAACTTATAAATATTTTTCCCGAGGGGCAGCTCTGTATCGCAGTTGATGATAAGGTTGTAGCCTGTTCCCTTGCCATTATTGTAGAGTACGACGAATATGGAGATCGGCATACCTACAAGTTGATTACTGGTGATTATTCTTTTACAACACACGATCCAAATGGCGACACCCTGTATGGTATCGAAATTTTTGTGCACCCGGAATATCGGGGTTTACGGTTAGGAAGGAGATTATATGAAGCCCGGAAAGAACTCTGTGAAAGCCTTAACCTCAAAAGCATTATTGCCGGCGGAAGAATTCCTGGTTACCATCAATATTCGGAGAAGTTAAGCCCAAGACAATATATAGATAAGGTAAAGGCAAAAGAAATTTACGACCCAACGCTAACTTTTCAGATTTCGAATGATTTTCACGTCAGAAAAGTATTAAAGAATTATTTGCCAGGCGATAAAGAATCGAAAGAATATGCGACATTAATTGAGTGGAATAATATTTATTACCAGGGTATTGATGCCTCTGCCCGTTCGGCAATGACTATCCGTTTAGGTTTAGTGCAGTGGGAAATGCGTTTGTTCCCAAATATGGAAGCTTTTTATGAACAGGTAGAATTTTTTGTTGATGCTTTGAGCGGTTACAAATCAGATTTCGTGATGTTCCCTGAGTTATTTAATACGCCACTGTTGCAACCGTATAATCACTTACCAGAAATTGAGGCTATGCGAAAGCTTGCTGAAAAAACGGAAGAGATTGTACAAAAAATGCATGAATATTCATTAAGCTACAATACAAACATTATTACCGGCAGTATGCCACTTATTGAGGATGGTAAACTTTACAATGCTACTTACCTTTGTCACCGTACGGGTAAAATAGATGAGTATAGAAAAATTCACATCACACCAAATGAGCAAAAATATTACGGCATGATTGGTGGCGATAAAGTGCAGGTTTTCGATACTGATTGCGGTAAGGTGGGCATCTTGATTTGTTATGATGTAGAATTCCCTGAATTAAGCCGTATTTACGCCGAGCAGGGTATGCAAATTTTATTTGTACCATTTTTAACCGATACACAGAACGGTTATACACGCGTACGCCATTGCGCGCAGGCAAGAGCAATAGAAAATGAATGTTACGTGGCCATTGCAGGGTGTGTGGGCAATCTACCTAAGGTAAATAATATGGATATTCAGTTTGCCCAATCAGCAGTCTTTACCCCGTCCGATTTTGCTTTTCCAACCAATGCCATCAAAGCAGAGGCAACACCCAATACCGAAATGGTACTGGTAGTAGATGTTGACTTACATTTATTAGACGAACTACATCATTATGGAACGGTAAAAGTATTAAAAGACAGGCGGAAAGACCTTTACCAAGTTAAACTTTTAAAATAAGTACTATAAAAAATGCCGGTCAAATTAATGTACCGGCATTTCATTTTTGATCTAAAGCTAATTATTTTCTCATCACAAACCAGATAATCAGACCGATAATTACCGCTAGAGGTAATACCCACTTCAAGGCTTGTCCTCCTCCATTTTCATCTTTCTCTGTAACGGCTGGTTTTGCCGGTCCCGGATCTTCTTTATGATTTTCGTAATCTTTTTCAATCGGTTTAGGAGCTTCTCCTGATTCCGTATGTTGTGGATCTATATTTTCCATAGCTAATGCTTTAAAAGCTCTCCCTGTGTAGTGTTACAACAATCAGGAGGAACCATAATTAATTAATTTAGTTTCTGTTTCTAGAACAAGTGATTAATGAAAATGTTTTAAATCCTAAGCCTTATCTTTGCAGATCGGTGTACAACAATTATGCAAAATATAGCCAGCTGATCAAAGATGAAGCCATGCGTTTAGGTTTCATGGCCTGTGGCATTGCTAAAGCTGAATTCCTTGAAGAGGAAGCGCCAAGATTGGAAAATTGGCTCAACCAAAACCGTCATGGCGAAATGAAATACATGGAAAATTATTTTGATAAACGCCTTGATCCCAGATTACTGGTTGATGGCGCTAAATCGGTAATTTCCTTATCGCTAAACTATTATACTGAAGAAAAACAGTCAGACCCCAACGCACCAAAAATTTCCAAGTATGCGTACGGACAAGATTACCATACCGTAATTAAAGAGAAATTAAAAGAACTGACTCATTTTATAGAAGAAAATATTGGAGAAGTTTCTGGAAGGGCATTTGTAGATTCTGCTCCGGTTTTAGACCGCGCCTGGGCAAAAAAATCAGGAATTGGCTGGATTGGTAAAAATTCTAACCTGATTAGTAAAACCGATGGTTCTTTTTTCTTCCTTGCTGAATTGATTGTTGACCTGGAATTGGGTTACGATCATCCTTATCAGGCAGATTACTGTGGAAGCTGCACCCGCTGTTTAGATGCCTGCCCTACTGATGCCATTATTGCACCACAGGTTGTGGATGGAACGAAATGCATCTCCTACCTCACCATTGAGCTCAAAAATGAAATCCCAAATGAGTTTAAAGATAAAATGAGCAACTGGATGTTTGGCTGCGATATCTGTCAGGATGTTTGCCCGTGGAACCGTTTCTCCAAAGCGCACAATGAAGAGGCCTTTAAGCCCGGGAATGGATTACTGGATTTGAACGCAAAAGACCTCACTGAAATTACAGATGATGTTTTTAAAAAGGTTTTTAAAGGATCGGCAGTTAAGCGCACCAAATTTACCGGACTGAAAAGGAATATCGATTTTCTGAAACCTGAAAATTAGTTTGATATTAAAAGTTCTATCTGATCAATCCAAACTGCCTTGCGATCGTAAGTTTTATTAAAATTATCTAGTATAATTTTTTTATCATAAACAGCCATTTTTTCAGTGCGTTTAACTCCATTTATAAAAACAGATACCGGTTTACTTACATCAATCATTTCTGGTGATAGAAAGATGGTCAGCGATTTAACCTGTGAAGTTTCTATATGAAATTCGTTATTGCTAAATGTAGCCCTAACTGCCCCCGATTTTCTTGGAAAGTTAAATGCTTTAAATAATGTATCGGTTGTAATAACTGTATCTTTTGATTGATCATAGTCAACTACTTTAAATATATCGAAATTTATTATTTTGTGCCAATCTGCTGGTTTATTGACCGTATCCAATGCTGTAATCTGGATCCAGTCTGTTTTACCATATTTCACATCATCGCATTCCCAATAAATGGATTTTTGAAATGGATTTCTGGTTCTGCTTTTTAAATCCTTAAATAATAACTGGTAAGCAGGCTCAGATTCATCAAATTGCGGAAACCAGTGAGGCCACCCTTTATATCGGTGATCCTGATAATCTGCCCCCATTTTTTTCATTATTAAATTTAAAGAATCATTTGCGTCTGGTGGGAAGTAGTAATCTTCATCCGTAGACACATTAAAAAACGATCTGTTTAAAATATTGCGCACAAATGTGCCTCCGGTTCTAACCTTTGGCTGCGTATTAAATCCATAAAAGCCGGCAAACGGGCTTTGTTGCTTCATTAAATAAGAAAAAGAACCTGTTGCTCCGTTTGAATGCCCGGCGATGAAAACTTTATCATCATCTACATTGATGGATTTTTTAATTTCCTTTAGCATTGCTGGTACCATAAAGAAACCATCATCAGGTTTCATCCAGTTAAATTTCTTTGAACCTTTTGGATAAACCATTATTACCTCATTTACAGCAGCATATTTGGTATAATATCTGTTCCAGCCATCCATAACCCAGGATGCATTTTGAAAACTCGAAAGGCCATTACCACTTACCGCTCCATGAAGAAAAAATAGTACAGGATAGCTTTTTTTCGGATTATAGTGTGATGGTAAACTAACATAATACGAGGTAATTAAACTATCTGTCACTTTAAATTCGACGGAATAACCAATGTACTTTTTTGCCTGATAGGCATTAAAGGATTTAATCTCCTGATATGCTTGTTTGCCATCCTTAGCTTTAAAATAAGTGTCCTGTTTTAAGGGGCCAGCCTGGAATTCATCCTGCCGATCGTGCAACTTTTTAAAAAAAACTGACTTCATCTTTTGAGCTTTCGCCAATACGACCGGCCATCTGCTATCTTTAAAAAGATTTTTATATTCATTTTGAGGATATTCAAACGTTAAATAATCCCATGTAGTTCTTTCATCATTATTTAGCGCCAGGAAATGATTTATATATTCGAATGCACCATTATTATCTTTAAGTTCTGAAGCTAAAACAGATGCTTTATATAGAGACTGGTCGCTTACCTCTTTTGGAAATTGTATAAATGCCTTTTTGTATAAGTTTAGAGATTTCCTGTAATCGACAGTATCCTTTGCATCCCACATCACATTTAATGCACTATCGGTTAACCTGGTATAGGTTTGGGCATTTAGTTTTAAAACAATACTTAAAAATAAAAACAGGATCAGAATTTTCTTCATGGCTATTGATTTAGATCCTCAAATTTAAGAGAGAATTGGATGCCATAATTGTAAAATTGGGACATTTGGCTAACTGCTAAACTTCCAGAAGGTATCCTCTTTACCGATAATCTTTCCATCATTAAAAAACTTGGCTGGAGCAACACCTGTGAGTAATTTGCAGGCTTTAATAAAATGAGATTGATCGGTATAGTTTGCCTGATGAGAAAGATCAGATAGATTCTGATCTCTGTTATTACTTAACTTATTCGACATTAATTCTCTAAAACGCACAATCGACCTGTATTTCTGTGGACTGATATTAAGATATTTATGAAATAGCCGGTTTAAATGTTTTCTGCTGATGCCAAGTTTATTTTCAGCAATCGAGTCAATTGAAATATCATCAACGTTATCGCGAAATAAGTCTAATGCTTTTTCAATGTATAAGTTCTCAACTTTAGCATATCGCTTAATAAGCAGATGATCAACGAAAGTAACAAGTTTTTCAATATTACTTGTTCCGAATAACTGCTTAATTTCTTCCTCCTCAAAAAACGAAAAATTTGCATCGAATGTCAATAATGATGAACCATTTAAAAATTGATTAATTCCAAAGGGGTTAAAAACAATAGCTATTTTACAAACAAATCCAATTTGCGTAACCTTTAATGGCCGTTCTCTGATCGGGGTATAAATCTGAACGGGTTTCGACTCAATATCAAATTCCAAAATGGCATGGTCTGGTTCGTATTTAAAACGATGACTGCTATATAACGAGATGGTATTGTTATAATGAGGGTAGCAAATATACTCGTTTTCTTCATTTTGATCATCGGTGATGTGCAGGTAATAATAACTTACATATTTCCTTATTAGTTCACTTTCTGGCTTAAAGGTTTCGAATATGCGCATTAAACAAGCTCATTAAATATCAATTCACCGTCCCCCGCTTTAATTCACCGAAAAGCTGTTATCACTTTTAATCTTATCAGGCGTGTGTGGGTTCCCCATCACAACTTTAGATAATTTTTTAGTAGTCTTCACTTCAATTTTTACCAGTCGATCACCTTTTTCCCATACGCCAATAGTACTGTGATTTTTTTCTTTGGTACCGTCTTCAAAGGTTAGCGTTAAATCAATAGGCAAAGGCTTAACACTTTTATTTTCAATACTTACTGTATATCCACCTGAAGTTTTATCTACGGCTTTAATGGCCATATCGGTCACACCATCTTCAAAAAACCAGGCTTTCCAAAACCAGTTCAAATTTTTACCACTGCCCTCGTTTATACTGTTAAAGAAATCGTAGGGCATTGGGTGTTTGCCATTCCAGTTTTGGATATAAGTATGCAAAGCCTTAGTAAACAATTCATCTCCCAGATAATCTTTAACGTACAAATATCCTAAACCAGGTTTAGGATAGGAGTTGGTAAAAGAGCCTGATCCTTTTAAATCAGGCGTCAAAGTCATAATTGGTGTATCGTCTTTCCCGCCAGAAGATGAAGCAGTAGGCTGCACACCATATTCATCTACAATGCTAGAATCAATCATTGGTGATATTAGCCACTCACCGATAGTTGCCCAACCTTCATCCATCCAACCATACTTGGTTTCATTTATACCCATATAAAACGGGAACATGGTATGAAAAATTTCATGATCAGTTAGGGTAATGGCATCCGTACGATTATCAACCGGATTATCATTTACCATCATTGGGTATTCCATCTGGTCTAAACCATCAAATATTGTTTCATGGCTATAAGGGAAAGGCCATTTTGGAAAAGTATAACTCATCGCTTCTACCGTTTTACGGGCAAAATCGATCACTTCATAATAATCTTTATGTTTATGGTTAAAAACAGCATCTACACGGGTTCTTCTTTTCGTTTTAGGATCAACCACTAAACTGCTCGATTTCCATAAGTAGTGATCACTCAAAGCAAATACAAAATCGGTTACATGCCTGGCTTCAAATTTAAAAGTATTATAAGCATTAGGCTGCGTTACTTTTTTATCGGCTAAATCTTTATCGGTAATCACATCAATTATAGCATCGTTCTTTTCGGCAGATAACATTCTCGAAACAATATCTTTCTGAAAAACTTCCGAAGGATTTTTCAGGTCTCCTGTGGCCCAGACACCATAACCTCCGGGCACCGTAATTGAAGCATTAAACTGATCAAAGTCGTTGTAAAATTCTTCAGCACCTGTATATGGAAATTTGTTCCAGCCATCTACATCGTCATAAACTGCGATACGCGGAAAAAAGTAAGCCACAAAATGCGAACCTTCATCAACCTGTCCGGTACGCGTATGCGATCCTTTATTTAAAGTATAACTATAATCAATAGAAAAGCTAATGGTTTTGCCTGGTACAACAGCAGGGACATTAACGGTCATATTTGTTCCATCAATTTTAAAATCACTTATTGATTTGCCGTTTGCTGCCATTTTTTCTATAGTCACTCCATCACCAAGATCAGATTCTGCCAATTTTGATTTTCTTGGTGTACCCTTTTTATATAGATTTGGATATAGTTTAAACCAGATTTCCTTCAAAGTATCAGGACTGTTATTGGTATAAGTTACCTGAACCTTACCCTTTAATAACCTGCTGCCAGGATTAAAATCTACATTCAAATTGTATTTAGAAGTATTTTGCCAATAATGCTTACCGGGTTTCCCATTCGCATTTCTGGTTTCCTTTTGATAAGTTTTCTGAAATACGGGTGCTATCGGTAAAGTAGTTTGCGCACTAGCGTAAAAAGCTGCACACAGTAAAAGGCTAAATATTTTTATAGATTTCATTTTTTTAGCTTAGGGCTTAGCGCAATGCGCATAGCGTTTAACAATTATCCAGTCTACTACTTACCAAATTTCATCTTCAATTGTTCCAACATATCCGTATTAATCGGCTGAGCAGGTTTTTCTGGCTTCGGCTGAGGTTTCTGCTGATACTGAGGCTTATTTGCAGGCGTGTTATTTTGAGGTCGTGCTGCCTTGTTCTCATTTTTCTTCGCATTGAACTTTGCCCACTCCTCGTCTAATTTCTTCTTTGTGTACAATGGAAAATCGCCATTTTTCATCCAGGCATAATAGCTAGGTTCTACCGAAAATACTTGAGCAGTAGTTTTACCTTTGTGTTTACCAAAGTTAAAACATACCTCATCGCTATCATTGTAAACCAAACGACCAGCAAAATCTACTGGTTTATTAATATTAGTGAAAATATGCAGTGCATCTACGTCATTTACAACTGGAATGCTTTTTACACCTTGTTTATTCTCAAACTCAGTTTCTTTGTACATTTCCAGCTGCCCAAGTAAAACCTTGTAAGTGGCAATAACATCAGCTTCTGCAGCATGCGCATTAATTAAATCTTCCTGACAATAGAACTTATACGCTGCTTTTAAGGTACGCTGTTCCATTTGGTGGAATATATTCTGTACATCAACAAATTTACGGCTGTTCATGTCAAAATCAACTTCTGCTCTTAAAAATTCTTCTAAAAGCATTGGGATATCAAATTTGTTTGAATTGTATCCAGCCAGATCACTATCTCCGATAAATTCAGCAATTTCTACTGCTAAAGTTTTAAAGGTAGGCTCATTAGCAATGTCTTCATCATAAATACCGTGTATTAACGAAGTTTGCAAAGGAATTGGCATTTCCGGATTTACCCGCCAGGTTTTAATAAGTTCGGAACCATCTGGCATGGCTTTTAAAATCGCTATTTCAACGATCCTGTCAGCTCCAACATTAACTCCAGTAGCTTCTAAATCAAAAAATGCTAGAGGACGCTTTAAATTTAATTTCATTTCTTATGATGTGAGATTAGCGACATTAGATTTGAATCGGAATGTCAAATTCTTTTTTTCCAAAAATGCTAAAAAGGTTTCATTAGTTCTGTAAAACAGCTTTATTAATTTATAAATTTAATTGTCAAATTATTTTAGAATGTTACTTTGCAGCGTTAAATTGCGGCAATTTATATACGCTCAAATGAATAAAATATTAGCCATACTATTCCTTCTGTTTTTATCACTAACCACTCATGCTCAAAACTTTAACTTTGGATCAATCACTTATGACGATTACGAATTCGACAGAAAAAAATTAGACAGCAATGCGAATGCTGTTGTTTTAAAAGAATTTGGTACCGCATCAATTCAACGCGACGACATTACAGGCAGTTTAGAGTTGATTTTTGAACAGCATGTAAAAATTAAAATCTACAATAAAGAAGGCTTTAAAGAAGCTAATATTGTTATTCCAACCTATAAAGATGAATCCCGCGAAGAGACGATTAGTGATTTAAAAGCTTCTACCTTTAATTATGTAGACAATAATTTTGTTGAAACCATTATGGACAGGCAAGCCATTTTCACCGAAAATCGGTCGAAATACACCAGACTAACCAAGTTTACCCTTCCGAACCTCAAAGAAGGCTCAATAATTGAATATAGTTACAGGTTAAAATCGCCCAACTTATTTAATTTCAGAACATGGGAGTTTCAAGGCGACATTCCAAAGGTGATTAGTGAGTATTTGGTTTATATTCCAGGGATTTACAACTATAACGTTTCTCTACGCGGATTTCAAAAACTGACTGATCAAAAATCAGAATTGAGCAAAGAATGTTTAAGGCTTTCAGGCGTTGCTATCGATTGCTCAAAAATCACCTACGTGATGAAAAATATTCCGGCATTTATTGAGGAAGATAACATGACTGCTCCGAGTAACTTCAAATCGGCCATCTACTTCGAGCTTTCTGATGTTCAGAATTTAAACGGTAGTAAAACGTCCTATACCAAAACGTGGAAAGATATTGATTATGAGCTCTCATCCTATAAAACACTGGGCGACCAGATGAAAAGGAAAGATGTTTTTAAAGACCTCATTCCAGAAATCACAAAAGGAAGTTCAACGGATTTAGACAAAGCAAAAGCCATTTATAATTATATCAAAAAACAGATCAAGTGGAATAATTATTACGGAAAATACGCAGAAGATAATATTAAAAAAGCATTGGAAAACAGATCTGGCAATGTGGCAGATATTAACCTGAGCTTAATTGCAGCACTTTCTGCAGCTGGTTTGGATGCGGAAGCCGTTATACTCTCTACCCGTGATAATGGAACGGTAAACAAGCTTTATCCGGTTATGAGCGATTTTAATTATCTGGTTGCAAAAGTGAATATTGCCGATAAAAGTTATTTGTTGGATGCTACAGAACCACTGTTACCCTTCGGTTTGTTACCACTACGGTGCATTAACGACCAGGGAAGGGTAATCAATTTGAAAAAACCATCTTACTGGATTGATTTAAAGGCCAGCCAGAAAACAACTACCAGTTATATTCTTATGGGAAAAATGACTACCGATGGGAAAATTACCGGCACTTTAACTACCTACACAATGGGTTACGCGGCATATAGCAAACGTAAAGATATTCTTCGATACAATTCTCCGGATGAATATGTCGAGAAACTTGATGAACGTTTAACCAGAATTAAAATACTGGATCATCAAATTTTGAACCTGGATAGTGTAGAAAATTCTTTGATAGAAAAATATGAGGTGGAATTTACCATAAACGATGGTACCAATAGAGATCAGTTTTATTTTAGTCCATTTTTTATCAATACCATTTCAAAAAATCCGTTTAATTTAAACGAACGCACCTATCCTGTTGATTTAGGCGCAGCGTCTGACGAGCGCATCGTCATCAATGTACTTTTACCGGAAAAATACCAATTGCTGGAAAAACCAAAAGATATGGCTATTGCTTTGCCGGATGCTGGTGGAAAGTATTTACTACAGACGGGTTTGGATGAAAACACCATTTCCGTAAGTCAGATTTTACAGTTTAACAATGCTATTTATCAACCAGGAGAATATCTTTTCTTAAAGGAATTTTATAGCAAGATCATCCAGAACCAGAAAACAGAATTTTTATTAAAAAAGGCAAATTAAATGAGATTCTTATTTACCGTATTTTTCTTGCTTTTAATTTCTGCTGTTGGCTTTGCGCAAGACAACTATGATGTCGATTTAATTCCCGCTAACCTGCGCAACCGGGCCAATGCCTGCATCAGAAATGAAGAAACAACCATTGATATGCGCTCGCCTGATAATGTAATGCTCAATGTAAAAAAAGCCATTACGGTATTTAACCAAAATGGAGAGGATGAAGCCCGGCTGGTACTCTATTACGATAAAAACATTTCGATTAAAAGCATAAAGGGAGAAGTTTACAATAGCGTTGGTAAACTTACTAACAAGTTTTCTCAGAACGATTTTGCTGATATGAGCGCTGCCGACGGATTCTCTTTATTTGTTGATAGCCGCGTAAAACACTATCTGCCATCAATAAACCAATATCCTTACACCCTGGTTTACAATTATGAAATTAGAAATAAGCAAAACCTGATTATTCCAGATTGGAGTCCAAAACCAGCAGATGATGTTTCTGTAGAGAAAAGTACCTATACCTTTATTTGTAAGCCAACAGATCAGGTAAGAATAAAAACACAGAATTATAGTGCAACACCAGAAATACTAACTGATGATAAGCAGAAAAAAACAATTTGGAAAGTAAATAATATCCTGGCCGTTAGAACTGAACCCTATAGTCCGGCTCGCGAAACTTATGCCACCAATATCCAGATTGCGCCGCAAGCATTTTATTATTACAACCATAAAGGCAGTTATACCAACTGGAAAGAGCTGGGTAAATGGATTTATGAAGATTTATTAGCAGAACGCAAAGCCTTGCCACCTGCAACCGTTGAAATGGTAAAAGATCTGGTAAAAAACGAAAGAACGGACAAAGATAAAGCGCGTAAAATCTATCAGTATTTACAAGACAAAACAAGATACATCAGCGTACAAATTGGTATTGGGGGTTTTCAGCCCATTGCGGCCGGCGAGGTAGACCGCCTAGGTTATGGCGATTGTAAAGCTTTGGTAAACTACATGCAAAGCCTGTTGAGTGCAGCCGATATAGAATCGCATTACTGTGTGGTAGAAGCTGGTTCTGAAAAAAAGAGTATGGATCCGAAATACGCCAGTATGGTGCAGGGTAATCACATTATTCTTTGTATGCCTTTAAAAGGCGATACCACCTGGCTGGAATGTACCAGCCAAAAAATTCCGTTTGGTTTTTTAAGCGATTTTACTGATGATAGACTGGTACTGGCCTGTACTGCCGATGGCGGAAAACTATTGCGTACGCCAAAACTAACAACAGCTGAGAACTTGCAGACACGTAAAGCCGAGTTAACTGTTCAACCAGATGGAAGTATTTCAGGCAAAATGAGTACCGTTTATACTGGCTCCCAGTACGAAAATCAGGAATCAATGATTGGTAAACCTGTAACCGAACAACATAAGTTATTAAAAGAAACTTACAACATTGATAATATCGATTTTGAAACAGTTTCTTTCGCTCAGAAAAAAGATATTAACCCTAAATTAATAGAAGATCTAAAAATCAATATCAGAAATTATGCACCAGTAAATGGGAATAAGATGTTTTTACAGCCCAATGCTTTTAACATAAAACGATCAATCCCAGAAATAAAGAACAGAACGCTACCCGTTTACATTAACCGGGGTTATACTGATGAAGATAAGATTGTATACACCCTGCCTGATAATGTAGACACCAAATTAATTATAGGACAGGATAAAACGTTTAAAAGCGATTTTGGGCAATATGTGTGTAAAATATCTATAGAAGGCAACAAATTAACCTATCACCGAAAATTTGTTTTAAATGATGGAACATTCCCGGCGGAACAGTACTCAGCATTTTCGAAATTTATAAATGATGTAAATTCGGCTGATTATTTAAAACTTGCCCTTAGCTTAAAGAAATAGACCACTTTTTTAATAATTGTAAAAATCTGCGCTTCTTTTCTGCGTAATCTGTGGGAAACAAAGCGCCCTTAGCTTAAAAAAATAATCCCCAAACCGATTCCAATAATCATAATGAGGTACATTAGGATTTCTGTAGAAGCAAATTTCTTGTACTTAGTCCAGAAGGAATAATCATTTTCGTCGTTTGGCATTTTACTACTTTTGCGACAAAAATAGGCAAATATATTTAATTATCGGGCCTGTAAGTGGTAATCTGCCGTGCCATTCCCTTAAATAAAATAATATGGAATGGCCACATGGCATACCAATATACTCTGCCCCATAAACCTTTTGGTCTGAAAGTAGCGATTTGCGATAAAAAAGCTTTTCCATGAAACTCCACCAGCTTCAATTCGAGCCATGCTTCGCCGGGCACTTTCATTTCGGCATATAATAACAATCTTTTACTCTTTTTATCGGCAAGCAGTACACGCCAGAAATCGAGCACATCTCCTGCCTGTAAGTCAGTATTGCTGGTCCTGCCTCTTCTGGTACCTACCCCACCAAACATTTTATCTAAAAAGCCACGCAAATGCCAAAGCCAATCCATAAAATACCAACCTCTACTACCCCCAATGCTCCAGATATTATCAAAAACTTCTTCCGCTTTGCGTTCAAAAGGCATTTTAACTTTATATTGCAAGGTGCCGTTTTGTGGTACCTTAATCTGGTCCATAAAATTCGAATCGAGATAACCTCGATTCAAAGCATCTTTCCAGCTCGAAACAATAGAATTCTGGTCAATCTTTTCGAAGGCAAGATGTAATGATGCTGCATAACTTAAACAATCCCGGGGTACCACTTTCTGAATACTGTTATCCTTACATATCACTTCATTTTTCATGCTATCCACCAAACTCCTTGCAAGCGAATATGGTACAGGTGTAATCATGTTTAGCCATAAAGAAGACAACCGTGGCGTGAGTACAGGTACGGTAACAATCCACCTCTTCAAATCCCGTTCTTTTGCGTAACCTAGAAGCATTTCTCTATAGGTTAATATATCAGGTCCACCGATATCGAAAGTTTGATCATAAGCTTTATCATTATGCAGTACACCGATCAGATAAGCTAAAACATCGCGTATGCCAATTGGCTGACAGCGTGTTTCGACCCATTTTGGGGTGATCATAAAAGGGATTTTCTCGGTTAAATCACGTATAATTTCAAATGAAGCACTTCCAGAGCCAATAATAATGGCTGCCCTTAATATGGTGCAGGCTTTTCCCGATGATTTAAGTTCTTCCTCCACTGCTAACCTCGATCCTAAATGTTTGGATAAATGTTCATCGTTGGCTATGCCCGTTAAATAGATGATCTGCTTACAATTTGTCTTTTTAACCGCTTCTGCAAAATTTTCGGATGAGGCCTTTTCCATATCCGAAAATCCGGTCTGGCTGGATGACATGGAATGCACCAGGTAATAAGCGGCATCGATATCTTCAGGAATCTCGTTTAAGGTTTCAGCTTCTAACAAATCACCTGTAATAATCTTTACCTGATCGCTTAATTCAGATTCGGAAATGAACCGACGCTTATCCCTGACCATACAAATAATTTCATGCTTTTCTTCCAGAAGAAGTGGAAGCAATCTTGTTCCGATATAGCCATTTGCACCAGTTAATAAAATTTTCATAGTCCGGGATTTAAGAGATAACACTAAATAAATGGCTTTGTTAGCATAATTTTCTGAATAAAGAGAAATTCACATGCTTAACGGCTATATAATCACCGCTTAAGTCATGAGAGTGTAAAACAACCTGTATTTTTATTCCTACAAAATAAATATGGGCAACATTTAAGTAGAAACTACCGTATAAATAACTCATTATCAAACCAAACTGAATGAAGAAATACATCCTGGACATTGCTACGATTTTTTTAGCGGGTATGAGCATTGTCGGAACAAGTTGGAAAGCGATAGATCGACCCCAGATACAACAAGATACGATTAAAAATATAGCGGCAGACAGTCTGTACAATCAATACATCTTAAATATATACCACGAAATTCATTTAGATTCTGCAGGATTAAATGAACAGGTTTTTGAAAAGGCATTAACCGGGTTTTATAATATGAAATATTCTGGTTTATTACATGCTAAACCTATTTTAACAATTGCCGATTTCGATCAGGAAAGTACAAAAAAACGTCTGTACATAATCGATTTAGCCTGTAAAAAGCTAATCTTAAACACCTGGGTAGCGCACGGACAAAATAGTGGTGGCGATAAACCTTCATCTTTCTCGAATAACATCAACTCAAACCAGAGCAGTTTGGGCTTCTATTTAACCGGCGAAATTTATAATGGTAAACATGGTCGTTCGCTCAAGTTGGATGGAATGGATCAAGGTTTTAACAGCAATGCCAGAGAAAGATCAATTGTGGTTCATGGCGCAAGTTATGTAAGCCAGAAAAGTATAGATGAATTGGGTAGACTGGGCAGAAGCCAGGGTTGCCCCGCTGTTCCCGCTAAACTGGCAGATCATGTGATTAATACTATCTCAGACCGAACAGTACTTTTCATCAATAATTCAGAGCAGTTATATTATTCTTCCTTTTTAAACGAAACCCTTGCATCCAGCGTAGCTTTAAACCAATCACAGTTTTTTGCATCACAAATGGATTAATAATGCTTAATATTTTTGGCGTTTAGGTTTTTGGGCAGGATGTTAATGAAAAGTGATTGGCTGCCTGCAAGCAAATCCCAAACCCAACGGTTGCTGTCTACCTCTTTTTCGCCGCAATCCACCACCTCGGCACGCTTGAGCAGTTTTTTAACGATATTCTGAATCCATCTTATTTGTATAATGCGGTTAAAGTATAAACCCAGGTAATCGCAGTATACATGTACCAGAATTTCTACAATCAGCGAAGCATTAGAAATAGCAAGTTTTTTACCAAAATGCTGTTCATAGTCGGCTTTAATTGTATTGACCAAAAGCTCGAATCGCTCAAGTCTTGCATCTGCTTTTCCTGCCAGATAAGCCCACAGTTCAGCATTACTGTACACACGGATTAATTGAGGCTCTAGTCCAACTTTAATTTTGTTTCCTTTCAGTTCGTAAATTTTATCCATTCATTAAAATAATAGCAGCGTTTAGATGGAGATATTACTGGATTGTTAATCAATTCAATATAAAAATTGCCGATCCAGATAATGGACAAAGTTATCTGATAATTGTTTAACAAAATGAATGTTAAAAGGCATTGTGAGTAATTTTTTTAATCTGTTGCCAATATTTTAATCATCTTTGGGCTTGAAAAGATAAGCCCATTCATGAAGATTGTAATTGCAGAAAAGCCTTCTGTTGGTCGCGAACTTGCTAAAGTTTTTGGAGCAACCACCAGAAAAGATGGATACATTGAAGGTAAAGGATATTCTTTTACCTGGGCATTTGGACACTTATTACAATTAGCTCCTCCTCAGGATTATGGTTTTATTGGCTGGAGGAAGCAGCATTTACCCATGCTTCCACAAAAATTCAAACTTGCTGTCAGAAAAATTAAAACGAAAGATGGTTTTGTAGAAGATCCAGCAGTACGCAAACAATTAGATACGATAAAAAAACTTTTTGATGAGGCCAGCGAAATTATTGTGGCAACGGATGCAGGGCGTGAGGGTGAATTAATTTTCAGGTACATTTATTATTACCTGAAATGCAAAAAACCATTCAAACGCCTTTGGATCTCTTCACAAACAGATGAAGCCATAAAAGATGGATTCAGAAATTTAAAACCCGGAACAGATTACGATACTTTATTTAATTCAGCCCATTGTCGCTCGGAGTCGGATTGGCTGGTGGGCATGAATGCTACTCAGGCACTAAGTATTTCTGCAGGCAATAGAACAGTTCTTTCTTTGGGAAGGGTACAAACACCTACTCTAGCCATGATCTGTGCCCGTTTTTTAGAGATTAAAAATTTCGTTCCTCAAACCTATTACCAGATCAGCATTTTACTGGCTAAAGATGAACAGGTTTTCAAGGCGATATCAACCTCGAACTATAAGGAAAAGGAAGAGGTAGAAAAGTTATTTGCGCTTGTAGAGGATGTGGCCTCTGGCTTTCCAACAGGTGGAAACATTACTGCTGTAGAAGCTAAACCAAGAAAAGAGCCCCCTCCGCTACTGCACGATTTAAGCAGTTTGCAGCAGGAAGCCAATAAGAAAAAAGGATATACTGCGGATCAAACACTTAATATCCTGCAGAACCTGTATGAGAGTAAATTGGTTTCTTATCCCCGTACCGGATCGCGCTATATTGGTGATGATGTTTTTGCCGGCGTTCCGGATCTGATTGCTAAATTCACCGATCATGCTGATTTTGGAAAACAGGCACAGTTTCTGCAAACCATTGCCTTAAATAAACGAAGTGTTAATGCTAAAAAAGTAACCGATCACCATGCTGTTTTACCGACAGGCGAACAGGCTTATGGATTGAGTCCGGATAAACAAGCTGTATACGATATGGTTGTTGGACGTATGATCGAGGCATTTCACCAGGAATGTATCAAAGAGTTAACCAAAATAACCATTCAGTCAGGAGTTACTTTTGTTGCCAACGGAACCGTAATCCGATCTGCAGGCTGGCGGGCTGTTTTTAACGACCCTGAAGATGATAAGAAGGATGAAGACAATGCAGCATTACCAAAAGTTGCTGTTGGCGAACAATTGCCTGTCACAGAAAAATCTCTTTTAGAAAAACAAACCAAACCTAAGCCAATGTATAACGAAGCTTCCTTATTAAAAGCGCTCGAAACATGCGGCAAGGAGATTGAAGATGAAGAATTACGTTATGCCATGAAAGATAGTGGTTTAGGTACGCCGGCAACACGTGCATCCATTATTGAAACTTTAATTACCAGAGAATATATTACAAGGGAAAAGCGAAATCTTGTCCCTACTAATAAAGGTTTGGCTGTTTACGAAGTAGTGAAGGATAAACAGATCGCACAGGCTGAACTTACCGGACAATGGGAAAAAAGACTGGAAGAAATCCGCTCAGGTTCATCAGTAAAAGATTTTAAATCCGAAATTACAGAATACACCAAAACCATTACGCACGAACTATTGATTGCAGGGGCAAGTATCTCGGGCAAGCTTGAAGAAGAAAAGAAACTGGAAAAGGTTTAACTTACTTACAGGTCTATAAACTCCCAGGCACTGTGGTAGGCATTCAATTGTTCTGCATAGTGAATAAATTCTGCATAAAAATTAGATTTCGATAATGTAGCGCTATCCCCAATCACAACCAGCTTTTTCTTGGCCCTCGTCATGGCCACGTTCATTCGCCTCGTATCTGATAAAAACCCTATACTTCCATCGCTATTACTTCTGGTCAGGCTGATATAAACCACATCACGTTCCTGCCCCTGGAAACTATCTATTGTATTTACCGAAATTTTATTTCGATATGGAATTAAAATTTCATTTTCCTGAACCAGGGCATTTAAAATCTGAACCTGTTGTTTATATGGAGAAACAATAGCAATAGATGGAAAGCTTTCAGTTGAGGTTTGATCCATCAAACCAGCAACCAGATGCGTAAGATGTTTAACCAAAAACGCAGCTTCATCAGGGTTGGTTGTGCTGGTTCCGTCTAATTTTTCGTCGTAACTACAACCTGCCGTATCGATAAACTGGATCGGTTCATCACCGGTAAATAATAAATGATCGGCAACAGACTGATGGGCTTTTAATGCATTTTTGTAAAATACCCTGGACGAATAACCCATAATATCTTTGTTCATCCTGTATTGTTCATTTAACAACACAACCGATTCTGGATGAAGATTTACAGCTTTTTCTAATAAAGTGGTACTTAAACCATTTCTGCCTGCCTCATTTGATTTTATGGTTGGCGAAAGCTGGAAATGATCCCCGGCCAAGATTACTTTCTGCGCCTTTAAAATCGGTATCCAGCAGGCTGGTTCTAAGGCCTGTCCCGCCTCATCAATCACAATCGTATTATATTTTAAATTCCGAACGGTATAATGGTTAGCCCCTACCAGCGTAGCAGTAATAATCTGTGCTTTGGTAAACAGATTATCTATAATATACTGTTCGGTTTTTTCTACTTCTTTTCCAATTTTGTGTGCTTCATCAAACAAGGCCTTGCGTTGGTCGCGTTCTGCTTTGCCAAAACTACGTTTATATTTGTGCGCCATATTTTTATACTCACTGGCCTGTTTTTTTAAAACTTTAATGGTTTTCATCTCCGGATGATCGGCCATTTGATGATCGAGCGTAGCCGCAAGCAATCTTTCCGAAACCCTTGCCGGGTTACCCACACGGATTACTTTTAACCCTTCAGCAGCTAACTTCTCCGTAAGTAAATCAACCGCAGTATTACTTGGTGCCACCACCAGAATTTTTTGATCACTGTGCTTAACCAACGATTTTATAGCATGTACCAGTGTTGTTGTTTTTCCGGTGCCTGGCGGACCATGAACCACAGCCAGATGATCGGCTGCAATAATTTTATTCACGGCTAATTGCTGCGAGTCGTTTAGTGTATTGGGAATGATAAATTTCTCTTCTCCCTGAAATGAAGGTTTTTCTCCTTTCGTTAAAATATGGATCAGTTTATTTTCCGATTCATTCTCTGCCAAATGCGTAGCCTGTTTAAGGGCATTCTGCATTTCATCATAACTATTATTATCAAAAAGTAAATCAATGCCGAGTTTGCCATCTCTGGTCCAGTCTGGCAGTTCATCCACACGCAAGCTGATTTTCATCCTGTTGCCACTTTGATGATTGACAATCCCCTCTACCCGGTCTTCTTTGGCATCGTGATTAGAAAATAATACCACAGCAGCGCCAAAACGGAACTGATGGGAAAAATCCTGATGGGTAGTTCTTTCCAGCTCAATGGTTAAATAATCACCCCGGCCTATTTCTGTATTCCTGATTGCAATAGGGTACCAGGTTAAACCCAGGGCTCTCCTATCAGCAGCCGAAGTATTTTCAGTAAGTTTTAGGTACGATTGTAAATCTTCGTTGCGTTCGGTATCGAGCAGATCCTGGAGTTTTTTGAAATATTCTTTTGGCAAGGTAGATGGCTTAATTGTGGAAATTAGTTAATTGTTGAATTGCTTGATTGTTAATTGATAACTGCCAATTGTAAACTGATTAATTGTTGGATTGTTCAGAAACTGAATATATTTTGTTTTAGAGGTAGTTCAAACGCTTAGCGCCATGCACTTAGCATTATAAAACCAGCTCCTGGTGCAACCTCAATAAAGTCTCTTCCGCATCGTCACAAAATCCGGGGTGTACTTTTGAGCATTGCACTACAGTACTTCTGGTTGCCGTAAGCCACCTAAAACGAGACGCCTGATCGTATTGACCAATGGGGCCAGATCCTTTTGCGGCCGTACTTATTCTTTCAAAAGCACATAAGTTTTCTTTGAGTTCATCTAAATCTATTTCAGTAGAAAAGGCCTTTATTTTTTGCTCATCAAGCGTGAACACACTTTTTAAATACTTTTGCCTGGCACAAAACAAAATAACGCCCACATTAATAAATTCTTCACGTTCTACCCTTGGCATTACACGAATTACAGCGTACTCAAATAAGAATTTCTCTGGCATGCTGTGCTTCTTTTAAAAATATAGTTGAATGAGCTAACCTGGTAGTAAGGAAATGTTTATAGGCATTACGATGCTCCAGTTTGCTTTCAAAATTCGTTTCGCCTTCCAGCCAGTTATCAGGAATTAAATTAATTATCGCTGCTATCTTTTCAGAATTGAGTAGTTTACTAAATTCTTCATTTACACTTTCCAGTTCAGAAGCCCATGGCAACAATACATGGTCTTTTACCAAAAAGAAAGGTTTAATGGCCTGCTCTTCCCAATTTTGCCAGGAATGATGAAAATATAATGCGGCACCATGGTCTATTAACCAAAGTTCTTTATGCCACAGTAGCATATTGGTATTTCTGCAGGTACGGTCCATATTGGTCAAAAAACAATCAAGCCATACAATTTGCGAAGCGAGTTTAGCATCCACAGTAGTTACTGTTGGATCGAACGTTATCGCTCCTGATAAATAATGTAATGCCAAATTTAAGCCTATACTGGCTTTTAACAAATCCTGAATTTCTTCGTCGGGCTCTGTTCTCCCAAAAGCTTCATCCAAATTAGCAAAAACCAACTCCGGTACACGCAAACCTAAATAACGGGCAATTTCGCCACCAATTAGTTCGGCAATTAAAGCCCGCGGACCCTGTCCTGCTCCTCTAAATTTCAGTACATATAAAAAGTTATCATCAGCCTCGGCAATGGCGGGCATCGAGCCACCTTCGCGCAAAGGAGTAACGTATCTGGTTACATTTACCGTTCTAAGTTGTAAATCGTTCATATCTGCAGGTAGAATGGCCACTTATTTTGTTTATGCACAATTCTAAACTTGCAGCAAATTTAGCAGAATTCCAACAATAAATTGGTCAAAGTTTAGTCGTAAAGATCCTGGTAGGAATGCAATCAATCGTTAAATAGAAAGTTATTTATTTGAAGCGCAATGCCAGTAACCATTATTGAGGGTTCAGTCCTGCTGTACATTACAATCCTTTTGGTTAAAACCATTAAGTTAGACAATTCAATGATCATCCAAAAGGGATTTCCATTGCCATCAGGGCTACCGGGCGCTGGTAGTAGTCAAATTAAAATAATCTTGATATTAAATATAAGATTAAACAGATTCCAAATCATTTTAACCATATAACAACACCCAGCCTTATATTTCTAACATGGTTAATATTAAACCTATGCATCTAAGAGTATTAGATTTAGCTACCATCTACAAGTTCCAAATAACGGTTGATTTTTAGTGCAAGCGGGAATTTTAAAACTTATGGCATTAAGATTCCCAATCAAGTTGGGAATGACGATTCATCGAGGATTATTTTCAGTATCGACAGCCACAGGCAGCTTTGTGATCTCAATGCTCCTCACCCTGCGTCATATGTGGTAAACATTATAATCTGTTCTAATCGTGTCCCAAATAAGCAATGCCGGCAGGTGTTATCGCAGACGACCATTGCACCGAATCCCGGTTAATTTTAATCAGGCCTATACTTTCTAATTCTTCATACGCTTCTTCCATCCCGCCCAAAACCGAAGAACTAACCTGTTGATTGATTACCTCAAGTAGAGATATGATTTCTGATCTTTCCATAGAATAAATAATTAACTATATCTTAATTAACATAAATCTAATTAAAATGTTTATTGCTTATTTAAACATTTTCAAGTGTTTAAGGTTGTATTATAATCCGATTTGATTACTATGGAAACACACCTTTATTATCTCTTTATTATGGCTTTGCCTGTAGCTTGCATCGCGTGGACAGTTACCAAAGAAGAAATATTTAGGGAAGCCCGCGAATTCTGTGTAGACCGTTCAAAGAATTGCGATAAGCTGGTTAAACGAAAATTTTTCTATGTTTTTACCTGCGAATATTGCTTTAGTCACTATGTAACTTTAATACTGCTCTTTATTACCAAATTCACTTTAATTTATCCGGATTGCCGTGGCTATATTATTTCTTTTTTTTCGATAGTATGGGTTGCAAACGTTTACATGAGCTTATACAACATTATCCGTATTGATTTGAAGAAAGAAAAAATCAAAGTTCAGAAAGAAGAATCAACCCTCAAGAATGATTGAAACCATTTATAACGGGCGCTGTTTTTAACGTATAACCTGATATTATGCCGTCATCAGTAATCAAATACTTTAGTTATGATACAGCTACAGAAACATTAAAAATCATTTTTGTAACCGGTATGGTTTATTTGTATAAGAATGTTCCAGGAAAGATTTACGAGATGTTAAAGGCATCCGGATCAAAAGGGAGATATTTTAACAGTAAAATTAAAGATAAATATAAGTTCCAGAAACTGGAGGAAGAATAATATGCCTGAAGGTCCAACAATCGTGATATTAAAAGATTTAATCAAAGCGCTTCATCTGGGTAAGCCGGAAGTACTGGAAGTAGCAGGCAATGCTAAAAATTTCGATAAAGATAGATTGCTCCATCAAAAGATCCAGGATTTTAAAAGCTGGGGCAAACATTTCCTGATCTGTTTTAACGATTTCACCATCCGTATTCATTTTATGCTGTTTGGCAGTTATTTAATTAACGGGCGCAAAAAAACGCCATTAAAGCTGGGGCTGATCTTTAAAAACAATGAATTAAATTTCTATACCTGCAAAGTTGACCTCTTGGAAGGAAATGTTAAGAAACACTACCATTGGGAAAACGATGTTATGGCTGATGAATGGAGCAGCAGCGCAGCTATTAAAACATTGAAAGAAAAACCCCTGTCTCTGGTTTGCGACATATTGCTAGATCAGCAAATTTTTAGCGGGGTGGGTAACATTATTAAAAATGAGGTCTTATACCGTAACCGCATACATCCCCTGACCAAAATTGAAAATATACCACCTGCAAAATTAAAAGCATTGGTTAACGATACCCGGAATTATAGTTTTGATTTTTTAAACTGGAAAAAGCAAAATACATTCAGTAAACATTGGCAAGTATACAGTCAGAAAGAGTGCCCGCTTAAACACAAAATAGAGAAAAAGGAACTTGGCAAAACACATCGTCAAACTTACTTCTGCGAAAAATGCCAAAAACTATACCGCTAGCTAAAAAATATTTTTTGTATTAAACTTTTCAGCATACAAACATAAAACACTAATTATTAACCATTTAAATTAGAGTAAAACCTTTTATTAAACAACAAACTATAATCTTAAAGTAAAAGAATTATTAAATTATTGGAATTTTCTAAAGTAGTCCTATATTTGTCCTCGAGAGCGTTAATTTAGATACGGGTATATGGCTTAGGCTGTATGCCCGTTTTTTATTTTAGCCGTTGATGCATGTGAAATTACTTCATCTAAACAGATTCTTAACCAAGGTGTATAGGCATCTGGATTAACCGCAATATCATTTGCTAAAGTATCCAAATCCACATATTTAAAGGAGGCTACTTCATCCTGATTTATAACTGGTAATTTATCGCTCATGCCAAAAAAAACATGGTCTATCTCGTGTTCCGTTAAGCCATTTTCAAATATTGCTTTATATGTAAATTTAAACAAAAAGTTTAACTCGCAGGCAATACCCATTTCTTCCATCAATCTCCTGTTAGCCCCCTGGATACTACTTTCTCCAATCCGTGGATGACTGCAGCACGTATTCGTCCATAAGCCACTCGAATGGTATTTGTTCACCGCTCTTTGTTGCAGCAACAATTCACATTTAGAATTAAAAATAAAAACAGAAAAGGCACGATGCAATAAACCTTTTTCATGCGCTTCCATTTTATCCATCTGCCCTTTCGGCACATCTTCCTGATCAACCAGAATAACCTGCTCTTCCATTTAAATTACGTTTAACTTATTACGGATAATCGAATCAAACATCAAACCAACTTTACGGGTGTTCGAAATTCTTATTCGTTCAGTCATTATCTTTTCAGCACTTAAGCGCTTTATCTTAGCAAATAGTTTTTTATAGTAGATATAAGACAAATATACACCATTTCTGGAAGCAACTGGCAATAGCTTAATACCGGTAAGTGCCATGGCAAATTCTGTTTCAATTTCTTCTTCGATTTCCCTTTTCTGATTATCGCAAAATACCGCCAGATTAACATTAGGAAAATAATTCCTGCTAAGTGTTTGATGATCAGCCTTAACATCCCTCAAAAAATTAACCTTCTGAAACGCAGAGCCCAACTTCATGGCATAAGGTTTCAACTGTTCGTAATCTACATCGCTCCTATGGGTAAAAACTTTTAGGCACATCAAGCCTACTACTTCTGCAGAACCTAAAATGTAATCGTTGTAAAGTTCGGGAGTGTATTTTTGTGTAGAAAGATCCATCTCCATACTTCTTAAAAAAAGAACAATAAGTTCAAGATCTATCTGGTATTGATTTACAACCTCCTGAAATGAATTTAAGATGGGGTTTAAACTAATGCCCAGGTTAATGGCTTCGAAAGTATCCTCCTTAAATTTAGCTAACAAAAATTTCTTGTCATAATGATGAAAGCTATCTACAATTTCATCTGCTAAACGTACAAAGCCGTAAATAGCGTGTATGGGTTGTCGGAGTTCTTTACCAAGAAAATAAATACCATACGAAAAGCTGGTACTATATAATTTAGTGGTAAGCCGGCTACAATCGGCAGATAGTTGATCAAAAATTTCTTTCATGTAAAATAAGGGATTCTATTGTTTTTTCGAATTCATCAAGCGTTTTAATCCAGTTGATGTGATCGATATGATTTAGTTTACCAATAACCTGACTATTTCCAGCAAGATGGATTTTAGTGGTCGAGCATATTTCGGATAAATGATCTATATATTCTTGTGCTGCAGGTGCTAATCTGGATTTTACCATAAAAAGCAGCACATGGCTAACATTTAAGGTAGAAAATACCCGTTTAATTGAATCCAGCGGGACTTTGCTACCTAAAAAAATAACATGCTGATGCTGCATTCGCAGCATATAACAGGCAAAAAGCAGCCCAATATCATGATCTTCGTCCTCTGGTAAAAAAAGCAGCCAACTTTGGCCTGAATGCTCATTTATAGGAAGATTATCAATATGGGTAAATATTTTCTGACGGATAATATTTGATAAAAAATGTTCGTGTGCAGGACAAATATCGTCTTTTCGCCACATTAAGCCTAAGCGCAACAACAGAGGATATATTATTTTCCTATAGCAGCCAGAAAGCCCCAATTGACCGATGCATTGATCAATTAAATGATTAAAAGAGGGCTCGTCAAAGGCCAGACCATACTTTATAAGTTGAGAAACATAATAATCATCTTGCTTATCATCAGTAGGATGATATAATTGCTGGTCGAGAAGTTCATCAATCTCCTCATCTGAGAGACTGCAGATTTTAGAAATTTTTAAGCCACTTTTATTTAAGGTTACAATGTTTAATAGTTTTACAAGCTGCTGATCATCATATAAACGCGTATTGCCTTGGGATCGCAACGGACTCAATGCATTATAGCGTTGCTCCCAGATCCTGATGGTGTGAGAATGGATGCCCGAAAGCTGTTCAAGATCTGCAATAGAGTAAGTCATTATTTTGTTTAAATATATTTAATAAAACTTAAACAAAAAAAAGAAAAAAAAGTTTTCACTACATCTACAGCAAATTTATTTTAAAAGAAAACCTCAAGGCGTTGAGTCAATAGTTCAAAACCAAGAATTAAACGCTTTGATTAAATGAGGCTGTATCAAAAACAAGTCTCCCTAAATATTTTATTATATTGAACCCGTCTTATGCTTAGCTTGAAGAAATATTGGAACGAATTAAATGGCATTAAAGCAGGCCCTCAACAGCATGATCATTCTATGTTTTACTCGCGTGGCCTATAATAGTTCCGATCAGGTATAGTATTTAAATTTTAGGTTAAGGATAAATTAGAAGACCAGGAAACTACAGATTAAAATAGCTGTTCTGTCAATAATACACCTCTTTCACCATTACCTGTCTCTATAGTATGTACATTTTTGTAAGAATGGCTGAAGAAATCGTAGCCATGTTCTCTCTGTTTAATAGCTACAGTGCCCAACGGATAATTGAAGTTAGTTTGCATACATTGCAAACTACCATTGGCCAGCAGAAGAAAATCACAATCGTAACCTTGCTCCTGTAGTTCAATAACCTTTTTGGTAATAGATACGTTTAATCTGTTGATGGTTTGGATTCTATTTTTCATGGGGATATTGTTTTAGATAATTAAGAATAATTACTCTGGTTATTAAATATATCTATTAATTATTACGTTTCAAAATACAATATATTATCATACAAGTCATTATATCTTTTTTTTAGTAAATTTCTGCTTTAATTTTTTGTGTTGTTATTCTTGCCAGCGTTTAGCCAAAGCCTGTTGCAAATGCTTAATTTAAAACAACTTTGCTGGTTTAAACCAGTATTCAGCTAATGCTGTTATAAAATTAAATAAGGAATTGTTTTAATATCTTTAAACAAAAATTTTAAATTATACATAATCTCAAAAAAAACCTATTTTTCCTTGCCGAATACATAAAAATTCATTGCAAATGTGTTTTTTTTTCGTTTTACTTGTCGAAATTGTAATTTGCATTAACTAAACCTATAAGAAATGTCAATAAGTTGTATTGCTATTGATGACGATCCTCATTCCCTGGAAAGCTTAATGGCATATATGGAAAAGCTTCCTGATTTAAAGCTTATCCAAGTTTTCACCGAACCGCTCCAGGCACTGACAGAGATATCGGTATCTAACCCTGTAGACATTATTTTCATGGATATCGAAATGCCCTCACTATCCGGAATCGAACTGGCAACATTGTTAAGGCAAAAAACAACATACCTCGTTTTCACCACTGCACACCCAAGGTATGCCATTGATGCCTTCAAGGTAGAGGCGGATGCTTATTTGCTTAAGCCCTACTCTATTTTACATTTAGCCAAAACGATAAATAACCTTTACCCAACCGGAAAAAAAGCCAAACATCCTTTTTCCATTTTAGACGACCATTTCTTTTATATTCCTTTACATGGAGAAAATAGTGACTTGGTAAGAATAGATTTGAATGAGTTAATTGCTGTTGAAGAAATAGGAGATGATATTGAGTTTAAAACTACAAAAAATGCTTTTTTGAGTTCGAAATCTAATTTTACCAAGACCTTGAAAATGCTTAAAGAGCATCCCGCATTTATTCAGGTTACTCCTTCTGTTGTAATTGCAAAACAGCATATCAAAAGTGTACTTAATCATAAAATATTGCTCTCAGCTGAAGTATCCATTAACATTTCAGAATCCTATGCTGAACTTTTCGAAAATTTTATCAAAAACAATCTGCAACAAGAAAAACCCCGCCCTGACGCCATTATATAGTATTTAATCCCGCATTATCAGCATCTTCCATCCATTTTAATGCATAATCAAAACATTACGTCCAAAATTTTGTATTAGGATAATCTATTTATTATTTAATTGATTAATCTGTTTTGAAAAGAGTGCTGATTGTGGATGATGATCCAGATGTATTAGAAGTTTTCCAGGAAGTATTAGAAACTGAGCATTATAAAGTTTATCCACTACTTTCACCACGGTATATTTTTAAAACGATAAAAGATTTTAGACCCGATCTGATTATTCTAGATATCATGTTGAATGGCATGGATGGCCGTGCCGTATTTAAAGAGTTACGGTTAAATCCTGAAACAGCGCATATACCAATTATTATGGCATCGGCCAGATATGATGAAAATTACATCACATCACAAAAATATCACCCCGATGATTATTTAGAAAAACCTTTTAATATAGCAGATTTACTCAGAAAAGTAGATGCTTTAATCGAAAATTAAAAAAATCAGATATGAAATTAAAACTACTAACACCTCTTTTATTGCTGGTTACCCTGGTATCAACCAGGGTAATAGCACAAAACAGACCCGACAAACTCTATTCGATGAGTGGAATTGGATTTGCATTCCCTATGGGTGAAACCTCAGATTATTTTAAGCCAAAATTTTCAACATCATTAGGTTTAAACCTGGGTCTAGGCGATGGCGGCTTGTTCCTTTATCCTAAAGTAAGTTTACATGCTTTTACCTTCAACCAGATTACCCCAGATGCAGGATACACTTATACCTTGCAAAAAGGAAGAGCTACCACTTACTTATTAAATGTAGCATTAGGTTACCGTAAGATTGTAAACAAATGGGCATTTTATGGTTTTGCGGGTGCTGGTGGTGGAATTATACTTACCCCACAGGCAGCCGTTAATACATCAACTTTGCAGGTTACGCAGGATAATAAATCAAATGGATTGGGCATTGCCGAAGGTGGTGCAGGTATTGAATACAATATTGGTGGCGCTAATTTATTTGTGGAGGCGAGTTATATGTACGGTTTTAGTAAAATCCAGAACAGAACTTTTAATACTGTACCTATCTCTGTTGGTATTAAGCCTAATTTAAGCAAATTACTCAGTAAACTTAAATAATATCTGCATACAAAATAAAGGCGCGGTTACGTTAAATACGTAGCCGCTTTTTTTATGCTAAAGAAATAATCAAAATTATTTTTATACTAATTATTTTAGCATAGATTTGTATTTCAAATTATTTTAATGTTATACGCAGTTGTAGATATCGAAACCACTGGCGGTCATGCTTCAGCAAATGGCATTACCGAAGTTGCCATTAATATCCATGATGGCAATCAGATTGTTGAATCTTACACTACCCTGATCAATCCAAAACAACCGATCCCGGATTACATTACGGCTTTAACCGGCATTGATAATGCCATGTTGAAGGATGCGCCAACTTTTCCTGATGTTGCGCTGCAGATCTATCAGTTGCTGAATGACAAGGTTTTTGTGGCGCATAACGTAAATTTCGATTATTCCTTTTTAAAGCATCATTTAGCCGCTGCGGGCTACGATTTACAATGCAGGAAATTATGTACGGTAAGATTAAGCAGGAAATTAATTCCCGGTAAATCTTCTTACAGCCTGGGTAAATTGTGTACGGCCCTCCAGATACCGATACAAAACCGGCACAGGGCTGCAGGCGATGCCGATGCCACCAGCATCCTCTTTAATATGTTATTGGATAATGATCTGGAAGGGATCATTCCAGAAATGTTAAAGAAAACTTCTAAAGAACAGGTTTTACCGCCACATTTAGATAAAGCTTCTATTTTAAGATTGCCCAATCAGCCTGGGGTTTACTATTTCAAAGATAGTAAAGGCAAAATTGTTTACGTGGGTAAGGCCAAAGACCTTAAAAAACGCGTAACCAGTCATTTTACGGGGAACACCCCGAACCGTCAGAGGCAAGACTTTTTGCGTACCATACATCATGTCGACTTCGTGATCTGCGGAACTGAACTGATGGCCTTAATTTTGGAAGCCAATGAAATTAAGCGTCTTTGGCCCGAAAACAACCGGGCCATGAAACGTTATGAGCATAAATATGATTTATACGTTTTTGAAGATCAGAACGGCTACCTGCGTTTAGCCGTTGATAAACATAAAAAGAATAATAATGCCATACAGAGTTTTAACAGTTTATTGGAAGGTTATAACTTTTTAACCCAGTTAATTAATAAATACCAACTTTGTGCTAAGCTCTGTTATCTCCAAAAAACAGCTACAAAATGTTATGCACACGAAAACGGGCAATGTTTTGGTGCCTGCAGCGGAATAGAAACCGTGGCCGTTTACAACAAAAAATTAAATGCAGCTTTAAACGATATCCAAAATCAGCAACCCAGTTTCGCCTTGGTTGACGAAGGCAGAAAAGAGGAAGAATTTAGTTGTTTAGTAGTAGAAAACGGGAAATTTTATGGAATGGGTTATTTTACCGACAAAAATTACCTGGAAGATGGATTGGCGCCGATCAAGAACGATTTATCCACTTATCAATCCAATAGTTATATTTTAAATTTAATTCTGAATTACGCAGAGCAACATCCACAGAAATTGTACAAATTGTAGAAAACTTGATTCAATGCTAATGAGGTATTCTGCAATAATCCTGCTATTGTTACTTTCATCTACTTTATGTTTTGCACAAAATGTAATATTAATTGAAAAGAATATTAGGAAGGAGATATTTCAAAAAACGGAAAATGGTGATACCAGATCTACATATCTAGGAAAAATAACAGATAAAAATCAAAGAAATCTATTTTATGTAGTTAAAGAATTTAGCCGAATAAAGGCTGCCATGGTATACTACGGAAATAGCTGGCTTATATTTTACAGTCCAAATAAAAAATTCAAAGCCCGGTATCATTTCAGTATGCCCAACGAATTGCCTTTTAAACTGAATAACAATACCCTTTATTTTTACGACACAGATGAAAAACCTGTTAAAGTGTCAACTCTTAAAATTAATAGCCAATTGCCGAAGCAAATATTCAATAGTTCTTCGATTTCTTTCATGCAATAAAACCGATGGATAGTTTAACCTTTATAGCTTACTGCCTATCTTTGATGAAGTTATTGAACTGCTACATTTCGAAAAAACTTCATTCCGGGTAAATAAGAAAATCTTTGCTACGCTAAATCTTCAAAAAACAGGCGACATTCAAATTATCGGCAATCGATCAGTCTGTTTTTTGTGATTTTGAACTGAACAGAATACGGCAAGCTATAGGAGCCTGGGGCAAACAAGGCTGGACAATTTTTGACCTAACGGAATTAGCAGATGAAATGCTTATTGATATACTTACACTTTCTTATTGTAATGTAGCGCTTAAAAGGCTGTCCGAAAAGTACAAAGCTTAAGTACAATTCCTAAGATTATGAGCTGAAATGGCTTTAAATGCCTTACATGGTAAGAATTAGCACAATAAATCACTAACCAATAAGCCTATAAACCACAGTTCGATTATTAATATTCCTTTAAAAATCTACTACAGGCATTTTTCTTTCATAGCCGTCACCCTGAATTTATTTCAGGGTCTATTTAGCAGTAAAGATGCTGACGACGTAGTAGCTACAAGACGATTTAAAACACTATTTCTACTTGTAAATGAATTCAGCATGACGATCGCACTAGTTTCAAGAATTTAAAATTAGTCAATGTGAATAAGTATTAATCGAACTGAGGTTATAAAATTTAAAAACGTAGGCTAATAAAGCATTGTGCTTTATAACGCGCAACATTGCCGCAATACTTTAACCATATAAGGAATAGAAGAAATAAGCTAATCATAATAACCTAAATTGTCTCAAATACCCCTGTAGTTTTTCGCTTTTAGCAAGGTCAACCCCACAATTCGTTACCTATCTTTACTCACAACAAAATATAAAACGTTATGACAAAATCACTCTGGATAAACCTTCCGGTAAAAGACATTAATAAATCGAAAGCATTTTTTACAGCCTTAGGCTTCAACCTTAATCTCCAATATGGCGCACGTGAAGATTCTGCCTGCTTTTTAGTCGGAGAAAGCAATCTAGCCATCATGCTTTTCGAAGAAGCATTGTACGAGAGTTTTGCAGGAACCAGCATTGCCGATAAACGAAATGGCGGAGAAGTATTATTCTCCTTTGATGCAGAAAGTCCGGAAGAAGTAGACATCCTGGCAGAAAAAGTGGTAGCTGCAGGAGGTACACTCTATGGCGAGCCTGGTTACAAAGATGGTTGGATGTATGGCTGTGGTTTTGTTGATCTCGATGGTCAAAGATGGAGTATCCTTTATATGGACATGAGCAAGATGCCTTTAGGGTAGTTTTTTTTAAAAAAAAACTAAAATTTGCCTGAGCGGTTAATATACAAATCACTTTATGAGAAGAGATGTATTCAAATCTAATACTGGTTGTGGTGTCGCATTACGACCTAAAAGCACCTGTACTTCTTCTAAAGTCGATTTTTATAGTGAAGTCAGGTGTTACCACCTGACTTATCATATACTTAAAAGATTTGATGAAGTGTAAGATGGTAACATCTTACACCACAGACAATACTTTAGTTTGATTTATAGGTTGCTTTAAGATTCCCACCTGCGTGGGAATGACGACTATTCTAAAAAGACAATTACTAGTCGTAGTGTCTCGCTACGACCTTACAAACTACCTATATTTCTTCTAGTGCTAATTTTATCGTTGCATAAATATAATCCAAATCTTCATCACTGATTATATACGGTGGAAGGATATAGATAATATTGCCCAATGGCCTTAATATAATTCCCTTGTCTAAGAAGTAGGCATACAATAAATTACGCAGATTACTTAAATAAGAAGTTTCATTTCCTGTTTCCCACTCTATAGCGATAATGGTACCGGTTTGTCTAACCGCTTTAGCTTTAGGATGCGCTTTAATCTCCTGTAAAAACATGGCATGTTTAGCCTCTACCCTTTTAATATTGATCAGTGTTTCTTCCCGCAATAAAATATCTAAACTCGCTAAAGAAGCTACACAAGCAATTGGGTTCGCGGTAAAAGAGTGCCCGTGGTAAAGCGTTTTTAATTTATCATCGCTTAAAAAGGCTTCAAAAATCTCATTCGTACAGGTGGTTACCCCTAATGGCATTGTTCCACCGGTTAAGCCTTTGCTTAAACAAATAATATCAGGCTTATTAGTTAATTTCTCGCAGGCGAAGTAGGTGCCTGTCCGGCCAAACCCCGTCATTACCTCATCAGCAATAATTAAGATACCTGCTTTTTTACAGGCAGCAACCAGTTCATCAAGGTATTTCGCTTCGTACATCAGCATGCCACCCGATCCTAGAATGAGTGGTTCGAAGATAAAACAAGCGGTATCTGTAAGATTTGAAATGTGAGAGGTGAGGTATGAGATATTGCCCTCTTCGGGCAGATCGATAAACTCAACATCGAATAATAAACTATTAAAGGCATCTGTAAAAATACTGCGCCCACTTACTGACATAGCGCCAAAAGTATCGCCGTGATAGGCATTTTTAAAGGCTAAAATCTTCGTTTTTGGTGTGCCCTTATTGTCCCAGTACTGCAGGCACATTTTTAAAGCCACTTCTACCGCTGTTGATCCGTTATCGGTATAAAAAACTTTATCTTGTTTGCCCGGTAAGATAGGCAACAACCTTTCTGCCAACAATACAGCGGGTTCGTGCGTAAAGCCTGCAAAAATTACATGTTCCAGTACATTGAGCTGATCGGCTACTTTTTTTGCGATATGAGGGTGTGAATGGCCATGAATATTCACCCACCAGGATGAAATCGCATCGATATACCTTTTTCCATTTTCATCAAAAACATAGACACCCTCACCCCTCACAATCGGGATGTGCGGTAGCGCATTCTTCATTTGGGTATAGGGGTGCCAGATTACTTTTTTATCACGTTCAGTTAAATTTAATGGGGAGGAAGAAGCTAAGGCTTGAGACTTATCGGATATCATAATTATAATTTAGCTGAATATTGATTTTTTAAAAGCTGAGCTACAGTTTTATCGGTTTTAAAGGTGATATCTTCAATACTTAAATCATCTATTTTCACCCATCTGAAAGCCTGAAGAATTTCACCATCTCCATCAAAATCGTAAATGGTATCTTTAAAGGCCAACTGCAATGGAGCTTTTTCCTTAACGACATAATATACGCTAATTACCTGGCTATCATTAAATGAAGATTTTTCAAAAAAATCTGTAGTATAAAAATGAGATAATACTTCAATTTCCGCATTGCACTCTTCCATAAACTCACGTTTTAATCCATCAATTAAGCCTTCGCCAAATTCTAATCCACCACCCGGAAACTTACTGAAACGAAAACCGTATTCCTCCTCATCACTTACCAAAATCTCATTGTCCTGGTTAATTAACAATCCATAAACCCTTACATTAAAGTAGCTCATTTTCGAAATGCTTTTTATTTTTGATTACTATTTCAGGTGTCCACACAATTTCTTTTTTAAAGGCCTCTGCCCTCACCGGACATTCGCTCATGTGGCAATAATGACAGCATTCGGGCAAACATGGATCTGCATGAATAAAGAGTTCTGCTTTACGAACGCCATTTTTATTGATCAATTCATCAATCTGCGATATTTCGCGGTGAACCTTATTTAAGTCAAAATAATAAGGCAACGTTACGTGGCAATCAATGTGAAATTCAGGACCATATTGCTGAGTACGTAGATTATGTACATCAATCCAGGGATTATGCCTGTTCTTCTGCAACACTTCAACCACCTCTTCAACCAGCGTAAAATCGCTTTCATCCATTAAACCACCTACCGAACCCCGGGTGAGTTTATAACCAGAATAAACAATGTAAAAACCTACTATAAAGGAGAGTAAGCTATCTAGCCAAATAATACTTGTCAACTGAATTAAGATTAATCCAATCACAATCGCTCCACTGGTATAAGTATCCGTTAATAAATGTTTGCCATCAGCTTGCAAGGTAACCGAATGCTCATCTTTGCCAACATTAATCAGGTATTGTCCAACTATTAGGTTAATCAAGCCCGTAATACCAATAATTAGTGTTCCGGTTAACAACTCGCCCACTACATGAGGATAAATAAGGTTGTACGATGATTTGAAAATAATCACCACGCCCGCAATCAAAATCAATATTCCTTCCACAAAGGCAGAGAAAAATTCAACTTTTCCATGTCCATAAGGATGATTTTCATCTCGGGGCTGTGTACTCAGGTAGATGCTGTAAAAAGCAAAACTACCTGCTATTACGTTTACAATACTCTCCGCTGCATCTGTTAATATGGCGTTCGAACCTGTAATAAAATACGCAACAAACTTAGCCAGCATCAACACCACACTCACCACCAGGGAAATTATTATCGCTTTCTTTTTTACCGACACAGGAATATTTTTTTCAAAAATACGCTTATCGAATAAATTAAATGAGAAAAACTATGCCTTTTTTAGTGCAGAATAATATTTGGTTTATATATTTGCGCTCAAAGTAATTAACCATGAGCACCTTATCTAAAAGAATCAACAGTCTATCCGAATCTGCAACCCTTAAAATGACCAAACTTGGCCGCGAATTAGCGTCTAAGGGCATTAACATCATTAGTTTAAGCGTTGGTGAACCCGATTTTAATACACCCGATCACGTCAAAAATGCTGCTAAAAAGGCATTAGATGAAAATTATACACGTTATTCACCTGTACCGGGTTATCCAGATCTGCGCCAGGCGATTGTAAATAAGCTAAAGACAGAAAACAACCTGGACTATGATATTTCGCAGATTGTTGTTTCAACAGGTGCAAAACAATCTTTATCAAATGTTATTTTAACCTTGATCGATCCGGACGATGAAGTCATTATCCCAACACCTTACTGGGTTTCTTATTCAGAAATGGTAACCCTTGCAGAAGGAAAATCTGTTTTTATTGACACGGATATCGAAAGTGATTTCAAAATTACTCCTGCACAATTAGAAGCAGCTATTACACCTAAATCGAAATTATTCATGTTTTCTTCGCCATGTAACCCAACAGGTTCGGTTTACAGTAAAGAAGAATTAGCAGCCCTGGTTGCCGTTTTCGAAAAACATCCAAATATCTATATCTTATCTGATGAGATTTATGAACACATCAACTTTGTTGACAAACATGAATCTATTGCTCAATTCAGCAGCGTTAAAGACCGCGTAATCATTGTTAACGGTTTCTCTAAAGCTTTCGCCATGACAGGCTGGAGATTAGGTTACATTGCAGCAAATAAAGAAATTGCAGCCGCTAACGATAAATTACAGGGACAAACTACTTCAGGAACATGTTCTATTGCACAAAGAGCCGGAATTATTGCTTACGAGCAAGGTTTAGCAAGTGTTCTAGAAATGAAAGAAGCATTTTTACGCCGTAGAGAACTGGTTTATAATCTGTTAAATGAAATTCCAGGTGTAAAAACGAATCTTCCTGATGGTGCATTTTACTTTTTCCCTGAAATCAGTTCTTTCTTTGGCAAAAAAGATGCTGAAGGAAACGTAATTAAAGATTCGTCAGATCTCGCTTTATACCTGTTAAACGTTGGTCACGTAGCAACCGTTGGTGGCGATTCGTTTGGAAACAATAACTATATCCGTTTATCTTATGCAGCATCTGACGAAAGTTTAGTTGAAGCGTTGAGAAGAATTAAAGAAGCTCTGGGTAAATTAGCCTAGTCTTTTACAATTGGCTGTTTTCAGTTAACAGTCATGTAAGCAGAAATCCCCTCATTAATTAAATTTAACGAGGGGGTTTTATATAGTATAATCATCGTCTTACTACATTCCCATCTCCAGGCCGTCATCTCAACCGGAGCACAGCGTAGTGAAGAAATTTTTATCTGGAAATAAAAGAAATCAGACGTTTGATACCACACTAACCTTCCTTCTAGCTGTTGTCTCACCGACTAATAGAATAGTGTTCCTGATTCGGAAATGAAAGCAAGCATTTCATCGGAGGCTTCAGTCCTTCTTTCCGTTAATAGTCCGCACCCGGTGAAAAACCGGCTTTGCGGGCTATCCACTACAATAAGGTTTATGAACCATGGGCATTGCAACTAAAAACGATCTTCAGCCGAATTTCTATAGTATAATCATCATTCTTGACTGCATTGCCACCTCCAGGCCGTCATCTCGACCGGAGCACAGCGTAGTGGAGAGATCTATCTCCAGAAATAAAAGAACTCAGATGCTTGTTACCCTATTAATTTTCCTTCCAGCCATTGCCTCACTGACCACTAGAATAGTGTTCCTGATTCGGAAATGAAAGCAAGCATTTCATCGGAGAGTCCAATCCTTCTTTCCGTTGTAAGTCCTCGCTATACTGCAGGCTTCCACTTCAATAAGGTTTATTCACTACGATAAGGCGAGTAACTGCAAATTGCGAACTAAAAACTGCCAACTAAATTAACTTCTAATTGCCTCTACCGGATCTAGCCTTGATGCTGAATATGCAGGCCAAAAGCCAGAGATAGTGCCAATAATAATTGATATACCGATACCTAAAGCAATATTATTCAAGCCTAATATAATATGGAAGTCTGTCGCTGCTCCAATCCCCAAAGCGAGCAGAAAGACCAGTAATAAACCCAGCAAACCACCTAAAATACATAGCGAGATGGACTCAAAAATAAACTGAAGCAGGATAAAATAGTTTTTCGCGCCCAACGATTTCTGGATACCGATAATATTAGTACGTTCCTTAACCGATACAAACATGATATTGGCGATACTAAAACCACCAACCAAAATCGAAAACCCACCAATTACCCAACCGGCAATATTCACCATTTTAAACATCGAATCTAACTGATTAGAAATAATGGTGGTTTTATTTAACGCAAAATCTTCTTCCTGGCCTGGTTTAATCCTATGGATGGAGCGCATTAAACCTTTCAATTCACTTTCAACTTCTTCCAGGCTCACATTGTCCTTACCACGAACGGTAATTTGTGGACCATAACGTTCACTCTGTATATCTAAAACACCTTTTGCAAAAGCAATGGGAATATTGACGTTTTTATCGAGAGAAGTACCCAACATATCTTCTCCTTCCTTTTTAAAAACACCAATAACCGTTAATCTTCTTCCTAAAATCTGAACCTGTTTACCTACTGCCGCATCTCCATCAAAAAGTCCATCGGCAATATCAGAACCTAAAATACAAACCGGAGATCCGTTTTTACTTTCATTTTCAGTAAAATACCGGCCATCCTGAAGCTCGAAATTCCAGGTTTTATTGAAATCATGCGATGCCGCCCATACCGAAATCCCTTCAACAGAACTGCTTCTGTATTTAATGGTCCTATCGCTGGTCGATATTTCGAAGGTAACGCCCTGAGCATTTTCAATTCGCTCTCTTAGGGCTTCAAAATCGCGTAATGAAGGCTGAGGACGGTTCATATATTTCCACCATGGGTAATTATCCCCAAAACTCCATGGCCATTTTTGAATGTAAATGGTGTTAGAACCCAGCTTATCTACACTGGCCTGCAATTTACCACGAAAGGTATCTACTGCAGAAAATACTGCAATAATGGTAAAAATACCAATTGTTATTGCCAGAAGCGATAACATAGTGCGCAATTTATTCTGGCGTAATGCATCAAATGCAAAACGGAAACTCTCGCCTATTAGCCTAAAGATTATCATAATTAAAGGTTAGATGCATAGCCTCTCAAAAGGTTACAGCTTATCGTCAAAACTAATTAATTTTACGTCTACAATGCATTAATCGCACTGTATTATTTGATTTAAAATGATCAAAACATTATATACACAAATTGCGTTTGATAAAATACGAAAAAGAAAAATTAAATTCGTATTTTTGCACCTCAAAAAATTCATCAAGAATGAAATTATCACAATTCAAATTCAACTTACCTGAATCATTAGTTGCCAACAATCCGGCAGAACAACGCGACGAAGCTCGCCTAATGGTTTTACATAAAGACAGCGGTAAAATTGAACATAAAATTTTCAAAGACGTTTTAGGTTATTTCGATGACAAAGATGTAATGATATTGAACAACACCAAGGTTTTTCCTGCCCGCTTATATGGCAATAAAGAAAAAACCGGTGCAACCATCGAGGTTTTCTTGCTTCGTGAATTAAACAAGGAATTACGTTTATGGGATGTTTTGGTAGATCCGGCACGTAAAATTCGTGTAGGTAATAAATTATACTTTGGCGACGACGATTTATTGGTTGCCGAGGTTGTAGATAATACCACATCACGTGGTCGTACTATCCGTTTCTTATTTGAAGGTACTGACGAAGAATTCAGAAAAAACGTTGAAATTTTAGGTGAAACTCCTCTTCCTAAGTATATTAAACGTAAAGCTACCGCCGAGGATAAAGAACGTTATCAAACCATTTTCGCTAAACACGAGGGTGCAGTAGCCGCTCCAACTGCTGGTTTACACTTCAGTCGTGAACTAATGAAACGCCTTGAGCTTAAAGGTGTAGAATTTGCAGAAGTAACTTTACATGTTGGTTTAGGAACTTTCAGAACGGTTGAGGTTGAAGACTTAACCAAACATAAAATGGATTCGGAGCAATTTATCATCGAGCCAAAAGATGCGAACATTGTAAACAAAGCTTTAGAGCATAAAAGAAAAATCTGTGCGGTAGGAACTACTTCAATGCGTGCTATTGAATCGGCTGTTTCTGCTAACAGAACTTTAAAAGCAGCTAACGACTGGACTAGTAAGTTTATCTTCCCTCCTTACGACTTCAGTATTGCAAACTCCATGATTACCAATTTCCACACCCCGGAATCTACTTTATTGATGATGGTAAGTGCATTTGGCGGATATGAGAATGTGATGAATGCTTACGAAGTTGCAGTAAAAGAAAAATATAAATTTTACAGTTATGGCGATGCCATGCTAATTATATAAGTTTTGCGGTTGGCGTTTGGCGGTTTAGCGCTAAACGCCTTACCCTAAACGCTCAACTATGAAATACTACGCTATAATTGTAGCAGGCGGTTCTGGAAATCGGATGCAAACAGAAACCCCAAAACAATTTCTACTGCTCAAAAACCTTCCGGTTTTAATGCATACGATAAAAGCTTTTGCACAAAGCGATACTCAACCTAAAATTTTATTAGTCCTAAACAAGGATCAACAGAGTTACTGGACCAGATTATGCGAGGAATTTAATTTCCAGATACCGCATCAGGTTATAGACGGCGGAACAGAGCGTTTTTACTCTGTAAAAAATGCCATTTCCGCTATTGAAGAGGAAAGTTATGTTGCCATTCACGACGCTGTCCGTCCGCTCGTCTCCAAATCCCTTATAGACAACTGTTTTAAAGAAGCTGAATTACAAGGGAATGTTATCTCAGCCGTACGATCCAGCGATAGCGTACGCTTGCTTAGAAACGACAAAACAACGGCATTAAATCGTGATGAAATCTTTTTGGTACAAACCCCTCAAACTTTTAGCCATAATATTCTTAAAGAAGCATACGACCAGGAGTTCAAATCCCATTTTACTGATGATGCAAGTGTGGTAGAATCTGTCGGGTATGAGATTAATATCATCGAAGGAGAAAGAGGAAATATTAAAATTACCTACCCTATTGATCTCGAGCTAGCAGAGCTCTTATTGAAGAATTAAGAGCTTTAAATTCGATTAGTAATATACAGGTTCTTCTGTGATTTAACACAGCGGAGTCCTGAGTTCATTTCAGGGGCTTAAAATAGCAGGAAAAATGCTGTCTATAATTAGCCATTAGGTCTTTAATACAATATAACTACTAATAAAATAAATCCGGTAACTATCGGATCAGCATGACGATCGCACTGGTAAAAGGAGTAAAAAGTTAATCAAGATCTGATTACAACATAAAAAAAGGAGTTCCAAAAATGAAACTCCTTTTTTAATCCATCTATTTCAAAGTGTTCCCTACTTCTAAACGAATGAATGTAGGTGCGATACATTTTTACGCTGCCCTACCAATTACCTTTAATAAGATGGCAATTACTGCGATCACCAATAATACGTGGATTATATTACCAACATCGCCGAAGCCGTGAAATACAAATCCGATCACCCATAGTATCACCAATACTACTGCGACTAAGTACAATAAATTTCCCATAGTGTTAATTTTTTTAAGTAATGTTACATTTTGCATTATTAACACATGGCTTTTAGATTTTGTTTAAAAAATGTAAAGATTTCGCTTATCTTGCTGATTTACATCGTTAAAACAACTTAAACAAAAAAACCTTCCAGTTTTACTGAAAGGTTCTTTTATCTGTTTTAAAATCCTAGTATTCGTCCTCGTTAAAGAAGAAATCTTCTTTAGTTGGGTAGTCAGGCCAAATTTCCTCAATGGTTTCATAAGGTTCGCCATCATCTTCTAGTGCCTGTAAGTTTTCAATTACTTCTACCGGGGCACCAGAGCGGATACCATAATCAATTAATTCGTCTTTAGTTGCAGGCCATGGTGCGTCTTCCAGGTGCGATGCTAATTCTAATGTCCAATACATATCTTCAATTCAATTAAATTCTTATTATTGCGCAAAGTATATTAAAATTTTTGAGCAAAACAAACTTATTTTTCCACTATTATACCCTCGGAATCCAAATGTTTTCCTCCGCGTTAAAATATACGGTCAGTTTTCGTGCCAAAACGAATAAATAATCACTTAAACGATTTAAATAAACTGTTACATGCTCATCTACAAAGCTATTTTCTGCAAGCGCTACTGTCAAACGTTCTGCCCTTCTGCAAACACACCGGGCAATATGGCAGTAAGCAACAACAGTATTTCCGCCAGGTAAAACAAAATGTTTTAAGGCGGGCAGTGTTTCGTTCATTAAATCCATCTCACTTTCCAACAAATTGATGTCAGTTTCGTGCAGGTCAGGAATTTTCATTTTAGACTTTTCCGGATTAGCAGCAAGCGACGCGCCAATGGTAAACAACCTGTCCTGGATTTCTTTTAGCAGATGTTGGTCATGCTGTTCAATATCCTGACACATAATTAAACCGATATACGAATTTAACTCGTCAACAGTGCCATAGGTTTCGATACGTGAATGATATTTAGGTACACGGGTACCACCTATTAGTGAGGTTTGCCCTTTATCGCCGGTTTTAGTGTAGATTTTCATGTCCCCTAGCCCCCTTAAGGGGGAATAATATGGTTAGTCCTAAAAGTCCCCTTTAGGGAATTTAGGGGTTAATTGATTTTCTCCCAATCGCTGCCGTTATCTTTCAAGGCCTGCAAGCGTGGAGATACATTTTTGATATCGGTGTTTAAATAATCATTTTCAATCAAACCATCACGCATGCGTACAATGCGGTGGGCATGTTGCGCAATATCTTCCTCATGCGTAACCAGAATAATGGTATTGCCTTTACTGTGAATTTCTTCAAGCAGGCCCATAATTTCTACTGATGTTTTGGTATCTAGGTTACCGGTAGGCTCATCAGCCAGAATAATAGAAGGATTATTGATTAATGCCCTCGCCACTGCCACACGCTGACGTTGACCACCTGATAGTTCATTGGGTTTATGATCCATACGATTACCTAAACCAACATTTTCTAATGCTTTAGCTGCCCTCGCATCCCTATCCTTTTTGCTTGTTCCGGCATAAATTAAAGGTAAAGCAACATTATCTAAAGATGTTGATCGTGGCAATAAGTTAAAAGTTTGAAAAACGAAACCGATTTCCTGGTTGCGTACTTCTGCCAAGGCATCATCACTCATCTGACTCACATTTGTTCCATTTAAAACATAAGTTCCGCTTGAAGGTGTATCCAGACAGCCTAAAATATTCATTAGGGTTGATTTACCAGAACCAGATGGACCCATCAATGCTACGAATTCGCCTTTATTGATATCTAAAGAAACTGATTTTAAAGCGTGAATCACTTCAGATCCAATAACATATTTACGGCCAATTTCTTTTATAGTGATGAGTGGTTTCTCCATGTTTTTTCTTTTTTAGACAGGCATAGCAGGTAAGATGTTACAAGCAATTTAAAAATTACTGCACAAATGTTAATCTTATGATGCTGAATTAACTCCCATAGCTGTGGGATTAGCTTGAAGATAAAGCATTATTTTTCAATAATTTTTGGGACCATAAAAAATTGGTCGGTATGTTTTGCGGCATTTTTCAGACCATAGGCGGTAGAAATTTCTTGTTTCACTACATCTTCGCGCCAAACATTTACCGATTCGTTCATATAAACCAATGGTTTTACATTTGAGGTATCCAATTCGTTTAACTTTTCCATGAATGATAAAATTTTGTTCATTTCAGGAATCAACGTATCCACCTGCTTTTCATCAATATGAATTCGGGCCAGATCGGCTATTTTATGGATGGTTTTTGCGTCTAAATTCATATCTATATTAACTTACTATCGATCAAACTGTAAACCTTTTCTTTCAATATATCAGAATCAACATCAACCAGGGTTAATGTTTTTATAGGTTTGTGGACGTAAATATCGCAAATTCCTGGCTTACTTCCGTATTTTGCGCCATCATCCCAATTAATTTTCCAAACATTGACAATACTTACAGGCACCAAGGGGATATTTTTATCAATGGCTAAACGAAACGGACCATTTTTAAACTCGCCTAACTTTGGTGGATAATGGTCATCAATTTTGCCCTCCGGAAAAATAATCAGGCTCATCCCTTTTTCAAGGTTTTCGCCAGCTTTTTTAAAGGCTTTAAAAGCTGAAATTTTACTGTCGCGGTTCACAGAAATATCAATTGTTTTAAAGAAAATGCCCAATACAGGATTATTCAATAACTCATCTTTTCCCATAAAATGGAATTTACCATGCCCCATGATGCAAAAAATCATAATATCCAGATTAGAGGTATGGTTGGCGCAATAAATATAAGTTTGTTTAGGATCAAGTTTTTCCTCGTATTGATAACGAAAAAAAACGCCTGAAAATAAACTGCATAAAAAACTATTGGCTTTACGGCAAAAGTTTAAAATACCGTAATATTTTTCATTACGTGAAGTAATGTAGTAAAAGGGGTAAAAGAGGGCGAAAAAAAACAGTATCCAGAATAAAAACCAAACCCGGTGTACCTGCCTTAGAAAGTGGATCATAGTTATACCAAAAATATAAAATAGTTTGATATTTCAAACTAAGGATCAAGATTGTGGTGAGGGCCAACAGAAAGAACCAGCTCACAGATCTCTCCACTGCGCTGCGCTACGGTCGAGATGACGATTTAGCTACGGAACTCCGGTCGAGATGACGACCGCTTGATGAAGACTCTAGATTCGATGATGCTAGCAGGTTAAAATGGCTCCATGTTTGCAGAAACATTTGTTTATAAACCTTATTGAAGTGCAAAGCCCACAGCGCAGCGAGGACTTGCAACGGAAAGAAGGACTGAAGCCTCCGATGAAATGCTGACTTTCATTTTCAAATTATAAATACCGTATAGTTGTGCATGAGAGACCAAGCGCTATGAAAAGCATAAGCATAGATCTCTCCACTACGCTGCGCTACGGTCGAGATGACGACTACACTAAAAATTCTTACCATGAAAATTAAGGTGATTTGCGGATTGCTTACATTTTATTTTTAATTTCGTGCCATTATGAAAGAAACAGTGGTGAGCGGCATTCGCTCAACAGGAAAATTACATTTGGGTAATTATTATGGTGCAGTTAAAAACTTCGTGCAAATGCAGAACGAATATAACTGCTACTTTTTTATCGCCGATTTACACTCTTTAACTACACATCCTACTCCAGCCGATTTACACGGAAATATCAAACATGTTTTGGTGGAGTATCTGGCAAGTGGAATTGATCCAGAAAACAGCACCATTTATATACAAAGTGATGTTCCCGAAATTGCGGAGCTATATTTATACCTCAACATGAACGCTTATATGGGTGAATTAGAGCGTAGTACTTCTTTTAAAGATAAAGTACGTGCCAACCCTGATAACGTAAATGCGGGTTTATTAACCTATCCGGTATTGATGGCAGCCGATATTTTAATCCATAAGGCGACCAAAGTACCTGTTGGAAAAGATCAGGAACAACATTTAGAAATGGCCCGTACTTTCGGAAACCGTTTCAACAGATTGTATAGTACAGAATATTTTCCAGAACCTTATGCTTTTAGCTACTCTGATAAACTGGTTAAAGTACCAGGCTTAGATGGAAAAGGTAAAATGGGTAAATCAGAAGGTGAGGCCAATGCGGTATACCTATCTGATGATCCTGAAACCATTCGTAAAAAAGTAATGAGAGCGGTTAGTGACGGTGGTCCGACAGAAGAGAACCAACCAAAACCTGAACCGATCCAGAACCTTTTCGACTTAATGAAAGTGGTATCGAGCGCAGATACTCATCAGCATTTTGACGACCTGTATAATAAAATGCAGATCCGTTACGGCGATTTCAAGAAACAACTGGCAGAAGATATGATCATTGCTACCGCACCAATGCGCGAGCGCATCCAGGACATTGCCAAAGACGATTCTTACTTAAGGCAAGTGGCTAAACATGGTGCATTAAAGGCTCGTGAAAGTGCACAAAAAACCATAAGAGAGGTACGCAGTTTAATCGGGTTTAAAAGTTTTTAATTAATATTGCGGTAAGCGACAGGCGGTTGGCGTTATAATCGCCTATCGCAAAACGCTCACCGCAAAACGCAAAAAAAGATGCACATAGCAATTGTAGGAAATATAGGTGCCGGTAAAACCACTTTAACAGGTTTATTGGCTAAGAATTATGGATGGGAAGCTTTATATGAGGCGGTGGACAACAATCCTTATCTGGAAGATTTTTACAGCGACATGAAACGATGGAGCTTTAATCTTCAGATTTATTTCCTGAACAGCCGTTTTCAGCAAATTACGGATATTGAGGTCAATAAACGCAATGTGATCCAGGATAGAACCATTTACGAGGATGCGCATATTTTTGCAGAGAACCTCCACGATATGGCTTTAATGACTACCCGGGATCATGATAACTACCGTGCTATTTTTGATAATATTACCTCTTTTATCAAACCGCCGGATTTATTGGTTTATTTACGTGCATCGGTACCGACATTGGTTAATAATATCCAGCGCCGTGGCCGTGAATACGAAGCAGGGATCCGTATCGATTACCTTTCTAAACTGAACGAAAAATACGAAGCCTGGATAAAAGGTTATAACCTGGGCAAATTATTAATTTTAGATAAAGACAAGTTGGATTTCACCAATAATCCTGAAGATTTAGGTACGGTGATCCAATCGATTGAGGCAGAGATTAACGGGTTGTTTTAATCCCCAGCCCGTAAAAGGGAGTTGAGTTCATAATAAATGGTTTAATTTTTAATGCGATAAATATGCAAAAAGATTTCGAGCATGAAAATCCAGAAAACTGGAAATGGGATACTTTTTATTTCAATAAAAAAGACTCCAGGTTAATTGTTCCAAAGCGCATAAAATTGCTTGGGTGGACATTTAATTTTGCTCATCCTGTATCTTTTATTATTGTTGTATTGATCTTTATATTTGTTTTTTATCAATTTTATAGCAACAATATATGATCGATAAAAATTTAAAGTCCCCACTTGAAGATTTAAGGACTATAGGTATTATTCCAGCGCGATATGCCTCTACCCGTTTTCCCGGAAAGCCTTTGGTAGATATTGCCGGAAAAACCATGATCCAAAGAGTTTATGAACAAGCATCGAAAGCCAAAAGCTTATCAAAAGTAGTAATTGCCACCGATGATGTACGGATTGCAGATGAAGTGAAAAGGTTTGGTGGAGAATTTATCTTTACTTCATCCGATCACCAAAGCGGAACCGATAGGTGTGCCGAAGTGATTGAGCAATTACCAGGATTTGATATTGTGATCAACATTCAGGGCGATGAACCTTTTATCGAACCTGCACAAATTGAATTATTGACAAGCTGTTTTACTGAAGAAAAAGTACAGTTAGCAACATTAATCAAATCTATTCAAAGTCAGGAAAGTGTATACAATCCCAATAGTCCTAAAGTGGTGATTGATGTAAATGGCCGGGCCATGTATTTTAGCCGGAGTCCAATCCCTTTTATCCGAAACGGAGAACCAGGCGTATGGGCAGAAAAACACCAGTTTTATAAACACATCGGGATTTACGGTTACCGCACCGAATCATTAAAAGCCATTACCAAATTACCACCTTCTTCTTTAGAAATTGCTGAAAGCCTGGAGCAACTACGCTGGATCGAGAATGGATTTTATATCCAAACAAAAGTTACCGACCTTGAAACAGTTGCTATTGATACTCCGGAAGATTTACTAAAATTAAATAATCTATTGGATGCGCTGAAGCACGAGTAAGGTTATGGTTCATTAGTCATTAGTTCATTGGTTGGTTCATGGTTGATATTTTGATGGTTCATGGCCAAGTGCTAATAACTTGAGATTAATCTTCCTCAGACTGCGGACTACCGACTTCGGACTATTTTACCACCAGTTCCATCTGAATATTACATCGCGCATAAGGTGTAGGCTTACCTGCCACTTTTTTAAAACCCAATTTGTGGTAAAGATTTATGGCCGGTTTTAAAATGGTATTGCTTTCTAAATAAATTTTAGATGCACCTAATGACCTTGCTTTTTCAATAATAGCATTTGCCAATAAATAGCCTACATTTTTTCCCTGGGCTTTTGGCGATACGGCCATTTTGGCCAGTTCAAAATCATATTCGCCATCGTTCATTTTAATTAATGCGCAAACGCCTAAAGGCTCACCCTGGTAAAGTGCAACTAATATAAAACCTCCTTTATCTAAAATATAACCCTGCGGATTATCCAAAGCTTTATAATCAGATTCTTCCATGGTAAAATACTCTGAAATCCATTCTACATTCAGCGATCTGAATATTACCTGGTATTTGGGCAGGTAATCTACAATTTCAACCTTTAAACTATCTCTTTCCTTTTTCTTTTCCATTACCCTTCTCAACAAGTTTTTCTGCTCCAATAAAAACTCCCATTCCCCTATTGCTTCCCAAAGGTTATGCTGCGCTTGTGCTGAGATTTCTTCAATAGCGGCATTTACATCAACCAGCTGATCTTTTATTTCTTTTGAAATCTCCACTCCTTTTTTAGAAAGGCTCACTACATTTCTTCGTCCGTCGGTTTTGTCTTTACTTTCTTTAACATAACCTTTTTTCAGCATCTCACTGATGATTTTGCTGACAGATGGATGAGAATGGCCAATATCTTTAGCCAGTTCAGTAATCGTTTTTTCTTTCTCCTGAACCAAAGCATAAAATACAGGAAACCACTTGGGCTGCATATCAATATTATACAATTTATAAATCTGTGCAGCGTCTTCAGTCACCATATCAGTTAACATTCTTAACCTGCTACCTATAGCTACTTTGCCTACTTCTTCAAAAAAATTCATAATAAAATCAGTTACGTAATCAGTTACGCAAATATAAGAATAAAATGATATTATCCAATAACATTTAATGGCTTCGCTAATATTTTCGTATTTTAGTTTATCTATGACAAAGCAAACACTCTTAATTATCGCTATTGTGTATGGTAATGCGATTTTTGCCAGGCAACCGGCTGGATTAATTGTAAAAACCAATGTCTTAAATTTAGTGGCGAAAAGGCCTACCCTATCTGTAGAAAAAACCTTTGCTAATCTTTATGGATTGGAAGCGGCTTATACTTTTGGCGAAATTAAAAACTTCGGTTATCGCGACTATTACCACTATAATGGCTTTTTACTCCGGGCGAAAAAATACCTCAGGCCAATTAAAAATAAAGAAGCTAACGCTTTCTATGGTGCCTATTTTGGAAACCTGAACAAAACAGTGGTGTCGCATGGCACGGTAGACAATACCGGCTTTTTTAGCTGGGGTCATGACAGGGATTTCAAAGCGAATTCTTTACGTTATGGCGGAACATTTGGGGTATCTTTTATTCCTGGAAAACATTTTCTTTTAGAGGGTTTGACAGGCTTGGGTTACGGAGATTATTATCATATTCAAAATAATTTAGAAAATAAGCTTCCTGGTGGTTATTTCGACTTTCAATTGTGGTTATCTATTGGCTATTCTTTCTAAATTTAACGAATATCATAAAATACGCACCTGAACTAAAACATAAAATTTGTAGTTTTGAATATGAGAAATATACCGCTCTTTGTTACCATCTGTTTATTAGCACTTGTTGCCTGTAATTCGAAAGATAAAAAGGAAAGCACTGCCATTGAATTTAAAAATGTGAACCAAAGTCTGGCTAAATCTTTTTCCGATTTAAAACGTTTAGACACTTTTAAAATAGAACTTACCGGCAGAAAACCCGAAGAAATGGTATTGAATTTCACGATCAAAAATGCTGATGGAAAAGAGATTTACAATGCTAAAATTAAGGGAACAGAACTGGTTAACAATACCGACCCAAATGTTGACCTTTCTAAAGAGAAAGACCAGGTTATTTTCTTAAAAACCATTGCTGACGACTTCTTCAGCGATGATAATTTTCTTGAACCAGCAGTAATGCCAGAAGATAAAGCCGATAATTACACCCCCGACAAAGCATTATATGAAGAATTGAAAAAATCAGGTTTAAATGGCTTCAAATACCGTTTAGGAAAAGAGAACAACATTTACATTGCCTGGAGCGAAAAAGAACAGAAGGTGAAAATTTATTATAATTGTTGTTAATCAAAAATATTTAAAAGTTTAGCAATGAAAAAATCTGATTTTATTGCAAATCGCTTAAGAGAGATTTTTTTAAATGGTTATTGGATAGCTAATACCAATTATAGAGATCAGATAGAAAATGTTAATTGGCAAGAGGCTATCCATCAGGTAGAAAATTTAAATACCATTGCGGCCCTAACCTATCATATTAATTATTATCTGCTTGGACTTTTACATGTATTTAATGGTGGACCTTTAGAAATTAAAGACCAGTATAGTTATAATCTTCCTCCGATACATTCAGAAGCAGACTGGAAAAAACTAATCAATGATTTTTTGACAAATGCTTCAGTTTTTGTTATCGCAGTAGAAAAAATGCCAGAAGAAAAATTTGATGAGGTATTTGTAAACGAAAAGTATGGCACTTACCTGCGGAATTTAGAAGCTGTAATTGAACACAGTTATTATCATTTAGGGCAGATTGTACTCATCAAAAAACTGATTTTGGCGGCAGGGGAATAAAATACTATCATTCTGCGTTTTAAGCTTTCCCTCCTCTGTTTCGCCATAAAAAAATATTTTAATATTTATTTTTAAACTAAATAAATAGTTGTACTTTAGAGCATTGAACCAAACACAAATTATTTAACGTTTCTCTACAACATACATGCTCAAGCAACTATTCACGGTTTTTATTTTTTCATTATTATTTTTTCCGGCACTGGCACAAAAAGCAAGCATAAAAGGCGTTGTGGTCGATACCGTTGAGAAAAGAAAATTACAAAACAGTTCTATCCTGCTGATATCAAGCAAAGATTCCGTTTTAGTTAAAGATACTCGGGCCAGGGCCAATGGCGAATTCGAATTATCGAACCTAAAAAAAGGCAATTATACTTTAGTCATCACCTTCCCAAAAATGGCCGATTTCATCAGGGATATCCAATTGTCAGATTCCTCGAAATTTAATCTTGGCCATATTACAATGGACAGTAAGGCCACACTTTTGAATGAGGTGACAATAAAGGCACAAAAACAGGCCATTAGCATGAAAGGCGATACGATAACCTACCAGGCAGATAGTTTTGCGGTAAAACCACATGCCAATTTACAGGATCTGTTAAGGCGATTACCTGGAATTGAGGTAGATAAAGATGGTGCAATAAAAGCAGGAGGAAAAGACGTAAATACGCTTTTGGTTGATGGAGAAGAATTTTTTGGCGACGATCCGCTTCTGGCTCAGAAATACCTAAAGGCGAATGCAGTTAGTGAAGTTCAGGTTTACGACAAAAAAACTAAAGAAGAAGAGTTATCAGGAATAAAAGAGGGTGATGCCAAAGAGAAGGTGATGAATATCAAACTCAAGGAGAATGCCAAAAACGGCTATCTCAGCACTCTGGATGCGAACAGTGACTTAAATCATTTTAAAAACATTGGCGGCATGGCCGGCATCTATAAAAGCAAATTAAAAGCGGCAGTATTTGGATTTAACTCCAATATCAATCAGGATTCGAAGGCAAGTGCCGCCATGAGCAAATTAAAAGGAAATGATTATGATTTAATTGAAGTTGGCGATGATGGCAGTACCGTTATGATTATGTACGGCAACAGAGATGATGATGGTTTTTCGCCAACAAACGGCTTACCTGATATCACCAGTTATGGTGCACACTTCTCCGATAAATGGAATGAAAATAAAGTAGGTCTGAAACTCAATTATAAAGGCAATAATCGTGATATCATAGATAGAACAACCTCTAAAAACCAGTCATTATTGCCTAATGGAACAAATTTCTTTAGTTCAGGCAGCGCAAACAGCGAAACTAAAAGTACGGGACAAAGTTTAAAAGGAAGTGTGGATATTAAGATAGACTCGCTTTCTACATTAAAAATATCATTTGCCACGAGTAAAAACAAAAACAATAATGAGTACACCAGCACCAATGAAACCAAAAACGGTGAAGGTTTTTTTGTAAATAATAGCGATCAAACAAACAACAGCAACGGAGTTGACAATCTGTTTAACGGCAATATCAATTATTCAAAAAAGTTTGTCAAAAAAGGAAGAACGCTGTCTATCGATTTACAACCAGAAACCAAAAACGGCACCAGTCTCGGCAACAGTAAAAGTGTCACCAATTATTATGATGACAATGGTGTATCAAAAGGGCCGCCAATCACTCAGGACTTTCTCAATGATAATTCAGGCAAGGAAACGTCACTTGGCGCAAGAATATCATATACTGAACCTCTGAACAAACAATTCTCCTTGCAAACCGCCTATAGCTTTAAAACGGTAAACTCCAATAGTCATAAACTGGTTTTCGATAAATCATTAAATAATAAACGGATCGATTCGCTAAGTAATAATTTCGATTTTAATAATTTTTCGAATATAGGCAAGGTGGTATTACAATATCGGGCAAAGAAATTTACTTTGTCTGGTGGTGCAGAAGCTACACAAACAACATTCGAGCTGAATGATTTAGACAGAAGCAACAAATTTAACCGAAATTACTTAAACTGGGCACCACAAAGTAATCTTAACTATAAACTCGGAAAAAATACAAGTGTATCCTTAAACTACAATGGAAATACGCGACAGCCTGGCTTAGACCAATTACAACCGATCAGGCAAATAAACAATCCACTTTACGAAATAAAAGGTAATCCAAATTTAAAACCATCGTTCAACAATAATTTTGGCTTTAATTTAAATACCTACCAGCAAAAATCGGAAATGTACGCATACGTGTATGGAGGCTACAGTTTTACTAAAAATGCAGTAGTGAGTACGAGTACTGTAGATGAGGTAAACAAAACCACCAGCAGTTACATCAATCTAAATGGTAATAACAATTTTTACGCCGGCGCAAGTTTTAATAAAAGTTTCAGCAAGATTAATTTTAGTACAGGCTTAAATGCCAGTTATAACCATTCAAACTCGGTTTCTATTTTAAACAATAAACTGAATGAAAATGTAAACAATAGTATCAGTTTACGCCCACGCTTGAGTTACTATAGCGATAAACTTCAAATTCAGTACGATCCATCCTTTACCTTTTCAAACAGCCGCTCATCTATCGGCTCCATAAATAATGGTAAAAACTTTTACCATAACCATGAAATTTCCGGTACCATCGAACTGCCATACAATACCGAATTCAACACCTCAATATCATTATCATACCAACCTGCCAACACTTCGTTCAGCAGGCCGGTAAATGTTGCTATCTGGAATGCCTATTTATCAAAGAAGATGCTTAAAGCTCAGGAACTGGAATTAAAAGTAGCGATTTCAGATATTTTAGCCGAAAGGATCGGTTACAATCGATACGTTGGCGGTAACAATATTAGTGAGAATACCAACAGTTTTATTCCAAGGTATGTACTGATCGGTGTCACCTATAATTTAACCGGAAACTTTGTTGAACAAGACAAAAAATAACGTCAGATGAAACATTTAGGATTAAGCATAATTTTATTTTTTGCAGTTACAATAATCAGGGCACAAACTGTTTTCATCAGAAGTGCAAAAATAACATTTGAAAAAAAGATAAACCAGAAGCAACAAATTGCAGAAAACGATTGGATATCAGACGATGCTAAAGATAAAATGAGCAAGTACAGGACTTCCAGCTGGGATTATAGTTTTAACGATAGTAGCTCCATATATAAGGCTAAACCGAAGGAAACCTTAAACGACAATAATTTCTTTTTTATTGCTGGTGAGAATACCAATGAAATGTATACCGATTTTAGTAAAAAAGCAAGGGTAATCAGAAAACCAGTAAGTGGTGAAGACTTCATTTTAAAAGATACTATCCCCCATCTCCAATGGAAAATTATGCATGATGTGCGCCAAATTGCAGGTTATGAATGCCGTAAAGCGACAACCGTAATAAACGATTCTGTTACAGTGGTGGCCTTTTATACTGATGAAATTTTATTAAAAGGTGGCCCGGAGGGATTTACCGGTTTACCAGGAATGATATTAGGTTTGGCCATACCACGTTACAACACCACCTGGTTTGCCACAAAAGTGGAAGCGAAAAATGTTCCGATCTTAAACATCGTAGCTCCGGCAAAGGGAAAGAGAACCGACACAGAAAAAGATTTCAAAAAAATGGTCGACCTCTATACCCGTTATGATGATAAAAAGAATCCCAGAAAGATAGAAGATATTAAAAAAGAACTTTATACGCTGATACTTTAAACCGGTGTTTTTCCTTAAACCAGTCAATATCAAAGACATAATGCACTTAAAAAATATTCGGGCAAGTATCTAACGAGCGATAATTTTTTTGTACCTTTGTATCCCGTACAAAAACAATTAACCAGACCTAAAAAGCCTGGTTAATTCCACAAATTATCAATCATGACAAAGTATATTTTTGTTACGGGCGGTGTAACTTCCTCTTTAGGTAAGGGCATCATTTCCGCATCTTTAGCTAAACTTTTACAGGCACGTGGCTACCGTGTAACCATTCAAAAATTCGATCCGTACATTAATATCGATCCAGGAACATTAAACCCTTATGAGCATGGAGAGTGCTTTGTAACTGAAGATGGTGCTGAAACCGACCTGGATCTTGGTCATTATGAGCGTTTCCTTAATGTTCCAACTTCGCAGGCAAATAACATTACTACTGGCCGCATTTACCAAAACGTAATTAACAAAGAGCGTAAAGGCGAATATTTAGGTAAAACGGTGCAGGTTGTTCCACATATTACCGACGAGATTAAACGCAACATGCGCATTTTGGGCGAAAGTGGTGAATACGACATTGTGATTACTGAACTTGGAGGAACAGTTGGCGATATTGAATCTCTGCCATTTATCGAAGCTGTTCGTCAGTTTAAGTGGGAAGAAGGTAGTACTAATGCCATTGTTATCCACTTAACCCTGGTTCCTTATTTAGCTGCTGCAGGTGAATTAAAAACTAAACCAACACAACACTCTGTTAAAGCCCTTTTGGAATACGGAATACAGCCAGATATACTGGTTTGTAGAACAGAACACCACATCAGCGCTGATATCAGAAAAAAAATTGCATTATTTTGTAACGTTAACATCAATGCGGTAGTCGAATCGATGGATGCATCTACTATTTATGATGTGCCATTGTTGATGTTAAAAGAGCAACTGGATAAAACTGTTTTATCGAAATTAAAACTGCCTACCAAAAACGATCCGGATATGGAAAGCTGGAAAGATTTTCTGGGCCGTTTAAAAAACCCAACTGCCGAAGTAAAAATTGGCTTGATTGGTAAATATGTAGAATTACCTGATGCTTATAAATCAATTATCGAATCTTTTGTACACGCAGGTTCGAGAAACGAATGTAAAGTCAGGGTAGAATATATCCACTCGGAAGGTATTTTCCCGGATAACGTCAAAGAGAAATTGAGTCATTTACAAGGTGTTTTAGTGGCGCCAGGTTTTGGCAGCCGCGGTATTGAGGGTAAAATTGATGCCATCAAATATGTTCGCGAAAACAACGTTCCTTTCTTCGGAATCTGTTTGGGTATGCAATGTGCAGTTATCGAATTTGGCCGTAATGTTTTAGGTTTGAAAGATGCACACACGACAGAAATTGAAGAAAATTCGCCAAATCCGGTAATTAACATGATGGAAGAGCAGAAAAAAATAACCAATAAAGGTGGAACCATGCGTTTAGGCTCTTATCCTTGCGATATTAAAAAAGGAACAAAGGCTTTTTCTATTTATGGTAAATCTCATATCAACGAGCGTCATCGTCACCGTTATGAATTTAACAATGCTTATTTAAAGCAATATGAAGATGCAGGAATGATTGCGTCAGGTATGAATCCGCAAACCAATTTAGTTGAAATTGTAGAGCTTAAAAATCATCCTTTTTTCGTTGGCGGGCAGTTTCACCCAGAATTAAAATCAACAGTTGCTAATCCTCACCCACTTTTTGTTAAATTTGTCGCCGCTGCGATGGAGTTTGCAAAAAAGAAAACGAATTAAAAGCAGTACAAACATAAATAATGGATAGAAATACCTTTACAGGACTGTTCCTGATTATGATCATTTTGGCAGGATCATTCTACTTTTTGAGGCCGAACGAGGCTGAAATGAAAAAAGCCAAAGAAACAGAGCGTTTAGATTCTTTGAAAAAAGCTGGTGTAACACCTGCGCAAAAAGATACCACCAAAACTGCAGCGATTGCTAATCCGGCTGTAGATTCCTTAGCCTTAAAAGGCCCTTTTGGTAGCGCCATAACCGGTACTGAAGCCAATACTGTTTTAGAAAACGAAAATTTATTAATCACTTTAAGTAATAAAGGTGGTAAAATTACATCTGTTGAAGTTAAAGGACAGAAAACCTTTACGGGTAAACCACTTATTTTATTTGCTGGTAGCGAAAACAAGTTTGGTTTAAGTTTAAATGCAGCTGGTAAGGTAATTAATACCAACGATTTATATTTTACTTCGACAAAAACAGGTAACACGGTTACCATGCGTGCCAATTATGGCGCTAATGCTTACGTAGAATATGTTTACGATTTAAAGGCTTTGAGCAACAAAGTAGCTTTCAATGTTAATGTAGTTGGTTTACAACAAGTAATTGCAGGCAATACGATTGGTTTAAACTGGTCTACTATTTTATTACAACAAGAAAAATCCATCGAAAGTGAGCACCGTTATTCTGCACCATACTACAAATATTTAGATGGTGATGTTAACCACCTAAGTGTTTCTAAAGATGAAAAAGAAGAATTATCAAAAGGTAAAATTCAGTGGTTCTCTTTCAAACAACACTTTTTCTCCGCTTCTTTAATCTCGAAACAAGCTTTCGAAAAAGGAAGTTTAGAAGTTAAAATCCCAACTGCTCCTGGGCAGGTAAAGTTTTATGATGCCAATATGCAATTGCCTTATGTACATACAGCCAACCAGGTTTACGAAATGGAATTCTATTTCGGAACAAACAAATTCTCTACTTTAAAAGCGCAGGGATATGATTTAGAGCAGCAGGTTGATATGGGCTACTGGCCATTGAAATACATTAACCGCTTTATTGTATTGCCTGTATTTAATTTCTTAAACAGCTTTAACTGGAACTACGGCTTGATCATTCTGGTATTAACCATCTTGTTAAAACTTGCTTTATCGCCACTTACCTACAAGTCATACTTATCAATGGCTAAAATGAGGGTATTGAAACCAGAGATGGACGAAATTAAAGCTAAGGTAGGCGAAGATAACCCAACATTGGTTCAACAGGAATATTTAAAATTATATAAGAAAGCTGGCGTAAATCCTTTAGGAGGATGTTTACCAATGGTGCTTCAATTGCCTTTGGTTATGGCTTTCTTCTTCTTCTTCCCTAACTTGTTTGAGTTACGAGGCGAGAGTTTCCTTTGGATGAAAGATTTATCAACTTATGATGAGTTTATCAAATTTGGCGTAAAAATTCCTTTCATTGGCGATCACTTAAGTTTAATGTGTGTATTGATGACCATCTCTACATTGATTATGACTTATTTCAATAACCAGGTTTCAGGTGCTACCGGTCAGATGAAATATATTGGTTACATTATGCCGGTTATTTTCTTAGGTGTATTAAACAGCTACCCTGCCGGATTAAACTATTATTATTTCTTAGCCAACTTAATGACTTTCGGACAGCAGTTCTTAATTCGTAGAATGGTTGACGATGAGAAAATCCATGCGCTAATCCAGCAAAACAAAGCCAGACCAGCTGATGAAAAAAAGAAAAAATCTAAATTCCAGCAGCGTTTAGATGACTATATGCGTCAGCAACAACAAGCTAAAAAATAATTTAGCCTTTGATACCACAACCCTCGATTGCTTAAAGCAATCGAGGGTTTTTAGTTTTAAGCAGAGGGCGTGGAGCTAAGAGCACTAAGCGCATGGTGTTAGACGTTAATTCTGGAAAACTTAAACTTCGGTCCTCCGATCCCGGACTTCTTACAAATCCCATCATCCATCTTACATTTTACCTTTCAAATTCCCTTTTTTATTGTAATATTTGGTATACAAGTTTCCTAATAAGCTAAAAAATTCCAATTTTAGAAGATTAAATCTCAACCAACAAATTAATAAATTTAAAAATGCAAAAGAGACTAACTATTATTCTGTTTTTCGTTGTCAGCTTTGCCTACGCACAAAAAAAACCTCTAGATCATTCGGTATATGATACCTGGGAATCAGTAGGCACAAAACAATTATCAAATAATGGTCAATGGGCTATGTACAATATCTTACAGCAAGAAGGAGATGCACAATTATATCTTACTAATATTAAAACAAATGCAAAGATAAATATCCCAAGAGGGATGAACCCGCAATTTAGCAATGATTCCAAGTTCGCGGCATTTAACATCCGTCCATTAAATAAAGATTTGCGCCAGGCTAAAATTAAAAAGAAAAAGACAGATGAATTGCCAAAAGATTCATTAGGGATCCTCAACCTCACTACCAGTGCTGTTACAAAAGTAGCAAGGGTAAAATCTTTCAAATTCCCTGAAGAAGGCGTTGGTGTAATGGCTTATTTAACTGAAAAGCCAGATACAGCAAAGAAAACAGTAAAGCCGGCTGAGAAAAAAGATGGTGAAACTGATTTTGCTGACGATGAACCTGCTACCAAAGGTAAAACTGAAGAAGGGACTGATTTAGTCGTAAAAAACCTTTTAACAGGCACAGATAAAACCTATAAATTCGTCACCGATTATTATTTTAGTAAAGACGGCAAACAGTTGGTTTTTGCCTGCAGTGGATCTAAAAAGGACAAAACGGCAGCTCAAGGTGTATTCTTACTCAATACAGAAAAAGGCACATTAAAAACCTTGATTAAAGGGAAAGGAAGTTTTAAAAACTTCACTTTTGATGAGGAAAGCGAACATGTTGCTTTTGTGGGTGAGCAAAGTCCGGAGAAACAAGAAATAAAAGATTACAATATTTATTACAACTCTTTAACACTTGATACGGCGCAGATACTGGTAGATTTTGATATGCCGGGCTTACCTGCAAAATGGTCTGTGAATGGCGATGGAAAGATAATTTTCAGTAAAGATGGCAAGAAATTATTTTTTGGCATCTCTCCCATTAAAAAGCCAAAAGATACTACAATCGTAGATTTCGAAGTGGCAAAAGTTGATGTTTGGAACTACAAAGATGATTATCTACAGCCGATGCAGCTTAAAAATGCGGATAGGGACAGCAAAAAAAGCTATTTATCCGTTATTGATGTTTACAGCAGCGATCCTAAAGTAATTCCATTAACAGACCTAAAACTACCGGATGCCAATATCATTGCGGAAGGTGATGCCAATATGGTTTTAGCATCTACAGACTATGGTCGTAGAATCGAATCACAATGGAGTGGTTCTACCACAAAAGATTACTATTTAGTTGACACTAAAAACGGTCACAAAAAGAAAATCATTGATAATTTAAGCGGATATGCTATGGCGTCTCCTGGCGGAAACTATGTTTTATATTTTGATAGAAAAGCAGGTAGCTGGAATACTTATAACATAACCACGGGCAAATTAACCGTACTAACTGCCGGATTAACTGAAAAATTTGTTGATGAAGAAAACGACGTACCCGATTTACCTTCTGCTTATGGTTTAGCCACCTGGACTGAAGGCGATAAGGCTGTATTAATTTACGATAAATATGATATCTGGTCGTTCTCTCCTGATGGAAAAGCGGCACCAAAAAATATTACCGCCGGTTTCGGAAGGGCCAATAACCTTACTTTCCGTTATGAAAGAGTACAACAGGATAACAGGTTTGAACGCAATGCAGACAGCAAATTTGTAAAAACAAATGAAATAGTTTGGTTAGATGGCTTTAACAATTTGACAAAAGAAAACGGTTTTTATCGCACCAAAGTAGGTTCATCTAAAGCGCCTGAACTGGTTGTAATGGCTAAATTTAAATACTCCAACCTGGTAAAAGCTAAAGATGCTGATATTTACATTTACGATAAAGCCAATTATGTAGAATCGCCAAATGTTTATATCACCACCGATTTCAAAACTGAAACCAAATTAAGCAATACCAACCCTCAACAAAAAGACTACAATTGGGGTACTGCTGAATTGGTTAAGTGGACTACGCCAAAGGGTTATAAGGCAGAAGGTATTTTATACAAACCGGAAAATTTCGATCAAAATAAGAAGTATCCGGTGATTGCTTATTTCTACGAAAAACTAACAGATGGCTTATATACTTATCAAGCGCCGGCCCCTACTCCATCCCGCTTAAATATTTCTTACTTCGTAAGTAACGGCTACCTGGTATTTGCGCCAGATATTAGCTACGAAACTGGTCACCCAGGTAAGTCAGCAGTTGAATTCATCAATTCGGGTGTGGAAAGTCTGAAGAAAAATAGTTGGGTAGATGGTAGTAAAATTGGTATTCAGGGCCAAAGCTGGGGTGGCTACCAGGTGGCTTACCTCATTACCCAAAACAATATGTATGCTGCTGCCTGGGCGGGAGCACCTGTAGTTAACATGACCTCTGCTTATGGAGGTATCCGTTGGGAAACCGGTATGAACCGTCAGTTCCAGTACGAGAAAACACAAAGCCGTATTGGTGCAACACTTTGGGAAAAACCAGAATTATATATCGAAAACTCTCCACTATTTATGTTTCCGAAGGTTAATACGCCTGTTGTGGTCATGGCTAATGATGCAGATGGTGCCGTGCCCTGGTATCAGGGTATCGAAATGTTTACCGCTCTGCGCCGTTTAGGTAAACCTGTTTGGATGTTAAACTATAATGGTGAGGCACACAACCTGGTTCAACGCCAGAACCGTAAGGATATTCAAATTCGCGAACAACAATTTTTCGACTATTATTTAAAAGGGGCAAAAGCTCCGGCCTGGATGACAAGCGGAATCCCTGCTACTGAAAAAGGAAAAACCTGGGGTTTTGAATTAACAGAAGATAAACCTTAGTTACTCCGAAGTCAGAAGTCCATGGTTAGGAGTATATATACTGGCCATGGACTTTTTGTTTTGGGTTGATGATTTCATTGCGAATAGCTCTTAGTCAAATATTCTGAATAAGCAATCTATCAACTATTTGATTATTGACCATATACCATTATTTAGTATGCAGAATCCAACTTCGGACTAAAGATTATCGACTCCGGACTTCTCCACTATGAACTTTCGCTTAAAAGCGGTATTTTAACCCCTTCAAATAAAACTAAGCAACCCTAATGGCATTAAGCAGAATTTGGTCGGCATTTATTATTGTGGCTATCGTTGTAGCGAGTATTAAATGTTTCTTTTTCGGACATAGCGATATTTTTAACTGGATGGTAATCGGTAAATCATCCGACCCCTTAAATCCTTTAAAATTAGATGGCATTATTGAAACCTGCTGGATTGCGGTTGATCTTTGTATTAAATTGATCGGAACATTGGCTTTATTTATGGGCTTAATGAGCATTGCCGAAAAAGCAGGTGGCATCCGTTTATTATCCAGGATTATTGGCCCTTTCTTTTCGAAACTTTTTCCCGAAATTCCAAAAGGGCACCCGTCTATGGGACACATGATCATGAATTTCTCTGCCAATTTATTAGGTTTAGATAATGCAGCCACTCCATTTGGTATAAAGGCGATGGAAAGTTTGCAGGAGCTTAATCCAAATAAAGATGTTGCCAGTAATTCGCAGATTATGTTTTTATGCCTGCACGCTGCTGGTTTATGTCTAATTCCTGTTAGTGTAATTGCCATCAGGTCAACTCAAAATGCGCAAGACCCAACTGATATTTTCATCCCATGTTTAATTGTAACTTTTGTTGGCACCATGGCCGCCATGCTCATTGTATCCTTTAAACAAAAGATAAACTTACTTCAACCTGTTATCATTACCTGGGTACTCAGTATTTCTGCTGTTGTAGGCTTACTGGTTTGGTATGTGAGCAAATTAAATGCGGAAAGTATAAAATCATTTTCAGGCTTATTAAGCGGCGGAATAATTTTATTGATCTTTTTATTGATTGTATTGGGCGCGCTCTATAAAAAAATAGATGTTTTTGACGCATTTATCGATGGAGCCAAAGGCGGATTTGAGACTGCACTTAAAATTATCCCATATTTAGTTGGAATTTTAGTGGCCGTAAGCATGTTGAGAACCAGCGGAACCTCTGATGTGATCATGAGCGGGATTAAAAACATGTTTGTATTTTTTGGAGCCGACACCAAATTTGTTGATGCATTACCCACAGCCTTAATCAGGCCTTTAAGTGGTGGTGCTGCCCGGGGAATGATGGTAAGCACCATGATTTCAAGCGGACCAGATTCATTTGCCAGTAAGCTATCCGGTGTTTTTCAGGGTGCTTCTGATACCACTTTTTATGTAGTAGCAGTTTACTTTGGCTCTGTTGGCATTAAAAATACGCGTTACGCTATCGGCTCGATGTTATTGGCTGATTTAGTTGGGGTTTGTACGGCGATTGCACTCAGTTATATGTTTTTTGCGTAAGGTTCGTTCATTAGTCATTGGTTTATTAGGCATTGGTGTATCAAGCTCCTTGTCGTCATTGCGAAATAAATTCTTCATCAGCGAAGCAATCTGTTTTAATAGTCAATACGCACCAAGAGTATTCATTCAGGAAAAAGTTGCAAATCCTTCCATTCGCCTTCTTTTAAAGATTCTTCATTTCATTCAGAATGACAATTCAGGAAAAAGAAGAGAATAAAGAGTAAAGCAGCATAAATCCTATAGGTCAGCTATAAGATTTATGCTTCAGTATTTTTATTACGTAATATTAGCAAGATGGTTGCGGAATAGATATCCTGGTAATGATTTCATCAATAGCATCAGGATCAATTGCTACGTTTTTTGAAGCACACCATTTTTCTGTTTTATTATCCAGCCAGATACAGAAAGAATGGTAGCCATCTAAAACAACGGCATAAGTTTCGTGAAAATCATCTTGAATACGCATGCAAAATCCCTTAAAAATTTTGCCTCTCACATTGAATTGCAGGGTGGAATAATTTTCTAACATGGCTCATTATATTTTTGGTTAATTTACAACAAATTATAAACGAGAATGTTTCGTCAATTTAAAGGAATTAATAATTAATTCTTAAGCTAACAGAAAAGACTTAACCTATGTTTAACATATTGGAATAACCTTTAGCTATTAAACGCTTTTTTGAGGGTAAAAATATTTCGCATTGCAGATTTAATATTGTTCGTCCTCTTTTTACAATCGAGGTTTCTGCAACAACTTCGTCGCCTTCGCTGGCTGTAGCAAAATAATCGATATAATTATTTACAGTAGTATACCGTTCATTTAATCCCATAGTAAAAACTGTTGCACCAATTAAATCATCTATAATGCCTGCTGTTACGCCCCCGTGTAAAATTTGATAAGGATTGGTCATTTCTTTACGGATGGTATACCGGCACACCAGGATACCATGCTCTGCTTTAACTAAAACAGGCGCCAGCCAGTTCATAAAGTTAGAAGGCGAATTGGTAATGACCTTGCCAATTGACTGCCTTAAAAAAGTTAAACGCTGCTCGCTCAAAGAGGCTTCCATAGCTATAAGTATTTAATATAATATGCTTCAGGTAAATATAGATAAAACTAAATGCCAAATATAATATTTCATTCTCGGAGTTACTGGATGCACAAATCTTTGTTCCTAAACCCGTATTGCAGTGGTAGCTGCAGGCTTCACGCCGGCAATACCAACGAAAAGCGGGAACATGCTTATATAGTAGCACGAACCGCTTATTTCCTGATTAAAGGGCATCATTTTATTTGGAGCGCAAGGCCTCTACTGTGAACAACTAATTTCTGCCCGTTTTACGCTTATACGCTTCGCTGCCTCGTGCCTCGTTGCTGCAGGGTAATGCTGCAACCGGAGCTAAATGGCCAAAACAGTATTTCATTTGTTGGGTTGCAGGGTGCACAAACCTTTGTTTCTAAACCTGATTGAGCGGAATAGCCCGGAGCATAGCGAGGACTATAAGCGAAAGCGGGACTGCAAGCCCTAAGAACGATTAAATGCTCATTTTCAAGTAATATGCCTTCAATTAAAAGATTGCTTCCCTGAACGAACCAGACAAGCTATCGTTCAACCTTGCAATACGAAAAAAACAAGAGGCTATATCTTAAATCGCTATTTAACCTAGAATTTGTCACGTTGAGCCTGTCGAAACGCTATTAAGACATCTAAACAATGTACTTCGGCAAGCTCTGTATGACAATTTGATATCATGATACATCCTCATTATTTTCACTCTTAAATTGGAATAATCAATTTAAAACTCAAATTCCTGCCCATATTGTAAATCCCTGACCGGCCATTAGGCGAGCGGTTGTAATATTCGAAATACTTCAATCTGTTTAAATTAGATTGATAAGCGATATTGAAAATATTATCGGCCTGAAGAAAAATATCGCAGATGGTTTTTCCTTTTCTTGTTTTCAGGGCTGACCCTATTCCTCCGTTAATCAAAGTATAACCTGCTGTAAAACTTTCAGTATTATCAAGCGCATAAAATTTATCCTGATCTGCGAAAAAAGCAGCATCGATTTTAATATAAGGTTTATCAAAAATACCAACAGGCTTTTGCGCTGTTGCCTTAATTTCCGTTCTAAATTGTAAAGGCGGAATAAAAGGAAGGTATTTGGCATCGCCGCCGTGCTGATCCAATAGCGCCTGGTTTTGATTCAATCCTACCGTATAAGCCAAACTATTGTTAAAACTTAGCCATTTTAAAGCCTTTGGATGGAGATTCACAGAAATCTCTGCACCATATAACCTGGCTTTTGATTGTTGGTACTGATAAGTCAGGTTTCCGGGAACGATAACCACTGGATTTCCGTTGGCATCGGTTAAGCGAGATTGGTAAATGTAGTTCTGAATATTGTTATTAAACAGTTCCACACTTATTTCAGCATCTTTTAAGTAAACAATAATGCCAATATCTTCCTGAAGGTTAAATTCTGGGTTAAAGGTCCTGTTGCCTAGATATACAATGTGCGCACCCGGATCTAATCCGTTAGAACCGATTTCTGTAATATTTGGAGCCCTGTAACCTCTCGCAATATTGGCCTTAATCAAAAGCCTTTCGGAAATATTGTAAGTTAAACCTAAACTTCCTGATACGCCATAATAGTTTTTATTAAAAGAAGGGAATTGCAATTTTTCAGTGGCATCGGTCGAACTTACCTGTCTACCAAAACCTGTTTGTGCATCGGTGCCTACATAAAAATCACTCCAGTGTATATTTCTTCTGTCTATCCTAATCCCTCCTGAAACATCTACCTTACCCATCGATTTTTTCGCAAAGTAAAAAGCACCAACATCGAAAAGATCATAATCGGGTATAGGAAAATCGGTAGCATCTTTACTCCTGTTTGCCTGATACATACCATTAAGCCCGATGGTACTTTCGATACCTGCAAAATCGGGCAGGTTGTATTTAAGATCATAATTAAAAGTGTTTAACACAACGTAAAGCCCGGCCTGACCTGGTAATGTCGAGTGATTATATTCTCTCCTTACACTTTGCTGTCCGCCAATCATTAAATTTAAATCACTCGTTCCAAATTTAAACTGACTGGTGTTGTAAAACCGGTAATGTTGGATATGTTGATGCAAGGGGTTAATGGAATAGGTCTTTAGATCACTTTCAGGCACAACAGGCCTGTTTTTGATATCATCTCCATCATCCAAAACCTGTCTGGTAAATCTTCGGGACAAAGAATCTCTGCTGCCATCAGGAATTTCCATCAAATTATCGTAAAAGGTAATGGCTGTTTTAGTAAAACCCCAGGCCTTATCTACCCTGGCACTGGCAGATAAATTGTATTCTCTAAAAGCTGTTCCATATACCAATCCATCAATTTTATTTTGATAATTATGTGCTGTTTTCCCGGTCGCCCTAAAGTTATATTTCCAATCGTTTTTAATGTAAGCTAGTCCGAGCGACGAACCAATCATCCCATTACTACTTTGGTAATTCGCGGTAAAATCGCCTTTCAATTTTCCATCTTCAAAATTCGGTGTATAAGGAATCATATTAATTACCCCGGCCAATGCATCTGAACCGTAAGTTAAACTGGCAGGTCCTTTTACTACTTCAGCTCTGGTAATGCCATATTCATCCACCTCTATTCCATGCTCGTCGCCCCATTGTTGCCCCTCTTGCCTTAAGCCATCATATAAAGTTAACACACGATTATAACCTAAGCCCCTTATAAAAGGTTTAGAAACATTTGGACCTGTGGTAACCGCCGTAATTCCTGGCACTCCCTTCACAATGGCTTCTATCAAATTGGTATTGACGTTTTGGTCCATCGTTTTTTTAGAAAGCACAGCAATAGGCACAGGACTTTTCCGTAATTGTGTTGCCCGGTTTACGCCGGTAATCACTACATCATTTAAATCGGAAGCTAAACTTAGTAAGTCAGCATTAACAAAAACTGTATCTCCTTTTAATGTTATCCTAATTCTTTTGGACTGATAACCTACACCTGAAAAAACAAGATCGCAATTTCCAAAAGGGATCTCACTTAATTGATAAGTACCTGAATTATTTGATTTTGTAAATCTGTTGGCACCTAAAATTTTAATGGTGATATTTTCTACAGGTTCATTCTGAGAAGTCACTACTCCTTTAACTATAACCTTTTGAGCGATGGCATTTAGCGTTATAAAAAAACAGAAGCAATATAGTAACAGGGATTTCATGAATACAAATGATTTATCTAAATATAATTTTAGACAAATCTAAATTTTAATTTAAATAAATCAAATAAAATATTTAGATAACATTTAACAAAATCAAAATCAACGGATCTTACTAAATAAAAAAGATGGCTCGTGTTGAGCGAGAAGGCTGGTAAAAATATTATTTTCGCAGTTGTAATATTTAGACTCTGGCTATTTAGGTTATCCATAAAGACCTTAGCGTTCGGAAGATTCCATCATCCATCTTATATTTTACATTTTCTCAAAACAGGTATGTACTGATAACCAAGCAGCATTTGTTAGCCACAGATCAACCGAGTGCCATTTTTTTATACCGGACTTCTTTTATTAAGATTTTTTAATCAGCAACTTAGGCACTTATCTAGCTGATTATAAATAACCTAAAAACCAAAGCAATATTGAGCAATGTTTTTTTAAAAATATTTTTATCCGTAGCCTTTAAACACATCGTTATTATGATTATCATTGAATACAAAAACGTGAATGAAACTATATACCTGAGGGATTGTTGTACCTAAAGGACGTGTTAAAACAGTACTAATCCTATAAACAGAATATATGTTGGTGATCAATAATTTTGAAGAGTATGAGTCGCATCTAGGTAAAGAACTAGGCATTTCGCAATGGCATACTATAGACCAGGAGCAGATCAATAAATTTGCCGATGCAACCCTGGATCATCAATGGATACACACCGATCCGGAAAAAGCTAAAAATGAAGGACCATTTAAAGCGACAATTGCACATGGGTATTTAACTTTATCCTTAATTCCTTATTTATGGAAGCAAATTGCAGATGTTCGCAATACTAAAATGGAAATTAACTATGGTATTGAACGTTTTAAATTTGGCCAGGCGGTTTTAGTGGATAACGAAGTGCAGTTAAAAGCTAAATTAATTTGTATCAGTAATTTGAGGGGAATCACTAAAGTTACCATTCAGGCTACTCTTGTAATTAAAGACCAACCGAAGCCGGCATACGTAGGTGACGTGGTATTCTTATATCATTTTATATAATATTATCTCATTTAGTTTTCATATTTGAGCAACTTAATGTCGGGCAAATTAATTTTGGCAAGCAACATTTAACCATATAGAAGCATTTGTTTCTGGGTCAAGGCGCTATTGAGTAAGTGACGTTTTAAGGTGTTTTTTACATGTATGGTTTAAAATATAAAATGCCCAGATATCCATCCGGGCATTTATAATCAACTAACCTAAACTTATAAATACTAACCAAATATTTACACCGCAAATCTAAATACCGATTATTAATCTAGTGTTAAATATTTATCACCTGTTATGGTAAAATTGATCTTCAATAATTAACAATACTGATTTTCAGGCTATTTTTCTGGGGCAATCAGTCTTCTTTTGCTAAACTATCACCGTAATGCCTGGCCTGCAAGTTCAAAATCAGCACTTTAAAAATTAATAATGCAAACCATTATTTTACAGCACGGGTTGCCTTATCAAAAGACAGTACCAGGTTTTTCTGATCAACCTGCTTTAAAGGCACTTCATGTACCTTCTTGGCCCGACCGGTAGTAAAATAAACTTCGGCTTTAACAGACTCCCCTTTTTCAATCCCATCCTCAAACAAAGCAATCCCAAAAAGGGTACTGTCAACTTTTGATGAGGCTATAACACTCACAGTACCTAAAGCATAGTTGCCATTATTCTTCAGGGTAACAACGCCCTGTTTATAACTGTAACTCACTCCTTTTAATGTTTCCAGGTAGGTTTTATTCTTGCTGGTGATAGGTTGATAAGTTTGCCCGTAACCTGAAAATCCACAGGCTGCCAGCAGTAAAACAAAAATGATTTTTTTCATGATCTTATGGAATAAACAATAGGATAAATATCGTAAAAAAACTTATTACAAATTGGCTAGAAATAAATTTTGACCGTACTAAAAAAGGGTATCGAAAAATTAAAGGTAGCAAGGTATAATCGGCCTGATATTCATAAGCGAACATGATTTTCGCTATCAAAATCATATCGTATCTACCTTATTCACAGCAATTTTAAATAAAAATAATTTCCAATATCAACATCACAAGCACGGCAATTAATGTATTCAAAAAATTGACCATATTATTGCCTATTATCTCTTTGCGCTCTAGTACAGCACCCAGTATAGAATCAGTCAGGTTTCCCACCGTTCCAGCAATAACGATAAAGCAAAAGTTAATATTCCATTCATACCCCAGCGCATAAATAGCAGCAATAATACAACTACCTCCAATACCGATCACCGTTCCTTCCAGACTGATCACACCATCCATCCCGCAACGGTCGGGCTGGAAAGAAATAATATTAAAAAACCGCTTTCCATAAACCATCCCCAGCTCTGATGATAGCGTATCTGCGGTAGCTGAAGCAAAAGCTGCCGCCATTGCGGGAAGCATTAAATAAGTGAAAGAGGGATAAAATAAAATCACTATAGCCGCAAGACCAGCAGCCCCGGCATTAGCCAGCACCTGCAGCACACTGCGTCCATTTTTAGTTTCCGCTATTGTGGCAAAAGACTGCTTCTTATGTTTTTGCCAGGAAGTGGCCACAGAACCCATGATAAAAAACAGGCTCATCATCGCAACACCTGTGTAACCAGCGGCAATATAAATAAGACAGGCCAGCGTGCCGCCTGTAAGCGCAGCCAGAATGGTCAGTTTTTTGGCCAGGATACTATAAGCAATACCAGCAATAATGATGACAGGCAAAAAAATGCTGCTATTTAACATGTCGCAAATATATTTGAATTATATTGATGAATAGGGCATAACATATATTTACCAATGTTATTAGCGCATGAGAAAAATAGAAAACCATAACATTCAATTCTATTACAGACTTAACCCAGACTAATTTAGCAGATGAGCAGCAATCTATACTCCCCATTATTTTCTATTGGTGCCCGATGGATACAAGGTAAACACTGTTTCTCAGGATGATCTACCGCCAGTCTCCACAAATGGCCCAATCCCAGATTTACAGGTATTGCCCCTGGTTTGGCATGGTAATGCAGGTCGAAATAATGCTCCGTCAAAAAACATTCAAACCCCTCCTCCGTACCATCATATAGTTCCTGCAGCTTCTGCCTGATCTCTGGCAACAGCACTTTTTGTTTAGCTTGGTGATTGGCTAAGATTTCACTTACAGCACCATAATAGGTACATAAAAAAGTATCGGTAGCAATCGGCGACCGGTCTACGTGAAAAGAATATACATCTGTTGAAATAAAATCGAATTCTTCATCACGTTCGTAACTTTTAATTAAGTTCAGCGAAGGTGATGCGCCGGCATCGGTTAACAACTGAAAATCGTTTAGGATAACCGCCCTGGCCATACTTCCTTTTTCTGAGAGCTCGAGTGCCTGGAGATCTTCCATGGATACTACTGTCAGATCCGCTTTCAATTCAATTTTGGATACAATTTCCTTAAAATCGCCCAACAGGTCTCTATGCCAGCAAACTGCATTAATATCTCCTTTAAAAGCTGTATCTATAAGATCAGAAAAAGTGGATACAACCGCAACCTGTGAATTATCTGAGAATTTGTTATCCATTTTATAATATAACCATTTGCCCCAAAAATAAGCAATAGCGCAGGCGAAAGTGAGGATGAGATGTTTTTTTAACAATAAAGGCGGTTAGCTTTTTATCGATTTCTTTCAATCGTAGTCGTAAACTAAGCCCAATCCTGTTTCAAGATTGTTTATATTCGCATATAAAATCTAAGCGCAGTCTTTCGACTCAACATCTGGAATTCACTTCCCCATAGCCAGTTGATAGGTAAATGCCGTTTTTTTCTCCTTCAAATCCCATTTCGAAATCTCATCTAACACTGCTTGGGAATGTTTTTTGCTGATATCGTGCAGGGCATTCCCAACTGATTTCCTCAGGTATTCGCTATCATCTGATTTATTTGTACCGATCAGCGTAATGGCAATATGCGGATGATCTTTAAAATAAGGGCGGCCTGTCCAGATACGGAGCCCTTCTGTCACTGCTCTTTTCACATTCGGATTAGGGTCTGAAAGCCATTTTTTAATAATAGGAATACTTTTCTCGTAACCTGCAACTTTGCAATATTGGTCAAAAACTTTTGCAAGCATTTCCTGCACCCGCCAGTTTTGATCATCTGCCACCCGTGTCTTAAGGGTCAGAAGCGCATCCGGATGGGTTGGCGAAAGCTCCCCCAAAATATAGGTAGCCAGCATCCTTACCTGGTAACTGTTGTCGGCAAGAAGCTTTAGAGCAAGGTCAAAATGATGCTCTTCCTGATCTGCTAAAATCTGATCGCCAGCCGCTATTATATGCTTAAAGCCATGTTCAATTTGTTTAATATGATCAATGATTGATGGTAACATCCTGTCTTGTATAGCGTTATTCAATTGTTCTGCTGTTTCAAAGTTTAATCTGTCACATCCGCGATTTTTAATCAGAGATTATGGCATGATCTATTCTACTATAAATATACAATCTCCAATTTATATTGCTTTAAATATTGAAAAGCAATTTATGCAGCTTTGATTTTTACCTGATGCATAATTACCCTCAAAAAGGGCATGTGGTTGTCTATTTTGTTCAGTAATTCTGCTCAGGTATCTCATTAGTACTTAATAAGCGTGCAACGTTTCCTGTGCCATATTTCAAAAACATCCAGGATTCTTTTTTAATTTTTACTTAACTCATTTATTATCAATACTTCTGGCCTACCGAAAATCATTTCAAAAGTTAAATTATTGATGTGTTTCTAACGACTTTGTTTTCCAGTAAACCCATTTTGAGATTAAAACCGTGCAATTCTCAGGTTTTATATAAATTGATTGCTATATCTCTATATCTTTATCCGTCATTATTCCAGACATTATCCTTACCTAGTCCATTATTCTACATGAAACATTTTTTGAAGTTTTTTCTGGCAGTTTCCCTATCACTTTCATGTACCCTTTCCGCTTTCTCTCAAACAGACAGCATTGATATATTTATTCAGCACCAGATGCAAAAACGTAGGATTCCAGGACTACAACTTGCAATTGTGAGAGATGGTAAAATCATCAAAACGGGCTATTATGGAATTGCCAATATTCAGGACTCTATTGCTGTAACAAAAAAACAGTATTTACAATCAACTCCATTACTAAGGCATTTGTGGGCGTTGCTATTCTACAACTTGTGGAAGAAGGAAAATTAAAACTGGATTTGCCGATTTCGACGTACCTGACAGATATTCCTGAAGCTTGGAAAACGGTAAAAGTACATCAACTTTTATCTCATACTTCAGGAATTCCTGATCTTGTAGATGAAGAGGAAGCAGTAATGATTGCTGACAATTTTGAACTTTCATGGAAAAAGGTATTAGCAATGCCCAATGATTTTACTGCAGGTGCAGAATTTAGATATAATCAGACAAATTACTATCTGCTCGGTCTTATTATCAATAAACTCAGCGGCATTTCGTTTCAGGAGTATATTACTAAAAAACAGTTGGAAAGTGTAGGTATGCCGCTTACCATTCAGTCAGGGTTTGGTGCATCTAAAGAACTGGTACCTAATGCAGCCAACCAATACCAATTTGCTAAAGGCAAGCTCAATAATATGTTCTTTTCTTTCCCTATGCCATTACAAACGGCGGCAGGCATGAGCGCTACAGCCAATGAATTGGCAAATTGGGTTATTGCACTGCAGAATATGGTATTGTTAAAGCAGAAATCAAGTTTAGAAGCACTTTGGAAGCCAGATATATTAAATAATGGAAAAACCTCTGGTTTTAGCAGACTTCTTAATGGTTATGCAGCAGGGTGGCCGGTTATAGTAAGAAATGAGCATCCTGCAGTGGCTCCTGTAGGTGGAGGAAGGTCTGCTGTATTTGTTTATCCCAAAGATGATCTTTCCATTATCATATTAACGAATTTATCGGGTGGTACGCCTGATGGATTTATAGATGAACTTGCAGGAGTGTTTATACCGGATATGAAGGCTGCTAATGGTTTCGGAATGTCTCCCTCTGGTAAAGCCTTGAAATTGGCTTTAGATAAGAACGGTTACAAAAATGCTTATGTAACCGTTAGAAAGTTAAAATCAAAAAATAAAGATTTTGTCCTGACAGAAATTGAAGTGAATGATTGGGGATATCAATTTGTATCGCAGAAAAGACTGAAAGATGCCTTGGAATTATTTAAGCTAAATGTATACTTATATCCATCAAGTGCTAATGCTTACGACAGTTTGGGCGAAACCTATGCCGAGCTGGAAATGTATGATTTAGCACTTATAAATTATGAAAAGGCATTAAAACTCAATCCAAAGAACAAAAGTGCCGAAGTAATTATTGCTAAGCTAAAAGAACGGCTAAAAAAATAATCTTAATAAGTAATATACCAGGCGAGGCCTTTAAAATGTAAGATACAAGCAAAATTATATGGATATTTTTTACACTATCCTCCAATGCAAATATGTCTGAAGCCGGCTTGTCGGCGCAAGTACTATTTAATACGCTTATCGCTAAGTGCGGCTACCCATTCTTCTCTGTTACAACGACTGCAAGCCTGCTGATGCGTTAGGTGTAAAACTTCTGCACAGTTTGTGCATGCATAAAGTCTGGGCTCAGCTATTACTTTAGATTTCTTATTATATAGTTTTGGGTAGATGGGCAAGCCTGGTTTTACCTCTTCATCGTCAAAAAAAAGAAAACTTACCTGGCCGTTGGTTTCGAGCAAAGCAGCCCTCACCTGACCAACATGTTCAATGCCCTGTGCACGCATTTCAGCGAAAAATTCATCCTGCGCAAAATTGGCATCCCCTTGTTCATTCATGGTAAACCTGCCATCTTCAACAATATACATAGGTACACCCTCCAGTATATTCTCAATTTTTTGATATTTAGCTGCAAAAAAGGTAATGATCCTATAAATGAGTAAAATCACCAAGAAAACCAATACAGATGGAATGATTGCGGATTCACCACTCAACATGGGGTCGCCTGCAGCACTGCCAAGTGCAATAATAATGGCCACCTCGAAGATACTGAGCTGCCGTACTCCTTTTTTACCGGTAGACCGCAGGAATATCAGTACAAGGGCAAACATAATAACGGTACGGATGCCAATTTCCAACGCAATGGTGATGTCAAGATCGTTTAGGAATATGTTTTTCCAGTTGAAGGAAGTCATAATAATCAATTAAGTTTTAGGTTGGATCTAATCATTTTTATATTGGAGTAATTTCCAAAAAATGATTTTTTTATAATTATCGCATTGAATGTGAAATGTGACGGCCATTAATCTAATGTTAATAATAACTGGATTATTATTCTCTCTTGCTCTTAACATGGAAATGCCAGTAAAGGTTTATGCTTTGTTATTTAAAGTTTTTGAATTTGTAAAAAACATCTGTAAGCAATAGATATTTCTAAACATTTATTTCATTTCTGTCAAAAATGATAGAAGCCCGGCTTTGAAAATTCTGATCAGATGAGGTTTATTTTCTAAACCGATCACAGGTGTGGAGGTTTAATATTATCCGCGAAAAGACTTAGTTATATTTAATCCATTGAATCATTTTTTTTGATTCTCCCGTTTCTGAACCAATTTATGCTGGTTAGCATAAAACCGCCTGATAAATTTTTACTTATGGTGTAATGTAAGGGGTGAACGTCCTGCACAGGAGAAAGCTTGAGCGCGTTAATTTAGATTGAGGGGTTAATTATGGATATAATTAATCCCCTTATTTTAAGTATCATAACTGATATGCCGTAGATAAAAGCCCGGAAAGTTTATATTAGATCAGTTTACTTTTGCCAGCAAGCTTATTCATTCCCGTAAATTGCTGATTATTTCTGAAGCGATCCCCAAAAAAATTAAAATTGTGCAATTTTAAGATGTAGTATCTTTAATGCTTATTGCGCAAGACATTCATTACGAAGGTTTAAATAAAAACCAGTCAAATTTTATTATTTTCCCTAATACTTTTCGAAGAATTATTGTTAATAAAGGTATCGCATAACCAGAATCAATATGCTAAAACGAACTTGAACTCCATGAATACAAAATATCAACTCCGCAGAGCCGAAACCTGGTTCTTGATCAGCTATTTCAGTTTATGGTTATTCATCTACCTGGCTTCACGTTTTATGTTCGAAATGACTGAAATCAAACTACAGTCGGGCCTGCTAAAATGGGTAGCGATAGGCATTTCACCTGTTGCCATATATGCTGCATTAAGAACCGGATTTGCTGAAAAGGCTAAATGGTATGGTTTTTTAGGCTATCTGTTGGGATATAGTGCCCTATTAACTTTTGCCACCCAATATATGGTTATACAAAGCAGCTTGCTTTGGGACTCGACTGTTAAGGAACAGACCCTTGCGACAGTACAGATCATCGAGGTAAGAAAAGTTTTCAAACGCAAACTAGGTTTTGACCATACCGAAGTAACAATTTTACGGAATGGGAAGTTCATGAAAATGGAAGCCAGGCCATACGCTTATTTTTATCTTAAAGATAAGAAGCAACTTGATATCAAAATAGGCTATTCAGAAATGGGAGAATATGTGACCAGCATCAGCAGCAGTACATTTGTAGAAAAAACGGTTGCGCGCTGGCTGCACCTGAAAGACATGGTTTACCGGATGCGCTGGTTCGTTGGCGTAATCATTATCATTGTTGCAGCAAGCTTGATTAAATCCATCTATTTTCCCGATAAACCTGGAGGGGAAAAAAAGAAAATAAGTTTCTGGAAACAAATGGGCCTGGTAATGGCCATACTTTTCGCTATTGTACTTTTACTTTATGCGGGACTATGGATCTATGTCAGCTTTTTCGCAACCCGTTAAACGATACTGCAATAGCTCATAAATTAGCGTAATATCCTAAAGTGTTATTTACATATTTGGCACTTCCTGCTTCATCAGCGTTCATCTGTAAATTTAATTTCCATAATCTTTTCCTCAAACTGCTCCGGAGGCACCAATGCTTTTGCTTTCATACGAGCCTTATAGGTATACACCGTATTTACCGTATAATCCAGTATGCGGGCAATGGTTTCCGTATCGGTAACCCCTAAACGGATCAGTGCAAAAATACGGAGCGAGGCGGTGAGCATTTCCCCTTCCTTTAACTCAATCTGTTCATCGGTCCTTAAAAGTGCATTAAAAGAGGAAACAAAGTTCGGAAAAAGGGTCAGAAAAACGCTATCCAGGGTACTAAACAGCTGGGTTTTCTCTTTTTGTATGTGCACATTTCCCAGCACCTGGGTGGCATCCTGATATTTTCCTAATTTAATGTTGTGCTGCGCTTTGCGTTTTACTTTATCGAGCGTTTCGATGTAGGAAGAACAGGTTTTAAAAAACAGGCCAATGAGTTCTTCCTTGATTCGTGATGATTCCCACAATTTGCCATTTACATCTTCAAGTTCTGTATTCTTCTCTGTAATGATCAGATCGTTCTGTTCAATCCGGATCATCTGTTTGCGGAAAAGCACCAACTGGAAAAGCAATACAATGGCCACCAGAATAAACAGCACAATTCCAATCCAAAGCATTTCCTTTTCATGCTGTTTTTCCTCTATCAGCCTGCTTGCAATGAGCGGTAATACCGACTCGATCTGTGCTGCCCTGTTTCTGGTTCCATAAAAAGCGGCATTACCGAGCGCCTCCTGCATACATACATAAGCATCATCATTCCTGTTCATTTTAAACAGTTCCTGCCCCAGCAAAAATATGGCAAAGGTTTCCTTCGTTGCCGACCGGATATCGTTAATTGCCGCAAGCGTAAGCAACATCAATTTATCCTCGCCTGAATAGGCATGACTGATTCTGGTGGCGATGATCGCAATCTGGTGTTCGGATAGATCGTGATTCAACAAATAGCGGTAATAAAATGCTGCATCTGGCTGCTTAGTTTGCCCGGAGCCATGCAAAAAAGCAAGGTTAATGGTTTTTTCAAGTTCACTTGGGTCAATCAAACTCCCCGCCTTTTCAAATTCTTTTCGGGCAGCCTTACGGTAGCCCCTGGCATAATATGCATCATTATTGTAAGCCGCTATTTCATCGAAAAGCATGCCACGTAAATTTAGATAGTCAAAATGTAATTTACCTGGGCCGCCAATGGTATCTATTCCAGCAATTGTTTCAAAAGCCTCCTTATAAAAGCCCGACTTTACCAAAACTGTAGCTAGTCCCATCTGGCTTTGAATGAGGTATTGTTTATCGCTCAGCTGTTTTGAAAGCGCAATTAATTTATTAGCATTTGTAATAGCAGAATCAAAACGAAAAGAACTATACTCATTAAATAATGCAGATAACAATCTGTACCGCTCCAGATACCTGGGTGTGGCAATGGCCGAAAGCTGGTTACGCAGTCTGGCAATCTTTTGTTCTTTTTGCCGGATATAATTGTTTTCTGTTGAAAGTTCCAACCTGAGTACTTTCCATAAACTGTCCACTTTTGAAGTTTGCGCATGAACGGGAAACACATAAAGGAGCGGAATAATAAATGCAAAAATTTTCTTTATCATCAATAATGCTGTTGGCCTGCGGCTCTGTACATAAACATACAATAAATTATTATTTAAGTTAAAATGCTGTTTCCATATCATGTTCCAAAACTAGTAATGTAGTAGCTATCTCCCCTCGAACATTAAAAAAAGTCTTGATTTTAAAAACACAAAATATTCATAAAACACTATATTTCAGATATTTATAATTTATCTGATTTTGATTTAAAGAAAAGCGGGCCTTGGATGGAAACGATACCGTTTTTTGATTGCTACTTTTGGCTAAACCAAATAACTATCATTTCAAACTTTATGAGAAACAGATTTTTTATCCTGATGGCTGCAGGGCTTCCGCTCTTCACCACAGCCTGTCAGAAAAGTTCTCAGGGAGATACTATTCTCACCACACAGGGCACGGTGGTGAAGTATTTTCAAAACCCATTGCTCAATGGCGATCATGCCGATCCTTTTGTAGCCCAGAAAAATGGAAACTATTATTTTCTTTCAACTAAAGGTAACCGTGTGGCAATAGCTAAAACAACGGCCATGTCGCAACTCGCTGCTGCTACTGAAACCACAGTTTGGACCCCACCTGAAAATACCGATCATTCTGCCGACCTATGGGCACCCGAGTTACATTTTTTAGCGGGAAAATGGTATATTTATGTTGCTGCAGCACAAAAGGGTGTAGATGATAGTAACCGCATGTTTGTGCTTGAAAATGATAACGCAGATCCTACCCAGGGTACCTGGAATTTCAAAGGTAAAATTGCCGATCCGGCAAATGATCAGTGGGCAATAGATGGTTCTGTGGTTACAGTAAGCAATAAAAACTATTTCGTCTGGTCGGGCTGGGAAAATCCAACAGAGAAATATAAACAATATATCTACCTCGCGCCCATGTTGAACCCCTGGACCATCAGCGGGCCGAGAATCAAGATCTCATCACCAACAAACGACTGGGAAAAATGGGAACCCGCTTTTCTTGGTGCAGGAGTAAACGAAGCACCGGTTATGCTACAACGCGACGCCAACAGCCCCTTATTTATCATTTTCTCGGCCAGCAGATACAGCAGTGACCATTACTGCCTGGCCCAGATCCAGTTGAAAACCGGCAGCGACCCCGCACTTGCAGAAAACTGGATCAACAAAAAACAGGTATTTGTAAAGAGTGATAAAAATGCGGTCTATGGGCCTGGACATAATGGTTTTTTTACCAGTAGCCACACCGATAAAAACGGCACGGTGAAAACCGAAAACTGGTTTATCTATCACGCCCGCAACATGCCAAATGATCCCGGACAGGCCAGAACGACAAGAATGCAGCAGCTTTCCTGGAAGGCAGATGGATCACCTGATTTCGGAACCGCCAACAGTACGGGGATAAACCTCCCCTGTCCCATCAACGAACAATAGGCCAATGAATATAACCCCATCTTATACTGTGCCGCTAAAGCGGCAAGATGGGCACTGTTTAGCCTTTTTTTATATCACTAACCGGATCAAATCATGTATGATGCCAAAAAAAACTTGATCAACAGAAAGACTGCCATCTATCTGTCAACCTATTTTAAACCACTAATTGAAAAAAAACTATTTAACCAGCTATGAGAAAACTTTTACACTACAATAAAGGAAGAGCTGCTGCCGGAAGCCTTGGTTTCCGTAAGGTGTTCTTCATCATGATGATCTGCTGTTGTTCTGCTGCCCTTGTGCATGCCAACACGGCTAAAAAGAATATGCCTGACATATTTTCTGTTAACTATGCATTGAGAGATATCGAAGTCAGAGGAACCGTAACCGACACCAGCGGGGTCGGCCTGCCCGGCGTAGTGGTTAGCATAAAAGGCCGCACTGGCTATGGTGTAGTTACCGACGTTAATGGTGGCTACCTGATCAAAGTTCCTGAAGATGCAACGCTGGTATATAGCATGGTGGGTTTTATCCGGCAGGAAGTCACCGTCAGTTCACGCGGATTTATTGCGGTTAAGCTGCGCCAGAACCAAGCCATGTTAGAAGATGTGGTGGTAGTAGGTTACGGTACCCAACAGAAAAATAATGTTACCGGTGCACTTACTTCGGTGAGCTCAAAAGAACTGTTGCGCACCCCAACCGCCAGTCTGACCAACAGCCTTGCCGGACGTTTACCCGGTCTTTTAACCATACAGAGCAGTGGCGAGCCCGGGGCCGACGGCTCTGCGCTTTACATCCGTGGGTTTGGTACCTACCAGGGCAAAAGCCCCCTGGTGTTGGTTGATGGGATTGAGAACAGTATTGATGGTATTGATGCGAACGATGTAGAAACGGTGAGCGTTTTAAAAGATGCAGCTGCCACAGCTGTTTACGGTATGAAGGGTGCAAATGGAGTTGTACTGGTTACGACTAAACGGGGAAAAACAGGTAAACCACTTATTTCACTTACCGCACAGACTTCGCAACAACGTCCGTTCAATATGCCAGAATACCTTGACTCATTCGATGCGCTAACCTTGTTTAGGGAAGCCCTGAATAATGACGGATTGAATGCCAACCTTTACACCGATGCCTACCTGAATAAATTCCGCGACCGCAGTAATCCAACCTATCAATACCTATATCCGAATGTGAACTGGACAGAAGAACTGATCAAGCCCTCATCCATGATGAGCCAGGCTAACCTCAATGTTAACGGAGGCTCTTCAACGGCCAGGTATTTTGTATCCATGGCCTATTTAAAACAGGATGGATTGTACAAATACGATGACCTCAATGCCTACAATATCAATGCAGTAATGAATAAATACAACTTCAGAAGCAACATTGATATTGATCTTTTGCCTACACTAAAGTTGGAGCTCAATCTTTCAGACATTGTTCGCGATCGAAACTATCCGACAGAAACGGCAAGCGCATTCTGGTCTGAAATACGCAATACACCAGCTTATCTTTATCCTTTAACAAATCCAAACGGTTCGGTGTCCGGGCAAAAAGATTCACCGGCCAATCCTTACGGCCGTTTAACTCAGTTTGGATATGGACGCTTTTTTGAAAATACCTTAAGCTCAATTATCGGATTTACCCTAAAATTGCCCTTTGTTACCGAAGGACTAAGTTTTAGAACACGCTTTGCTTACGATGCGCAGAACTTCAGAAACATTACCCGACAACGCAATTATTCTACCTACAGGTTTATCACGAACGAAAATGAAACGGACTTGAGCAAAGGCAGGTATGAAGAACTGACCACAGGTGATGGTTTGCTCGGTTTCGCCATCGCTGCCAACGGTAGCCGTAAATCGACCTTTGAAAGTTACCTGAACTATGACCGGACATTTGCGCAGAAAAATGTGGTTTCGGGGATGCTCCGGTATAACCAGTCGCAAAGTTTCCTGGCCACGGCCACGGCTGATGGCGCCATCGCTGCCTTACCCTATAAACAATTAGGAATAGTAGGTAGGGTTAATTATTCATTTGACAGGCGTTATGTGCTGGAATTCGATGCGGGCTATAATGGTTCAGAGAACTTTATGAAGGGGCGGCGCATGGGCTTTTTCCCGGCGGCCTCTGCCGGATGGATCATATCTAACGAGCAGTTTATGAAAGATTCTAAAGTGGTAAGCCTATTGAAATTAAGGGGGTCTTATGGTATAGTAGGTGTTGATAACAGTGTTGGCCGCTTTGCCTACCTCAGTACCTGGCAAACCGGTAACGGCAGTGGCTACCGCTTCGGTCTGGCGGCAGATGGAGATGGCTACTCCGGTGCCCAGGAAAGTGCCACCGGGAATTCATTTCTCACCTGGGAACAGTCCAAAAAAACCAATATTGGTGTAGATTTCGAATTATTTAAAGGGCAGATCGCTTTTACCGGTGATGTTTTTACCGAAAGGCGCTCGCAGATCCTGACCACGGCAGCCATCATTCCAAATGTAACGGGTGTTCAAAATTTACCTGCCATCAATGCGGGTATTGTAGACAACAAAGGTTTTGAAGGGGAAATTACCTTCCGCAAACGTTTCGGCAGCCACAACCTGATGTTACGGGGCTCCTATTCTTATGCCACCAACCGGATACAATATGCTGCCGAGCCGATATATGCGTTGCCATACCGGGGATTAAAAGGTACGCAGATCAATGAAGCTTACGGCCTCACTGCACTTGGCTTATTTAAAGATGCAGCAGATATTGCTGCAAGCCCTACCCAGCAATTTGGTGCCGTGCGCCCGGGTGATATCAAATACTTTGACCGAAACAATGACGGTGTGATTAATAGTCAGGATGAAGGTTATCTGGGCCAGGTAACCACCCCAAAATCAATTTTGGGTTTAACGGTGTCCTACACTTATCAAAACTTTGACCTGAATGTCCTTTTCCAGGGTGCTGCCGGAGGAAAACTCTGGTTAACCGGTACTTCCGCATGGGCTTTCGCCAGCAACAGCTCTGTGCTGGCCGACTATATGGACGGACGTTGGACCATCCAGAATCCTGACCCAAATGCCAAATGGCCAAGATTATCTTCATCCAACAATGTAAATAACAACCAAAACTCAACCTTCTGGCTTAGATCATCCAATTATGTAAGGCTTAAAAATGTGGAGGTAGGATACACATTGCCCAAAACCTGGATCAAAAAAATCGGACTCACCAATATCAGGGCCTTTGCCACCGGATCAAATATTTTTACCTGGTCTGAAATGAAGATTTTCGATCCGGAGCGAACCAATGGCTTTGGAGACTATCCTCAAATGCGCGTAATCAACTTAGGAATAAATGCTTCATTGTAATCCCATGAAAAACATAATCAAGCTGCTTTTGGCAGCACTACTATTCAGCAGCACGTCCTGTAAAAAATACCTGGACGTTGTTCCCTCCGAATATTCGAGCGAAAATGATGTTTATAACAATATCAATCTGACAGAGCAGGCGTTGGCCCGTCTATACAACGCACTACCGAATGAGCTGACCTCACCCTTAACTGCTGCAACAGATGAAACCTACCACCACTGGTTCGATAATGGAGAGGCGGTAGATGCCTACAAATATAACCTTGGCGCATGGAGCACCAATGATAATCCGTATGGTAACTGGTCTGGCAAATACCAGGATATCCGCAGGGCCAATATCTTTATTAAACGCATAGACGCAGTTCCTGTACCGCTGGATCGGGAAAGTTATTATGCGATTTGGAAACCACGTTACAAAGCTGAGGCCCGTTTTCTTCGCGCTCAATTTTACTTTGAACTTTTTAAACGCTATGGAGCGGTTCCATTAATTACCAGCTCAAACGATGTAGACCCCGGGAACCTGGAAGATACCCAGGTAGCACGTAATTCGGTAGATGAGGTCGTAAATTTTATCACTTCAGAATGTGATGAAATTTCAGCTGCATTGCCACTCACTCAGGAAGCGGCACAAACCGGCCGCATTACCCGGGGCGCGGCACTGGCACTAAAAGCACGGACTTTGCTGTATGCAGCCAGCCCGCTATTTAATGGCAATCCCATTTACGCCAGTATAAAAAACAAAGATGGCAAAGTGCTCTTTAACAGTAGTTATGATAAAGAAAAATGGAAAAAGGCCGCAGACGCAGCAAAAGCGGTTATTGATTTAGGCATTTACAAACTGTATGCGCCTTTTCCAGATAATCCGGTACAAAATTATGCGGCACAGTTTTACACGCGCGATTATACCGAAACCATCCTGCAGCGCATCCTCAGTAATTCTACCGATATTGATGGTAATTATCTGCCCAATGGCTCCCCTTTTAAGGGAAATGGAAAACTTACCCCGTTACAGCAGTTTGTGGATGCTTATGAGATGAAAAATGGTTATCCGATTAACCAAACAGGTTCTGGCTACAATACTACCGGGGTTTGGAGCGGGCAGTTATGGGATGGCCTGAAATTTCAAACGGTAAGTAATATATCCAACATGTACAAAGATCGCGACCCACGGTTTTATGCCAGTATCTTTTTCCAGTACGATGTGTGGCGGTTCGACGCCACCAAGCGCCCGGTAAGACTGGCCTGGTATGGCGCCGGCAACGGCATAACAGATGGTTGGGCAACGGGCAAATCGGGTACAAATCCCTGGGGTTATAATGTCCGCAAGTTTTTGTCGCCCGGTTATGATAGAAATGCCAATTCAGGTACCGGCACGCGTAACTTTCCCATTTTCCGCCTGGCAGAAATATACCTGAACTATGCAGAAGCCATGAATGAATATCTTGATGCACCAGACCCCTCTGTTTATCAATACCTTAATCTGGTACGCAGTCGGGTGGCCATGCCCAACCTGCCCATTCTGCCTGCAGACAATACTAAAGGTGGTATGCGCAACCGGATCCAAAATGAACGCCGGGTAGAACTGGCATTTGAAAGCCACCGGTTCTGGGATGTAAGGCGCTGGCTAATTGCCAAAACAGTAGATAATGCCCCAGCATTAGGACTAAACGCCCGTCCTTCAGCAGCTGAACTGAGCAGTACAGGGCTGGATGTATCCAGCGAGGCGGCGGGGGTGGCTGTATTTTACAAAACCGTTATCTTGCAAAACCGTGTCTTTGCAGATAAACACTACCTGATGCCCATACCACAATCAGAAATTGATAAAGATCCAAACCTGGTTCAAAATTATGGCTGGTAAACCGACAAAAACCCGGAAGGGATAGTCGTTCCGGCAGCTCTCCAATGCATGCAGATGGTTCCTAAATCTGCATGCATTGTTTATTGTTACGATCCTCCCCTATATAATATCATGTTATCTATCATACAACATGGTGTTCAGGTCTGAAACGATCTATTTACTTCACTAAAATTTTTATTTGAGGCTGTTGAGTATCAGCACATACAATGATCAAGGTTAAACTTTGTACAAAGCTCAATCAAAGCTATTAATGCCAATTTTTGGAAACAATACCTTATTACCTGCTGGGTTATGATTAAGTTGTCCAATCCAGAAAACAATCTGATCTTTAAAAGATAAGGAATAGTCTTTTTGGGTATACTTTTGATAACCCGAATTTTAATACTTGTCATAACGATTCATTTTTGCATTGCTATTTCAGGACTAAACAATCATCACCGTCCTATTTAAATGCATCAACATTAAATCTGGCCGTTAATTTATTTTAAATTGCATTATTATTCATCTTAATTATTGAATGTTCGAAATTTTAATAAAACATATTCGTGATAAGGTTGATTTGAACCAAACGGATCTGATCTTGCTGAAAACTTTTTTTACGGGTAAAAGGCTCAAACGGAAAGCATTTTTGTTACGCGAAGGGGAAATCTGCAATCATCTCGCATTTGTAAGCAGCGGCATCCTAAAGTCATTTGTAAGCGATGAAAAGGGTCAGGAACGGATCAATCTTTTTGCTTTTGAAGGCTGGTGGATTTCTGATTTCAATAGCTTTATCAACAGGGAAAAAGCCCTGCTGAATATCAGTGCTATCGAAAATGCCGAATTGCTGCTCATCAGTTTTGATGATTATGAAGCATTAACGCTTCAGATTCCATTAATGGATCGCTATTTCAGAATCCTGTATCAAAATAGTCTGGTTACTAAAGATCGCCGGCTAATGATTTCCAATAAGTCTACTGCAATGGAAAAGTATCGCTCGCTGGTACACCATAATCCCGATATGGTTAAAAGAATACCACATACCCTTATTGCTTCCTATTTAGGATTAAGTCCGGAAACGGTTAGCAGGATAAGAAAAAAGCTATTATTTCATGAATAATTTTTCTATAATAAACTCTTGATCCTGGTCAAGTATTTTACCAAAGGTCTCTTCTTACTTTTGTGGTGATAAGAGAAATTTAACAAAAGGCATCAATTATGGAAAATATTGCATTGGTTGTGGGTTCAACCGGAATTACAGGAAGCAATCTTGCTGAGGAATTAATCGCACAAAACTGGACTACTTATGGTTTGGCAAGAAACCCCGGCATCCCTATTAAAGGGTTAAAAACTATTCAGGCTGATCTGCTAAATGAAGAAAGTTTATCTGTTGCACTAAAAGATGTTTGTCCTACTCACGTTTTATTTACCACCTGGATGAGGAAAGATAATGAAAAAGAAAACATCATCGTTAACAGCACCATGGTAAGCAATCTGCTCAATGCCTTAGCTCCTAAAAAATCAGTTCGCCACGTGGCATTGGTTACCGGTTTAAAACATTATCTGGGCCCTTTTGAAGCCTATGCGAAGGCAGGAATATGGCCTGAAACACCGGTGAGGGAAGAACATCCCAGGTTAGCCTACCCCAATTTCTATTATGCTCAAGAAGATGCAGTGTATGAAGCGGCAAACAGGGACCATTTCACCTGGAGCATTCACCGGCCGCATACCGTTATAGGCTATGCCATCGGCAACCTGATGAACATGGGCATTACATTAGCTGTTTACGCAAGTATATGCAAAGAAACAGGTGCAAAATTTGTATGGCCAGGTTCAGCAGCCCAGTGGAATGGGATATCAGATGTGACTGATGCTAAAATATTGGCAAAACAGCTTATTTGGGCCTCTACTGCAGAAAATGCTAGAAATCAGGCGTTCAACATCACCAATGGAGATGTTTTTAGATGGAAATGGTTATGGGAAAAAATAGCAGCTTATTTCGGAATTGAAGCAGATGGTTACGACGGTTCCATCAGGCCGCTGGAAAAAGAAATGGCAGATAAAGAGGATATCTGGGGCCGGATGGCCGCTCAATACGGCCTGAAAGAAAGCAATCTTCACCGGTTGACTTCAGCCTGGCATACCGACCTCGATTTAGGAAGGCCACTGGAAGTGATGACCGATATGTCTAAAAGCAGAAAATACGGTTTTACTGCTTTTGAAAGCACGGAAGATTCTTTTGTCAGCTTATTCCAGAAATTGAAACAGGAAAAGATTATACCTTAAAACCACAGCATACCAGCCTAATAAAGCCTACCGATTGGTATGGCGTTTTATTTTTACAGGATAAAATACCGTACAAAAAATTCAATACAGCGCTTTAGCAAATCTCAGGCCATCATATCGGTGAGCAATGCTGCTATATGCTTATCGCTCATTGCGGCCACCCATTCTTCTTTGGACTAGGATGGTGAAGGCCAGTTTTTCTTTCTGTCCACCGCTTGTTCCGCCTGAACATTCATAAAATTCCTTTTCCGTTCTATCCGAGCAGAAACGTTCGCTGGCGTTGAATTCAAAATAATCAGGTCTTTGAGGCCGAAAAACAAATTAATATGATAAAGATTCAATTTTAATTGCTTCGTTGTTAATTACTTATTTAAAATATAAAAAGTACATTCTAAATAGTTTAAAATATATTTTTACATATTAAATAGAACTTCTATATTTGCAGCTCATTAAAAAATGAGCCTCGGTAGCTCAGTTGGATAGAGCAACGGTTTTCTAAACCGTGGGTCAGGGGTTCGAATCCCTTCCGGGGTACAAAAAAAGCTTTCAGTGAAAACTGGAAGCTTTTTCTTTTTCTAGACTTTGTTTAACTTTAACCAACAAATTGCTGTGTAATTTTAAGTCTATTTTTTTTTTATAGGTAAATAACTATAAGTTTAACACCTAAATTAAGCGTCTTCCCCATTCCAGATATCATCATCTGCTTGCCTGATTTCGTCATGACTGGAGGTTATACTCTTTAATTCTTCGTGGTGATAGTTTCTTTCCGGATTTTCGGGCAATCCGCTATCGTGATCCAGCGGTACTTTCCTCAAATGTTCAGGCTTTTTAACCTCTGGTAAATCGTCATGCACAACAGAAGGCGTTAAAATTTTCTTCTTGGGATTATTGCTGTTTTCCATAATTTTAAGAGACTCAAATTTCAAGCCACAAGCAAAGGTGAGTTAAAATTTTGGCAATTGGGGTGTATTTATGGATAATAAGGATCAACGATAAGTGTTTGGCGGTTGGCGAAAAGCGGATACAAGAATGCGCACGAATAAATCAATGTTTATCTGTGCGCATTCTGGAAGACCCTGAAATGAATTCAGGGTGACGGCTGCTTATTTAGTTCCGATACTCTGGGTTAATAATTCCCTGTAACCCCGATTTCTAATCCCCTTAGTTCGGCCAAACCTCTTAACCTGCCGATAGCCGAATAACCCGGATTGGTTTCTTTTGCCAGGTCATCCAGCATCTGGTGACCATGATCCGGACGGAACGGAATCGATTTATCCCGAAGTGCATTTTCTTCTGTTAATGCTTTCATGATTTCGTACATGTTTACATCACCACCTAGATGATCTGCTTCATAAAAACTACCATCTTCATCTTTTTTAACATTACGTAAATGCGCAAAATACACCCGCTCTTTAACCGCATTGAAGATTTCTAATGCATTATTCCCCATACCGGCACCCAGAGAACCCGTACAGAAACAAACCCCGTTAAAAGCCTGGTCTACTTCTTTGATGATGTAATTAAAATCATCCAGTGTACTTGCTATCCTTGGTAAACCCAAAATCGCATAAGGAGGATCGTCCGGATGAATGGTCATTTTAATGCCTTCCTCTGTACAAACCTCAGCAATAGCAGATAAGAAAAATTTCAGATTTTCTTTTAAGCCCTGTGTACCAATAGCTTTGTATTCATTAATACTGTTGCGCAAGGTCTCCAGTTCGATTTCTTTCTCGTTGGGGATCCCCATTAATACATTGATCCGAAGATTAACCAAATCCAGTTCTGATAAGGTAGCAAATTTAGCTGCAGCCCGATCTAAAATAGATTTCGAATAATCAGCTGCTGCACCTTCCCTCTTTAAAATATAAAGATCAAAAATAGCCAGATCGATCCAGTTAAAATAAAGCGCTTTCGATCCATCGGTCATTTCCAGGTCCAGTTGCGTGCGTGTCCAGTCTAAAACCGGCATAAAATTATAACATACGATCTTAATTCCGCTGGCCGAAAGGTTACGCAAAGAGGTTTTATAATTCTCAATATACTGCCCGGCATCTGCTCTACGTGTTTTAATCGCTTCGTGTACGGGAACACTTTCTACAACTGACCAGGTTAAACCGGCAGCCTCAATAATGGCTTTTCTTTCCTGAATATCTTCCAATGGCCAAACTTCGCCATGTGCAATATGATGCAATGCAGTTACAATACCTGTAGCGCCAGCCTGTTTAACGTCTTGTAAGCTAACCGGATCGTTTGGCCCATACCAACGCCAGGTTTGTTCTAATTTTTTCATTATATAATATATGATTACACTGATTTATATGATTACACCGATAATAGTTGGAGCATTACACAGATATTTAAACTCCGGAGAACGCAGTAAATCCTCCATCTACTTTAATATTTTCGCCGTTTACAAATTTAGAGGCGTCACTTAGCAAATACACCAATGCACCAATTAACTCTTCAGGAGCACCGAAACGTTTAAATGGTGTTTTATAAATAATGGCCTGCCCTCTTGCAGTTAAGCTACCATCTGCATTGGTCAGTAAAGCCCTGTTTTGGTTGGTGATAAAAAAGCCCGGAACAATTGAGTTGATCCTGATTTTATCCTGATAGCGGTTGGCCAGTTCTACAGCCATCCATTTGGTATAACAATCTATTGAAGTTTTGGCCAATGAGTAACCCAATACGCGTGTGATGGCCTGGTTAGCCGAAACAGATGAAATATTCACGATACTTCCCCCATTTTTTGCGATTTCTTTACCAAAAATCTGCGTAGGCAAAATGGTTCCAAATAAATTGAGGTCAAATGCCTGTTTCAGGGCCGGAATATTAAGATCAAAAATATCACTTCCTGGCTGAATCACAGCTTCCGCCACATTTCCACCCGCTGCGTTTACCAGGGCATCTATGCGGCCAAATTCTTTGATAATGTTTTCATTCGCATCAAGCAGGTTCTGCTCATCCAATACATTAGCAATTATATAAATGGCTTTTCCTCCTGCATTTGTTACATCAGTAACCCTTTGTTTTGCAGCCTCTTCATTTCTTCCTATAACAACAATTACAGCACCAGCGGCACATAATCCATTTACAAAAGCCTCACCCAAAACACCCGTAGCACCTGTAACCACTACCACCTTGTTTTTTAACGAAAACAGGCCTTCTATTTCTTTTACCATTTATTTAGTTCTTTTATTTATTCTATCACCTTACAATGGCGTGTGTAAACTACTTGCTGTTGCAGTCTCACATTTATCCATAAATTATATTTTATAATCTGATGATCCGTTAATCAACAGATTATGGTTCTTTATTTATTTATATTTAACCTGCATCTGGTCATAAAAATCTTTTAATACATAAAACGCTTTCTTTTTCTTACCTGTTTCACTGATTAATCCTTTGCGGTTCCAGAAATTCTGATAAATTGGATGTTGTCTTCTTGGCGATCTGAAGTCGGTTAAAATCCATGGCGTCATCCCGCGTAAAGCACCGATTTTGCTCAACATCGTAATCTGGTTTTTATACAATGCCTCCTGGTACTCTTCGCTCCAGCGGGTATTTTCATCAGCATGGAACCCGCCTAGTGCGTCGCCACCAAATTCAGTCACTACCACAGGTTTTTTATATTTGATATCGAAATTGTATTTGGTAATTTCCGATGGATTACCTCCCCAGTACCAGCCAGCATATTCATTAAAACTAACCAGATCAATTTTTTCGCCCAAAGGATCGTTTAAAATAATCGTATTCCCTTCTCGGTGCACCTCTAAAGCAGCAGCCACCAAACGGGTATCATCTAATGTGCGGGCAGTTTCTGCCAGATTACTCATAAAACTTAAACGGGCATCACTAAGCGGGGTTTCATTCCCGATCGACCAAACGATTACACTGGCCCTGTTTTTATCGCGTACAATTAAATCAGTCAATTGTTTTTTGGCATTGGCATAGGTTGCCGGGTTGGTCCAGCTAATGGTCCAGTAAACAGGCACTTCGGCCCAAACCAATAGTCCCATTTCATCGGCAAGGCGAATCATCTCCTCGTTATGCGGGTAATGTGCCAGCCGAACGTAGTTACAATTCATGTCTTTTGCCCATTGCAACATCATCCGCATATCCCCTTCTGAGCGTAATCGCCCGGCTAAAAGAGGGTTTTCATCATGAAGTGATATTCCTCTTAAAAAAACAGACTTACCATTTAACAGGATGCTATCGCCATCAACCCGAATAGTCCTGAAACCAATTTTATCATTAATATTTTCTTTATCGGTTTTAATATTTACGGCATACAATTTTGGTGTTTCGGGCGACCATAAGCTTAAATTGTTCCAGGTAAACTCATCAGCAATTTTACCTTCGCCATCGGTTTTGTATTTCTTTTCGAGCTTAAGCTCAGGGATAGAAAGTGTGATTTCCTGTCCGGCAGTGGCATCGGCAAGTTTTACCGAAAAACTTAACAGGTTATTATTTCCTTTAACGAGCTGAAGTTTGTAATCACTGATAAAATGCTCAGGAAATTCTGCTAAAAAAACATCACGTGTAATGCCTCCATAATTCCACCAATCGGTATTTACAGTGGGAATTTCATCCTGTTTACGGATATTATCAACTTTAAGCACCAGGGAGTTTTCGCCAGCTTTTAAATTATTGGTTACATCGAACTGAAAGGGCGTAAAACCACCTTTGTGTACCCCTAGTTTTTTACCGTTGAGATAAACATGGGCTTCGTAATTTACTGCACCAAAGTAAACGAAATATTTTTTCCCTTTTTCGGGTTTTGCATCAAACTTTTTACGGAGCCAAACATTGCCCTCGTAAAGCTCTAATTTTTCTGATTGCGAATTCCAATCACCTGGAACATTCATTTGAGGCGAATGATCGAAATCATACTCAATCAGCTCTGACTTATCTTTCTGAACTTTATCATCATAAAAGCCCCCGGATCCGGTTTTCGATTGATCGTATGGATCATGACGATAATCATAATAACCATTTTCGTAAGGATCGACAATATAATTCCATTTACCATTAAGACTCTGGATTTTCCGGCCCTGAATATTCTGTATAGCCGTAACCTGACCGTAACTGAATGATGAAAGAAGCGAAAAGCAGATTAAAAATACGCTATAGGTTGTTTTTAGCATAACTTAAGTTTTAATATTATTAATTGATCGTTTCAAAACTAACAATTAATTGCGGACGGTTTCTCTGTCGCTAGCCTAAATTTGAGCAAGATTCTGTTTTTGCTTGGTTTATATTGTGATAACGAATTTAGAAAAGCTTAACAGATTAAGTGGTTTTAAAAAGGCCAAAACGCGATAAAATCTACTGAAAATACATTTCAAACGTTTGAAATAATTGCTTTTTTTCTTAATTATGTACTGAGATTGGAAAAGATGACGAACAATACCCCTGTTACACTGAAATTCCTGGCTGAGAAGTTAAAGATGTCAGTTTCAACAGTATCAAAAGCCCTTAACAATTACCCAACCATAAACGCATACACCAGGCAGCGTGTTCAGGAAATGGCACGCGATCTGCATTTTACGCCGAATAAATCAGCTATCAATTTAAAAGAAAAGAGATCGCGCATTATTGGCGTTATTTTACCCAATCTTTTAGATCACTTTTTTACCAGGAGTATTTATGGAATAGAGCAGTTTGCCACACAAAATGGATACAATGTGATTATCAGTCAATCTCACGATGAGCTGGAAAAAGAGATTCAATCTGCAAATATGCTGTTGCGGAGCCGGGTAGATGGCTTAATTGTGGCTATTTCGAAGTATACACAAGATTTTGCACACCTAAACCAGTTCGAAAACATAGGCATTCCGGTAGTATATTATACCCGGAACCCGAGTTTTAACCTCAACTGCCACAAAGTATTGTGCAATACTTTCCAGGGCTGTTACCAGGCTACCAAGTTTCTAATAGACAGGGGGCATCAGAAGATCGCTTATTTGGGTGGCCCCAAAATGATTAATTTCACGCACGATCGCTTTAATGGCTATATCAATGCCTTAAAGGATAAAGAGCTACCTTTTTCATCAGAATTAGTTGCTTATACCGATTTTGATAAGGAAAATACAATCTCGGCAATTAAGAATTTGTTCGTCTATCCGGAAAATAAACCCACTGCACTTGTGGCTTTTAAAGAACCTATCTTATTCGATGCGATCAAATACCTAAAATCCACCAACCACTTGAACACTAACAAATTGGAATGTATAGGATTTGGCAACACTTCTTTCATCAGTTATCTCGATTCACCCCCTATCGCCTCTGTTGAAGAAAACCCCGAATCGGTAGGTGAAAATGCAATTTCTTTATTGATACAATTGATTAACAAAGAAATTGATATTCATAATTACCAAAAAGTAATGGTCGATTGTAAGTTGATGGTGCACGGGTAAATGCGGGTAGTGTATAGCGGCTGGCGTTTTGCGCGCAACTTTATATCCACGCGATCGTCATGCTGAATTTATTTCAGCATCTTTATCTATTAAGACCCTGAAATAAATTCAGGGTGACGACCACTCACACAAAAAAACGGACGAAATATTAATTCAGCGACATCGCACTGCTATTCAATTGATTTCTATGTTTTTCATGATATACAAACGCAGCCACAATCAACAACCCTGCAACACCTTCAAAGGCGACTACAACCTGGGTACCAAAAATATGCGCCAAATAACCCATCAATAAACTTCCGATCGGCAATACCCCCTGGTAAGCCATAATATAATAACTTAAAGTCCTGCCCCGCATGACATCATCGGCGTGGGTTTGCAAATAGGTATTAATAGATGAAGTTTGCGCCATTAAGCCTAAGGCAGCCATACTGGTGCAAATTAAAGCCATAATAAGTGATGGGGATATAGCCAGCGCCACAACAGAAATAGCCAGCAGCACACCCGACATCATAACAATTTTCTGTAGATTCTGACCCGCCTTTAAAGTAGCCATATAAATTGCCCCGAAGAAGGCCCCTAGCCCTGCAGCACTTTCAAACCAGCCAAATGTTGTGGCATTTCCATTAAAAATATCTTTTGCAAAAACAGGCAACAAAGTAGTAAAAGGGATTACCAATAAACTCGATGCGGCCATCATTAATACCATAGAGGCCAAATCCGGAGATGATTTAAGATAATCGTAGCCTTTTTTCAGGTCTATCCAGATATTTTCTGTCGATTTTTGATGCCTGGTGAGTTTCAGTTTCATCATAACCAAACAACCTAATACAGCAATAAAGCTTACGAAATTGATCAGGAAACAGATATCTTCACCCCAGGTACTTAAAATTATTCCTGCCAATGCCGGCCCGATCAACCTTGCCGCATTAAACATTGAAGAATTGAGGGCTATGGCATTGGGCAAATCTTCTTTATCATCAATTAAATTTACCATTAACGATTGTCGGGCGGTAACATCAAAAGCATTTACCAGGCCCTGAACCAGCGCAAGTGCTGCAATCCAGAACATATCGTACACCTTAAACCAGATCATTAAAGCCAGAGCACCAGCCTGAAGCATCAGTATGACCTGGGTAATCACTAAAATCTTATACTTGTTATGCCTGTCAACATAGCTCCCTGCATAAGGCGCCAGTACCAGCGAAGGGATTAAACTTAAAAAAGTAATCAGTCCCAATAAAAATGCCGAACCTGTTAAACGGTAAACCAACCAACTAATGGCAACACGCTGCATCCAAGTACCTATTAATGAAATGGCCTGGCCTGTAAAAAATAACCTGTAATTGTAATGTCTTAACGAACGAAAAATACTCATAATCAAAATAGTAAAGTAACTTTACAAAAGTATAAATTTCTAATTAAACTGCAAAACAAAAAGCACGTCTTTTTATCACGCTATCATCATAATTCACACACCTAATAAAAGCTCTTTAGTTCATCTATAGAAATAAAACCTTATATTTGTAAAGTTTATTTACCAATAATATGCCTACTCAAACACAAGAGATTGCCGCAAAATTAAGAAGCACCGTTACCCGCTTAACCAGGGAGTTACGCAAGCAAAATGTAAGTTCAGACTTTAGTAACGCTGAATTACTGACCATGTCGTTATTGGAACAACATGGCAAAATGCTTTCTACAGAACTGGCAGACATGGAAAGAGTATCCAAACAAGCCATTTCGCAGATCATTAACCGCCTGTTTGATGCTAAATGTGTAGAGCGCTTTCCAAGTGAAGAGGACAAACGAAAGGTTTTTATCGGCTTAACCAAACTTGGCGAAAAACATATTGTTGCAAGTAGAAAAATAAAAGAAGAATGGCTGGTACAAACCATGGAAAAAATCTTTTCTTCTGAAGAAATCAACCTCATCCAGGCTTTTTTACCCTTGCTTTCGCGTTTAGTAGAACACAATGGTGTCAGAGTATAATTTTCTTTTTTGCTTCGCCAAATAAGCCTTATCTTGCAACCTCAAAATGGCTTTATATTTTACATCAATCAATTCAGGCAGTAATGGCAATTGTTACTATATAGGTAATGATAATGAAGCTGTTTTGGTTGATATCGGCCTAACCTGCAAAGAGGTTGAAACCCGGATGAACCGTTTGGGTTTGCCTGTAAGCAAAGTAAAAGCTGTTTTTATCTCGCACGAACATAGCGACCATATTAAAGGGTTAGCTGTTTTTGCTAAAAAATATAAACTCCCGGTCTACATCAGTACAGCTACCTTAAAAAGCAGCCGGCTTCTTTTGGATGCAAACAATACCTTTTCATTAAACCATCAACAACATATTCATATTGGCAACTTAAAGATTACCGCCTTTTCTAAATTTCACGATGCCGCTGATCCTTATAGTTTTACTATTGAATGTAATGAAGTAAGAGTTGGGGTTTTTACAGATATTGGCTCAGTATGCGATCGTTTAATTAGCCATTTCAAAAACTGTCATGCCGCTTTCTTAGAAGCCAATTATGATGCAGCGATGCTAGAGCGTGGTAAATATCCTTATTTTTTGAAAAGAAGGATTACAGGTGGCCATGGCCACCTGAGCAATGCACAGGCACTGGAACTTTTCATTAATCACAAAGCGCCATACATGAGCCATCTCTTACTGAGTCACTTATCAAAAGATAATAATAACGCAGAGTTGGTTGAAAATCTTTTTAAACATGTGGCCGGTGATACTCTTGTAAAAGTAGCTTCGAGACATGAGGAAACAGCGCTTTATTACGTTAGCAATAGGCAAAATATGCCTGAAGTTTACAGCTTCGACCCCAACCTATACCAACCCGAGCAGCTTAACCTGTTTTAACATCTCAGCGTCAAAAATATCCCACCTTTTTCCATCAATTTGGTTACAGTATCGCCGATTTTACGTCATAAATAGTGATTGATCTGCTAACGCAATATTATCAACCAATAAATTTATTTTTTTCAAAAACTTTTTAGCTAAACAGGCGTTTTATTTAAACTTCATAAATAGTTTGTTTGGTTTATTGGGGCTTATGGATTTAAGCCCCTTTCTCTTGCCCAAAATTCTCCAATCTCTCCTATATTGTGTATAAAAAAAGGCAAAATGGCTATACCACTTTACCTTTTAAATAATTTGCAGAAGAAAGAGATTCATCTCCCCTCTTACATGATCCATTTTACATCCTTTTACAGGTTTTTTACGATCGCTTCGTCAGTAGGTTTTGTTTTAGAACGGAAACGGTGTACCAATTCTCCTTTTTCGTTGATTAGAAATTTCTCAAAATTCCATTTAATATCGCCTTGTTCTTCTGTATTGGTCTGAGAAGTTAAATACTTAAACAAAGGACTGATATCATCGCCTTTAACACTGCTTTTTTCTGCAAGCAAAAACGAAACATTATACTTCCCGGTACAAAACTCTTTAATTTCTGCATTGGTAGAAAATTCCTGTCCGCCAAAATTACCCGCCGGGAAACCGATTAATACGACCTTTTTACCATATTGTTTCTGAAGTTTTTCTAAATCTTCATACTGTGGTGTAAAACCGCATTTAGATGCTGTGTTAACAATTAGGATTTTTTTGCCTTTAAATTTAGAAAGCTTAATTTCCTTACCATCAATGGTTTTAAAGCTGAAATCGTAAACATTTTTTGGTGGAGATGCCAATAAGTTTAATAGGATTAGAATAGTGCTGATCATCGTTGTTTTTATTTTATATACGAATATAGGTACAAATCGGTTGTCCTGATGTAATGTGGCTGTAAATTATGTAATATCCATAATTAAAACACCTAAGGTATTGCCATTGAGGCAGCTATTTATCATAAATCATTATTTCTTTTGATCGGGAAATGAGCGCGCAGTAGTTCCTCGCAGTTGTAGCCCTGCTATCGCTTATAGTCCTCGCTGCGCTGTGGGCTATTCCGCTCTATCCGGTTTAATTAACAAAGTCTGTTCTTATCGCTTCATACTAGCAAAATGCTATTAAAACCTGAATAGCAGCATCAGCCAAGCCAACTAAACCCGACCGAAGTGAGATGCCGATTTTTCATCGGCAGAAACGGGGGCGGGCCCAACCTCAACCTAACAGCATTGTTATTGCTTTTCAAAAAAAAAGATTAAAACCCCATTAAAATCGGACTATAAACCAACATATTTATCACTTACTTAATAAAAAAAATGTATTAAATTCTCCTCAGGTTTGGATTTATGCTTTAATTATAGCTTTATTTGCACAAAAACGTATTTCATGGCCAAAAATTTATTAATCGTCGAGTCACCCGCAAAAGCTAAAACTATAGAAGGCTATTTAGGCAAAGATTTCCTTGTGAAATCTAGCTATGGCCACATCCGTGATTTAGTTAAAGGCGATATGGCGATTGATATTAAGAACAATTTTGCCCAAACCTACGAGGTTCCCGCCGACAAGAAAAATGTTGTCGCCGAATTAAAAAAACTAGCTAAAGAGGCCGAAATGGTATGGCTGGCATCCGATGAGGACCGCGAGGGAGAAGCCATCTCCTGGCACTTATTTGAAACTTTAGGCCTGAAAGTAGAGAAAACAAAACGTATTGTATTTCATGAAATTACCAAACCTGCAATTCTAAAAGCAATCGATAGTCCCCGTGGGATTGATTATAATCTGGTAAATGCTCAACAGGCTCGCCGTGTATTGGATCGTTTGGTGGGTTTTGAACTTTCTCCTGTATTATGGAAAAAAATAAAACCATCCCTTTCTGCAGGCCGTGTACAATCCGTGGCCGTACGTTTAATTGTGGATAGAGAACGCGAAGTTTTAAACTTTAATGCAGCCCCTGCTTATAAAATTACTGCACAGTTTTCTACCGGAAAAGGAAAAGAAATGGTGAAGGCAGAATTGCCACAACGTTTTGAAAGTGAATCGGATGCCGAAAAATTTCTTCAGGATTGTGTAAATGCTAAATTCGATATCACGAGTTTAGAAACCCGTCCGGCAAAGCGCAATCCGGCCGCTCCTTTTACCACTTCTACCCTGCAACAGGAAGCTTCCAGAAAATTAGGTTTTTCGGTTGCGAGAACCATGCAGGTGGCGCAAAGGCTGTACGAAGCGGGTAAGATTACCTACATGAGAACAGACTCTGTAAATTTATCAGAAACCGCATTAAATGCTGCTGCTGCCGAGATTAAATCTGCTTATGGAGATAAATACCACCAACACCGCGTTTATAAAACCAAATCGGCTGGTGCGCAAGAAGCTCACGAAGCCATCCGCCCGACATATTTCGACAGACATACCGTAGATGGAGATATTTCAGAAAAACGTTTATACGATTTGATCTGGAAACGTTCCATTGCTTCGCAAATGAGTGAAGCTTTGTTTGAAAAGACAACCGCACAGATTACCGCTTCAACCAGAAAAGAACATTTAGTGGCAGAAGGTGAAGTATTAAAGTTCGATGGTTTCTTAAAAGTTTACCTGGAATCTACGGATGATGAAGAAAACGAAGAAAAAGAAGGTGGTGCAATTTTACCTCCTTTAAGTAAGGGGCAGGAATTATTTTTAAAAGAAATGCAGGCCACGGAGCGTTATTCGCGCCCGCCAGCCAGATATACAGAAGCCAGTTTGGTTAAAAAACTGGAAGAACTGGGCATTGGCCGCCCGTCTACTTATGCACCAACTATTTCTACCGTACAAAACCGTGGTTATGTGGTTAAAGAAGATAGAGACGGCAAACAACGAAAGTTTACTGCTTTTGTTTTAGCTGGTGGACAGGTAAAAAAAGAAATTAAATCGGAAATTACCGGTGCAGAAAAATCGAAACTTTTCCCTACTGATATAGGTGAAGTAGTGAACGATTTCTTAGTAGAACATTTTAAAGGTATTGTAGATTTTAACTTTACGGCCAAGGTAGAAAAGGAATTTGACGAAATTGCGCAAGGTTTACAAGAGTGGACCAAAATGCTGCATTCTTTTTATAATCCTTTCCATAGCGAAGTTGAAACCACTTTAGAAACTGCCGAACGTGCTACAGGTGAGCGTTTATTGGGATTAGATCCGGCAACTGGTAAAAATGTATATACTAAGGTTGGTAAATTTGGCCCATTGGTTCAGATTGGAGAATTGGATGAAGAGGAAAAACCCCGGTATGCCAGCTTAATGCGCACACAATCTGTTGCAACCATTACTTTAGATGAAGCGCTTGAACTATTTAAACTTCCTTTCCAGCTTCCTGATTTTGAAGGTAAGGAAGTAATGATTGGGGTTGGCCGTTTTGGTCCTTATGTAAAGTGGGGCGAAAGTTTTATTTCTCTTCCTAAAAACGAAGAGCCGCTATCGGTAACTTACGAAAGAGCAGTTGAAATTATCAGAGAGAAAATGGATGCTGATGCGCCGATTGCTTTTTACGAAGGTTTAGGGGTAACAAAAGGAAAAGGCCGTTTTGGTCCGTTTATCAAATGGAACGATCTTTTTATCAATATTCCGGCAAAAGGATATGATTTCGACAATTTAACACAAGAAGATATTAATACCTTAATCGGCAAAAAAGTAGAAAAAGAAGCCAACAGGTACATTAAAACCTGGGATGCTGAAAAAATCTCTATTGAGAATGGCCGTTGGGGACCGTTTATCCGTTTTGGTAAACTGATGCTCAAATTAAGGAATAACGAGGCGACCAAGCAGAAATATACACCAGAAGAACTGGCAGACATTGATTTGGAAACGGTGAAGAAAATGATTGTGGAACAGGTACCTAATGCTTTTGAAACGAAGAAAAAAGCACCTGCAAAGAAAAAAGCAGCGCCGGCAAAAAAGGCTGTAGCGAAGAAGAATTAAATCGAAGATTAAAGATCATCTTGAAATTCATTAATTTACACAGTACGATTAAACAATTTAACAGTTAACCCAATTGAAATCAGATTTACCAGAAAATACAGTTGAAGATATCGCAATGGCCGTTGTATTAATGGGCGAAACACCTGAAGTAAAAAGCTGGACGGTTTATCTCGTCAATTTAAAAAACGAACCCATAACCAATGTTTTAATCAGCTCTAAGGGTTATGGAGAAAAAGACGGTAAGCAGGTAAAAACTTCTGTATTAAGGCACTTTGTTGGTGATATGGAAGCAAATTCTTTTGCTGGCGTAGAAGCCATTGATCCCGAGGTTTTTGGTTTAACCAACGAATACTGGCTGAGCTATTACATCGGCAGTACCATTTACGACAAAAAATTTATTTTCTTACCTGAAAGCATTATCGACTCTAATCTGATTAAAATTCCATTAGTGAACAGACCGGGGGTGATGATAAAATAGTTGGGAGTTTGGAGTGGTGAGTCTGGAGTCTTTTTCTAACGATTTAAAAGTATGAAGAAAAAATTAAATGATAAATTTTTTCTTCTGCATTTAGTCCTCACAACTCCAAACGCTCAACTCCAAACTCAGCTAAGGCACCTTAACCGCTTGTCCGTCTAGTTATTTCCAACCGATGCTGTTCCAAGGATAAATATTAATATCATTACTCCTTATCTGCGATTGATTTCCTGCATATATTATTGTACCTCCTATTCCAGAAGTCAATTTATTCCAAAAATTAATGCCCTTAAAGTAATCGGTGTTTATGGTTTTGCCAGCCTTAATTTCAATAGGATAAAGCGTACCTCCTTCATCAATCAGAACATCAATCTCATTCCCCACATTATCCCTCCAGAAATATAGATTATCGCTTAAACCTAAATTAAATCTTGATTTTAACATTTCAATAATAACCATATTTTCGAAAAGGCTTCCTTTACCTGGGTGAGTATCCAATTGTTGTTCATTTTGTATTCCAAGTAAAGCTGCTGCCAATCCTGTATCATAAAAATATAACTTTGGCATTTTAACTATACGTTTATTAAAGTTCTGATGATGAGGTCGCAGTAGATGTATCACGAAACTACTTTCAAGAACCGCAATCCACGAAGCAATTGTTTTGCTGTCTACCCCAACTTCAATTCCTAAACTGTTCATATTTAGTAACTGCCCGGTCCTACCTGCACATAGTCTTAAAAACCTTTCGAATAATGATAAATTGGTAATATTCTTTATCTGCCTCACATCTTTTTCCAAATAGGTATTTATATAATTTTGGTGCCATTTATTCGGCGGAATGTTTTGATCATAGATAGGTGGATAACCGCCCTTAAGAATAAAACTATTAATATTTTCTTCAAGCAAATTTGCAGATTTTAATTCCGGGATAGAAAGAGGTAGCAGTTTAATGTAAGCTACTCTCCCAGCTAAGCTTTGCACAATACTTTCTTGAAGTAAGAAATTATTAGATCCAGTTATGATGAACTTTCCTTTAGACTTCGATTCATCAAGAATTTGCTGTATATAAGAAAAGAGCTTAGGGGTCCTCTGGGCCTCATCTAAGATAGCTCCATTAGGAAATTGACTTAAAAATCCACGAGGGTCATCTTCGGCGTATAAACGCGTATCCGGATTTTCCAGAGAAACATAGGGTTTATCTGGAAAAACATTTTTTGTTAAGGTAGTTTTTCCAGATTGCCTTGGGCCAATTACGGCTACTGATTTAAATTGATTACTTAAATCAAGAAGTTCTTTTTTAGCAGTTCTTTCTATCATTTTATAAATTTACAATTTCGGAATCCGATTCCGAAATTGTAAAAAAAATCATAGAACCTTAATAGCTTGCCTTCCAAGCAACTTCCAGCCTGATTTTTCTTTACTCCAGATTAAAAGAATATATAATTTTACATTTCCTGGAACATTTTTATCATTCGTTTTAGCATTTAAGGTATGCCTAACTAAGGCTGTTTTATTCTGAATAATAACCGATTGATCCGTTAAGTTGATATCTAGAAAATCAGATTCACCAGAAAGAAGCGAATGCATAAACTCTTGTTTAGTTTGCACTTTCCCGCTTGAGTGGCCATAACTCAGGTTATTGAGTAACAATTTGTCCAAACCCAGACTATCAGGATTTATCATTAAGCTGATCAGTTTGCTTACAGAATCATTTACTTCTTTTTCTGCATTTGTTTTTTGCGCAAAACAAAAATGCATAGAAATTAATAAACACGAAAGAATTAAGAGTTTCTTTGTCATATCTGGTTTTATTGAAGTTGATGCTGTAAACATATTCAAAACCCTGCAAATGAACAAACCATTCACTTTAATTTTCAACATTATTTCTTTTAACTTCAATTTTAGTTGATTTTCGGGTGGAACAGTGGAATTTCGGTATATTCGAGTGAATTACGGCATAACAATTGCGGCAACCGCAGCGTTATAATCTCATTTATCTTAACGAATTTCATTTATGGAACAACCATCTACCTACCAATCGTCCTCAAAAAAGAAATTTATTTTTATTGGCTTGCTCGCTATTTCAATAGTTGCAATCGTATTTATTTATTTTAACAGGAAAAAGAAAAATCACGAAGAAAACCAGGCTTATGCGAAATATATCGAAGCTTATACTTCCGGTACCATTTCGAAAAAGAGTTTTATCCGAGTCCACCTGGCTAATGCCGCAACGGGCATGCAGGATCTGGGCAAAGCAGATACCCGCGAACTTTTCGACTTCTCTCCTTCTATCTCTGGAAAAACCTATTGGATAGACCCTCAAACGGTTGAATTCAGACCTGATGAAAGCCTTAAACCAGGTAAAAACTACGAGGCGACCTTTAAACTTTCGGAAGTTTCTGTTACAGAAAAAGGTCTTGAAGACTTCGATTTTGAGTTTAAAGTAATTACCCCGGGGATCATGCTTTCTCAAAACGGATTGGTGTCGCAAAACAACACTTCTCTGGATTACATGAAACTTACAGGTGAAGTAGCTACTGCCGACGTTGAAGAAACAAGTAAAATTGAAAAAACGCTGTCACTGGATTTTGATCAGAAATTAAAAATCAAATGGCAACATGATCCAGCTAAAAACACCTCGAAATTTACCATCGATAGCATTAAAAAGACGGGTAACGACCAAAATTTAAAATTAGAATGGGATGGTGATGCCATTGATGCCGATCAAAAAGGAGAAGTAGAAGTTCGTGTTCCGTCCATAAATAAATTCGAAATCCTTGATATGAAAGCCATTCAGGGCGAAGAAGATTATGCATTGGTACAGTTTTCTGAGCCAATTGGTGTAGGACAGGATTTAACCGGTATGATCACCCTGGGCAACCTAAGCGATATTAGGTACACCATTGATGCCAGTCAGGTTAAAGTGTACGCACCAGAAGAATTAAAAGGCAATTATGCTTTAAGTGTAAATGCAGGGGTCGAAAATATCAACGCCAAAACGCTAACCGCCGGTAAAGTAGCCAATCTTGTTTTTGAAGATAAACTACCATCGGTTACCATTGCAGGCGCAGGCACCATTTTACCCAATTCAGGAAAATTGGTTTTACCTTTTGAAGCGACTAATTTAAAGGCTGTTGATGTAACAGTGATCAAGATTTATGAAAACAACATTCCGCAGTTTTTTCAAACCAATAGTTATAAAGATGGTAACGAATTGCGGAGAGTAGCCAAACCAATTCTGCAAAAAACGGTACGCTTAGATGAAGATAAAGCGCTTAACCTTCATAAAAAGAACCGCTTTACACTCGATCTGGATAAAATGATCCGTACTGAACCTGGTGCGATGTATCGTGTTACTATTGCTTTCAGACAGGAATATAACGCTTACAATTGCAAAGCCGGAGTAGAAAAAGGCGATGGTAATGATGAAGAAAGTGAATATGGGGATTATGAAGGTTATGGTGAAAAGATTGATGAGGATGATGATTTTTGGCAGCGTTATAATAATTATTATCCGCCAAATTACAGATGGGATGATAAAGACAATCCATGTACACCATCATTTTATACCAACCAGCGCTGGGCTAGCAGAAACTTAATTGCCTCAAATATAGGCTTAGTGGCTAAACGCGGTAACGACAATAGCATGCTGATTGTCGCAACAGATTTATTGACAGCAAAACCATTGAGCGGTATAAACCTGGAATTAATGGATTACCAGAAACAGATCATTTTTACGACTAAAACTGATGGTGATGGTTTTGCAAGTTTTGACCTGAAACGCCAGCCATTTTTATTGATCGCTAAAAATGGTTCGGAACGTGGCTACCTTAAATTAGACGATGGCAGCTCACTTCCTTTAAGCCGGTTCGATGTGGGAGGTGATGTAGTTCAAAGTGGATTAAAAGGTTTTATTTATGGAGAACGTGGCGTTTGGAGACCTGGCGACAGTTTATTTGTTTCTTTCGTTCTGGAAGATAAATTAAAAAAACTTCCGGCCAACTACCCGGTAACCATGGAATTCTATAATCCTAAAGGCCAGCTTTATAAAAGATTGATTAATGGCAAGTCTTTAAATGGATTCTACACTTTTAAAACCGCGACAGAAAGTACTGCACCTACAGGTAACTGGATGGCCAAAGTGAAAGCAGGCGGTGCTACTTTTACCAAAACCTTAAAAATTGAAACCGTAATGCCAAACCGCTTGAAAATTGATTTCAACGTTGGCAATAAAACATATTTAAGCGCAGGAACCTCAGCTGCTACCCTATCTGCTAAATGGCTGTTCGGTGCCGTTGCACAAAACTTAAAAGCAAAGGTTGATGTAAACTTAAACACCACCGAAACCAAGTTTAAAGGCTTTGAGGGTTTTAGTTTTGATAATCCTACGGTTAACTTTGAATCGCAGGTTAAAACCATTTTCGAAGGTACATTAAACCAAAACGGTACCGCTCAGATTAACACCAATCTAAATGAGAACAATACTGCTCCTGGTGTATTAAGAGCAAATTTCACCACAAAAGTTTTCGAACCGGGAGGTAACTTCAGCATCGATAATTTCAGTATTCCCTATCACGTATACAACAGCTATTTAGGGATCCGTGCTGAAAAGGGCGATCGTTTAAGTGGTATGTTGGTTACCGGAAAAGAGCATAAAATTGAAATCGTTAATGTAAATACCGATGGAAAATTATTGAGCGGCACCAAAACTGTTACAGTAGAGTTGTATAAAACACAATGGCGCTGGTGGTGGGAACAGGATGATCAGAACACTTACGCCAATTTCACTCAAAACCAGTTCAATAAACTGGTAGAAAGTCATCAGGTAAACCTATTCAACGGAAAAGGAAGCTGGAATTTACGTGTTGATGAACCAGAATGGGGCCGTTATTTAATTTTAGTACGCGATGTAAATGGCGGACATGTTACCGGCAAATCTGTTTACATTGATTGGCCGGGCTGGGCACAACGCGAACAAGGCAGCAACCCAACAGAGGCCTCTATGTTATCTTTCACGGCCAATAAAGAAAAATTCACCGTTGGAGAAGATATTACCCTAACCATTCCAACGGGCAAAAACGGAAGAGCACTGATCTCAATTGAAAATGGAAGCCGGGTATTAAAAACCTTCTGGGTAGATACCAAAGCCGGACAAACGCAATTTAAGTTCAAGGCTGAAAAAGAGATGGCACCTAATGTTTTTGCCAATATTACTTTATTACAACCGCATGCACAAACAGTTAACGATTTACCAATTAGAATGTATGGAGCTATTCCACTTTCTATAGAAGATCCGCAAACCATTTTAAAACCGACCATTAAAATGGCCGATAAAATTAAACCGGAAACCGAAAACGCCATTACTGTAGGTGAGCAGAACGGTAAAGCAATGACCTATACCATTGCACTGGTTGATGAAGGTTTATTGGATTTAACCCGATTTAAAACACCGGATCCACATGGCGCATTTTATGCCCGCGAAGGTTTAGGTGTTAAAACATGGGATTTATTCGACTATGTACTTGGCGCATGGGGTGGAAATTTAGAGCGTATTTTAAGCATCGGTGGTGATGGTAGCATCAACAAAAACCTTAATCCGGCTAAAGCGAACCGCTTTAAAGCAGTAGTTAAATTTATGGGGCCATTTACCATTGGTAAAGGAGAAAGTAAAACACACAAATTTAAATTACCGCAATATATTGGCGCGGTGAGGGCTATGGTAGTTGCCGGACAGGATGCAGCTTATGGTTTTGCAGAAAAATCGGTTCAGGTTAAGAAGCCTTTAATGGTTTTGGCTACCTTGCCAAGGGTAATTGGCCCAGGTGAGAGTTTTACGCTGCCTGTAACCGTTTTCGCTACAGAGAATAACCTTAAGAATGTATCCGTACAGCTTCAGGCCAGTAATTTAATTGTTCAGGGCACTAATAAACAACAGCTTTACTACAAACAAACGGGCGAGCAGATGACTTCTTTCGAGGTAAAAGCACCGAACAATGTAGGTATTGCCAGGGTAAAAGTGATCGCGCAAAGTGGAGCCGAAAAAACGGTTTACGATGTAGAAATGGATATCAGAAATCCAAATCCTTATGTAACCAATGTAGTTTCTGCAACTGTTCAGCCACATACTAAATGGGCTGTAAATTATTTACCGATCGGAATGACAGGTACCAATTCTGGTTCACTGGAGGTATCTTCTATCCCGGCGATTAACCTTGGCAAAAGATTGAGTTACCTCATTCAATATCCCCATGGCTGTGTTGAGCAAACTACGTCAGGCATATTCCCACAGCTATTTCTAGATCGGTTGAGCCCATTGAACGAACAACAGAAAGCCAAAACAGAGAAAAACATCAAAGCTGGAATAAACAGGCTAAAAGGTTTCCAAACTACTGATGGTGGTTTATCTTACTGGCCTGGAGAAGGAACATCTGACGAATGGGGAAGTAATTATGCCGGTCATTTCTTAATTGAGGCACAAAATGCTGGTTATACCTTACCTGTCGGCCTTCTGGATGAGTTATTGCGCTTTCAAAAATCAAAAGCGACAAACTGGGCACCAAACAGTAATAATTTCTATGGTGGCGATCTTTCACAAGCGTACCGTTTATACATGCTGGCATTGGCTAAAAAACCTGAAATGGCTGCCATGAACCGTTTAAAAGCTTTCCAATATTTATCTGTGGCAGCGAAATGGCGTTTGGCAGCAGCTTATAAACTAGCTGGGCAAAATGAGGTGGCCCTGAACATGATCAGAGGACTGGATACATCCATCCAGGCTTATAAGCAACTGGGTGGCACTTATGGGTCTGATGTTCGTGATCAAGCCATGATTTTAGAAACCTTAACCCTACTCGGTCAGAAAGCAAAAGCAGCCAGTTTATTACAACCTTTAGCAGCCAAACTTGGTGAAAACACCTGGTATAGCACACAAACAACCGCTTATAGTTTGCTGGCTATCGCTAAATTCTGCGGTTCAAATCAGTCTGCCAATAAATTGCAGTACCAATATATATTAGATGGAAAAACGGCACCTGTTAATTCAAATCAATATATTAACAGCACACCTGTAACCTTTAAAGGCAATACCGCATCGGTTACTAACAATGGAAATAATGTACTTTTTGTTCGTTTGGTTTTAGAAGGGCAACCAGTTGCTGGTCAGAACAACTTTTTACCCAACCGTCCTGAGGTTTTGGATATGAGTGTGAGCTACAAACGTTTAAACGGAAAAGTTCTAGACCCTACTACTTTAAAACAAGGAACAGATTTCTACGCAGAGGTAACGGTAAAAAATCCTGGCAGGATGGGTTACTACGAACAAATGGCATTAACTCAAATTTTCCCTTCGGGATGGGAAATTATTAATACCCGCGTGAACGATAACCAGAGTATTTTAGCTTCATCTCCTTTTACCTATCAGGACATTAGGGATGATCGCGTTTTCACTTACTTTAATGTTAGAGAGGGCGAAAGCCTGGTTTATAAGGTATTGCTGAACGCATCTTATCTGGGTAAATATTACTTATCGGCTGTTCAATGTGAAGCAATGTATAATAATGATATTTCGGCCACAGAAGCAGGTAAGTGGGTGCAGGTAGTGAAATAGAATATCTTTAAACCTCTCAGGTTTTAAAAACCTGAGAGGTTTAATTTTTCGTGAGATACGAACCTTAGTTATAAAAAAGAAAAGAACCTTAATTCCTAAGCCTCGGTTCGTGTCTCCACGAACCGAAATTTAATAAAACCACAGTTACTCCCTGCTCGCATCTCTATAAACTGAAATCTAATAAAAATGGATAAATTATTTGAAGCCAACAGAAAGAATTACATTGAAATCGGAAAAATTTATTTTTGGACAGCTACCATTAACAAATGGCAGAAATTATTGGAAAAAGATGAGTTTAAGCATATTATTTTAAGTTCATTTGAGTAAACTAAGCAAACTTGATATTTTTGCCTTTGTTATCATGCCTAATCATATACATACTATTTGGTGAACAAACGAACTTAATGGTAAAGAAACAGTCCAAAGTTCATTTTTAAAATATACGGCACACAAGTTCAAAAAATTATTAAGTCCAAATGAGCTTATTCATTTTTATAAAAATTCCATTAATAAAAATTATGAATTTTGGCAGAGAGATTCACCAGCGATACATTTATACTCTCCAGAAATTGCGTATCAAAAGTTAGATTACCTACACAACAATCCGTGTACGGAACCCTGGCAATTAGCAACGAATCCTGAAGATTATTTATATTCGTCTGCCTCGTTTTATGAAAGGATGAAACTGATTATTCGTTTTTAAAGGATTTAAGATTAGAATTTTAAACGTAAAAATGGTTCTTGGAGACACGAACCATGGCAATAAGAACGAGTGTAAAATTAAATATATTTTACCCTCGTTAAAATTACGAGTGTAAATTTTACGCTAAAGCCTCGGTCGTGGAGACACGAACCGAAATTAGACAAATTAACAAATAAATTTCAAACCTATCAGGTTTTCTAAACCTGATAGGTTTCTATAACAACATGAACAAAATCCCAAAAGCATTTCTCATTTCTGATCTCATCTGTTTTGTCTTGCTTTTGGCATTTCTTTTCGCTTTACCCTCCAAACTTTTCAAAACACCTACTTCTTATGTAATTGAGGCCAGCAATGGCAATTTACTGAGTGCTGCAATTGCCAGCGATGGACAGTGGCGCTTCCCGGTGGCCGATAGCGTTCCTGTAAAATTTAAGGATTGCATTATTGCTTTTGAAGATAAACGATTTCATAGCCACTTTGGTGTGGATATTTTAGCCATGAGCAGGGCCATGCGACAGAACTGGCGGGCCAAAAGCGTTGTAAGCGGTGGCAGTACCTTAACCATGCAGGTAATTCGCCTCTCACGAAAACAAGACCGAACGGTTTGGCAAAAATTATTGGAAGTGATTTTAGCATTACGCTTAGAAATAAGATACTCAAAAGAAGAAATTATTGGCCTATATGCTGCTAATGCGCCTTTTGGAAGTAACGTTGTGGGTTTGGAGGCTGCAAGTTGGCGCTATTACGGACGCGATGCTCAAACGCTTTCCTGGGGCGAGATGGCCACCTTAGCCGTTCTTCCAAACAGCCCGTCGTTGGTTCATCCCGGTAAAAACTCGAGCAGGCTGATCAAAAAAAGAAACGATTTATTAGATAAGTTAGCCAGGCTAAAATACATCGATCAGGCAACGGCTAATTTAGCTAAGTTAGAGCCTGTTCCGGGCAAGCCCATGCCCCTACCGCAAAATGCGCCACACTTATTAAACCGTTTTAAAGCAGAAAGAGCAAGTTTAAAAATCAATTTTACGAGGATTACGTCCACATTAGATGAAAACATCCAGTTGAAAGTAAACTCGATATTAAAACGCTATAACAACCGCTATAGAGCCAACGACATTAATAATATTTCAGCTTTAGTGCTTGATGCCAGAACTGGTCAGGTGGTGAGTTATGTAGGCAATATTTATCAACCGGAAAATCCTGATCTGCAAAGTCATGTAGATATGATTAAAGCGCCGCGCAGCCCGGGCAGTACCTTAAAACCTTTGCTTTATGCCAGCATGATGAATGATGGATTCATATTGCCTCACACCTTAATTCCAGATATCCCGACTCAAATAGCAGGTTATTCGCCTCAAAATTATGATCTGGGTTATGACGGCGCTATTGCTGCAGATAAAGCGCTGAGCCGTTCGCTAAACATCCCGGCTGTAAAAATGTTGCAGCAGTATAAATACGAACGTTTTTACGATAAATTAAAAAAATTGGGGATCGGAACACTGAACCAGCCGGCAGATCACTATGGTTTGTCGTTAATTTTGGGTGGCAGTGAAGTTACGATGTGGGATTTGGCCAATACTTATATGGGTATGGTACGTACGCTAAACCATTTCAACACCTACAAAGGCCTCTATAATCCTGAAGATTATAAACAGGCAACTTACTTTAATAATAAAACTAAAGAAGAAAAAGACTATCAGCGTAACTCATTTTTAGATCATGGTGCAATATGGGCAACCTTTAATGCCATGGAAGAAGTGATGCGCCCAGGTGATGAAGGTTTATGGGAACAATTTTCCTCGTCGCAAAGAATAGCGTGGAAAACAGGTACCAGTTTTGGTTTCCGCGATGCCTGGGCCGTAGGCTTAACTCCAAATTACGTCGTATGCGTTTGGGTGGGTAATGCAGATGGTGAAGGCAGACCTGGTTTGGTGGGAATAGAAGCAGCCGCGCCGGTGCTCTTTGATATTTTCAGGTTATTACCCAATGGAAAATGGTTCGAAACGCCCACAACAAAACTTAAAAAACTTAAAATTTGCAAAAAAAGCGGTTACAAGGCAGCAGAATATTGTACTGATGTGGTACAAGAACTTGTTCCTGTTTCGGGAGAAAAGACTTCCATTTGTCCATTTCACAAATTGGTCCATTTAGACAGAACCGGCACTTTCAGGGTTACCGACCAATGTGAAAGTATAACCAATATGCAGCACAAAAGCTGGTTTATTTTACCACCTGCCATGGAATATTATTATAAAATAAAAAACAGCGATTATAAATCCCTCCCTCCTTTTAAAGTTGGCTGTGAACTCTCAGGTGGAAATAGTGTAATGGAGATCATTTACCCAAAAAATAATGCGATAGTTTACATTCCTTTAGAACAGGATGGATCAAGAGGTAAAATTGTGATTAATGCAGCACACAGAAATCCAGGTGCTAAAATATATTGGCACATTGATAATGAATACGTAAGCACCACTACTAATTTTCATCAATTGGCCATTAGTCCGCCACCAGGTAAACATACCTTAACCTTAGTTGATGAAAATGGAGAACGCCTGGTACAGGTTTTTACAGTTTTGGATAAGGAGAAGAAAGGTGAAAAGTAGATGAAGGTTGATGTAGTGATTTATATTTTTCTTCTCTCTACAGTCTTGAGTTTTATAAACCTGGTATAGTGAAAATCCTTTTTAATTTGAAATGACCTTAAATATGTTGACATGCTGAAGGTTAATTTATTTCATATAAATCATTATAAATGACAGTATTAATCGACGCATAAAAATCCCTCGAGTTACCGTCATTTCGAGCGGAGTGCTACCTGTACCGATTTTACATCGGTAACGCAGTCGAGAACCACGGAGTGTTTAGCAAAGCTAAATCTAGCTAAATAGATCTCTCCATTTCGCTGCGTTACATCCGATAGCTATCGGATCGAGATGACGACCTTTATATTGGAGCCATGTCAATGGTAGGCACGAAGCATGACAAAGTACAAAACAACTCCCTACACTTCCGTCCGCATTACCACCAACTTGCGCTCAATAGTACCGTAAACAATTAAATATTGCGCAATCATGTAAGTAGCCATAATCAGCGCACCACCTTGCGGAATGGGTTGTGCAAATTTATTAACGGCTAAAACACTATCAGACAGCAAGAAAAACAACGCACCATAAAGAATAAGTTTAAAACTAAAAATATTAACTTTCCCGTAGCGGTTAACTGCCATTAAGGCCATCACACAGATGATAATGGCATACATTAAAACCGGAAACTGCATAGGCCCAAGATGCGGCTGTAAATAGAAAAACAAACCAGAACAGAAAATAGCAAATGCACCCACAGCCCATAAAAAATATGGCGTCTTATGACTTGGATTGGATTTATGATCGAGTGTAAAAGCCCTGATGTAAAAAATATGGCAAACTAAAAAAGCAGCCAATCCGAAGATAAAAAAACTTGTCCCACCGTCCTGCAACATCAATAACAGATCTCCCGCCCAGGCAAAAATTAATCCCGTAAAAACTCTTTTATGGAAACGGCCTTTTAAATTTGTAGTAACATATAGCCACACCAAAAGCACCAACACAATTAAAGGTTTGGAAAAAGTACGCAAACTGGTATTATTGCTATATTCGGCGTAAAGCTGAATGATAAATACCAGAAAAAAAATAAATGAAAATAGCTTAGTCTTCATCAGCGTTAGGATTTGCTTTCTGCAAATTAAAAAACCAAATTACGGATATTTAATGAACAGCCACAAAAATTACTTGATCACCTACCGATAATTTAAAAACAATACCTGCAACACCAACCTAAAATACCTGAACCTGATGTGCCATAATTTCTCCTCTAATAAAACGCCACACGTAATTAACGTAAATATTGTAAAACAGTCCAGAAACTAATTCCCCATCCTTTTGCTATAAAAATCACAGAGTCTGATGCTAAATCAATTAAAACCGGATAAATATAGGCTGCTAACTTTGATGATATATTGGATTATATTTTTACAGGTATCTAAATTATTTTAGACGTGTTCTTAATGTAAAATTATTTAAAAACTGAAACTAGAACGGGAGATGTGGTAACAACCTAAGCACCTCCTCATTTAAAGGAGGTAGGCTTTGGCCGAAGCGTTAATACAAAAAATATAATTTATGAATAAATTGTCGAAGGGTGCGCTTCGTTAGTCGGCAGGAATTAATCCTGCCAACCACTTAAGCATAGATATCCTTATTATCTGACCCGAAGATTAAAAATCATTTCAACTTATCATAAAGAATTATACAGATAGGTTTATTTCCTTGATGAATCGGCTTATTTCCTTGATGAAATTTTTGGCCTGTAGTTTTCCATACCATTAAATTTGGGCTTTTACCGACTTTTGTTTTCAATAATGTCCAATTTAAAAAGCTGAAAATTTTGCTTCTATTGGCATAAAATCCATAGTTTTGGCTTTTTATCAATCTGTGCCTATGCCTTTAAAACGAAATACATTAATTTTTATACTCTCATTACTAATTGCTGCTTTTACTTGTTTAAGTTTTTTTATTGCACAACATCCCATACTTGGTTTTGACATTAAAACTTCGTTATTTATTCAGCAATACCACGCAGACTGGTTAGATAAATTAATGTTGGCCATCAGCTTTTTTGGCGAACTTCCCTATTCATTACTTTCAGTAGTAATAGTGGCGATCATATTTTATTATCAGAAATATAAACGCGAAGGAATATTTATTTCGACAGTATTATTATCTGGATTAATTATTCTGGGTATAAAAAATGTAATTAACCGTCCCCGCCCTACTGCATTTTACGTACGGCTGGTGGAAGTAAACCGGTTTCAAAGCTATCCGAGCGGGCATGTACTCTCTTATACGCTCTTTTTTGGATTCTTAATTATTTTGATGAATACGTTGAAAGATTTGCCAAAGCTAACCAAAAATATAGTAACTTATCTATCAGCCTTTTTGATGATCACCATTGCCCCGTCCAGAATTTACCTGGGCGCGCATTGGTTTACAGATACTGTTGGTGGTTTTCTGTTAGGCCTGATCTGCCTTTTTCCACTTTGTTACTTTTATTTTAAAAAGAAAAAAGATTAAGCGCATGTTTAAATTTTTACAACAAATATAAATAGCCCACTGCTGTCATCCTGGGAATAACTTATTTCATAAAGATCAATATAAAGGATGCTAAAAAATATCACTTGGCATATAATTCCCCTCTTTTAGAAAGGGTGTCCGCAGAACGGGGTATTTTATTTGTATATGGCCTAGTTGGATGGAAATGCGTAAGCAATAAAATATTGATTAATAACGATTTGCAAAATAACCTTAATGGCAGAGGTTAGAACCTTTTCAAATATGTTAAAAGGTTAATATACAAGAGGGCAAAATGATGGCAATTTTTTAAATCCGTCATTGATAGACTGGTCGAAGCACTTTATTTATGCGTTGAAATGATCTTCGACTACGCTCAGACCGACATACGAAATAAATTTCATTTCATTCTAAACAGGCGCTAACACCTTTCTTGCAGTTTTTCTTTTTTTCTGACTCTGCTTAAAGTTTCAATCCGCATCCCTAAATAGCTTGCCAAAAATTTTAGTGGCACCCTAGACTTTATAGCAGGATACCTGATTTTGAACTGTTTATACCTTAATTCTGCTGAAGGGATTAGTGACAAGATAGATCGCTCCTGCGACATATGGTAATGTATAGCCAATAATTTTCTGGCTAAAATATTGGTTTCGGGAAATTTTGCATACAGATCATCAATAAACCGATATGGAAATATAAGCAATTCGGAGTCTTCCAGTGCCTGATACTGTTCCTGGTAAGTTGGTCCAAATGCCCCTGGATTTCGAATACGACCAATCAAGTGATTTTCATCAATTAACCAGGCAGTGATGTCTTTTTCTTCATCCAGTATAAAAGCCCGTACTAAACCCTTAACAATGAAACATAAGCAATCCCCATTAATACTATTAAGGTTTGGCAAAACCTCATTCTTTCGCACAGATATTTTGAAGGTTTCGTTTTTTGCCCGATCAATTATCTCTTTTCTTAATGGCTGCAGTCCATTTAAATAATCAATAAGTGCATCGCATTCATCATGCGCATCAGTCATCATATTTATCTCTGGTGTTAAACTATACATTGCAATTAATTGAATACTAAATTTAAAAAAAATGAAAACGAGTGTAATTGCCAAAAAATTACATTGAAGGGAAATTTATTTTCTCCATAATGTTTACGCCCCGTAAACAAACAATTTTCAGTTAAATTTTCGTAATGATAACTGTATTTTAACAGAATCATAAAAAAATCTGATAATTTTGCCGCCATGACGAACGATAAACCCAAAGCTTTTCTTTTCGACTTAAATGGCACCATGATTAACGACATGGCTTTTCATAATCAGGCATGGCATAACATCCTTACAAAGGATTTAGGCGCGAGTATCAGTTTTGATGCGGTCAAAAAACAGATGTACGGTAAAAACCAGGATCTGTTGGAACGTGTTTTTGGTGTAGGTCATTTCTCTCAGGAACAGATTGATCAGATCTCCATTGAAAAAGAACACCGCTATCAGGCTGCATATAAAAAACATTTATCGTTGATAGCCGGTTTAGGCGATTTTTTGGAAAAAGCAAAACAATCAGGCATTCAAATGGCTATTGGTTCGGCTGCAATTCCCTTTAACATTAATTTTGTACTCGATAATTTAAATATCCGTTCTTATTTTAATGCGATAGTAAGCGCAGAAGATGTGATAAACAGCAAACCAGATCCTGAAACATTTACCAAAGGTGCTGAAATTTTAGGTGTTGAATCTAACCAATGTATTGTATTTGAAGATGCACCAAAAGGCGTTGAAGCTGCTCAAAATGCGGGGATGAAGTGTATTGTACTGACCACCATGCACACCAGTGAAGAATTTTCTGCTTACAATAACATTATTGCTTTTATAGAAGACTATACCGGTCCGGTACTACAAGATCTTTTCTAAACAGATACGGCCTGTGTTTCCACAGACCGTATACCATGTTATCATCACAGAGATGTAGGGATTACCAAATGTTATTTGGTAAATTTATAGATTGAACTTGTCTTGTAAACTTGTCCGGGTTTTAATACAGTTGAAGGAAATGCAGGCTGGTTTGGAGAATCCGGAAAATGTTGCGTTTCCATTGCAATTGCAGTTCTGAAATCATCTTTAGCACCAGTTTTAAAAGTATTTTTACTTTGCATAAAGTTTCCACTATAGAACTGTAAACCTGGCTCCTGCGTATAAATATCCATTATTATACCCGACTTATCTCCTCTAACCGTAGCCGCGTGGTACATGCCCATTGCCTTGGTTTTATTAAGTACGTAGTTATGATCATAACCTTTACCGAAGATTAGTTGTTCATTTTTATCGTCTATACGGGCACCTATAGTTGTGGTTTTATTAAAATCGAAAGGTGTTCCGGCTACTTTAACAATTTTTCCGGTCGGGATCAATGTCGAATCTACAGGAGTATATTCATCAGCATAAATTTGCACTTCATGGTTTAAAATGGTACCGCTTCCATCGCCGTTTAAATTAAAAAATGCATGGTTTGTCAGATTTACTACTGTTGTTTTATCTGTTTTGGCTTCATAATCCATTTTCAATTCATTATCATCTGTTAAGGTGTAAGTGACCTTAACATCTAAATTACCAGGAAAATTTTCGTCGCCATCTTTTGATAGATAATGTAGCACCAAAGTATTGGGATTGGGCTGGCTTGCATCCCAAACTACATATTGATAGCCTTTTTTTCCTCCATGAAGTGTATTCTGCCCGTTATTGGTAAACAGCGAATAGGTTTTACCTTCAAGCGTAAACTTACCTTTGGCAATACGGTTGCCATATCGGCCAATAGTTGCGCCAAAATAGGGTTCGGTAGATTTTTCGTAATCACCAACACTTTTAAAACCTACCACCACATCAATTAACTTACCATCTTTATTAGGTACTAATAAACTAACCAGGCGCCCGCCGTAATTGGTAAAAATTGCTTCCGCATTGTTGTTATTCTTTAAAGTATACAATGCTGTTGGTTTACCATCAATTTCTTTTTTAAATGAATCGGGAACTAGTTTAACAACTCCAGCAGAGTCGCTTTTCAAACTATCTGTAGAAGAAGTTTTTTTGATTTCAGATTGGCAGGATACAAACCCGATTGCAGCCAGAACGCCGAGGCCAGCTAGTGATTTTAATTTCATAAAATGGAATACTTGGTTTAGATTTTTTATTTTTTTTAAATATAATGATATCACATAATATTGCAAATAAAACGATTTAGAATAAGTAAAAAGCATATCTTATAGAATAATTTACCTAAGACATCAGCAACGATACGATTTGCAGAATTGATAATCACAAAATGTGGAAGTATTAAAATTACCTGATCTTAACTTTTAAGTAAACGAAGGCAGTTTATAATTACTGTTCTACTCCTGAGTCAAATATTTACAGCAACAAGAGTGCTGATTTTGTAATTATCAATTATAAACTGATAATATATTAACCAATGGTCATTAAAATCCGTTGAAACTGATTATTATTGTGGCAATCAAACCACAAATATGAACGAGATTATCTCAACAGATCGTTACGACCAAATGCTATATCGCCGTTGCGGAAACAGTGGCTTAAAATTGCCCGCAATATCTTTGGGTTTATGGCATAATTTCGGATATGTAAATGTTTTTGAAAACAGCAAAAACCTTATCTACGCTGCTTTTAACAATGGAATTACTCACTTTGATTTAGCCAATAATTACGGTCCGCCCCCTGGTTCGGCTGAAGAAGTTTTCGGGAAAATTCTTCATGAAAATTTTAAGGGCTACCGTGACGAAATGATTATTTCAAGCAAAGCGGGATATACCATGTGGGATGGTCCGTACGGTGACTGGGGATCAAAAAAATACCTGGTATCGAGTTTGGATCAAAGCTTAAAACGCATGAAACTGGATTATGTTGATATTTTTTACCACCACCGTCCTGATCCAGAAACTCCGCTTGAAGAAACCATGGCGGCATTAAGCTTAATGGTTCAACAAGGAAAGGCTTTATACGTAGGCATATCAAATTACCAGGCGGAAGATGCTGCAAAAGCCATTAAAATTTTAAAAGATAACGGTACTCCGTGTTTAATCCACCAGCCGAAATATTCTATGTTTGAACGTTGGGTAGAAAATGGTTTACTTGATGTTTTGGAGCAAAATGGTATAGGCTGTATTCCATTTTCGCCATTGGCGCAAGGTTTACTTACCGATAAATATTTACACGGTATCCCTGCCGATTCGCGGGTGGCTACCAGTGGTGTTTTCTTAAATGAGAGCAATATCACCCCGGAGAGAATAGAAGTAATCGGCAAATTAAATGAAGTGGCAAAAGCACGTGGCCAAAAATTGGCACAGATGGCTTTATCATGGATTTTAAAAGATAACCGCATTACAACGGTATTGATAGGTGCCAGTAAACCAGAACAAATTGCTGATTCAATTAAAGCTTTAGATAATATCAAATTCAGTGAAACTGAAATCAAGTTAATTGATGAGATTTTAGGTTAAAAATTCCAAAAATAGCCGTCATCCCGATCCGATAGCTACCGGATGAATCATCACGCAATGGAGAGATCTTTGAACTTTGTTAAAAGATTTCTCCATTGCAGTCGAAATGACGGTCCTGTTTATTTGTACTGGTCAAGACCAATCAAATAACGCCGTTTAAGAGTTAAAAAATCGTCATTCCCGCGAAGGCCTATCGTGTGTACACATCTTTTAAGTATTTTTAGGCGTTTTGCTAACTAACTTTAATAAAGCACGGATTATAACCAAGGACGCTGTCAATCCCAAGAGCCGGGGAAATCAAAAAAACAGGTGCACAACAGTAAA